>Ga0208717_1000019_pt1 | contig 120829 bp, 95 predicted proteins | sample NGESurF53shallow_FD_184489 | JGI IMG/M metagenome (GOLD analysis project Ga0208717, IMG submission 184489) | Arctic peat soil microbial communities from Barrow, Alaska - NGEE Surface sample F53-3 shallow (SPAdes) | ecosystem: Environmental > Terrestrial > Soil > Wetlands > Peat ... | reverse complement strand
CCGCGAGACGGCCCAGCCGCTGGCCGACGCCCTGGGCGTGAATGTCCACATCGTCCCGGCGGTGGGCGAGATTCCGACGCCGGCCGGCTTGGAGTCGGCAGCTAGACCGACCTGGTTGCGCCAGGCGTTGAGCGGGCGCTGGGATGAAATCTCAGGTGATCTCGATTACGATCTGTGGCGCCGCGAGGTGACGGGCGCCGTGGCGGCGCGGCCGGGGTGGGCGATGTTCAGCCATTTCGTGGCCATCAACGCGGTGCTCTCGCTGATCGGCGGGGACGACCGGGTGATCGGTTTTCGGCCCGATCACGCTTCGGTTACCACGTTGGAAATAGGCAAGGGCGGCCTCGTGGTGATCGAACGCGGGCGTGAAGCGGCGACGGGTGTTCTGTGAGCGATATCCCGTTCACGATGGGGCGCGAAATCCTGACCGTGGCCCAGATGGCCGCCGCTGACCAGGCGGCGATCGCCAACGGAACTCCAGGCCTCGAACTCATGGAGCGGGCGGGCGCGGCGGTCGCCGACGCCGTGGCGGCGCGTTTCGCGCCTCGCCGCACTGTGGTCTTGGCGGGACCCGGAAACAACGGCGGCGACGGCTATGTGGCGGCCCGTCTGCTGCGGGAACGCGGTTGGGAAGTGCGCATCGAAGCCCTCGCGCCGCCCAACGCGCCCGACGCTCGCGCCGCCGCGGAGCGATGGACGGGCGAGAGCGGAACGCTCGGAGAGGGGATCGGAGAGGGCGAACTCGTCATCGACGCCCTGTTCGGCGCGGGCCTCGACAGGCCCCTGAGCGCCGCCCTGGCGCGCCACGCGCGCGCCCTGGAGCGGTCGGGCGAGAGCGTGGTGGCCATCGATACGCCCAGCGGAGTGGCCGGCGACACCGGCCGTCCTTTGGGAGTCGCGAGCTTCAAGGCCGCTCTGAGCGTCACCTTTCATCGCCGCAAAATCGCCCATGTCCTCCAGCCCGGCCGCGCGTTATGCGGAGAGGTGGTGGTCGCCGACATCGGCTTGGGCGACACACCCGCCACCCTGTTCGAGAATACGCCGGAGCTGTGGCTGGGCCGCTATCCGTGGCCGGGCGTGGAGGCCTACAAGTACACCCGTGGCCGGCTGATCGTGGTCAGCGGCGAGGCGTGGAGCACGGGCGCCGCGCGTCTGGCGGCCAGCGCCGCTCTGCGCGTGGGAGCGGGCCTGGTGACCCTCCTGTCGCCCCCCGAGGCGCTGATGGTCAACGCCGCCCATCTCGAGGCGGTGATGCTCCGCCCGTTCGAGACCGAACTCGAACTGGAGACGGCGGCTTCCGAGGTCGAGGCGGCGGTGATCGGGCCGGCGGCGGGGGTGACCGAGGCGACGCTTTCCAATGTCCTTGCCCTGGCCCGGACCGGTGCGGCCTTGGTCATCGACGCGGACGCGCTCAGCGTTTTTCGCGATGAGCCTGATGAGCTGTTCCAGATTCTCGATCGCGACGATGTGCTCACCCCCCACGCCGGAGAGTTCGAGCGGGTGTTTCCAGGTCTTCTGAGCAGCGCCCCCGAGCGGATCGCCGCCGCGCGCCAGGCCGCGGCGCGCGCCCAGGCGGTGGTGCTGCTAAAGGGTCCCGACACAGTGATCGCCGCGGCGGATGGACGCGCGGCGGTCAATCTCAACGGTACGCCCTGGCTGGCCACGGCCGGGTCGGGCGACGTCCTGTCCGGCCTGATCGGCGGTCTGATCGCCCAGGGCATGGAAAGCTTCGAGGCCGCCTGCGCCGGGGCGTGGATTCACGGCGCCTGCGCCGAAACTTTCGGGGCCGGATTGATCAGCGAGGACTTGCCGCGACTCGTGCCAAGGGTGTTGAAGCAATTGCGGGCGCGAATCGCCTGAAAGAGGCTTTCGTGAGACGGAAAAGCACCATGACCAGCGCCCCAAGGTCCTCAAGGATCCTCATCGTGATCGCCACGGCCGCGGCGGCGCTCTCGCTTTGGACGCCCGCCCTGGCTCGAACCCATCATCATCATCATCGCCAGCCAGTTGGCGCAGTTCATCATCGGATCTCGCGCCACCAGGGCCACCATTCCGCGTCTCACGCGGCCGCCCTTCGCCATCAGCATCGCCACACGTCCACGCGTCTTCGGGCGGCGTCGATCCATTCCCAGCACCGGCACGCGTCGCTCTGCCAGCAGGTTATGATCCATCATCACTGGACGCAGCACTGCCGGTGACGGCGGAGGGGGTTCGCGGCCCGGCGCCATGTGCGGGATAGCCGGCGCCATCCGATCGCGCGGCGAGGTCATCGAGCCCGGGGTGGCGCGAGCCATGCTGGCGGCGATCGCCCACCGCGGCCCCGACGACGAAGGCGAGTGGCGCGAGGGCGGGGTGTGGATGGGCCACCGGCGCCTGTCGATCATCGATCTTTCGCCCGCCGGACACCAGCCTATGGTCTCGGCCTGCGAACGCTATGTCCTCATCCTGAACGGCGAAATCTATAACTACCGCGCCCTGCGGCAGGAAGTGGAGGCGGCGGGCCAGGTCGCGTGGCGCGGCCATTCCGACAGCGAGGCGCTCCTGGAGGCCATCGCCTGCTTCGGCATCGACGCCGCCGTAGAGAAGGCGATCGGCATGTTCGCCTTTGCGGTGTGGGACCGTGAGCGCCGTACTCTCCATCTGGCCCGCGACCGGTTCGGAGAGAAGCCGCTCTACTACGCCGCCACCGGCGACGCCCTGACCTTCGCCTCGGAACTCTCCGCCCTCGAGCGCGTCCCAGGCCTCGTCGCCGACCTCTCACCCCGCGCCCTGTCGCTGTTCTTCCGCTATGGCTACATACCGGCCCCGCTGAGCGTCCACGAAGGGGTGTGCAAGCTGCCGCCCGCCTCACTGCTTACCTGGCGGGAAGGGCGCGAGCCGCGCGTCGCCCCCTATTGGAGCCTGGGCGATGTCGCCCTGGCCGGGCGGGCGAACCGCCTCACCGACCCCGAGGCGGCCGTCGAGGCGCTCGATCGGCTGCTGCGCGAGGCGATCGGGCCGCAGATGCTCGCCGACGTGCCTCTGGGCGCCTTCCTCTCGGGCGGGATCGATTCGTCCCTGGTGGTGGCCATCGCGCAGTCGATCGCCAACCGGCCGGTGAGGACCTTCACGCTGGGCTTCGAATCCGCGGCGTTCAACGAGGCCGCCTTCGCCCGAGAGGTCGCGCGACACCTTGGGACCGACCACACCGAGCACACCGTTACGCAGGCCGACGCCCGAGCCATCGTGCCGCGGCTCGGGGCGATGTTCGACGAGCCGTTCGCCGATGCTTCGCAAATCCCGACTTATCTGATCTGCCAGATGGCGCGGCGCCACGTGACCGTCGCCTTGACCGGCGACGGCGGCGACGAGATGTTCGGCGGCTATGTGCGCTATCCGGGGGTTCCGCGCCTGTGGAAGGCGCTGCGGCGGCTGCCTTTTCGCCGGGTGGCGGCGGCGGCGCTGGCGGGGGCGCCCCTCCGCCTCACCGAGGCCGCGCTGGGGTTTCTCGGACCTGTGGCCGGCCGGTACGCCGCGCGCGGCCGACTAGGCCCCAGCTTGCGCCGGGCCGCCGGCTGGGCGGCGGCGACCGATTTCGGCGCGCTCTATGAACTCACCATGACCGCGTGGCCCCATCCTGACGCCCTGCTGGTTTCGCCTCCGAAAGCGTCCTGCGTCTGGCGACCGCCGTCGCCGCCTTTCGACAACGACCTCGAGGCGATGATGTGGCGCGACGGCATCGACTACCTGCCAGGCGACATTCTCTGCAAGGTCGATCGCGCCTCCATGGCCAACGGCCTGGAGACCCGCGCCCCGCTGCTCGATCCGCGTGTGGCCGCCTTCGCTTGGCGAGCGACCCCGTCGATGAAGTTCCGTGGCAGCCAGACCAAATGGCTGCTGCGCCAAGTCCTCGACCGATATGTGCCCAGGGCGCTGATCGACCGACCGAAGATGGGCTTTTCGGTCCCACTGCACGATTGGCTCACCGGTCCGCTGCGCGATTGGGCGCAAGGCCTGCTCGATCCCACCCTGATCGCTCGCCAGGGCGTGCTGAACGCGAGATCCGTTTCGGCGGTCTGGCGCCCCTACCTCACGGGTGATTCTTCCGGCGACCACAAGGTGTGGACCCTGCTGATGTTCCAGGCCTGGCAGGCGGCGCGGGGACGGTAGGGCGCGTGAACGGGAAGGCGCGTCCGTGGTTCAACTCTCATTCATGCGCGACCGTTCACATTGCCGTAATCACACCAGGGAACGGCCAAGCTTGTGAGGAGTTACGGGACCATGGGACACGCAGCGCTTCTTCGCTCCACGACTCTCGCCCTGACCGGCGCCTTGGCGAGTTTGACGTTGAGCGCCTGCAACAAGCCCGCCCCTCCGACCCAGGACGCTTCGCTCGCCGCGGCGATCGATACGACCGCGGCGCCGCTCGCGGGCGCGCCGGCAGGAGCTCTGGCGCCGACAGATACGTCCCCCGCCGCCCCGGCCGCCGAAGCGCCGGCCGCCGACGCGCTGGCGCCCGCGCCGCCGGCTCCAGTAGCCGCCCCACCGCCGCCGGCCCAGCAGTACCGGTACATCGATCAGGCCGCTTCACTGAGCGCCGCCTTTGCCGATACGCCGCCGGATTACACCGTGGACTATCAGGGAACCCGCCCGTGGATCTGGCGATCCGGCGATGGCGCCTACCGGATCGTCGAGGCGGCCCCGGGGGGCGAGCGCTATTTCTATTTCATGCCCGGCGCCGCGACCCCCTTCCTGGTGCGGGATTCCAACTACACCTACGCCTACGATCAGGGCCGCCTTGTTGTCGTCTACGCCGCCGACGGCCGACCCCTCGCGCCGACGCTCGCCGCCCGGCAGGTCGCGCTGGCCGGTCGCTATCTGGCCCGCGCGCGCGGGCTCTACAGCGCGGCCTTGCATGAGAAGCGCCAGGCGGCCCACGCGGCCAACTGGCAGGCTCGGCGCGCCCCCATTCTCGCCCAACAGCAACAGTGGCGCCAACAGCAGCAGGCGAACCAACAGTGGCGCGCCTGGCACGACCAGCACGCGGCGGCCGGACAGGCCAAGTTGGATCGCGAACGCACCCAACGGCAGGCTTACGCCGCCCAACTCGCGTCGGTCGCCGCCCCCGTCGCGCGCGGCCCCGACCAGACCGGGGTGGCAGTGGCGCGCCAGCGCCAGGCCAAGGCGGTCGCCGCACAACCAGGGCCGACTTCAGCCCGAGCGCGAAACATCGCTCATGCGCGAGCCGCTCAGGCCGAGGTTGACGCGGCCAGACAGAACTTGGCGAGGGCCAGGGCCCAGACCGCCGGCGCCGATCAGGCCAGCAAGGCGAAGATCATGGACGCGGCGAGGACGCGGTTGAGACTGGCTCTTCAGAAGCAGGCCGCAGCCTAGAGGCGAGGCAATGAACGAAACCAGGAGAGAGACCCCATCGGCGATTTGATCGGGTCGGGAGAACGTGGTGATTTACCAGTTCGCGCGCTGATCGTCGGTCAGCACGCTCAACAACCAAGCAAGGACACTGACATGCGTAACTATCGTACGGCCGCGGCTTCCGCCGCTCTGCTGCTCGGCCTCGGCGTCGCCCTGTCCGCCGCGCCGATCGCCGCTCAGGCGCAGATCGGCATCAGCATCAACGTCGGTTTCCCGCCACCCGCCCTGCCCATCTATGCCCAGCCGCCAATCCCGGGCTATGGCTATCTGTGGACGCCTGGCTACTGGGGCTTTGATGAAGGTTATGGCGATTATTATTGGGTGCCCGGCACGTGGGTGCGCCCGCCGCGCTTTGGCCTGCTTTGGACGCCCGGTTATTGGGGCTACGTTGGCGGCAGGTACGGTTTTAATCAAGGCTATTGGGGTCGGAATGTCGGTTATTATGGCGGCATCAACTACGGATATGGTTACGGCGGTCTGGGATTTGAAGGTGGACGCTGGCAGGGAAATAAATTCTACTATAACCGTTCCGTCGCTAACATCTCGAATGCTCGCATAACGAGCGTCTACAACAAGACTGTCATCAAAAGCACCACGATCAATAAGGTCAGCTACAACGGCCCCGGCGGCGTGGCCGCTCGCCCGACGGCGGCCCAACTAGCTGTGTCGCGGGAAGCTCACGTCGAGCCGACAACGGCGCAACTTCAGCAGCGCAAGCTCGCTCTCGCCGATCCCGCGCAAAGGGCCAGCGTCAATCACGGCAAGCCGGCGATCGTGGCGACCCCGCGGCCAGCGGTGTTCAAGGGTGCGGGCGTGGTGACGACCGCCAAGGTGGTGGCGCCTTATCGGCGGCCCGCGACCGCCCCCGCGGTCAAGCCGGCGGCGATGACCCGCCCGGCCACCCCGGCTCGTCCGGCCACGCCGATGCATCCGGTGATGGCCAAGCCGGCGGCCGCGCAGCCAAGACCCGTGATGGCCCGTCCAGCGCCCCAACGCCCCGCCATGGCCAGGCCGGCGACGCCGCAACGCCCGGCGGTGACTCATCCCTCTCCCCAACGCCCGGCCGTGACCAGGCCGGCGCCGGAAAGGCCGGCCATGAACCGTCCGGCTCCCCCACGTCCGGCGATGGTCAGGCCGGCGTCCCAGCGTCCGGCGCCTCAGGCCAAGCCGCAGGACAAGAAAAACACCCCGGACTCCACTCCGAACTAGGCTTAAAGGCTCGCTCGCTCAGAACATTCTGGGCGGGCGGCTTTGCCTTCGACCCATCGACTAACGGCGTCGGCAAGGCGCGGTCGGCCGTCTCAATTCGCCGTCGATATGGGCCGGCCGCCGTCCCCCCGCTTAGGCCTTGACGATCTTGTAGCCATACTGGTCGGTGAACCGGGCGGTGGCGTTGCGGGTATCGACGATCACGGGGATGGTCTCCAACATCAATTCGTAATCCACGCCGTGATGGTCGGTGACGATGATCGCGCAGTCGAAATCGGCAAGGACCTCTTTCGTCCAGGCGATCGATTTCAAGTGGCCGACCCCTTCCACGTGGGCGTGTTCGGTCGAGGCGACGTGCGGATCGTGGTAGGAAATCCTGGCGCCGCGGCGGATCAGGATCTGCATGATCGGCAGGGCGGGACTTTCTCGCAGATCGTCGATATTGCGTTTGTAGGCCACACCGACGATGAGAATTCTCGAGCTCGACAGCGGCTTCTGGAGCAGATGATCCAGGGCCTCGGCGGTCGCCTCGACGACCGAGCGGGGCAGGGCGGCGCTGATGTCGCCGGCCAGGTCGATCATCCGGGTCGATAGACCGAAGGCGCGCGCCTTCCAGGTCAGATAGAAGGGATCGATGGGGATGCAGTGACCGCCGATCCCGGGTCCCGGATAAAAGGGCATGAAGCCGAAAGGCTTGGTTCGAGCGGCGTCGATCACCTCCCAGATATCGATGCCCATGCCGCCGAACACCGACTTCAACTCGTTGACCAAGCCGATGTTGATCAGGCGAAAGATGTTTTCCATCAGCTTCACCGCTTCGGCGGTGCGCAGGTCGGAAACCGGCACGGTCTTGGTGAAACTTCCATAGAGGGCCAGGGCCATCGATCGCTCGGCGAGCGTGTCGGCGCCGACCACCTTGGGAATGGTTTCGGTGGAATAGTCCAGGTTGCCGGGATCCTCGCGTTCGGGTGAATAGGCCAGGGCGAAGTCGGTCCCGGCCTTCAGGCCGGTGGCGTTTTCCAGGATCGGCTTGATGACCTCTTCGGTGGTGCCGGGATAGGTGGTCGATTCCAGCACGATGAGTTGGCCGTGACGCAGGACCTTGGCGATGAGTTCGCTGGTCTTGACTACATAGCTGAGGTCGGGTTCACGGTGGGCGTTGATGGGGGTCGGCACGCACATGAGCAGGGCGTCGGCCTCGGCTAGCAGACCCAGATCCGTGGTCACCAGCAGCCGCTCGGTCTCGTTCATCGCCCGGATGCGGGCGTCGCCAATGTGGCGAATGTAGGAGCGGCCATCGCGCAGGGAATCGATCTTGCGCTGATTGATATCGAACCCGATTACGCAAAAGCCGGTCGAGATGAGCGCCTCGGCCAGCGGCAGGCCGACATAGCCCAAGCCCAGAATCCCGACCGTCAGCGTCTTGGCGGCGGCGGCGGCGACAAAAGCCTTGACGCTATCGTCGAAGTCGTGGCTGTCGCGAAGGCGCGGATTTTCAGCGGCAAAATGTTTCAATCGTATCCCCAGGGCAATGCTGCTGGCCGCCGACATTTGGCGACCGAGACCGAGACGGTCCATCTCGACGCGGCCCAAGCATAGTCAACAAGCCAGCGGTCGTGAAGGCGGGACCGGACGCCGCGCGTTACACCGATCGCACGGGACTCCCAGGTCTTGTCAACGGATCGCGCTTGTCGGCGGCAAAAACCGTGACATTCGGCCCCCAATCGGCCGAACGCCAAGGCGCGGCGTCGCGCTCGCCGCTCCGACCCAGTTCGATCAATCGCGCGACGAGTCGCTCGGCGGTTCCAGTGAGGTGCTTCGGGTTGTGAAAGCTGCCGTAGATCTGCGTTCGCACCGAAAGGCGGCGGCGGAATTTGGCGAACAGATCAGGGTCTGGCGAGGCCGGCGCCTTCCAGAAGTGTTCAAGCGGCCTGGGATCGGTCAAGCCGTCGATGTCGAAGACAGCTCTGCCCAGCAGCTTCACCGGCACGCCGAAACCGAGCGCGGCATATGCGGCGGTCGAGTTGACGGCCACCACCCCCTTGGACGCCCGCGCCAGGTGAGCAAAGACGCCGCCCTCCAGAAACACCACCCGATCGGCGACCTTGGCCTTCACCGCAATGGCCCGGCAGCGGGCCGCTAGGTCATCGACGGCGGGATCGAGCGGATGGTTCTTGAAGACGAGCCGATGGTCTCTGGGCGCGGCCCTGGCGAAATTGGCCACCACTTGGGCCATGAAGGCGACATTGGTCTTCAGGTCCGAATGTTCGACGAGCTGACTATCGCCTTCGCGCTGAAGGCAGGCCAGGAAGAAGGGGCGGGAATCGGCTGTCACGTCTCGCGCCTCTCGGCGCCACCGGCCTTGCCGCAGCAGGCCAGCGGAGTATCGTCTGATGTGGCCGAAAATCTGCGGCCAAAGGGGCACGGCATAGGGATATCGATAGGTTGGAAAGAAAGGCCCGCCCAGGACGACGCCGGTGAAATAGCTGGTAATGTTCACGGTGTGGAAGGGGGTGATCGGGCCTACGCGCGGCGCCTCTTCCGCCGGTGCGTCGAGATCGACGTCTCGATAGGCGCGCGGATCGCGCGGCATGCAGGAATGGGCGTTCACGCCGGTCGGCTCCAGAGTGATCCAGTCGGGCCGGTTGTAGCCGTTCTCGAGCACCCAGGTTCGAACGCCATTTTCGCGGGCGCAGGCCAGCGCCTCGGCGCTGAAGGCCATGGTGTCGCCGAACACCATCAGGTCGGTGATCGATCGTTCGAACACCTGCCAGTCCAGCCACGAGCGCCAAAGCGCGCGAGGAACGCGCGGCCAAAGTCCGTCGGAGAATCCCCAACTGACCAGGTCGCCGCCGTTGAGGATGACCCGCAAGACATCCGCCCCAGCCGCTCGAAGCCGCGCGGCCAGGTGACGGCCGAACGGGCCTGACGGCAGGGTGACGAGCAGAAAGCGGCGGTTGGCTAAAGGCTTCGCCCTGCCGGCGATGGCCAGCGGGCCAAAAGTGCCCGGGGGTCTCGCCGGGCCATGATGCGGTGACGAAAACAAATCAACCAACCCCAGTTGCAGCGATCCACATCGAGGTCGATGCGACTGCTTCCTTTCGAAACAGATCATCGACCGGCTTGCGGCGAGCCGCGCCTGCAATATAACCTGACGGCCTTTCGTAAAGGTTTTGTCGATCCAACGAAAGGCGCGGTTCTCGGTCCAGGGCAAATCGGTCCGAACGACCGTTCGAATCCGGGAGGCGCCTCGGCGCGCGCCGCGCTGGTCGGTCGGCTCTCATTGGAGGCTTCTCCCCATCAAATCGTTCAAGAGTTTGCTTTCCGCTGAAAGCATCGGTGATGTGCTCAAACGCCGAGGCGTTCGGGCCGTTGCCTATTTCCATACCGATCATTTCGAACCATGGCGCCTGGTGCCCGATCGGGACGGTGGCATGGAGCGATGTGTCGATGACGTCGAAGCCTATGTGGCCAAGAGCGCCAGCCTCGATTTCGCGCGGAAGGCCTCGCTTTTTTACAAGGCGAACGTCAACTATCTGACGTCCGGCGACCGCGAACTGCGACGCGCGCACCCTGACGATCTGCTGGGATTCGTACCTCGCTCGCCGCGCGACCTGGCCATCGGGGCGGCCATCCTCGCCCCTATAGTCGCCTCCGACCACGACCTTCAGGTTCACATTCACCACGAATATTTTACCTTCAACGACTCGGCGCGCGATGTGGAGACCTTCGCCTATCTGCAGACTCCTCGAGGGCGCTCGTTCGACAACGCCCGCCTGGAACTTTGCATTCGATTGGGCCTGGACACCTTGCGCGAAGACGCCGGCGTCGAACTGACGCGCTGGTTCTTCATTCACGGTCACTGGGCGTTGAATGCATCGGATCCGCACGAATGCACCGTTGTGCGCGAGATCGAGATCCTGCGGCGCAACGGTTGCCTCGGCGACTTCACCCAGCCGGCCGGTCGCACCCATGTGGACTCCCGCATCGAGGTTCCCTATCTGGTGGAACCGGTGGCGCTTGCGAAGGGATATGACTCGCCCGACGCCCACCCCATTCAGGCCGCCGGAGCGGGCGAGGCCGCCTCCGAACGGTTCTTCATCTGGGCGTCGGCCACGACCCATCGCTCCTGCTCCATCGACACCTACTCTCCGTTCGTGCAGCAGCGCACCAAGACCCCGCAGCTTACCGCAATGGAACATGCCCGGGACGGTGTGGTGATCGACTGCGTGCTCTATGTGAAGACCCACTGCCATTCCCTCAATCCGGCCTATTGCAAGGCCGACGGCAGGCCCATGCCGCACACCGATCCGGGCATTCAGGCCGAGCTTCGCGCCTTGTTCCACGCCGCTGACGGCATCGGCGCGGAGGTCACTTTTCAAACCGTCTCGGAGATTTACGACAACATACTCGCCGCCGCGGCACCGCAAAGTCGCGATCTGGCAGCCGAGTTCGATCTCAAATCGGGCTCGCCGATGGCGCCAATGGGGTTGACGGTGGAATTCATGGGGTCCGACGGAATCCGGGGTCCCGCGCCGCCGCTGGCGCCCCGGCCCGCTGAATTGCCCGAGCCTTCGCTGGCCGCCTCGGCCGATGGCCAAGTCCAAGCCCGTGAGGCGCCATCGGCGGTCGCCTACATCGTTCCGGTGGAGGCGCCGGCGTCGGCGCTCGGCGCGGATCGGACGGATGGCGTTGCGGCGCTGATCGACGCCGCCGAAAGCCTGCCCGAATTGATGGAGGCGGCCGACGTCCTGCGGATAAACATGCAGGCTGGCCCCATGGCCACGGCGCTGGCCGCCGATGTGGGCGCGGAGGCATCGGGCGTCACCGGCTTCTATGGTCCCAGGGCGCGGGAAGAGACCCTGTTGCAGCCCTCGGAGGTTCTCTGCGCGGCCTTTGTCGAGCAACGCTTGCCGGGCGTTCACAGCGTCTATGAGATCGGCTGCGGACTGGGAGTCCTCACCACCCTTCTGGCCATGCGCGGCCTGCGCGCCATTGGCGTGGAGCGCAACGGAGCGCGTCTGGCGACAGCTCAGACCATCGCCGAAGCCCTTCTGGCCGGGTCCTCCGGCGCGGAACGCGCGCCCCGCTTCATAAAGGGCACATTTCCCAAGGTGCTACGAAAGGAAACCAAGCTCAGCGCTAGCGTGGCGCTGGTGACCAATCTGCTAGGCACGGCGAGCCCGGAACAGCAGGAAGGCTTCGTGCGAGGGCTGCGATTATTCGGGGCGGTGCTCATCGACGTTCAACGGTTCTATGTCCGCCGCTCGACGAGGCGGCAGATTCACGAGCTGGAGGAGATATTCACTCTGGCCGGCTTCGACGCCCCGCGCCTGGCCTTCAGCCTGGGCCCCGACGGCCGGTTTCTGCTGTTCACCAATCCCAGGCCCAGACGTCGCTTTGGCCTGGAGGCTCTGCTCGCCCTGGTCGGGGGGACGCGAGACGAGCCGTTGTTCGCGGGGGCCTAATCGCTTGACGGCGAGGCCCAGGCGGGACGAGAGTTGGGCCGACGCCTTATTGAGTCTCGCGTCATACCTGCCGCCAGGCCCGCGGCTGTGGGCGGCCAGGCGGGCGGCGGCGCGGAGCCTGGGCGCGACGGCCCTGCGCGCGGCGCCGGCCGACCCGCTGGTTCTGACACGGCTCGGCCTGCACGGAGTGGCGCTGGCCCAGACCGGTGGCGGGCGAACCCGGGCCTTGGCGCGGGCCGCCGCCGCCGCGGCGTTGGGGGATCTCAGTCGGGCGCGAGGCCTGATGGCCGCCGGCGGCGAACTCTCCATCTCCGAGCGAAGACTTCTGGCGTCCAGCGCCGCGCCGTTCGATCCCGCCCTGGCCCTGGCGCTTCTGCCGACGTCCGATAGGGCCGATCGAGCGGCTTGCGCGCTCGCCTGGGGTGATTTGGATCTGGCGCGATTGCTGTTGAATGACGCCGTCCAGTCCCAGCAGACCCGCTATCTGACCGGCGCCCTGGCTGCTTGGCGTGGCGACTGGCGCACGGCGCGCGATTTACTCAACGGCGCGTTCGCCGCCGACGGTCTCTTTCCGCCCTTGGCGTCGGGGATCGATGAACCTACTGCGCTCGCCGCGTTCGCCGAGGTCAGACCGCCGGATTCCGTCGAAGGCCCGCTGATTTCCGTGGTGATGGCGGCCAAGGACGCCGCCGCGACCATCGGTGTCGCCATCGACTCGCTGCTGGCCCAGACGTGGCGCAACCTCGAGGTGTTGGTCATCGACGACCGTTCGACCGATTCGACGCTTGCCGTGGCCCATGGGCTCGCCGAGCGGGACGCCCGGTTGCGGATTCTCCTCAACGAACGGGCACCGGGCGCCTATGGCGCCCGCAACACGGGCCTGAGTGCGGCGCGCGGCGTCTTCATCGCCCTGCACGACGCCGACGATTGGGCTCACCCCCAGCGCTTCGAGCGCCAGATGCGGACCCTGGGTCAGGACAAGGGAATGACCCTCTGCCGTCACTTCAGGGTGGACCTCGCAGGCCGTCCCTTGTGTCCCCGGGTGTTTCCCTTTGTCCGCCTCAGTCCGATCACGGCCGTAGCGCGAGCCGACGCTTTCGCGACAATTGGCGCGTTCGATGAAGTCTCGGTTGGGGCGGATTCGGAATGGCTGGCCCGTTTCGACACCCGCTTTGGGCGCCGCGCCGCGCCGCGTACCGGCGAAGTCGGCCTGGTCGCCCAATGGGCCGCCCAATCTCTGAGCGGCTCGCCAGTCAGCGGGTTCACCGGCGAAAACCTCAGGGCGCGTGTCGCGTATGTGGAGGCTTGGCGGCGGCGGCACGCAGCGATTTTTGCACCGCCGCTAAACAAGGTTTAACGATGTCCTTCGCACCAATAGGACCGGTTCGCAGGGCTTGGATTTTCCGGAATGACGAGCACGAAGAGCGGCGGGGCCGGATCGGCCGGCGCTGGCGCGGCGATCGGCGGCGGCGCCTACGGTGACGAGATGCTGATCCGGCTGCGGGCGGAAAATGCCGCTCTTAAGGCGCGGCTCGCCGAAGTCGAGCCGAAAGCGGCCCAAGCCGATGCGCTGCGGGCCGAACTGAGCGAGGCGTTGCGGCGCGGCGAGGAGAAGCGGGAGGAACGCCGGGCGCTCGACCGTGAAATCGTCGAGTTGCGCAGCATGCTCGCCGAGGCCGAACGGCAGCTGGGCAATATCCGTCAGACTTTCACCTATCGCATCGGCGATGCGATCGTGTCGGCGCGTTCCTGGAAGGGGCTGCGTAGCCTGCCGCGCCGATTGATCGCGCTTCGACGGGCCTTCCTGGAAAAAAAGGGGGCAGCCGGTCAGCCGGCTTCGCAACGGCGGGTAGCCGAGCGCCTGCGTTATGTGGAGGAAGCCCGGACGATGCTGGCGACGCGGGGCCTTGACGCCGCCGCCGATCAGGTGCGGGCCATGCCCGAACGCCATGCCGACGAGAAGGCGCGCACCCTGGTGGAATTGGCGCAGGCGGTCCGCCTGGAGCAACCAGGGCGGGCCGGGATTCTCGGTGTCGAAGCCGCGGTGCTCAATCCATATGAGGCCCGGCTTCGCGCCCTTGTTCTCTCGCTCTTCGACCAAGGGGAGATATCCGGACCGGCCGCCGTGCTGGGCGGCATGGGCGAGGGACTGATGGCGAGCCCCGCCGACGTGGCGCGGCGGGAAACCATACTGGCTCACCAGAGACAGCTCCAAACGCCGCTCGCCTTTCCGCCGCCGCCGGCGGCCGTCCACGCCGGGCCCTCGCGGCTGGCGGTCATCTCGCCCCGGTCCCTGCCCCAACACGCCGAAGCGTTGACGTTCAGGGCGCAGGGGGTTCTCGGGGCGGCGCTGGATGGGGGATACGAAGCGATCCTGGTGACCGGGCCTGGTTATCAATATCCGAAGTCGGGTGACGGGGAACCCGTGCAACGCCGGGTGGGCGGCGTCGAAGTGATTCGGCTCGGCGCGGGCGACGCGCCGCCCGAGGCCTTCGACAGCTTCGTGGCCGAAACCGGAGCGACGTTGACGGCGATCTTCCTGCGCCATCGCATCACCCACGTGCATGCCCTGGCCGGGACGCCTCTGGCGGCGGCGGCGCTGTGGGCGGCCAGACGGGCCGGAGCGAAGTTCAGCCTCGACGTCGGCGGCGTACCGGCGTTTGGAGACCGCGCCGAACCGGCGTGGGAGGCAACCGAGCGGTTCCGCGCCGGATATTCGCTGTTCGCCGATCTGGTTCGAGCGTCCGATTGCGTGATTGTCCGCTCGAACGCGGTGGCGCGGGACCTCCAGAGCCGTGGCCTGGTGGACGACCCGGCGATCGTCGAGGATGCACTGCCGGCCAGTTTCGTGCGCGCCTCCGAGGCCAGCATGCGGGATATTCGCCGCGAACTCGGCCTTGCCGACCAGCGCCTGGTCGGCGTGTTCGAAACAATCGACGGCGACGAAGGCCTCGCCGATCTGGTGCGCGCCCTGCCGGCTATCCGCCGTGGTTGCCCGGACGCGGCGGTTCTCTTGTGCGGCTCGGGCAACGGCGGCCAGAGTCTGCTGCAGCTCGCCGCCCGGCTAGGTGTCGCCGACCATCTGTTGATCCCGTCTGGCTTCGTCCGCCAACGGACGGCCGACTATCTGAGCGCCCTTTCGGTGGCCGTGTTTCCCAAGCGGCGCGGCCTCGGCCCCGGCCTGTCGGCGGCGTTTGAGTTGCAGGCCGCCCTGGCGGTCGCGGCCCCGGTGGTGGCGGTGGACAATGCCTGGTCGCGCGATTGGATTGCCCGGGAGGAGACCGGGCTGACCGTAGCGGCCGGCGATGTCGAAGGCTTGGCCCGCGCCATACTGCGCGTTCTGGGCGATCAGGCCCTGGCCGATCGGATGGGGAAGGCCGGCGCGGCCCTGGCGCAGGCCAGGAGCCGGCGTTCCATCATTGATCCACAAATGCTCGCCATCCTGGCCGACACCTCCGGGCGGGCCGCCGCTTGAGGTCTGGCGGAAGCGCGAACGCGCCGCTTGACGCCTCCTGGCGGATGTTGAATCGCGCCGACGACCGCGGAGTTTCGTGAATGCGCATAATGGTCACCGGCACGGCCGGGTTCATCGGTTTTCATCTGGCGCGGCGGCTGATCGCCGACGGCCATGAGGTCATCGGTGTCGATGGCATGACGACCTACTACGACGTGAAGTTGAAGGAAGCGCGCCACGCTATCCTCAAGCGCCACAACGGTTTTTCCGAACAAGTACTCATGTTGGAAGACATGGCGGCCCTGGCGGCCGTGGCGGAGGAAAGCCGGCCGGAAGTTATCGTCCACCTGGCCGCCCAGGCGGGCGTCCGCTACAGCCTGGAAAATCCCCGCGCCTATGTGGAATCCAATCTGGTGGGCACCTTCAACGTCATGGAGACGGCGCGGACGCTGGCGGTCGATCACCTCCTCCTGGCTTCGACCAGTTCGGTCTATGGCGCCAACGAGGCGATGCCCTTCGTGGAAACCGAGCGGGCCGACCATCCCTTGACGCTCTATGCGGCCACCAAGAAGGCCACCGAGCAGATGACTCATTCCTACAGTCATCTGTGGAGCATCCCCACCACGGTGTTTCGCTTCTTCAGCGTCTATGGGCCTTGGGGGCGGCCGGACATGGCGCTGTTCAAATTCGCGCAAGGCATGCTGAACGATGAACCCATTGACGTCTATAACAACGGGGTCATGGAGCGGGACTTCACCTATATCGACGATCTCGTGGAGGCGATCACCCGGCTGGTGGACGTCGTTCCCAAGTGCGGCGAACCGGTGGAAGGGGCGACCGATTCCTTGAGCCCTGTGGCGCCGTGGCGCATCGTCAACATCGGCCGGGGCGAACCGATCAATCTGATGGACTTCATCGCCGAGATCGAAAAATCCCTCGGCCGCCGGGCAAGGTTCAACTTCATGCCCATGCAGCCGGGAGATGTGTCGCGCACCTTCGCCGACGCGTCGCTTCTCGAGGCGCTGACCGGCTATCGGCCTTCCACGCCGATAGGCCTCGGCGTCGCCGCCTTCTGCGATTGGTACAAGGCTTATCGTGGCGTTGTTTGAACCCCTCGCCGCCGGCCTGCGGCGCAGCAGCGCGGCGGCTTCGGCGCGCCAGCCATCCGACCCGGTGGGCGAGGCCGTCGCGGTGGGCCACGAGCGCAGTGGACCGGGCGCCTTCACCCTGCGCGCCGCCCTGGCCGAGGCGCGCCATATGCTCGCCCAGGCAAGGTCGGACGGAGGTTATCGCGCCTCCCTGCCCCGCGTGCTCGAACTGGTGAGGCAACATCCAGATGCCGAAGCATTGCAGGTCACCGCCGCGCGCTTGATCATGGAAGACGGCGACGCCCTCCGCGCGCTCACCGCCTGGACGGGCGTGCATCATCGCTTTCCAAACGCTCCGGAACCCTTCCGCATGATGGTGCGCATGACCATGCGCACGCATGGCGAGGAGGCGGCCGAAGCCCTGCTTCATGAGCGGATCCCCGATCCGGCCAAGATCGATGACGAGGCGGGGCTGCTGGCCCTGGCGTTCGGCCGCGAAGAGTTGGCCCTCCTAGAGGAGGCCGAGGAAGCGTTCCGCCGCGCCACGCGGCTCTTCCCGCATTCCCTCTCGGCGTGGCGACAACTCGTCCGCCTGCAGGAGTCGCGCGGCGGCTTGTTGAGCGCCCAGCATACGATGGGCGAAGCGATGGCCGCCTGTGGCAGCGAGGAGTTCGTCGACACCCACGCTCGCCTGACGCGCGAAATCCAGGTTCTGGAGAGCTTCGCGCCGAATGCGACGATGGACGACTCGCCGTTTTCGGTGAAGGCGCTGAACGCCATCCTGGCCGAAATTCTCGCCGATCGGCGACGCCGACCGCTGCCGGCCCGCCATCATCTCGGGTCGACGCTGATGGTGAGCGGGTCGTTGGGATCGGGCGGGGCGGAACGCCAACTGGTGACCACGGTGTTGTCGCTGAACGGCGCGGTGCGCGACGGTCGGCGGATCGGCGGCTATGAAGTGGCGGGGCCGGTCGGCGTCATCTGTCGCTCGCTGGTCAGCAAACAGAACAACGATTTCTTCCTGGAGACGCTGACCGTGGCGGGCGTCGCGGTCACCGACTACAGTCGTCTGGAGCCATTCGGCGGCCATATCCGCCTCTCGCGCGTGCGGCCCTTCTGTTCAGCCATCGACTTCCTGCCGCCCCGGATGAAGGAGGGCGTGACCCAACTGGTCGATTACATGCGGTACGAGGCGCCCGACGTGGTGCAGATCTGGCAGGACGGCATGGTATTCGCCGCCGGGCTGGCGGCCCTGATGGCGGGCGTGCCGCGCATCGTTCTTTCGGTCCGCACCCTGCCGCCCACCGACCGGGTCAACCGCTGGCGACTGGAGCTGGAGCCGATCTATCGGGCCCTCCTCGCCTCACCCGGGGTGGTGATGACCGCCAACTCCACTCTGGCGGCGCGGCGCTACGAGGAATGGCTCGGCATGGCCAGGGGCTCGGCGCCTGTGATCCACAATGGCGTCGAACGGTTACCGGACGACGCCGCCCCTGGCGACGAGACGATGTGGTCGGCCTTCACCCAGCGCACGACCGGCGCCGACTTCACGGTCGGCGGAGTGATGCGTCTGGACCACAACAAGCGCACGCTGGAGTGGCTGGCGGCGGCCGAGCACCTGCATCGGCGGCACCCCGGCGCGCGATTTGTGATCGTTGGAGACGGAACTCTGCGCCAGGAGGCGCAGGAGTACGCAACCCGCCTGGGCCTCTCGGATCGGGTGCTGTTTACCGGCCGGTCCAGTTCGGTCGGCTATTGGCTGGCGCACATGGACGCCCTGATGCTGCTGTCGCGGTTCGAGGGCACGCCCAATGTCCTGATCGAGGCGCAACTGGCCGGCTTGCCCGTGATAACCACACCGGCGGGCGGTTCGGCCGAGACGGTGATCGCCGGAAAGACCGGGTTCGTGCTGTCGAGCGCGGAGAAGCCGGACATCAACGAGGCCGCTGATCGGCTGATGGGATTGATCGGCATGAGCCTCGACGGCCGCAAGGCGATGGGAGAAGCGGCGCGCGCCTGGGCCGAGCGGTCGTTCTCGGTCGAGACCATGCTGGAGCGGACGGTGGATGTATTCATGGCGCCCTACGATGCGCCGATGCTGCCGGGTGGTTGAGGGCGGCGGGATGAACGAGAACGCCCAGGAAGAGGAGGCTCGGCCGTCCGATCCCACATTCCACATTCGTGAGGGTCGCGGCTCCTTCCCGAGAAGGGGAGGGCGCCAAGGCGTCGATCCATCGCCTGGGTCCGCGGGCGCCGTCGGCTTGACCGGCGGGCGCTGACTGCCCTAGGCGATCGAGGGACCCCTTGGAGGGGAAAGCATGGACGTAGGAAATGGCAGGCCCCATCTTGACGCGCTGGTGGCACGCACCTTGGCGCGCTGGCGCGAACACGCCGGCTATATCGCCAAGAGCCTCGAGGGCCGTGACGCGGGCGTGACGGCGGTCAGCGAGGAGGTGGCGCGAATCGCCCTGATCCTGGGAGCTGCGATGGAGGGGGGCGTCGATGGCATGATCGATGACTACCGTTTCCTTTGCGAGACGATCATGCTTCCCGAGGAACTGCATTTCCGTCGGCACGGGACCTATCGGCTGTCGAGTTTCGCCGAAGCGGAGCGCGAGTGTTACGCCAATCCGGATTTCATGAACCGCTATATGAATGGGGTGCTGGTCTCCGCCGTGATGTGGTCGAACCATGCGCACGCCTTCGCGTCCTACGTGAACGACTATCTGCCCCGTCTGCCCGCCGGCGCCGCCCACCTGGAAATCGGTCCGGGCCACGGACTGTTCCTCTATTTCGCGGCGCGCCGAGAGGGCGTCGGGCGCGTGGAGGGTTGGGACGTCAGCCCGACAAGCATCGCCAACACCCGCGCCGCCTTGACCATTATGGGCGCCGAGCGGTCGGTGACGCTCAAGCTCGGCAACCTGTTTGATGCGGCGGCCGAGGCGCGGGGCGACAGCTTCGACAGCATCGTCATGAGCGAGATTCTCGAACACCTGGAGGATCCGGTGGCGGCCATGCGCGCCGCCTGCCGACATCTCAAGCCGGGCGGATATCTCTGGGTGAATGTGCCGGCCAACAGCCCCGCGCCCGATCACATCTTTCTGGTGAACGGGATGGAACACGCCCAAAGCCTGGTGACGGACGCCGGCCTGGAGATCGTCGATTCGGTGGCCTTCCCGATGTCCGGAACATCCCTGGAGAAGGCGATGAAACGCAAGCTGACCATATCCTGTGTCGTGCTGGCCAGGAAACCAGCCGACCCATCGTCGGCCGATCATGGAGCCACCGAATGAACCGGGACGAAGCGCGCGCGAAGGTGCAGGAGATTTTACGCGACGTGGTCGATGACGACGCGGTGACGATCACCGACGACACCGTCGCCGAGGATGTGGTCGATTGGGACAGCACCAATCATGTCCGCCTGATCGTTGCGATCGAGGAGGAATTCCACATCCGCTTCGAGACCGACGAGATCGCCAAGCCGGAGTCGGTTGGCGAACTCTTGGACCTGATCCAGGCCAAGCTGGCGGCCTGACCGGCCTGGCGCCGTGCCGTCTCTCGCCGATCTGCCCTGGTTGACCGCGCCGCCGGCGGACTTCGTCGAACGGCTCCGTGCGCTGAGCGCCGATGCGGGGAGCCGAACTTTCGGCGCGGACGCGGCGGCCCTGGCAATGCACGCCCTGGATGCGCGCCAGGCGCGCCGCCTGGGGCGGGCGATCAGCCAAGCCGCGAAGGGGGGCGTCGAGCTTGCCCCCCTGGCGCCATTCCGCCTTGTGGTGCTCTCCAACAAGACCTTCGACTTCATCGGCGACCATCTGCCGGCCGCGGCGGCGCGCCACGGCGTGACCCTCGACCTGGTCCTGCCGCCGTTCGATCAGGCGATGCAGGAGGCGCTCGATCCAGCCTCGCGGACCCGCCGGGCGGCTGCGGACGCCATCCTGCTGGCGTTCGACCACGACTGGTACGGGCTGGGCGTTCCGGTTCTCGACGCCCCCGCCGCCGCTCTGCTGGACGCCATGGCGCGACTGGGCGACCTGCTGAGCGCTCTGCAGGAGAACACCGCCGCGACCCTCTACCTTTCGACCGTGGCGGCGCCGCCGATGAGCCTGTTCGGCAGTCTGGACGCCCGCACACCGGGCAGCCCGCGCGCCCTGATCGAGGCGCTCAACGCGGAGATCGTGAGGATGGCCGACGAACGCGGGGCGCCCATACTCGACACGCGCGGCCTGGCCGAGCAGGTGGGGACCGAACGCTGGTTCGATCCCGTTCAGCATTTCGCCTACAAGCTGCCCTTCGCCAGCGCCTATGGGGCGATCTACGCCGACTGGATCGGCCGGCTGCTCGGCGCGGCGCGGGGCAAGGCGCGGAAATGCCTAGTGCTCGATCTCGACAATACACTTTGGGGCGGGGTGGTGGGCGACGACAGCGTGGCGGGGCTGGCCCTGGGGGCGGGGAGCGCGCGGGGCGAAAGCTTTCTGGCGGTGCAGACAATGGCGCTGGATCTCAAGGCCCGCGGCGTGATCCTGGCCGTCTCCTCCAAGAATGACGACGCGGTGGCGCGTGGCGCGTTCGAAAATCACTCGGAAATGGCGTTGAAGCTGTCCGACATCGCGGTCTTTCAGGCCAACTGGGCCGACAAGCCGGCCAATTTGGAAGCCATCGCCGAAACCCTCAATATCGGCCTCGACGCCCTGGTGCTGCTGGACGACAACCCCGCCGAACGCGCTCAGGTTCGCGCCGCGCTACCCATGGTCGCCGTGCCGGAGCTGCCCGCCGATCCTGCCTGGTTCCGCTGGACGCTGATGAACGCCGGCTATTTCGAAGCGGTGGGATTTTCCAGCGAGGATCGGCTGCGCGCCGCCGCCTACGCCGGCGACGCCCACCGCGCCGAGGTCAAGGCGACGGCGCGCGACCTGGGCGACTATCTGGCGTCGCTGGACATGCGCCTCGCCGCCGCGCCGTTCGACGCGGCGGGGCGCACCCGGATAGCCCAGCTGATCAACAAGACCAACCAGTTCAATCTCACCACCCGCCGCTATTCCGAAGGCGAGGTGGTCGCGTTGGAAGCCGACCCGACGGCTATCACTCTTCAGATCCGTCTGGCCGACCGGTTCGGCGATCTGGGCATGATCGGGGTGGTGATCGCCCGCTTGCGCCAGGCCGAGGGCGGTGTGCGCGAGGCGGCGATCGACAGCTGGCTGATGAGCTGCCGAGTTCTGGGCCGCCAGGTGGAGGACGCGATGCTGCGGCTGCTCGCCGAGCGAGCCGGCGCCGCCGGCGCGACCCGCATCGCCGCCCAGTACCGGCCGACGGCCAAGAACGCCCTGGTGCGCGATCTGCTGGATCGATTGGGCTTCACCCTGGTCGCCGAGGACGCGGCGGGGGTGCGCGACTATCGGTTGGCGCTCGGCGGGGCGGCCGACGCCGCCTTGCCGATGCGGATCGAGCGGGGGTGGCTCAAGGGCCCCCTCACCCCCTAATATCGCGCCCGCGGCTGGCGGCGCAGGCTTTCCCAGATGGCGCGGACGTAGCGCAGGCGTCGGGGGTCGGCGTCGGGGGCGGCGAGGCGATCACGTTCGAGGAAAGCGACGAGGTCTTCGGGCGCGCAGGGCAGGCCGGTTGGCGGATGGATGTAGATCGGATAGGCGATCAGGGCGCCGGCGACGAGTTCGTCGAGGGTCAGGGCGCGGTCGCGCCGTGGAAAATCCAGGCTGTCGTGGGTAAGGCCCCAGCCGGCGAAAAACGGCCGCCCGAAAGTCCACACCGGCTTCCCACGCAGGAGGGCCTCGAATCCGGCCAGGGAAGTCATGGTCGCCACGCCATCGGCGAAACGAAGGCAGGCGTCGATGTCCGCTCCCGCGGCTTCGACATCGGCGAGGGCGGCCACGTCGCTGCGCGGCACGGCGCCGATGCGATTGCCCGCCTCGACGTCGGGGTGGGGCTTGAAGACGATGAAGGCGCCCGGATGGGCGGCCCGGGCGGCGCGCAGGAGGGCGAGATTGGTGCGGACATCCTCGCAGCCCTTGAGGATGGACTTGTCGTTCTCGACCTGGCCGACCACCAGCAGCTTGAAGCGATCGGCCGGCCAGGAAGGCGCGGCGCCATCCTTCCAAAGATTGTATTTGGACAGCCCCGCCGCGACGAGACGGGCGCGCAGAAGCGAGGCGCGGGCGAGGGTCGCGGCGTCGAAGCCGCCTTCGTGGAGGATGGCCTCCAGGCGCGAGGGGCGGGTGGCGTCATAGTAGACGCCCAGGTCGTCGAGCACCACCGAGGCGGCGCGGTGGAAATCCGAACCAAGCCCCCGCGAGCGAAGGAAGCCGTCCTCCATGCGCAGGACCGGCGGTCTGAAGACGTCGAGGGTATCCGCTTCCAGCACGGCGGTGAGCGCGGGAGTCTCGCGGCCGGCCCAGAACACCACCCGCCCGCCGCGACGACGGGCCGCCTTCACCGCCGAGGCAGCGCGGGAGAAGAAGGCCGTCTCGCCGCGCGGCGAATAGAGCAGTGTACGGGCCGAGCCGTGCTTCCATGGCGCGTAGCCCAGGCAGGCGGTGTAGCCCGCCTGCCGGTCGGAACGATCGCGAAACTCCACCAGCTGTTCGATGGCGCGCTCGGCGTCGCTCGGCTCACCGGTCAAAGGATCGACATAACGGGCATAGAGAAGATAAGCGGCGGCGAAGATTTCCGCCGGCGTGCGCCGGCGCGTCCGCCGGGCGGAGGCGAGGTCATCGGTGGTGGCGCCCCAGCCGGCGTAGAAGGGCAGGCCGAAGCAGCGCACCGGCAGTCCGCGGATCAGCGCCTCGAAGCCGGTCAGGCTGCTGACAGTATAGACGCCGTCCACGCGCCCCAGGAGATCGGCGATCCGGCAGTCTTCGTCCACGACGGTGACACCGGCGAGCGAGTTTGGGGCCACGCAGCCGCGCTTTAATCCGGCGGCGACGGCCGGATGGCGGCGCACGACGATCTGGGCGTCGCCTTCGTCGCGGTGGGCCGCCTCCAACATGCGGGTAAAGGAAGCGTTGCTGGCCAGGCCGCCGACGATCGAGGCGTCGCCAGCCGTCTGATCGATGATAAGGACACGGCGCCGGACTGTGCGCTCCAGGACGCCTGGGCGAAGGGGCGCAGCGGCGTTGGTCTTGGAAAGGCCGGTCTCCACCAGGCGCGCCATGGCCGAACGGGCGCGCGACAGGAGGGCGGCGCTCTCCCACCCAGGCGACTCCAGCAGAACTTCCAGCCGTGATGGCGCGCGCGCGTCGTAGTAGATTCCCAAATCGTCGGCCACCAGGCTGATCGGCGGCGCGCCAGCCTCGCCCAGCCCCACCGAGCGCAGGAAGCCATCCTCCAGGGCGAGGTAGGGCCAGCCGCGGGCGGCGGCGAGGCGCCGCGCGTAACGGGCCGTGGGCTTGAATCCCCAGCCTGCGACGCTATCGACATCGCCGCTCGGCCGAAGAGACCTGACAAGGCGGTCGCATTCGGGCAGAAACGACTCCAGATGGGGCAGTGCGGCGACACCAGGCGCGGGAATGAGCGTGGCGGCGAAGCGCGGAAGGGCAGGGCGCGCGCTAAAATCATCTGGCGGCATGCCGGTTCCCGGGTTGAAAAGTCGGCGCCTTCAATGCCGCCGCGCCGCGGGCGACGCAAGAGCGTCGGGATTTGGCGTGACACCGCCGCGTTACTTGACTCCGATAGGGTTTGTGCGCGGAACAGGTCCGCGTCGCACATCTGTTTGGAATGATCATGAACGACCGTGTCGCGCAAGTAGCCGCCGACCTCGACGCCATCGCCGTGCCCCTGGCCATCGACAGACTGAACACCCTGGGCCTGGATGGCTCGGGCGCCTACGGTTTTTACGAAGTACGCCTGGCGCGCGGAACGATTTTCTCCAACTACGATCTGGCGCTGGCGCGAGCGTTGTCGGCCTGGCCGGAGGCGCCTGAACGAATCCATGAAATCGGAGGAGGATTTGGCGGCCTGTCCCTGCTGCTCGCCGCCCTCGGGTTCAAGGCGACCAGCCTGGAGGTCGATCCCAAGCGCTTCCAGGGCGCGATGGCCTTGATGGAGGGAATGAACGAGGCCTTTCCCGCCGTTCGAGACAACTGCCGAATGATCCTCGCCCGATTCCCGATGCCCCCCGGCGACCTGCCGCCCGGCGGCGCGATGGCGGCGATCACCAATCTCATCTGCACAACAACGCCCCAGGCCAAGGCGGCGATCCTCGCCGCGCTGCGCCTCTATGCCTGTTCGATCGTCGATATCGACGGATTTTTGACCCATGCTAAATCGCTCGAAGAGCGCGTCGCGCGCCTCCGGGCGTTCGAAGCGGCCGGCCTCGTGGGCGAACCCTTTCTCGATCTGGGCGCGAGCGCCTGCTTCTATCGCTTCGCCGGCGCTTGACGGTTCGACCCGCGCGAAGCAACGCCTGCGAAGTCTCGGATATCCGGCAGCGGATCGAATCCGGCGTCCAGGCGGGCGTGCCCTTTGAATTGCGGACGCCAATGCAGGCCCGCGCCAGGCAACCGACCTGTTGAGCGCGCGGAAATGGCGCTGGGCTTGCCGATGGACCCGTGATAGGCGAGGCGGGTGATGGGTCGCCTTACCCGGTCCACGAAGGCGTGGCTCAAGAGGATCATCGCCGATCCGGGCCGCCGCCGCGGCGGGTTTGAAGCGCGCGTCACGCGGGCTCGGAGGCACGGGCAAGCGACGGCTTTCGACCCGATCTCTGCCATCGACCTGCTGGGGATCGAGTCAACCGGCCGGTGGAACGTGCCCCTGCGCGAGGTTGGCGTCAGGCCCTTTCCGTTCCCCTATTTCGCCGGTTTCGCCCTGGCCAATGAAAACACCTATGCCGACGCGGGCATCTTCGAAGACGTTCACGGCTTTGTCAGCGGACGCCGGCCAACGCAATTTGGCGATGGGCTGGGACTGGAGGTCGGCGACAGCTACGCGGTGGGGCCAGACGGCTCGCCGAGGCTGACCTTGGGCGAGACGAACCCAGGCGCCGAGGCCAGACTGGCGCAACTCGCGCAACACGGCTGGCTCGACACCCTCTATTGTCCCGGCGCGGCGCGGCGCGTCGCGCTGGCGGAGGCGCTGGAGCGGTGGCCGCCGGAGCGTCGCCCCGGTGTTTTTCTCGGTTCGACCAGCCCGTCCGAAAAACGGGCTCTGGCGAGGGCCGACGTCCGATATTTTGCCGACGACGATCTTATCGAAGTCGACAAGTTCGGCGATCACCACGATCACAAGATCGTCGAGCGTTTCCGGCTAGCGGCGCGGGACTATGACTGGCGGCGGTGGATCGAGTCCGCGCCGGACGCCAAGCCGATGGTCCAGGCGAAGAGTTTCGCCCGCCTGATGAACGAGACGATCCAGGTCGACGATCGAGGAGGCGGTGCGCATCGGCGGTTCAAACGCTATTGCGGCCCCTGGCTCGCCTCGATGCCGACGTTCAGCGCCCAGGTCACCAGCGTTCTGCTCGATGGGCTCATCAGCCATGCCGGCGCCGTCATCGTCCAGCAGCAGTTGGGACGATGGTCGCTGATCGGCGCGGCGGGGGATCGCAGCCAGGCCAGGGCCAATGCGGCCCCAGTACTTGACCGTCACGCGCTCGCCGCCTGGCGCGAGATCGCCGAACGCAAGGCCGCCGGCAAGCTCTGGGTGGTGACCACGGCCAGACTTCTCGACCATCTGTGGCGCCGTCAGGCTCTTCGCTTCACCGTCGAGCAGACGGCGCGGGCATGGACGATCCGGTTGGCTCCCTTTCGCTGCCCCGTTTTGGGCGAGCGTCCGCTCGACGCGCGCGACCTGAACGGACTGAGCTTCACCGTGCCCGAGGCGGCGCCGGAGATCATCGTCATGGCTAGCGACTCCTCCGCTCCGCTGGAGATGAAGCGCGCCGCCGATCCGGCCCATCGGCTGCGCGACGCGGTGTATCGTGCGTGGACTTATCTGGAGTGGCCGGAACGGCAAATCGGCCCAGACCCATGAGTGAATGAGCCGCGCCGATGTTTTCACCGACCGACATGCTTGCCGATCTGGGCGTCGCCGAAAGCGGCGTGCGGCCGCCACGCCAGGCGCCGGTGGTCGTGCGTCCCTATCCCTATCCCTACATTGCCGCCCTTGCGCTCAGCAATGATGTCGATGGCATGAACCGCGCCGCGTTCGAAGACTGGCACGGATTCGTCAACGGCTCGGGGCGGACCGCTTACGGAGAGGGGCTGGGCCTGGAGGTCGGCGACAGCTTCTGGGTGTGGAGCGGCACGCGCAACGACGCCTTGGCGATCCATCGCCAATTTCCCGACGAGCTCGATCGTCAGGAATCGCCCGATGTGCCGAGGATCATCGACCTGGCGCGAGCCGGATGGCTCGACACTCTTCACAGCTTCGGCAACTGGCGCGCCAGCCCCGACGCGGATCGCGAAGCTCTGGGTGCCCGCGGCGAGGCGCAATATGCGCTGGAGACGCTCGACCGGCTTGGAATCAAACCGAGGGTTTTTGTAAATCATTCCAACTCTCCAAGCAACGTCGGTTCCATTTGGGGGACCTACCAGAAAAGCGACGACCCAGATCATCCAATGTACTGCCTGGATTTGCTTAAGGCGGCAGGATTTCGCTATTTCTGGGTGGATGCCTGTCTCAACATCGAGAAATTCGGCGACCATCTGCGCTATGAGGACGACCAGCGCCTACAGGCCGCCATCAGGGTCTATCCCTGGAGCAATTGGTTGCGTAGGGCCGGCAAGGTGCTTGACGACGATCCGCCGGACTTTCCGCCCGACGGCGCAGAACTGCGGCGCCTGGTCGTCGGCATGTTCAACGAGACCATCCTGCCGCTTGCCGCCAAGGACGGCTCGCCGATCCTGCTCTTCAAGCGCTACCGCAGCCCCTATCTGCCCACCACCAGCACCTTTCCGATCCAGGTCACCTCGCGCAAGCTGGATCTTCTGGAGTCGCGGCGCGGGGCGATCGTCGTCTACCAGCACTTCGGCGTCACCTCCTTGCGCGGGCGGGCCAAGTCCAGCGAACCAGGCGCCAAGGCGCGCTCGGCGCCGCCGGTCCTGGACGCGCACGAAGCGGCGTGCTGGCGTGACATCGCCGAGCGCCACCGTGCCGGCCGGCTGTTCATCGCCACCACCAGCCGGCTGCTCGATTGGCTATGGCTGCGCGATCGCCTGGTCATCGAAACCGAGAAGGGAGCGGACCGATGGACGGTTCGCTTGGCCGGCGTCCGGTGTTCGGTTCTTGGAGAACGTTCGGTGGAGGCGGGCGACCTGAACGGACTGAGCCTGCTTGTCCCGCGAACCGCGCCGGAGGTGGTGGTGACGCGGGGAGACGCCGCGGCCCTCGCCGTCAGGCGAAAGGCCGACGAGGCTCATGCGGGCCAAGACGTGCTCTATCTGCCCTGGGCCGCTTTGGAGTGGATCAGCTAACGCCCCAGCTTCGCGGCGCCGCGGGCGATCTTGCGGATCACGCGTCGGACGCGCCTAGCGAATTTGGACCCCTTTGCCTCCAGTCGAATGGCCCAGCCTAGACGGACGCGGTGGGAAGTCGGCGCCGTCGCCGGCGCGGGGGCCGCAATCGGGGCGGCGGGCCGCCGGCGCGGCGGCCCGAGGTCGCGCGCCAAGGCCACCAATGTCTCTCCGACGGTGGGATAGAAGGATTCCGCGTATTCGTAGATATCCACCCCGCCGCCGGCTAGAGCCGTCGCGGCGCCGTGCGAGAAGAGGAGTTGCGAAGGATCGTAGAACAGGGCGCCACAATGGGTGGCGGCTACGCTCAGGGCCTCGTTGAAGGCGCGCCGCCGCCGCATGACATCGCCTTCGTCGCCGGGGATGGCGAACAGTCCGATGACGATCCAGCGGCCGCCCATCTTGGCGGTCAAGGCGCCGAGAGTCTCGGCGATCTGCGGTCCGTCGCCGCGCTCGAGCTTGATGCCGCGCAACAAGGCCGCCATCGATTCGTCATGGCGCGCGCCGCTATCGCGCAGCTTGCCGAGCGCCGTCTGAACGCTGGATTCCTCGGCGTGGCGGCCGCGGCAGATTTCCCGATACCAATCGAGCAGGGCGCCGCGGTGAGCCTGGACCAGGTTTCGCGACACGAAATTCTGATTGAGGCATATATCGCCGTAAGAAAATTGCTTGTCGTCCGATATTTCCAGCACGAAGACATCGATCCCCTCGCGCAGGGCGCGCGCCAGGCGATCGGCGGATGGCGCGGGGTCGCTTTCGAAAACGTAGGACCCGAGCGCGTCCGGAATGGCCCGCTCGCCCAGGGCGACGGCAAGGCTCTGCAGAGCCTCGGCCGCGGTATGGGTGGGTGTCGGTCCCTCTGCGCGAATCCTCAGGTCGCCGCGGTCGCGCAACACGAAAAGGGGGTTGCGCACCCGGCAACTGCCCAGGGCGGCCGCCCGCAGGTCGCTGCCGTGACGGGTGGCCGGCAGTTCGAAAATGACCATTCGTCATCCCTATCCGGCCGACCAAGAAAACCATCGATCAGCGAGATGGTGGAATTTCAGGCGCCCGTCGATCAGATCGGAATGAACCGTGCAAGGCGCATCGAAGATGATCTCGTCTTTCATCGACAACGATCCAGATGTGCAATTCCCCCGCGAACCCGTCAAGTCGCGGTGGCTGTCGCCGGACTTCCCGTGCGGGGGGCGGTTGGCGCGGGCGGGCGCCGGTCAGTATCCTCGCGGGATCTACGAAACCAGAACAGGCCTTCGGCCGGATAGTCCCGGTGGGCGTCGAATCCCATGGAACGCAGAGTCTCGGCCAGGATCATCTGCTCGGCGAAGCCTTCGCGAAGCCGGATGAACAGGCGCAGGTCGATCAGCAGCGCCTCGAAGGCGCCGGCATATTCCACGTAGGGCGCGGCGCTGGATTCGGTGCGGACATGGGCGACGTCCAGACCCACGCCCAGAAAGCGCCCTGGCAGCGGTCCCTCTGGCGTGAGCGTCGCGGCCGTGGTCAAGAGTCCCGGCGGGAGCACACCGATATCGCTCAGGCGCGCCGCTCCGGCCTCGATGGCGGCGCGCCGACTGGCGTTGGGTTCGTAGGCGATGACCCGGCGCCCGCTGGCGGCCAGCAGCAGGGCCAGTTCTCCCAGCCCGGCGCGCATGACCGCATAGCCATCGTAGGGGGGAAGATAGGCGTCGATCAGGTCGAACGCGAAGCGCTCGCGCCCGCCGATCAGAGCGGCCTGATCCACGCGAGCCTTGTAGTGGGCGTAGAGCCCGCTGCCTTCGAGCCCGAGCGCGTCCAGGCGCCGACGATGCAGATTTACCAGCTCCGCGTCGAGACGCTCGATCCGTAGCGCGCTGGAGATGGCCGACCGATTGGCCGCGTCGAGGGCTAGCGGGTCGGTCGCCATGCGCCTGGGCGCCGGCCGGCCGGTGCGCGCCAGGCTCACCAACGTCTCGCCCACGATCGGATAGAAGGTTTCCGCGTATTCGTTGATGTCGGCGCCGTTGGCGTCGAGGGCGGTCCGCCGGCCGTAGTCGGAAACGAATTGCGAGGGATCGAAGAACGCCGCGCCGCACCGCCTTGCCGCCCGCGCGACCTTTTCATTAAGCACCCGCCGGTCGTGCATCATGGCCCCTTCGTGTCCGGGCACGGTGATCGCACCGACCACCGCCCAACGCCCCGCCGCCCTCTCCATCATCTCGCCGAGGGTTTGGGCAAGTTCATCGTCATCGGGGCGGCGCAGCCGAAGGCCGCGCAACAGGTCGGCCATCCAGGCGTCATGGCGAGAGCCGCCCGCGCGCAGTTTTTCCAGAGAGGTTTCGACCAGGGCCCCGTCGGCGACGCGGCCTTGGCAGATCTCCCGATACCAGCCCAGAAGGGCGCCTTGATGGGCCTGAACAAGGCTTCGTGACACGAAATTCTGCTGGAGAAGGACATCGCCATAGACGAATTGCTTGTCGTCGGAGACCTCCAGTAGGAACACTTCGACCCCGCCCTCCAAGGTCCGCGCGAGCCTCTCTGTCGAAGGGGTCTTGTCGGTCTCGAATACATAGGGCGCGAGTTCGTCGGGGATGCGCGCCTCGCCCGTCACGAGCCGGAGGGTCTGAAGCGCCTCGGCCGCCGTGTGGGTGGCGGCCAAGCCGCCGTCGCAGATTCGCAGATCGCCGCGATCGCGAAGCACATACAAGGGATTGCGAACGCGGCAACTGCCCAGGGAGGCCGCGCGGGGGCCCAGGCCACCATCGTTGGAGGGAAGTTCGAAGATGATCATCGACGAGGTTCGTAAGGGCCGACGTGGGCCGGATCAACCGTCGAAGCCGCCCTCGAACTAGCCGGCCGGGCGCGAGCTTGGCCGATCACCAGGCGGGCCAAAGCACCGGCCCGATCGCGCCGGGCTTCAGTCATCGTCCGGATCGAAATCGCCGTCGTGCCGAAACATCCAATAGGTGTCGAGCGGTGAGGCGATGGGCGCGGGAGCGCCCCAGCCGGCATGAATGAACCGATCGAGCAGCGCCGCCTGGGCCGACTTTTCGCGGGTCTCGAAAAAGCGCGACAGATCGACCACGACGGCGCGGAACAAAGCCATCTGAGCGACGATCTCTTCGATTTCCCGTCCACTCATCGATCCGGTTACGTTGGTGAACAGGGCGGCCGACCGGGTCCCGTCCACTTCGCGCAGCGCCTGCGGGGCCGACCCGCGCCGTATCTCGAACCGGTCAGCCAGATCGGGATGCGCCCGTGACATCCGCTCGCGCATGACGCGGCTGAGATCGACGCGCGCGGCGTCGCGTTCGATCCCCACGCTCCTGGCGCCGTTGAGCGCCAGCAGCATCGGCACGGCGGAAACGCCCGATCCGATTTCGTAGATGGTGTCGAAGGGCCCGCTCTGAATGAGCGCCCGAACGGCGCGAATCTCATAGGGCGCCAGAACCTCGCCGGTTTCGGCCCGGAGGCGATAATAGTTTCCCACGCCAGGGGCGGACGTCCCGTCCCTTTCCACCGCTTCGCCAAGGACCGCGGCGCAGACCGCGTTCACTTCGTCGACATGGGGCAGGGGCGCGCTCGCGGCGGCCCCCAGCACCGGCGTCGCGATGGCCGACGTCAGGGGGTTCGAAGGCGCGTGAAGCGCGAAACCGCCGTGGGGAGGCGGGCGCGGCGCGGTAAACTCGTCATAAACGTCCGCGGCCGAGAGGAAGTCCACGCTCGCCTGGGCGGCCGTCGCGGCATCGAAAACCGCGCCCATCATCCGGCGTATTGCTGGATGCTGGTGGGGAAAGATTACCGGTTCGTCCTCCCGCCAATAGTTGGTATGCATCGAGTGGCCGTGGGTCTTGAAGTAGAGGGTGCCGTCCGCGACATAGGATTGCTCAAGAACCCGCCTCGCGAACGCCGGCCCGTCTTTCAGAGCCTGGGCGACATGGTCGGAAAAATAGTCGATGGACGAGCCGCGGTGGCGGATTTCCGAAGCCCAGATGAAGAACTTGTCGCGCGCCGCCCGCCCGTTCCCGAACGCGAGCTCGGGGTCGGCTTGCGGCAGGAGATAGGCGCGTGGCGCATCGACGGGGCGAACGAAATAGGGCGTCTCCAGCACGGGATCGACATTGGGCCGGCCGGCCGGAAAGGTGAAGTCGCCCAGACCGCCGTTGCGCAAGAGAATCTGCAATTCATCGGTGATGTGACAGACGGTTGGATCGGACGCATTCAACGCCCACAGGCCGTGAACGAAGAACCAGCGTTTCAACGGCAGGTCCGTCTCCTGCCGGATCGCCTCCAGGGTGAGGTTCAGCGCCAATTCGAAGCGCGCCGAGTCGCGCCCTCGCACCTCGGGACGCTGGAAGTCTTCGACGACCCGCGGATCCTTGTGGGCGGTGTTGTAGGTGTAATATTCATGATGGACGTGGACCTGTATCTCATGGGCCACGCGCTCCATCAGATCTTGCATGGCGCCGCGAAATATCGCTTCCTGGTTGGCGGTGCGGGGCAGGAACCCGAACGGGTCGCCCGGCCCGAGCGTCGTTACGCCCGGCAGATCGACGCGCCGCGTCACGCCCACGTGGACCTTGTAGAAAAGCGTCAGCCGCCGTGAAAACTCGTTGGCCGCCGACTGCTCGGCGAAGCGTAGTACGTCCGACGCGTTCTCCTCGAGCGTCCGGCTCCCCGCCGCCGCGCGCCACGGCTCGAAGTGATCGCAATGGAAATACGCGATCCGCCGCACCTCGCGGCGCTTCACGATCTCCGCCAAGGCCGCGCCTGAACCGATGCGAGGCGACGCCTTGGCCGCTAGGTCGCCCACGGGTCCAGTGTCTCTACGCGCCGGCCGCCTTGGCTGCGATCGCGGTTTGATAGAGAATCTGCGTCACGGTGGCCAGGATGTCGAGAAGCCGCCCGGGCAGCTTGACCAGCACCAGTACCCGGTCGCCCGGCAGCACCGCGCCGTTTATCTCGGTCGAGCCGTCGGGGTGGATGACCAGGATGTGGCCCTTGTCGGCGATATTATCGAAGCCGCCGGCCTTCGTGACGTAGGCCTTGGCGGTCAGGCCAGGGCGATAGATCATTGCCTGGGGCTCGGTCACTTCGCCACCAATGGACACCACCTGCGATCTGTAGGGGATGACGATGATGTCGTTAGGCTCCAGGGGAACCTGGTTGAGATCGACGCCCGGGGGGAAGGCGACATCGCCGACAGGCTGCGTCTGGCCGGCGTAGCTGATGTATTGCGAAATGGCGGTCGCCTGCGCGGAGTCGGCGGCCTGCAAGGCGGCGGTGGGCGCGGGCTCGGTGTAAACCGCCTTTTGCAGGCGCGCCAGGGACTCGCTCAAGAGCTGTTTTTGGCTGAAGGCGGCGCTGACCCGTTGCAGATGGATCCAGCGGCGGTCCGCCAGGCTGTCCAGGGGGATCTTAGCCAGCATCGCGCCCAGTGAGGTGTCCTTGGGAACGACATAGGCGGCCGGCCCCTCGAAGGCGCCCTCCACTTGGATGACCACCGTGGCGGACGTGGCGTCGGCCGAGAAACCTACCCGGTCTCCGTCCATGAGCGGGAGGCGGGCGAAATCATGGACGGTGACGTAGTCGTTCAAGGGTTGGGCGTTGCGGAAGCCGAGCACAGCGACATAGTTCACCTCCGGCCGGGGGCGCGCGTAGTAGAGGATTTCCTCCCCCCGCCCCGACGCGCCGGCCAGTTCGAAGGTGAACGGCGCCCGGGCGATGCCGGTGACGGCGACCACCGGACCCTGCTGGCCGACTACGATCGTGTCGTTGTTGTGCAGGGACACCGGGGTGATGCGGCCGGTGCGCAGGAACTCGTAGAGATCGATGTGAGCTATGCTCTGGCCGTTCCGGAGAACGGTGATGTTGCGATAGCTGCCTAGATTGGGATCGATGCCCCCGGCACGCTGGAGGAAGGCGATGACCGAATCCGATCCGAGGCCGGCGTAGGGACCCGGGGCCACCGCCGGTCCGGTCACGAAGACGGTGATCGGCACCGTGGTCACCGGCGCGGCGTAGATGTGGACCTGGTTGCGGTAGACGACGGCGGCGGCGGCCTTGACCGTGGCGTTGACGCTGCTGGCGGTGAGTCCGCCGAGCTTCACCGGCCCCACCCCCGGAACGAAGACGTTGCCGTTGGTGTCGATGACGGCGGTGGTGTTGGCGTCGGGCACGCTGCCCCAAAGGGTGATGTTGACCTGGTCGCCGGGCTTCATCACATAGGTCGGATCGATCACATTGGTGGGCGCGGCGGTGACATTACCGCCGGTAAACAGCTGGGAGCCGAACGGCGCGGGCCGGATGCCGGCGTTCTGGTATTGCAGAAGGGTGGTCGCCGGCGGGCTCAGCGGATTGGCGCCGATGAGGGGAGCGGCCTGGGAACTGGTTCCCGCTGCCTGCGCCGACTGCGGCGCGGACGCGGTAGTGGAGGCGAGCGGCGCCGGCGCCGGCTGATAGGTCTGGGGAACGGCCTGGGTGATCGTGGGCGGACTCTGGGCGGGGATTGGCGCCGGCGCGGGCGGCGGCGTCGTTGGCGGCGGCTGAGGCGGGTTGGTGGGCGGCGTCTGCGCGCCGGCCAGCGTGAGGCCCGAGGCGACGAGGATCGCGCCGGCGAGCGCGAGACGCGCCCGGAGCGGCCTTTTCAATACCAGTCCAGTCAATCTACGCATCATTGCAGGTGATCCTTGATCACGGAATAGGCGAGCGAGCCGGCGCCCAGAAGGAGGCCGGAAGCCAAGGCTACGGCGACCACATTGAGGAAGCGTTTCCAATAGTCCGAGGCCTCCGCCATGACCGGCGGAATGTAAGCGACCACGAAACTCTGGTTCTGGTTCTGCGGCTGGGCGGCCACCAGGGCGCTCTCGGCGGCGAAATAGTTCTTCTGAGCGAACTGATAGTCCAGCAGGGCCGCCTGAACCGCGACATCGTGTTCGGCCTGAGACGAGCCAGGGGCGGCCTTGGCTTGGGCGATTTCCGCAGCGCGCTGGCTCTCCAGGTTGGCGATCTGGGACTGGATCGACTTGGCCTGGGGCGCGTTGGGATTGAACGAAGCCTGGACCGCCGCTTGGCTGACCTTCAGGGTGGCGAGCTGGGTGTCGATCTGGCCGACCAGGGTCACCGCCTCTGCCGCTTGGGTGCTGATGGTCAGGGTGTTGACGTTGCCCTGCAAGGCGGTGATGGCCTTGGTGGCGGCGTCATAGTCCTTCTTGGTCGAGGCGACCTGGGCGATCGCCAGGTTGAGCGAACCCTGCTGGACCTCCTTGTTCAGGACATCCTCCACCGATTTTGCTGCCGCCAGAACGCCCTGCGCCAGGCGCAGCGACTCCTGCGGCGAATAGGCGAACACCTGGACGTTGACGTCGCCGGAGGTGGTGTCATAGGTCGCCTTCATGTGGTTGTTCCAGAACCACGTTGTCCATTCGATCGACGAATTGGGCGACAGATAGGCGAAGGGGTCGAGGCTGAAGTGGCTGAAGGCCTGATCGAAGCCGAAGCGGGCTTTCAGCTCGGCGATCGAAGCCGGAGAGATCAGATAGTTGACCACCAGGCGCGGGTCGGTGGTGATGCCGGTCGTGGGTGCGACCCCGAGGCCGGCCAGCAGTCCGGTCGAGGAAGGCTGGGCGCCGCGGATGGTGAAGGTGGTGTCGGTCTCATACTGCGGCGGGGTGATGACGGCGTAATAGATGGTCGCCAGAAGGGTCGGGCCGAGAATCCAGATGGCGACGGATCGCAGAGCCTGACGCCGCTGTTCGCGCCGCACCAGCTCGCGCGGGGTGGGCTGACTGGCCTGGGGCGTGGTGTTCACGATAGCGCTCGCAGATAATTCTCATTCGCCTCATCGATCGTATCGTACATCGTCAGTTTCCCTCCGTTTAACACACCGGCCTTGGTGCAGTACTGTTTGATCATATCGATCGAGTGCGAGACCATGATCACATCGGAGCCGGCGCGCCGCTCTTCGAAAATCTTGATCGCCTTGCGCTGAAACGCCACATCCCCTGAGGCTAGGGCCTCATCGATGACATATACCTGAAATCGCACCGCCATGCTAAGGGCAAAAGCGAGTCGCGAGCGCATGCCGGTGGAATAGGTCTTCACCGGCTCGTTCATCGACGGACCCAGTTCGGAGAAGTCGGACACGAAATCGGTGACTTCGGCGATATCGGCCCCGTAGATGCGGCACACGAAGCGAAGGTTCTCGGCCCCGGTCAGGCTGCTGGCGAAGGAGCCCGAAAACCCCAGGGGCCAAGAGCAGGCGGCGTGGCGGCGCACGGTGCCGAAACTGGCCGCCTCACTGCCGCACATGATGCGCAGCAAGGTCGATTTGCCGGCCCCGTTCTGACCCAGAATGCCGATGCTGTCGCCGCGGTGGAAGGTCGCCGTCACGCCACGAAGGACGTGAATCCGCCCCTGCTTGCCGGGATAGGTCTTTTCGATATCGACGAGTTCGATCATGGTCAACCGGCCTCGTCGGAATGGCCGATGAGCCGGAGCCCCCACTCCATCACCATGCCAAGGAAGAGCAGGATCGCGCCGAACCACAATACATACGACGGACTGTAGGAGGTGCTGATGAATCCCGGAATGGCGCCCGTCCGGATCCATTCCAGAACGTGCGCCATCGGGATCAGGCCGGCCAGGGAACGGAATCCCGTGGGAAGCGACTGCAATGTGAAGAATATCCCCGAGGTAAAATAAAGCGGTCGGCTGGCATAAGCGAAGACTTGTGGCCAGAGCGGCCAGACTCTGGTTAAACTGGAACTGAAAACGGCCGAACAAAATGAAAAATAGAATAGAGCCGCTACCGCTGTCGCCAGGATGATCGGCACCCTTACCCATGAAGTGAACGGTTCTCCGGTGAAAAAACGCAGTCCGAACACAAATATGACCGTGACAACGACAAAGGAGGCCGCGTCGAGCAGCACGCGGGCCACGACGATGTCGAGAACCTTGACCTGCGGATAGGTCAGCAACTGAAGGTTGGACCCCGCGGCGCTGGCCCCGCGGCTGACGCAGCTTCTCCAGAAAAAATAGGGCATGATGCCGGTCATCAGGAACACCGGCATCGAGGCCGGCACCGGAATGCTCCTCTGCAGGAGGGCGAAGATGGTCCAGAGCACCGCCATTTGGATCAGGGGATCGAAGACCGCCCAAAGGTAGCCGAGATCCGACTTTCCGTAACGGGTTCGCGATTCGCGGATCATCAGCGCGAAGATGACGCGCCAGGTCACCGCCAGATTGTTGCCCAGGGTGGGGCTCGGCGGGGGCGCCGCCGCCGGCGCGGCCGGAAATATCGGCTCCGAGGTCATACGCTAAGACAATTCCGTGGAGTGGTGGCCCGCCGCCAAAGTCCTCAAACCCGCTTTCACCGCGCCGCGCCGCGCTTCATGGCCTTACGCGCCGGGCTCCCGATAGCCCACCACGGTTTTGTAGGCAAGGCGCGCGGTCTCTTGCCCAGGGCCGACGCCCCCTTCATAGGGGTGGAAATGGTTGTTTTTCGCTTAAGCGGCTTGGCCCAGACCCCATCGGCGCCGATCCGCCGGCGTTGTCGTTCAAGGAGATTGCATGATCGAACTGAAGCCGCTCGATCCGCTGGATCGGCGCAAGGACGAGATCGCCGGGAGCATCGCAAATCCGCGCTACAGGGCCGTCTACGACGCGGCCGTCGAGCGCATCGATGCCGATGAGTACGCCGCCCTCCAAGCCAAATGGCGGGACCGCCTGGTCGATTTCGACCCGAAATTCATCTACAAGTATTTCGATGTGTGTTTCTGGATAAAGGACAAGATCGAACGCGCCGACCGCCTGGGACTCTTCGAGCGCCCGCCCTTGCGCATCCTGGACCTGGGCACCGGTGCCGGCCACTTCCCGGCGATCTGCGCGGCTCTCGGTCATGAGGTCGTCGGCCTGGACGTCGAGGTGCCGCTCTATACCGACCTGGCTCGGCTGATGAAGGTGGATCGCCGCATCTTCCGCCTCTCGCCGCACCAGCCCGTGCCGGACCTTGGGCGGTTCGATCTCATCACCGGCGTGGCCGTCAGCTTCGATTCCCTGGGCCGCGACGCCGCCTTGGTGCGGCGCTATTGGACCTTGGAGGATTGGGCCTGGCTGATCCGCCATCTCAGCGAAGCGCGCTCGCGCTATCCGGGCCGGCTCTACTTCGAACTCAATTTCCAGGTGCTCGCCGACAACACCCTGCGCTATCATGAGGCGCTTCTGGACGCCTGCGCGCGGGCCGGCGCGGAGGTTCTGGCCGCCAGAGGCCGCATCGCCTTCGCGGTGGATGGCCCGATCGTTCTTGCCCCATGAACCGCGCCCGGATCGAAAACGCCCGGCCGAGACGTCCGATACGGAGCGCCGCATGAACGTCCTGATCTTTGATAAGCTGGAGCTGGCCTGGTCCGAACTGACCCTTCCAAACCCCTTCAACCACACCTATGCCGACCACCTGTTCAAGGGCGGGAAGCCGCAGAGTTTCCCCCTTCCCGGCCGCATCGCGCCGGCCGCCAACGACGACATCGAGGTGCTGGCCGGCGGCCTGCGGTTCCCCCGCCATGGCGCCTGGCAGGTGGTCGGCGCGTTCGGCGCGGCGAAAATTCTGCTCATCGATCCGGCCGCCGGGGCGGACGAGCGGATCGTGGCCATCGCCGCCTTCACCGCCCAGGCCAGTTGGCATTCGGCCGCCGACACCAATCTCTGCTTCGAGGCGGTGGAGCGGAAAGGCGAGGTGTGGCGCGGCCCCTTCCTGCTCACCCGCATCCTCGAAAAGCTGTTCTACAGCGACCAACCCCTGGCCCTCCACTGCGGTCACATCGTCGATTGTCTGGCCTGGCTGCTGATCAAGGACGGTCACGCCTGCCGCAAGGTGCTGCTGCGCAACGACCAGAACGTCGGTCACATCTTCATGGATGTGTGGCTGCCGGACGCGAAGGGCTGGGCCTATGTCGATCCCGACTTCGGAGTGATGCTGCGCCATGGCGGGCGATACATTTCCTCCCATGAGGTGCTCGTCCTGCGGCGGGAGGGCCGCGACGGCGAGATCGAGATCGTCGACATCGGCCAGAAGTGCTTCCCCTATCCGGTGTACAATTTCCCGGTCTCGTTTTCCGGGCATTTCACCTGGCGCCCCGAAATGATGAAATCGATTTCCTTCGCCCTCAGCCCCTATTATCGAACCACCGTGATCGAAAAAGGCTTCGAGGGCATCGAGTTCTACGGCTTTCAGCTCTCGGACGACCCGCGCCCCTCGCTGATGACCCGCCGGCTGCCCGGCGTCGATCCGCTCGCCCCGCCGGTCCCCTGAATCGGCTTGGCGGGCTCCGTCTTCGAAGGCCTTCAGGCCGGCGGCGGGCCGGGGAAGTCGCGCCGGTATTCACCATCGAGGAGGCGCATGACCCAGTTCGAGAAGGGGTGATCCAGCGCTTCGGCGAGCGTATCGGGCGCCAGGACCGGCGCATCGGACGCTCGAAGAACGAGTCTGGGATCGATCGTAAGGCCCCGCACATCGACGCCCGTATTGCCGCCTATGAAGTGGGTGAAGTGAATCTGGTCCAGGCGGACCGGGTCCAGGGGGATGTCCAGCAGGTTCGAGAGCCGGCGCATGTGGCGCGCCGGCTCGGCGACGAAGGCCTCCCAATTCAGCATCACGCGCCGTCCGCTCTGTCGGATGGTCTTCAGGTAACCCAGGTACTTTTGCCCCCAGCGATCGAGGTTGATCCCGACCCAGCCCTCGGGCAGCGGGGCGTCGGGCGAGCGGCGGATCTGCTGTTTGAGCATCGACTGCAGATGCTGCGCCGGTGATTTGAACAGGACGACGTGGTCGAACCGGAAGAGGGGGTCCTTTTCCCAGTAGAGCTGCAGGTTCTTGTCGGTGGTGACCAGATTGGCGACCCCCAGGCGGTCGGCGATCTTGGCGTACCAGCCGGCGGGATCGGCGGCGAGGGCGCGGCGGAAGGCCGGGTCGAAACAGGCGCAGGCGGGACCGCAGACGCGGCAGGCGATCGGCCAGCGGGCCGGCGGAATTTCCGTCGTCAGAATGGATTCGAGGCCCATGGCCGGCGTGCGCACGTTGGTCAGCCAGTGGGTTTCGCCGGCGAAGGCCCAGGCGGGCATGGAGCCCAGGATGACTCCCAGCGTCGTCGATCCGCAGTAGGCCGCGCCGGAGATCGCCAGGTGGCGGTAGCCGTCCATGGCGTCGCGCCCGCTCGCCGCCCGCGCGCGCTCGTCGGCCTTCAACGCGGCGGCGATGGCCCGAAAGGAGTCCATCTGAGCGGCGCCGAGCGTCTGTTGGGCGACCTCGATCATGGCCAGGGCGGCCGCTGGATCCTTTCGGACCAGGGCGATCTCGGCCAGATCGCGAGCCAGGGGGCCGGCGGCCGGCCCCTGGGCCTCCAGCACCGGCGCCAGACGCGCCGCGGCGGCGTAGCGTCCTCGCCGCATGAGAATGTCGAACAGGCCGCGCGCCGCCCGCCCGGTGGGATCGCCGGCCCGAAACAGGCGTTTGTGGATGGCGAAGGCGGAGGCGGCGGCTCCGGCCGCCTGGCGCAGGCGCGCCAGGGCCTCGAGCACCGTCCGACTGTCGCGGTCCAGGCGATGGGCGGCCTCGATGGCTTCCAGCCCGGCCGCCGGGCGCCGGAGGTTCTGGATCAGGACACGCGCCTTGAGGACGAGCAAATCCAGCCGCGCCTTGCCTTCCATCGTGGGCAGGGCCTCGTCGATGGCGGCCACGCAGCCGGGCCAATCACGCCCGGCGTAGCGAGCGCTCACCCGTTCGGCCGGCGAGGGGGCGGCGGGGATGGGCGTCTGGGACAAGGCGCCTCCGCGCGGTTCGAGCTTCACGCCCCATAGAGCGATTGCCGCGCCGCCGATCAAGGGTCAATCGCCGGACGAACGGTCGTCGGGCGCTAAGGCGAGGGGTTGACAGGCTTCGTCGCTTTCGGTCGTAACCGGCGCACACGGAGCGAAGAGAAGCCCATGGCGATCCAGTTCGAGCCGCTCGCCCCCCTGGTCCCCAGGATCGCCGAGGTCGCCGCGACGATCGCCGACGACGCCCAGCGGGCGCTGTTCCACCGGGTGGCCGGCGCCATCGATCCCACCGCTCACCAGGCCCTGCAGGACAAGTATCGGTCCGCCGCGCTGACCAGCGATCCGACCTATATGTACAAGTATCTCGATCTCGCCCATTGGCTGAAGGACAAGGTCGCCCGGGCGTTCGCCATGGGCCTGGCGGAGGACCCGCCCCTGCGCATCCTCGACCTCGGCACCGGGGCCGGCCACTTTCTGGCCGTCTGCAACGCCCTTGGACACCAGACGGTCGGCGTCGATCTGGAGTTTCCCCTCTATGTGGATCTTTGCGCGCTGATGGGAGTCGATCGGCGCACCTGGCGGGTCAGCCCGCGCGAGGCCTTGCCCGAGACCCTGGGGGTCTTCGATCTGATCACCGCCTTCCAGGTGAAGTTCGACGCTCTGGGCTTCGATCCGGCCCGCGGCCATCTCTACTGGAGCCTGGACGACTGGGATTACTTTCTCCGCGACGTCACCGGCCGGCGCCTGCGCTATCCGGGCGCCCTTCGCCTGCAACTGAACAGCCGCCTCCTCGCCGACGGAACCCGCGAGCGGTTCGGCGATGTCCTGGCCGCCTTTGGGGCCGTCGGCGCGGATGTCAATGAGACGGCCAGCGAGATCGCCTTCAGGGTCGGCGGACTGACCGCCCTGTTCGCCGCCGGGACCGATAGCGCGGCGCAACGGGCGGGGGCCGACCCGCCTTGATCGGCGTGCATCGAGGGGCGCATGTTTCCTTTGCGTCGCCCGGCGTCGGCGGACATATAGGCGAGCCCGCGCGGCCGCTTCCTGGGCGCCCGGGGGCGCCGATGCGCTTCGTTCTTCCAGCCGGGTCGTGAGCATGTCCGAGCCATCAATCGCGCCAAGGCAGGTCGCACACGGCGGCGGCGGTCCGCGGGGCCCGTCCCTGCGCCGCCGGCTCTATGTGCAGCTCGACCCGGCGGCGTGGCCCAGGCGGGGCCTCTCCCCGGTCAACCTGGTGGTGTTCGTGACCATCGTCGTCACCTCCATTCTGGCCGTCATCGAGACCGAACCGACGATTTCGGCCGGCCGCGAGGGCCTGTTCAGCGCTATCGAGGTGGTGATCGGCATCTTTTTCAGCATCGAATACATCGCCCGCGCCTGGACGGCGGCCGAGAATCCCAAGTACGGCCCGGGCCTGCGCGGCCTGCTGCGCTACGTGCGTTCGCCCATCGCCATCATCGACCTGATCTCCATCGTCACCAGCTTCGCCACGCCGGCGGCCGGCCTTCAGCCCTATCTGCTGCGCGCCTTCCGCGTGGCCCGCATCCTGCGCATCGCCAAGCTCGGCCGCATGTCCAACGCCATGAGCTATCTCATCGAGGCGATGATGGCGCGCCGCTACGAGTTGCTGTTCTCCTTGTTCGTCAGCCTGACCTTCATGGTGTTTTCCGCCTCCCTGCTCTATTTCGTCGAAGGGCCGGCCCAGCCGGAGAAGTTCGGCTCCATTCCCCGGGCGCTGTGGTGGGCGACGGCCGCCCTGACCACCATCGGCTATGGCGATGTCTATCCGATCACCGTGCTGGGGCGCATCTTCGCCGCCATGTCGGCCATCGGCGGCATCGGCTTGGTCGCCATGCCCACCGGCATCATGGCCGCGGCGTTCAGCGAAGCGGTGCAGAAGCACTCCCGCGATCTGGAACAAGCCAAGGGCGGGGAGGGAGATGCCGCCCCGAGCACCGATCCATAGGGCGCCCCGCCATGCCGCGCCCCGGGGCCCGACAGCGCGATGACCGCCAATCGCGCCCTTAAGGGCGTGACAGCGCGGCTTCGCTGAAAAATCGCAATTCGTCGTCTGAGGCTTGGCCCGGGCCCGCGTCGCGAGAAATGCCGCGGCTGCGCCCTTGCCACCCTGGTCGTGGAAAGCTAAACGCACCCCTGGGCCACATGCGCGACGGTGGCGACGGGAATTAGAGGAGAGCGAATGATAAAGGAACTCGGGGGGCCGCGAACGGCCAGAATGGGGACGGCCGATCTCGCGAGTCGGGTGGAGCGTTTGGAGTTGGAGGCGAGAGAATTCGAGGCGAGGGTGAGAGTCATCCAAGGCCGCGCCCAGCTCGAAAAACTACGGCTGGAGCATCCGAGCATTTCGCGGAGAAACAAGCCGACATAGTCCGCGATTCCCAGCCCGGCGCCAGAGCGCGCGACGCCCGCGCGGCGCGCGCTCTGGTGACCGTGCCGGGGATCCCGCTGCTCATTGGGCTCGACGCCGCCAGGACGCGACCGGCCGCGACATGCGTATGAAGTCCCTCGCTTTGGTGGCCAATTTTCATCGGGAACGCCGAATAGGTCGCAAGACCGCCGCCTTCATCGGCGCTGTGCATGCCCGTCTGCTTGGGCAGGGCATCCGGCTGAATGTCGAATTCGTCCTGGATTGCGCCGACGAACTCACTCACCGCCTTGTTGAAGGAGCCGCCGTGAGCATCGACGGCGCGCGTCTCCATGTCGTGGACTTCGGAAACCTGGGAAAATCTCGAACGCATGGCGTCCATGCCGCGCGATCGGATGTCGTCTGCTTTACGGATGGAGACGATTTTTTTTCGTTTAACTGGTTCGAAGCCGCATTTGAATATCTCTCCAAAGAAACAAGCCAAGAAATAGTTCACACACAATATATGATTGGTTTCGATAAGGACAAATTTATTAGAGAGACGATGGATTCCGACCACCAGTCGTTTGATCCTTTGTCACTGGCTGTGGATTGGTATTGGAGCGCTAATCTGGCCATGCAGACTAAAGTATTCGCGGCCGTACCGATCCTGCCATACGATCACGCGGGAGGTTTCGGCTCCGAGGACTGGCACTGGGCGTGCAACAGCCTCGCCGCCGGCATTCGTCGCCGCCCCCTGCCCAATACTTCCTACTTCTATCGCGTCAAGCCGGGGCGTTTCGCGCTCGGGCGCGTGCCGGACGTCATTCATATGCGCTCGCCCCTGTTCACCCGCGAGGGCGCCCCGCCTCCGCCGAGGGCGCCATCTGAACGGCCCGCCGCGACCCATCCCTTGTCGCCGGTGTTTTTCAGCCAGGCGCGCGAGATCGAGACGTTCGACCTAGGGACATCTTACCTGCGGGCGGTCGAGGTCGGCGCTCTGCCCGTCCGGCGCTTTTCGCCCCACACGCCTCCGATCGTCGGCTCGGTTATGAGGGAAGTCTTGGCGAGCGGCTTCGGCGATCGCTCGACCGTCGTCTTTGCGGACGTTGAGCGACTTGCCGGTGGGTTGAAAACGGCGCGAGATCTGTGTTCAGCCCTGTTCCACCCTCCGGGCGCGCCAAGGCTCTATATCGTTGACGGGGAAGGCTGTGAGCATCACGTTTCGGCGGATGGCTGTGTCGTCTCCGTCGGCGAGTTGAAGGGCGCCGGTCTCAACGAGGACCAGATCGAACGGCTGATCGCGCGATTCCTGATCCAGCAGAGCAACCTCACCGTGCTCAACCTTTTGTCGCCACGCGCCCGATCCAAAGCCCTGGCGTTCAATCGCGCCACTCGAGGCGGCGTCCAGCTTTGGTTGAACGTCGTGATGGAATACGGGTTTGACGCCCTTTCCCAGAGCTATGACGAATTGGACGCCTATGCCAAGGCGGGTATAGAGAGTCGGAATATCGGACTCTTTCAAAAGACGGTGCGGGAGGCCGCGCGGGTGCGTGGCGCGGCATTGCTATACCGGGCCGAACTGGAACTCGACTACGTCTCCGGCGCATTGGGCAGGCGAATGGTTTCGCCGCCTGTCGAAGGGGAAGTCGGCCTGGCGGGACGCGGGAGCCTCTCCGCGGCTGAACCCAGGACCTACCGAATTACGTCATCGAGTCACGTCGAGGCCGGACGGCCAGATAGCCGCGGCCTCGTGTTGCGTGTGACCGATTGGCTCCGGACACTGGCCGCCACGGAAGAGGAATGCATCTTCGCGTTCGGCGGCTGTTTCCTGGGCGCGAATCTTGGTGAGAGCGGGCAGGCCAGGGCGCCTGGCCTGAGAATCCCGGCTTTGACCGTCATCGACCAAGTCGGGCAACCGACCCTCTATTTGAGGCATCCGGTGGAGCGCTTCGACTCCGAACTTCAAACGGGCCGGTTTCCGGCCGATATCGGCGCCGTTGGCGCCATCGGAATCGATTGCCGCTCGCTTAGGGAAATGCTGCTTCAATGCCCTGAAAGCCTGTCCCTGACGGCCCTCCTTCAAGCCTGCCTGAGGCGCGCGTGGGACGGGGGAGGGGCTTGCATCTCCACCTTTGGTCCAACCTCCATCGTGGCGGTGAGCGAGGAAGATCTGGGGCTCATCGACAAATCCCTGCTGGCGCGAACGCTCGCGCGGGCCGGCGGCTGGAGCGGCGTCCGTGCCTGAGGCCAGGGATTATTTTTTCCGCGAGCGGTACCGCGGTCTGGATCTGATCGCCGGGCTGCCTCGGGTCGTTCGTGAAAATCTCGAGATGGCTATCGCCTCTTTGCGCGCCGGCGGCGAGCATCCAGACTCGACGCCCGCGGATTTTTCTCAGGAATTGCTATTCTCCACCGACGTTGAATGCCTGAGCGATTACCTGGCCGGGACGATCCAATTTCCCTATTACAATAGAGTTGGTGGAGAAATGTTCTGGCGCAGTCAACGGACGCAGGCGCCTTACATCGAACGATTGGTCCAGGTTTATCCGGACCTTGACGTTGAACTTGTTGAGCAGCTTTGGATTGAGCGGGCAAGAGGAATGCCGGGCGCCATGCCCGCCCCGGACGAGACGAAGACCAAATGGCGATCGCTCGGCGAACTGACGCCGGGCCTGGCGCCGCCGGGCGTCGCCGCCGGGCCGTACGCGGCCGCGATCGTCACGCCGAGATGTGGCGTGGGGGGGGCGGAAAAAGTCATGCGTGAAATGGCCGCTTCTCTTGAGCGCCTCACGGGCCTGCCCTCGCTCATCGTCGTGGCGGACACCACGGTGGACCCCGCCGATCTCCCCATGGGGGCGATTTGCCTACCGAATACCACCGTCTACGGCCGGCCGTTCCTGCGCAATCCCAACCTCGTGCGCGCCGGGGTCCTTAAGGACCTGTTGGTGGAATCTGGCGTGTCCCGCGTCATCTCGATGAACAGCTTCCTGGGCAATATTCTGGTTGAGACAGGGGCTCTGCAGGCGCTTGGCGTTAAGACCGCGGCGGCCATGTTCTGTGTCGCGTTTGGCCCCGGTGGTGCGATCGAAGGCTTCATCCAAATGGCGGATTGGCTGATCGAGGCCGGCGCCGTGATCTTCACCGACAACGACCATATCGCCAGGTTGCTGGCGGAGCGAAATTTCTATGACGAGACGGTCGTACTCTGGTTACCTGAAACAGTCGCGCCAAATTCCTCCCCCGGTGGAAACCATGTCCTTTGGGCGGGGCGAATTGACTTCCAGAAGCGGCCGGACCTTTTGCTTGAAATTGCCGTACAAAGCCCACATATAACCTATGAAGTATGGGGAGCGCCTTTGCTTTCGGACAGTGACGCGCTGGAGGGGATTCTCAGGCAGCCGAACATCGACTATCGGGGTGCATTTGAGTCTTTCGCGGCGATTGACCTGTCCAACATTGCCTGCCTGCTCTACACCAGCCGATATGACGGAACGCCGAATATCCTGCTCGAGGCCATGGCCCGCGGCCTTCCGTGCATCGCCTCGGCCGTGGGGGGCATTCCCGATCTGATGGCCGACGGGCGCGGCGTGCTGGTCGATGGCCAAGCGCCGGCGAAAACCTATGTCGCGGCGCTTGACGGGCTCCTGGACAATCCGGCGCTCAGGGAGAAAATGATCGTCCGCTCCCGCGAACACATCCGGCGATGCCACAACCTTGAGGCTTTCGACGCAGGTGTCGCCAGATTGTTTTCGGCTCTGGAGGTCTGATTTGACTACGGTCAAGCGCGTATTTTCTGGGTCTCGCGGGGAGGCGATGGGTCGTCATATCCGTCCAGTGCAATTGGTCCGCCGTCAGAGTGTGGCCGTATGGTCGGCCGCCGGCTTGGGCCTCAAGACCTGCCGAATCGGCGCGGTTCATGGCGCCTGAACATCCGCTCTTCCTTGGAGAACCGGCGAAGCGGCTCGATCCGCGGATGATTTTCTCGCCCGACCGTTCGTTCATGTACGTGGCCGTTCCCAAGACCGGATGCACCACCATCAAGATGATTCTGGCGGCCGCGGTCGGCCTTTTTGACCCCATCGCGCTGCGATATCGAACCAAGGGGATAATTCATAGTACCTGGAACAATCGCCCAGCGTCGTGGATCTCCCTCACTGAGACGGAGAGAGCATCGTTACTGACCGCGGCATCGACATTGCGTTTTACCTCCGTGCGCAATCCCTATGAACGCATCGTTTCCTGCTATTTGAATAAAGTTTTTAAGCAAGGAGATTCATCTCATTTGGCGCGGCGAGCGCAGGGGCATGGAGAAATTTCTCTTCTCGGTTTCTTGGAATTTGTTCAGGGCCAACCTCCGCTAAGAAGAGATGTTCATTGTCGTGTGATGTCAGATCTATGTTTTAGTAAACATGTATGTTACGATGATATAATCAGATATGAAACATTTGACTACGATGTTAAAAGAGTTATGAAAAAATTGACTATCGGCCACTTGAATATTCCAACTCCGTCGCGAAAAAACAAGACCGATGCGGGCGCCAAAATGCATGCATTGCTTGGTGAATCGGAATGTGAATTGATCCGCGAAATCTACAAAGCGGATTTTGAGGAATTTGGATATTCGACCGCTTTACCTGATTCTGCAAATCGCTAAGAGCCTGACTGAAAAAGAAGGTGGGTGATTTCAATCGGTTGTGATTCCATTGGGTTGCGACGCTCAATGGAGGATACCATGGCTTGGACTGAAACCACCCGCGCCCACTATCGGCGAGGGATCCTTTACTTTAGATTGAGCGAGCGGTGGCCGGGCACTCGCTTTGCTCTTCGAGAAACCGCGCCTCCCACCGTTCGTTCAACTCGGACGCCTGGCGCTCCATGGGTGGATTGGCGAAAAACCGCGGATCGGTGATGGGCGGGCCTTTGAGACCGACATAGGCCGCCACGGCCGCGGTGACGGCCACCGGATCGGCGGCCAGATCCTCATAGACGATCCGCAGGGGGTCGATGCCGAAAAGCCGATAGACCTCCTCCCAGACCCGCCCCTGATTGGCGATCGACTTCACCTCCTCGGCGATCCTCGCCCCATCGTAGTCGTCGTCGATCAAGTCCTTCTTTATCGGCTCAAAGGATCGCCACGACTTGTTTTCCTTGGCGATGACAAAGGAAATCGCCTGTTTCAGCGTATCGGTTCGTGACAGATGAACAAACTTCCAATCGTCCAGATGGTCTGGAAACTCCCCGGCCAGGATCAGTGTGGTCAAGCTGCCAAATCCGCCTTTGAATCCAAAGACACCGTTGACCGCGTTCTCCTGGAGATGCCGTTCGCAGTAATCCTGCAGACCGGAAAGGCGACGCCTTTTGCATACGTTAAAAATCCGCGTCTCCAGGAACCCTTCGGTGATCACCGCGCCGTGACGTAACATCCGTTCGGCGAGAAAATAGCTTCCGGTTCTGCCTCCAATGCAGGCGATAGCGATGCCCTGATACAGCGACCTGAACGGATTGGAATCGAAGCGGATGTTGATCTCGTTCGCCATGGCGTCGGAGATCCATTTAACCCGATGGTCATAGCGTTTTCTCATCTCGCTTCCGCCGCTCGGCGACCTGACCGGAGCGCGAACCGGCCGCGTTTCGAAATTGGCCAGAGCCTGCGCGAGCAGCGGCTGGAGATCTCCACTTACGGCCTGCGGCGAATGCTCGCGCGTCAGCTTGCGGTGTTGCCTCGCCGCCCTCTTCGCGCGGATGTCGGGGTCGGCCGCGAGGCGGCGGAGAACCTGCGCGCCGTGGCCCGGGCCACGATAGACCTCATCTGGCCAAAGGGTGTTGGCCGCGTCGGTGCCCTCGCGGGCGAGGACGGGAACCCCCTCCGCCACGGCCATGGCCATCCCCATATTGCCCCCGCCCAAGCTCGGCAGATGCATATAGATGTGACAGTGCTGATAGATCGCCCTCAGATCGTTCACCGCGGGCAGCAGCCTTATCCGATCGGCGACGTCCGCCGGCAGATAAGGCGCGATCACGGATGCGAAAGCCTCGGGATTCTCGACGGCGACCATGAGCCATACCGCTTGGCGGTGCTCCTCGAGGAAGGCGATGACGAACTTCAATCCGGCCGCCTCGTTCCGCATCAGGCCCTGTTCGAGCCGTCCTAGGGTGAGCACCGTGACAATCCGCAGTGGAGAAGGCGGCCCCAGGTCGTTCGGATCGACCGAGGATTCGCGGGGAAAGGGAATCAAGGGAACCTTGTGACTCCGCCATTTGGACGGCGTCGGCTTGGCCGAGAACTCTGCGCTGTAACCATGCGCGAGCACGAGGTCGGCATAGGGCGGCTCGGGATTGACCTGATTCATCTGCACCGCGACCATCGCCGCGCGCGGTCGCAGCAGCAGAGGCAACAGCCGGGCGCGGAAAATTCCCTGATGATCGAACACGATATCGGGCTCGAAGTCTTTCGCGGCGGCCACCGACCGCGCATAGGGCCGGACCGGTCCGACCCTGTCGGGCGTGACGAAGCGGACCTTGGGGACCGGGCCCCCGGCCAGTTCCTCGATCTCGGCCCGCCAGCCGAGTTCATGCTCCGGCCCCAGTTCGGCGGCGGCCAAGAAAGGATTTTCCGGCGCGGTCTCCTGGGTCGCGAGCACGCAGACCGCTTCGACGCCTGGATCGAGAGCCAGGGCGAGGGCGTAGGTGCAAACCTGCCGAGTGTGGGCGAACATCCGGCCGCGTGGAGGCAGATGATCGATCAGCAACAGCACGCGCGTCCCGGGCCCGGGCCTTGGCGCGGACCGCTTTGGAAGCTCGAAATGGCGCAGAAGGGCGAGGTCGAGCTGTTCGACCAGATTTTCAAGATCTGGCCGCATCCATGGGTTGAAACCGACGTCGGGCTGGCGGTGAAAGCCTTTGCCGTCCAGGTAGGCGAGCAGTCTGTTGCGTAGATGTTGCGCGGCGATGGCCTCGCCGTGATCCCCAGCCCGCGCGACGGCTTCGGCGAAGTGGCCGGTCGCGAGCGGGGCCAGTTGCGCGATCCTTTCCAGGGCGGCGTCGATCGTCGCCTTCAGTTGGGTGGGAACCGGGACAGTGGTCATCGGAAAGGACTCGGTGTCATAATGAGGCGCCACCCGAATGGGCGCGACGGCGCCAAGGCCTTAAGTGGAACGCTTGGACATCGAACGGACCCGTTGGCGGCGATCCACGGTGTTCATGCCTCGACGATGTTTTTCGATCAAGCGGCGAATCTCGGCGCTTTAAGGCCGTTGCCTTCACCGGCGTGGCGGGGGAAAAAGCCGGCGCGCCCCGGCTCCATTCGAATCGTGACACGAATCCATGATCATCTCGCTGCATATTCCCAAGAGCGGGGGCGAAACCTTCGCGAATGGCCTCGAAGCCGCCTTTGGGCCACGCCTCCTGCGCGACTATGGCGACAAGGTCGGCTTCATCTCGGACGATATCGCGCGCCATCGACGGGCGCGAGCGCGCACGGCGCGCGCCAACCGCGGCACGATCGAGCGGCGTCACGATATCATCCACGGCCATTTCATCGCCGACAAATATGCCGGCCTGTTCCGGTGCGAACAATACGTCGCCTTCTTTCGCGACCCGGCGCAGCAGGCCATCTCCTACTATAGCTATCTGCAAAGAATTCCTCTCCACGGCGATCCGACGATCAGGGATGTGCAGGCGCCCGACGTGACCTTCCTGGACTTTCTCGAGCGCGATACCCTGACCAACCCGCAAACGGAGCTGGTCGGTTCGGTGCCACTGGAACATTTCGCCATGGTAGCCATCGCCGAGGAATTCGAGCGGGGCGTCGCACTCTTCAACGCCACCTTCGGGTGTCAGGTCCAGATAGGCGAGCCGGCCAACGTCGATCCGGACAAAGTCGGCCTCCAGCGCCACCTTTCGACCCGGGAACAAAAGGCCGTCCGTATTCACCGCCACGCCGATATCGAACTCTACCAACGGGCCAAACAGAAATTCAACCGTCTCTGCGTGGCCAGGGGATTGTAGCGCGGCTCAAAGGCTCGCGCGCCCGAACGGTCCGGGTGTGGGATTGTCTTCGCCGGGTTCCACGACCGCCGGCGCTTGCGAGGGCGGTCGCCGGCGACTGTTGGAACGCCCGCAACCCAACCAGGGAGATCCATAGGGTCAGAGGCCCCGTGCCGCGAGCGCGGTCTCCCGCCGGGGCGGCCGGCAGGGCGAGCATCATCCAAGAACGCGCCGTGAGCGATCGGCTTGTGACGCCGGTGTTCGGCTTTTGACCCTGGGCCGGCGCGGCCGGCGAGATCGGCCATCGAGCCGACATGTTGCGCGGGCGTATCGAGACCACGAAGGTTCGACAAAATTTGCACGGCGCCCTGGACCCGGCCACGCCCGCTGGCTATAAGGCGCGAGCAAGCATTCATCTGCCAGGGTGGCGCCGCACGCCCAGGGCGGCTTGCGCGCGGCGCAATCAACGGAGAAATCAGATACATGAATAAGACCATGCCCACGAGCGGCCCCCAAGGGCGCTCAGGCCAAGAAGGCGAAACGAAGGAGAGGAAGGCCCTGACCTTCGAGACGATCACGAAGCGGGTCGCCGCCATGGATAAGATGGACGAGGCCGAAAAGCGGAAGGCGCGCCGGATGCTGATCCGCAGGGTCTTGAACGGCATCGCGGAAGGCACGATCGGCGATCCGGCGAAAGCCGCGCAAGCCGTCGTGCATCTGTATGGCAAGAAGGCCGACGACGATTCGGGCGATGCCTGACTTTCGAGTCTCAATAGGAGCCGTCGAGTCCTGATATCTGGCGCCGTCAGACGGATCTGACGGCGCCAGCCCTACCGCCGACTTGACCGACCGCCGTCGGCGGAAAAATTCATGGGACCCGCCTTCATTTGTAGGGCTGATAACCTAAACTCTCAAAGAAAAGCCACTCGCGCTCCTGAACTAATTTAGTTATTTCTGAGGAGAGGGCGCGTAAATCGATATGAAACGTAGTCGGCGAAGCATTCTTTTTTGGCGTCTTCTCAAGATATTTTCGTATTTTCTCACTGTTTTTGAACAGCCGAGCGTGTTCGCCCTCGGAAAGTGCGGCTAAATCCTCGTTAAGGGATTCCGCCTTAAGGACGATATCGCAAAGTCCGTGTTCTAGAAGCGCCGCTTTCAGCTTGTCTTTTGACTCGCCCACTTCGAGCCGGCCTTCCGCGGGTAATGCCAAACCTAGAAATCTCATAGACTGCAATCCCACCAAATTCGATACAGCGGGTTTATCCGCGCCGGAAAGGTATTTCCGGACAGTCTCCGGCGCCAGTACCAACGCAAGCCATTTTTCGAAGCCGGCGGTGGTGCCGTCATAATAGTCGCCCACCCCCCTTTTTACGAGCCGGTTTCGCAGACCTCCCTTGCCGGAACACCCGTAGGTGTAAAGAGATCGATACTGTGCGAGGGGATCTCGGCTCGAGATTACATAGAGCTTGCCCTCGATCCGATGGGAGACCGGCTTATGCCGGTACCCCGCGACCTGCCCTCCCGCCAAAAATTTCCGCAGGAAGGTCTGAACAAAGGTCGAGCCAGTCTTCTGGACGTCCAGATAGACCAAGTTTTCAAATTCGATCACGCCAGTCTATCCCTTGCATATCGCTTGAGCGGCCCGCCGGCGCGCGGAACAAACCAGCGACGAGCGCGCACGCTCCGGTTGAGGCCCCGGTCTCCCAGGGCTACTTCAGCGAGGCCGACCACGTTTGCAACTGCGGGCCGGTGACCGGCGCCAGTCCGCCGGCGTCGCGCGTTTCCCAAATCTCAAACTCCGTACCGCCAAGCTCCCTGAACAGTCGAAAGGTGTCGTCCCAGGCGACGGTGGGTCCCACGGTCTGAAATTCGATTGGCGGTCCGAGCGCCTTTATGGCGTTCAACAGACCAATATTCTTATCCTTCGGCGGGCTCTTCAACCCATGATTGGCAATGACCCCTCTCGAGCCCAACGACGATCGCCATTTCCGCATAATGGCGATCGTCGTGTTCATGTCGTTTCGCGCTGCGCCGCTATCCGAGGCGCGAAACGCGTGGACCGTCAGGTCCAGGGCGACGCGCCGCCAAGCGCTGTAATCATCGAGGATTCCATTCAGACAAGAAATATCCGCGGAATCCGTGTACCCGGCGGCATGGAGGACTGGGATATCTTCCTGTCTGAGGGGAACGCTGAACGGCTCGGCCGTATACACCGAACAGGAGCTCACGGCCACCTCCTCTACGAGGGGATCCTGGTCATATCGGGCGGCCAAGCCATCCTGCAGGCGCCGCCACGCCTGCCGGTAGGGAATGGACCAGAACCTGCCGACCGTGAACGGGTTTCCGCGCTTCTTGACAAGGGTGAGCGGCCGGCCTCCGATTTCCTTGGCCCACTCGGGCGCGTTTTCGCCGGCGAAGATGCGCAGCTTGGCGCGCAATGGGTGATCGGGATGTTTCGCGTTGTAGGCGCGCACGGCCTCGAGCCCTTGGTCGATGGCTCGGGTGTTCAGCGCGCCGTCACGCACCGGCTGCAACTGCGCCCACGTGGCCAGGATCACAGCCCCGGCGTATACGCCCGGGTGCGTATTGGCCTCCTTGAGGCTATTGTCCGGCAAGCCTTGGTTGCGCAGGAATTGCATCCGGCCCATGGTGACCAGCCCATGGATGGCCGGCTTCGTCGAGGCCGCGCCGCCGGCGGGCGAGCCATTGGCCGCCGACGCCAATCCCAAGACCATGGCCAAGCCAATCCAGGGCGCTCTAAATGACGTGACCTTGAACATCTACACCCTTCGTCCCTTGTCGACCCTGCGCCTAATGCTCTAGCCAAGCCAGACACTTATGGTACATCTCGCTTTGAAGCGCGTCCCCCTGTTTAAGCAATTTCAGCCAGGCTGGCCTTTCATGCCGGCGGTCGGCGATGGACTTCATCTCCCTCAAGCTCTTGGCAAGCCGTGCGTTCGTGGAATATCGATCGATCAATTCATCGACGCTGTTTTCCTGTCCCATTCGAACCGACGCAAACGCCAAAGCGGCGACAAACACGCTTCGACCCTTGGCGGCCTCCACAATGCCGCCGGCCAACCCGGCGGCGCGGCGAAATTCACCGCCGTACAGCATCGCCCCAACGCAGCGGTACAAAAGGCTGGCCGGCATTGAGCCGTCTATCGGAATGTCCGGCAAGCTCGTCCCGTTCGCGCCTTTACCCTCCTTGACCGCCGCATGAAAATTGAGCAGGGCGTTTTCCAGCCGCAACTCCTCCACTTTCAGAGTCCTCTCGACCCACAAGTGGATCCCCACATCGATAAAATCAGCCGCCGTATTTGGCGGGGCGCTCCCCCGATCGTAGGTGGAGAAATCGTCGTCGAACAATTTCCCGCCCCAGGCCGGGAAATAGCGAGCGCAAATCCTGCCGTTGGATTCAACAAATCTAGAGTAAAATTCCTCTGCATCCCGGCGGGCCACCTGCGGTCCCGAACCACTGAACCGTTTCATCATGGTTGCGATAATGTCGCCACGCATGAAATTTGGCCGACCGTCCAGAAATCGAGGGACAGCTTCGTTAAATCTCTTGAAGAATGCGATCCCAATCTCTGATAACGACTCATTGCGCCTTGGAATTTCCACATACTCGACGTCCTCAGGGATCGCACAGGTCGCCCGGAAATCGACGAGCAAATCGCCGCCTGTAAGTCGACGCGGCTCCAGGATCCTTACGATAATATTCTCGATTCCGAAAACCAATTCGTACAATTTAAGCATTGAATCGAAGTCATAATAAGGGGGCAATTTGTCGTCGGGTCCAATAAGTGGAAAGACCGCATCGTCACCTACGTGCGAAGCTTTCAATTTAGTGGAATAGTAACTTACAGCCACTCTGTCCTGTCGGCGCAGATAGACAATTAACTTGATATCATCAGTGTATTGTGTGAGAAAATCGCGCAAACGCTTAACTTCGTTCAATTGAAGCAGTCGGCTTTGAAGATGTTCGTTACTTAACAATAAAGTGTGCGCACCAGGGTGCGCGTGAATCTCCGCCGCCAGATCGTGACGCAAACGTTCCCTGAAGGTCCGCACGTCGGCGGGATTGAGTATGCCGAGGTCGCGGCGAAGGTCATCGACCTTGAGATCGGCCAGTGAATAGGCGGTCAATGCGACATGATTCGGCGAGCCGAGTGAGGCCGGATACAAGATGCCCGCATCGGCCAAGCGCGCGCGGTTCCGAGCGCAAAATTCCTGAATGCTCGTGGTGCCGGTCTTCTCGCCGCCTATATGCACCAGGGCCTTTAGCGCCACCGCTATATCCTTTTCATCTGGTCGTCGGCGCGATTGCCCAAGCGCCAACAGCGGCGAGATCCGCCCTGGCGAGCGCGCCGCGATCTGTCGGACCGGGAGCGGGATGGTGGGGTTTTTGTCAAGCGGCGCGGCCCACGCCACGCTGGCGTTCGCGTTCACTCACGCGCTTTTCCAGAATCCCGATAAGCCCGTTTTCGGGAAATGTCCCGTTCTTATCCATACCCACCATACGCATCACTTCATTGTAAAGGTGCACGGCCCGACATTTAGTTGCGCCGAGAACTCTCTCCACGTCAATCGAGCCGGTGATCGCATCGACGATAAGGAAGGGGGGGATTGGGCACAGATCCGTAGGCGCGGTGAGCCGCTCGCCCCAACCTTCCTCTGACACGACCTCGGCCATCTTATGGATGCCAATTTCGCCCCAGTGCAAATCCGCCGCATCGACCGCCGACGCCTGTTCGAAGGCACGGAGAAAAGCTCGTTCGCCTGGCTCGGCCGCGAAGAAGCAGTTCGTGATCGCCGGCGCGATCAGCGTCCCGACGCGCGCCAACTCGGTGCTTACAATTTGGCGCGATGCAATCGGCGCGAGACAGATCACGTCACAATCGGCCCATGCGCCGCCCTTGTCATGGACGAGTTTCCACCTGAACCGGTCGGCGAAACCGGCGAGCGAGCCTTTGCTTCGCCCGGTCTTTGCCGAGTGGACGAAGATATCACTCTCCGGCAGAATTTCACGTGCATCTTTTAGAATGCAGCCGAGTGGCGCGTTCATTTTCGGGTCGTAAGTGTAGAGATGAGTTTCATGTCCGTTCGCGATAAACGATCTGATAGAAAGGAGTTCTATGTAGGACAAATCGCCGCCAACCCATAGCTGTTGAATAACTGGAAGCTCATCTGAAACAATAGGTATTCCGGTTGCCTCTCCGAACAACAAATTGGACAACAACCGCCCTGATACCGCCAACGCGCGCAAATTGTTCAGGCCGAGCTCTTTCTCTCGCCGTGAGTTATCAATGAGTTCATTTAGAGTGGCAACACAGTTATCGTAGTCTAATGTTAGATATTCCGAGAGCGCCTTAACCATCATGCCGTCACGACTTACCGGTAGTCGAGCTAGGTTTACAGAGTTACCGATCGCCATTGCAACTTTACACTGAATTAAAAGACAACGTTCCGGATCCACCAACAGTTTTGCCAATTTCCTTGCGGCACTATATTGGCCAGAAAAATAGAAGCTCGTGGCGATCCGCTCTTTTATTTCATCCGTCAAATTTTGATTCAACGCTTCATCTTTGAAGGGCTTAAGCGCCTTGCGGAGGCGCCCATCTCGCTCCAGGACCAGAAAATCATACACCTCGAGGGGGAATCGGGCCGGATTGGCCTGATGGGCCTCTTCGAACGCCGCGCGCGCGAGCGGAAAATCGCGGATTTCGATGTACTGCCTGACGATCGACTCCAGCGCGAATTCGTTCGCCGGTTCTTTCTCCAGGATGTCGCGGCAGCTTTGGAGCGCTTCGTCGCTTAATCCCGTCCGTTGGTAAATTCGAACGGCGAACGCTTTTGCGCGGACAAAGTGGTCGGGGCTTTCGGAGACTTCCTGCAGAACGCACAGGGCTTCGTCGAGGCGGTCCACATGAAAGAGCGCGACACCGCGGCGAAGACGGAGCCGCTGATCGGGCGAGCGCGTCGCCGCGCGCTCGAGGAGGGACAGCGCCTGGGGCCAACCCACCGAGCCAGCGGCGGCGTCCGCGGCGATTTCCAACAGGATCGAAGGCGCGGTTTGATGTTTTTCAAAGCGTTCGACGAAACCGAGCACTTCCCCCTTCTTGCCTAGTCCGAGCAGGGCGCGCGCCTTGACGATCGCGAGCGCCTCGGGGATCGAATGGTCGGGATATCGTTCAGTGAGTTGCAGAGCCTTTTTGTATTCGCCGGCCGAATTGAGAATTCTTGCCATTTGCGCGCGAGAAAAATCATATTGCCTGTCCGTAGGTTTGACGCGCTCGAACCAGGCGAGTGAGGTCGTCTGCGCGCCGCTGTCACGCAAAGCTTGAGCCACCGTCATGATTATACGCGGCGGGAGCGGCCTTTCTTTAGCCAATTCCTCGCCGAACCGAGCAATACCATCGACATCGCGCGCCTTGGTCAATGCGCCGAGCGTGGAAAAAATCTCTTCGTCGGGTCTCATGACGGTGCGGTTGGCATCCTCGTCGAATCAACGGGCTTGGCATCGTTCGCGGATTGGCAGGTCGTGATTGGCGCGGACGGCGGCGCCGATCCCCGCCGCTTTCAGCATGGCGGATCGCGCCTGTCAAAGACCATCGGTTGCGGGGCAGAGCGACGAACTCGGGTCAACAATGCGCTTCTCTTCCCCCGTTGGGGGAAGCAACTCGGCAAAGCCGAGCGGAAGGGGGCTCTTTTCAGCCCGGAGGCGGCGGCAAAAGCCCCCTTCGGAGCTTCGCGGATGGTTTCCCCCAAAGGGGGAAGAGAGTCGTTGGTCAACGGCTTCAGACCCCATTGACCCGAGTTCGTCGCCCTGGTTGCGGGGCCAGCTTCGGATAGATGCGGCTCGAGCCCAGGAAGGCCAGCTTTACGACCCCGGTTCGCCGTGCGCCCTCGATGAGGTTGATCTCGATCCGCGGGATTGTCACGCGGGAATGTCGGCCGCTGTGATCGTCGTCGGCGAGGACGCCGTCCACCCTGGCCGCCGCCACAAACAGCCGGATTGGCCGGCCAGGCGCGGGTCCGCGGCGGATCGGAATGGCCGAGCTCGGCGCGGCTGACGGCCAACACCTGGCCATCCGCGGACGCGAGCCGGCGGGCGATGGCCCCGCCCACCATGCCGCGATGGTCGGCCACGACCGAGACTGCCCTAAAAACGCCATCCTTCCTCATGGAAGCGACGCGCCCAGCGCTCATTGAGCGCTGTCGCCTGAACCTCCACGGGTGGAAACAAAAATCTCTCTTTTGTTATGGGTGGACCGGAAAGATCGAGGAATTTCGCCGTCGCCGCAGCGACTCCCGGTGGGTCAGCAGCAAGTTCCTCATAGGTGACACGAAAGGGTTCGATTCGAAGAAATTTAAATACGTCTTCCCAGTCGGAATTCATCTCAAGTTTTTTACTGGCCAATGCCGCGATCTTCTTGCCGTTAAAATCCTTGTCGGTCACCTCTCTCGTCGGCTCTTTTGAGGATCGGTAGGAACCGGTCAACTCGGCCACGACTTGTGAAATAGCTTGTTTGACAAGGTCAGTTCTTGTTAAGAACACGAACTTCCATTCAGCTACAAAGTCAGGTATCTCGCCCGCTAATACAAGGGGAGCCATGACGTGCATTATGCCTTTGACGCCAAACACGCCTCCAATTCCAAATTCCTTAACCACATATTCACAGTATTCTTGAAGAGTTGAGATATTTCTTCTATAACACCTTCTTTCAATCTGCCCAGGATGGAAGATTTCTTGAACAAACGCGCCATATTCAATAAGTCCTTGCCCGAGGAGGTGGCTGCCCGTGCGGGGTGAGCAAGCGAGGATAAAACGCCTATTTAGTGAGCGAAATGGCGACGATGTGAATGCGGTATCAAGGGATTTGCCAAGTTCGTGAATAGCCTTCGCCAAATGCCGCTCGTATCGCCGCTCGGCGGGGGCAATTCGCGCCACCCGAGATTGCGGACTGGGCTTGATGCTCAATGGTTTTCCCTGCGCCCCCGAGGCGGCATGGCTTCACGTGGGCTTGATATATTTGGATCGAATCGGCGTCAACGGCCGCCAAGCGGTGAGCGCTCGGCGACCGCCCAAGCAAACACGCAAGCGCGCTTGAGAGGGGAACACCTACAGAGATTCTAGGCGACTCCAGCGGGGAAGGGAAAGAAGTCTTGACGGGCGGTTGAAGCTCCGGGAAGCGAGCTTGCTCGGCATTTCGGCGGTGTTCCTTGGCGACTGTGACGAGGTTTTCACGCACCGTTCGCCTCGGGAGCGATGACGCGGCGCGGCGGGTCCGCTCATGGGCGTCGACCGTCCCGTTTGACCATTGGATGGGATTGGTGGAAACATAGGCGTCAGTCGATTTCCGTTATGCTGGCGACGGGCAAGGAAGGTCGGTTGGCCACCGGGCTGGATCCCATCGTGTTGAATCTCCGCCCCCCCATCGTGGACGTCGTCGGCGTCTTCGTCTTCGGCGAACGGTTTGAGGTCTATCGCCAACCGCGGCTGGGCCTGTTGACCGCCCAGCGCGGCGCGGAAGCGTCGCTCTATGTCGGCCCGCGAGATCTGGCTGAAAATTACCAGCTTGGCCTTGCCGATCGGGCGAGGCGGTGACCGGCGCGTCCGCGCCATCGGCTCTTCGCCGGGCCACGGTGTCCGGTGTCCGCGCCCAGATCGCGGCCGGCGAGTTGGCGGCGGCGCGGGCGGCGTTCGAGGCGCTGCGGACTGGCCTCGGGGCCTCCGCCGATGTCCTGGTGACCGAAGGCCTTCTCCTCGAAGCGGAAGGCAAACTGGAGGCATCCCTAACCAGCTTCCAAAGGGCCCGCGCCGCCGCCCCCGCCTCGGCCTATCCCAGTGGCCAGGTGGCGCGCCTCCTGGCGCGGCTGGAGCGGCCCGCCGAGGCCGAGGCGGCCGCCCTCAGCACTCTGGCCCTAGACGACGCCAATCCCGTGGGCCTGGCGGCCCTGGTCTATGCCTACGCCAGCGCTGGCCGGACGGAGGAGCGGCTGGACGTCGTGCGCCGCCTCGCCGCCATTCCCGGCCTGGGCGCCGCCAGGCTGTGGAGCGCGATCGGCGATCTGGCGGGCGCCCTTCGATGGACCGATGTTCTGCGGATCCTGGACGAGCGGGTCGATGACCTCCCGCCGGGCCGCGCCTGCCTCCAACGAGTCGAGGCTCTCCTCGGGCTGGATCGGCAAGCGGACGCCCTTGGATGCCTGACCGCCGCCCAGGCCGCCGGCCATGTGAAGCCCGCTGAAGTCGTCGAGCGCCTGGTGGCCCGCCGCGCCGTGGCCCTGGCCGCCGCCTTCATCCAACAATGCCCGCTAGATACTTCAGGCGCGGCGCGGGAGATCGTCCACACGGAGGCCGCTCGGGTTTGCGTCGCCGTGACCCTCGAAGCCTCGCCGTTCGACCACGCCGACGCCATCCTCGCCCAGCGGATACTGTTCCCCGATCGCGCCGGCCTCGGGGAGGCGGTGGAACGGGCGGCCGCGGTCCTGGTCGAGCAGGCCCGCGCCCACCTGGTCCGCGGCGAGGATTCGCTGGCGACCGACACCCTCATTCGCGCCGCCCGGCTGGCGCCCGCCGATCTGACTGTCCTGGATTTGCTGGCCGCCGCGGCCGAACGCGCCGGCCGCGCGGATCGCCACCTTGAGACTCTCCTGCGGATCTACCGCCTTCGCCCAAGCCCCGAAAGCCTGACGGTCGCGGTCGAGGCGGCCATCCGCGCCGAGTGGTGGACGCCGCTCGGCGACCTGATGGCGCGGGCCCAAGGCCAGAGCTCGACCGTCATGGCTTCGTCCGGGGCGATCGACGGGCTGCGCGGCCGCCTTCACGACAGCCTCGAGACCCTGCTGCGCGTCGGCGATGCCGATGGCGCTCTTACCCTGGTGGCCGCGCTTCAGCCCTGGATGACGCTCCGCGACTGGCCGGCGGCGACCATCGCGCGCCTGCTGGCGGCCGCGAAACGCCATCTGCGAAGACCGCGCGCGTCCGGCGCCATCGGGCGGCTTGCGGCAAGCTACCTCAGCCTCGATCCCGGCGATTTGGATGTCCAGAGGCTGTTGGCCCGTCTTCATCTGCGTCATCGCCGGTTGCGCGACGCGGCGGGCCTCCTCGCCGGGGTGGTGCGCGCCGATCCGCATGTGGCGCGCGACTGGCTCGATCTTGCCAAGGCGCACGATGGCTTGGGCGAAGCGGCGCAACGCGACCTCTGTCTGGCGCGGGCGCACATCATCGCGCCGCCGCGCCCTTGAGCCCACTCACCGCCCGATCTTTTAAGCCTCGTATGGACAAGGCTACGGCTCACTCACTATGACATGTCAGTCCGGCCTGGACCGGTCGGCGCGACGAACGGACTTTGATGGCCATGTCGGCGATAGGCGTTCGGCGCCGCCGACCGCCGTGGCTTGGGCGGCGTTTCTCCAGACGGGGTTATGGGGTTCATGAAGCTGCTGGTCGTGGGTTCGGGGTATGTCGGCCTGGTTTCTGGGGCCTGTTTCGCCGAACTGGGCCACGAGGTGGTGTGCATCGATCATGACCGCGCCAAGATCGATGGCCTGCGCGCCGGAGTCATTCCCATCTACGAGCCGGGCCTGGAAGCGATGGTCGCCAAGAACGTGGCGGTCGGTCGGTTGAGCTTCGAAACGGAAATCATGGGCCTGGATGACGGGACGGTCGATGCGCTGTTCATCGCGGTGGGCACGCCGCCACGCGCCGGCGACCGGGGCGCCGACCTGTCGAGCGTCTTCGCGGTGGCGGCCCAAGTCGCCGAGCAGGCCTCGGGACGTCTGGTGGTGGTCACGAAGTCCACCGTGCCCGTGGGCGCCGGCGATACAGTGGAATCGATCATCCGCGCCAAGGCGCCGGAGCTTCGCCTGTCCGTCGTGTCCAACCCCGAATTCCTCCGCGAGGGCGAAGCCATCGCCGATTTCATGGCCCCCGACCGGATCGTGGTCGGCGCGGAAGACGATGTCGGCCGTCAGGCCCTTGAGCGTCTCTATGCGCCTCTGCGCGAGCGCGGGGCCGCACTGCTCTTCATGCGCCGGCGCGGCGCGGAGTTGGTGAAATACGCCTCGAACGCCTTTCTCGTCACCAAGATATCCTTCATCAATGAAATCGCCGACCTGTGCGAGGCGGTGGACGCGGATATCGGCGAGGTCGCGCGAGGGGTTGGCATGGACCGGCGAATCGGGTCCGCGTTCCTGACCGCTGGGCCCGGTTATGGCGGGTCGTGCTTTCCCAAGGATTGCGCGGCGCTTCTCACCACCGCCCAAGATCATGGCGTCGATCTGCGCATTGTCGAGAGCGCGATCAACGCCAATCACGCCCGCAAGCGCGTCATGGCGCGCCGCGTCATCAACGCCATGGGCGGTGAGGTGCGGGGCGCGCGCATCGCCGTGCTCGGCCTGACGTTCAAGGCCAACACCGACGATATGCGCGACGCGCCGTCGATCGCCATCGTCGAAAGCCTCCGTCTCGGCGGCGCGGCGGTGAGGGTCTACGATCCCCGCGGAATGCCACAGGCGCGTCCCCTGTTGGGCGATGTCGAATTCTGCGAATCGGCCATGAGTTGCTGCGCACGGGCCGATTGCGTCGTCCTGGCCACCGAATGGCCCGAATTCCTGTCCCTCGATCTCGAAGCCCTGGCCAGAACGATGCGAGGGCGCATTTTCGTGGATCTGCGCAATCTTATCGATATCGAGCGGTTGCTGGCGGCGGGATTCATCGCTCACGGCATCGGTCGCCGCGCTCGCCTGTCTGGCCCGCCGGCCCTTGCCGCGGCCAACGCCGAGAACGCGGCCGCCCCGCCCGGTCCTTCCCGCGCCGTGGCCCTGTAGTCCCACTCGGCGTCCGAGGCGGGCCGCCCCCGCCGAGGGCGGCCTTCCGCCAACCGCGCCCGGACCGCCGGAGATGAAGGTGGGGACGATTGGGCTCATCGCGGGGTCACGAGGCTTGGCTTGCGGCGCCGCGCCGCTCCCACTCCAGCGCATGGCGCACGATCGTGTCCAGGTCGTCCCGGGCCGGTCGCCACGGCAGGCGCGCCAGGATCCGGCGGTTGTCGGCGACCAAGGCGGCCGGGTCGCCGGGGCGGGGCGGGGCCATGCGCCGAAGCAGGCGAACGCGCGCCACGCGATCGACCGCGTCCAGCACCTCGAGCACGGAAAAGCCGCGGCCATAGCCGCAGTTGAGGACGAGATTGTCCGCCGGCGCGGCGATCAGGGCGTCCAGGGCGTGGACGTGGGCTTCGGCCAGATCGCTGACATGGATATAGTCGCGCACACAGGTCCCGTCGGGGGTTGGATAGGCGCCGCCGAACACGTCGACGCCGTCGCGTTTGCCGCACGCCGCTTCCACGGCCACTTTGATCAGGTGGGTGGCGCCGGTCGTCGATTGGCCCGAACGCCCGGCCGGGTCGGCGCCGGCGACGTTGAAATACCGCAGGGCGCAAAAGTTGAAATCGTGGGCGGCGGCGACGTCCCTCAGCATCGCCTCGGTCATCAGCTTGGACTGGCCATAAGGGTTGATGGGGCGGGTCGGGGCGTCCTCGGCGATGGGCGTCGAATCGGGAGCGCCATAGGTCGCGGCGGTCGATGAGAACACGAAATGTCGGACCCCCCCCGTGACCGCGGCGGCGATCAGGGCGCGACTCTTGGCGGTGTTGTTGAGATAGTATTTCAGCGGATTTTCGACCGATTCGGGAACGACGATGGAGCCCGCGAAGTGCATGATCGCCCCGATGTCATGTTCGGCGATCAGACGCGCGATCAGCGCCTCGTCGGCGATGTCGCCGTGGGCGAAGGGCACGCCGTCCGGGACGGCCCAGCGAAAGCCGGTGGAAAGATCGTCGATCACCACAACCGCGCGACCCGCGTCCTCGAGGGCCAGCACCGCATGACTGCCGATGTAGCCGGCGCCGCCCGTCACGAGCACCGTCGCGCGGCGGGCGGGATCGGTCATGGTCGTCTCCCAGTCGGGTTCGGTGAGGCTAGAGCGCTTTCCGCAAAAGTGGGAACTGGTTTTGCGATCAGAAAGCGCTCAAGTGTTTGAGATAGAGCCTGTTTCCTCGATCAGGTTGATTCAACCTGATCGAGACAGGCTCTAGTCTACCAGAACAAGTTCGCCGCATGGAGCCCCTTCGCGGAACGCCGGCTTGACCACACGGTGGCTGTCCGGCCAATGAAGCCCTGTCGGCTGACTTGGGGAGCGTGGTGAGCGCCGGTCTGGATCCCGTCCTGTTGAACCCGCGCGCGCCGGTGATCGACGCCATCCGCGCCACAGTATGCGGCGAATGGTTCGAGGCGGCGGATCTGTGGTTCGAAGTCTATCGCGAACCGCGCCTGCGGCCGCTGGCCGCCCAGTGCGGCGCGGAGGCTTCGCTCTATGCCGGCCTCCTCGATCTGGCTGAATACTTTTACCTCGGCCTTGGCGATCGAGCCGCCATGCCGCCCTTTATTGGCGACCTACGCGAAAAGAACGAACCGATCCGCGCCGCCCGAATGGCCTACTATGGTCGTGGACCGCGGCGGCGCGCCAAGGATCCGGGCGCGGGCGGTGAACTCATGCGCCTGCATTTCTACCGCGAGGCGATCCGGCATTTTCTGGTCATGCCGCCATCGGAGCGGGATTCGACGGCGGTTGTCGTCCTGCTGGCGCGCGCCTACGCCATGCTAGGCGCCCACGCCAGTCTCATCGCCCTGCACGAAACCCGCCGCGAGATCCTCGATCAGGCCGCCCTGGGTCCCATGGTCGAACGGGCCCGAAGGCTGCTGGCCCGGCAGGACGATCCGCCGGCCAAGAATGTCCAGCGGTTCGCGCAGCAGCACCCGGCCGGCGCGCTGTTCACGGCGATCGGAGAGCGGCCCGCGCGTCCGCGCCGGACGAGGGCTTCGACATGACCCGCGCGCCGCGCGCGCCGGGCGTCGAGGCGCTCCTCGAACGCCTCGCCGGGCTGCTCGAAGCGCCCTCCGATTCCGGATCGGCCGACGCGGCGGCGGCCACCTTTCACAGCGCGCTGGGCGAGGCCGATCCCGAAGCGCTGGCCCGGGCGATCGAGAGCTGGCTGGCCGGGATCGAGATCGGCGCGGGCGCGGCGGTTCGGCTGCTGGACCTGCAGGCGGCGATCGGATTTTCGCCGCAAGGCCTGGTGCTCGCCGGCGCCTTGGCGCGCCGCTTTCCAGGCGACGAACGCCTCGCCGACATCGAGCTGCGCTACGTGATGGCGCTGGGGCGCCACGAGGCGGCGATCGCCATGGTGGAGCATCTGCTGGCGGGGCCGCCGACCTGGGCCCAGCTGACCTTTCGCATGGTTCTCGCCGTGAACCGCGCCGCGGCGGCCGGCCACGCCATCGACGCGGCGCTCCGCCATCGGGCCGACGAGGCATTTCTGCGGGTGGCCGAGGCCTCCCCCGAGCGCGACCTGTGGCTGGGACGCTACTACCGCGAAATGGGCAACGCCATCGGCAGCCTCAGGCGTTATCTGGACGCCTGGGAGACACTGCCGCCCGACAATCGCTTTCGGGCGGTGGCCCTGCGCGAAGCGGGCGATCTGGCGCTGTCGGGCGATCGCTGGGGCCGCGACGCGGCGGTGCTCCTGCGGGCGCGGGAAGCAAATATCGAGTCGAGCTGGCCGTGGCGGGCGGCCGCGGTGGCCAGGGCGTTCGATTACGTCGGGGCCGGCCATGGCCTGGACGCTCACGCCAATCTGCCCGGCACGACCACCTATTCGCAGCTCTATTCCATGCTGGGCACGCCCGGGATCGCCTTCGATTACCTGCTCGACGAGGCGGCGCCGGCCCGCGTTCCCTACGAGCCTTCCGACTGCCTGCTCATGGTCGGCACCTCCCTGGCCGGTGGCGGCATGGAGCGGATTTTCGCCAACAGCTATCGCGCCGTGTCGGCGTCGGGCGTGTTCGCGCGGGTCCGCATGGCCCTGCTCAACTTCGCGCCAGGCGCTCGGTCGGCCTTCTATCTGCCGGAGAGCGGGGCCGCCGCCGAAGACATCACCGTGCTGACCGGCCACGGCATCCCGGAGTTTCCGGTCTCCCTCCTGCCGATCAGCCTTGGCCGGCGGGTGTGGAAGGCCTACCAGCTCATCCTTCGGGAGCGGCCGCGGATCGTTCACGCCTGGAACGACCTGCCCGGCATCGTGGCCTCCTACGCCGCCCTGCTGGCCGGGTGCCCGAAAATCTTCGTACACTTTCACCACATGCGGGCGATCAACCTTTCCAGCGACCGCAACCTGGTCCGCTCCTACCCGTATTGTTACCGCCGCCTGCTCGAACGGCCGGAGATCGAACTGCTGTTCGTCTCGGACGCCAGCGCCGCGGACTACGCCGACTGGTGGTCGGTGCGAAGATCGCCCAAGTTCACCCGGCTGTTCAATGGCTTCGCCGAGCCGGTGGGCGGAATTCCGGGTCGGGACGCGGCGCGCCGCGCGCTGGACCTGCCGCCGGACGCCCTGGTCGTGGGCACGGTCTTCCGCTTCCATTCCGTCAAGCGCCCGCTTCTGTGGATCGAGGCGGCGCGGGCCATCCACGCCGCGCTGCCCGGCGTCATCTTCGTCATGGTCGGCGATGGGGCGCTCTGGGAGGAGTCGCGGGCGCGGGTGGCGGCGCTCGGCCTGGAGGCGGCGTTCCGCTTTCCCGGCCAGGTGAAGAACGTCCCCGACTATCTGGCCTGTTTCGATCTTTTCATGCTGACCTCCCTGAGCGAGGGCTTGCCCAATTCCCTCGTCGAGGCGCAACTGGCCGGCGTGCCGGTCCTCTCCACCGATGTCGGCGGCGCGCGCGAGACCTTCCTGCCGGACATCACCGGTCGGCTCGCCGCGGACACCTCCAAAGCTCTGGCCAAGGCCGCCGTGGAGTGCCTGATCGACCAGGCGTGGCGCGCCGCCGCGCGGGTTCGCTCGCGCGAGAACGCCCTGCGCCTGTTCGGCATCGACCGCTATATGGGGAATCTGCTGAGCCTGTACGAAGCCGCGCCCAGGGCTAAGCGGGCGGACTGATGGCCGGCGCGTCGTTCTTTATCATGACCCCCTGGGGGCGGGTGGGCAGCAATCTGCTCTTCAACAGCATCGGCCAGGTGATCGGCCCGATCGAGCGCAAGTTCGTCAACGAGAATTTCAATCGGTTGCGCGACGGCGATCAGCAACTGGCGTGGACGCGAGCCTTCTACACCGCGCCGGACAACCCGCCGCTGGTCGGCTGCAAGCAGAACATCCTGTCGGTGGGCGACCCAGACGCCCTGGGCGATCTCGTGGCCGAGCTCGGCGTGCCGCTGATCCGCCTGCGCCGGGCTAATATTCTCAAGGTCGCCGTCTCCCAGCTCAGGGCCGAGATCTACGCCGAGCAGAGCCGCGAGCGAACCGGCGTCGCCGCCTGGGGCGTGCGCAGCGATTTAGAGCCCCTGGGACCGGTGGCGCTGGACGCCGCGCGGTTCCTGCACGTGGCCACCCATGCCCGCCGGGCGGACGACCTGCTGGCGCGATTTTCGCCCGCCACGCCGACCCTGGACCTGGAATACACCCAGTTGCAGAGCGGCGACGACCGGGCCGCCGAGCAGGTGTGCGACTGGCTCGGATTGGCGGTCACCCAGAAGGCGCGACCGTTTTTCATCAAGGCCACCCCCGACGATCTGGCCGCCGCCGTTCCCAACCTGGCCAGTCTGCGCGAGGCTCTGGCCGCCTCGCCGATGGCCGACCTGGACGCCATGTTCGATCAGTAGGCGCGGCCTCTCAGCCCGGCGCGGGGGGCAGGTCCAGGGCTTCGACGCACGCCCAGTCGTAAAGCACGAAGCCGTCCTGCGGATCCTCGTCGAGCACGGCGCGGGAGCGCACGGCGGTGCGGCCGCCGCTGTCGCGGCCGATCCCCGGCCCGGTCGGGCGCGCGCCGATCAGCAGGCGGCCGGCCGTTCCGGGCGCCGGGCGATCGAGGACCAGGTCCAGGACGCCTGGACGATCCGCCGAGGTTTCCAGAGCGACGACGCGGGGCGCCGGCTTGGCCGCCAGGTATTCGAGGCCATAGCCCTTGCCGGCGCCGAGCGTGGAGACATTCACCCGAGCGTCGTCGGATTCCACGACGATCTCCCGCGCGTAGGTCACGCGCAGGCGCCGCGCATCGATCCAGATCAGATCGACGACGCGCAGCGGCAGGCGGCCCGGGCCGAATACATCGTCGAACACGTAGCGTCCGAACTGCAGACCGACGCGCCGCAGGCTGCGGTTGGTCACATGGGCGAAGTCGTCGGGACCGGGCGTGGTCCAATAAACCGGGCCCACGCAGCGGCACAGGGGATCGATATCGCTCATGCGCAGCTGCCACCAGGCGACCTGGGCGGTGGCGCAGCCCTGGGTTTGCTGTGAGCGCCGATCCAGTCCCGTGGTCTGGTAGGCGTGCAGCAGGACCGCCTCCTTCTGACCGGTCAGGCCGACGATGGCGCGCTCGGCCGCCTGGCGAATCCGCCGCCAGCCCGCCGCGAACGCCTCGCCGTCGGCGTTCAGCTGCGCGTCCGTTTCTCCATGGGCGGCGAGGATGGACATCACCACCAGCCGCTTGCCCTGGGCGCGGACGATCTGGGCGGCTTGGCCGACCTGCTCGAGCATCCAGCCGAACACCATGGAGCCCGGCAACAGCCCGTCGTCGGCGATCAGGCCGCCGGCCAGGGTGGATCCGCCCCTGGCCGCCATGATCATCAGCAGGGGGTGTCGCCGGCCGGCCTTGGCCAGGAGCGCCCGCTCGAAGACGTCGGCGCACCCCGACAGCGGCCGCTCGCGCGATCGATCGCCGCCGGCCCGCTCGTGCAGATCCTCCAGGCTGGCGACGAATTTGGCGGGCGGCCTGGCCGGGGCGTTCAGCTGCAGCGCCTGGCCCGGGTGCTCGGGGACCGGCGTCGCCAGCGGATCGGCGCGATCCCGGTTGCCGCCTTGCATCCACGACTGGCCAAGCCCCACGATGCACAGCATGACGTCATCGGCCAGCAGGGCGCTGGCCACCCGATTGTCCACGGCGGGCGTCTTCAGATCCAACAGGTCAATTCCCGCCCCATCGTCGGCCAAAACAACGCTTCGCCGCGCCGGGGCGCCTTGTCGTATAGTGCGCCCGGCCCGAAGTGGGCAATCGGCCGCGAGCGGAGGCGCGCCACGGATGATCAGCGATGCGCAAGGCCAGTCCCTGACGCCTTTTGCCATCCCGACCCTGCGCGATGAATGGCTGGCGGCCATCTTCGGCCGCTTCGACGCGGTGGCGCGCGCGGCCGGCGATCCCCTGAAGGACGATCCCCATTGGGCCCGTCAGGCCAAGGGGCGGTTCTTTCTCGGTCTCGCCGATCGCCTCGACACCGATCGCTATGGCGCCATCCAGGCCGTCCACCTGAGGCCCGAGGTGGTCGGCGCGGACGGCAACCGGTTGAAATACTTCGACACCCCCACCTGGTCGGGCGGCAAGTTCGATCACGCCCTGCGCCTGGGCCTGCACAAGGCACCGCCGATGCGCATCCTGGACCTCGGCTGCGGGCCCGGCCACTTCCAACTGGTGGCCGAATCGTTCGGCCATGAAACCATGGGGCTGGATATTCCTCTGAAGTCCCAGGCGAGCGACGTGAAGCGCCACGTCTACGACGATCTGTGCGCGTTCTTCGGGGTGCGCAAGATCGATCACCGGATCATGGCGCGGGGCGCCCTGCCTCGCCTTTCGGGGCGGTTCGATCTGGTCACCTCCTTCATGACCTGTTTTTCGACCGACGCGAAGGTCGGCGCGCCTTGGACCGTGGCCGACTGGACGTTCCTGCTGGAGGATCTGCGCGACAACGTCCTGGAAGAGGGCGGCAAGCTCTATCTCAATCTGACGCCGGGCGTGTACGACGCGGCGAGTTGGGCGTTCCTGAAAGGCATCGGCGGCGAGGTGATCGAAAAGAGCCGGACCCTGTCGATAACCCGCGCGGCGCTAGAGGCGTTTTAGCCAGGCCGGCGCCTGCCGACGTACGCCGCGGTCAATATGACCCGCTGGTGTCCGTGGTGGGATCATCGACTGTGAATAGGATGTCTTCCTCGCCTTCGTGATCGACCTCCTTGGCGCCCTCGTCCCCCTCGGCCGGCGGCTTGCGGGCCTTGAACGCCCGTTCGATGGTGAAGCCGTGGCCGTCGTTCACCCACACCTCGGTGCTTCGGCCCAGGAAGCTGGTGCGTTCGGCCTCGGCGACCGCCGCGGCGACGGCGGCCTCGCGTCCAGGGTAAAGCCCGGTCGTCTGCTTGCCCAAGGCGACGATCCAGTTTCCCTTGCGGAACAGCCCGACCTCCTGCTTGACGAAATAGCTATGGCTGGCCATGCGGCTCGTTTCCCGGCGCGGCCTGTGGCGGCGTTTCCATGATCGCCTCGTAGAGTCCTTGGCCGATGATCGGCATGAAAGCCGGCGCATAATGGTAGGTGTCGACGCCGCCGCCTTCAAGCGCCGCCTTCCGCCCGGCCCGCGCGACGATGGGCGTGGGGTCATAGAAGTCGCAGCCCAGGGCCGCCGCGTCCCGGGCGAGCACATCGCGCAGCACGGCGCGCGCGGCGATCCGCTCGGCGGGATCCTCCGAGACGTTGAAGTGCGGCACGAAGATCCATCGCCTGGAGGCGTCGAAGATCACCTTGCTCAGTTCCGCCCTGTAGGTTTCGGCGGTGAGCGTAAGGTTGCGCAGGTTGGTGAGAATCTCCTCGGCCGCCACGCCGCGGCGCCGGCCGGCCCCGGCCAGGGAGGCCAGGGCCAAGCAGGCCCTTTCGGGCGCGGGCGGCGCCGCCGAGAGGTTGCGATGCCAGTCGAGCACGCCCAATCCGCCGCCGCGCACGAACTGCTGGGAAAAATAATCCTGGTTGAACACGTAGTGGCCGCATCGCAGGTAATCCATGCCCGACATTTCCACCATGAACGTCGTGCAGGTCTCGACCAGACTGGGCAGACGGTCATCGAGCAGGGGAATCTTGTCCTGGCGCAGAATGTAGGGGCCGAAGGGCTCGGGAATCTCCAGCAGCCCGCGGCAGAAGGCGATGTGCTGCACCGTCTCGGGCGGCGTGTGGGTGAAGCTGTTGAACGCCGACCACATGAACGCGCCCCGGCCCGATCGCGCCACCTCCTTGAGCGGATCGTGGACCCGGCAGCTGCCGATCACGCCGACCCGTTCGGGGGGGCCATCGGGACGCGCGAAATCGATGATCAGCATGCGCCCCCCTCCAACCGCTCCTCGCTCCGGCGCCGCCGCGATACGCCCTGGGCAAGGCTCTGACAACGCCAAAGCATCAGCGTCCCGGGGCGACCTTCTGGGAGGACTTCTGGGCGGCGACGTAGCGGGCCAGGTTTTCCCTGCGGCTGATCTTGCCGCTTGAGGTCTTCACCAGCCGGCCTTCCTCCAGCATCTCCACCGCCCTGGGCGTCACATTGAACACCGAATGGACACGCCCGATGATCTCGCGGCGGATATCGTCGTCGGGTCGGCCGGCGGCGCGGACCCGTTCGGCCATCACGACCAGGGTCTCGCTGCCGATCCGGGGGTCGAACCAGGCCAGAGCGACCGCCCGTCCCGGCTTCACGCCGGCGACGGCGCCCACGTGCGATTCGACCTCATGGGCGTAAAGATTACGCCCATTGATGATGATCAGGTCGTCCATCCGCCCCAGCACATAGAGACGCCCGTCCCGGACAAAACCCAGGTCGCGGGAGAAATACACCCCCTCCCTCAGGCGCTCGGCGGTGCGCGCCCGATCGTGGTTGTAGCCGGAAAACAGGAAACGGCCGGCAAGACCCACTTCGCCGATCCTCCCGTCGGCGATGATCCCGCCCGCCTCGTCATGGATGGTCAGGCTCAGGCCGTCGATGACGGCGCCGGTTTCGATGAGTTCCACGCCCTCGCCCGGCGCCACGAGGATCGGCGCCTGTCCGCGGTCGAGACTGGCCGGATCGACGTGGAGGCGGGCGGGCAGGGCGGCGCCTGCCTCGGCCGCCAACCCGGTCTGGGTGACCGCGAACACCGTCTCGGCCATGGCGTAGCAGCATTGGAGTTGGTCGGCGCGCACCCCGGCCGGCGCGAAGGCGGCGGCGAAACGGTCGAAGGTGGCCGCCTTGCACGGCTCCGAGCAGTTGATGAACGCTCGCACCCCCGACAGGTCCCATGCGCCCGCTCGCCGCGCCGCCGTGCCGGCCAGATGCTCGAAGGCGAAATTCGGCAACCAGGTGAGCGTGCCCTTTCGTCTGACCATCTGTTCGAACAGGGTGTCGGGCCGACCGATCCAATGAAAGGGGTCCAGGTGGGTGACCGGAACGGCGAAATAGGCCGGCAGGATCAGGCAGGCGATCAGGCCCATGTCGTGATAGAGCGGCAGCCACGAGACAATGGCGTCGTCCTCGCCAAGCGCGATCGCCCCGGCGTAGCTTTCAATCTGGTCGACGATGGCCGCGAAGCTGAGCGCCACGCCCTTTTTCAGCCCCGTTGTACCCGAGCTGTGCTGCAGCAGGCCGATGGCTTCCTCGCCGACCAACCGCGGTTCGAGGGAAGTGGGGGCAAGGTCCTCGATGAGGAGCACCGATGTAGCGTCCAGACCAAGCCCGGCGTCCCGCATTTCGGCCAGGGTGGGGATGTCCGTCACCACGGCGGCCGGCCTGATCTGGTCCATGAGCGCCTGATGGCTTCGCCAATAGAGGGTCGTATCCTGGCGCGGCGAACTGCACGGCATGAAGGCCGGCGTCACGCCGATCAGCATGGCCCCGAAGAAGGCCCCGTAGAGCTGGGGGGTGTGGCGCAGAAAGATAAGCACCTGGTCGCCGCTCTTCAGGCCGGCGGCGCGATAGGCGCCGGCGAAGGCGCCGCAGTGGTTCTCGAGATCGCGCCAAGTCAGCGTCGTCTCCCCGCCGTCGCCCACCTGATGGCAGAAGACGTCGCGCGGCCTCTCGGCGAAGTTGCGCAGGAGCGCCTGCTGGTAGCGGTTGGCCGGCGGTGTCATCGGGCGATCAACTTTCCGCGTAGATCTCGCCGAGCCGGGCGACGGTCGCTTCCAGACTGAAGGCGCCGTGGGCCCAGGCGACGCCAGCCGCTCCAAAACGCTCGCGCAACCCGCGGTCGAGGGCCAGAGGGGCCATGGCGCGGGCGATGTCGGCGATCGACCCTTCGTCGATCACCAGCGCCGTCTCGTTCTCGAGCACGGTTTCGGGGGCCCCGCCGACGCGCATGGTCGCGCACGCCACGCCGAGCGCCTGGGCCTCGATCAAGACATTGGGCAGGCCCTCGGTCACCGAGGACAGGAACAGAATATCCATGGCGCGCATCCACGGCTCGATAGGACTCTGGCGGCCGACGAACTGAACGTGGCCGGCCAGTCCCCGTGCCTGCGCCCTGGCCTCCAGTTCGACGCGCATGGGACCGTCTCCCACCAGGAGACCGCGGATGCGGGGGTTTTCCTCGGCCAGGGCGATGACCGTCTCGGCCCACAGATCGGGCCGCTTTTCGAAGGAGCAGCGCATGACCCCGCCGATCACCACGTCGTCGGGGCCAGCCTCGAGTTGGTCACGGATGTTGGCGGTCAGGTTCGGGTCAGCGCGCGCCTCGATCTCGCTGAACACGAACCCGTTGTGGAGCGTCCGAATGCGCTGCTGATCGATTCCCAGCCAATCGGCGTAGTCGCGGGCGCCGTTTAGCGAGTTGTTGAGCATGATCGTACCGGGATATCGCAGGAGCGCGTGGTAGCCGGCCATCAGATAGGGGCGCGCCCTCTGCCGCTCGATGGGCCGGGTGCTGCGGGTCGAAAGCACGATATGGGGCACGCCGGCCAGCATGGCGGCGACGCCGCCGGCCACCACGATGGCGTCCTGCCAAAGGTGAACGACGCGGGGGCGACGTTCGAGGATCAGGGCGTAGAGAGGCAGCGCAACGTTGGCGACCTCCGTGGGCAGGGCCGACAGGAGGCTGACTTCGGGCCGCTGGCCGCCGCGCGCCGCCATCAGTTCACGGACAGCGCCTTCGCCGCGCATCTCGGCCAGGGTCGAGACCTGAACGCCGTAGGCCTGGACAGCCGGCAGAAAGAAATCGCGCGCGGTAAGCGGATTCATATCCTGGACCACGAGTTCTGGACGCAGAGCGCCCGGCGTGGTGGCCAGCCCCTGCACGGTCAGCGCCACTTGGCGCTCCGATCCGCCGGCGGCCAGGGAGCTGGTCACATGAAGGACCAGCGGCGCCGCCTCGCTGAGCTGTCTTGGCGCCGCCGAGCGGCTCATGCGGTCGAAGATGGCGTCGGGAAACCGGTCGGCCTCCGCCCCGGCGACCGGGCGGCGATCGACGTAGTGAAGCGCCCGCGCCACGCGCGCGTAGGTCAGCACGCCGCGCGCCGGCCCGATCTCGAAATCCCGCAACGCCAGAAGATGCGGCCATGCGCGACGATAGAGGCCGCGGCCTTCCCACAGGCGAGCGGCGGTGATGCGCGTCGCGGCCGAGGTGGGCTCGCGAACGACCGCCCGCTCGGCGTACTCGACGGCTTCTTCGCTGCGGTCGGCGGATTCCAGAATTTCGGCCATGGCGATCAGGTCGGGCGCCGTTTCGGATGAAAATATGGCGCGCGCGCGGTCCACGAAATCGGCGGCCTGCCGAGAATCGTTCAGGATCATCATGTTGGCAATCGCCGCCGTCCATGCCGACACTGTGGCGGGATTGACTTCGATCGCCGCGATCAGCACGGCCAAGGCTTCTCCGCGCTCCCCCAGGCGGATCAATTGATTGGCCTTCTGTCTCAATATCCCCTGATCGGGGGGCCGCAGGGCGAGCAGTCGATCGGCGATGGTCAGCAGTTGATCGGGCGGAAGTTGGCGGGCCACTCCAGCGGTGAGTCGCCGCGAAAGAATAGCCGGATCGCGCGGCGCCAACGTCTCGGCGCCGCTCAGCACCTGGTCCATGGCTTCGAAGTCGCCAAGATTGCCGTGGAGGTCAGCCAGGTCGCGCCGCAGATCGACATCCACGGGGTGGTCGATGAGTCCCCGGCGGTATTCGGCCAAGGCCGCTGCGCTGTCGCCCTTGGCCATAGCCAGACGGGCCGTCAGGCTGATCATCATCACCGTGCGCCCGACCCGGCGTTCGAGACGGGCGATCAGAGCGTGCGCATCGTCCAACCTATCCTCGGCGATGGCCAGACGGACCAAATGGCGGGCGGCTTCTTCGTTGGCGTCGTCGTCCTCGAAGGCTTGGCGGTAGTGGGCGGTCGCGTCGTCCGCGCGACCAGCGCCGACGGCGATCCGAGCGCGAAATATCAGGGCCGCCTTTTTCAGGCGTTCGTCGCCGGTCGAGGCCAGATCGCGCCACAGACGCTCCGCTTCGTCCCAGGCGCCGTCGCGATAGGTGAAGGTGGCCATGAGGCGCGCCAGGGCGGGCGAGTCGCCGTGGCGCCCCTGAACGCGCGCGAGCCAGTCGCGGGCCCGGCTGTATTTTCCGGCGTCGGCCAGGATCTGAGCAACCTCCATGGTGAATTCGACACTGTCGTCGGCCGGCGCGTCGGCCAAGGTCTGGCAAAGCGTAGCGATCGCGTCGGCGTCGCCGGCGATCAACAGCACCTCCAGGCGAAGCCGCCGATAGCCCGCCCCGATCGGCTTCTCCTCAAGCAGTCGGTCCACGAGATCGAGGGCCTCGGACGTCAGGCCGGCGCGCGCCATCGCCCGAACGAGCGCCGTCTTGGCGCGGCGATCCGTCGGCCGGGCGGCGGCCAGAACGGCTCGGTAGCGAACCAGATCGGCCCAATCGCCAATCCGGGTGGCGAATTGCGCCGCCAGTTCGGCGGCCGCCGTGGCTCCCGGAGCGCGCTCGACGATCTCATCGACCAGCGCCCTTACCTCATCCTCGGCGCCGTCCCGGACCGCCAGAGCCACTTGGTTGAAACGCCGGCCGACCCATTCGTCCAGGCTGAGTTCGTCGTCCGGGCGCGGATCGACCTGCGGAGGGTAGGCCGCCTCGTCCGGGGCCCGCACGACCTCCTCCCATAGCTCGCCCTGGTCGGCCAGGGTCGCGGCGAGACGCGCCAGGTCCGGGTCGTCGCCATGAAGCGTTTGAGCCCGCGCGACCCAATCGCGCGCCATGTCGTAAGCCTCGGCTTGGGCCAGAATCTGGGCGACATCGATCGCGAAGGCGACGCCGTCCCCAGCGGGCGCGTCGGCCAGCTCGTGGCATAGGGCGACGGCGTCCGCGCGGTCGCCGGCGGCCAGCAACCCCTCCAGACGAAGCCGACGAAAGCCGGCCCCGGCGGGCTCGCGTTCGAGCAGGCGGCCCACCAGATCGAGGGCGGCGGACGTGGCCTTGGCGCGGATCAGAGACCGGATGAACGCGATCTTGGCGTGGCGATTGGCGGGCTGGGCGGCCGTCAGCGCGGCGCGGTAACGGACAAGGTCGGCCCAGTCCTCGCGCCTGGCCGCGAATTCCGCCGCTATCTCGATCGGCGCGATCGCCGCCGGCGCCCAGTCGATGATTTCATCGACCAGCGCGCGAACTTCGTCCCCGCGGCCGCGGCGGATCGCCAGCATGATCTCGTTGAGACGCCGGGCGATCCACTCCTCAGGGCTCAGAGCCTTGTCGGGGCGTGAACGCGGCCGCGTCGCGGCAAGGCTCGTCATCGTGTGAGGATCACCCGGCCAACCGCAGGTCCGGCGCCTCGCCCACGACATTGATGTCGAGCGGACCTTCGGCCCGGCGGTCGATGAAGGTCTGATACCAGAGTTCAAGGCACAGCATTCCCCACAGACGGGTGCCGTGGTCCTCCTGTTCGCTCAGGTGTTTATCGAGCAGGTGGCCGACATAGCGTGGGCTGATCAGACCGCGCTCGCGGAAACGCTGACTGGTCAGGGTCTCGACCATGAAGTCGCGGATTTGGAAGCGCATCCAGTGCTTGACGGGCACCGAAAAACCCTGCTTGCGGCGGTAGAGAATCTCGGCCGGCAGATAGGGCTCCATGGCCAGCTTCAACAGCGCCTTGGTCTCCAGCATTCCGTTACGCTCGAACACCCGCCGATCCTGCGGAAGGCTGGCGGCCCAGTCGGCCAACTGATAATCGAGGAAGGGGCTTCGCCCTTCCAGCGCCACGGCCATGGTGGCGATGTCCGCCTTGACGTTAAGATCGTCGGGCAGATAGCCGCCGACCTCTACCCGCGCGGCCAGATCCATCGCGTCGCCTGGAGTGGCGTTCTCAAGACTGAGGCCGAGCCGATCGATCGAGGTGGTGAGCAGATATTCGGCCAGGGCCGGGCCATAGCCGCCCTGCTTGTGCTCCTCGCGGAACGAGCCGATCCAGCGGCCGTAGTAGTCGCGCAGCAGCGTCACTTCACCAGGCAGCACGGGCTCGTAGGGCAACTTCGGCCGCACGCCCTCGCGCCAGCGCTCCACGAATGTCTTGAAGCGAAGATAGCGAGCGTAGCCTAGGAAGATTTCGTCGCCGCCGTCACCGGTGAGGGCCACGGTCACGTGGCGGCGGATTTCCCGCGCCAGGGCGAAAGTCACCAGCGCCGAAGAGTCGGCGTAGGGCTCGCCGTAATGCCAGATCAGCCTCGGCAGTTCCGACACCAGGTCATAGCCCATCATGAAGGCGTGATGGTCCGTCTGGTAGCGTTCGGCCACCTGCAGGGCGAAGGGCGTCTCGTCGAAGCCTTGGATGTCGAAGCCTACCGAGAACGTCTTCACCGGCTGGCTGGACATTGTCGCCATCCGCGCCACCACCGCCGAGGAATCGACCCCGCCGGAGAGGAAGGCGCCCAACGGCACGTCGGCGATCATCCGGCAGGCGACGGCGTCGTCCAGCCGCTCGACCAGTTCGCCCGCCAGCTCGGCGTGGGAGCGCGCGCCGTTGCGCGGATCGACCGCCGCCAGCTCCCAGTAGCGCTGGAGACGAAGCGGCCGGCCGCGTTGGACGACCATGTAATGCGCCGGCGGAACCTTGCGTACGCCCACGAAGGCCGATTCCTCGCCCATGCAGTAGTGATAGGTCATGTAGTCGTGGATCACCGACAGATCGACGCGCCGCTCGAAGCCAGGCCAGGTCAGCATCGACTTTATTTCGGAGGCGAACAGAAACGCCTCTCCGCCGGCGTGATAATAGAGCGGCTTCTTGCCGAACCGGTCGCGGGCCAGGATCAGGGCCTGCTGGGTGTCGTCCCACAAAGCGAAGGCGAACATGCCGCGCAGGCGGGCGAACAGGGTCTCGCCCCACACCCTCCAGCCATGCAGCAGCACCTCGGTGTCGCTGGTGGTGTGGAAGACGCAACCGGCCGCTTCGAGTTCGCTGCGCAACCCCGGGAAATTGTAGATCTCGCCGTTGAACACCACCCAGAGCGTCTCGTCGGCCGTGCTCATCGGCTGCGAGGCGCGGGGGTTCAGGTCGATGATGGCCAGCCGACGATGGCCCAGGCCGCACGGGCCCACCACCCGCAGGCCCTTGGCGTCGGGTCCGCGGTGGTCGATCTGGCGGGACATCGTCTCGACCCGGGCGGCCATGACCTCGGCCGAGAGGGCGCCGGTAAGGTCCAGGGCGCCGGTGATTCCGCACATCTTGCTCTTTTCCTTCGTCGTGTTTCCGCGAACCGTGACGCCGGCCAGCCTAGACCAAGCCGGCGGATTCGTCGAAGGCCGTCGCGGGGTCCGGCGTCTCGGGTCCAGCTAGATCGGCGTCGGCGCTCTCGTGGCGCTGGCGCGCCAGGGCTCGACGAAGACCGTCGGCGTGGTCGGCTTCGTCCGGCTCGAGGCGGCCCAGGCGTCCGAACGCCTCGGCGGCGGCGGCGTGTCGCCCGGCCAATTCCGCCGCGAAGGCGTCGATCGTCAGCCGCGCCCGAAGGCGCAGCGCCTCGCCTTCGATCTCCGCGCTGACCGATCCCATGGTCCGGGCCGCTTCCAGCAGGGCGAGCGTGGCCTCCTTGTCTCCGGCGTCGGCGGTGCGGACCAGAACCGCCGCGGCCCGTTCGGGATCGACCTCATTGAGAACGCACCAGGTCGGCGCCACGGCGCCATGAAAGGCCAACGTTTGAAGCGCGGTGATTTTCAAGGTCAGGATTTCCACCTGGCGGGGATCGCGGCGCAGGGCTTCCTCACAGGCCTCGAGGCTGGTCCGTCGATCGTCGGCCCGCGCCGCTAGGCGGGCGATCTGCAGCCATGGCTCCACGTCATCGGGGGCGGTCCGAGCGAACGCCCGCCAGCCGCCGATCACATCGACACCTTGCCTGGGCGCGCGGGTCAGCGCCCGGAGCGCCCGCCGATTGTTGGGCCTGAGTTCCAGCAGCCGAACCGCGTGGAACGCCGCCTCCTGGTCGCGTTTTGCCTTGGAAAGAAGACCGACCAGATTGGCGAGGTTCGTGACGTCCTTCGGCGCGGCGCCGGCCCTCGCCAGCAGGCGGTCGATCTCGCTGACCGCGGCATTGCCGGCCGCGGCCGAATTGGCGGACACTTGGGGTCCCGCGGGGGTTGGCGCGCGCCGACGGAAAAAAGCCACGGCGTCTATATTAGGCTGGCGCGAACTGCTTGGCCAGATTGGCCGCTTCGGCCAGCGTCGGATCGAGCCGCAGCGCTGCCGCCGCCGCCGCCGCGCCCTCGTCCTTCAACTTGAGCCAGGCGCAGCATCGCGCGATCTGCAACCGATAGTGGGCCTCGCCGGGCTCGAGAGCGGCGAGTCTCGTCCATACCTCCATGGCCTGGGCGTGCCGGCGCGCCGGCATCAGTTTGCGGCCGAGATAGAGCAGGGCTTCGGCATGGTCGGGGTCCAGCCGCAGATACCTTTCCGCCGCCGCGATGAAATCCGCGTCGTCGCTTTTGAATTGCTCGCGAAGGGCGACGAACATGGCCCGCTTGATGGCGGTCAGCATGGCTTCCACGTCGGCCGAAGATTCGCCGACCCCGGCGGCGGCGGTATACTCGCCCCAGGCTTCTTCGAGCCGACCCTCGCGATAGGCGGCGCGTCCGCGCCGAATGAGGTTCTGGCGGGCGTTGACGATCGATTTGGCCGCTTCGGCGCGACGCGCGTCGGCCGGATCGGCGATCAGGCGGACGACCTCGACGTAGGCGTCGATCGCCTCGACGTACCGTTCGGCCCGCTCCAGCGCCCGGGCCAGGTTGAGCCGCACCCATGGATCGTCGGGAGTCAGGTCGGCGGCCCGCCCCAGGTAGTCGGCCGCCTGGGCCGGATCAGCGGCCATGGTCAAGCGCCCCAAATAGAGCCATGCCTCGGCCATGGCCGGGTCGATGGCCACGACGCGGCGCGCGTGACGGACGATCGCCGCGTCGTCGCGGGCCCTCGCCGCCTCGCGCATGTCGGTCACGGCTTCGACGGCGAGGCGCTGTACGCCATCGGCGGCGTCGCGCAGGCCCGGGTTCGCGCCCCGCGCCGCTCGAAACAGCATGGCGGCCCGTTCTTCCTTGCGGTCGATTTCACAATGCAGCGCTTGGTCCAGCCAGGTCTTGGCCCGATCCTCCGCGAACCGCCGGAGGATCTCGTCGTCAGAGCCAATGGCTCTGAGCCGGGCGAGGATCGCGGCCAGCAGCTCTGTCTGGCTTACCGACCGCAAAAAGCCGTGCGCGCGCTCACGGTCCACGACGTAGAGCGCCGGTACAAGCGACTCCAGACCCTCCAGGCGACGTCCGCGGCGGCGCCCATCGACGGCCAGCCACAGGCCCTCGGGATGGTCAGGCGCCCCGCGAAGCAGAATGTCGGCGTAGAACGCCTGGGTCTCCCATTCCCCCCGCCGGCCGGCGATCCGCGCCACCTGCAGGGCGGCCTCGGGTTCGCGCGGAGCAACCTCGCAGAGCTGGCGCCAGAAGCGGTCGGCGCGATCCCAGTCCTGACGCTGATTGTAGATGCGGCCGGCCAACTTGAGGGCTTCCTGATTGCCGCTGTCGGCGTCGATCACCCGCCGGGCGGTGAGCACCGCCGCATCGAGATCGCCCGCCGCGTACTGGCCGCGCATCAGAAACAACAGGGATTTCAAGTGAAGAGTATGCTTGGGCGCGGTCATGGCCTGGGAGAACAGCGCCACGGCGGCGGGAACTTCGCCGCTCCGGTATTTCGCCACCCCCTGGACTTCCACCAGCATGGGATCGCTGAGCTCGGCCGGCGAACAGGCGCCGAGCTTCTCGCCCAGCGCGTCGAGATCGGCCCCGAAGGCCTTGTCTCTGAGCTCCGCCGGCGTTTGAGGATCGGCCATATCGACTGGGGGACTTTCACTTAGGACCGCGAGACGCGGGGCTCTTAGCACGGCGGGCAAATTCGCTGTCAATCGAGGCGGCCAAGCCGGAGCGAACGGCGCGGATCAGGATCGTGCCGCCGCCGCTCGGCGGCCGTCCGAGGCGACCGAATGGGCGAACTCGATCAAGGGCTTGGCGATCACGGGCATGAACGCCTCGCGGTAGTGACGCAGATCCGCCCCGAGCGCCACGGCGACGCCGGTTTGCCGGACCAACCTGTGGGGTTCGAACACCGGCAGTCCCAGCTCGAGCGCCGCGCCGAGAATCTGGCCATGGAATTCAGCCGGCCAGCTTACCGGACGCCCGTCCGCCATGTAGGCCCAGGTAAAGGTGACGATGCCGAGCGGTGTGTCGAGAGCCTTGGCCAGGCAATCCATGCCGCGGCGGGGGTCACGCCGGCCGCCGCGCGCCCCGCCGATGATCGCGCTGGTAAGTTCGCGGTCTGGGACATGCTCGGGAATCAGAGCGACGAGCGCTTCGGCCGCCGCGCGTCTGGCCTCCTCGTCCATGCCGACGACTCCCTTGTCGTACCACTGCGAGCAGAGTCGGCGCGCCGATGGCCCAAGACGCCGGAGTGGAGTGAGAAGATTCCAGACCGGCGAACGGTTGAGATGGTAGCCGTCGAACACGATTTCGTTGGACGTGTTGGGTTCGGCCAGGGCGATGTCGCTCGCTTCGATGGGACTGTTGGCCGGCGTCGGAGAGCCTCTGGGGCTCTTGTTGCAAAGCGCGTGCAATTCGCTCGGAATCCGTCGATCGCCTCGGTAACAGGCGATGGCCTGCAGCATCTCCCCGAACGTATATGTAAAGAATGGCGGGCCGGCGATTTTGAAATCCGTCCGCGCATCGTCCCAGTTCACCTTCGAATCCGGCCGCCGCCGCTGCAGCGCCCGGCGCAATGGCGCGCGGATGTTGCAGCCGCCGAAGACCAGCAATCGAAGATCGGGCATCGAGTCTCTTCCAGGCGCGGCGCCGTTGGGCCTATAACCCGCCGGGGCGGGCGGAGGAAACGGCATGGATCGCGATGGCGTGTGGCAGGCGATGGTCGTCGCCGTTCGGGAGGAGACCGACAGGCCCGAAGCGGTCGTCGAGCCGTCAATGACCGCCAACGACATTCCCGGTTGGGATTCCCTGGCTCATGTGCGCATCGTCATGAACCTCGAGGCGCGCACCGGGGCGCAGGTCGAGATGAGCGACACCTACAAGGCCGCCACGGTCGGCGATCTTTGCGACATCGTGATGAAGAGCCTCAAGGGGCCGGGGGGCGCCTGAAGGATCGCCTATCGGTGAAACCAGGCCAGGCCATCGGCGGGATAGTCCCGCCGGCGCGCGAACCCGATCGCCGACAAGATTTCGTCGAGCGGCGGCTTGTTTCCGCCGTCCGATGGACGGCGAAAGAAGAATTCCGGATCGACCAGAAGGGCGTCGAATCCGGCCATCGCTTCCACCTCCCTCGGCGCTCCGGGATCGCCCGGCGTGAGGGCGATGTTCAGGCCGACGCCCAGCGCAGGCCCCGCCACGGGCGCGGCGGGTGTGAGAGAGGCGGCTAGCGTCAGCGATCCCTCGCCGATCAGGCCCGCGGCGCGCAGATGTTCACGGCCCGCCTCGATGGCCGCCCGGCGATTGGGGTTGGGCTCGTAGGCGATGACGCCCCGTCCGCTGGCCGCGAGCAGCAGCGCCAGCTCCCCAAGCCCGGCGCGCATGACGCCATAGGCGCGGTAAGTCGGCAGATAGTCGTGGACCAGTTCCAGCGCCGCCCGCTCGCGAAGATCGATCAAGGGGCCGCGCCGAAGACGCGTGACATAGTGTTCGAAAAGCCCGCTGTCGTCGGCGCCCATGTCCGCGAGCCGCCTTCGATGAAGCTGGACGAGTTCGAAATTCAAGCGTTCCGCCAGTTCCGATCGCGCGGCGAATTGCGCTGACGCTGGAACGGTGCTCGCGCCGGTGTCCGCGATCGGCGTCGGCGACTCAGATCCCCCTCGCACCCGCCCGAGCGCCAGGGCGATGAGGGCTTCGCCGACGACGTGGCGAAACTCCGGGGCGTATTCATAGACATCGGCGCCTCGGTTATCGAGGGCGACGGCGCTGCCATGCGCCGCGACAAGCGAGGATGGGTCGAAAAAGTCGGCGCCGCAGGCCGCCGTCGCGCCGCGCAGCGTCGCGTTCAACGCCCGCCGATCCCGCATGATCGCCCCGGCGTGACCCTCGACGTCGATGTGACCGACCACGACCAGACGCCCATCGATTCTTGATTTCAGGCTTTTGAGGGTTGCCTCGATCGCTTCGGCGCCATGACGCTCCACGCGGGTGCGGCGCAGGATGTCGAGGGCCAGTTCGTCGGGCGCGGCTCCGTCCCGTCGCAACGCTTCCACCGCACCCTGGACGGAGGCTTCGGTCACCTTGTCGGCGCACAGAGCGCGGAACCAGGTCAGCAGCGCCGAACGGCGCGGCTGGATGAAATGACGGGAGAAGTAACTGGCCTGAAGTCGGATATCGCCATAGACGAACTGCCGGTCGTGTGAGACTTCGACGAAAACGGCCCGCAGCCTGCTCTGCATTGCCAGACGGAACGGCTCAAGGGGCGGCGTCGCCTTGACGCCGAACACATAGGGGCTGAGCGCGTCGTCCAGAGGCCGGCCGCCGGCCACGAGGTCGACCGTTTGGAGCGCTTCGGCGGCCGTATGGGTAAAGAAGATCGGCCTTACGGCGCAATATCTCAGATCGCCACGCTCGGCGAGCGCCGCCAGTGGGCCGTGCACCCGGCAACTGCCCAGCGCCGCCATGCGCGCGCCCTCGCCGGGCGGCGGGCGGGGCAGTTCGAACACGATCATGGCCCGAACCGCGCCTTGCGCTCACGCGCCGCCGAACCGCCGCCCAGGCCGGCCAACGTCCCGCCTCTCACCCGGGCCGCCGTTCGTCGATGAGGTCGAGCGCCGAGCGCCAGCGTAGCCCGGACGTGGCTGCGGCGGTGCGATCCAGGAAGGCTTCGAGGAAGGCCCAGGCGTCGTCATCGAGGTTCTTGTGGTGGGTCAGAAGCCCGATCGGCTCGTCCCAGTGACCGGCCTTCCGCCGCGCTCGAAGCTGGCGCCACACGCGGGTCAGGATCGCCCAGGTTCCGCGATAGCGGGCCGGGCGCCAGCGCATGATGTCGATGTGGGTGTTGATCTGGGCCAGTCCGTTTCCGTTGTCAGCAAGAGCGCCGTAGAGCGAGACGGCGCGGATCGGCGTCAGCGCCAGGGCGCGGCGAACATTTGCGGTCAGCACATTCCACGGCGGCGCATAGACCGGCGCGGCGTTCGTCGCTTCGGCCAAGCGTCGCCAGGCCGCGTTCACCGCCTCGGCCACCTCGCTCACCGGCCACGCGGGGCTGAACTCGGCCGAGAACCCCCCGCCGGTATTTCGGTCCACATGATCGCAGCCATGCTGGATGGCGCGAACCAGGGGGCGACCGGCTATGGCGCGGGCCAGATCGGTGAGATCGACATCGGGGATGACCGCCAGAGCGAGCGGCGCCTTGTGCGCGTCAGATAGCCGCAGCAGCCTATCCAGCGCCTTGGAGGGACGTCGCGCGTCGTCGTCGCGCCACCAGAACGCCGGCGCATGCCCGGCGCGCCGCCACGCGGCTGTCTCGCTATCGATCAGCCGCCAGGCCAGCGATTCGCTCGACAGGTCGATGAGGGAAGGCGTGGTCAGTCTGGGCCGCCTTGCGGTTTGGCGCGACGTTCCCGTCTCTTTAGGGCCAATCCAGGTCAGAGGCACGACGGAAAACGAGGCAGCGTCCGGCGCGGGTGGGTGGTGCTTGCCCCATCGCCCGATTCGCTCGATCGCGTTCAGTATCGTCGGCGAGCGAAAGGTCAAAATTGACCGTATTGAGACAAAATACCGCCCGAAAAAAGACTCTGCCTGTGGAACTCTAGGGAGTTAACGCCGTTAATATATGTTGCTACAAGATGATCGGGTCTCCGCCCCCAATGGCGACGGCCAGGGACCACCGCGACGGCCGTCACCGCCTGCGTCTGACGCGGTTTGCCGCAATTCACGCTTAGTCAAGCGTTAGTGGGCTTCGTTCCCGCGCGCGACATTTCGCGTTGCGGCGATTTTGGAGTTGCGTCTCATGTTTGCCATTGGAAAGCGCGGTTTGGCGGCGATGGGGGCGGTGGTCTTTTTAGGTTCGTCGCTAAGCGGTGGTCTCGGAGGAGCGCGGGCCCAGGCCCTCCTGCCGGCCTATTACAACCCCGACGACGCTGAACCGCCGTTGGTCTTCATGCGGCAGGCGCCGCCGCCGATAGACAACAGCGCAGACAAGATGAATTACGCCTATGGGCCGCTTACCGATTCCATCGCGCAGAACATCGCCGCCCAAAACAATTCGACTTGGACGGACGGTCACATGTGGGCTTCCGTGTGGGCGAATCGGGCCCGCGTTCCCCCAGGCTATGAATTGATTTCACCAAACCCGATCTACCCCGCCATTCGGAACGGCCGGGGCAACCCTTATGGAACCGAGTTCACAACCTACGCCCGGGCCAATGCCGCCACCAAGGCGGAAGTCCTCTTTATCATGGGGGCCCCGCCGTCGGTGTGGCAGGCCCCCCTTACCGCGGCAGGAATCAACGCCGTCGCCTGGAGCACCGTCAATTCCGATCCCGACGCCTGGTTCACCCACGTCAGCCAGGACGGGAGCACAATGGTAATGGTTGATAAGATGATCATTCCCACGACAGTCTCCACGTCGGCTTACGGCGTGAGACTCGACTATGAAGTTCAGGATGATCGGACATCGGCGTACGCCTATCCCTTTCTTGACGACCTGGGTGCGACGATCCGAAGTTACGGATTAAAAGCTTATCTCTACACTAACCCATGGGACAGTGGATCGACGCAGGAAAACGGATTTAGTTTTTCAACGATGGACGACATAAAGGCAAATTTTGACTACATAAGTATTCTGATTTGGGGCGGGCAGAATCAGTGTGTTGAGTCAACCAGTTACCCATACAGTGTAAATTTTCTCAAAAGCGTTAGCGGAAAGATTAATTTTAGCCAGATCCTCTTGACGGTGGATCTTCTGAATTGTGCGCGCTCGGAAGTTATTCAAATGTACAACCAGCGGGCAATCGACAAATTTGCCGGCTACGTTATTTGGGACGATGGGGCTGTGGAGGGAGGATCTACGCTGACGGGCTCTAATCTCATCATCTGGGCCTTGCTGCACGGAGATTGACCCAAGCGATTGGATCCTCACCCGATTTCGCGGGAGTCGCCGCGCCATCGATCCCTGGGGGCGTGGGCGTCTAGAATTTATCCAAATATTGTTCGATACGCTCGCGCGTCGCCCCATCCATTTCTTCGCTGAACCGCGCGGCCCATGCCGCATTGGTGGCGTCGCCGATTCGTTCGACCGGCTTGTGGCGAATGGGCGATCTGGCCGCGCGGCGGGGGACGCCGAGGGCGTCGCAGGCGTTCATGGCGCGGGTGAAGTCGCCCTCGGCGAAATCCTCATAGATCAGCGGCCGCCACGGCCGCTGGGTGTGCCGGGCATAGTGGCGCAGCCTGTCGACGCCGGAGACAATGAGGGAAATGTATTGCGCAATCTTCGTCTTGTCATAGACGGCCACCCCCATCCGCTCCTGGGTCGAATGCCATCGGCGCGTCTGATTCGCTTTCGCGCAGGAAACCGCCTGGGCCACAACGTCGCGTCGGAGCAGCAGGACGAACGACGTCTGCCGCAGATAGGCATCGGAGAAGCCGGACAGTTCAGCCGCGAGCACGCCGTCGGGCCCAGCCTTGAAGCTGAACCATGGGTCGCGGCGGCTTTCCACGATTTGCGCCAACGAACGTCCCTGAATTCGGGATGGATTGAGAGATTCGCGCAGCCGGCCGATGGCGAAGGCGCATTCAAGCTCCCGCGCCAGATAGGTGCTGCCCGATCGAGAGGTGAACAGGATCGCCAGGCAGCCCGCGATTCTTGGCCACGGGGCGAGCGGAACCGGCCCAAGTTGGCGGCTGATCTCCCCAATCTGGGCGGCGGTAAACACCTCGAGCCGGTCCGTCGACCACGGGGCGACCGGCCGGCTCACCTTCCGTCCTCTCTTTCGGTCCTATCGAGGATCAGGTTCATGGTGTCGGCGCCCACCTCCACCACCCGCCCCCGGCGGCCGTTCGCGACCTTTCCATCGTGCTCTGCCCAGACCTCGTAGACGCCAGGCGGGCTGCCTTCGAAACAGAACCATCCCCGTTGATCGACCACCGCTACGCGCGTCGGCTCTCCCTTGGCGTCGCGCCGCCGCGCCTTGACGATCTGGCCGAGGCCGAACGATGGAAGCCGGCCACCGAGACAGAAACCGGTCGAGCCTTCCGCGGCGACGACGGTCGTTCGCGGGCGCAGAAAGACGACGCCGCCTATGTCCGCCGCCGCCCCGGCTGGGCCGGCGCAGTGGACGGTCAGCGAATCCAGCGAATGGCTGGGGAATGGGCCGCCAGGCGAGGCCGACGGCCTCCACACCAGGTCGTGGAAGGCGACGGTCATTCTGCGCCATTCCCCGCTCTCATCGGCGGAGAGGGTGAAATCGCCAACGGCGGTGATCGCTTCGTCCGCGTCGGCCAAGGCCGGATCGCCGAATAGGAACCGGCCGCCGGTTCGCGTCGCGAAGATCAGCGCGACGCTGACGGCCCCCGCGCGGCGGACCGCGAATGTAACGAGCTGCGCCCCGCTCGCCGTCCAGCCATGCAAGGGAATCGTCAATGACGCCACGGCCACGCGCGAGGCCTTAGCCGGAGGCGCTTCCGCACTGAGCAATAGATGTCCGTGAGCCGGCTCGCCGGCGGCGGCCACGCGCCACGTCCATGTACCGCCTGAAAGCAAGCATTCAGCCGGCGCGTTGGCGAGAGGGTCGAGCCGATCGAACAGGATGCGCCGCAGGTCGCATTCGGCGATGGTGACCGAGGGGCGCCCTGTCTCGTCGGCGCCGTTCACGACAATTGTTTCCAGGCGCTCACCGTCCAATCGAACCTCGGCCCGCGCCGGGTCGTCGACATAGAATGTCAGGCCGTAAAGCTGGCCCTTCGATCGCGGAAGCCTCTTGCCGAGGCAGGGATCGAGCCAGGACGTTATCGATACGGTATTGCCGTCCGGCCGGCTCACATGGGGAGCAATGGAGCGCAGGATCAAGGCGTAGTCGTAGAGCACGCTGGCGCGGGCGAACCACAGCCGCGCTGACCTGGCCACCCGGCCCGATAGGTTGAACACCCGGTCCTGCAGCTTGAACAGCGGATCCGGATCGAAATAGGGGACCGGGAGCGGCGCCTCGTCGCCCGTCACGGCGCCCAGATGGGTGTAGATCGGCCAGCAAAACCCCGGCTGGACTTGGGTCGCGGCCATCACGGTGGCCAGGCGCCGCGTGAAATCGGCCCGCTTTGGGGTTCCTTCGCCAGGGTCTTTCGCCGGCGCGCTGTCCTGGGTCGGAGATACCCGCCTCGCCCAATAGACCCCGCCGCCGGCGCGGGTAGGCGAGGGCGTGACCAGATTCAGGGGATCGAAGCCGGCTTCGCTCGACGAGGGTCTCGGGACGATGAAGCGCAGCTCGCGGTCGGCGGAGATGTCTGGAAAAACCCGGCACAGCGAATGGGGATGATCGGCGTCGGTCGAGAAGACCACATCGCCCCGTTCGTCCCGCAGCGTGCCGTAGTAGGTTTCGGTCGGCCCCCTGAATGTCGAGACGTGCTTCGCCAGTCGGTCGCCATCGACCCGGCCCCTGTCGGGAATGCCAAAGTGCAGGCCGGAATGCGCCGTGATCAGATCAAGCTCTATGTTGTAGCCTGCTTTCAGAAAATCCAAACGTTCAAGCACTGTTTCCCCGAACGTGCTTGAAATCAGCAGCGTGTCAATGTCCTCCGGCCGGCTCGACGCGCCGAGTTCGATGACGATCGAACTCGCCAGGACCAGTTCGGGGAGGGGCGACCCCTCGTTGGGGGCGATGGTGAACAGGCGATATTGACGCCCGTCCGGCGGCGCGGCGAACGCGGTCGGCTGATAGGCGTCGGCGACGGTTCCGTCAGCTTCCTCAACCGCCGCCGACCGAATGTCCAACGGCCGGCCGAACTTGCCCACCACGCAGAGGCCGACAATTCGAACGTGGACGCAGCTCCATGGCCGCGCTTTCTGGCAAGGTCCGACAGCGAACGCCAGACGTCCGCCGCCCATCGCGCGAAACGTCCGCAACACGGCGACCCGGGGGCCATTGGAATAGAAGGCGTGAAAATGATCAATATTGCCCTTGTGGTATTCGGCGACGGTTTCCAGAAACGTGCGAGTCGCTTCGATCGAGGAAAGCGGTGTTTCGCGCGCCGTGGTCAAATCTGGGAAAAAAAATCCCAACCGGCGGGCTTCCCCATTGGTCACCTGCCACGTCAGCCAAGTGGAATCGCCAAAATCCAGGCCCAACTGGTCGACCAGCGCGCCGACGTAGCCGTAGTACCGATCCCGGCGAGACCCGTCGACATCGCTGACCACCGCCAGCGCGGAGCCAAACCCGAACGGCAGCGTCCGCACGTCAGCCGCGGCGAGGGCGTCGTAGGCGTCCGCCAATTCAAACTCGGCGAGAAAGTGGTTTGCCGTGAATTCCGCCGCCGGTTCGCTCATCCAGCTACCGCCATCGTCCCTCCGCTGAAAGTGAACGGCTTACGCACGGGTCCGCGCTCACTATCCCAGGTGCGGGCTTTAGCGAAGCGGGCAAATTCGATCCACGCCGCGCGCCTGCTAGAACCCGGCCAGATACCGCTCGAGCAGATCCCGCGTTCGTGAGTCCATCTCTTCCCTGAATCGCGCCGCCCAGGTCTCGTTGGTGGCATCGCCGATCCGCTCGACCGGCATGGATCGAATTTGCGAGCCGGTCTCGCGACGAGGAACGCCCATGGAGTCGCATGCCGCGAGGGCCGGCGTGAAGTCGTCGCCCGCGAAGTCCTCGTAGATCAGCGCCCGCCACCGCCGCCCGCCCAGCTTCGCATACCCTCGAAGCTGTTCCACCCCGACGACGATGTTCCTGATCGCGAAGGCGATTTTGGCGCCGTCATAGGTCGCGGCCGTTCGCGGCGCGTCGGTGGAATGCCATCGCCCGCTCTGCACCGCCATTTCCAGCGAGACGGCTTGGGCCACGATGTCGCGCCGCGCCAGGAGAATGAACGCCGTAACCGGCAGATAGGCCTCGAAAAAGCCGTTGAGCTCTCCGGCGATCACCCCCAGGGGGCCGGCCTTGAAGGCGAACCAGGCGTCTCGACGTTCCGCCACGATTTCCTGGGCCGCTCGGCTTTTCGTCTGGGCGGGATTGAGCCACTCGCGCATCCGGCCGATATCGAAGGCGCATTCCAGTTCGCGGGCCAGATAGGTGCTCCCCGACCTGGAGGTGAACAGAACGGCGAGGCAGCCCTCGATCGGTGGCCATGGGGCGACGCGGATCGGACCCATTCGGCCGCGGATATCGTCGATCTGGGCCGGTAGGAAAGCCTCCAGGCGTCGGGCGGCCTCCGCTGAGAGAACGGCCATATCAAAGGGCCATTTCGTTGACCTGCGCCACATACCGTTCGACGCGGTCCAACATCGCGGGCTTGGCCTCCTGCCTGAACCGCTCGGCCCACGCTTCGTTGATCGCGTCGCCAATTCTCTCCACGGGCGAAGCGCGAATGGCGGAGTCGGCGCTCCGCCGGGGAACGCCGAGAGCATCGCACGCCGCCATGGCCAAGGTGAAATCGCCATGCTCGAAGTCCTCGTAGACCAGAGACCGCCAAGGCCGCCCGCTCTGCTCGGCGTAGAGTCGTAGTCGCTCGACGCCGTCCGCGATCAGCTTGACGCCCTGTGCGATCTTCGCGCCGTTATAGACTGCGACCCTCTTTGAGAGCTGGGTGGAATGCCATTGCTCGGTCTGCTTGGCTTTCACCCGAGAAACGGCCTGGGCGACAATGTCCCTTCTCATCAGCAGGATGAAGGATGTTTCGCGCAGGTAGGCGTCGAAGAACCCGCACAATTCCGCCGCGATCACGCCGTTGCCGCCCGCCTTGAAGCTGAACCATGGGTCTTGGCGACTCTCGACGACCTGCGCTGCGGCCCGGTTCCTGATCAACGGCGGGTTGAGCGACTCGCGCAGCCGACCGATCTCAAAGGCGCATTCAAGTTCCCGGGCCAGAAATGTGCTCCCTGCCCGGGACACGAACAGGACCGCAAGGCAACCCTCGATCCTGGGCCAAGGCGCGGTGCGAACCTCACCCAGTTTGCGGCCGATTTTTCTGACGTGGGCGTCCGTAAACACCTTCAGGCGCTCGGCCACCGGGCCGGCACTGGCCAACGCAGCGGCGCCATCGGGCGCGGCGGCATGGTCCGATGGCGGTTGGCCGAGGGATTCGCCGCCCTTCAAAATCCGGGGCCCGGACTCTTCGCCGCCGCTGGTATTCGCGGTCATAGCCCAGGTCCGTCGGTCTGCGGCCCGCCAATATGACCAGGGCGGCCTTCGTCGCCGCGCCTAACAGCGCCTGCCAGGCAGGGACGGGGATCGACGCTTCGGCTCCCGCCGTCCATTTCAGCGAAACAGCGTCGGCGCACGGCGCTTCAATTCCCGTCTCAACCTGTCCTCGAGCCGGTCAGGCCGGCGAGCGCCTGTCTGGCGACCTGGGCGCGACCGACCAGCGGACCAGACGGGGTCGTCGCTCGGTGGATGTTGGATGGGGAAGCATTTCTCGTCGCCGCGAGGAGTTCGTCTAACGTGTCGGCGCATTCAGCGAGCAGCGCGTGCGCGCCATGCCGGATAGTCGCGGAATCAGCATGGGTTGCGAGGCGGGGCCGACCCAGAACGCCGGCCAGGAAATCGTAGGTCAGGTAGGCCTGCAGGGGATAGGTTTCACGACGCCAGTGATTCATATCGTGGCTTATCAACCGCTTGAACCCGAGACGAGAGACGAGGGGGGTCAGGTCGAAGGTCGGCAGACCCATTCGGCGGGCGACCTCAAGTTGCTCGGCCCTGAACCCCGCTGGCCATTCGACCGCGCGACCATCGGGCATGTATCTGAAATTGTATAGCTGCAGAGCCATGGGAACGCCAATCCGGTCGCGCAGACGCTCAAGGTCACGAACCATGTCATCGACACTCAAACGTCGGACGCGAAGGTTTTCCACTCCGAAGCGCGCTAGGCCGCCGTCTTCAAAGTCCTTCGGCCAGTTCTGTAGGAGAGCCTCCGCCCGCTCCCTCAGATCCCCGCCAACGTTGGATAGCGCCGCCCCCCATTTGCCGACAATCTTGGGATCGACGTTGGCGCGGCGAAGCGGTTCGTTGATGCAACGGCGAATTTTATTGAGATTGACAATCGCATCGCCGATGAATGGCTCAATAGGCGTGCTCAACTCGATCAGAACGATTTCGGTTTCATCTTCTGTTCCAACGGTCTCGGTCGTATTTTTCCCCGCTTCCCAGAAACTCAGCCGCTGGTTCTCGGACGGAAAGCGACGTCCGTAAGCAAGCTGGCGAATGGCCTCGGCCGGAGTGCGTTCACCCGCGCAGAATTCATGAAGCTGCACCGCCGCGCCCGAAGACAAGGCGTACGGCCGACCCGAAATGCCAAAGCGAATGAACGGATGAGCAAGTAAGCCTTGCTCTATAAGAAGTCTCTGCGACGCATGAAGATCACAACTCCCAAACGTAAAACAATTGATCAATTTAGACATACGACCCGCTCTACCAAATATTCGAGCTGATCAGGAGTTGGCAAAGGCATGTTAGCGCGGCCACCGGTTGACGCCGCCGCCCCACGAAGCGCGCGGGGTTGCTCGCTCCACCATGGCTTTTCTTCAAATCGGCGGTAGCCAATTCGCAAAAAATGAGACCAAAGAGCCCCCGGCCGGCTTAACAATTCAACGATTTGCGGCGTGTGGCCGCGTTCCGACCGTTTGATTCTCACCATCAGCTTCGCATTAGGCGCTCTCGGAGGTGTTCCGGCAATCGCCTCTTCGATAACGATCCCGTGAGCCCAGAATGGCGCATGCCGAACCCGACGGGTTTACTGGACGAAGGCAGGGATTTCCTCGTAAGAAAGCAAGCGATGTCAGGTGCTTGTGCACAATTTGCAGAACTCACCACCCCGCCAGCGGCCGCTAGGAAATCATCCATAAAACATAATTTTTTGCTAGATGTCCGCCAGATAACGTTCGATGCGATCTCGCGTATGAGAGTCCACTTCTTCTCTGAACCGCGCCGCCCACGCCAGGTTGGTGGCGTCGCCAATCCGCTCGACCGGCCAAGGCCGAATTTTGGAACCGACGCCGCGTCGAGGGATGGCGAAGGAATCGCAAGTCGCCATGGCTTGCGTGAAGTCGCCTTGCTGGAAATCCTCGTAGACTAGGCGACGCCAGGGCCGGCCGGTCCGCTCCGCGTAGCGCCGCAGTTTCTCGACCGCGTTGGCGATGATCGTTATGGATTGGGCGATTTTCACGGTGTCATACGACGCCGGACGCTCCGCCTTCTGTGTGGAGTGCCACTGCAGTGTCTGCAGGGCCTTCACCCGAGAAACCGATTGCGCCACGATGTCCCGCCTCACCAGGAGGATAAATGCCGTCTCCGACAGATAAGCGTCGAAAAGACCGCAGATTTCCGCCGCGATCACGCCGTTTCCGCCCGCCTTGAAACTGAACCACTTTTCGCGACGGCTCGCGACGATCTTCGCGGCGGGGCGGCCGGCGACGAGATTCGGGTTGAGGCTCTCGCGCACGCGCCCGATGTTGAAGGCGCATTCCAGCTCGCGGGCCAGATACGTGCTTCCGGAACGGGAGGTAAACAAGATCGCTAGGCATCCCTTCAGGCTTGGCCATGGCGCAACGGGAACCGCGCCGACCCTGCCGCTAACCTTACTCACCTGCGCGACGGTGAACGCCTCAAGTCGCTTCGCCACCTGTTCGGGATTTACGATCGACTTGGACATTCCGCCCAGGGCGTCGGCCAGGGTCGGGCGCGCGGGGCGGACAAATCTCCGGGCCGGCGCCCGCTCGGCGTCCCTCGCCGCGGGGTCGCCCTTCACGACGCCGCCAATGCGGCGATGCCGGTCTTGGCGGGCGGCCATTATCCGCGCCCGCGCCTTCTCCAAATCGGCCTTGGACGCCGCCGACGGCGTCGCTTGGGCGGGCGGAGGGGATCGAGTTTCGCTCACGGCCTGTTTTACGGGTATCGTCGGACAGATGTCCAATGACGAGGCAGGCAGCGCCACGGCGCGGGGTCGCGCGCTTGCCGCGGCGGCCCGCTCCGGGCTAAGCCTCCGGACGCCTCTCCAGCGGATGTGGCGGAACTGGCAGACGCACCGGGTTTAGGTCCCGGCGCCGCGAGGCGTGGAGGTTCGAGTCCTCTCATCCGCACCATACTGCTTTGCCCTGACGGGCTTCGCGGGACGGCCTTTCTCTGCCCTTGAGAGGCCGCCGCCCGCGTGACATAAGGGCGGCTCGTTTCGCGCCGCCGGCCGGGGTTTGGAAATCTTGGCGGCGGCGTTCTGTTTGGCGCCGGCCGACGGCCGCGTCGCGGGTCCATTTCGGGATAGGCTAAGGTCATGCAGGTTGTCGACAATTCGGGTGAGGGCCTCGGCCGCAGCTACGGCGTTCGCGTGCCGGCCGCCGAACTCGGCGCCCTGCTGGACGCGCGCATCGCCGAAATCGCCCCGACCCTGAAACTCAAGGGTTTTCGGCCCGGCCACGTGCCGGCGGGCCACGTGCGGCGCCTCTATGGCAAGGCTCTGATGAGCGAGGTGGTGGAAAAGACCCTCGGTGAAACCTCCCAGAAGGTGCTCGACGATCACAAGCTGCGCATCGCCGCCCGGCCCGATCTGCGCCCCTCGTCCGACATGGACAAGGTCATCGCCGGGACCGAGGATCTGGCCTACGACCTCGAGGTCGAGGTGATGCCGGAATTCGAGCCGGCCGATGTCACGGCCCTCGAGCTCGAGCGTCTGGTCTATCACCCCTCCAAGGAAGAGCAGGCGCAGGCCCTGGCCGAACTGGTGGCCCACAATCGCACCTACGAGCCGCGGGCCGGAAAATCCGTCAAGGCCCGCGACGGCGATCAGCTGGTCATCGACTTTGTCGGCTCGATCGATGGCGAGGCGTTCGAGGGTGGCGCGGCCGAAGGCGCCAAACTGGTTCTGGGAACCGGCCAGTTCATCCCCGGCTTCGAAGCCCAGCTCGTCGGCGCCGCGCCGGGCGCGAAGGTCGCGGTCAAGGTCGATTTCCCGGCCGACTACCAGGTCGAACGCCTCAAGGGCCAGGCTGCCGAGTTCGCCGTGACGGTGAAGGAGGTGCGCGCCGCCAAGGCCGCCAAGGCCGACGACGCCCTGGCCCAGCGCCTGGGGATGAGCGACCTGGCCGCCCTGACCGGCGCGATCCTCGCCAATCTGGAGGGGCAGTACAAGGAGGCGTCGCGCTTCAAGCTCAAGCGCGCCCTGCTCGATCAGCTCGACGCCCGTCACGACATCGCCCTGCCGCCGCGCATGGTGGAGGCGGAATTCGAGGCCATCTGGAAACAGATCGAAAAGGACGCCGCCGACGGCGCCGCCTCGCCCGAGGACGAGGGCAAGAGCGATGCCGTTCTCAGGGCTGAATACCGTCAGATCGCCGAGCGCCGGGTGCGCCTGGGCCTGGTTCTGGCCGAGATCGGCCGGCGCGAAAACGTGGTGATCACCGAGCAGGAGCTTGGCGACGCCATGCGCGTCGAGGCGACGCGTTACGGCGAGCAGGCCCAGCAGGTCTTCGATCTGATGCGCCAGAACCCCGACGTCCAGGCTCAGATGCGCGCGCCCCTCTACGAGGAAAAGGTCGTCGATCTGATCGTGTCCCGCGCCCAGGTGACCGACAAGGCCGTCTCCAAGGAAGAGCTGTTGAAGGAAGACGAGCCGCCGGCGATGGTTGTCAAGCCAGCCAAGAAGGCCAAGGCGCCGAAACCGAAAGTCAAGGCCGCCGCGCCGTCGGCGAAGGGCGCGGCCAAGGCCAAGGTCGAACCTGACGCGTCCGCGCCGCAAGCCAAGGCCGACCCCAAACCCAAACCCAAGGCCACCAAGATAAAGCCCAAGTCCAAATAGGCGCGACGCCGTTTCGCGCCCTTGTAACGCCCCGCCCGCCAAGCGATATCAGGGGTCAACCCCAAGGACCCTCCCGCGTCATGACCGACACCCCCGCCCATTCCCTCAATCTCGTGCCCATGGTGGTCGAGCAGTCCAGCCGCGGCGAGCGGGCCTTCGACATCTTCTCCCGCCTGCTGCGCGAGCGAGTGGTGTTCCTCAACGGTCCGGTCGATGACGGCATGTCGGCGCTGATCTGCGCCCAGCTTCTCTATCTGGAATCCGAATTCCCCAAGAAGCAGATCGACATGTACATCAATTCACCCGGCGGCGTGGTGACCTCGGGCCTGGCGATCTACGACACCATGCAGTATGTGCGCTGCCCGGTGGCCACCACCTGCATGGGCATGGCCGCCTCCATGGGCTCCTTCCTGCTCATGGCCGGCGAGCCGGGCATGCGCGTCGCCCTGCCCAACGCCCGCATCATGCTCCATCAGCCCTCGGGCGGCTTTCAGGGTAAGGCCTCGGACATCGAGCGTCATGCCGAGGACATCCTCAAGACCAAGCGGCGCCTGAACGAGCTTTACGCCAAGCACACCGGCCGCACCTTCGAGGAGGTCGAACGCACCCTCGATCGCGACCATTTCATGGACGCCGAGGAAGCCAAGGCCTGGGGCATCGTCGACCACATCTACGAAAGCCGCGCCGCCTCCGAGGCGGCGGAGAAGGGGTAGTTTCTCACTCTTCCGGAGCGCGGGCGTCCCGCCCGCTGTTGTTTTTATTGAAGACGCGGGCGAGACGCCCGCGCTCCGGCCTTACGACCTCTCCCCGAACACCTTCATCCCCGCCTCATCGGCCAAGGCCAGCATTTCGATGTCGCCGGCGCTGTCGCCGTAGGCCGCTTCCAGGCGCACGTCGGCGCCGAATACAGCCCGCAGGCGAACCGCCTTCTCCTCGCCCCGGCAGTTGGGGCCGTCGAAGCCGCCGCTCGCCCGCCCGTCCTCGCTCCAGGCCAGCCTGGTGCCGATCAGCAGCTCCGCCCCCAGGCCCCGCGCGAAGGGCGCGACAACGAACTCCGGCGAGGCGGTGACGATGATCAGTCGCGCCCCCGTGGACTGCCAGTGCCGCCAGCACCGCACCGCGTCGGGGCGCAGCAGCCGCCGCGAGGCGCGCGCCGCGAACGTCTGGGCCTGCGCCTCCAAATCGGCGCGCCGCGCCCCGGCCAGATATTCCCGCACCACGGCGGCCTTGAGCGCGGTGCGGTCTCGGTTTCGCGCATAGGTCAGGGCGGCGGGACCCAGGCGGACCATGCCCAAGGCGTGCCGCGCGGGGCCGGCGCGCCAGGCCAGAAAGGCCAGGAAGCTGTCCTTCCAGGTCAGGGTGCCGTCGAAATCGAACGCCACCAGAGGTCGAAATTCACCCGCGCGCCGGCGCGGGGCCGCCTCGTTCGCCATGATCCGACCAGCCCTCGAAACCCGTACGACAAGAGCGCCCCAAATGCGACACCCCGTCGCCTTATACGTCTCCCGCGCCATGATAGGCTTGTGATCCGGCCCCGGATCGGGGAATGTGAGACCCTTACGGCCCTGGCCGGCGAAGGTGCTGTCTGGGCCGGGCCGGGGGAGAGTGGGCGTTCGGCGCTCCGCCGGCCGCTCGAGAGTGAGAAGCGACGATGACCAAAGCCGCGAGCGGCGACAGCAAGAGCACCCTCTACTGCTCTTTCTGTGGCAAGAGCCAGCACGAGGTCCGCAAGCTGATCGCGGGCCCGACTGTGTTCATCTGCGACGAATGCGTCGAACTGTGCATGGACATCATCCGCGAAGAACACAAGATCACCCTGGTGAAATCCAAGGACGGCGTGCCCACCCCGCGCGAGATCCGCGAGGTGCTCGACGATTACGTGATTGGTCAGGAACACGCCAAGAAGGTGCTCTCGGTCGCCGTCCACAACCACTACAAGCGTCTCAACCACGCCCAGAAGAACAACGACGTCGAACTGGCCAAGTCCAACATCCTGCTGGTCGGCCCGACTGGGGTCGGCAAAACCCTGCTCGCCCAGACCCTCGCCCGAATCATCGACGTGCCCTTCACCATGGCCGACGCCACCACCCTCACCGAGGCGGGCTATGTGGGCGAGGATGTCGAGAACATCATCCTGAAACTGCTCCAATCGGCCGACTACAATGTCGAGCGCGCCCAGCGCGGCATCGTCTATATCGACGAGGTCGACAAGATCAGCCGCAAGTCCGACAACCCCTCGATCACCCGCGATGTCTCCGGCGAGGGCGTCCAGCAGGCCCTCCTGAAGATCATGGAGGGCACCATCGCCTCGGTGCCGCCGCAGGGCGGCCGCAAGCACCCGCAGCAGGAATTCCTGCAGGTCGACACCACCAACATGCTGTTCATCTGCGGCGGCGCCTTCTCGGGCCTGGAAAAGATCATCTCCATGCGCGGCAAAGGCACCTCCATCGGCTTTTCCGCCAAGGTCTCCGACCCCGACGACCGGCGCACCGGCGAGGTTCTGCGCCAGGTCGAGCCGGACGATCTGCAGCGCTTCGGCCTGATCCCCGAATTCATCGGCCGCCTGCCGGTCATCGCCACCCTCGACGACCTGGACGAAGTCGCCCTGGTGCGCATCCTGATCGAGCCCAAGAACGCTCTGGTCAAGCAGTACCAGCGCCTGTTCGACATGGAAAACGTCGGCCTCGCCTTCACCGATGACGCCTTGAAGGCGGTGGCCCGCAAGGCCATCGGCCGCAAGACCGGCGCGCGGGGCCTTCGCTCCATCCTCGAGGCCATCCTCCTCGAAACCATGTTCGACCTGCCCACCCTGCAGGGTGTTGAGGAAGTGGTGGTCAATGCCGAAGTGGTCGAGGGCCGCGGATCGCCCCTGCTGATCTACGTCGAAAAGAAGAGCGGCGCGGCATCGGCGTAACCGCTCTCTTCGACGCCCTCTTCGAGACCGGCGTCGATACCGCGCCGGCCGTCGAGTCCGCCGCCCGGACCTTCACCTACGCCGAACTGAACCGCCAGACCGCCCGTTACGCCAACGCCTTGTCCGCCCTCGGCGTCAAACCCTGCGACCGGGTCGCCGCCCAGATCGAAAAATCGGCCGAGGGCCTCGTTCTCTATCTGGCCACCATCCGCGCCGGCGCCGTCTTTTTGCCCCTCAATCCCGCCTACACCCTGGCCGAACTGGGCTTCTTCCTCGCCGACGCCGAGCCGGCCCTCGTGGTCGTCGATCCCGCCCGCCGTGACGAGGTCGCGACCCTCGCCGCCCGCGTCGAAACTCTCGACGGGGTGGGGGAGGGGTCCCTTGCCGACCTGGCGGCGCTCGCGCCGGACAGCTTCCACACCGTCCCCCGCGGGCTCGCCGATCTCGCCGCCATCTGCTACACCTCCGGCACCACCGGGCTCTCGAAAGGGGCGATGCTCAGCCACGGCGCCCTGGTCTCCAACGCGCGAACCCTGCGCGATCTTTGGCGGTTCGCGGCCGACGACGTGCTGATCCACGCCCTGCCGATCTACCACGTCCACGGGCTCTTCATCGCCACCCACGTCGCCATGACGGCCGGCGCCGCGATGATTCTCCAGCCGCGCTTCGACGCCGACGCGGTGATCGGCGCCATGCCCCGCGCCACCGCCTTGATGGGCGTGCCCACCTTCTACACCCGCCTGCTGGCTCATCCTGGCCTCACCCGCCACTCCGCCGCGTCCATGCGCCTGTTCATCTCCGGCTCGGCGCCCCTGCTCGCCCAGACGCACGACGCGTGGAGGGCGCGCACCGGTCACGCTATCCTGGAGCGCTACGGCCTCACCGAGACCGGCATGAGCGCCTCCAATCCTTATGAGGGCGAGCGCCGCGCCGGGACGGTGGGCTTCGCCCTTCCCGGTGTGAAGTTGCGCATCGTCGGCTCCGATGGTGAAAGCCTTCCGCTAGGCGAAATCGGCGCTATTGAGGTCGAGGGCCCCAATGTCTGTTCCGGCTATTGGCGAGACCCCGACAAGACCGCGCTGGCTTTCCGTCCCGACGGCTTCTTCATCACCGGCGACCTGGGCGTGATCGACGCCTGCGGCTACCTGGCCATCGTCGGGCGCGACAAGGACCTCATCATCACCGGCGGCCTCAACGTCTATCCCCGCGAAGTGGAGGGCGCCATCGACGCCCTGCCGGGCGTGACCGAAAGCGCCGTCATCGGCTTGCCGCACCCAGACTTCGGCGAAGCGGTCACTGCCCTGGTGGTCGGCGCCGCCGGCCTTTCCGAAGCCGCCATCCTCGCCGCTCTCGCGCCGGACATGGCCCGCTTCAAACAGCCCAAGCACGTTCTCTTCGTGGGCGATCTCCCGCGCAACCCCATGGGCAAGGTGCGAAAGGCGCTGTTGCGCGAGCGGTACGCGGATCTGTACGCCCAATCGTAGCGCCGGGCGTCAGCGCGCGTCGAACCTGCCCTCGCGGGCGTGGTTGCTGAATTTGGTGAGGTCCTCGTTGTAGTGCAGGCGCACCACCCCGATCGGGCCATGCCTTTGCTTGCCGATGATGATCTCGGCGAGATTGCGGATCGGGTCGAGCTTCTCCTGCCACGCCAAGTGTTCGGCCGTCCCTTCATTGGGCGGCGAGCGGCTCAGGTAATAGGCTTCGCGGTAGATGAACATGACCACGTCGGCGTCCTGTTCGATGGAGCCCGATTCGCGCAGGTCGGCGAGCTGGGGCTTCTTGTCCTCGCGGTTCTCCACCTGCCGCGAGAGCTGAGCGGCGGCGAGGATGGGGACGTTCAGTTCCTTGGCCAGGGCCTTGAGGCCCTGGGTGATCTGGGTCACTTCCTGAACCCGGTTGTCGATCCGTCCGTCGCCGGCGGTGACAAGCTGAAGATAGTCCACCACGATGAGATCGAGGCCGATCGTGCGCTTCAGCCGTCGCGCCCGGGCCGCCAGCTTGGCGATGGAAATGCCGCCGGTGGCATCGATATAGAGCGGCGCCTCGGCGATTTCGAAGGAGGCGTCGCGGATGCGGCCATATTCGGCCGCCGTGATCTCACCCTTGCGGATCTTGTCGGACGGCACCTCGGTGACCTCGGCCAGGAGCCGCATGGCCAGTTGTTCGGCGGACATTTCCAGCGAGAAGAAGGCGACCACGCCGCCGTCCACCGTCTTGCGGCCCCCGCCAGGCTGCGGCTCATAGGCATAGCGGCGCGCCACATTGAAGGCGATGTTGGCGGCGAGCGAGGTCTTACCCATGGACGGGCGGGCGGCCACGATGATCAGATCGGAGGGATGCAGGCCACCGAGCTTCTGATCGAGGTCGCTGAGGCCGGTCGACAGGCCCGACAGGCCGCCGTCGCGGTTGTAGGCGTCGCCGGCCATCTCCACCGCCCCGGCCAGGGCGCTGGCGAAGTCCACCAGGCCGCCGGAGACCGCGCCGGTCTCGGCCAGGGTGTAGAGGCGCTGCTCGGCCGCCTCGATCTGCTGGCGTCCGGTGAGTTCGGGATCGCCGGCCTGGGCGGCGGCGGCGATATCGCCGCCGATGCGGATCAGGTCGCGGCGCAGGGCCAGGTCGTAGATGACCCGGGCGTAATCGGCGGCGTGGGCGGCCGGTGGCGCGCGATCGACCAGATCGGCCAGATAGCGCACCGCGCCTAGTTCCTCGAAGGCCGGATCCCGCTGGAATTGTTCGGCCATCAGGATCGGCTCGGCCAGCTGGCCGCGGCGGATGTGGCTTTGGACGGCGTCGTAGAGGCGGCCGTGAAACGGCTCGAAGAAGTGGCGGGCCTGCAGATGGTCGCTCAGCCGCTCATAGGCGCTGTTGTCGTAGAGAAGCACGCCCAGCAGGGCCTGTTCGGCCTCGATGTTGCACGGGGCATGGGCGATGTCGGGCGCCGGCGCGGGCGCGCGCAGGTCGAGCATGGGGACGAGAGCCATGTCCTAACGATATCTTAACGCGGCCGCCGCGCGAGGGTCCGCGCGAACCTTCCCACAGGAACTCGCCGGGGTGTGGACAAGTTTGGGCGGGGGCGGAATGAAGGCTCCTGCCGCCGCCTATTCCTCGCGCCCGAAGCCTTCCTGACGCCCGGCCCCGCCCTCGACCATGTCGGCGGCCGACTGGGCGGAGGAGGCGCGGTCTTCCTCGAACTGCGAGGCGATGACATTTTCGCCCCTGGCCTGGCGCTCGGCCTCGTCCGGGCTGCGGGCGATATTGATGTTGACGCTCAGCGTCACCTCGGCATGAAGGCGGATCTTCACCGGATGCACGCCGAGAGTCTTGATGGGCTTGTCCAGCACCACCATGGCGCGGTCGATCTTGCCGCCCTCGGCGTTCACCGCCTCGGCGATGTCGCGCCCAGAAACCGAGCCGTAGAGCTGCCCACTCTCGCCTGCCTGGCGGATCATCACATAGGAAGTTCCGTCCAGCGTCTCGCCGGATTTGGCGGCGACCTCGCGGGCCTTGGCGTTGCGCGATGCGATCTCCACCCGCTGGCCTTCGAAGACCTTGCTGTTGGCGTCGTTGGCGCGCAGGGCCTTGGAACGCGGCAAGAGGAAGTTGCGAGCGAAGCCGTCCTTCACGGTGACCACATCGCCCAGCGCCCCCAGGCGCTCGACGCGTTCGAGCAGAATGACTTTCATGTCCCCGCCCCTATTTCACGACGTGGGGAAGCAAGGCCAGGAAGCGGGCGCGCTTGATCGCCTGCGCCAGCTCCCGCTGCTTCTTGGCCGAAACCGCGGTGATGCGCGAGGGGACAATCTTGCCGCGTTCGGAGACATAGCGCTGCAGGAGCTTCACGTCCTTGTAGTCGATCTTCGGCGCGCCGGCCCCGGAGAAGGGGCACACCTTGCGCCGGCGCATGAAGTTGCGCCGGCCGCCTGAGGCGGGGGCGTCGGGGATGGCGGTCTCTTCGGTCATGGTCTCAGGCTCCCAGGGCCGGAACGGGCGCATCGTCGAAGCGCCGCTCACGCTCGCGGTCGCGGCGAGCCAGTACCGGCGAGAGCTCCAGATCGAGCGCATCGACCCGCACGGTCAGGAACCGCAACACGTCCTCGTTGATGGAAAGCTGCCGCTCCATCTCCTTGACCGCCGGCGCCGGGGCGTCGATGGCCAGCAGGGAATAGTGGCCCTTGCGGTTCTTCTTGATGCGGAAGGTCAGGTTGCGCAGGCCCCAGTACTCGATCTTGGCGATATGGCCGCCGAGGGATTCGATGAGGGCTTTCAATTCTTCGTTCAGCGTCTCGGCCTGGGCCGGCGAGATATCCTGTCGCGCGATAAGCACGTGCTCGTATGCGGGCATGATTTCCTTCTTCCGATGGGGAGGGCGGCGTCGCGGGCGCTCGGAAGGCGCGCTTCGAAACGATGGCTCTGACCGCGGCGGCGCGGGAGACTCCCGAACCATTGACGTTCCGCGAAAAGACCGCTCTTCGTGAGGGAGGGGGGTCGATACACGGCGGTGGCCCCGGATGCAAGAAGGTCGTCCGGAGCGCGGGCGTCCCGCCCGCGGCTCACCTCAATCCCAATGATCGAGAGGAAGGCGCGGGCGGGGACGCCCGCGCTCCAACCGCGACCCTACGACGGATGCGCCGCTCGCCAGGATTTCACCGCCGCCAGGGTTTCGGCGACGTGCTGGTCGGGCTTCAAGTTCGAATAGGCGAAGATCACCGTGTCGTCGGGCGCGATGACGTAGGAGATGCGGGCCGAGTGGCCGGGCCAGACGGCGAGGCTGGCGTCGTAGCTCTTGGCGATGGCGGCGTTGGGATCGGCGGCAACCGGGAATTTCGAGCGGCATTCACTCACCGAAAATTCCGTCAGTCGATTGATGTTGCCGGCCGTGACACCGATCAGGGTCGCGCCGAGTTTCTTGTAATCAGCCGAGGCGTCGGCGAATTCGTGGGCCTCGATGGTGCAGCCGGGAGTGAAGGCGGCGGGGAAGAAATAGAGCACCACGGGACCCTTCTTCAGGGCGTCCGAAAGCTTGAAGGAAAATTGTTTTCCGGCCTGGGAGGCCTGGGCGGAGAACTCCGGCGCTGTCGCGCCGACCTTGAGCGACGCATAGGCGGGAGCGGCGGCGAGGAGGGCGGCGGCGGCGGCGGCGGCGAATAGGCGATTCATGGCTGATGGCTCCGGTGGCGGCTTCCGTGGGCGACTATGCGCTTCTACGAAGCTCGCGCGCCAGTGGATTTCGCCGAGCTTGTCGGGGGGAGGGGATTCGCCTAACCCTCGAAGCGCGTCGCCAAGCCGGCTGGAGCCCCTCATCCCATGAGCCTTGCCTTCCTCTTTCCCGGCCAGGGCAGTCAGGCGGTGGGCATGGGCGCCGAACTGGCCGACGCCTTCCCCGCCGCGCGGGCGGTGTTCGAGGAAGTGGACGACGCCCTGGGCCAGAAACTCGCCCGGGTGATGCGCGAGGGCCCCATCGAGGATCTGACCCTGACCGAAAACGCCCAGCCGGCCCTGATGGCGATGAGCCTGGCGGCCATGCGGGTGCTGGCCGCCGAATTCGGCGTGAGGGTCGAGCGGGCGGCGTTCGTCGCCGGCCATTCGCTGGGCGAATATTCCGCCCTGGCAGCCGCCGGGTCGATCGGCCTGGCAGACGCGGCGCGCCTCTTGAAATTGCGCGGCCAGGCCATGCAGCGGGCGGTCCCGGTCGGCGCGGGCGCCATGGCCTCGCTGATCGGCCCCAAAAGCGACGTGGCGCTGGCCGAGGCCGCCGCCGAGGCGGGCTCGGCGGTCGGGGTCTGCGTGGTCGCCAACGACAACAACGCCGGCAATGTGGTGATCTCCGGCGCGGCGGCGGCGGTGAACCTGGCCATCGAAAAGGCCAAGGAACTGGGCGCGCGGGCGATCCTGCTCAATGTTTCGGCTCCCTTCCATTGCCCGCTGATGGCTCCGGCGGCGGAGGAGATGGCGCGGGCTCTGGCGGAGGCGCCGATCGGACCGCCCCGCGCGCCCCTGGTCGCCAACGTCACCGCCCGCCCCACCCTCGATCCGGAGACGATCCGCGGCCTGCTGGTCGAACAGGTAACCGGACGCGTGCGCTGGCGCGAGAGCCTGGAATGGATGGCCGGGGAGGGCGCCGTCACTCGGTTCGCCGAGGTCGGGGCGGGCAGGGCCCTGACCGGCATGGTTCGCCGGGCCGCGCCGGATGCGGACGCGGTTGCACTGAACACGCCTGCCGACCTCGAAGCCTTCGCCAAGTCGTTGTGAACCGCGGGAGTTCAGGGCCATGTTCGATCTGACCGGCAAGACCGCCCTGGTGACCGGGGCCAGCGGCGGCATCGGCGGGGTGATCGCGCGGGCCCTGCACGCCCAGGGCGCGCATGTGGTGCTTTCTGGCACTCGCCAAGCCGCCCTGGAACAGCTGGCCGGCGAACTGGGCGGGCGGACGAGCTGCGTGGCCTGTGACCTCTCCGAGCCCGCGTCCGTGGACGGCCTCGTCGCGGCGGCCGAAGCGGCGGCAGGCGCGGAACTCGGCATTTTGATTGCCAACGCCGGCATCACCCGCGACGGCCTGCTCCTGCGCATGAAGGACGAGGACTGGTCGGCGGTGATGAAGGTCAATCTGGAAAGCTATTTTCGCCTCGCCCGCGCCGCCCTGCGCGGGATGATGAAGCGGCGGGCCGGTCGCATCGTCGGCATCGCCTCGGTGGTCGGCGTCACCGGCAATCCCGGCCAGTCTAACTATGCGGCCTCCAAGGCCGGCATGATCGGCTTTTCCAAGGCCCTGGCCCAGGAGGTGGCGAGCCGCAATGTCACGGTCAACTGCGTCGCGCCCGGCTTCATCGAAAGCCCGATGACCGCGGCGCTGAACGAGGCGCAGAGGGCTCAGATTCTCGGCCGGATTCCGCTCGCTCGGCTCGGTCTGGGCGCCGACGTGGCGGCCGCCTGCGTCTACCTGGCCAGCGACGAGGGCGCCTACGTCACCGGCCAGACCCTGCATGTGAACGGCGGCATGGCGATGATCTAGCCCTGCTAGTTTCGCCCAAAGGAACATGCTAGGGCGAAAACCCAGTTTGGAATTGCCTGAAGTCTGCCCCCGACCCGGCGCGCGGACGCCACCATAAAGAGGGACTTGATCCTAGATGTCCGACATTCTCGAGCGCGTGCGCAAGATCGTCATCGAACACCTGGACGCCGATCCGGAAAAGGTGACCGAAAAGGCCAGCTTCATCGACGATCTCGGGGCCGACAGCCTGGACAACGTCGAGCTGGTCATGGCCTTCGAGGAGGAGTTCGACATCGAGATTCCCGACGACGCCGCCGAACACATCCAGACGGTGGGCGACGCGGTGAAGTTCATCGGAGAGCGCCTGGGCGCCTGACGCCCGCGCTGATCTAGCGATCATGCGCCGCGTCGTCGTCACCGGACTTGGCATGGTCACCCCGCTGGGCTGGGGTGTCGAAGCCACCTGGAAGGGGATTTTGGCCGGCCGATCGGGGGCCGGGCGGATCACCGCCTTCGATCCGACCGACTATGCCTGCCAGGTGGCCTGCGAGGTGCCGCGCGTCGATGGCCGCGGCGGCGGTGGTCCGGATGTGGCCGCATCCTTCGATCCCGACAAGGTGATGAGCGCCAAGGAACAGCGCCGGGTCGATGACTTCATCCTCTACGCCATGGCCGCCGCCGACGAAGCGGTGCGCGACAGCGGCTGGTCGCCCGAAGGCGAGGAAGATCGCCAGCGCACCGGCGTTAACATCGGCTCGGGGATCGGCGGCCTTTCGACCATCGCCGACACCGCCGTGGAACTGCATGAGAAGGGGCCCAGGCGCGTCAGCCCGTTTTTCATTCCGTCGGCCCTGATCAATCTGGCGTCGGGCCAGGTCTCGATCCGTCATCATTTCAAGGGTCCCAACCATTCGGTGGTGACCGCCTGCGCCACTGGCGCCCACGCGGTGGGCGACGCCATGCGCTTCATCCAGCATGGCGACGCCGATGTCATGGTGGCCGGCGGGGCCGAGGCGGCGGTGTGCAAGATCGGCATCGCCGGCTTCATCGCCTGCCGGGCCATGTCCACCCATTTCAACGACGCGCCCCAGCGCGCCTCGCGCCCTTACGACAGGGATCGCGACGGCTTCGTCATGGGCGAAGGGGCGGGTGTGCTGGTGCTCGAGGAACTTGAGCACGCCCGGGCGCGGGGGGCCAAGATCTACGCCGAGGTGATCGGCTATGGGCTGGCCGGCGACGCCTTTCACATCACCGCCCCGGCTGACGACGGCGACGGCGGTTTTCGGGCCATGAAGGCGGCGATCGGCCAGGCGGGGATCGAGCCGGCCGACATCGACTACATCAACGCCCATGGCACCTCGACGCCGCTCGGCGACGAGATCGAACTGGGGGCGGTCGAGCGCCTGTTCGGCCAGGCGGCCGGCAAGACCGCCATGTCGTCCACTAAGTCGTCCATCGGCCACCTGCTGGGCGCGGCCGGCGCCGTCGAGGCGGCGTTCAGCATCCTGGCTTTGCGTGACCAGATCGCGCCGCCAACCATCAATCTCGACAGCCCCTCCGTGGATTCCCCCATCGACCTAGTGCCAAACATGGCCAAGCCGATGAAGATCGACCTCGCCCTCTCCAACAGCTTCGGCTTTGGCGGCACAAACGCCAGCCTCGTGTTCAAGAAGGCCCCGTGACGCGGCGACGCCGCGCGCGCGCCAAGCCGGCCGCGCGCCGAACATTCCATCTTCGCGAAATGGGGCCGTGGGGCCTGGCGGCGGTCGCCGTGCTCGTCGTCGCCGCTCTGTGGGCCTATGCGGGACCCGGACCCTCGACGCGACGCGGCGGCGCCACCGACATCGTTCTGCCACCCGGCGAGAGCCTGCCGAGTATCGCCGCCGATTTGAGCGGCTCCCACGTCATCGGCTCCGCGGCGCTGTTCGTCGTCGCCGCCAAGCTGACCGGCGCGGCGCGCTTCCTGAAAGCGGGAGAATACGTGTTTGCCTCCGGCGCGCCGATGTCGGCGGTGCTGCTCGCCCTGCGCGAGGGGCGGGTGGTCCGCCGCTTCGTCACCGTGCCCGAAGGTGTCACCTCCGAGGCGGTGGTCGATATTCTGCGCCGCGACGCCTATCTGACCGGCGCCGTCGCCACGCCGCCGGAGGGTTCGGTCCTGCCGGAGACCTATGAGGTTCGGCGAGGCGAGGGCCGGGCCGAGATTCTCGGCCGCATGATGGACGCGCAAGACGCCTTGGTCGCCGCGCTGTGGCGCGACCGCGCCAAGGGCCTGCCATACCAATCGCCCGAACAGGCGGTGATCCTGGCGTCGATCGTGGAAAAGGAAACCGCCAAGGCCGAAGAGCGCCCGCGCATCGCCGCGGTGTTCCTCAATCGGCTGAAGAGCGGCATGCGCCTGGAAAGCGATCCGACGGTGATCTACGGCCTGACCGGCGGCGCGCCCCTGGGCCACGGCCTGCGCGTATCCGAACTTGCCTCGCAAAGTCCCTACAACACCTATGCGGCAGCCGGCCTGCCGCCGACGCCGATCGACAACCCCGGTCGGGCCGCGCTCGTCGCGGCGTTGAACCCGGCCCCGACGGACGATCTCTATTTCGTCGCCGACGGCTCGGGAGGGCATGTGTTTTCCGACAACTATCAGACCCATCTGCGCAACGTCGCCCGTTGGCGGGCGATCGAGCAGGCGCGGGCGACGGTGGGGCCACAATGACGATTTCGGGGATGACGGGCTTTTGTCGCCGCGACGGGGCGGCGGGCGCGTGGACCTGGGCGGTGGAGACAAGGAGTGTCAACGGCCGCGGCCTCGACGTGCGGTTCAAGGGGCCGCCGGGATTCGACGCCCTGGAGCGTGTGGCGCGCGCGGCGGCCCAGGCCCGCTTTCAGCGTGGCCAGGTGAGCGTCAACGTCCAGGCCCGCCGGGCCGAGAGCGCCGGCGCGGCGCGCGTCAATGTCGAAGCGCTCGAACGCTATTTGACGCTGTGCGAACCCTTCGTGGCGGCGGGCCGCGCCGCCGCGCCGCGGATGGACGGTCTGCTGGCGCTGCGCGGGGTGGTCGAGGCGGGCGACGAGGACGACGATCCCGAGGTTCACGCCGCCATTCAGGCCGAAATGGCCGCCAGCTTGAACGCGGCGCTGGACGGATTGGCCGTGGCGCGGCGCGAGGAGGGCGCGGCGCTGATCGGTCTGCTTCTAGGGTTCCTCGAGTCCATCGAGGCGCTGGTCGGCGCGGCCGAGCGCGAGGCGGGCGCCCAGCCGGGTTTGATCAAGGAACGCTTCGAGCAACGCCTCACCGAACTGGTGGGCGAGGCGGCGAGCGCTGAACGGATCGTTCAGGAAGCCGCCGCCATGGCCGTCAAGGCCGATGTGCGCGAGGAACTCGACCGTCTTGCCAGCCATATCGCCGCCGGACGCGCCCTGCTGGCGGGGGAGGCGGCGGCGGGCCGGCGCCTGGACTTCCTCACCCAGGAATTGATGCGCGAGGCGGGTACCCTGTGCGCCAAATCGGCTTCGACCGCCTTGACGGCCATCGGCCTGGAGTTGAAGGCGGTGATCGATCAGTTTCGCGAGCAGGTTCAGAATGTCGAATGAATTGCAACCTGCGCGCCGCGGCCTCCTCCTGGTGATCTCAAGCCCGTCGGGGGCCGGCAAGACCTCCCTGGCGCGCCGGCTGATCACCGATAACCCCAATCTCTGGCTGTCGGTTTCGGCCACGACCCGGGCGCCGCGTCCAGGCGAGCGGGATGGCGGCGAATACCAGTTCCTGGGCGCCGAAGCGTTCGAGGCCATGGCGATGCGCGGCGCGTTCATGGAATCGGCCGAAGTCCACGAACACCGCTACGGTACGCCCCGCGCCGGTGTCATGGACGCCCTTGCCCAGGGCCGCGACGTGCTCTTCGACATCGACTGGCAGGGGGCGAAGTCCATCGCCGCCGCCGCGCTGTCCGATACCGTCCGCGTCTTCATCCTCCCACCCACCATGGCCGACCTGGCCGAGCGCCTGCACTCCAGGGCCCAGGACTCCGAAGCTGTGATCGCCCGCCGCCTCGCCCGCGCCAAGGGCGAGATCGAGAAGTGGAGCGACTACGACTATGTGATCGTCAATGACGACGTCGAGCGGGCGTACCTTGAGTTGGCGGCCATCTATCGGGCGGAGCGCTTGCGGAGGAATCGGAACCGCTGGATCGGAGGATTTGTGGAGGGGTTGGTGGCGGAGCCAATCTAGCGGCTCTTCACATCTCGCCCCTCGCCGCCATCGCCTTGATCCGGTCGGCCGTGCGCAGCGCGATGGCCTGGATGGTCAGGGACGGGTTGACCGCGCCGGTGGTCGGGAAGACCGAGCCGTCGCAAATCCACAGGTTGGCGATATCCCAGCTGCGGCAGTCGGCATCGACCACGCTCGTTTCGCGGTCGAAGCCCATGCGGGCGGTGCCGGCCAGATGATTGGTGTCGTCGTCCTGGGCGAAGATGTCCGTGGCCCCGATCGCCTCGAGACTCATCCTCATCTGCGCCAGGGAATGAGCGATCAGCCGCTTTTCGTTGTCTCCCCACGCATAGGTGATCCGGGCCACCTTCAATCCATACTGATCGACCTCCTCGGCCAGGGCCACCCGATTGTGCTCGTAGGGCAGCATTTCGCCGACGATCTTCAGCCCCATCTGATGATTGTAGTGCATCATTTCGGTGCGCAGCCGCTCGCCCCACAGGCCGCGCGAGCCGGTCTGGATCGACGCCCATTCGATGGGCAGAGGCCCCTGGCCCAGCCAGATGTAGCCGCCGTGAAAATCCTTGCCACGGTCCTCGTAGTTCCAGTGTTCGGATATCGCCAGCGAGGGCGGCCCCTTGTACCAACGGACCTCCTCTTCCATCCGCCCCCAGACCGCCTGGTTGGCTTGCGTCATCAGATATTTCCCGACCAGACCCGAACTGTTGGCCAGGCCGTCCGGGTGACGGGCGCTGGCGGAATTCAGCAGCAGGCGCGGGGTCTCGATCGCGTAGCCGGCCACCACGACGTTGCGGGCCCGCTGAAAACGCCACTCACCGGCGCGGTGGTAGCGCACCCCGCTCGCCAGGCCCGAAGGCCCGGTCTCTATGCACCCGACCATCGCCAGATCCCGCACTTCCGCCCCCGCCGCCAGCGCTCGGGGGATCCACACCGTCAGCGCGCTCTGCTTGGCGTTGGTCGAGCAGCCGAACCGGCAGAAGCCGCGATAGACGCAGGGCGGCGACTTGCCCCTGGGCGCGGAGACCGTGGCGAGGGGCGTCGGCGTCCACTTGTAGCCCAGCGCCTCGCAGCCCTTCGCCAGCAGGAGACCGGGGGCGTTCACCTCATGGGGCCGGTAGGGGTAAGGCGGGCGCCAAGGTCCCCACGGATAGGTGAGCGGGCCGGAGATGCTCAGCGCGCGTTCGGCCTTGGCGTAGTAGGCCCACATGTCTCGCCAATCGAGCGGCCAGTCGGCGCCGTAGCCCAAGGTGGTGCGTGACTTGAACCGGTCGGGGCGCATGCGAAGCGCCACCATGGCGTAGTGGACGGTGCTGCCGCCGACCGCCTTGCCGCTGTTCTTGCCGCCCATCTGGATCGGATTGGCGCCATCGGTGACCCGACGATCCGTCCAATAGAGCTTGTTCTGCTCGGTTTCGTCGGAAGCGAAGTCGTCGAGGGGGCGAAACCAGGCGCCGGCGTCGAAGGCCACGACCGAAAAGCCGAGTTCCGCCAGACGCGCCGCCAGCGTCCCGCCGCCCGCGCCCGTCCCAACGATGGCGAAATCCACCACCTCGTCCAGCGCGTATTCGCGCATCGCGGTCCAGCCGCCGGAGCGGAACACGTCGGGGGCGCGACCGCCCGTTGCGCGTGGCGCCCCGTTGCTATCGTCCGACACGGCGATTCTTCCTGGCGGCCTCGGCCTCATGGCCGGGAGCCGCCTCGGCCGCCTCCCACGGGTCGCGGCGATCGAGCGCCATGCGAACATAGCCGCGGGGGCTAGCCGGTCCGCCAAAGCCGATCTCGTTCCACGCCGTCGGGTGGGCGTAGTAGGCGGCGGGGATATCGGCGAGGACGCGCTTGGCGAAGAACAGGTCGGACGGCATCCCGCGCCACGCCACATCGTCAAGTTCGCCGCGTTGCGCTCGCGCCAGCAACGCATCTTGCCGCTCGGACGAAAGGTCGTGAAACGCCTCGCCGTGGGCTTGCCTCGCCTCCGCGTCGAGAGCGGCCAGACCAATCCTCCACGCCTCGCGGTCGTGCGGCACGGCGCCGATGCTGTAGCCCTGCGTGTCGCCGGCCAGCAGTTTGGCGTCGATGAGCGCCGCGATGGGGATCGGGGGGCGATCAGGCGGCTGCGGCAGGATCCGGCCGCAGAGCGCTTCGAGGGCCCGCCATTCCTCCGTCGTGAAGAAGCGCGGCTCGCGCGGCGTCGCGAGGCGCCGTTCGATCACCGTGCGGGTCACCTGGTTCCAGGAAGGCGTGCCCTGTTTCTCAAGAACATCGTAGCCAGGGAAGCGTTCAGGCATCGGCATGCTCTTCCATGAGGGCCAGGGCGGCGAGACCCGCGAGGGCGAGGGCGGTGAAGGCGGGCGGAGCCGGGAGGGGCGGCCCGTTCAGCACGTTCTGGCTCCAGTTGCGCCAGCCGCCCATGCCCCGCGACACGCCCCAGGCATGAAAGCCGATGCCGGCGAAACCGAGGGCGGCCGTCAGCCTCAGCCACCAGCGGGTGAAGGGTCGCGATTTTTGGGTCGGACCCGCCGCCGCCTTGGCCAGCAGCGCCGCGGCGATCGGCGGCGCGCCGACCGGCAGGAACATGAAGCGGTTGTGAAAGGCGCCGCGGAAATGCAGCAGGGCGACCTCGCCGACCGTTCCCAGAAGGCCCGCCGAGGTCACCGCCGCGACGACACGCCCGGCCGCCATGCCGCCAATGCGCGGCGATCCGCCCGGCGCCGCGCCGCGCACCCGCTCGGCCAGAAATCCCATCAGGCCGGCGAGGGAAAGCGCCGCCGGCGCGCCGATCGGGGCCGAATAGAACAGGCTGAGCCACGGAAATCCGCCCGGCTTTTTGGCGATATTGTAGATGTGGAAGCCGGTTCCGACGACACCAATCAGGCCGGCGGCGGCGTAGACCGCGTCACGCGCGCCGTGTGAACGCCGTCGCTGGTCGGCCAGGCCGTGGGCGCTGACCGCCAGCGCCAACGCCGAGGAGACGAGCGGCGCGAACATCGCCTTGTTGTGGAAGGATCCTCGATAGTGCTCGACCCCGCTGTCGGCGAGCACCGAGGCGGCGAGCAGGCCAGCGGCAAGGTTCAGACGCCGCGCGCCTCGCACGGCGAGACGGGTCTTGCGCCTGGCAGCGATGAACATCGTCGGTCCTTGGGGGGGGGGGGCGCTAACCCGGGAGTATTCCCGCCAGAACCTGTTTCAGGCTGCCTTTCAGCACGGCGCCGAGTTCCGGCTCCGAAGGCATCATGGTTATGAAGTGCCTGGCGTCCTTCAGGGTAATGTGCGGCGGCAGGGGGGGGACGTTCGGATCGGTGTAGGCCTCCAGGATCACCGGCCGGTCGGCCGCCAGCGCCTCGTCCCACGCCGCGCCGACTTTCTCGGGGTCATCGACGAAAATTCCCTTCAATCCAAGCAGTTCGGCGTATTTGTGATAGGGGAAATCGGGAATGCTCTGGGTCAGTTCCGTCTTGCCCTCGCCGATCTCGACCCGTTCTTCCCAGGTGACCTGATTCAGATCTCGGTTGTTCAGCACCAAGACGATAAAGTGCGGGGTCGCCCATTCCTTCCAGTATTTGGCGACCGTGATCATCACGTTGAGGCCATTCATCTGCATGGCGCCATCGCCCATGAAGGCGATGACGGTGCGCTCGGGAAAGGCGAACTTGGCGGCGACGGCGTAGGGCGTCGCGGCCCCCAGCGAGGCGAGGCCGCCCGAGAGCGAGCCCTTCATGCCGCGCCGCATCTTGATGTCGCGCGCATACCAATTGGCGACCGTTCCGGAATCGCCGGTCAGGATGCAATTGTCCGGCAGGCGCGGGGAGAGCTCCCAGAACACCCGCTGCGGGTTCAACGGATCGGCGCTGGCCATCGCGCGCGCTTCGAGGGTTTTCCACCACGCGCCGACCCCCTTCTCGATTTTCTCCCGCCAAGCCGTGTCGGTTTTCTGCTCCAGCATCGGCAGCAGGGCGCGCAGGGTCGTGGCGCTGTCGCCGACCAGGTTGACGTCCATGGGATAGCGCAGGCTGAGCATGGCCGCGTCGATGTCGATCTGAACGCCGCGCGCCTCGCCGGGCTCGGGGAGAAACTCGCTGAATGGGAAACCCGAGCCGACCATGAGCAGGGTGTCGCAGTCTTTCATCATGTCCCAGCTCGGCTCGGTGCCCAGCAGGCCGATCGATCCGGTCACGAAGGGCAGGTCGTCCGGTACGGCCGCCTTGCCCAGCAGCGCCTTGGCGACGCCCGCGTTGAGCCTGCCGGCGACGGCGATCAGTTCGTCGGTCGCCTCCAGCGCGCCGGCGCCGGCCAGGATCGCCACCTTTTCGCCGGCGTTGAGAAGGTCGGCGGCGCGCCGCAACGCCGCTTCGTCCGGCAGGAGCGCCGGGCTGGCGTAACCCAGACCGGTATGGGTGTAGCCATGGCCGATCGGCGGGTCCTTGTAGGGGAGAAGCTGCAGGTCGTTGGGCAGGATCACACAGGTCACCGCGCGCTTGGCGTGAGCGATCCGCACGGCGCGATCGATCAGCTGGCGCACCTGGGCGGGTACGCTGGCCATCATCACGAAGTCGCCGGCCACGTCCTTGAACAGGTTCTGTAGATCCACTTCCTGCTGGTAGCGCGAACCGAGCGCGCTGCGCTGCTGCTGCCCGACCAGGGCGACCACCGGCATGTGATCGGCCTTGGCGTCGTAAAGCCCGTTCAGGAGGTGGATGGCGCCGGGCCCCGACGTGGCGTAGCACAGCCCCACTTCGCCGGTGAACTTGGCGTGCGCCGAGGCCATGAAGGCGGCCATTTCCTCATGGCGGACCTGCACATAGTGCATGTAGTCCCTGGCCCTCTGCAAGGCCTCGTCCAGCCCATTGACGCCGTCGCCAGGGTATCCGAACACCCGGCTGATCCCCCATTCGGAGAGCCGTTTCCAGACGAATTCGGCGACGTTCTGGGACATGGCCCGGTCCTCGGAAAATTTGGGCCCCTCGAACCGGAACGTCGAGATCGTCGCGATGGTTGCTACATAAATGGTGGGTGGGCTCGATTTGCCACGAGGCGCGCGAGAGATGCCAAATCAACCCGATCCTTCGGTCGTCCATCTTCCCATCGAGTGCGTGCTGCGCCGCGCCTCGATCACCGGCGAGTCCCCGGTCTGGTGCGAGCGCGAGGGGCGTCTTTACTGGGTCGATGTGCAGCAGCCCGCGCTCCACTGCTTCGACCCGACGACCGGGGATGACCGGCATTGGACGATGCCGGCCTGGATCGGCAGCTTCGCGTTGGGCGGCGGAGCCATGGTCGGGCGAGCGCTGGTCGCCTTGCGGACCGGGCTGCACATCCTTGAGTTCGCGACCGGCGCGATAACGCCCCACGTCGCGACGCCCTACGACAGTCGCCGTTTTCTGCTCAACGAGGGCAAGTGCGACAGGGCCGGACGATTCTGGATCGGCGGCATGTACCACCCGCTGCCGCCGATCGTCGAAGGTCCGGGCATCGCCGAACAGGCGCCGCTCTACCGATTGGACGGTCGCGAACTGACGCCGATCTCCCCGCCGGTGTCGCTCTCCAACGGCCTGGCCTGGAGCCCCGACGACCGGGTCATGTATCACAGCGACACCAATCAGGGGACGGTCTTCGCCTGGGACTACGATCCGGCCGACGGGGCGATCGAAAATCGGCGGGTTTTCGTGAAGTTCGACGAGAAGGGGCCCGATGGCGCGGCCGTCGATCGCGACGGCTTCTACTGGGTGGCGATGAATGGCGGTGGACGGATCGTTCGGTGCGACCCCGAGGGTCGGATCGAGCGCGAAATCCAGATGCCGGTTCGTTATCCGACGATGTGTACATTCGGCGGCCCGGATCTCGATATTCTCTATGTGACCTCGGCGACCTGGGCATTGAGCGATCTGGAGAAACCCCGCGCCCCCTTGGCTGGAAGCCTGTTCGCGTTCCAGGCGCCAACTCCCGGCTTTCCGACAAATCGGTGGGTGGGCGAGGCCGCCGACGGGTCAGGTTCCTGAAATCGCCCTGGCCATGGCCAGGAAGCCGGCGACCGGAACGGTTTGCGCCCGGGCGTCGGGATCTATGCCGACGCTCTCGCACAGCGCCTCGCCACCGATGTCCCGCAATGACGAGCGCAGCATTTTGCGGCGCTGGCCGAAGGCGGCCTGAACGACCGTCTGGAGGGCCGCGATGAGGGGGGCGGCCGGTCGTTCGGCGCGGGGGGTGAGGCGGACGACGGCGGAGGCGATCTTGGGGGGCGGGGAGAAGGCGCGGGCGGGGAGATCCATGACGATGCGCGTCTCGCACAGCGCCTGAGCCAGGACGGCCAGGCGTCCGTAGTCGCCGCCGCCGGGCGCCGCGACGATGCGCCGGGCGACCTCCTTCTGGAACATCAGGGTCATGGCCGTGGGGCGAAAGGGACCGGTCAGCCATTTGACCAGCAGGGGCGTTCCCACATTGTAGGGCAGGTTGGCCACAATCGCGGTCGGCGCGCCCGGTAGGGTGGTCTCGTCCAGGCTCAGAGCGTCGGCCCAGACCACGGTCAGGCGCTCGCCGGCGACCTCGGCGAGGCCGGTGAGGATCGGCGCGAACCGGCCGTCCCTTTCCACCGCGATCACCTTTGCGCCGGCTGCCAGCAGGGCGCGGGTGAGGCCGCCAGGGCCAGGGCCGACTTCCATCACCGTCCGGCCCTCGAGCGGTCCCGCCAGCCTGGCGATCTTGCGGCAGAGGTTGAGATCGAAGAGGAAGTGCTGGCCCAGGCGCTTTTCGGCGCCGATCCCGGCGGCGGCGAGAGCCTCGCGCAGGGGCGGCAGGGCGTCGAGATTCATGCGTCGGCGCGGCGCTCGGCGATGGTGGCGGCGAGGCGCAGGGCGGCGATCAGGCTGTCGGGGCGGGCGACGCCCTTGCCCGCGATGTCGAATCCCACGCCGTGATCGGGCGAGGTGCGGACAATGGGCAGCCCCAGGGTCACGTTCACCCCGCCCCAGAAGTCCAGCATCTTCACCGGGATCAGCGCCTGGTCGTGATAGAGGCAAATCGCCGCGTCATACCCCGCGCGGGCCTCGGGATGGAACAGGCTGTCGGCGGGGTGGGGTCCGGTCGCTTCGACGCCGGCCTCCCGCAAGGCGCGAACAGCGGGCGCGACGATGGCGATTTCCTCCCGACCCAGGGCGCCGGCCTCTCCGGCGTGGGGGTTGAGACCCGCCACGGCCAGGCGGGGCGCCGCGACGCCGAAATCGCGGGCCAGCGCGCTGGCGGTGACCAGGCCGGTGTTGACGATGGCCTCGAAGGTGACGAGGCCGGGGACGCGCGCCAGCGGCTCGTGAATGGTGACCAGGCTGACGCGCAGATCGGCGGCGGTGAGCATCATCACCGGGCCGCGTCCCGCCTGGTCCTGGGGCGGCGGCGCGAGTTCACCCAGGAACTCGGTGTGACCGGGAAAGCGGAAGCCGGCTTCGTAAAGCGCCGACTTGGCGATCGGGGCGGTGACCAGGGCCGAAGCCGCGCCGGAAAGAGCGAGGCCGGCGGCGACCTCGATCCATCGGATGACCAGGGCCGCCGCCGCGGGTTCCGGTCGGCCGGCGACGACATCGCCATCCAGGGGGATGTCGAGCACAGGCAGGGCGCTTTGAAACGTGGCGGTCGCCTCGGCGGCGTCCTTCACCGCGTGAATTGCGACGGTCTCCCCGCCAGCCGCGCCGACCAGAGATCGGGCGTCGCCGACGACCGTGAAAGCGGGGCCGGTGTGGCGAAGTGCGCGCCACGCCTTGACGATGATCTCCGGGCCGATGCCCGCCGGATCGCCCAGGCTGACCGCGAGGGGGGCGGAGGTCACCGGGTCTCGATGGTCGCCGAGGTTCTCAGGTCGCGCAGTTGGCGCTTGGCGATCATGGCCAGTTCCTGACCGTAGAGCCGGTTGGCGATATCGTCATGTTTCAACTGGTCGGCGCCGCCCTGACGTCTGCCGCACACCGCGATGAGGTGCAGGCCGGCGTCGGTCCGGATGGGCGCCGAAACCTGGCCGACTTGCAGGCTTTCCGCCGCCTGGCGGAAGGCGGGGGCGAGATCCTTGGTCTCGGCCTCGCCTAGGTCGCCCGAGACCACGCCCGGGATCTTGGCGCTTTCGCGGGCGAGATTGTCGCAGCCGTTCAGCTTGGGGCGCAGCGCCTCGAGCTTGGCGTTGGCGGCGGCGACCTGCTCGGCGGTGGCGCCCCTGGGCAGCGCGATGGCCACCTGCTTGAGGTTGATGAGGGTGGTCGCGCCGCCCGCCCGGCGGTCCTTGAGATAGATGATGTAGACACCGTCCTTGACCGGGATGGGCGCGGACAGCTGGCCTGGACGCAGGGAAGCCAGCACCTGGTCGACCTCGGGCGGCATCTCGCCGGTGGAAATCCAGCCCACCTCCCCACCCGCGGCGGCCGAGGGCGAGTTGGAGAATTGGCGCGCCACGGCCGCGAACGGGGCGCCCTTCTGTAGCTGCGCGATCAGTTGCGCGGCGCCCTGCTCGGCCGACGCCTCGCCGCCGGCGCGGGTCGCGTCGATGAAGACTTCGCTGATCTCGTATTGCGGCTTGCCCGATTCCGCTTCGAGTCGCTTCTGATAGGCCTTGATCTGGTCTTCGCCGATGACCAGGCGTTGGCCGTAGCGTCCGCGAATCCAGCCGCGCCAGCTGATTTCCGCCCTGAGCTGATCGCGAAAGGTCTGCGCCCCGACGCCCTGGGCGGCGAGTTGGGCGAGCAACCGGTCGGCGCTGGTGTTGTTGCTGCGCGCGATATCGGCGATCTCGTCGTTGACCTCGGCGTCCGAGGCGATCAGGTCGAACTTCTGGGTCTTGGCCTCGCGGGCCAACTCCTGCATTTCCAGCCGCTCATCGACCAGTGAGCGGATCGCTTCGCGCTGAATGTCGGGCAAATTCTTTTCGGTGGGTTGGATCCCCGAAGTGACGATCAGCAGGCGCATCCTCTGTACGACATCGTAGGTGGAGATGATCTCGTCGTTCACGGTGGCCACCACGGTCTCCGATAGCCCCGGCGGCGGCGCGGCGGGCAGGGCGGCCCCAGCCGAGGCGGCGGCGGTCGCCGCGGCCGGCGGCGGGGTCGCCGCGCTCTGGGCCGAGGCCGAAAGGCCCGTGAGAAGGGCTGTCACGCCAAGGGCCGCGCCGCCCGCGCGTCCGGGGGTCGCCATGTTACCAAGCCAGCGCATCGTGGTTTTTTGATCCTCATCCATCGCCAACTCGGCCTTCAATCGGCGGGTGGGCGATCGTTCAGTTGGCTGTAGCCTGAATTGCCCAATGTGGCGAGGGTTAGGCGGAGCACCACCGACGTGGACGGACCCAGGGTCCCGTTGAACGTTTCGTCATGGCGATAGAGCACCTCCACGCGCACGCAATTGTCGCGATAGACGACTCCGAAATCGCGCCGACGCCAGGCGCCTTGATCGACGATGGCGTAGGCGGTCAGGCCCCAGTGCTTGGTTGCGTAGGCCTCGCCGTGGATGTCCAGGGCGCTCACTTGGGTTCCGGTCGGCGAGTCCGCCTCGTGCAGATAGCTGATGTAGCCGCTGGCGCGATCCGTGGCGAAGTCCGCGCCGGCCTCCAGGCGGTTGATCGCGAACGTGTTGGAATCTAGCCGGAGCCGAGAAAAGAGGCTTATCCCGCGCAGCGGCGTGGCTTCAAAGGCGAGAACATAGTCGGAAAGGGCGGTCTGCAGGCCGGTGCGCTCGGGTACCGCCGGATCGTTCCCGGTCCCGAATCTGCGGCCAACCAGGAACGAGCCACCGCGCCCGTCGGGCAGGAACAGGGTGGCGCGCCCACCCAATGTGACGCTCTGACCGCCTTCATAGAGATCGTAGCCCGGCGAGCGGTTGACGTCGAACAGATTGGTTTCGTCGAATTCCCACACCTGGCTGTCCTCGTTGGGAATACGCGGGTCGAAGTGGGTGTTGGGCGCGATGGCGATCTGGGCGAGCGGTTCGAGCACCCAGGTCGCGCCGCCGGACTGCTTGATGAGGGGATAGCTGACGTTCGCGCCCACATAGCCGAAGGCGCGGTCTATGGTGGCGTTGGAGGGACCCGGCGCGAGATCGGAGACGTTGTAGACATCGACGCGGCCCTGAACGAAGGGCTGGACGCGAAGGCCGTTGGCGAAGGTGAAGGTGCGCAGCCAGTCGGCCCCGATCGTGGCGCGCCGACTTCGAGGC
>Ga0208717_1000018_pt1 | contig 121725 bp, 128 predicted proteins | sample NGESurF53shallow_FD_184489 | JGI IMG/M metagenome (GOLD analysis project Ga0208717, IMG submission 184489) | Arctic peat soil microbial communities from Barrow, Alaska - NGEE Surface sample F53-3 shallow (SPAdes) | ecosystem: Environmental > Terrestrial > Soil > Wetlands > Peat ... | reverse complement strand
GCCTGGACCGCCGCCATGGGGCAGTTTGCCGTCCTGTTCGGCGACCGTTTTTCGCTCTCAGCTAGCTGAGAGCGAAACATGACCCACGGCGGCGCTTACACAGAATTTCGGACACTCCCCCAGAATGAAGACGACTCCGGGGAGTGTTTGTATGCGCCAAAGGCACCAGACACTTAGCAACGCTAGCGGGATCAGTGCGATATAGTTGAATGTCGCCTGCCACAACAACCAGTTGGAGAACGCAAGACTCGAGGCCAATGGTTGTACCTTTATACGCTTTGGTGACGATCAACCAATAGCGGATAAGTTGCCAGCATCCGAAATATATCCACAACGGACGCTGACGACATCGTTACCAGGTTATCTGAATTCATCCTACCCCTTCGCCAGACTCAACTGCACCACATTGGTCCGCTCGGCCCGAAACCCCGCCTCGCAGTAGCTCAGATAGAAGCGCCAGAGCCGCCGGAAGCGTTCGTCGAAGCCGAGGCGGCGGATGTCTTCCCAGGCGGCGTCAAACCCGCGCGCCCATTCGGCCAGGGTGTCGGCGTAGTTCTGGCCGAAGCGGACGATGGTCTTCCATTCGAGGCCCGCGCGGTCGGTTTCCTCGCGCAGGCGCGTTTCGCTAGGCAGCATGCCGCCGGGGAAGATGTATTTGCGCATGAAGTCGGAGCGGGCGCGATAGACCGAGAAGAGCTCGTCGCGGATGGTGATGATCTGCAGGCCGGCCCGGCCGCCGGGCGAGAGCACGTCGCGCAACTTGCCGAAATAGGCCGGCCAGTAGGCTTCGCCGACCGCCTCGAACATCTCGATCGACGCCACCCGGTCGAAGCGGCCCTGGACATCACGGTAGTCCATCAGCCGGATGTCGGCCTTTTCCGCCAGGCCCTGATCGAACAGGCGCTTGCGGGCGAATTCGTACTGAGCCGGCGAGATGGTGACGGCGGTCACTCGCGCGCCGATGTCGCGGGCGGCGAACTCGGCGAAGCCGCCCCAGCCGCAGCCGATCTCCAGCACGTGGTGACTGGGCTCGAGGGCGATCTGGCGGGCCAGGCTGGCGTATTTGTTGTGCTGGGCGGCGCTCAGGGATTGGCCGGGGCTTTCGTAGCGGGCCGATGAATAGGTCATGCCGGCGTCGAGCCAGCGTGAATAGAAGGCGTTGCCGAGGTCGTAGTGGGCGTGGATGTTGCGGCGCGAACCGCGGCGGCTGTTGCGGTGGAAGACGTGGGCGAGGAAGTTCACGCCGCGCATGCAGGGATTGCCCTCGACCAGCCGCTCCAGCCGGTCGAAATTGCGGGTGAACGCTTCGAGCAGGGCCGAGAGATCGGGGGTGTCCCACTCGCCTGCCATGAACCCTTCGCCAAAGCCGATGTCGGCCGAGGCGAGCACGCGGCCGACGAAGCGGAAGTCGCGCACCATCAGCACACCGTCCGGGCCTGGCTCGGCGCCTTCGATGCGCAGTTCGCGGCCCGAGGGCAGGACGAAGGTGAGCGTCCCCGCCAGCCAGTTTTCCCGGGCGATGGAGACGGCGGCGCGAAAGGCGGCCGGCGCGCTGCGAAGCTCAGGGTCGTTGAGGGAGATCGGCGGATCGTTGAGCATGGGAACCTGCGCTCCGGCGTCCTCCGGCCTTGCGCCGAACTCGCCTTGCGCTCACTTTTACGCCACTCACCCCGGTATGGATCAAGGAGCAATCGACAACATGGCGCCCAACGCGGTCGTCGAAGTAGGACGCGGCGAGCGACCGGCGCGGATCGGCAATGGCGAGCGGCTCGCGATCATCGCCGGACCCTGCCAGATGGAGAGCCGAAGCCACGCCCTGGAGACCGCCCAGGCCTTGAAGGAGATCGCCGAGCGGCTTCAGATCGGGCTCGTCTACAAGACCTCCTTCGACAAGGCCAACCGCACCTCGGCGAGCGCCGCCAGGGGCCCGGGCATGGCGCAAGCCCTGCCGATCTTCGCCGAGATCCGCGAGGCGACCGGCCTGCCGGTTCTCACCGACGTCCATGCCATCGACCAGTGCGCCCCTGTGGCCGAGGTGGTCGATATCCTGCAGATTCCGGCCTTCCTCTGCCGCCAGACCGACCTCATCGTCGCGGCGGCGCGCACCGGGCGGGCGATCAACATCAAGAAGGGCCCGTTCCTGGCCCCATGGGACATGAAGAACGTGATCGCCAAGGCGACCGGGGCGGGCAACCCCAACGTCATGGCCTGCGAGCGGGGCGTTTCGTTCGGCTACAACACCCTGGTCTCCGACCTGCGCGCCCTGCCGATCCTGGCGCAGATCGGCTGCCCGGTGGTGTTCGACGCCACTCATTCGGTGCAGCAGCCGGGCGGCGAAGGTGACCGTTCGGGCGGCGAGCGCCGGTTCGTCGCCGTCCTGGCCCGCGCGGCGGTGGCCGTCGGCGTGGCGGCGGTGTTCATGGAAACCCATCCCGACCCCGACCACGCCCCCTCCGATGGACCCAACATGGTGCCGCTCAAGGACTTCGAGGCCCTGGTGGCTGAACTGCTCGACTTCGACACCCTCGCCAAGCGCCGCGGGACGGTGGCGTGAAACGGCGGGACGCCGGAGCGCGGACGTCCGGCCCGCGTCTTCCGTTCAGATCGGTGGTTTGACAAAAAAGCGGGCGGAACGCCCGCGCTCCAAAGGATACATTGGAAGCGCAAAATCGCGAGTCGCGATCGCCAGATCGTTGACCAGATCGGCCACTCCAGCGCCGCGCCTCGGCTTGACCGGCGCCGGGGCAGGGGGCAGAGGCTTGAGGCGCGATGGAACTGCTCACTCTGCAGAAACTGCTCGGCGCCTTGGTCGGCGTGCGTGTGCTGACGGTCGGCGATCTGATGGTCGACCGCTTCGTCCATGGCGAGGTCGCCCGCGTCTCGGCCGAGGCGCCGATCCCGATCCTGGCTCGGACGCATGAGAGCATGATGCTGGGCGCGGCGGGGAATGTGGCGCGCAATGTCGCCGCCCTCGGCGGGATCGCTTCTCTGGTCGGCGTCGTCGGCCAGGACGCGCCGGCCCATGAGGCGACCGGACTGATCGGCGAAGAGATCGGGGTCGAGGGGTTCCTGATCGCCGACGCCGGCCGTTCGACCACCGTGAAGACGCGCTTCGTCGCCGCCGGCCAGCAGCTCCTGCGCCTGGATCTGGAGACGACGACGGAAGTGGCCGACGAGGTGGAGCAGCGCCTGATCCGCACCATCCACGACGCGGCCAAGGGGGCCGGGGCCATTCTCCTGTCGGACTACGGCAAGGGGGTCGCCACGGCGGCGGTGATTGGCGCCTGCTTGGCCGCGGCCAAGGCGCAAGGCGCGATGCTGATCGTCGATTCCAAGGCCCGCGGCTTCGCCCGCTACGGGGCGGCCGACATCGTCAAACCCAACGCCGCCGAACTCGGCCGGGCCACCGATCTGGCCACCGGCACGGACGCCGAGATCGAGATCGCCCTGGCCAAGGCGCTCGAGATGAGCGCGTGCCGGGCGATTCTGGTCACCCGTTCGGCCAAGGGCATGTCCCTGGCGATCCGAGGCGAGGCCGTCCGCCACTTCCGCCGGCCGCCGGCCGAGGTGTTCGACACCTCGGGAGCCGGGGATACCGCCCTGGCGGCCCTGGGCGTGGCGCTGGCGGCCGGCGCGGAACTCGAGGGCGCCATCGACCTGGCCCTGCTCGCCTCGTCCGTGGCGGTGGAAAAGGCCGGCACCGCCGTGGTGACGCCCGACGAACTGGTGGAGGCGGAGCTGGCGGCGCACCGCGCCCCGGTGGAGGCGAAGGTGGCCGGCGCTTCGCGGATGGTCAGGGAGGTGGCGCGCTGGCGCGAGAGCGGCATGAAGATCGGCTTCACCAACGGCTGCTTCGATATCCTGCATCCGGGGCACATCGCCTATCTCAGCCAGGCGCGGGGCTGGTGCGACCGCCTGATCGTCGGCCTCAACACCGATCGTTCGGTGCGCGCGAACAAGGGACCGGGGCGGCCGGTGAACCCCCTGGAGGCGCGCGCTTTGGTCCTGGGCGGCCTGGCCTGCGTTGATCTGGTCGTGCCGTTCGATGAGGATACCCCCGAGGCGCTGATCGCCGCCGCTCGGCCGGACATCCTCGTCAAGGGGGGCGACTACACCGATCAGGGCGTCGTCGGCCACGAACTGGTCACCGCCCATGGCGGCGAGGTGCGCCTAGCGGCTTTCGTCGAGGGGCATTCGACCACCGCGACCCTGCGCCGGTTATCGGAGCGCGCATGACCCGCCGCATCGTTTTCGTAACGGGCGGAGCCGGGTTCATCGGCTCCAACATCGTCGCCAAGCTGGCCGAAGACCACGCTCTCGATCTGGTGGTCTGCGACCGCCTGCGCGGAACCGACACCGGCAAGTGGCGAAACCTCGCCAAGCACCCGATCGGCGATCTGGTGGCGCCCGAAGGCATGTGGGAGTGGCTGGAGAAGCGCTGGCGAGAGGTGGAGGTCATCATCCACATGGGGGCGATCTCCTCGACCACCGAGATCGACGCCGACAAGATCGTGCACACCAATTTCGGCCTGTCGCGCGATCTCTTCCGCTGGTGCGCCGACCGGCAGAAGCGATTCCTCTACGCCTCCTCGGGCGCCGCCTACGGCGACGGGACGCTGGGCTTCGACGACGGCCAGGACTGGGAGTCGCTGGCGGCACTGAGGCCGCTGAACGCCTACGGCTGGTCCAAGGCGCTGTTCGACGTGTTCGCGGTCCGCCAGGCGGCGCGCGGCTATGCGCCGCCGCAGTGGGCGGGGCTGAAGTTCTTCAACGTCTATGGCCCCAACGAAGAGCACAAGGGAGTCATGCGCTCGGTGGCTTCTCAGATATGGCCGGACGTGGCGGCCGGGCGGACCGTCAAGCTGTTCCGCTCCTACAATCCCGATTACCCTCACGGCGGCCAGAGGCGCGACTTCGTCTATGTGCGCGATGTCGCCGAGGTGGTCGCCTGGCTGATGGAAAACGAGGGCGTGAACGGCGTCTTCAACCTGGGCTCGGGTCAGGCGCGTTCGTTCCAGGATCTCGCCGAGGCGGTCTTCGGCGCCGCCGGCCGCGAGCCGCAAATCGAATACATCGAAATGCCCAAGGCCCTGCGAGGCAAATACCAGTACTTCACCGAGGCCCCCATGGAGCGCCTGCGGGCGGCGGGCTACGCCGGCGAGATCACCCCGCTCAAGGCGGGGATCGGCGACTACGTGGCGCGGTATCTAAGCCAGAGCGATCCCTACCGATGAGTTCATGGCCCGATTACGTGGCTTGAGACGGTGGCTGGCGATCGCGGGCGGCGGCCTGGTTGTCGTGCTGGTCGTCGCCCTGCTGATCTGGCGCGACGACATCCTCGAAGCCCTGCTCGATCCCAAACTGCCCTACGCGGTCTACAAGGCCCCGCCGGCCCCCGACTACACCAAGGCGTCCGCCTGGGCGCATCTGCCCGCCGGGGCGACGACGGACAGCCGGCCGGCCGACGTGTTCTTTGTCCATCCCACCACCTTCGACGGCGGGAAGAACTGGAACGGCCCGATCGGCGACGCCCGTTCGGCGGCGCTGCTGGAGCGGGTGATGCTGCCCAATTACGCGGCGCCCTTCGCCAGCGTGGGGAGGGTCTTCGCGCCGCGCTACCGTCAGGCCAGCCTCTACACCTCGCTCAGCCTGTTCGACGACGCCATCGAGGCGCGGCAGTTCGCCTATGGCGATGTCAAGGCGGCGTTCGATTATTTCCGCGATCATCTGAACCGGAACCGGCCGTTCATCCTGGTCGGCGTGGAGCAGGGCGGGACTCTGGCCGCCCGTCTGCTGCGCGAGGAGATCGCCGGCGATCCGGCGATCAGGAAGCGCCTGGTGGCCGCCTATCTGATGGAGACCGCGGTCCCGGCCGACGAATACGGGCCTGCTTCGGCCGTTCCGGCCTGCGCGGGGCGGGACCAAGCGGGCTGCGTGGTGGCGTGGGTGTCGGTGGGACGGGGCGAATTCGGCCGCGCCCTGCGCATTTTCCACCGGGCCCTGGCGTGGAACGAGCGAGACCATCTGACCCCGCTGGCCGGGCGCTCGGTGCTGTGCGTCAACCCCCTGCTCGGCGCGGCCAGCGGGGCCGATGCACCGGCGAGACTCAACCTCGGCGCGGCCAACGCCACGGACCTGGAATGGGGCGTCCGCCCCGGCTTCATGGCCCGCCAGGTGGGCGCCCAGTGCGTGGACGGCATCCTGCGGGTGACGAAAGCCCGCTCGGCGTCCCTGCGCCCGACCGGCGGGTGGGCGCGGCGCCTGAGAGCGCGGGGATACAATCTCTTCTATGCCGATCTTGAGGCCGACGCGCGACGACGGCTGGCCGCTTTTCTGGCGGCCCGGCCGGCGTCGGCGCTTGGCGCCTAACCCGCTTCGCCGATCGCCGCGTCGGCGCGCCAGTCGAAGAGTTCCTGAAGGATCCGCACCGCCGCGCCCCTGGGCGAGGCCAGGCCAGGGTCGCGGGCGAGGATGAGGCGGGCGTCGTCGGCGGCGACGGCGATCAGGTCGCGGTGGGCGACCGGATCGGCCAGGCGATAGGCCGGAAACCCGCTCTGCTTGAGCCCCAGCGGATCGCCGCCACCGCGCAGCTCCAGATCCTTTTCGGCGATGGCGAACCCGTCGTCGGTGCGACGCAGAATATCCAGCCGGCGGCCGGCGATGTCGGAGAGGGGCGGATCGTAGAGCAGGACGCAACTGCTCCTGCCCGCGCCCCGGCCCACCCGTCCTCGAAGCTGGTGAAGCTGGGCCAGGCCGAAGCGCTCGGCCTGTTCGACGATCATGATGGTGGCGGCCGGCACGTCCACGCCCACCTCGACCACCGTGGTGGCCACCAGGATGGCGAGGCGGCCGTCGGCGAAGTCGGCCATCACCGTGTCCTTCTCGGCCGGCGGCAGGCGGCCGTGGATCAGCCCGACCTTGGGGCCGAACAGGCGCTCAAGATCGGCGTGGCGCGCCTGCGCGGCGGCCAGGTCGATGTGTTCGGATTCAGCGACGAGGGGGCAGATCCAGAAGGCTTGGGCGCCGCCCGCCACCGCCGTCTCGAGCCGAGCCACCACTTCGGCCAGGCGCGGCATGGGCGCCGCCCGGGTCGCCACCGGAGCGCGACCGGGCGGCTTTTCGTCCAGGCGCGAGACATCCAGATCGCCAAATACGGTGAGTTCCAGAGTGCGCGGAATGGGGGTGGCCGACATGGCCAGCAGGTGCGCGGCCTCGCCCTTGGCCTGCAGGCGGGCGCGCTCGGAGACGCCGAACCGGTGCTGTTCGTCGATGACGGTGAGGGCAAGGGCGGGGAAGGTCACGTCGTCCTGAAAGAGGGCGTGTGTGCCGACGGCCACCGCCGCTTGACCGGAAGCGATCTCGGCGAGCTTGGCGGCGCGCGCCGACCCCTTGTCGCGCCCGGTGAGGAGCACCGCGCGAACACCCCGGGCGGTCAGGGGGGCGGCGAGGGTCTCGAAATGCTGGCGGGCCAGGATTTCGGTGGGCGCCATCAGCACCGATTGTCCGCCGGCGGCGGCCACGTCGATCATCGCCAGCATGGCCACCACCGTCTTGCCGGCCCCGACGTCGCCCTGAATCAGGCGGGTCATTCTCTGGCCGGACGCCAAGTCGGCGCGGATTTCATCCAAACTTCGGATCTGCGCGCCGGTGAGGCGGAAGGGGAGGGCGCCCTGGGCGTGGCCGGCCTGGGCGCTGCGAGGGATCGGCGGGGTCGGCTGGGCGCGGCGCTCACGCTTGCGCTGGGCGAGGGCGAGCTGGTGGGCCAGCAGCTCGTCGAAGGCGAGGCGGCGGCGATGGGGGGCTCCCGGCAACAGATCGGTCTCGCCGGCGGGATGATGAAGGGCGTCCATGGCTTCGCGCCAGGCGGGCCAGTCCTGGCGGGCGCGCCAGGCTGGATCCTGCCATTCGGGGAGCTCGGGCGCCCGGGCCAGGGCCTCCAGGGCGAAGCGGCGCACGGCGCGAGACGGCAGGCCGGCGGTGGACGGATAGATCGCCTCGACGGCCGGCACCTCGGCGGCGCGGTCGGCGGAAAGCAGATAATCGGGGTGCACGATCTGCAGCACCGTTCCGTAGAAATCCCGCTCGACCCTGCCGCTCACCACGCGCACGGCGCCGACCGGATGGGCGCGTTCCAGATGTGGCCCATGGCCCTTGAAATAGACCAGGGTGATGAAGCCGGTGTCGTCGAAGGCGCGGATCTTCCACGGCTGATTGGCCCGTGTCGGCCGCTGGTGCGATTCGACGGTGACGGTGAATATCTGCACCAGACCCTCGACGGCCCGCGCCGCCTTGGCGCTCTGGCGGTGGACCAGCGCCTGCGGGCTCACGAACAGCACATCGCGCACGCGGGGGCCGGCCACCCGCTCCAGAAGCGGCGCCACCCGCGCGCCCACGCCTTTGAGGGCGGTGACCGGGGCGAAGAGGGGAAAGAGGATTTCCGGCCGCATGGCGCCAGCATAGCGGCGGCCGGTCCAAAAAGCGTCGTCAAGTCGCCCTGTGGTGCGATTCAAACGGATGCCCCGCATCCGTTTAAAAAGTCGCACCACAAGTGTTTGAGTCTCGTGGATCGTAGCAAAACGGATGGAAAATCATCCGTTTGCTACGATCCACCGGGGCCGCTATCAGACCCTCATGAGCGACATCCCCCCCGACCGCCTGGCCACCGATCCGGCGAGCCCCTATCATGACGCCGCCGCGCTGGAGCGGGGGGTGGGCGTGCGCTTCAAGGGGGTTGAGAAGACCAATGTCGATGAATATTGCGTCAGCGAGGGCTGGGTGCGTCTCACGGTGGGGAAGACGGTGGACCGGCAAGGCAAAGCGATGACGGTGAAGCTGCAGGGGCTCGTCGAGCCGTATTTTCGGGGTCATTAGCGAGTGCTAGTGGGTCCAAATCTGACACTTGGGAGGCGATCGCCGCGGCGAAGGTTCGCTCTTGGGCGGTCGCCCCAAGGCTCAGCTGATTTGTGCGATGTCAGCGCTGCTGCTAAAACGATGGCGAAGGTGAAACACCATGGATGTGACCGTCAATGGGGCGCCGGGCGCCAATGGCGCGAACGGCGCCGCTCCTGGACAGTCCGGCGGCGACGGGACCACGGCCCTGCTGGCCACGGCCATGGCCAACTCCTCGACAGACTTCACCAACACCGCGACGGCCAATGGCGGTGAAGGCGGTGGCGGCGGAAGCGGCGCGGCCGGCCCGTCAATTGGAGGCGTTTTCACAGGGCCCGGTGGGGACGGCGGCGCCGGCGGCAACGGTGGCTCAGCCTACGCCGTGGCAACGACCACAGCGTATTCGGTCGATGAGGCTGCAGCCGGGGCGAACGCCACCGGGGGCGCCGGAGGACCCTCCGGCATCGGTGGACGCGGTGATCCTAGCGGCGGGGGAAGCAACGGTGGAAGCGGCGGTCGCGCGGTGGCTTCAGACGTCGCTCAAAATGGATACTATTCGGCGGCGGCAAGCGCGGTCGCCCTCGGCGGCACCGGAGGGTCGGCCGTCGGAGCCGGGCATAAAGGTGGTAACGGCGGAATTGCGACGGCGCGCTCAAGCGCGACTACGGGGTCATTTTATCCCGCGCCCGTTTCGGCGACGACCAAACAGTCGGGCGGGGACGGCGGCGCCGGCTATGAGGGCGCCGACGGAGGAGCTGGCGCCGCGAGCAGGGCCAACAATCGGGCGACTATTGCTGGCGGCACATTCAATCTCTCGCAGACCATCATCGGTGGCCGAGGTGGCGCGAGCTACGGCGGTCTCGCGGGGGCGGCAGGCGCGGCGGTGTCCCGTGTCACCTCGGGGAACGGGAACTCCGGCAATGCGGTAAGTTCGGCCATCGGCGGAGCGGGAGGGTCCGGCGTCGATGGAACCGCCGGCGCGAAGGGCGGTGTCGCGATCGCCTCGATCAACGTCAACGGGGGCGGGCTCGTCTCAGGAGCGGCGCAAGCCAAGGGCGGAAGCGGCGGGAAGGCCGCTGGCGGCGACGGGGCCGAGGGAGGCGCCTGCTTCGCCCACGCCGCGACCGCAAGCGTCGGCGCCGACAATACGGCAACCGCCACTGCCTCCGCCGTTGGCGGGTCGGGCGGGGCCGCCTCGGGCGCCGGCCACTCCGGCGGGGCGGGAGGTCGAGCTTCTGGCTTGGCCGCCGCCGCCGCAACAACCGTAAATGGCAATTGCGTCGCCTCGGCGAGCGTTAATCAGGTGGGGGGGAGCGGCGGAACTGGCGCTAGCGGCGCCGACGGGGGCGCCGGCCGCTCGACCAAAGCCATCAACCGGGTCGCCGGATCGACCAACGGGTTCGAGATCTTCCTCACTCAGACGGCCAGAGGCGGTGCTGGCGGATATAGCTACGGCGGCGTCGCCGGCGCAGCGGGCGCGGGAATATCGCGCCTGACCTTCGACGCCACGAAAAATCCAACCCCCATTCTCCAATTGAACATTTCCGCCTATGGAGGCGGAGGCGGCTCCGGCACCGACGGGACCAACGGCGCCCGCGGCGGCGAGGCGATCGCATCGGGAACCATTTTGGGCGGGACGGGCGGCGTGATTGCGCACGCGATCGGCGGAACTGGCGGCTCCGCCGCCACAACTGGGGATGGGGGCGCGGGAGGTTCAGCGACGGCCTCAGCTGACACGTCCGGAGGGAATGTTGTCATCGCCGAGGGAGGCAGTGGCGGCTCCGCCGAGGGCGTGGGCTACGTGGGCGGCGCGGGAGGGCGGGCCACGGGCCAAGCGTCCGCGACCAATGGCGAACTCGTCCAATTGACCGTGGAGGGGGGCGCCGGCGGCACGGGCTACCAAGGGGCGCAGGGCGGCGGCGGCGGCGGTGTCGCGCTCATGAACGGGACCAGCACCTCCAGCAATGGCGCGCGGTTGGCGCTTGTACAGACTGCCTTTGGGGGCAAGGGCGGCGACAGCTACGGCGGGCAAGCCGGCGAAGGCGGCGTGGCCCGATCGTCGCTGACATTCGACAACTCCAGGAGCGCAACCCCAGTCGACTATCTTTACGCCTCAAGCCGATCCGCGGGTGGCGCCGGAGGTTTCGGCTTGGAAGCAGGCCGCGGGGCTGCGGGTGGAGCGGCCGTGGCGTCGCTCGACCTCACCGGCCTGCACCTTGCATACGGCCAAACCATTGCCGCCGGCGGCTCGGGCGGGACGGCGAGCGCCCTGGGGGCCGATGGCGTCGGAGGTTCCGCCGCGGCCACATCCGTCGTTTCGGCAGGTGACACCGCAAGCGCTGTAGCCCTTGCCTACGGCGGAATGGGCGGCGAGGGAGGAACCGCTTCGGCGACCGCCAGCGCAACCGGTGTCGGTGGCGGCTTTCGCGCCGAAGCCAGCACGGGTCTTCTCCCGGGCCAGTTCATCGTATCGGTGTCCGCCACAACAAGAGGGGCGGTGGACGGGACCAGCGTCGGGGACGCCCGCGCGGCGATATTTCAGACCGCACCCGGTTTCCGAACCGGGCCCCAGGGGACGGCCTTCGAGACCGGCGCGCCGAGCGCCGCAAGCAGTTCGGCCGTTCTTGCGACCAATGCGAACATTGCCGCCGCCTTCGGCGCATCGCCGAGCTTCTTTGCCATCGGCGAGCTGGGCGGTGGGCACTCAAGCGCCGGAACCACCCGCCAGACCGTGACCAGTTCGCTAAGCGAAACGGTGGATCTCACACAACTAAACGTGCGTGGCGACCTGATCGTCGGGTTGTACAAGGGGACGGTCACGGGATCGGGCGTTACCGGCGTGACCTTCGATTTAATGGCGGATGGGATCGACGTCGTGCACCAGACTTTCATCAGCGCCGCCGATGCCCAGACGTATTTCACCAACAACGCTCTTGATCTGGGCTCTCTGGCCGCAGGTCAACTGGGGGGCAACACGCTTACCCTTACGGCTACACTCTCAATTACCAGTACATCGTCGGGTTCGGGCTTCTACGGCGGTCTGATCATCGGCGATCCACCGGCCACGCCCCAGGCCGCCATCGCACACCGCTTCGCAGCGGCGATAGCGGGATTGGGAAGCGTGGCCGGCGGGGCGATTTACACCGCCGAGGCGCGGTGCGTCCGCCAACCGATGCTGGCCGGTCCACGGGTGATGATGGCCTAGCTACCGCCGCGTTCCACCCTTCTGAGACGTTCGGAACCTCCGCCATCTGGCGTCCGCGAGCCGACAGTCACGAGTATTGGGGAGTCCCCTGCCGGTTCCAAATGCCAGATTGTATTCACTAGCTGGCGCGCGCCGCCCTTGCCCTCTATATCCGCGCTCCTTGCATGGATGAGACGAGGCTGAACAGGGTCAGGTTTCGCGCCTGGCGACGGGGTTTTCGGGAGGCGGACCTGATTTTGGGCCCGTTCGCGGATAGCCATGTCCAAGGCATGACGCCGGCCGAACTCGACCGCTTCGAGCGCCTGCTCGATGAGCCCGATCACGATCTTTACGCCTGGGTGACCGGGACGACGCCGACGCCGCCGGCCTTCGACGACGAGATCATGGCCCGGTTGCGCGCCTTTCGGCCCGGCGAAGACTAGGTGTCGCACGTCTCCGACATAAAGCGCGTCACCGCCGCGACCGGCGCCCTGGAGCTGACCAGCGCGCCGGAGGGCTTCGACGCCCTGGTCATGGCGGACATCGCCCGGGCGCGGGGCGGCTTGAGTGTGTTCGTCGCCCGCGACGGCGCGCGCGCCTCGGCCTTCGCCGACGCCATGGCCTTCTTCGCGCCGGAGATCGAGATCGTCCGTTTTCCGGCCTGGGATTGCCTGCCCTACGATCGGGCGGGGCCCTCGGCGGGGGTGGCGGCGCACCGGATGGCCACCCTGACCCGCCTGGCGCGCGGGCTGGACGCCAGGAAGCCGGCGCTGCTGGTCACCACGGCGCCGGCCTCTCTGCAGCGCGTGCCGCCGCGCGCGGCGGTCACCGGGGCCGGCTATGCGGCGGCGGCCGGGGCCAGCGTCGATATCGCCGACATGGAGCGCTATTTCGCGGTCAACGGCTATCATCGCGCCTCGACGGTCTCCGAGCGCGGCGAGTTCGCGGTGCGCGGCGGAGTGATCGACGTCTTTCCGCCCGGCGGCGAGGAGCCGGTGCGGCTGGACTTGTTCGGCGACATCCTGGAATCCATCCGCGCCTTCGACCGCGAGACGCAGCGATCGACCCGCCAGCTCAAGGACGTGGACCTGCTGCCGGTCAGCGAGGCGCTCCTCGACGCCGCCGCCATCGCCCGGTTCCGCACCGGCTATCTGGCCGCCTTCGGGGCGCCGGGCGACGATCCGCTCTACGCCACGGTGAGCGAGGGCGGCCGGCGCGCGGGGATGGAACACTGGCTGCCGCTGTTCTACGAAGGCCTGGAGACGCTGTTCGACTATCTGCCGCTCGGCGCCCTGATCGGCGTCGATCATCTGGCGCGCGAGGCGCGGGACGAGCGGCTGGCGATGATCGCCGACGCCTACGAGGCGCGGGCGCAGGCCGAGCGCAAGACCCACTACCGCGCCCTGCCGCCCGAGGCGCTCTACCTCACCGCCGAGGAATGGGACGAACGCCTGGCCGCGCGGCCGACACGCCTGTTCACCCCGTTCAGCCGCGAGGCGGCCCCGGGCGCCATCGACATGGGCGCCAGGCTCGGCCGGACCTTCGCCGCCGAGCGGGCCCAGGACAGCGTCAACTTGTTTGAGGCCGCCGCCAACCATGTCCGAGGGCTCACCGCCGCCGGTAAGCGGGTGATCTTCGCCTCGTGGTCGGAGGGATCGTCCGAACGGCTGGGGACGATGCTGGCCGACCATGGCCTCAAAGGGCTCGCCCTGGCGCCCTATTGGCAGGCGGCCAAGGCGGCCGATCCGAAGAAGCCGCAGCGGGCGGTGCTGCCGCTCGACGCCGGGTTCGAGACGGACGCCCTGGCGGTCATCTCCGAGACCGACATCCTGGGCGATCGGCTGGCGCGCCCGCGCCGGCGACGGCGGGCCGCCAACTTCCTGGCCGAGGCCTCGGCCCTCGCCCCCGGCGATCTGGTGGTCCATATCGACCACGGCATCGGCCGCTATGAGGGGCTGAAGACCCTCGAGGTCATGGAGGCGCCGCACGACTGCCTGGAGCTGCACTACGCGGCCGAATCCAAGCTCTACCTGCCGGTGGAAAACATCGACCTGCTCACCCGCTACGGGGCCGAGAGCGACGGCGTGGCGTTGGACAGGCTGGGCGGGGCGGCTTGGCAGGCGCGCAAGTCACGGGCCAAGGAGCGGCTGCGCGACATGGCGGCGGGCCTCATCGCCATCGCCGCGGCGCGGGCCACCCACGAGGTGGAGGCGGTGGAAGCGCCGCACGGCCTGTTCGACGAATTCTGCGCCCGCTTCCCCTACGAGGAGACCGAGGATCAGCTGAACGCCATCGCCGACGTGCTCGCCGATCTGGACGCCGGCAAGCCCATGGACCGGCTGATCTGCGGCGACGTGGGGTTCGGCAAGACCGAGGTCGCCCTGCGCGCCGCCTTCGTCATGGCCATGAGCGGGCGCCAGGTGGCGCTCGTCTGTCCCACCACCCTGCTGGCCCGCCAGCACTTCAAAACCTTCCAGGACCGCTTCCAGGGCTGGCCGGTGCGGGTGCGGCGGCTGTCGCGCCTGGTCCCGGCGGCCGAGGCGGCGGAGACCCGCGAGGAGCTCAGGAAGGGCGAGATCGAGATCGTCATCGGAACCCACGCGGTGCTTTCAAAGCAGGTCCAGTTCAAGGATCTGGGCCTGGTGATCGTCGATGAGGAGCAGCACTTCGGGGTCAAGCACAAGGAGGCGCTGAAGGCCCTGCGCGCCCAGGTGCATGTGATGACGCTTACCGCGACGCCCATCCCGCGCACCCTGCAGATGGCCCTATCGGGCATCCGCGAGATGTCGATCATCGCCACTCCGCCCATCGACCGGCTGGCGGTGCGCACCTATGTGACCCCGTGGGATCCGGTCTCCATCCGCGAGGCGCTGCTGCGCGAGAAATATCGCGGCGGCCAGGCCTATTATGTGACGCCGCGCATTGCCGATCTGCCGGACATCGAGAAATTCCTGCGCGAACAGGTTCCAGAAGTGAAATTCGTGGTCGGCCACGGCCAGCTCGCCGCTATCCAGCTCGAAGACGTCATGGAGGCCTTCTACGATGGCCGCTACGACGTGCTGGTTTCCACCAGCATCGTGGAATCGGGGCTGGACATCCCCACCGCCAACACCCTGATCGTTCACCGGGCAGACATGTTTGGCCTCTCGCAGCTCTATCAGTTGCGCGGCCGGGTGGGGCGGGCCAAGGCGCGTGCCTACGCCTATCTGACCACCCCGTTCGAAAAGCCGATCACGGCGGCGGCGGAAAAGCGCCTGCAGGTGCTGCAATCGCTCGACAGTCTGGGGGCCGGCTTCCAACTTGCCAGCCACGACCTCGATATCCGCGGCGGCGGTAATCTGCTGGGCGAGGAGCAGTCGGGCCACATCCGCGAGGTCGGGGTCGAACTTTACCAGCAGATGCTGGAAGACGCCGTGGCCGATCTGCGCGCCAAGGGCGGACCCGAGGATCTATCGCTCGATCGCGGCTGGTCGCCGCAGATCAATACCGGCGCGGCGGTGCTGATTCCCGAGGCCTATGTGCCCGATCTCAATGTGCGCCTGGCGCTTTATCGGCGCCTGTCGGACGCCGAACGCTCCGACGACCGCGAAGCCTTGGCCGCCGAACTCATCGACCGCTTCGGCCCCCTGCCGCCCGAGGCCGACCAGCTTTTGAAGGTGGTGGCGATCAAGGGCCTGTGCCGCGAGGCCAATGTGGCCAAGATCGACGTGGGGCCCAAGGGCGCGGTGGTCGCCTTCCGCGCCGACCGTTTCGCCAATCCGGCCGGCCTCGTCGCCTTCATCCAGAAGAACGCTGTCGCCTGGCGACTGCGGCCCGATCACAAGGTGGTGGTCAAGGGCGAGTGGGCGACGCCGACGCGCAGACTGGGCGCGGCGGAGCGGGTGCTGAAGGACCTGGCCCGGCTGGCGCGGGCGGCCTGAATAAGCGGCCGGCGGCGCGGACTTGGCTCGCGGCGGCCAGGGCCGTAGGGTGGCCATCGGCCTTGGCCAGTGAGGGAAATACCAATGTCTGACACGCATCAGGGGGAATGTTTCTGCGGCGCGGTCGCCTTGGAGGTCTCCGGCGCGCCGGAAGGCATGGGCTACTGCCATTGTCGATCCTGCCGGTCCTGGTCGGGCGGACCGGTGAACGCTTTCAGCCTGTGGAAGCCCGACGCGGTCAAGGTCACGCGCGGGGCCGAACATATCGGTTCCTTCGCGGGATCGCCGCAGAGCGAGCGGCGCTATTGCACGAAGTGCGGCGGCCACCTGATGACCAACCATCCGACCTTCGGCCTCGTGGATGTGTTCGCCGCCACCCTGCCGAGCCTCGATTTTCAGCCGGGCGTGCACGTCAACTACACCGAAACCGTGCTGCCCATGCGCGACGGCTTGCCGAAATTGAAGGACTTTCCCGCCGAATTGGGCGGCAGCGGCGAGACCGTCGCGGAGTAGGTTGGGGTTGGCGCCGAAAGCGGCCCGGGCGTTGGCGGCGGTCGCCGTCGCCGTCACTGGACCGGTGTCGGAGAAGACGACCCGAGGGGCTGCCTCACTCCGCGCCGTCTCAACCCGACAAAGGCCTCGTCGATCAGGCGAAGGGGGTGCATGCCGTCCACTTGGCCCATGAAGGGCGGGTGGAGGGAATAGCCGATCAGGGCCTGAACGGTGGGTGACAGGGCCTTGGCGGTCGCGCCGAGCCCCATCATCATGTTCTCCTGCTGGCGCAGCCAGGGCTGGCAAAACTGGGTGGTGACCGCGAGCCTCGCCGGCGCGCGGGTGTTGGCGCCGCCGCGGTGGGTGAGGTTGCCGGGAAAGACCAGCAGGGAGCCGGCCGGCGCGGTCGCCTTGACGGCCGCCGCTTCGAAGTCAGGCGGGCGGGCCTCGCCCCACTTGTGGCTGCCGGGGATCAGTTCAGTGGCGCCGTTGGCGTCGTTGAACGGATCGAGCGACCAGATGGCGCTCATCCCGCACGGCGGACGCGGCATGGGCTGGCGATAGAAGCCGTCGTCGAAGTGCCAGGCCTGGGCCGTCTCGCCGTCGAAGATCTGGATGGCCAGATGGGCCGAGAGAAGAAAATTCGGCTCGAGCAGGCGCGCCGCGAGCGCCAGGAGCAGGGGATGCTCGACCAGAACGGCGGTGGCCGGCGCGTGGGCGAGAAGGGCGTAGACGCGGCGGGTGGTGAAACCTTCGAAGTCGTTGCGCCCGCGCGGCGTCGCTTCCAGCACCGGATCGAGCTGGGCGCGGATGGTGGCGACTTCGCCCGCACCCAGCAGGCCGGGAAAGAGCAGGAAACCCTCCAGGTCCATGCGCCCGACGAGAGGCTCGATCGGCGCCGCTGAATCGGCAAAGGGGGCGGGGCGCACGGTGGTCGCCTATTGGATAATCGGCGGCGTGACGTTGGGCGCCGCCAGGCCGGCCTTGGCGGCCTGGGCTTCGGCGAGGAGGCGGCGGGCGCGCAGCCACATCTCGAGGTTCTGGACCACCATCATGCCGACGGCGAACACCAGCAGGGCGTCGGTGACGGCGATGGCCGAGAGCTGAAAGGTCGCGGCGTTCTGGGCCAGGGCGCCTCGCAGGGCGAAGCGGGCCGCCATCAGGGCCAGGATGAACACCATGCCGATCGGCGAGGCGCGGGACGTGACGGCGTGGGTCGCCGGATCGACCTCGATGCGAATGAAGCGACCACGCTGCCAGCCGAGCGCCGCGCCCAGAGCCAGGGCGAGCGCCATCAGGGCGATGCTCAGGGCGGTCAGGGGCGGCGGCGCGGCGACGGCCGTGGTGGCCAGAAGGGCCAGGAAGATCAGCGGGCGGATCCACAAAAGTTCGATGCGCAGCTTGCGCGGTCGGCGATTGCGCAGCAGCAGGATGAGCAGCGCGACGCCGATGGCGATGAAGAGGCCGTAACCCTGTCCATGACCGGCGCCGAAGGGAGGCATGTCGAAGAACTCCTTGATCTGACGCGTCACTCTAGCGGCTTGCGTGACGATGGGGCAGGGGGTCTTGGTTTGCCGCGCCAATCGCCTGAATGGAGACCTTAGCCGTGAGTCAGGGACCGCTTCTGGGGATGAAGGTGCTGGAGTTCGCCGGCATCGGGCCGGGACCGTTCTGCGGCATGCTGCTCTCGGACCTCGGCGCCGACGTGGTGCGGATCGATCGCAAGGGAGCGGCAAGTCGAGGCGCGGCGGATGTCACCGCCCGCGGGCGCCGCTCGGTGGCTCTCGATCTGAAATCGCCGGCCGCGGTGGAGGCCTGCCTCAAGCTCATGGAGAGGGCCGACGCGGCGTTCGAGGGCTTTCGCCCGGGGGTCATGGAGCGCCTGGGCCTGGGGCCGGACGTCGCTCTGGGGCGCAATCCGAAACTGGTCTATGGGCGGATGACCGGCTGGGGGCAGAGCGGTCCCTTGGCCAAGGCGGCCGGCCACGACATGAACTATATCGCGATCAGCGGCGCCCTTGACGCCATCGGCACGCGGGAAAAGCCCGTCCCGCCGCTCAATCTGGTCGGCGATTTCGGCGGGGGCGCCCTCTATCTCGCCTTTGGCCTGCTGGCCGGGGTGATCCACGCCCGCGCCACCGGCCAGGGCCAGGTGATCGATTGCGCGATGAGCGACGGGGCGGCCTCGCTGATGGCCATGTTCTATGGCTTCAAGGCGGCCGACATGTGGAGGCCGGAGCGCCGCTCGAACCTGCTCGACGGCGGCGCGCACTTCTACGACACCTATCGATGCGCCGATGGAAAGTGGATCTCCATCGGCTCGCTCGAGCCTCAATTCTACGCGCTTCTGCTTGAAAAGACCGGGATTTCAGACCCAGACTTCAAGCAGCAGATGGACCGGCGGCAGTGGCCGGCTCTGCGTGAAAAGCTGGCGACAGTGATTGCGCTAAAGACCCGCGACGCGTGGTGCGCAATCATGGACGCCAGCGACGTCTGCTTCGCGCCGGTTCTCGATATGGACGAGGCGCCCCGGCACCCGCACAACCTGGCCCGCGCGACGTTCGTCGAGGTCGAGGGGGTCACCCAGCCCGCGCCTGCTCCGCGCTTTTCGGCCACTCCCGGCGCGGTCGCGCGGCCGCCGCCGGCCATCGGCGGCCACAACGCCGAGGCGCTCGGCGACTGGGGGTTTTCGGCTCGCGAAATCGAAAACCTGCAGGCCGCCGGCGCGCTGTGATTTTCGTTCATCTTCGGTTCAGGCAGGGCCGCGCAGATTGAGTCCCGTCGATCGGCGCCGCGCTCTCCCGTCCCTCGTTGCGGCGACTGGTCGATCAGGACGAAGGCAAGATCATCCTGGCGGCGCGCTGTTCCCCCCAACGGCGCGCCGCGCGTCCTTAAGGCGCCTTGCGCACCACAACGCTGATCGCGCCGCCGATCTCCTCCAGACTCAGGATTTCCAAGCCGACTTGCGCGGCGAAGTGGGGGATGTCGATCCTCGCCATCGGATCGTCGGCGAGCAAGCGCAGGGTCGCGCCGGCAGGCGCGCGTGCGAGGGCGCGCCTCAGCTTCAGCGTCGGCGTCGGACAGCGATGGCCGCGGGCGTCGATCAGGATTTCGCCGGATTCGGTCATGCCCACGAGTTTTGCTCTCCGCCGCCGCGTCGCCTAAAGACTAGTGGAACGCACCGGCGGCGGATACACGGCGCCGCTCGCCAGCGTGGGCGCGGCCCGATGGAGCGCGACACCCCCTTGGACGCCAAAAGCCCGCCCGTGATCGCCGCGCCCGGCCTCATCCTGACCGTGGTGATCCCCACCTTCAATGAGAGCGGCAATATCCGGCCCCTCGTCGAGCGGTTGGATGGAGCGCTGGCCGGCGTCGCCTGGCAGGCGGTTTTTGTCGATGACGATTCGCCCGACGGCACGGCCGAAGCGGTTAAGGCCATCGCCCGCGTCGACAGCCGAATCGCCTGCCTGCGTCGCATCGGCCGACGGGGTCTGGCCGGGGCGGTGCTGGAGGGCGTTCTGCTGAGCGCCGCGCCGTTTGTCGCGGTGATCGACGCCGATCTGCAGCACGACGAGACCCTGCTGCCGGCCATGCTGGAGGTCCTGCGCCGCGGCGAAGCCGACCTGGTCATCGGCAGCCGCTATCTGGACCCGAAAGAGGCCCCGGAGGGCCTGTCGGCCGTCCGCCGGATGGGCAGCCGCGCCGCCGCCTGGCTGGGGCGCCTTGTCCTCAAGGCGTGGGTCAGCGACCCGGTGAGCGGCCTCTTCATGATCCGCCGCGAGGTGGTGCAAGCCGTGGCGCCGCGCCTTTCCGGCGAAGGTTTCAAGATTCTCTTCGACATCATCGCCTGCCAGCCAGGACCCCTGCGCATCGTCGAACTGCCCTATGTCTTCGCGCGGCGGCAAAGCGGCGAGAGCAAGCTGGGGCGCCGGGTGGTGGTGGATTACCTGGGCCTGCTGCTAGCCAGGCTGAGCGGCAATCTGATCCCGCCGCGCGCCCTGATGTTCGGTTTGGTGGGGGCCAGCGGACTGCTGGTCCACCTGAGCGTCCTGCGCCTGGTCCTCGCCGCGCCCCTCGGCTTCGCCCAGGCCCAGACGGTCGCCGCGGTCACCGCCATGACTTCCAACTTCCTGATCAACAACGCCGTCACCTACCGTGATCGGCGCTTGGCGGGCGTTCGTCTGATCACCGGTTACCTGCGTTTCTGCGCCCTGTGCGGCGTCGGCCTGATCGCCAATATAGCGGTGGCCGATCTGGTGCATCGCCATGCGCCGATCTGGTGGCTGGCGGGGCTGGCCGGGGCGCTGTTCGGGGCGGTGTGGAACTATGTCAGCACCTCGCTCGCCGTCTGGTAGTCCGCCGAGCGAGGGGAGGGGGCCGCTCCCCTCGCTGATCGCCCTCGTCGCCGTGCTCCTGGCCATCCGTCTCGTCGTGGGCGGCGCCATGCACCTCACCGAGGACGAAGCCTACTACCGCCTGTGGTCGTTGGCCCCGGCGTTCGGCTACTACGACCACCCGCCGATGATTGCCTGGTGGATCTGGCTGGGCCGCCATGCCGCGGGCGACACGCCCCTGGGCGTGCGTCTCCTGCCCATTCTGGCCAGCGCGGCGATCGGTTTTCTGGCCTTCGACCTGGCGAGACTGGCCGGCGCCGATTTCCCGACCGCCCGGCGCGCCGGCGTCTGGTACAACGCCATGCTCCTGGTGCTGGCCGGCGGTTTTCTGGCCGTCCCCGACGCGCCGGCCGCCTTGTTCTGGACGGCGAGCCTGTGGTGCGCCCTGCGCGCCGAGCGGGCGTCCTCGATACCCTGGTGGCTGGCGGCCGGGGCGACGGCCGGCCTCGCCGTGCTGTCGAAATATTCCGCCCTGTTCCTGGCCCCCGGCATCCTCCTCTGGCTGGCCTGGACGCCAAAGGGCCGCGCGGAGCTGCGTAAGCCGGGACCCTGGCTGGCGGCGGTCTTGGCCATGGCGCTGTTCAGCCTCAACGTCGCCTGGAACGCCTCCCACCATTGGCTGACCTTCGCCAAACAGTTCGGCCGCATCGCCCCCACCCGCCTGGCGCCCCGCTATCTGATCGAGTTCATCCTCACCCAGGCCCTGCTCGTCAACCCGCTGATCGCCCTCTTCATCGTCCGCGCCCTGACCGCCTCGGGCTGGTCCGCGCGCGCCAAGACCGATCGGCCAGAGGTGACGATCTGGCCCTTCGTCGCCACCAGCGCGCCTTTCGTCGCCTATCTGCTCATCCACGGCCTGCACGACCGCGTTCAGGCCCACTGGCCGGCCCCCGTTTATCCGGCCCTGGCGATCGTCGCCGCGGAGGGCGCCGAGCGGGTCGCGGGCTGGCCGGGCTGGGCCAAGCTGAGGCTCGCGGCGCCGATGTTCGGTTTTGGCGTCTGCGCGGCCTTGCTGGTCTATTTCTCCCTTCCACCGGGCGTTGGAGGCCTGATCGACCTGGCCAAACTCGTGCGCGGCTGGCCTGCGTTCGCCGGACGCCTGGAAGGGCTGCGTATCCAGCAAGGGGCCGGCTGGATCGGGACCGAAAGCTATGGCCTAGCCGCCGAGCTGGCAGACGAGCCCGCCATCCGCGCGCCCATCCTGCAGATCCGTGAGCGCGAACGCTACGAGGGCCTGGCCACGGTCGCGCCCGACGTCTCGCGCCCCGGCCTGCTGGTCGATCTTCCCCGCCGCATCGACTTGGCCGCCCTTCGCCAGTGTTTCGGTCGTGTGAACCCCGTGGGAACGATCGCCCGCGGCGCGCCGGGCGAAGCTAGAACCCCTTATGCCGTGATCGAGGTTTCCGCTCCCCGCCGCGACATCGTGGGGGCCGGGTGCTGAAGACGCGACTAGAATCAAACACTTGTGGTGCGACCTTTCAATCGGATGCGGGAGCATCCGTTTGAGTCGCCCCACTACGACCTCTTTCGTTTGGGTCGCGATTTCTCGATCAGACGCTGGATCGGCGTCTTGGGCAGCGTGGCCAGGGTCAGATAACCGATCCCGTCAGGGTCCAGGGTGGTGAAATGCATGTCGGCCAGCTTCTGGAAATTAGCCTTTGTAATGAAGCCGTTGAGATCGAGGTCGGCGGCCATGATCGGTTCGGGTTCCGGAAACAGGCTGTAGGGCGCCGCGCCCTGGCCCGATTCGTCGAGGTCGCGCGGGGCGTGGGGCGCGGCCTGGGGCTGATCGCCGTTCGGATCGATGGAGCTGGGTTGGTCGATCTGGGCCAGCCACAGGCGAGCGCCGCGCCGCTCCGCCGCGCCGACCGGCAAGCCGGCCCCGAGAATTTCCGGCGCGATGCGCTGCTCGTAGACGGCGACTTCGTAGTGGTTGAGCATCCCGTCGCCGTTGAGATCGAGCACCTTGAAGAAGGCCGCCGCGTCGGCCACGAACTCGGCCCGGGTGAGCTTGCCGTCGCCGTCCGTGTCGGCCTGCCTGAACCAGTCGACCACCGGATAGGCCGCCCCCGCCGCCGCCCGGAACGGCTTGCCGCACGGGCTGATAAAGGTGTTGGGCAGGCCCGTGTCGTCATCGTCGGTCGCCGGGGCGCCGCGGGCGAGGGTCCGCCACGGGGCGATCGTGGTCGCGCCCAAGAGCAGGAGAGAAAAGTCCCGACGCGTCGCCTTCATGCGGTCTCCTCGCGTGGCCTCGCGATTGCGATGCGAGGCTTGCGCCGCACCGATAGTCGGGAGGGTTGAGCGTTACAATGCCTCCGCGAAAGGGCATTTACCCAATTCGGAACAACGTCGAGGCGCGTCCTGGAGCGCGGGAGATGAGAGTTTGAAGGACGATGCGCCCGCCAAATCCCGCCTGGGGTTGCGTTTGACGCCGAACGGCCGGCTTGTGCTCGAAACGGCGCCCGACGCGCCGATCCTGGATGACAAGGTCGCCGGGCGGCTCATCGAGGCCTTCGCCGTCGGTTCTGGACACGGCCTGACGCGCCTGGGGGCGGGAGAGGTGGGCCGGGCCTTGTCGCCGGTCTTCGTCTGGTGGCATGATTTTTCGGCCCGCTATGTGGCCGAACTGTGCGGGCGGGCCGGCGACTCCACCGAAGAATCTTCGTCGTCGTCCGCCCTGCCGCCCGTGGCCCCACCGAGCAAGGCGGATCTGGCCAGCTTGGTGCTCACCGCCCCGATGATGCCGGGAGCGGAATACCTCACCGCCGAGGTGTTGCTGGCGTTGTGGACCGAGTTGGGCGCGGCGTTGGCGGCCTCGCTGGCGGCGGCCAGGACAGACCTGCAATCCTTTCTGAAAGCCTTGAACCCCGCCTGGAACCTGGTCGGGCGGGTGCATTTCAATCTGGCCGAGAATCGGCGGGACCCCCAGCACCCCTTTGCCTTCATGGCCACCTACACCACGAGACTGTCGGCTCAGGCCAAGGCGCTGCATGTGCCGCTCGGCCAAGCCATGCGCGAATATTCCGGAGTGGCGAACCGGGGCAAGCTGCTCTCCCTCCTGCTGCCGGTCCAGCGCGCCGCCGAGACCTCTGGCTGGCTGCGCTCGGCGGTCGATAGGGGAGAGATATTTCACCCACTGCGGTGGACGGCGGGGGAGGCCGGCCGGTTCCTGTCCAGCGCGCCGGAACTGGAGGCCGCCGGGGTCGTCCTGCGCATGCCGGCGATTTGGCGCGCCAATCGGCCGCCCCGGCCGCGTGTCACCGCGACCGTCGGCGCGCGCCGGCCATCGGCGGTCGGCCTCGACGGACTGCTCGATTTCCACATGGATGTGACGCTCGAAGGCGAACCGCTAAGCGATGAAGAGATCGCCGGTCTGCTGGCCGGAACCGACACCCTGGCGCTGCTGCGCGGCGTCTGGGTGGAGATCGACCGCGAGCGCCTCGAGGCGGCGATGCGCCAGTTCAAGGCGGCCGAGGATCTCGCCGCGCGAGACGGCCTTTCCTTCGCCGAGGCGATGCGCCTGCTGGCCGGCGCGGCGGTGACCGGCGATGACGCGGAAGCGGCCGGCGCCGACTGGGCCGGCGTCATGGCGGGGCCCTGGCTCGCCGAGACTCTCGCGGCGATGCGCTCGCCCAGCGGCGGGGGGGTCGATCCTGGCCCCGAACTCTTGGGAACCCTGCGCCCTTACCAGAAAGCCGGCCTGCAATGGCTGCACCTGCTCAGCGGCCTGGGCCTGGGCGCCTGTCTCGCCGACGACATGGGCCTGGGCAAGACCATCCAGGTGCTGGCCCTGCTGCTGGCGCGCGCGCGGCAAGACAGGGGCGGACGATCAAGCCTTTTGGTGGCGCCCGCCTCCCTGCTGGCCAACTGGGCGGCGGAGATCGAGCGGTTTGCCCCCAGCCTGAACGCCGCGATCGTTCACCCCTCCGCGATGACCGCCGAACAACTCAGGGAGGTCACGCCCGAGGGGCTCGGCAAACTCGATCTGGCGATCACCAGCTACGGCTCGCTATTGCGACTGCCCCAGCTTGCCCAGAGCCACTGGCGCATCGTCATTCTGGACGAGGCGCAGGCGATCAAGAACCCCAAGGCCCGGCAGACACGGGCCGCCAAGGCCCTGCGTGCCGACGCCCGCATCGCCCTCACCGGCACGCCGGTGGAAAACCACCTCGGCGATCTGTGGTCGATCTTCGACTTCATCAATCCGGGCCTGCTGGGCGGCGCGGCCCAGTTCAAGACCTATGCCAACAGCTTGGCCGACCGCGCGCACAATCCCTACGGGCCGCTTAGGGAACTGGTGGCGCCCTACATTCTGCGGCGGATGAAAACCGACAAGACCGTCATCGCCGACCTGCCGGACAAGACCGAGGTTATCGCCCACTGCGTCTTGAGCCGTAAACAAGCCGCCCTCTATGCACAGACCGTTTCCGACCTGGCGCGGGCGCTGGAACAGGCGGACGGGATCGAGCGCAAGGGCGTCGTCCTGGCGACCCTGATGCGCCTCAAGCAGATCTGCAATCACCCGTCACAATGGTTGGGCGACAATGTCTGGGCCGAGGAGGACAGTGGAAAACTATCCCGCCTGCGCGAGATCGCCGAGGTGGTGGCGGCGCGGCAGGAAAAGATGCTGGTGTTCACGCAATTCCGAGAGATGACCGCGCCGCTGCAGCATTTCCTTTCCGGGATTTTCGGCCGACCCGGCCTGGTGCTGCATGGCGCGACGGCGGTGAAGGATCGCAAAGGCCTGGTGCGGGCGTTCCAAGAAGAGGAGGACACGCCCTTCTTCATCCTGTCGTTGAAGGCGGGAGGCTCGGGGCTGAATCTGACGGCGGCCTCCCACGTCGTACACTTCGATCGCTGGTGGAACCCGGCGGTGGAAAACCAGGCGACCGATCGGGCCTTCCGAATCGGCCAGAAAAGGAATGTCCTGGTTCACAAATTCGTCTGCCAAGGAACCGTGGAGGAAAAAATCGACGCCATGATCGAAGCCAAGAGGGTCCTCTCCGACGAACTGCTCGCCGGCTCGGGAGAGATTAAGCTGACCGAGATGAAGGATGACGAGTTGTTGCGCCTGGTGGCTCTAGATCTGAATGCGGCGATGAAGGACTAAGAAGGCCGATGTCCTACTACGACAGAGGCTGGCCGCCCTATGTTCCGGTGGCGGAGCGGCGCGCCATCGCCAAGCGCGAATTGGAAAAGCTGCGAAAAAGGGGCCGGCCCATCGACCCGGTGATCATCGAGGGGCGCGCCATCGCCACGACCTTCTGGGGCAAGGCGTGGTGCGAAAATCTGGAGAGCTACCACGACTTCGAAACCCGCCTGCCGCGCGGTCGCGCCTATGTTCGCAACGGGTCGGTGGTGGATCTGCAGATCGCGCCGCTGACGGTGACCGCGATGGTCAGCGGCTCGTCGATCTATGAGGTGAAAATCGACATTGCGGCGACGCCCCCGCCGCATTGGAAGGCGATTTGCCGGGACTGCGCGGGCGGCATCGATTCCCTGGTGGAGCTGTTGCGGGGCCGCTTTTCCAGGGGCGTCATGGAGCGGCTCTGCCGACAGGATCAGGGCCTCTTCCCGCAGCCGTCCGAAATTGAATTCTCCTGTAACTGCCTGGACTACGCGTCCCTGTGCAAGCACGTCGCCGCCGTGCTCTACGGCGTCGGCGCCAGGCTGGACAGCAAGCCCGAACTGCTGTTCCGTCTGCGAGCGGTGGATCAGAACGATCTGCTGGTCGATCTGGACGCGGCTACACCGCTGTCAAAGGCCGCCCCCGACGCCGGAAGGATTCTGGAGACCGACGACCTCTCCGCCTTGTTCGACCTCGAGATGGCGCAGGGCGAGGCGCCGACGACGCCACCGCCGCGGAAGAAGGCACGGACGGCGCGGAAACCGACCCGGACGAAGAAGGCTGAAGCCGAGCATCCGGCCGCAACACAGGTCCGACCTGGCAAGCCAGCGCCCGCTCGGCGCGACTCGAAAAGGCCCTCTGTCCGGCCGGCGCCGTCGAAGCCCGCTCTCGAACTGACACCCGACGGGTTTGTGAAGTGGTGGAAGTGATTGCCCCACGTCTCGCCGCAAGATCGCGGGCGCGCCTTTTAGTCCGCAAGTCCCATAACGGACGCCAGGGCGACGTTGAGCCGTCCGACATCTTCGGCGGCCCAGCCGGCCTATCCTCCGCCCAATGCGCCCGCGCCGCACCGTTACCGGTTTGTCGGCCATCACCTGGGATCACACCCGCAATCCGTTGGCGTCGCTCGCGTCGATCATGATCCGGAAATCCGGCGCGACGGCGAGCTCGGATGTCATCTGACAAACCACCATCGAGGCGTGGGTCTCGGGAAAGGCGTCGGTCTGGACGATCACCGCCGGACGAGACTTTCCGCAGTCGCCCGCCGCGGCGATCGCGGCCACATGACCCTCGTTGAAGTCGTGTGAGAGCCGCACCGTAACGCGTTACGGCGCGAAGCGCCACGATCAGACGCCGCGGGGACTGCATCACTTTCCAATCTTCTTTTTGTAGGGACCGCGCGGGCCACGGACCGGCGGCGGGTTCGCCGCGTCTATCCGCGTGATCACGTCGGCGAAGGTCAGGAAGGTCGTGGCGATCCCGGCTTCCATAGCGGGCGTCATGCGGAGCTTGGAGTGAGTGCGGATGAAATTGTAGAACAGGGTGTAGAGCGCGACCATGTGAACGTGATTGGCGACCTTCTTTGAATGGCCGTTCGTCAGGCGCGTGAACCTTCTCATGTGCATCCGCATCGTCTTGTTGTGGGCTTCCACAAAGGACGTTGAAACGTGCTTTTCGTCGGGGTCGCCCTCGACGCGGACCTTCTTGATCCCGGTGCATTCGGCGGGGCTGTAGCGGCCCGCTGGCGAGGGCGTCGGGCCATACATCTTGATCACCTGGGCATAGTCAACGTCGCCGCCGAAGGCCCCTTCCACGGCTTCCAGGTAGGCGCGGTGGCCATCCGTGCTGATTTGAATCCGGTTGGCCAGGCGCGAGCGGAGATCGTCCATAAGGTCGATGGCGGCGGAGCCGGAGCGGTCGCCGACAAGGTAGGAAACGATCAGTTTGGAGTCGGCGTCGATCCCGGTCCAAGTCCAAATATCGCCCGCGTCGGCGGGAGCGGCTTTTGCGGTCGCCACCGTGCGCTGCTTGCAATAGTTGAAAGCCCAGATTTCGTCGCACTGAATGCGTCGCGCGTTCACGCCCTGGACCATTTCATCGTGCATTTCAGCGCAGACGGTCCCGGCGTCAGTCAGGGCCTTGGCCACGGTGTTGAAACTCACGTCTTCGGTGCGAGCGATGGCCCTCATGCTCATGCCCTCGCAAAGGAGGGTGAGGATTTTGGCGCGCTTCGCGGTGGGCAGCTTGTTCATAATGCACATTTATGCATAGCCCAAACGAAAGAGCAAGTGCGAATTAGCCAGTTGACTAATTTTAGTCGAGAGACTAATTTTAGCCGATCCCCTAATAGGTGCTAAATGAACACGCGAGCCTTCGAGAACCCCTTCCGCCCCGGCGCAGGCCATATGCCGCCATATCTAGCCGGTCGAACCGCCGAACAGGACGATATGAGACGCCTGCTGGGTCAACGCATCATCATGTCAAACATGGTGCTTACCGGCCTACGAGGCGTCGGTAAGACGGTTCTGTTGGAAACCTTTAAGCCGCTAGCGCTGGCACAAGGCTGGCTATGGGCGGGCACCGATCTCTCCGAATCTGCGACGGTGACCGAGGACACGCTAGCAACCAGAATCCTCGCAGATATTGCCCTTGTCACCTCCGCCATGGTCGTCCGAGAGACAAGGCAAGTCGCCTTTGGTTTTGCTCGGAACGAGAGAGTAATTCATGAACCGATGAGCTATGAGATATTGCGGAGTCATTTTGAAAAAACACCAGGACTAATTGCCGATAAACTTAAATCTACGCTGGAATTCGTGTGGTCTATTTTACCACAAGCCGCTATATCTGGAGTTATTTTTGCTTATGACGAAGCGCAGAACCTTGCAGACCATGCGGAAGTCAACCAATACCCCCTGTCCGTATTATTGGATGTATTTCAATCTATACAACGTAAGAATGTGCCATTCATGTTAGCCCTGACAGGACTTCCGACACTTTTCCCGAAGTTGGTCCAGGCTAGAACGTATTCTGAACGGATGTTTCATATCTTGTTTCTCAATAAACTCGACGACGAAGGCGCGAAGGACGCAATCGTAAAGCCTCTTGAGGGAGCGAACGCGCCAATTAATTTTAGTCTGTCTGCCGTCAATAACATTATAGCCCTCTCAGGAGGTTATCCATATTTCATTCAATTTATTTGCAAGGAGGTTTTTGATGTCTGGCTAGCAAAGCTAGGCTCAGGTGAAGTGCCCACTGTTCCAGCAGCCGACATCATTCGCAAACTTGATACGGATTTTTTTCATGGCCGATGGGCGCGAGCAACTGACCGGCAGCGAGAACTCCTACAAGTGGTTTCTACCCGCGTGAACGCAGACAGCGAATTTACAGTGCAGGAGGTCGTATTAGCTTCTCAAGAAACATTAAGGAAACCGTTCACGGCAAGTCATATTAGTCAAATGCTTGCAAACCTTTCCGATAGCGGACTAGTGTATAAAAATCGATACGGAAAATACTCACTTGCCGTCCCACTATTGTCACAGTTTATCCAACGGCAGACCGCCCTGAACCTTAATCTACAAGTTCCCTGGTCTTAGACCATCTTTTCTTCGCGGCCTTTTTGGCGATCTCCGCCCGCCGCTCCGGCGTCATGCTGGCGGCCCGCGCCGCGCCTCCCTTGCGCCCCATGGCCTGGGCCGCCTTGTCCTTGCCGTCGTCAGGCGCGCCGTCGTCAGCCTCGCCGGTCAGCACTTTCATGACATGCACGGCGTTGCCGATCACGTCGGCGGGGCGCTTCTGCCCTTTAGGTCCCGTTGGCATTCGGCTGTTCCGTTGCGATAGCGAAGGGGTTCGGGCTGCTTATTCTGCCTTTCAAAATATATCTGACCGCATAGCCGACGCCATCGTGCCATTTTCCATCGCCAGCGCACGCCGGTACGCCCTCGTTGAGCGTGGCCGTGATCTGCGAACCATCCAATTTCAGAAAAAGCCAATCGTGATCCATATAGGCCTCCTTGCTTTCCGCTAAGCATACCCGATTGAGGAGCCTCGCGCGAGGGGCGACTGTCAAGCGCTAGGATTTAGAAACTGATGCAGTCCCACGCCGCGGCGTCCGCCTTCGCCGAGGCCTCGGAGGGCATCCTGCTTCGAATCCGCGAGGGACGCCAGTCCCGCGAAGCGCGCGGCGCGAAACAAGATGGCGGACGGGGTGGGATTCGAACCCACGGTGGGCGTGAACCCACGGCGGTTTTCAAGACCGCTGCCTTCAACCACTCGGCCACCCGTCCGGCGCCGCCTTCTAGCAGGCGGGGGCGGCAGGGTTCCAGCGGCGGCGCTTAACCTCCCTTCAAAGCTTTGCCGTCACGCTTGGTCGGCGAAAAGGGGAGCGTCGGCGGCATGGTCGATGGCTGGACCGAGGTGGGGCGAGGGTGGCGCAACGCGGCGTTCGTCGCGGCGGCGGGGCTGAGCGTGGCGGCCTGCGCCACGGGCCGGATGGCGGCGGGCGGGCCGGCCGGGACGTGGGGCGTCAACGGGACGATGCGGCCCTATGCGGTGGGAGGCGTCTGGTACAGGCCCGCCGCGCAGCCCCGTTACGACAAGGTCGGCCTCGCCTCCTGGTACGGCCAGCAACTCCACCATCGCACGACGGCCGACGGGGAGGCCTTCGACATGGACATCGCTTCGGCCGCCCACGCCACCCTGCCTTTGCCCAGCCTGGTGGAGGTGACCAACCTCGACAACGGCCGGCGCATCAGGGTGAGGGTGAACGATCGCGGCCCGTTCGCGGGCGGGCGGATCATCGACCTGTCGCGCCGGGGGGCCAGGGATCTGGGCTTCTACGACAAGGGAACGGCGCGGGTGCGGGTGCGCTATATCGGCCCCGCGCCGCTCGTCGCGGGGAGGGCGGCAATCCCAGGAGGCGTCGCGCCCGCGTCCGCGCCGCCGGCCGGCATTGCGCGCATTCAGGCCGGGGCGTTCGCCGATCGCGCCAACGCCGAGCGGGCGGCGGCCCGGCTCGCGGCCGTGGGGGCATCGAGCATCGAGCCGCTCGATCGCGGCGGGGTGACGCTCTACCGGGTCTTGGTGGTCGGCGCGGCCGGCCAGGACATCGAGGGTTTGCGCGACCGCATCGCCGCCGCCGGCTTTCCCGGCGCGAGCGTCCTGCCCCCAACCTAGCTGGACACGGCCAGCAATCTCGCCAATGTGCGCCGTCATGGCGCGCGGCTGGCTGATCACGTTCGAAGGCGGGGAGGGGACCGGCAAGTCGACCCAGGTCGCCCACCTTGCGCCCCGCATCGCCGCCCTCGGCCGAGAGGTGGTGACGACGCGCGAGCCGGGCGGATCGGCGGGGGCGGAAGCGATCCGAGGTCTGCTGGTCGAGGGCGCCGCCGACCGCTGGTCGCCGACCGCCGAGACCTTGCTGATGTACGCCGCCCGCCGCGACCATATCGAGCGGGTGATCGCCCCGGCCCTTAAGCGCGGCGCCACGGTGGTCTGCGACCGGTTCGCCGATTCCACCCGCGCCTATCAGGGGGCCGCGGGGGGAGCGCCGAACGGCCTGATCGAGTCGCTTGAGGCTCACGTCCTCGGCGCGGTGCGGCCCGACCTTACCCTGATCTGCGATCTGCCGGTCGAGACAGGATTGGCGCGGGCGGCCGGTCGCGCCGGCGCGGAGACGCGCTTCGAGGCCAAGGGGCTGGAATTTCACCGGCGCCTGCGCGAGGCCTTCCTCGCCATCGCCGGCGCCGAACCGGAACGCTGCGTGGTGATCGACGCGGCGGCGGAGGAGGACGCCGTGGCCGCCGCGGTCTGGGCGGCCGTGGCGGGGCGGCTGGCAGCCATGACATGAACGAAGTTATTCCCCACCCACGCGAGGTCTTCACCCATGAGGGCGGCGAAGCCGTGGAGAAGGCGTTCCTGGACGCCTTTGAGCGCGGCCGTCTGCACCACGCCTGGCTGCTGGTGGGACCGGAAGGGATCGGCAAGGCGACCTTCGCCTATCGCGCCGCCCGCCGGCTGCTGGGCGCGACGGCCGATCCGGCTCTGGGCCTGCTGGGATCGAGGCCGGACGACCCGGTCTGCCGGCAGATCGCGGCGCGCGCCGACCCCGACCTGCTGGTCCTGCAGCGAGATGCGGAGGACGGCAAGGTGCGCAAAGGCATCTCGGTGGACGACGCCCGCGCCCTGCCGGAATTCTTCGCCAAGACGCCCGCCTGCGCCCCCTACCGGGTCGCCATCATCGACGCGGCCGACGACCTGAACGCCAATGCCGCCAACGCGGTCCTGAAGTCGCTCGAGGAGCCGCCGGAGCGGGGCGTGGTGCTGCTGATCTCGCATGCGCCGGGGAGCCTCGTGCCCACCCTGCGCTCGCGCTGCCGTCGCCTGCGGTTTGTTTCTCCGCCCGAAGAGTCGGCGGCGGACTGGGTGGCGGATAAGGCCGGGGTCGGCGAGGACGAGGCGCGGCGGCTGGTGGCCATGGCCGGCGGCGCGCCGGGCCGCGCCTGGCGACTGGCCATCGCCGGGGCGCTCGATGTGGATCGGCTCGCGCGCGAATTGCTCGAAGCCCTGCCGCGCGCCGACGATGTCGCCATGGTCGCCCTGGCCGAGGGGTTTCGCGGCGCGGCGGGGTCGGCGCGGTTCGATCTCGTCATGTACTGCTTGGCGCGGCGGGTTCATGGCATGGCCAGCGCCGGCGCCTTGGCCGGGGAGGGGGCCTCGCTCGATTCCTGGGCCGAGGCCTGGGAGATGCTGGTGGGTCTGCCGCGCGCCGCCGAGGCGGTGAATCTCGACCGCGCCGACGCCTTCTTCACCGCCCTGTCGCGCCTGCGCGCCATCGCCTAGAGCCGGCCGCGCCATGCTGATCGACAGTCATGTGAATCTGCACGCGCCGCAGTTCGACGCCGACCGCGACGCGGTGGTCGCTCGCGCCCGGGCGGCGGGGGTCGGCCTGATGGTCGAAATCTGCGACAAGGTGAGCGCGCTCGAGGTCGTCGAGGCACTGGCCAACGATCACGGCGACATCTGGGCCACGGCGGGGGTCCATCCGCATGAAGCCAAGGTAAAGCAGTGGATTACCGCCGATACATTATGTGAACTGGCGAGGCGGCCCAAGGTGGTGGGTATCGGAGAGACGGGGCTGGATTTCCACTACGATCTCAGCCCGCGTGGTGTGCAGATCGCCGCGTTCCGCGTTCACATTGAGGCGGCGCGGCGCACTGGCCTACCGCTGGTCATCCACAGCCGCGAGGCGGACGAGACGATGGGCGACATCCTGGAAGCGGAACACGCCAAGGCGCCATTCCGCCTGCTCATGCACTGCTACACCTCGAGCGCCGAGCTGGCGCGACGCGTGGCCGCGCTGGGCGCCTGGTTCTCGGTCTCCGGCATCGCCACCTTCAAGGCGGCCGACGCGGTTCGCGCGGTGATCGCGGACATGCCGGAAGATCGCATCGTCGTCGAAACCGACTGCCCCTATCTAGCGCCCGCGCCCATGCGCGGACGGCGCAACGAACCGGCGTTTTTGCCGCACGTCCTCGCCAAACTCGCCGAAATTCGCGGCTGGTCGCTGGAGGAGGCCGAGGCGCGAACGACCGAGGCTTTTTTCAAGCTGTTCGACAAGATTCCCAAACCATGACGGCGGCGCTGGACATCGTCATTCTGGGCAGTGGATCGTCCGGCGGCGTGCCCCGCGCCGACGGCGCTTGGGGCGCGTGCGATCCGAAGGACCGGCGCAACTGGCGCTCCCGATGCTCGCTTCTGGTGCGGCGCGCCTCGGAGACGGCGGTCGGCGCGCGGACGACTCTCGTGGTGGACGCCGCGCCGGAATTTCGCCTGCAGTGCGCGGCGGCCGGCGTGAAGCGCCTGGATGGCCTGCTGCTCACCCACGATCACGCCGACCAGTGTCATGGCGTCGACGATATCCGCGCCTTCGCCCTCAAACAGGGCCTGCGCATTCCCTGCTGGATGGACGCGGCGACGGAGGCCTCGATGATGCGCCGCTTCGGCTATGTATTCGAGGGCGCGGGGGCCTATCCCGCCATCGCCGAGATAGGCCGCACACCGCCGCACGGCACGGTCTGGGAGGTGGGGGGACCGTCCGGATCGATCGCCGTGACGACCTTCGCGCAGGCGCACGGCGATGTCATTTCCCTGGGCTATCGCTTTGGCTCGGTTGCCTATTCCAGCGACGTGATCGACCTGCCCGAAGAGTCCTTCGCGGCCCTGCGCGATCTGGACGTGTGGATCGTCGATGCGCTGCGCTACACGCCCCATCCCACCCACGCTCACGTCGAAAAGACGCTCGGCTGGATCGAGCGGGTCAAGCCCCGACGGGCCATCCTCACCAATATGCACATCGACCTCGACTACTCCGAACTGGCGCGGCGGTTGCCACCGGGCGTCGAGCCGGCCTACGACGGGCTTCGGTTGAGAATAGAGCTTGGCGAGGCAGAGACTTGACCACGCTTGGTTTTCTGGCTTCCGGAAACGGCACGAGTCTGCGCGCCGTCGTCGCCGCCATTGAGGCCGGCGAGCTGGCCGCGCAAGCCGGCCTGGTGGTGAGCAACAACAAGGCCGCGGCGGCGCTCGCTTTCGCCCGCGATCACGCCATTCCGGCCCGCTGGATTCCGACTCTCGGCGATCCCCGCGCGGCCGATGCCGACCTGACCCAAGCGCTGGCCGACGCGGGCGTCGATCTGGTCGTCTTGTCGGGCTATCTGCGCAAGCTGGGCCCCGAAACCCTGAGCGCCTACGCGAATCGCATCCTCAACATCCATCCGGCGCTGCTGCCAAAATTCGGCGGAGGGGGGATGTATGGCCGGCGGGTCCACGAGGCGGTCTTGGCCGCCAAAGAGAGCGTGACCGGCGCCACGGTGCACCTGGTGGACGGGCAATACGATCACGGGGGCATCCTCGCCCAGGCGCGCGTCGTCATTCAGTCCGGAGACACCGTGGAAATCATCGAGGCCAAGGTCATGGCCACGGAGCCCGGCCTGTATCTCGACACCTTGCGACGCATCCTGTCGGGCGCGTTGACACTGCCGGCCCGATGAGCGAGGCGGCGCGGGATCGATTTCGACGCCTCGCGGTGCTCGACAATGCGGCGTTGTGCGTGGCGGTCTGGCGCGCTCACGGGCTCGAAGTCCGCCGCGGCGACGGACTGGTGATGTGCTCGGGCCATCCGCCCAGCTTCTATCCGAACGCGATCACCGTCGATGCGACGGCCGATCCGGGGGCGCAGAGCTTGGTGCTGGCGCGCCTGGCCGCCGAGTCAGGCGCGCGCGGCGTCTCGGTGAAGGACGGTTTCCAGCGTCTTGAGCTGACGCCGCACGGCTACACACGGTTGTTCGACGCGGAATGGATTCATCGCGCTCCGGGACCCACCGCCGCGCCGGCGCTCGATTGGCGCCTTGTGGAGACCGCCGACGATCTTGCGGCCTGGGAAGCGGCCTTGTGTGGGCGGGGCGAGACTTTCCAGGCCATTTTCAAATCCAACCTGTTGGCGGACGGAAGTCTCGGAATCTTCGCCGGCTGGCGTGACGATGCGATCGTGGCCGGCGTCGTCCTGTCGCCGACGGACACCGTGGTGGGCGTGAGCAACGTCTTTGGCGACCATGCCGAGGCGCTCGCCATCGCCGGCAAGGTTTTTCCGACGCGCGCTTTGGTGGGCTACGAGCGGGACGGGAGCCTCCAAACCGCCAGGGCGCTCGGCTTCGAGCCCATCGGCGGTTTGACCGTTTGGAGCACTCCATAATTTCCGATAATATATCTTAGGCGCAATTGTTTCTATGCGATGAGCTGGATTATCACCGACGACCTCCTCCTCCGGCGTACTAGATCGTGCTACCGTCGGGTCGCCCTGATCGATGTTGATCAGAGGCTCGCCATGACCTATCGACGATTTCGAAGAAGACGATCGTGTCGTCGGAGTAACGAGGCTAATCGGCAAGAATCGCCGGCTCTGTCGCGCCGGAGAGTCGGAAATGTTGCGCATATCGGTCAGCGCCCGCTACTCCGCCGGTGGACCGGCATGGGTCGAAGTTGCCCTGGTCACAACACCAGAGCGCCTAAATACCGACATACAAACGCTAAGGGAACTGGCCGCCTCGGTTCGACCTTGCCGAGCCTCGTGGTCAACATCGAACGGAAAATCAGGCACAATCGGAACGGGCGCCGCTTGTCCAGCGGACGGTGTGTTCTTCTAACCGAATTCCATTTGCCTCGCGCGCCAGTCGGCGCACTCGAAAAATAGCACGCTGGCGCCCCGCCCGACCTTGACGCCTACTTCGGCCTAAAGCGCCGGCTGGCGGGGAAGCCCCTTGGCGCGGCCCTGCCGGCTCCGGCCCGTTTGCCGAGCCACGCGCGCCACTCGGGCCAGGCGCGAGTGCGGCCGGCGGTGTCGGTCCAGGCCGTGCCGTCAGCGGCGAGGAAGACCTGAGCGTCGCGCAGGGCGCCTTGACGATAGCTCTGCAACTTGACGCCCTTGCCGCGCGGCATTTGCGGCAGATCGGTCAGTGAGAAGATCAATATTTTGCCATTGTCGCCGATGACGGCGAGATGATCGCCGCACGCCTCCAGGCAGAAGGCCGCGCCGACGGCGTCTACGGTCAACACCTGCTTGCCGGCCTTGCGCAGGGCGAGCGCCTCGTCCTCCGGCATGATGAAGCCATAGCCGGCCTTGGACGCCAGCACGTGCCGGCGGCCGGGCCTGTGGGTGAAGACGGCGAGAATTTCCACTGCGTCCTTCAGATCGATCATCAGGCGCAGCGGCTCGCCATGGCCGCGGGCCGACGGCAGCTTGTCGCAGGCCAGGGTGAAGAAGCGCCCATCGGAGGCGAAGATCAGCAGCTTGTCGGTGGTCTCGGCGGCGACCGCGAAGGCGAGCCTGTCGCCCTCCTTGAAGGCCAGGGTCCCCGTGTCCTCCACCCTCCCCCGCGCGGCGCGGATCCAGCCCCGCTCGGAGAGGATCACGGTAATCGCCTCGCGGGCGACGAAGGATTCCAGCGCGGCGGCGGCGTCGAGAACCGGCGCGTCGGCGAAGGTCGAACGGCGCCGGCCCACCTCCGTCTCGGGACCGAGAATCTTTCGCACCCCACGAAGGCCCACGGCGACCAGTTTCCACTGCGCCTTGTCCGAGCCCAAAAGCGTCTGAATACCGTCGCGCTCCTCGGCTAGCGCGGCGTGCTCGCGCCTCAACTCCATCTCCTCCAGCTTGGCCAGTTGGCGCAAGCGGGTGTTGAGAATGGCCTCGGCTTGGATGTCGGTGAGATCGAAGGCGCCGATCAGGCGGGCCTTGGGTTCGTCCTCGAAGCGGACGATGCGGATCACCTCGTCGAGGTTGAGAAAGACGATCAGCAGGCCGTCCAGTATGTGCAGCCGCTGCTCGATCCTGGCCAGGCGGAAGCGGGCGCGGCGGACCAGCACCTCGCGCCGGTGGTCCAGGAAGGCGCGCAGCATGGCCTTCAGACCCATGACGACGGGGGCGCCCCGGGCATCCAGGACGTTCATGTTGACCGGGAAGCGGGCTTCCAGGTCGGAGAGCTTGAACAGGCTCTCCATCAGCATGGCCGGCTCGACGCCCCGGGCCCGCGGTTCGATCACCAGGCGGATGTCCTCGGCCGACTCGTCGCGCACGTCGCCCAGCAGCGGCGCCCTTTTGGTCTCGATCAGGCCGGCGAGTTGTTCGACCAGATCGGCCTTCTTCACCTGATAAGGGATCTCGCCGACCACGATCCGCCACGTCCCATGGCCGGTGTCCTCGCGCGTCCAGCGGGCCCGGTGGCGCACCCCTCCCCGCCCCGTCTCGTAGGCATCCAGGAGCGGCGCGCCTGGTTCGACGATGACGCCTCCGGTGGGGAAATCGGGACCCGGAACGAGTTCCATGAGTTCGGCGGTCGTCGCGGCGGGACGATCGAGAATCAGCAGGCAGGCGTCGATGAGCTCGGCGGCGTTGTGCGGCGGGATGGAGGTCGCCATCCCCACCGCGATGCCCGACGAGCCGTTGGCCAGCAGATTGGGAAATCCGGCCGGCAGCACCGCCGGCTCGTCCTCTTCGCCATCGTAGGTGGGGCGGAAATCAACCGCGTCTTCGTCGATGCCATCGAGGAGAAGCTGGGCGGCCTGGGTCAGCCGGCATTCGGTGTAGCGCATGGCCGCGGCGTTATCGCCGTCGATGTTGCCGAAATTCCCCTGGCCGTCGATGAGCCGATAGCGTTGGGCGAAATCCTGGGCCAGCCGCACCAGGGCGTCGTAGACGGCGATATCGCCGTGCGGGTGGTATTTGCCGATAACGTCGCCCACCACCCGGGCCGACTTCTTGGCCGAAGTTTCGGGATCGAGCCGCAACAGGCGCATGGCGTAGAGCACCCGGCGGTGGACGGGTTTCAGTCCGTCACGCACATCCGGCAGGGCGCGTTGGGTAATGGTCGACAGCGCATAGGCGAGATAACGCCGCGACAGTGCCTCGCTCAGCGGCTCATCGAGGATGCGGCCGCCATCCTCGGGGGGCGGCGGAACGTGTTCGTTCATCGCTTATGTAGAATCCGAGTCACGGCGCCTGTCCAGCGCGGGCGCCCCAAGGAACACTCATGTTCAGTGGGGGTGGTGCAATTCTTCCGCCTCGATCTCCTTGTCCGCTCGGCCCCATGACACACGCGCCCAGGCGCGCTCATGCAGATAGAAGAGGGCGATCTTGGTCAGGGATTCAAAGGCGAAGATCGAGCCCGCGATCTTGGCGCTCTGGCCCATCGGGACATGAAAAATCATTGGAACAAAGAAACTTAGCAGCGCTGTGTCCACGCTTCCGAAAATCCTCCAGGTGATGGCCTTGGCCGCCGAGCGCGAGCGGGCAGTTGGAGCGTGAACGAACATCGAGGACCCCCGTGGAAAGCCGTTGCCGCCCACATGTCACCGCGATCGCCAAAAGACCATACACACGGACGTGAATTCTTGGCGCTTCGGTCGGCGTCACAGCCGCCCGGCGTCGGCGAGCCGGTCCATCAGCCACAGCCGGGCCGGCGGCAGGGGCCGATTGAGCGCCGAGAACACGCAGGATTCCAGAAAATGGCCGGTGAGGGCGAGGCCGGCGGCGATGTCGCCCGGCGCCAGGCGTCCCTGCGCCGACAGCAGAAAGGGCGGCAGGGCGAGCAGGCGCTCCTTGTAGGCCTCGCCCGCCGCGGCGCTGACCGCCCGGCCGGTACGCGGGCTGACATAGATCAGATCGTCGAGGCCGCCGGTGACAGCGCAACGGGTCAGGTCGAGGCCAAAGCCCAGTTCTTGCAGAAGGCCCGCCTCGAAGCGCACGAAAATAGCCGGCCAGATATCGACGTCGGCCAACGCCCTCGCCAGCGACTCGAAAGCCAGGAAGACCCCGGCATGCGGCTCGCGTTCGGGCAGGGCGCCGCCCGCCACTGAAGCGGCGGCGGCCAGCGCCGCCAGCGCCAGGGGATCGTCGAACAGCGCGGAGGCCCCCTCCCCCGCCGCCTCCATGCTCGCCGATCCCAGTTGATCCGACAAGCGGGCCCGATAGCGCAAGATCACCCTGGATCCAGCCTGCAAGGCCGGCTTCATCCGCCGCGACGCCCCGCCGGCCACATGCGCGGCGTATTTTCCGTGGCCCGCGGTCAGGGCCTCGACGATCGCCCCGGTTTCGCCGTAGGGCCGGGCGGAAAGGATAAAGGCGTCGTCCTCGAATTCCATGTTTCAGGCGGCCTGGAGTTCAGACATCGAAATCGAGCCCCATGTCGGCGAAGAAGCCGCGGTCCTCGGCCCAGGTCGCCTTGACCTTCACATGCAGGAAAAGATGAACCCTCCGATCGAGAAGCTCGCACAGCTCTTCGCGCGAGGCCTTGCCGATCCATTTGAGGGTTTCCCCGCCCTTGCCCAGGAGAATGCCGCGCTGGCCGTCGCGCTCGACATAGATGGTCTGTTCGATCCTCGCCGAACCGTCCCGACGTTCCTCGAAAGCCGTGGTCTCCACGGCCGCGGCGTAGGGGAGTTCCTCGTGAACGCGCAGATAGACCTTCTCGCGGGTGACCTCGGCGGCGAGCAGGCGGGCTGGAATATCGGCGCTCTGGTCGGCGGGGTAGAACCACGGACCCTCGGGCATGGCCGCCGCCAGGCGATCCTTGAGGTCGCCCGCGCCTGCGCCGCTCTTGGCCGAGATCATATAGACCTCGTCGTGGATGGCGGGATCGAACAGCGAGCGGGTCAGGGCCAGCAGCAAGTCGCGGCGTATGAGATCGATCTTGTTGAGCGCGAGAATGGCTTTGCGCGAAGCGGCCTTCAGTCCCTCGCTGATCGTGCCGACGTCCTGGACGGCCTTGCGATCGGCCGGCTTCCCGTTGCCGTCCGCCACCGCGGCCTGGGCCTGGGCGTCGATCAGATGAACCACCGCGTCGGCTTCCCGCGCTCCGCCCCAGGCGGCCTGAACCATGGCCCGGTCCAGCCGGCGGCGCGGGGTGAAGATGCCGGGCGTGTCCACAAGCACCATCTGGGTGTCACCTTCCATAACGACGCCGCGGATCAGGAAACGGGTGGTCTGGACTTTCTGGGTGACGATCGAGACCTTCGTCCCGACCAGACGATTGACCAGGGTCGATTTGCCGGCGTTGGGGGCGCCGATCACCGCGACGAAACCGGCCCGGGTCACGGGGTTCCGCGCTCGCGCGCCAGCAGCTTGCGCGCCGCCGCTTTTTCCGCGCCCCGCAGGGCCGGTCCGCTGGCGCTTTCGGGCCGATAGCCCTGCACCGTCACCGAGACGGTGAACATCGGCGCGTGCGCGGCGCCGGAGCGGGAGACGATGGCGTAGGTCGGCACGGGAAGCCCCCTGGCCATGGCCCATTCCTGCAGGGCGGTCTTGGCTTCCGGATCCTGCTCGCCACCGGCCGCGATCAGCGCCTCGCGCCAGGCTGATACGAAGACGGCGCGGGCGGCTTCGAGCCCGCCGTCCAGATAGACCGCCGCCATCAGCGCCTCGAGCGCGTCGCCCAGAACGCGGTCGTTCTCCCGGCCGCCCTGATTGCTCATCGACCCGGCGAGGCGCAGCGCTGGACCCAGTTCCAGACCGCGGGCGACCTCGGCGCAGGTCGCGCCGCTGACCAGGGCCACCTGCCGGCGGGTCAGTTCGCCTTCGCGCCAGTCCGGATTGAGGGCGACCAGGCTCTCGGCGGCCAGCAATCCCAGCACCCGGTCGCCAAGGAATTCCAAGATTTCGTTGTGCGGCGTCTGGCCGGTTCCGTCGCCGACGCTGGCGTGGGTCAGGGCGCGCTCCAGCAGCGCGCGGTCGGTGAAGACGTGACCCAGGCGCCCCTCGAGCGCCGCGACGGCCTCGGCGCGCCTATTCATGGCGCGCCCGGTTCATTTCAACAGACGCAGGAAGCGGTCGGTGCGCAGGTCTAGCCAGGTCCATGGTTTCAGGATCGAGGCGTTCTCGCGCCACGACAGCATGACGATCTGAGCCTTGCCGACCAGATTCTCCTCGGGAACAAAGCCGACGCCGGTCTCAGCGCCCAGGAAGGCGTCGAGTTGGCTATCCCAGCCGCATCCGCCAAGTTTCGGATCCTCCGGCGGCAGGCCCGGGTCAAACCGGCTGTCCTCGGAGTTGTCCCGGTTGTCGCCCATCATGAAATAGCAGTGCGCCGGGACGACATAGACACCCGTGTTGTCGGCCGGCTCGTTCATGCCGTGGATCTGGGTGAGGTATCGCCGGCCCTCGGGATTGGTCTCCTGGACCCACGTCACCCTTTCGGGATAACCGCGGTCGTGGGCGATGACTGACTTCACGGGTTTTTCGGGCAGCGCCTTGTCGTTGATGTAGAGTTGGCCGGCGCGCATCTGGACGCGGTCGCCGGGCAGGCCGATCAGACGTTTGATGTAGTCGGTGTGGCCGTCGCGGGGCAACTTGAATACGATGATGTCGCCTCGGGTCGGCGGATGGAAGAATATCCGCCCCCGGAAGAGTGGCGGACTGAACAGAATCGAGTGGCGGCTGTAGCCGTAGGACCATTTGGAGACGATGATATAGTCGCCCTGATAGAGATTGGGCTCCTCCGACGCGGAGGGAATCGTGTAGGGCTGGAAGAGCAATGTGCGAATGATCAGGGCGATCAGCAGCGCGTAGAACACCGTCTTGACGATCTCGCCCGTCTCTTCCGCCGCGCCCGGCTTTTTGGCCGCCTTGGACGATGCGGAAGCGTCTCTTCGCATGGGGTTATGGCTCTTGGATATCTTAAGGGGCGCGCGAACCTGGGGTGCTAGCCGCTGGCGGCCCCCGGAGCAAGCGGGGCGCCGGTCAAAGGCGCCTCGCCGGCCAGCGCCTCGATGATCACGAATGCCTGGGCGTAGGGGTGATCGTCGGTCAGAGTCAGGTGGATGACGGCGTGGCGGCCGGCGGGCATGAGTTCGGCCAGACGGGCGGCGGCGCCGCCGGTGAGAGCCAGCGTCGGCTGGCCGGATCGGGCGTTCACGACTCCCATATCTTTCCAGAACACGCCGCGCCGCATGCCGGTGCCGAGCGCCTTGGCGCAGGCCTCCTTGGCGGCGAAGCGCTTGGCGAGACTGGCCGCGCGATCCGGCTTGTGCTCGGAGCGGGCGCGCTCGATGTCGGTGAAGATCCGCGCCGCGAACCGCTCGCCAAACCGCTCCAGCGTCGCGGCGACGCGGCGGATGTCGGCAAGGTCCGAGCCGATGCCGACGATCACGCGACCGCCTCGCCGGCCGCACCGACGGTCCGCGCCACGTCCATCAGCGCCCGCATTCGCCGGATCGATCCGTCCAGGCCGGTGAAAATCGCTTCACCGATCAGGAAGTGGCCGATGTTGAGTTCCGCCAATTCGGGGATGGCGGCGATCGCCGACGCGGTCTCGAAGTCGATGCCATGTCCGGCGTGGACTTCCAGGCCGAGGCCTTGGGCCTGGGCGGCGGCTTCGCGCAGGGCCCGCAGATGCCTCCTCGCCAGGGGCGCCCGCTCGCGAACCGCCAGGCAATAGGCCCCCGTGTGGAGTTCGACGACCTGGGCTCCGGCGGCGCTGGCGGCGGCGATCTGGGCTGCACTGGGTTCGATGAACAAGGAGACCCGGATGCCGGCGGCCTCGAGCCTGCCGACCAACGGCGTGATTCGATTATGCAGGCTCGCCACATCGAGGCCGCCTTCGGTGGTCACCTCCTCGCGCCGCTCGGGGACCAGGCAGATGGCGTGCGGACGATGGGCCAGGGCGATGGCCTCCATTTCGTCGGTGGCCGCCATTTCGAAATTGAGCGGGCGACCGCGGCGCCTGGTCAGCGCCACCAGCGCCTCGATATCGGTGTCGGAAATGTGCCGGCGGTCTTCGCGCAGATGGGCGGTGATCCCGTCGGCGCCGGCCGCCAGGGCCACCTCGGCGGCGCGGGCCGGGCTGGGGTAGTTCTCGCCGCGCGCGTTGCGGATGGTGGCCACATGATCGATGTTGACCCCGAGACGGAGGCGTTTCATGCGCCCAACCGGCGGCTGCCGGGGTCTTCGGCCGGGATCGCCGCCAGCGCCGGCGGCAAGGCGTCGGCGGCCCAGGCGGGCACATCGAGGGTGGCCAGGGCCACCACCGGCGCGCCCGGATCGGCCCGCCCTCCCGATCGATCGACGATGCAGGCGGCGCACGCGACGAACCCGCCGGCGTCCCTGATCGCCTGAACGCACTCACGCGACGAAAGACCGGTGGAGAATATGTCCTCGACCATGGCCACCCGCGCCCCCGGTTCGAGGCGAAAGGCGCGGCGGAATTTCAGCACGCCGCCTTCGCGTTCGACATAGATGGACGGGACGCCCAGGTGGCGGGCGGTCTCGTAGCCGGGGATGATTCCCCCGACAGCGGGCGAGACGCAAATATCGACGCTCCCCACCTTGGCGACGATCGCCGCCGCCAGGGCCTTGCACAACCGCTCGCAGCGCTCCGGGTGCATGAAGACGAGGTTTTTCTGCAGGAAAACCGCGCTGTGCAGACCCGAGGAGAGCACGAAATGGCCCCCGCGCAGGGCGCCGGACTGGCGAAACTCGTCGAGGACTTCGTCGTTGGTCATGGGTCCTTCAAATACACCGGGCCGATTGTGCCGCGCCAGTCTCCCCCTAGCCGCTAGCCCGCTCCACGGTTTCGACGCTGGGGCAGGCGCGCAGAGCGGCGGCGATATGAGTGAGGTGGCGGGCGTCCTTGGCTTCGACGTCGAAATCGACATCGAAGAAATCGGAATGGCGGTGACGCATGTTGACCCCGACGATGTTGCCGCCGGCCTCGCCGATCACCGTACAGGTTTGACCCATGACGCCCGGCGCATCGCGGATGGTGGCGTGCAAACGCGCCGCGGAGAGGGTGTTGTGTTCGGCTTCCGGCGTCCATTGCAGGTCGCGCCAAAGCGCCTGGCGATCTTCGAAACCCGCCAGACGCGCGCAATCGATGGTGTGGACTGCGAGTGTCTCGCCCTCTCCCAAGATGCCGACGATCCGATCGCCCGGCATGGGATTGCAGCAGGTTGAAAAATGCAGAGCCGCGCCGGCGGGAAGGTCGCCGCCGCGCACGTAGAAACGGGCGGCCTTTCCGTCCTCGATCCGCCGTCGGGCCGACGCGGCCTCCTTCTCGGTCTCCTTGAGGCCTGGGAAAACCGCTTCCAGGACCTGGGTGGGAGCGATGCGGCCGCGACCCACCGCCTCGAAAAGCTCCGCCTCGCCGGTCGCGGCGAAGCGGTCGAGAGCCGGGCGCAGGGAAACGTCGGCCCGCGCCTTGCCGGCCCGCTCGAAGGTCTGGTCGAGGGAAGCCTTGCCCAGGCGCGCGAACGCCTCCTTCTCGCCGTGACGAATATGGCGACGGATGGCCGAACGGGCGCGCGCGCTGACCGTGAGCGCCTGCCATTCGGCCGGAACGGTGGACGCGGGTCCGCGCACCACCTCCACCACGTCGCCGTTGGAAAGGGGCGTGCGCAGGGGGCGCAGTTCGCCGTTGATCTTCACCCCAAGGCAGGTGTCGCCCAGCTTGGTATGAACGGCATAGGCGAAGTCGAGCGGCATGGCCCCGGCCGGCAGGCTGATCAGCTTGCCCTTGGGGGTAAACACAAACACCTGATCGAGGAACATCTCGAGCTTGGCGTGTTCGAGCAGATCCTCGGCGTCGCCACCCTGATCGAGCACCTGCACCCACTGGCGCAGACTGGCCAGGGGATCGCCGCCGCCAGCGGCCGCGGCGGCCTCGGGGTCGAAAGCGTAGGTCTCGTTCTTGTAGCGCCAATGCGCCGCCACCCCCTGGTCGGCCACCAGATCCATGGCCTGGGTGCGAATCTGCATCTCGATGCGCATGGCGTGCGGCCCCACCACGGTGGTGTGGATGGAGCGGTAGTTGTTGCGCTTGGGGGTGGAGATGAAATCCTTGAAGCGTTCGGGAACTCCGGGCCAAGCGCGGTGGATGACCCCCAGGGCTCGGTAGCAGTCGTCCTCCGTATCGACGATCACCCGGAAGGCGTAAATGTCGGAAAGTTGAGCAAAACCAATGGATTTCCTCTGCAACTTGCGCCAGATTGAAAAGGCGGTCTTCTCGCGCCCGATCACCCGTGCGGCGATGCCTGCGTCGCCGAGCTTGTCGGCGACCTCGTCGCTGGCCATGGCGACCGCCCTTCCCTGCCGGCCGCGCAGGGTGTCGAGGCGGCGCAGGATGGCGTCGCGCGCCACCGGATTGAGGTGCGTGAATGCCAACTCTTCCAGTTCGGTGCAGATGCGGTGGCAGCCGATCGATCGCGCCAGAGGGGCGTAGATATCCAGAGTCTCGCGGGCGATGCGTTCGCGCTTGGCCGCGTTCTTCAAGAAACCGAGGGTTCGCATGTTGTGCAGGCGGTCGGCGAGCTTGACCAGCAGCACCCGCACGTCCTTGGAAACGGCCAGGATAAGCTTGCGCAGATTCTCCGCCTGACGTTTGTGGTCGGCGGTGGCCTCCAGGCGCGACAGCTTGGTCACCCCTTCCACCAGTTCACCGATTTCCTGGCCGAACGCGGCGTCGATTTCGGCCCGGCTGACCTCGGTGTCCTCGATGACATCGTGCAGGAGGGCGGTGACGATGGTCGCGGTGTCGAGCTTGTATTCGGTGAGGATGCCGGCCACCTCGATCGGGTGGGCGAAATAGGGGTCTCCCGAGGCGCGCTTCTGCGAGCCGTGCATACGCATGGCGAAGACGTAGGCGCGGTTGAGCAGGGCCTCGTCGGCGCTGGGATCGTAGGCGCGGACGCGCTCGATCAGTTCATACTGGCGAAGGAATTTGCGCGGCTCGGGCCTGGCCTTGAGCATCGGGCCGGCGGCGACGGCGGAGGGCGCCGCCCTGGAAAGAGCGAGAGGATCGGCGCCCTCGAGGCTCAGTAGCGCTCCTCCTGGCCCCCATCGCGGTCGCTTTGCAGCGCCCGCACCAGTTCCTGTTCGCTCATCTGGGCGTGCGAGGGATCGGAGAGCAGGGCGAGGGTTTCGGCCTCCTCCTCGGCTTCCGAATGCTCGTCGATGCGCTGCAGGCTGCCGATCAGGGTCTCGCGTAGCAGCGAGGGATCGACGGTGTCCTCAGCGATTTCGCGCAGGGCCACCACCGGGTTCTTGTCGTTGTCGCGGTCCAGGGTCAGCGTTCCGCCCGCCGCGATCGCCCGGGCGCGGTTCGCCGCCAGCAGTACGAGGTTGAAGCGGTTGGGAACGCGGGTGACGCAATCTTCAACGGTAACGCGGGCCATGCGGGTCTCTTTGAGGGGCGGGCTGGAGCCCCTCTAGGTAGCGCGTGACGGCTAATTGTGCAACGCCGCAAAATCCCTCCCCATGAGAGGACGCATGGGAAGGGAGGATGCTTTGAACGCCTACGCCATGCTGGCCCTGGTCGCGGCCAGGGTCGAGAGGGCGGCGCGCCAGGTCTCGACCGTCGGATGCGCCAGCGCGCCGGCGGGCGCCCCCAGCCCCGCCATGGCGGCGATGAAGGCGTGGGCGTGCGTGGCTGTGGCGGCGGCCACGGTCGCGGCGCCGCCAGTGTCGATGATCTTCGTTCCGCCGCGGCCGTCGCTGCTGGTCGTGAAGGTCGTGCCGAGGTAATCGCCGATGAGGATGAAGTTGGCCGCGATGCCGCCGCCGGTCACCGTCAGCACGCCCTTGGTCGCCGTGCCGTTGTAGCTGGCCACGCCGCCGGCGATATCCACCAGGTCCAGGGAGTTGCCGCCGGTCTTGGAGAAATCGATCAACTCTCCCCCATAGAGGTGCGACTGGGCCAGTTCGAGGGTCCCGGCGGCCCCGAATTGGACATTCTGGCTGAAGCTCGAGGCGAAATCGAGCAAGCCTCCGGTGATCGCGGCCCGACCGGCCCCACTCACCGCGCCATTGACCTTGAGCAAGCCGCCGTGGGCAGCCAGGACGCCGCTGTTGGCGACGGCGCTGTCGATCACCATCTGGCCCGAGCGCGAGGTGTAGATGACCCCGGCGTTGTCGATCGCGTTCAAGCCGGTGTTGACGATGAGGCTCACGGCGCTGTTGGCGACGATCACCCCCTTGGCGCCGTTGACCAGGGTGAGCATCCCGTTACCCAGGAGGCCGGCGCCGGAAATCCGGTTATCTATGTTGTCCAGTGTCGCTGTCTTCGCCACGCCATAGATGCGGTTGGTGGCCAGGGGCGTCAGAACGATCTGGCCGCCACCGCTCAGGGTCGCCCCGCTCGTCCCGACGATCAAGTCGGTGTTCCCGGGGCGGGAGGCCGATGAGGCAAGGTCGATTCGGCCGGTGTTTTCTATCGCGCCTTCGAGCGTCAGGTTCGTGGCGCCCGTCACAGTGATCGCGCCAGAGAGCCGAACGACGTGGGCGGTCCCATCGAGCACGCTGCCCGAGCCGTAGGTGGCCACCGGGCTCGCGCCGAGTGACCTGACCGACCCGCCCTCGATATCGACCCCGTGCAGGAGCACCCGCCCGCCGTTCGCCTCGATCGTCCCTCCCAGGTTGGAGATTGTTCCCTCGGCGACCAGCGCGCCGACCGTGGCCTCGATCAGTCCGCTGTTGACCACCGATCCCACCACGAAGAGCGCCTTGGCCGCGTTGGCGTCGATGACGCCCTGGTTGACCACGGTGAGGCCGTCCGCCCCGACACCGCCGGTGCCTGAAATGGTGTTGTCAGTCGTCAGGACGGACCCCGGCCCCGCGCCGACAATCTGGGCCGTGCCGGCGCCGACGCGCGTGGCGACGCCGGCGACGAGGTTGATCGACCCGGCGCCGGTCAAGGTGACGCCGGCCGTATCGACGATCAGGTTGGTCTGGTTGCCGTTCTGTCTGGCGCCGGCCACATTGATGACCCCGCTGTTGACGATCGCCCCTTTGAGCGTCGCTTCGTACTGCCCGGTCGTGTAGCCGGCGGAGACGTTGACGGTCGCCTTGATGGCGAGGGGCGAGATCGAGCCGTCCAGCACGGTGTTGTTGAAGCCGATGTCGATGACGCCCGTGCCGACGGTGGCCAGTGTCCCACCCGAGATTGTCACCTGTTCGAGGTAGACGACCGCCCCGTTGGCGGCCAGGATCGTCCCGCCGCCCGACTGATCGACGACGGAGCCGCGGCGAATGTCCAGGAAGGTGTTGGCCGGCGGCGCGGTGGTTCCGGTGGACTCGATCAGGCCGTTGTTGACGACGGTGGCGCCGCTGATGAGCATATCGCCCGCCTGGAAGCCGATGCCATTGCCCGCCCCGTTGGCGTCGATCACCCCCGCCGCGCCGTTGGTCAGGGTGATCGGGCCGCCGCCCTGGCTAGCGATGTTGCCCGAGCCGACGATGGTGTTATCGACGTTGTCCAGCGAGCCGCCGCCGATGGTGTCCAAACTGTCGCCGGGGACGTTGAGCTGGACCTGCCCGCCGCCGGTGAGAGTCGTGACCACGCTCTGAAAGAGGAGGGAAGCGACATTCGCGATCGTGCCGCTGTTCACGAACCCCCCACCGTTGAGCAGGAAATCGCCCGCCTTCACATCGATCACGCCCGCATTGCCGCCACCATTGATGACCTGAAAGTTAGACTGCTGGTAGCTGTTGAGGCCGACGATCAGGGTCGCGTTGGCGGCGACCTGCAGGGTATTCACAAACTCGACAGCGGTGGAGTCTTCGGTCACCGTATAGGGCGTGCCCCCGAGGGCGCCGAGCGTGGCGTTGTCCATCGAGCCCGGAACCACCCCGCCGCTCCAGTTCGTCCCGGTGTTGAAATCGCCGCTGACGGCGTTCAGCCAGTGAATGTCAGCCATGATGGTCTCTCCGTGAAGGGACAGGGGCGTCTGTTCCCCTCCGCCATGAGGGGAGGGGTCGGGGGTGGGCGTGCGCCAACGAACCGGCGGCGAGGATGCACCTCCAACCCGGCGCTCGCGCGCCACCTTCCCGCGCAAGGACGGAAGAAAACCGATTTGAGAGGCGCGTTTCGATCATCGATCTAAGTTCAGCCGGGGAATCTGAGCCATGTTTGCCTCGCCTTGTTGCCAGGGTTCAAACAACCCGGAGCGCGGGCTCCAGCCCGCTCCTGGACGTAGAGATAAGCTGCGGGCTCGACGCTAGCGGCGCGAGGTTGGGCCGCGCATCCTTCAAATGAATGATGCCGCTTACGGGAGCGCGCGCAGGGGCGCCTCGCCGCCGGCCGGTTCTCCATCCCCGCCCACCCGCATCAGCAGGCGCGACAGCTCGGCTTGGTCGGCGGCGCCGGTCTTGCCGAAAATGCTGGCGAGCTGGGAGCGCACCGTGGTCACGCTGACCCCCGACGCCTCCGCCACCTGCCTGGGCCGCTCGCCCCGCAACAGGCCGCGGGCGACCCTGGCCTCGGCGGCGGTCAGGGCAAAGAGGTCGCGCATCCTGGTTTCCGAGACATCGAGGTCCGCCTCCAGGTCGGTCACGCAGGCGAGGACCGAAGGGCCGCCGTTGAACATCGGCCACCGATCGGCGTGGAGGGGAGCGACGGTTACAGACAGCGGCGCGCGCCCGTCGGCCGAAGGCAGCGCCATGGACCCTCCAGCGCGAACCGCCGGATCGACCGAGGCCGCGGCGCGGATGAGGGCTTCGAGGGTTCTGGACGCGCCGGCGTTCGGTCCCGTCAGGCGGCCGCCGAGGAGGCCCATGCCCCGGCGGCGCGCCAGGATCCGCTCCGCGGCGCGGTTGGCGTGGAGGAGCCGGCCGGCGCCGTCCAGGATGAACAGGCCCTGAGTCGAATGGTCGAGCGCCGCCACGGCCGCCTCGCCCAGGATCCTGGGGCCGGCGAACACCCGGCTCAGTTTGAAGGCGCGGATCAGATGGGGGTGAAGCGCGGTGGCGACGCCGCGTTCATCGTTGCTGAACGGCCCCCGCGATTGGGCGCGGTTGATGTTGACGGTCGCCGTTTCCAGATCCTGCAAGTCCAGGTCGATCATCAGGACGCTGTGCACCTCCTGCGGGCGCATGAAATCGTTGTAGTATTCCGTCCTGATCAGAGCGTCCTTTTCGTACCAATCGGTATCGGCCTTGATGGTCGGCGCCCATCGCGATGCATGTTCGCTTGGCCGGGCGACATTCGCGAAGGGATTCAATCTCGCATAATGTTCGATATAACGGCCGGGCATGACCGGGTCGATGCGCGCGAGCACGCCCGAGCCGCCTCCATCCACCATGCTGATCTGGGACAGCCAGGCGCTGTTGCCACCGAGCATGTCGGCCATGCGCTCCATGGCCGTGATCCACAGGCCCGGATCAACGGCGGCCCCATAGATAAGGTCCAGAAGGTGACTATGACTGCGTTCGTCCAACGGGTCCTCGCTCCGAAATCGAGAGGAACCGAAATCGAACGCTTGAACAAGCCGAATTAAAGCCCGGGCGGCCGATCACATCCTTGAAACGGCTGACAGTGTCCCTCCTTGCCGGCGTGGAGGCTTGGCTTACTCGCGCACTTCAAAGCGCGCCTTGACGCGTCTCTCCTTGTGGGCCTGGGGATCTACGCCAGCCTCGCCCGGGCCCCGCCAGCATCGAGACGGGCGCCCGCCAAGGCTCGGCCCGCCGGCGGTGTCCACCAGGTCCAGGGAGTTGATGCCCGCCCTCCCCAGGGGCCAACGGGCGGTGTAAGCGAGACTCGATGACCCGCCTCCCCTCCCCTTCGATCGCGCCCGAGCCGGTGGCCCTGCGCGGGTCGGCGTGGGCCGATCACGGGCTGATCGACAGCGGCGGGGGGCGCAAGCTGGAACGGTACGGGCCCTACACGGTAGTGAGGCCCGAGGCGCAGTGCCTTTGGACGCCGGGGCTGGACGCGGCGGCGTGGGAAGCGGCCGACGCGGTGTTCGAGGGGGGCGAGGAGGAGGAGGCCGGGCGCTGGCGGTTCGCGCGCCCCTTGCCGGAGACCTTTCCGATGGCCTGGCGCAAGGTGCGCTTTCACGGCCGGTTCACCGCCTTTCGGCATCTCGGAGTTTTTCCCGAACAGGCCGCCAACTGGGAATGGCTCGACGCACGTCTGGATAGTTCAGGAAACCGCCCGCAGATATTGAACCTGTTCGGCTATACTGGCGTCTCTAGCCTGGTGGCGACGGTTCGGGGGGCGGGCGTCACCCATGTGGACGCCTCGAAGAAGGCGGTGGGCTGGGCGCGGGAGAACGCGGCGCTCGCCGAGCTCTCATCGGCGCCGGTTCGCTGGATCTGCGAGGATGCGCGCAAATACGTCCAGCGGGAGGTGAGGCGCGGTTCGCGCTACGACGGGATCGTCCTCGACCCGCCGAAATACGGCCGCGGCCCGGCCGGCGAGGTGTGGCGCTTGCACGAGGATCTGCAGGCCCTGATCGCCGGCTGCGCGGCCCTGCTGTCGGACGAGGCGTCCTTCCTGCTCCTCAACGCCTATTCCGAACGGCTCAGCGGCTTGGCCCTGGCCGCTCTGCTGGCCGACGCGCTTCACGGACGCGGTGGCGTCATCGACTGGGGGGAACTGGCCCTGATGGAGGAGAACCGCGCCCGCGGCGCGGGCCTGTCCTTTTTCGCCCGCTGGAGCGCCCAGAGAGGCGCTGGTCGATGACCGGCCGAACGATCACCTCCCTGACCAACCCCGCCGTCAAGGCGGCGCGCGCCTTGCGTTCGCGAAAGGAGCGCGAGGCGAGCGGGCTTTTCCTCGCCGAGGGGCTGAAGATCGTCTCCGAGGCGGTGGAGCTGGGGCGGGCGCCCCGCCTGCTGCTCCATGGCGCCTCGGCGGCCGATCATCCGCTGCTGGCCCGCGCCCGGGCGGTGGCGCGCGAAAGCGTCGAGGTGACGGACGCCATCCTCGCCAAGATCTCCCGCCGCGACAATCCGCAGACGGTGCTCGGGGTGTTCGAACAACTCTACGCACCCCTTACCGACCTAGAGCCGGCGGCGGCGCGGTGCTGGGTGGCGCTGCAGGCGGTGCGCGATCCCGGGAATCTGGGAACCATCGTGCGCACCGCCGACGCGGCCGGTTGCGGGGGGGTGATTCTGGTCGGCGACTGCTGCGACCCCTACTCGGTGGAGGCGGTCCGGGCGACCATGGGCTCGATCTTCGCGGTCAGGATCGCGCGGTGCGGCGTGGAGGCCTTCATCGCCTGGCGAAAGGGCTGGCCGGGGTGTGTGGTGGGCGCGCTGCTGACGGCCAGCACCAACTTCCGCGCGGCGGCGTATCGCGACCCCGCCCTGATCCTGATGGGCAACGAACAGTCCGGCCTGCCCCCCGAGCTGGAAACGGTCTGCGACCTCACGGTGAAAATCCCCATGCGCGGTCGCGCCGACAGCCTCAATCTGGCGGTGGCGACGGGGGTGATGATCTATGCGGTGATGCGGTAGAGAGAAGCAAAGGAGCCCTGCCATGCTCGCCATTCCCCCCGCCGCGCCCGCGGTTTCACCGCCGCCCCTGGTTCGCCAGTATCGCGATCTCGCCCTGTCGCCGTCGGGTGACAGGATCGCGGCGGTGGAATATTCGGCCACCGGCGAGGAGGCCAGGCAGCCGCATCGGACGGTGGTGATCCGGCGCGCGAGTGATGGGACGGTCGTCGAGCAATTCGACCCGTGCGCGGCTTGCGAATACGGCGGCCCGGCCTGGTCGCCCGATGGCGCGAAGCTGGCGTTCGTGGCCCTGGATCCGGCGACCTTCTCGGCCACGCTGGAGATCGCGGAAAGCGGCAAGGCGCGCGCCGCCTCGACGATCCGGGGGTTGGCGGCGACGCCGCGCTGGTCGCCGGACGGGGCTTCCATCGCGCTCTTAGCCACCCCCGGCGCGCGCAAGCGCACTGGCGCGGTTGAGGCCGGCGCGCCGCAGGTCGGTGAGATCGGCGAGGTCAACGACGAGCAACGGATCGCCGTGGTTCCCGCCGCCGGCGGCGCGCCGCGCTTCGTCTCGCCGGCCGACACCTTCATCTACGAATACGACTGGACGCCGGACGGGCGCGGCTTCGTGGCGACGGCGGCCAAGGGCAACGGCGACAACAACTGGTGGATCGCCAAGCTCGAAGCGGTCGATCTGGCCAGCGGCACGATGCGGACCATCGCTGCGCCGAAGATCCAGATGAACTATCCGCGCGTCTCGCCGGACGGGAAGACGGTGATGTTCATCGGTGGATCGATGAGCGATTTCAGCTCCGTGGGTGGTGATCTTTACGAAACCCCCATTGCCGGCGGAGAGCCGAGAGACGTGACGCCCGGCTGGAAGGGAACCTTCACCTCCCTCGTCTGGCGGACACAAGCGCCGCTTGCCACCGCCCTGGCGGGAGGGCGGACGGTTCTGGCGACCGTCGATCCTTCGACGGGCGCGACCCACACGCTGTGGTCAACAATGGCCACGCTGAACGCAACAGCGTTGAATGGCGCGGTCGCCGTGGACGCCGCGGGGATGCGCGGCGCGGCGGTCAGGGAGGATTTCGCACACCCCCCGACGATCGTCGCCGGCCCGCTGGCCGCCATGGTCCCAATCACCCACGACAACGACTCCTTGGCGCCCGAAGTCGCGGCCCGCGAGGTGACCTGGAAGAACGGCGGGTTCGACCTGCAAGGCTGGTTGCTCGCGCCGCTCGATATCTCGGCGGGCCGGACCTATCCGATGATCACCGTCGTCCACGGGGGACCCAGCGCGGCGGCCCAGCCGCGCTTCGTCTCGCAGGGAACGGTGCGCGATCTGGTGACGCGGGGCTATTTCGTCTTCGAGCCCAATCCGCGCGGCAGCTATGGCCAGGGCGAGGCGTTCACCAGAGCCAATATCCGCGATTTCGGCGGCGGTGACTTTTCCGACATCCTGGCCGGGGTGGACGCGGCGGAGAAGGTCGCGCCCATCGACGATAGGCGCCTGGGTATCTACGGCCACAGCTACGGCGGCTTCATGACCATGTGGGCGGTGACCCACACCGGGCGCTTCCATGCCGCGGTGGCGGGGGCGGGCCTAGCCAACTGGATCAGCTACTATGGCGAGAACGGCATCGACGAGTGGATGATCCCGTTCTTCGGCGCCTCGGCCTATGACGATCCGGCCGTCTACAACGCCGCCTCGCCGATCAATTTCATCAAAAACGCCAAGACACCGACCTTCATCTATGTGGGCGAGCGCGATCTGGAGTGCCCGGCCCCGCAGTCGATGGAGTTCTGGCGCGGCCTTCTGGCCATGCATGTGCCGACCTCCCTGGTCATCTATCCCGGCGAAGGCCACGCGCTGCGTCAGCCCGAGCATGTCCACGATCTGCGCGACCGGATCGTCGGCTGGTTCGACAACTACCTGGGCGGGTGAGGAGACGCCGAACGTTTGGACCGGGGCTGGCGCGGGGAGGAACCATAGCCGCCGGCCAATCGTTCAAAAAACGTCAGTCAAGCTTGGGAGTCACGCCCATGGTCCACGCCATCCTGCACCCAATCCTTCGCCGGATGATCGCGGTCGGCGCGCTTGAGGTGCGTTACGCCGATGGGACCACGGCGAGCTATGGCGATGGCGCGGGAGAGCCGGTCGCGGTGCGACTCACCAACGCTGGGGCCCGCCGAATCGCCCTCAAGCAGGGCCTGGGCCTGGGCGAAGCGTACATGGACGGCGACCTGGAGTTCGAGGCGGGAGACATCTGGCGCCTCCTGGAGATCACCAGCGCCAATCTGGTGCGCCGCCCGCCCCCCAGGCCCGGGCGCCTGACCCGCGGCTTGCACGCGCTCCAGCGGCGGCTTCGGCAATGGAACGACCGCCGCGCCGCTCGGCGGAACGTCGCCCATCACTACGATCTGCCCGACGACCTCTATCGCGGTTTCCTGGGCGCCGACATGCAGTATTCCTGCGCCTATTTCGCGAATGCCGACATGAGCCTCGACGAAGCCCAGGCCGCCAAGCTCGGTCACATCGCCGCCAAGCTGCACATCGCCCCCGGCCAGAGGGTGCTGGATGTCGGCTGCGGCTGGGGGGGCATGGCGCTCGCCCTGGCCCAGCGGTTCGCGGTCAGGGTCACCGGCGTCACCCTTTCGGCCGAGCAACTGGCGGTGGCGCGGCGGCGCGCCGAGGAGGCCAAGCTCGGCGACCGCGTCCAGTTTTCCCTGACCGACTATCGCGATCTTACCGGGCCCTTCGACCGGATCGTCTCGGTGGGCATGCTCGAACACGTCGGCGCTCCCAACTTCCGCGCCTATTTCGACCAGATCGCCCGCCTGCTGACCGACGACGGGGCGGCGGTCATTCACGCCATCGGCCGGATGGAGCCCCCCGGGGTCACCGACCCCTTCATCCGCAAATACATCTTTCCCGGCGGCTACATCCCCTCGCTCTCGCAGGTGACGAGCGCCATCGAAGAGGCCGGCCTGTGGATGACCGACATCGAGATTCTGCGCCGCCACTATGCCGAGACCCTGCGCTGCTGGCGGATGAATTTCTGGTCCCGCCGCGCCGACATGGTCCGCCAGCACGGCGAGCGCTTCTGCCGCATGTGGGAGTTCTATCTGGCCGGCGCCGAAAGCGCCTTCCGCTTCGGCCGCCTGTTCGTCTTTCAGATTCAGCTCGCCAAGCGCGCCGGCGCCCTGCCGATCACGCGTGACTATATGCTGGAGGCCGAACGGTCCGTCGGGCCGCGCGAAGAGGCGCTGCGCCGGGCCTAGCCGTCGCGAGCCGCGATCCGCGGCCTAGCGTCCAGATCCGCCCAGCGTCTTCTCCAGAAACGCCGCGGTCGCCGTATCCGCCGCCAGCCAGCTCGCGTGGCGCAGGAAGCCGTGGATTTCGTTGGGGATCACCAGTTCCTCGAATGGCAGGTTCGCGGCCTCAAGGCGCCGGGCCAGATCGACGGTCTGCTGGAAATCGACATTGCGGTCGTCGTCCCCCTGGATCAGCAGCACCGGCGAGCGCCAACGGGCGATGTCGGCGTCGGGCGAGGCGGCCCAGGCGACGACGCGCGCCGCCGCGCGGTCGCCCTGTTCGAAGCGGTCGGGCGCGGGGCCGATATCGTGGACGATCTCGGGCCACCAGTCATGCACGCCGTGCATATCGACCCCGGCCTTGAAGATGTCGGAGTTGCGGGCCAGGGCCAGGGCGGTGAGATAGCCGCCGTAGGAGCCGCCCCAGATGCCGATGCGGGCCGGATCGACGCCCGGCGTCGCCTGCAGGAAGCGCGCGGCGGCCACCACGTCCTGATACTCCGACGCTCCGGCCGGGCCCGCGTTCTCCGGATGCTGGAAGGCCCGGCCATAGCCGATGCCGAGGCGATAGTTCACCGACAACACCGTCATTCCATGCGCGGCCAGATACTGGTTCACCGCATAGGCGTTGCTGTAATAGTCCATGTAGTGCCAGCCGAGCAGCATCTGCCTGGGCGGTCCGCCGTGCACGAAGACAACGCCCGGCTGGGGCTTTTCACCGCCCGACCGCTGGAAAAGCTGACCGTGCACGGTCGTCCCGTCGGCGGCCTTGAAGGCGACATATCGGGGGGTGACGAAGGCGTCTCTTGGGAAGTCCGCCGGCGCCCCGCCGTCGTCCAGGGTGCGCCGCCCCGCCCCGTCCGCGCCGACCATGGCCAGAGAGGGCGCCGCCCTCGCCCCGGCGGCGATGAAGGCGACGGCGCCCCCCGAAGCGGCGACCGGATAGGCCTCAAGGCCCTCGCCGGTGGTGAGGGCCACCGGCGCGCCGCCATCCACGGCCATGGCGAAGAGATGTCGCCGGTCGCCGTCGTCGGTCGCGCCGCCTGTGTTGGCGTCGTAGATCGCCGCTCGCCCGTCCCGGCTCAGCCGTGCGTGTTCGACCATGAAGGCGCCGGGCGTCAGCAGCCTGGCCTCGCCTCCCGCCGCGGCGACGGCGTAGAGGTGCGGCCAGCCATCCATCTCGGCCCGGAAAATCAGGCGGTCGCCCGCCGCCCACATCAAGTCCGCCTCGTCCTCGATATCTGGATAGGAACCCTCCAGGGTCCTGGAGCTCCGCCAGGCCGCCGCGCCGGCCCCGGTGGCGGGGTCGGCGGTCCAGATCGCCCACGGCTGGGGAACTTCCCTGAGCAACGGTTCTGGCGCGCCGCCATCGCCCGGCTGGCGGATGAAGGCGATTCGCGCGCCGTCCGGCGACCAGACAGGCGCGGAATCCTTGGACGTCGAGGGGGCCAGACAGAGGATCGGCCGGTCCTTGCCCGAAAAGACGCCTATGAAGGCGTGATCGCCGCGCCCCGAGACGAAGGCCAGGCGCGCCCCGTCCGGCGACCAGGCCAGGGCGCTGTCGCTCCCGCGGTCGAAGAACAGCCGCTCGGCCTTGCCCTTGCCGCCGAGCGGCGCGGCCCACACCTGTTTGTCCTTGATGAACGCCACCACGCCGCGCGCCGACAGGGCTGGCGCGTCGCCCTCCGCCACCTTCACCGGCACGCCCCCTTTCAAGCCGATGGACCAGATGGTCACCGCCGGCGCCTCGGTCCCCGAGGCCGGATCGGGGGCGAGGCCGCCCTCGGCCGGCCAGTTGGCGTCATGGTCGCCGCCGCGCACATAGACGAGCCGCGAGCCATCGGGCGAAAACGTGAGCTGCGTGAGTTCCTGCCCGTCGTCGGCGGTGTAGCGACTCGCTTGACGAGGGGCGAATCTCGGTCCCCGCGCCACCCACACGTTGCGCACGCCGGCCAGATTTCGCACCCAGGCGATGGCGTCGCCGTGGCTTGCCGCGACAAGGTCGCTCTCGAAGGGGTAGTCGAGAACCTGCCGCATGGTGAACGAGTCAGAGGCGGTCGCCGCCACGGCCGGCGCCGCCAGCGACACGGCCATCAGCGGCGCAAGGGCCACGCGAGCAAAGCGATTCATCGTCATACCCTCGAGAGATCGATGGCCCACCATAGCCGTTGCGCGTGGAACATGAAGGCCGCCGCCGCTACACTCTCTCGCCGCCACCCAAACCGGAGATACTCACCGATGAAATCGCCGATCTGCGAAATGCTGGGGATCGAATTTCCCCTGCTGGCTTTCAGCCACTGCCGCGACGTGGTGGCGGCGGTGAGCCGGGCGGGTGGTTTCGGCGTCCTGGGCGCCACCAGCCATTCGCCGGCCTCCATTCATCGGGAGCTGGCCTGGATCGACGAGCATGTCGGCGGCAAGCCCTATGGCCTGGACGTTCTCATCCCGGAGAACATGGCCACCGCCGGCGAGACCGGGGTCACTTACAACAGCCTCGCGACCCGGGTGCCGGCGGCGCACCGCGCCTTCGCCGAGCATCTCCTTGCCAGCGTCGGCGTCGATGGCGCGGCCCAGGTCGTCCCCGACGACCGCCCCCAGCCCTTCGATCCGGGCGAAGCCATGCGGGTGCTCGAAGCGGCCTTCGAACATCCGATCCGCCTGATCGCCAACGCCCTGGGCGTCCCGCCGCCGGCCATGATCGAAATGGGCCGCGCCCATGGCGTGCCGGTCGCCGCCCTGGTCGGGGCCAGGGAGCACGCGCTGCGCCAGGTCGCCGCCGGGGTCGATATATTGGTCGTCCAGGGCACGGAGGCCGGCGGCCACTGCGGCGAAGTCACCGCCCTGGTTCTGGTCCCCGAGGTGATCAAGGCCATCCAACCTATCCGTGACGTGCCGGTGCTGGCCGCGGGCGGGATCATGAACGGCGCTCAGATGGCCGCGTGCATGGCCATGGGGGCGGCCGGCGCCTGGACCGGCTCGGTTTGGCTGGCCACGGTGGAGTCGGAAACCACTGAAATCTTCCGTGAAAAGATGATCTCGGCCACGTCCCGCGACGCGGTGCGCTCCAAAAGTCGCACCGGCAAGCCCGCCCGTCAGCTCCGCTCGACCTGGACCGAGGCCTGGGAGCGCGATCCGATGAGCCCGGGGCCCCTGCCCATGCCCCTGCAGAGCCTGATCAGCGAACACGCCCTGCGCTCTGTGGATCGCGCCGCGGCGGGCGGCAACGCGGCGGCGCGCGACATGGTCACCTATTTCGTCGGCCAGGGCGTCGGCCTGATCGACAGCGTCCGCTCGGCCGGTCAGGTGGTGCAGGACTTCAAGCAGGAATTCCTCGAGGCGGTGGAGCGGCTGGAGGCGCTGGTGGCCGACTAGTACCGCTGCACAGAGGTTCTGACGGGTTGGCTCATCGTAGGACGGGCAAGGTCTCGGGGGCGAGGAGTATTTCGATGCTGCGTGGGACGCCGGGCTGGCGTCGGATCAGGCCCTGGCGTTCGAGGGTGAGGATCATTTGATGGACTGAGGGCGGGGTGACCTGGAAGTGGCGCTGCATGTCGGCCTCGGCCGGGGGACGTCGGGACAGGCGCGTATAGGCCCAGATGAAGGCCAGATACTGGCCCTGCTTTTCGGTGAAGCTGGGCGGGAGTGGCGCGCTGGCGTCGCCAGAGATTTGATTCATTTGAGATTCAACTGCGCCGGGACCCTCGATGGAGACCCGGATGAATGTACGATATCGCGTCGATCTCAGCCAAGCCGAGCACGACGATCTCACGGCGCTGGTGAGTAGCGGCAAGCACGCGGCGCGCAAGCTCAAGCGGGCGCAGATCCTTCTGGCCGTCCATGCCGGCATCGCCGAGGAGACCATCGTCGCCTCTCTCGGGGTCAGCGGATCGACGATCTACCGGACCAAGCGCCGCTTCGTGGAGGGGAATCTGGAACTGGCCCTCAGCGAGGAGCCGCGTCCCGGGGCCGAGCGCAAGCTGTCGGGCAAGGAGGAAGCGCTGCTGGTGGCCACCGCCTGCTCCGGGCCGCCGCCGGGCCGGGCGCGCTGGACCTTGGACCTCTTGGCCACAGAGATGATCAAGCTCACCGACCATGAGGACCTCTCGCGCGAGACGGTGCGCCGAAGGCTGGCGGAAAACGATCTGAAGCCATGGCGCAGGGACATGTGGTGCATTCCCAAGGTCGATGGCGAATACGTTGCGCGCATGGAGGACGTGCTCGACCTCTACGCCGAAGCGCCCGATCCCAACCGGCCGGTGGTGTGCTTCGATGAGAGCCCGCCCAGCTCATCGGCGAGGTGCGCGCGCCGATCGCCGCCAAACCCGGCCGGCTCGAGCGCTACGACTGCGAATATCGCCGCAACGGGACGGTCAACCTGTTCGTCTTCCTCGACGCCCATCGGCCCTGGCGCAGGGTGAAGGTCACCGACCGGCGCACCAACCAGGACTTCGCCCAATGCATGCGTGATCTGGTCGATCTGCACTATCCCGACGCGCCGCTGGTCCGCGTGGTGATGGACAACCTCTCCACCCACTCGGCCGGGGCGCTCTACGACGCCTTCCCCGCGCCAGAAGCCCGCCGCGTGCGTGAGCGGCTGGAGTTCCACCACACCCCCAAGCACGCCAGTTGGCTCAACATGGTCGAGATCGAAATCGGCGTCCTGCGCAGCCAGTGCCTCGACCGCCGCATCGACGACAAGGACCACCTGATCTCGGAAATCGCCGCATGGGAGAAACGCCGCAACGCCGACGGCGCTCGAATCAACTGGATGTTCACCACCGAAAAAGCCCGCGAAAAACTCCGCAAAGCCTACCCCGTCAAAGAGTCATAATCTCTGTGCCGCGGTACTAGGCCCCTCAATTACCCTATTTACTACCGCCGCTTGGGCCGTGCGAACGGATCGCCTTGCGCCTCATGAGCGTCGAAGCCGAAGCGGGCGAAGCCGGCTCGTATCTCGGGGCTCAGAGGGGCTTCGATGTCGATCAGGCCCCGCGAGGGATGCGGCAGGGTCAGCCGGCGGGCGTGGAGTTGCAGCTTCAGGTGTCCGGAGGCCGCGATGGACGCCGGGGTGCTATATTTGGAATCGCCCAGGATGGGGTGGCCCAAGGCCAGCATATGGACGCGAAGCTGGTGGGTGCGGCCAGTCAGGGGGCGAAGCGCCAGCCACGCGGCGCGCGGGCCGGCCCGCGAGATCGTGACGAACTCGGTAATCGCCGACTTGGCCTTGGGATCGCCGGCATCGACCGGGGTGACCCGCTCGAAGTCCTGAGCGCCGGTCTTGGCGAGCGGCAGATCGACGACCCCATCGACCGGCCGTGGGTTGCCCTCGACGATGGCCCAATAGGTCTTCTGGGCGCGGCGTTTGGCGAAGGCGGCGGCGAGTTGGGCCGCGGCATTGGCCGACTTACCCAGCACCATCACCCCGGAGGTGTCGCGGTCGAGGCGGTGGGTGAGGCGCGGACGATCGGCTCCCTGCCCCCAGGCGCCGAGCAGCCGGTCGATGTGCCGAGCCGTCTTAGTCCCACCCTGGACGGCCAGGCCGGCCGGCTTGTTGAGCACCAGCACCTCGTCGTCCTCAAAGAGCACCAGGCTCTGGGCGAAGTCAGCGTCGCGGCAGGATAGACCTTCCCGAGACTCGCGCGGCGGCGCATCCGGGAGGGGCGGCACACGCACCTGGACGCCGGCGGCGAGCCGCGTGTCGGCCCTGACCCGTGCGCCATCGGCGCGGAGCTGGCCGCTTCGCGCCAGCTTGTGAATCTGGGTCTGGCCCAGATGCGGCCAGCGCCGACGCAGCCAGCGGTCGAGCCGCATCCCACCCTCCGCCTCGCCGACGGCCAGGAGTTTGACTTCACCCATCAGGGCGCGATCCCATATCGTTTTGCTTCCTCCGGAAGACGAGGATTGAGGGCGACGGCGGCGGCCATATCCGCGTCGCCCTGGGTTTTCAGTCCCTTGCGCGTCCTGGCGAGGCCCCGGCCATAGAGAGACCAGTCGGTCTTGGGCGCAAGGATCAGGGCGGCGTCGTAGTCCGCGATGGCTTTGTCGTAGTCGCCCAGGCGCAGGCGGACGAGGCCGCGGCTGTCGAGGATTTCGGAGGATTTGGGCGCCAATTTCAGGGCGGTGTTGCAATCGGCCAGGGCCTTGTCCAGGTCGCGCCCCATCAAGGCTCTGGCCCAGCAACGCTCGTTCAAGGCGACGGCCATTCTGCCATCGGCGGGATGGGCGGCGATCCACAGGTTCAATTGGCCGACCTCTCGGTCGAGGAGTTCGGCCGCATCGTAGAGCGCGGCGATCCGCAGGCGCACGTCGGCCTGCCTGGGCGCCAGGCCGGCGGCGGCGTCGAGATCGGCGGACGCCTTGGATTTGTCTGGACCCTGAAGGCGAAGTTCGGCCCGCGCCAACCGCGCATCGACATCGTCAGGCGCGATCTTAAGCGCCTGGTCGAGATCGGCCATGGCCAGAGCTGGGCGCCCATCGCCCGCGTACGCCATGGCCCGCTGGGTGAGATATCGGGCCTCGGTGGGGGCGATCTCGTGGGCGCGCGTGAAATCGGCAATGGCCAGGTCGAACCGCCGGCGAGCCGCGAAGGCCGCGCCGCGGCGGCTGAACCCTTCGGCGTCGGTGGGCTCGCCCCTCCCCTCCTCCCGCGCCGGAGCCGCTTTGGGAGCCTGATCGGTTCCTTCCTGAAGCCGCGCCGTCGTGGCGAGGTTGAACACCGGACCGCCATTGTAGGTGAAATAGAGCTTGTGCTGGCTGTTGGCGACATAGACCCGGTGGGACAAGAAGAAGTCGACCCCAAGCAGCATGTCGATGCCTTCGCCCAGATCGAGCGCGCCGATACGCAATCTGGTGTCGCGAATCTCCTCCCCGCCGATCTTGAAGGACGCCACCGGCGCGATCCAGGTTTCGATCATGCGGCGGCCGAGACCGTAGGTGACACCCGCCGGGGTCACGCCCGGGTCGCCCGGCTTCACCCCGGCCCGCGCGGCGGCGCGCAGCGACAGGACCGATGTCGAAGCGCCGGTATCGAATACCACGCGGATTGGGATTCCGTCGACGGTGGCCGACCCCTCGGTGAGATACGAGGGGCGCCCGGCGCCAAAGAGGTCCATGGCCGAAAAGGGCTTGTCGCCGGCCCAATAGGCTAGCGCGTCCCGACCGCAAGCGTGGGGCTGAATGAGGCGAATGGCGCCGTTGGCGAGATCGTATTCCACGTCGGCGAGGCGCAGCACGTTCTGGCCGATCAGGCCGGCGGCGCCCGCGCCCGGTTCGCCCCCCCCGACCAGAAATTCGATATTGGCGAGGGGGGTGTCGGCCAGGGTGAAGGTCTTGACGGTGGTCGCCGACAGCGCCACGTCGCCGCCGATGCCGGTCAGGGTCAAGCCGAACGGGGCGGGATTGAGTCTCAGGCCATAGCGAGTCGCGTTGGCTGGCGAGATCAGGCTGTAAAAGGCCCCGCTATCGACGACGAACAGCGCCGGCGCTCCGTTGATCTTGGCGGAGATCGTGGGCTTGAAGCCGGTCATGGTGACGGCCAGTTCGGCGATCCTGCCCAGGACGCAGGCCGCGAGAACGGGACTCGCGAGAAGCGACAGGGCGAGAACCAGGGACGCGACGGTCAGAAATGGTCTCCGGCTCATCTGTCGACGCCGCCCATCAGGCGCGCGGTTGGGCCGCGCCATAGCGGACAACTTCGACCTTCTCCAGGGTGACCAAGCCTATGCCGCGCACGCCGTCTATCGCCGCGAGAAAGGCGCGGACCTTGTCGTCGGTATCGACAATCTCGATCACCAGGGGGAGTTTGCCGGAAAATTCCAGAATCTTGGCGGTATGGATGACGCTCGACTGGCCATAGCCCATGGGACCTCGCAGCACGGTTGCCCCGGCCAAACCCAACCCCCGCGCCTTCAGCACGATTTCCTCATAGAGCGGCCGATGACCGCTCTGGCGGCCCTCCTCGGTATAGATCCTGAGCAGAACGGCGGGGCCCGGCGTCTGCATGGATCAGCCCCCCTTCACCGCGTTGATCGCCATGGCCGCCACATGGCCGAGCCAGACCGAAACAAGGCATAGCATGACCGAGGCGCCGATGTTCAGCCCGGCGCGCAGGAATTCCCCGTCCTGGGCGAGGCTCAGGGTTTGCAGGCTGAACGAGGAGAAGGTCGTGAAGCCGCCGCAGACGCCCACCATGACAAACAGGCGCGTGTCGTTGGCGACCAGCACCCGGCCGTCCGGTCCAGTGAGGGTGGCGAAGAAGCCGATGACGAACGAGCCCGCGACATTCACCAGCAAGGTTCCCCAGGGAAAAATCTGGCCAAACCAGTTGGTGACCGCGCTCTGGCAGCCATAGCGGGCCATGCCGCCCAAGGCGCTGCCCACCGCTATCCAGAAATAGGTGATCACCTGCGCGAACTCCTTTGGTCGGAAGATGGCCCGGCGACAGCGGCAAGGCCGCGCCCCTATCGGGCGGTGTTTTTGTCATCGATGGCGCCCGCGCCGCAACTGTTGCCGGATCGCGCGCGTTTGGCTAGCATCCACGGCCATCGAAGTAACGGGGATGGAGTCCCCCGCTTACCGCCGCGAGGCTGATGACTCCTACCTTCGGCGCGGCGGGCGCGTGTCTCCGCCGCCGGGGTAGGAGCCAAGCCCGTTCCTTCTCCCTTTCGTGACACGCCCGCGGTCGCCCGATTCTCATCGGCCGGCCTGAAGGCGAGGCGGAAATGACCCATGTCTGGGCTCTGGCGGCGCTGTGGCTGGCGCTGGCCCTGGTGGCGACCCTGCTGTCGATCTGGCTGCGGGTGGCCACCGCCCTTTCCGAAATCGTGGTCGGGACCATAGCGCAGGTGATCGTCGGCGCGGTGGTCGGTCAGGCGATCCTGGGAACCAGCGAATCGTGGATCACCTTCCTGTCCGGGGCGGGAGCGATCGTGCTGACCTTCCTCGCCGGCGCCGAGCTCGACCCGACCGTGCTCAAGAGCAAGCTGCGGGAGGTCAGCGCGGTGGGTGTGATTGGATTTGTCGCGCCGTTCGTTGGCTGCGCCCTGGCGGCTCGCTTCCTGCTTCACTGGGACCTTCGGCCGAGCCTGCTGGCGGGGGTGGCCCTCTCCACGACTTCGGTGGCCGTGGTCTACGCGGTTATGCTGGAGTTCGGCCTCAATCGGACCAACTACGGCAAGACCATTCTGGCCGCCTGCTTCATCAACGACCTGCTGACCGTGCTGGCCCTGGGTCTCATCTTCGCGCCCTTCACACTCAAGACTCTGATCTTCGCTGGTGGATCGATCGTCGCCTTCGCCATCCTGCCCTGGCTGACGCCCCGCTTTTTCCGCTGGTTTGGCGGCCGGCCTTCGGAACTGGAGGCGAAGTTCCTGCTCCTCGTCCTGTTCGGCCTGGGCGCCTTGGCGGCCTGGGCCGACAGCGAGGCGGTGCTGCCGGCCTATCTGGTCGGAATGGTGCTGGCCGGCACAGTCGGCAAGGACCACGTCCTGGTCCGTCGCCTCCGGACTCTGACCTTCGGCCTGCTCACCCCGTTCTATTTCATCCGAGCCGGCTCGTTCGTTTCCGTGCCGGCCCTGATCGGCGCCCCGCTGGCCTTCGCGATCCTGCTGGGTTCGAAGATGATCACCAAGTTCGTGGGCGTCTTTCCCATGACTCTGCTGTTCAGGAGTCCGCGTCGGGAGTCGATGTACACCACGCTCTTGATGTCGACCGGCCTCACCTTCGGGACCATCTCATCCCTGTTCGGGCTGTCGCACCATATCATCACGCAAGCGCAGTATTCCCTGCTGGTCGGCGCGGTGATCGGCAGCGCCGTCGTGCCGACCCTGATCGCCAACGCCTTCTACATGCCGCGCCACCTCCTGCCGACGACCGGCCCTGAACGGGATCTCGAACCGGCGCGGGGGTCCGATCTGGCGCCCGTCACCGCTCGGTCAAGCCCAGGCGCGCCAGAAGATCGCTGAAGTCGGCCGGCGGCGGGGCGGCGGCGCGCATTTCGCCGCCCGCCGGATGGGGAAAGGCCAGGGCGGCGGCGTGGAGCATCACCCTGGCGACCGGGGCGCCGGCCAGAACGAGCGCGCCGCCGTAGCGCGCGTCGCCGGCGATGGGACGTCCGATGGAGGCCATATGGACACGAAGTTGATGCATCCGCCCGGTGCGGGGGGAAAGCTCGACCAGGGCGGCGATCTGGTTGGCGGACAAGGTCCGGTAGCGGGTCGAAGCGGACTGGGCGTCTGGATGGTCGGGTGGCGAGACGCGGACATGGGCCTGCCGACCCTCCTCGTGCCGGCGCAGCGGCGTCTCGATCAGGCCGGAAGGCGGATCGGGCGCGCCGGGCGCGGCGATGGCCAGATAGGTTTTCTTGATCCGCCGGGCCATCATCGCCTTGCCGAGAAAGGCCGCCGCCGGTTGGGTCTTGGCGGTCAGGATGACGCCGGAGGTGTCGCGGTCGAGACGATGGATGAGACGCGGCCGCTTGCCGCTCGACTTGGCGAAGGCGGCGAGCAGGTCGTCCAGGATGTGGGCGGCGATCCGCCCGCCCTGGCTGGAGAGACCGGGCGGCTTGTTCAGCGCCAGGATATGGTCATCCTCGAAGATCACCAGCGAACGGACGAAGGCGATGTCGGCGGGGGCGAGGGTGCTTGCGGTCATGGGCGGCAACCTCCCTTCCGGCGTCAATCCACCTCTCCGGCAAACAACAGGTCCAGGGTGGGAAGATCCCTCCGCCAGGCGGACGTTTTGGAAGCATCGCCGTTCATCTCTCGTTCGACAAGGATGAATGCGAGCGCTGGGCGCAGCTCAATCCCCACCCCCAATCGTCCAAGGCCGCTGGCCACGCGACGGCTGTGACCAGGCGATCCGCCAGCCGCTCGGGGCCGCGAACACTTCGGCCGCGCCACCCTTGGCGAAGTCGGCGCGGGTGAGCACGATAGCGCCTTTGCAGGGCGGCGGGGCATCGGCGCGGAAGATCAGGATGTCGGTTTGCGCGCACAGTCCGCCGGCTCGTTCGGCGCTGGGCGGCCGCTTGGTCCACCAGGCGGCGACGGCGGGCCGGGTGGGGCCGATCGGGACGCAGCCCTTGCGGTCGCAGTCGAAGAAGCGCTGCTGGAGAGCCAGGGCGGCGCCGGGATCGGCGGTGAAGGCGAACCCGCGCCGTTGCGCCCAAAGCTGGGTGGCGTAGAGCCGCATTCCCGGCTTGAGGGGTATTTCCCTGTGCTCCGCTACGATGGCTGCGTCGTTTCCGTCGGCGGCGATCCAGGCGATCGGCGCCGGCGGCCTGGGCCACAAGGCCACCGCGGCGGCCATCGGGACGCCGATCCAGCGCAGAGACCCCTTCCACAGGCACGCGAACACGATCCCTAGATAGGAGATGGCCAGGGCGATCTGCGGCGCGCTGGGAAGGGTGAGCGCGGCGCCGGGCGCGACGGCGAACAGGTGGCCGAGGAAGATCACTCCCCGCGCCGCCCAGCCAGCCAGCCAGAAGATCGGCGCGGCCAGGGCGTGGCTCAGACCCACCGCCTCGGCCAGCAGGCTGAGCGCCAGGGCTGGCATCAAGAGGGCGGTGGCCAGGAAATCGGCGGTCAGATTGGCGAACACCCCGTAGTTGGCCACCCGGTTGAAGTGCTGGATGGCGAAGGGTCCGGTGGCCGCTCCGGCCACGAAACTCACCATGAGCATGGCGATCGTCCAGTCCCGAACCTTCTGAATCGCCGCCAAGGGCCACGCCAGCAACACCGGGGCCGGCGCCCGGCGCCAGAGTTCGGCCAGGGCAACCAGGGAGGCGGTGGCGCAGAAGGACATCTCGAAGCCCGGGGCCAGGACGACGTCGGGCTCGGTGATGAGGATGATCAGGGCGGCCAAGCTCAGCGAATGCAGGCTCACCGCCCGGCGATCGACCAGGATGGCGAAGAAGGCCACGCTGGCGGTGATCGCCGCCCGCCGGGCCGGGGGATGGGCGCCCGACAGGATCAGATAGCCGCCCACAACCACCAAGGCCGCAGCGGCGGCGATCTTCTTGCCGGGAACGCGCAGGGCCAGCCATGGCCAGGCCGCGATGGCGAAGCGGAAGGCGAAGAACGCGAAACCGCTCAAGGCGGCGGTGTGAAGGCCGGCGATGGCCAGCATATGGGCCAGTCCCGAGGCGCGCAGGTCATCGCGGTGGTTGGCGGCCAGCCAGTCCTGGTGGCTGGTGGTTACCGCGACGGCCAAGCCCGCCGCCCCTCCGTCATCCGCTCCCATAACCGCGCCGATGTCGGCCGCCAGACGGCGCGCCACCGACCAGCGCAGGGCGTTGACGGCCATCTCCAGCCGCAGCCGCCAGGGCGGCGGCTGTGAGGGGACAAGAGAGTCTGGAGTCGTGGGATTGGGCGGGACATGGCGGCATGGGGTGGGACGAAACCTTATAGAATAAGGGCTTAAAGAAAAAATGGCCGGCGCGGAAGTCGCGGATGGTTGTCTGGAGTCGGGGCCCATTTAGACGACGTTCGGACAGGAGAAGCTGGAGTCTGCGGCGGTGGTGGGAGAGCCTATCACAAACCCATCAGAGACCTCTGAAAGCCTTCTCAGCAAGGGGTTTTGCGCGTTTTCGAGGGTCGGACAGGGGCGTTTCGGCGACCTGGAAGGGGCCCAGTTCGCATGCGGAAGTGGGCCCTTAGCGGGCCCAGTTCGAAAAGAGGGGGCCCAGTTCGACAAACGATTGAGTCCTAAAGAAAAAATGGCCCGGCGCCGTTCGAAAGACGGTTTGCAAATTGCGGGTGAACTGGGCCTTTTTTACACAGCCTGAATTTGTTCAGGGTGGCCCATGGCGGCGTCACGGGAGGAAGGTCGGGAGGCTATCACTACCACCTCCAAACAGGGAATCCCTCTACATGACGAAGATCTCCGAAACTCACGTCAAGGACGCTGACGCGGTCGACCATGCCACGGGCAATGAAGGCGTCCACGGCGAGAAGCTGCACAAGGGTCACCCGGTCACCGAGACCGTCGAGACGGGCCGCGATCCGACCCGCACGGTGACCAAGGAAACGACCGTCGAGGAAGACTGACCAGCGGCGGCGATCCTCCGGGGTCGCCGCCATCAGGCCATGAACATCCGCATCGACATCCACATCCACCCCGGGTCCGGCGAGCCAGCGCCTGACCTCAAAACCATCCTGGCAGCGATCGAAGGATTGAAAACCACCCTCATGGACGCCAACACCGCCCTTACCGACCTGCAAGCCCAGGTCGCCGCCGAAACCACCGTGACCGCCTCGGCGATCACCCTGATCAACGGCATCCCGGCCCTCCTGGCCGCCCAGGGCGTCTCGCCCGACCAGGTCGAAGCCGTCGCCCAGAGCCTCAAGACCCAGTCCGACGCCCTCGCGGCGGCCGTCACCGCCAACACGCCCGCGGCCCCGGCTCCCGCGCCCGGAACCTGATCACATCGCGACAAGCGATGTCTTACCCGGCGGCCGTTCCGAAAGGGCGGCCGCCGTTCTATTTGAGCTTCAGTGCCCTCTTGCAGAAGGCCGTCGACCAGTCGGGATGCTGGACACAATAGGCCACCACGGACGCCAGCGCCGGCTTGTTCATGATCATGACCTGATCGGCCAGGTCGATCGCTCCGGCGTATTGAAGGTTGTCGAAATTGGCGGCCTTGAGATCGGCGATCGGAAATCCAACCGAGATAGCCGGCATTGCCGATTCGTGGCCGAGGCGATCGACCATCTTCTCGTCGAAGAAGAAGATCACGCCATTCACCCCCGGAGCAGCTTCGGCGTAGGGCTTCTGAAGGCCGATTCCGACCGAGCGAACGGTGTCGCCGGCGGACATCACCATGCCGTCGGGCGTGTAGTCATCCTTAATCATCGCATCGACCATCAAGGTTTGGCCATCGACCTCGACCTTGGTGATTGTATCCGCCGCGCTCTTGAGCGACGGCCCGGCCCCGGCTGGCGTTGGCTTGGCAATGACGGGCTCCGCCACCCGCGGCGCCGGCGGAACCCGTGCTGCCGCCGCTGCCGGAGGCGCGGGTGGCGCGGGAGGAAGAAGAGACCCTCCGACGCCGAAGGCGATCACGGCAACGACGACGCCGCCGAAGGCGCTCAACCGCCTGCGCAACCATGCAAAGGGCAGCGGGTGGATCAGGCCGATCACCGACGCGATGACCAGCACAAGGGAGCCAAGAATCAGGAGAACGCCCACGGTCTCTTTCATATCGATGTCCCTAAACAGGTTGAAAGACGGAGGCGAGGATGCGCCCGACGGGAGCGAGCATCTGTTGGCTGTCGGCGGCGATGGTGATCGGCTCGGTTTCAGGGCCGGCTTTCAGCATGAGGCCTTCCGGTCGGACCTGAACACGACGAACGATAGGCCGCCCATCGAGAAGCAAAACATAGACGTGGCCGTCGCTGAGTTCTGGCTGCGCATCCTGGCATAGAACGAGGTCGCCTTCCCGGCCGATCTCGGGCATGGCGTCTGATAGCAGAGTGGTGAGCCAGAGTCGGTGGGTCGTATGGACCGCGCGAGATATCCACTCGCGACGGATTCGCATCTTTTCGACTGGCGGCGGGATGTCTCCAGGCTCGAACTTCGCCATGTCGAAACGGAAAAGCACAAGCCAGTCCGCGTCGGACTGCTCGACCACACTGCGTTGGCCCTCGCCCTTGATGAGCCATCGAATGTTGACGCCCAGTTCGTCGGCCAAGGCCAGGGCGCGTTCGGCGTTGGGCGCCGCGCCCTTGAGGTAGTTGTCGAGGGTCTGCTGGGGGATTCCGACCGCCCGCGCGACCTCTGAGGCGCGCCTCATGCCGATCGCCGCGCGGAGCCTGCCGGCGAAGCCGGAAGTTTTCCACGTTCTTCGATCATCGGCGGGTTGACTAATCCCACTTTCAGGTTTCTCTACCCGCTTGCCGGTAATTCGCCTTGCCATCAGGGAGACCTCGCGTCAATGCACCCAGAACTCGTCAAAGCGGAGCTGCGAATTCGTTTCGGCACAGTGAGGGCGTTCGAAATCGCCTTCGGCCTCGCGACCAATTCGGTCCGGGACGTACTGCGCGGGCGCTCGGCTCGAAAGACCGCCCAAGCCATCTCCGATTCTCTCCAAATCCCCGTCACGTCGCTTTTCCCCCGTCGGTTCGCCGACGTTGACGAGGATACAGCCCGGAAACGGGACGCGCATCGTCTAAATGAGCGCGCGGTCTAGAGATGGCCCGCGAACACCAGGTCGTCGGCGAGATCGTCGCCATTCCGGTGATGGCGATCGCGGTAAAGGATCGGCTGCGGCCGATCGATCCGGTCTGGGCCGCCGCGCTCGGATCGATGATAGCGGTCGACGGGCAGAGAACACCGATCGAGGTCTGCCGGTTGCCCGGCGACAAGGGCTATTTGCTGGTCTCCGGCGGCCATCGGCTCGAAGGGGCGATCTTCGCGGCCATCCCGACCGTGAACGCCATCATCGTCGACAACAACGCCTTGGAGCGACGGTCGCGGGAGGTGTCGGAGAACCTCTGGCGGAAGGACCTCGGCCCGTTGGACCGCGCGGCTACCGTCGCCGAGCTCTACGCCATTCGCAAGGCAATCGATGGTCTGGCACCAACCCAGGATGCTCATGCCGCCGTTGGCGCTTTTCGCGGGCCTAAGGACCTGAAAGAAGATGCGAAACAAGCGAGTGACACCGTGTCACTCGCTTTCGGCTGGTCCGAGGGTGTAGCCGAACAAGTCGGGTTGTCCAGACGGACGGTCTACCGCGACCTCGCCCTCCATCGCCGCCTCCTGCCCGACGTCGTGGAGTTGATCCGCGACCATCCGGTGGCCGCCAGCCAGGGCCAGCTTAAGGCGCTCACCAAGCTCACCGACGAGGAGCAGCGGGCGGTCGCGAAGGCGGTAGTCAGCGGGGAAGCAAAGACTCCGGCCGCAGCCGTCAAGGCGATGCGAGGCTGGAAGCCGCCGGAGGACAATCAGGACCTCTACTACGGCCGCCAGATCACCCTCTGGAGCCGGTTCACGGCCAAGACCAAGCGCAAGGTGCTGGCGGAGATCATCGCCAGGGATCGCGACCTCCCGCGTGATCTGAAGGCGTTCCTCGCCCCCCTGAGCGAAGCAGGGAAGGCCCCATGAAAACCGGCCGGCAGGACCTGGACGCCATGCTGCGGGTCGCCTCGATCCCGGCCGACGAGTCCACGTTTCTCCTACGCGCCCAGGATCCCAACGCCGCCGCGACCGTGCGGGCGTGGGTGGAGATATCCAAGCATGCCGGGGTGCCCAAGGCCGTGCTGGAACAGGCCCTGCGCCAGGCCGACGCCATGGAGCGCTGGCCGGTCAAGAAGCTCCCCAACGCCGACCATCTCACCGAGGACGAGGCCAAGCAGCTCGCCTACGCCCACTCAAGACGGCTGTGGAACCATGGCCGAATCACCCGCGCGGCGGCCGGCGCGGCGGCGATGATCTATTTTCTCGACCGGGTGATGGAAGCCGAAGAGCCCGACATCCACGCTCTGGCCGACGACGCGAAGGAACTCCGCGCCCTCCTGACCTCGGGCGCCGCCGATGCGTGAGGCGCGCGCCCCCGATCCGATCCGGCTGCGCGCCTGGCTGGAATATGTCGCCCAGACCGCCATCGACATGCTCGACGCGCTCGACGCGCCGACGATGGACCTCGAAGACGACGAGATCGAGGCCGATGACGACTTCGAGGCGGTCACATGAAGCGCCCTCCCGCCGTGCGATTTGCATTCAGCCAAGTCGCGCTAGACAGGTTTCGGATTGGGCTCGATCAGGCGGCCGCTCAACTTCGGATAGCTGGCGCCCAGTTGGTGCCCGCCCTGAAAACGTTCCAGGTTGACCTGGAGACCTATCGCGCCCGGCTGAAGGCCGCCGCGTGAAGCGCCGCCCCGCCCTCTTGGCCGACCAGCTCGCCTTCACGTTCGAGGCGCCGTCGCCGGCCCGGCTTGACGCGGGCCTGGCGGGGCTGGAGCGGTTCGTGGCGGCGGGGGTGGCGCGGGCGCTCAAGGAGGACACCCGCTCGCGCGATGAGGTCGCCGGGGCGGTCTCGGCCCTGCTCGACGAGACCGTGTCGCGCTGGATGCTGGACGCTTATGCGTCGGAGGCGCGCGAGACCCACAGCGTTTCGGCGGGGCGGTTCCTGGCCCTGATCGCGGTCACCGACCGGTTCGACATCCTGGACGCGGTCCTGACCCGGATCGGGGCGCGGGTGCTGGTCGGCGAGGAGGTTCACGCCGCCCATCTCGGCCATCTGCGCGCCCAGCTCGGCCGGCTGCAGCGCGACATCAGGCAGGCCGAAGGGCGTGTCACTCCGATCGTTCGCGGAGCTTTCGCCAAATGACCGATCTGGGGGGCAAGGCGTGGTTCACGGCCGCCGATCTGGCGGCGCTGGCGCTTCCCGGCCTCCCGAAGGTCAAGCGCAAGGTCAATGAGCTCGCCGCCGACCGCCGCTGGGCATTCCAGCGCGGCGAGAACGGCCAGGAGCTGGCCCGGCCTCGCTCCGGTCGCGGCGGCGGCCTGGAATATCACCTGGGCCTGCTGCCGCCGGCCGCAGTCGCCGAACTGGCCAGGCGCGGCCTCGCCCCGCCGCCGGCGCCGGCCGCCCAACTCGCATATTCGCATGGTCCGACCCAGCCGGCCGGCCTCCAGCAGCTCTGGGCGTGGTTCGACCGCCAGCCCGATTGCGTCAAGGCCGAGGCGCGGCGCCGGCTGGAGGTGATCGAGGCCGTCGCGCTCGTGCATCGGGCGGGTTCGAGTCGGTTCGAAGCGGTCGCCCAGGCGGCAGCCGCCCATTCTGTCAGCCCGTCGACGATCTGGACGTGGCTCAGCCGCGTCCAAAGGGTTTCGCCCGCCGATCGCCTCCCCAAACTCGCCCCGCGCCGGCAGGGCGGCGGGGCGGAGCGGGAGTTCGACCAGAGCGCCTGGCAGGTCTTCAAGTCCGATTATCTGCGCCCCGAAAAGCCCTCCTGGGCGAGCTGCCATGAGCGCCTGGCCGCCTACGCCCAATCGCGCGGAATCGAACTCCCCTGCCTGAAGACCCTGCAGCGCCGGCTGGAGCGTGAAGTGGACGGCCGGGTGATCCTTTCCCGCCGCGACGGGGCCGAGGCCCTGCGCCGCGCCCTGCCGCCCCAGCAACGCACCGTCGCCGACCTCGCCGCCATGGAGCTGGTCAATATCGACGGCCACAAGTGGGACGTCTTCGTCCGCTGGCCGGACGGCCATGTGGCTCGCCCCATGATGGTGGCGATCCAGGACGTCCATAGCCGCAAGTTCCTCGCCTGGCGGGTCGGTCAGAGCGAGAACGTGGCCCTCACCCGCCTGGCCTTCGCCGATGTCTTCCAGGCGTTCGGGATTCCGGCCGGCTGCCTCTTGGACAACGGCCGCGCCTTCGCCTCCAAGGCGATCACCGGCGGGGCGAAGAGCCGCTACCGGTTCAAAATCCTGCCCGAAGACCCGGCCGGCCTGCTCACGGCTTTGGGGATCGAGATCCACTGGGCGACGCCCTATCGCGGCCAATCCAAGCCGATCGAGCGGGGCTTTCGCGACCTCTGCGACCACGGCGCCAAGCATCCGGCCTTCGCCGGCGCCTATACCGGCAACAAGCCCGACGCCAAGCCGGAGAATTACGGTTCGGCGGCCGTCGATCTCGACCGGTTCCTGGAGATCAGCGGCCAGGTGCTGCGGGCCCACAACGCCCGGCTCGGGCGCCGCACCGAGACGGCGCGCGGCGGCAGCTTTGACCAGGCCTTCGCCGCCTCCTACGAGCGCGCCCCGATCCGCAAGGCGAGCCCGGAGCACCTGCGCATGGCGCTGCTGGCCGCCGACCAGGTGACCGCCGAGCGGGCGAGCGGGGCGATCCGGTTCTACGACAATCGGTATTGGTGCGAGGCGCTCTCGGCCCTGGCCGGTCAGAAGGTTACCGTGCGGTTCGATCCGGACAATCTGGCCGACGACATCCACGTCTACGACCTGGCCGGCCGATACCTGGTGACCGCGCCGATGATCGAGGCCACCGGCTTCCTCGACGTGGAGGCGGCCAAGGCGCGGGCCAGGCAGGAGGCCGCCTGGCGGGCGGCCACGCGCCGCGCCACCGAGCTGGAGGACCTGCTCTCCGCCGACCAGGTGGCGGCGCTGATCCCAGGCGACGAGGAGGGCGCGCCGGCGCCCCAGGCCAACGTCATCCGCCCCGTCCGCATGCGCGCGACGGCCGCCGCCGCCCGGCGCGCGCCGCTGATCGACCGGTTTGATTTTGAGGAGATCGCGCCAGCCCGCGCATTGCGGCTGGTCGAATGAAAGGCGGCGGCGAGGCGCCTGAAACGCCTCGCCGCCGAAGTCTGGGGACAAACCGTCCCTCAACAGGAGGAAGACTAGCATGAACGCAAGCCTCGGCAAAACCGAGTTCACCGCCGAAGAGATCGACGATCTGCGCGATCGGCTGAAAGCGCGCAGGGAGAAGAACGGCCTCTCCTGGGCCGACCTCGCCAAGGTCACCGGCGTGCCTCAGGGGACTTTGAGCGGCTGGGTGCCCGGAACCTACAACGGCGGCCAGATCTACGGCGCCCACGACATCGCCGCCAAGATCCATCGCTTCTTCCTCTCCCTGGAGGAAAAGGAGGCGCTGGAGGCGGCCATGCCGAGCGAGCCTGACTTCCAGATGACCACCTCGGCGCGGCGGATGATGACGTGCCTGGCCATGGCCCAGCTCGGCGACATGGCGCTGATCTCGACCCCGCCGGGGGTGGGCAAGACCGCCGCGATCAAGCAATACGCCGCCACCCGCGGCCAGGTGTTCGTGGTCACCGCCTCGCCGGCCTCGCGCGGCGTGCCCACCGTGCTGATCGCCATCCTGGCGGCCATGGGCGAGCGGGAGGCGCGCGGCACGCCCCAGCTTCTGTCGGCCCGCGTCCGAGCCCGCGCCCAGGGGGCCGGCGCCCTCCTCATCCTCGACGAGGCCCAGCACCTGTCGCCCCAGGCGCTCGACGAAGTGCGCTCGATCCACGACGAGACGGGCCTCGGTATCGCCCTGGTCGGAGACGAGACCCTGGCGGCCGGCCTCAAGCGCTATCCGCAGCTCCACTCGCGCCTGGGGGTGCGTCACAGCCAGCCCCGGCCGCTGATCGAGGACATCACCATCGTCGCCGCCGGCTGGGGCGTCACCAAGGGCGCGACCCTGGCCTATCTGCACGAGATCGGCCGCAAGGCCGGCGGCATCCGCACCCTCTCCAAGACCATGAAACTCGCCCTGCGCGCCGCCCGGGCTGGCGGCGCCCCGCTCGATGTCTCTGATCTCAGGGACGCTTGGTCGCAACGCTACGGAGAAGGCTCATGAACCGGGAAATCAACAACGCGCGTGGCACCCTGCGCCAGCTCGTCAACGGCGCCAACACCGGTTGCCTGAGTCCCGAGCGGTTCAAGTATCTGACCGCCAGGCTGGGCGTCGATCTCGACGAAATCGAGCGCGCCACCGACCCGGACGCGCCCTTGCAGCGGGCGCGCGCCCACGTCTCGCGCCTTGCCGTCATCGACGGTGACCGCCCGTGACCCGCCATCCGGGCCCGCTTCGCCGATGGCTCGCCTTCCTCTTCGCCGCCTGGGGACCGCGTCCCCAAAACCAAAGGACACCCCACCCATGAGCAAGACCCGCGCCAAAGTCCCCGCCGTCGCGTTCACTGTTCCCCAAAACAGGTCCGACGCCGCCGACGCTCTTCGGCTGATTGGTGAGCGCAACCGCCAGATCGGCCGCATCCAGGCCGACATGAACGACGAACTCGCCGCCGTTAAGACCCGCGCGGAGGACGCGGCGGCGCCGATCCGGGCCCAGGCGGACGCCCTGCTGGAGGGCCTGAAGGTGTGGTGCGAGGCCAACCGCTCCGCCATCCTGCCCAAGGGCCTGAAGACGGCCGATCTCGGCTCTGGAACGGTCTCCTGGAGACACCGGCCGCCATCGGTGAGCCTGCGCGGCATCGAGCAGGTGATCGAGGCGTGCCGCCGCATGGGGCTGCAACGGTTCCTGCGCGAGAAGGTCGAGCCCAACAAGGAGGCGATGCGCGAGGAGCCCGACGTCGCCCGTCAGATTCCGGGCGTCTCCATCGGCAGCGCCGGCGAGGAGTTCATCGCCGAGCCGTTCGAGTCGGCGCTGGAAGGGGCGGCCGCGTCATGAGCGGGCTTTCCGACCACCAGGCCATGACGATCATCCGCGCCGCCACGCTCCTCGATCGGCACGGCGCCGAGCTCACGGTGCGCGAGCATGACGTGGCCCACGAGCTGGTGAGCCGGTTCCGCCGCAAGGGGCGCGCGATGGCGATCACCGAGGACGAATGGCGCCTCGTGGCGTTCGCCGTCGATGTCATGAGCGCGGCCACGCAGCGGCGCGCGGGGTGAAGGCCATGGTCATCTCCAAAGCCATGGTCGTCGCCTTCGAGGCCTTCTGGAACGTCTATCCGAAGCGGCCCGACAATCCCAAGGCGGCGGCGCGCCTGGTGTTCGAGCGGCGGGTGCGCGAAGGGGCGGACCCGACCGTGATCGTCGCCGCCGCCGGGCGATATGCGGTCTTCGTCGAAGTGATGAAGGTCGATTCCCCGTTCATCCCCCACGCGCGGACCTGGCTCTCCCAGCGCCGCTGGGAAGACTACCCGGAGCCGCCGGCCGCCCCCGCGCCGAGGGAGACGGCGGTCCACCCGCTCGGCTGGCTGGGGGCCGTGATCGGCGCCGACGCCTTCGCCTCCTGGGTCGCCCCGACCTCCGTCCAGGTCGATGACACGTCCGTCGTCATCGCCGCGCCCACCCTGCTCGCGATGAACCACGTCCTGCGCCTGTGGGGCCGGCTCATCGAAGCCCACTACCCCGGCCGGGCGGTCGCCCTGACGGTCCAGACCAAGGATGCCGACCATGCGCGGTGAAACCACTCGCATCGCCTGGAGCGACGCGGAGCGGGAGGCCCTGGCCAGCCGCTGGCGCGACGGCTGGTCGGCCAGCGAGATCGCCCACCATCTGAACAAGACCTTCTTCAGCCGCCGCTCGCGCAACGCCGTGATCGACGCCGTGCATCGGATGAATCTGGCGACCGAGCGGCGCGCCGCCTATGAACCCAGCGCGCCCCGGCCGCGCGCGGCGCCCAAGCCGCGCCGGGTGCAGACCCGGATCTACCAGGGCGATCCGCGCGCCAGCCCCGACACCAAGCGCCACGACCGCCTGGTGGCCGGCGCCAAGGCCGCCGTCGGCCATGCCGAGCAGCCGCGCCGCCACCTTTTCGAGGTCACCGGGCAAGCCCGGCGGACCTTCGAACTTGCGGCGCACGAGTGCAGATTCCCGGTCGGCGAAGCGACGGGGTGCGATCAGCTCCACTGCGGCGCCCGCTCGGCCGAGGCGGACGTCTATTGCGCCGCCCATCGAGCCCTGGCCGGCGGCGGCCGGATCGAGCCGAAGCATGCCGACCGCTGGCACCCGCTGCCCAAGTATGCCCGATCATGATGATCTCCTGGACCGTCAGCGAGGGCGCGGGGCAGCTCATGGCGGCCGGCTCGCGCCGGATCGGGACCTTGCGCCGGCCCGAGGCCTACGACCACGCCCACCACGTCGCCGACGCCATCGAGCGCGCGCTCCTCGACCTCACGCCCAGTTGCGAGCCCCTGCCGCTCGCCCTCTTCGAGGAGGCGCGCCGTGGCTAAGCGCCGCCGTCGCCTCCCCATCATCCCCACGGTGTGGGTGGACTGGGACGACTCCATCGCCGAGCTGTTCGAGCCCAATGCCCTGGTGAGGGATCTGCGGTCGCCGGCGCGGGTGCGCCTCTATCCTGGCCGCGACCATACGACCCTCGTCGCCCGTTTCGCCGGCGAGAACGGCGCGCGCGCCGTCATCACAATGCGGATCGGCCGGCGATGACAGCCCGCACCAGGTTTCCCCGAGTCAATTGCTGCATCCTCGGCTGTCGGCGTGGAACGACGACTGTCGAGCCTGGAGCGACGATCATCTGCGGCAAGTGCTGGCGGCTTGTCAGCAGGGGCCGCCGGGCAGCGTTTCGGGACTGGCGCCTGGAGGTCACGCGGCTGCGAAAGACCCAGGCAACGACGCCCCTTTCGCACCCGGCCGTGGAGTCGATGGCCAGAGCCGTGGCCAGAGCCGAAGAAGGATTTCGGCTCAACTGGGAATTGTGCGTCGCGGAAGCCACCGAAGCGCGGTGCGGGCTCGCATGACCGCCCGCCCGGCCCTGGCGAAACTGGCGATCGCGCGCAAGGAGCTGGGGCTCGACGAGGGGGCCTATCGCGCCGTGCTGGAGCGGCTGACCGGCCATCGCTCGGCCAGGGATTGCAGCGACGGCGAGATCGGCCGGGTGCTCGATGAGTTCAAGGCCAAGGGCTGGAAACCACGCGCAAAGGTGTTGTCGACAACACGAAAACCGCGCCCCGCCGATCATCCGGCGACCCGCAAGGCCCGGGCGCTGTGGATATCGCTCGCCCAGCTCGGCGTGGTGCGCGACGCCTCGGAATCGGCCCTGGAGGCCTTCGCGCGGCGCCAGCTCGGCGTCGAGCGCCTGCAGTGGGCCGACCAGGCCCGCGTCTACAAGCTGATCGAGGCGCTCAAGGCCATGGCCGAGCGGGCCGGCTGGAGCCAGGAGGGCGACCTGGCCGCCGTCAAGCAACGACTCGAAGTCCTGCTCGCCGCCCGATGATGGCCCGCGCCCGCGCCCAGGCCGTCGATCTCTTCGCCTGGCGCGAGGTGGCGGACGCGCGGTCGGCGGCCGAGGAAGCCGGCGCCCGTCGGGACGTCGCGGCCGAGCGCTATCGCTACGCCCCGCGCGGCGAGATTCTGAACCGACTGAGGGTGTTCCAGGAGGCCACCGAGGCGGCTCTGAGAGCCGACCTGGCGCTCGCCGAGGCGACGCGGAAGTCGCTGAATTGAACAAGCCGCTGCCAAACGACTCCTTCGAGGGCATGGAGGCCACCGGCGCCAACTTCAAGCGCCTGCTCGGCGAAGAGGGCGCGCGGGCGCTGGCCAGCGCCTTCGGCGGCCACCGGCTCTACATCCCCAAGGCGCCGGGCGCGCACCACCCGATCACCGTCGCCCTCGGCCACAAGCGGGCGCAACGCCTGGCGGCGGCCTTCTGCGGCTCGGGGATCGACATCCCGATGCTGCCGCGCGTCAAGGCGGAGATCCGCCGCCTGGGCGCCCTGGGCCTCACCCGCGCCGCCATCGCCCGCGAATTGAAGGTGACCGAGCGTTGGGTCTACAAGACCCTGGCCGAGCCGGCTTCGACCGCGGCGCCGCAGCCCTCCCTCTTCGACTGAAACGACCCTTCACCCTGAATTGGTTCAGGTTGGAGTGGTGGGCGCCCCGGCCCTAGCGTCGCTTAAGATGACCGCGCCGGCGCCCCTCACCCCGATGGACAGTAAATCCGAGGCGTTCCTGGCGCGGGTTCATCCCGACCTTGCCCGCGTCATGCGCGCCGCTCCCCAAACGCCCCAGCCGTTCGTGATCGTACAGGGTCTGCGCACCCTGCCGGCCGAGCAAGAGGCCGTGGCCACCGGCCATTCGACGACCCTGCATTCGCGCCACCTGGCCAACGCCGAGGGCGTCGCCTGCGCGGTGGACGTGGCGGCGCTGGTCGACGGCGAGGCGAATTTCGCGCCGGGGCGCGAGGAAGAGGTGTTCGGCCAGATCTGCGACCAGGTTCAGAAGGGCTGCGACACAACCGGCATCCAGACCGAATGGGGCGGCGACTGGGACACCTTCAAGGACTGGGGCCACTTTCAACTTCCATGGCTGGGATACCCATGACCGACAGCACCATCGCCGCGCCCGCCGCGCCGCCGCCGCTCGTCGAGACCCTCGTCCACGACTATGCGCAGAAGGCGCTCACCATGGCGGCCGTCGCCCTGGCCGCCCACGGCGCGACCATGACCTCCTCGCAGCAGGATCAATTCATCCAGCTCGGCGTCTCGGCGGCCCTGTTCGTGCTCTCCTGCGCCTGGACCTATCTCGCCGCCAGGCTGCGCACCCAGCGCCTGGCCGCCGCCATCGCCGCGCCGGCGAATCCACCCGTCCCCGCCAAAGGATCATGAAATCATGAAAGTCGCGATCGCCGCCCTGCTCGCCGCCAGCCTGGCGCTGGGAGCGTGCGGCACCGCCCAACCCGCCCCCGGCGCCACCGGCATTTCGTCGGGCTTGGCTGCCACCAGGCTCGACGTCGGCAAGGCTTTGGACGCGGCGCAGGCCTCGTTCGACGCCGCTGTCAAAGGGGCCGACGCCGTGATCAAAACCGGCATCCTCCCCGCCGCGACGGTGGCCGCGATCGACAAGATCGCCGACCAGGGGGACGCCGACTTCAAGGCGGCGCGCCAGTTCTACGCGGCCAGCGATCTGGCCAACACCTCCGCTCAGCTCGCCGCGATTTCGACATTGGCGACAGATCTGAGCGGCCTAGTCAAAACACAGTGAAGGACGGCGCGGGCCCATGACTCTTCTGAACGCACTGCTGGCGCTGATCGCGGCGGCTCCGGGCGAATACGCCGCCATCAAGACTCTTTACGGCCAGACAGCTGCCGCGCTGAGCACCTCCGACCAAGCGACGGTCGATGCCGCCCTGGCGGCGATCGCGCCGGAGCTCGACGCTGACGTGGCCCAGCTCGACGCCGATGCCAAGGCCGCCCAAGTGGCCGCCAGCTAGCCCCATCCCATAGGGGCCCGCGCGTGATCATGCTCGACCAGGCCCACGCGTGGATATTCAACGCGTGCTGCGCGGCCACCGCGGCGGGATGCGCGATCTACGTCGCCGCCCGCGACGCACGTTGGCGGCGAACCGGCATCTCCCGCCAGCTGGAAGACAGGATCGCCTTGGCCCAGAAGACCGCCGACGACTGGCACCAGAGCTCGCCGGCCCGGGAGCTGAAGGCCGAGGTCGATCGCCAGGGCAAGGTCCTGGACGCCCATGACGGGTGCCTCGCCGTGGTCGCCAGCCGCACCGACATCGCCAGGGTCGAAGGCACGGTGAACGCCACCCAGCAGCTCGCCAAGGCGGCGCGGGACGGCGTCGACCGGATCGAGGGGATGCTGATCAAGCGCGCCCTGGACGGAGACCGCCGATGAGCATCCTCACCGCCCATCTGCGCCTGTCCATCCTGCGAGTGCTCGACAGCGCCCCGGCGAGGCGGGCCAACAGCTCGGTCATCGCCTCGGTGACCCACGAGTTCGGGATCTCCGCCAGCCGCGACCAGATCAGGACCGAGCTGGCCTGGCTCGCCGAACAGGGCCTGGTCACCGTGGAGGAGCTGGGCGCCGTCGTGGTGGCCACCCTCACCGATCGCGGCCTGGACGTCGCCGAAGGCCGCGCCGTCGCGCCCGGAGTCCAACGCCCCTCGCCTGGAAGCTGACGCGATGGCGCGCCAGCCATCTTCCGTCGACCGGCTTCCAGAAGAGGTGCGCACCCTGATCGGGCGCCTTCGCGTCCAGGGCCGCACCATCGACGAGATCATGGCCCACCTGGGATCGCTGGACGTGGAGATCTCGCGCTCGGCGCTGGGCCGGCACGTCAAGGGCCTCGCCGCCCTGAAGGAGCGGATGCAGCACAGCCGCGAGATGGCGCTCGCCCTGGTCGATCGGTTCGGCGACCAGTCGGACAACCGCCTGCAGCGGCTCAACCTGGAGCTGATGCACTCCGTGGTGATGCAGACCATCACCGCGACCACCGAGAACGAGGACGGCGAGCCCCAGCCGGTCACCTTTTCGCCGGAAGACGCGATGTTCCTGGCCCGCGCCCTCGCCCAGCTCGCCAGCGCCCAGAAGACCGACAGCGACCGGGTGATCGTCGCCCGCCGCGAGGCGCTGAAACAGGCGGCCGGCGCGGTGAAGGACGTGGCGAACGAGGCCGGCCTCTCCGCCCAGACCGCCGATTTCATCATGAAGAAGATTCTGGGGGTCGGCCAGTGACCGGCGACGGCCCCCTCGCCAAGACCGGCGCCTATCTGCCGGACGCCCTGCGCGGGCGGCCGATGGACGGAGTGCTGATGGCCTACCAGCGGGCGGCGGTGTCGCTGTGCCTCGCCTGCGCGGTGGTGGTGATCGAGAAGAGCCGGCGGATCGGCCTGACCTGGGCGCTGGCCGCGCTGGCGGTGCTCACCGGCGCCCTGCGCAAGTCGGCGGGGGGCAAGAACACCTTCTATATCGGCTACAATTTGGACATGGCGCGCGAGTTCATCGACACCTGCGCCATGTGGGCGGGCGCGTTCGGCCACGCCGCCGGCGCCATCGGCGAGGAGCTGTTCGAGGACGCCGCCGGCAACGCGGTCAAGGCGTTCCGGATCGAGTTCGCCTCCGGCTTTAAGGTCGTCGCCCTGCCGTCGCGGCCCCGCTCTCTGCGCGGCATGCAGGGCCAGGTCATCCTGGATGAGGCGGCCTTCCACGACGCCCTGGAGGAGATGCTCAAGGCCGCCATGGCCATGCTGATCTGGGGCGGCAACGTCATCGTGGTCAGCACCCACGACGGGGTGTCCAATCCCTTCAACCAGCTCCTCGACAAGATCAGGGCCGGCGAACAGAGCGGCGAGACCCTGACGATCACCTTCGCCGACGCCATGGACGACGGGCTCTACGAGCGGGTGTGCCTGGTCGCCGGCCGCGAGGCGACGCCCGAGGGCCGGCTCGCCTGGGAGGCGGAGATCCGGGGCTTCTACGGCGACGCCGCCGAGGAGGAGCTGGACTGCATCCCGCGCTCGGGCTCCGGATCGCTGATCAAGCCCGAGCACCTGGCCGCCTGCGAGCACGAGGACGCCGGCAAGCCCGAGCTCTACGTCGGCGGCCTGGTCTACATCGGCCGCGACGTGGCGCGCCGGATCGACGGGGCGATCATCTGGGCCTTCGAGCTGGTCGGCGATGTCCTGTGGCTGCGCGATCGCTACGAGGAGCGCGGCGTCACCTTCGCCCACCAGGACGCGGCGATGGACGATCTCTTCCAGACTCGCCGGGTGGCGAGCTGCTGGATCGACCAGACTGGCATGGGCGAGAAGGTGGTGGAGGACGCCCAGAACCGCCACGGAACCTATCGCGTGGTCGGTGTGCTGCTGACCGGGCCCAACCGGCTGGATCTGGCCACCTCCCTCGTCCAGCGGTTCGAGCGCGGTCTCATCCGCGTCCCGCCCGATCCGGTCATCCGCGCCGACCTTCGGGCGATCAAGAAGGCCTCGGGCGCCCAGGGCCAGGTCCGCCTGGTCAATGAAGGCGAGGTCCACGCCGACCGCTTCTGGGCCGCCGGCCTGGCCAGCCGCGCCGCCGACAGCCCGCCCACCGAATACGACTATCTCCCCGTTCCCCGCCGCACCGCGCTCGATCGCCGCGACTACTTCGACGAGGACGACACGGGGGCGCGAAACGCCAGCCTGCGCCGGGGCCTGCGGCGGGCGGGGGCCTGGTGATGGCCGACCGCAACGTCCTCCTCGACCAGTGGGGCCAGCCGATCGTGCTGGCGGCGCTGAAGGAAGAGATCGCCGCGCCCTCGCTGATGGGGGTGCGCACCATCTTCTCGAGCCACCCCGCCCAGGGCATCACGCCCGGCGGTATGGCGAGCATCCTGCGGGAAGCCGAATACGGCCTCCCGCTCGCCTACCTCGATCTTGCCGAGGACATGGAGGAGAAGGATCTCCACTATCTGGCCGTCCTCGGCACCCGCAAGCGCGCCGTCGCCCAGCTGGAGATCACGGTCGAGGCGGCGGGCGACGACGCCCGATCGGAGGCGGATGCTCAACTCATCCGCGACTGGCTCAAGCGCGACCAGCTTCAGATGGAGCTTTTCGACATCCTCGACGCCATCGGCAAGGGGTTCTCGGCCACCGAGATCATCTGGGACATGAGCGAGCGCCAATGGATGCCGGCCGGGCTCAAGCGGCGCGACCCGCGCTGGTTCCAGTTCAACGTCATCGACGGCGAGACCCTGCTGCTGCGCGACGTCGGACCGCCGCTTCTTCTTCCGCCCTTCAAGTTCATCGATCATCGCCATCCGGCCAAGAGCGGCCTGCCGATTCGCTCGGGCCTGGCGCGCGCCGTGGCCTGGTGCTGGCTGTTCAAAAATTACAGCGTCAAAGATTGGGTCGCCTTCGCGGAGGTGTTCGGCATGCCGCTGCGCCTGGGCAAGCACGACGTCGGCGAGACCGAGGCCAATATCAGGAAGCTCGCCCAGGCGGTCTCGAACATCGGCTCGGACGCCGCCGCCGTGATCTCCAAATCCATGGAGATCGAATTCCTGGACGGCAAGGCGGGGTCGAAGGACCCCGGCGGCCTCTACAAGGATCTGGCCTCCTATCTCGACCAGCAGGTCTCCAAGGTGGTCCTCGGCCAGACGGCGACCACCGACGCCATCGCCGGCGGCCACGCGGTGGGCAAGACCCACAACGAGGTCCGCCGCGACATCATGGCGGCCGACGCGATCATGCTGCAGGGGACCCTCAACCGCGACCTCGTGCGGCCGATGGTCGATCTGAACAACGGGCCCCCGGCCTCCGGAATCTATCCCGCCATCCGCATCGGCCTGCCCGAGGCGGCCGACATCAAGGCGATGAGCGACGCTCTGCAGATCCTCGTCCCGCTGGGCATGAGAGTTACCGAGAAGTGGGCCCGCGACAAGCTGGGGGCGCCCGAACCCGACGAGGACGAAGCGGTGCTGACCGTGCCGGCGGCGCCCCCGGCGGCCGACCCGAACGGGGGCCCGGCTGCCCCTGCCACGCCGACGCCGGAAGACGCGGTCGACAGGGGCGAGGAAGGCGAGGTGGCTGCAGACCCCGCGGAGGCGGGTTCGACCCGCCTCTCACGCTTCTCAAAGCTTCTCATGGGCCATTCTGGCGCCGGAGCTGGGGCGCGTTCGGCGGCCGGTGGCCGGGACGCCGTGGACACCGCGATCGAGGACGCCCTGAGCGACTGGCGCCCGATCGCCCGGGCCCTGACCTCGCCGATCGAGAAACTGGTGGCGGGATCGGCCTCGCTCGAAGAGGTCCGCGACGGCCTGGCCGGCCTGGTCGACGCCATGAGCGTCGACGACGTCGCCGAGCTGCTGGCCCAGGCCGGGTTCAAGGCCCGCGTCGCCGGCGTCGCCGGTCTGAGGATCGAGGAGAAGCCCACATGATGCGATCGCTCGCCCTCGTCAGCGCCGCCTTCCTTGGCGCCTGCGCCAGCGGCGCGCCCGCGCCGATTCCCACCCTGGCGCCGCCGCCGATTCCGCCGGGCTCCTACGCGAGCCCGGTGATTTTCGGCCAGCTGTTCGACGACCATTCGACGAGCGTGACCCTGCCCCGCGTCTGGGCCGACAACGGCAATCTCGCCCCCCGATCCAGCGGAACGACCTTCGGTCTCTACACGCCGGCCTACCGACTGGCCGGAACCGTGCCGGCCGCGATGGTGGAGCGCAGGGCGGACGGGTCGGTCGCCTATGAGTTCGGCGACACGCGCGACACACCGTTCGACTTTCACGATCCGGCCGGCGTGGCGCTCAAGGAAGCCGAGATCAGCGCGTCGTTGCGTGGCCAGACCTGGCTCTCGATCGACAACGTGGACGTGGCGAACAGCTACCACGAAGTCGGGGTGGCCGGTTCTCCGCGCTACACCGGCGGCCCGAATGATCCGGTCTGGATCGCCGATGATCTGGCCTACATCGCGACCCTGACCGCCTGGGGGCACCAGCACGGACTCCAGGTCATGCTGAACGACGCCGGCGGCTCGACCTCGATCGCGCCGGCGGACTGGGAGTCGGTCGCGGCCGAGGCGGACGGCGCCATGCAGGAGGGCTTCCCCCTGGACGCCTGCTACGCCGACGACACCTGGACAGCCGGCCGCCCGACCGGCGCCCAGTTCGACCGCGAGTATGCCGAGTTGGTTTCGCAGAGGGGCGTGACCTGGATGGCGGCCTATCTCTGCTCGGACGCGCCTGGCGACGCGGCGAACGCCGACAATGATGCCTGGGTCGTCGCGGCCTACCTGCTCGCCGCCAAGCCGGGCGACGTGGTCTCGCTCTCGACAACCGCCGCATCGTCCGCGCCGGTCGCCTATCCTGACGCGATGAAGCCGCCGATCGGCGCGCCCGTCGAGCCGCCGCCGCCCGCCGGCTCCCGGCCCTACGTGCGCCGCTTCGCCGGCGGCGTCGTCTACCTGAACGCCTCCCCGTCCAGCGCGGCGACCGTCGTGATTCCAGCCGGCGCGGCGGCCGATCAGTTCGGAAACCGCGTCACGCCCGGCCCGCGCGTCCTGGCGCCCATGTCGGCCCTCATCGTGCTGGGGACGCCATGAGCGATCTCATCATCCTGCGCGGGGTCTACGCCGAGGACGGCACGGCCCTGGTCTATGTCGGCCAGCCGGCCGTCTGCCTGTTGCAGCTCACCACGCCCAACCCGGCCGGGTTCGGTCCCGACGTGCCGCAGGATCTGACCGGCCGCGCCTTCGCCCAGTACATCCTGGACGGCTCGGGCGTGACGGTGGCCGAGGCGGCCGGACAGATCCTCAGCGCAGGCCAGATCCGCTTCACCCTGGACTCGGCGACCGTCGCCTCCCTGCTGGGGGCCGGCGTCACCGTCGATCTCACCCACGAGCTGGTGGAGCTGGTGGTGGGCGGCGTCGATCCGATCATGCTGCGCCATTTCTCCATCCGCACCCCGACCGTCGGCCTCGGCGCGGCCAGCTTCACGCTCAACACCGGCGCCCTCGTGCCGACCCCGCTGATTGTCCGCTACGCCGGCGCGCCGGGGCCGGCCGGCCCCACCACCCTGCCGGTCCTCGCCGCCGTCGCCCTCGCCTCGGGCGACCTGGTCTCGTTCGGGCCGGACGGCGCCGTCCTGGCCGACGCGACCGACGACACGCGGCCGGCCAACGGCTTCGTCATGGCCCCGGTGGCGGCCGGCGCGATGGCCGAGGTGTCGCTCTCAGGGGCGGTCAACAGCGTCCTCACCGGCCTGACGCCGAGCGCGGCCTATTACCTGGGCGCCGCCGGCGCGGTCACCGCCGTGCGCCCGGTCAGCGGCGCCTTGCAGATCGTCGGGACCGCGTCGGACGCCACCCACCTCGCCTTCCACTACCAGCCCCCGGTTCTCCTATGATCAAACCCGTCGCGCTCGCCGCCGCTCTTGCCGCCCTGCTGGCCACCCCGGCCTGGGCCGCGGCCGTGAAGCCCATCGTCCTCGCGCCCGACGGCCACCTCGAACAGCTTCAGCCGGGCGACACCCTGGACGCGCCAGGCTTTGGCGGCGGGACGCCAGGCGGCGTCTCGGGCCAGCTCCAGCTCAACAGCGCCGGCGCCTTCGCCGGCGTCTCGCTGGCCGGCGACTGCACCTTCGCCAGCCCGACGATCACCTGCGGCAAGACCGGCGGGGTCGCCTTCGCGCCCAGCGCCACCGTCGATACGACCGACGCCGGGAACATCACCGCCGGCTCGCTCGCCGCGGCGCGCCTGGCGGCCGGCGCGGCGGTGGCCAATCTCGGCTTCACGCCGCTCGCGCCCACCGGCGATGCATCGGCGACCACGGCGCTCGCCGCCGGCGCCACAACCGCCCGCGCCCTCGCCGCCGCCTGGGCCGACCGCTTGAACATCAAGTCCTTCGGCGCCAAGGGCGACTGGAAACAGGGTTACACCGACGGCGCGATCTCGGCCGGCTCGACCGCCTTTTTCAGCCCTGGCGCCAGCTTCGCCGCGGCCGACGCGGGCAAGGCGATCGTTCTCTCCGGCGCGGGCGCTGCGGGAACCGGGCTCGTGACCACCATCGCCGCCGTGATCGACGGCCAGCATCTCACCCTCGCCGCCGCCCCCGCCACCGCGATGCCGCAATCCCAGGTCTCGCAGTGGAACACCGTCACCGACCAGGCCGGCGCGGGCAGCTATGCGCCCGGCGACACCCTGACTCTGGTCGGCGGGACCGGCACGGCCGCCACGGCCACCGTCTTCGCCACGGAGGTCCATTCGGCCACCGTCGCCGCGGCCGGGTCCGGAGGAACGGACGGAACGTGCACCGTCAGCGGGACGAGCGGCGTCACAAGTCCATTCGCGCTCTTCACGGCGCCCGTCACGATTTCGGGCGGCGGGATATCGGCCGTGAACGCCATCGCGGACAATGGTGTCTACACTGCCAACCCGACCCTTCTGGGCGAGAGTGTTGCAGGTTGCGGCCTGATTGGCGCGACGCTGAACCTCACCATGGGCGTCCTTCTGGCCGTCCCGACCGGTTTTGGCGACTATAGCACTGCACCAACGAACCCGGCGGCGACCACAACTTCCGGCGCCGGGACCGGCGCGACGTTCAACCCGAACGTCTTCACCCTTTCCTGGGGCTACGGAACCGACGACAGCGCCGCGCTGGTCGGCGCCATCGACCGGGCCAACGCGCTGCGGGCCGCCGGAACCACGGCGAAAATCTATTTCCCGGCCGGCTGGTATTTCATGCGGCCGCCGAGCCTGCTTTTCAGCGCCAACGAGTCCGTGGGCGGGGACGGTCATGGGACGAGCATCATCTACATGCCGCCGAACAACCCCGGTTCCTTGTTTTCGTGGTCCGGCGCGACGCTTCATAACGGGTGGGGGACCGGCTGGCCCACGATGCTGGAGCAGACACAGACGGCCAAGTTCTCGATCACCGGCCTGACCGTGATCGGCGATCGGTTCTCGACCGGCGATCAGGTGGCGTTCGAAGTCGACGACTCCGACAACGGCCTCTACGCCAACGATTTCGATGTCCGCTTCGTCAAGGGGTCGGCGGTCCGCGTGGGCAAGGAAAATCTGACGACTTCCGCTCACCTCTCGGAAAGCTATCTGTCGAACTTCCACATCGACGCCACCGGCGACGGCGCCCTCTTTCCGGCCATGGACATCGACGCCCAGGGTTCGGGAGAGAATACGAACGAAATCCGCATGGTCAACGGCAATATCTTCGAGCCCTACGGCGTCGGCCTGATGATCCATGGCAGCCTCGGGAATCAGACGCAGACGGTCTTCATGACCCAGATGCGGGTCGAAGGCGGGGCGAATTCGTCGCACGCGATGAACTACGACCTGATGAGCATAGGCGACGCGGCCGCCGCCGGGCAGGTCAATGAGATAACGTGCACGAGCTGCTTTCTGGTCAGCCCGGCCTTCGGCAAGGCGGCGCTTCGCGTGACCGCCGACAGCGCGGCCGACGCCCCCAATGGCGTGCGCTTTTCCGGCATCGTCGGCAACGGCCTGCGGGAGGGCATGGGCGCCGTGATCGATTTCGGCTCGATCGTCGATCTGGACCTCCTGAAAATCAACACGAAGGACTACGATCTGTCCGTCGGCAACGCGACCAACGTCCCTGGCCCGGTCACAATCAATGTCGCGGCGCAGACGGCCGCCACCTTGTGGCGTGTCGATCCGACCAACATCGGGCCGCGCGGCGGCGTCTACGATGGCCGCGGCCGGCGGCTGCTCGCGGTGTCGGCGGCGGGTCTGCCGACGTTCGGCGACTATCTGGGCCCGACCGGCGATCTGGTCAGCACCGACGCCTACGGCAAGGCGGCCGACAGCGGGATCGCCGCCGCCACCGTCGGGCCGCCCTACCTTAACGCCGCCCAGCTCACGCTCGGGTCCGGCTCATGGGCGGTGCCAAGCGGTGTCAGCCAGGTCAACGTCTGCCTCGAGGGCGGCGGAGGCGGCGGCGGAGGCGTCGGGACGGCGCCGAGCACGGCTTCCGGCGGCCTGATCGGCTTCATGAAGTGCGCCTTCTATGCGGTCGCGCCGGGCGGCTCGGTGACCTATGGCGCGGGCGCGGCCGGCGCGGGCGGCGCGGCCGGGGCGAACGGCGGCGGCGGCGCCGCCGCCACGTTCGGCGCCCTGACGGCGGCCGGCGGCAACGGCGGCGTCGGGTCCGTGTCCGGGAACGCCCAGGCGCCCGGCGGCGGCGCGATCGCTCAGCCCTCGGCCTGGACGACGGGCGTCCAGGTCTACAGCAGCCTCAGCGCGTCGATGTTGCCGACGAACAAGGGCTCCGCCGGCGTCGGCGGCGCCGGTCAAAGCTCCCCGACCCAGGCCGGGGGCGCCGGCGGGGCCAACGCGGCGGGCGCCAATGCGCCCAGCGGGCCCGGACAATGCGGCGCGGGCGGCGGCGGCGCGGCCACCACGGGCACGGCCTCGCTCGCCGGGGGGGCCGGCGGCGCGGGCTGCATCGAGGTGCGGTGGTAGGCCCGTGGCCGATGTCTCCCTGACGCCGCTGCCGCCGGCCGAGGCGATCAAGTATTTCCAGGGCAAGGGCCTCAAGACCTCCTTCGCCTGGCAGGACATGTGGCAGGAGGAGCACGCCAAGGCCTTCACCGTGGCCAAGGCCATGCGGCCCGCCGTGCTCCAGGACATCCGCGACTCGCTCGACAAGGCCCTGGTCGATGGCCAGGCGTTCGACGACTGGGCCAAGGGCCTGCGCCCGCTGCTTCAGGCCAAGGGCTGGTGGGGAAAGCAGAAGGCGACCGACCCGCTGACCGGCGAGGAGAAGGTGGTCCAGCTCGGCTCGCCGCGCCGGCTGCGGACGATCTTCGATGTCAACATGCGCACCGCCCACGCGGCCGGCCAGTGGGAGCGCATCCAGGAGACCAAGGACGCGCTGCAGTATCTGCGCTACGAGACCGCCGGGGACGATCGGGTGCGGCCCGAGCACGCCGCCTGGGACGGCACTACCTTGCCGGTGGACGATGGCTGGTGGGACGATCACAACCCGCCCTGCGACTGGCTGTGCCGCTGCAGCGTCACCCAGGTGGACCAGGACGAGGTCGACCGCACCGGCGTCTCGACCACCGACCGCCCGGCCGCCTTCCCGGAGAAGAGCTACACCAACCCGCGCACCGGCGAGGTGGTGAGCGTCGAGGGCGGCATCGGGCCGGGCTGGGGCTACAACGTCGGCAAGGCCTATCTGGAGCGCGACACCCCCTCGCCCATGGGGCCGCCGGATGATGAAGACGCCGGCGCGGCCGAGCTCGATGTCAACGGGGCGCCGGCGATCGAGGACTTCCTGGCCGGCTTCGGGGCGTCCGCCAGCAAGACGGTGATTTTCAACGATCAGAGCGGCGACGGCCTGGTGATCGGGGCCGGCCTTTTCAAGGACTCGGTCGGCAAGCCGGTCCGCCTGCCGCGCTCGACGGTGCGCGCCCTGCCGGCGATCGGCCAGGCGCTCCGAGCGCCCGACCAGGTCGAGCGCGCCTGGCGGTTCGGGCCGGAGGGCGATTCGCTGCTGGTGCGCCGCTACAGCGCCCGCGTGGGCCCGCTCGATGTCACCATCGACTGGTCGGCCACCGGCTGGTGGGCGAGCGCCACCCCGCGCTGAGTCCGGGGCCGCGCTAGGCGCCGTTCCCGTCCCGTGGCAGCCTCGCGCCATGGGCAAGATGCTCGAACTCCTCGCCTTCGCCGCCCTGGCCGCGCTGGTGATTCGCGGCGGCCTGTGGGCCTTCGAGCCTGGACGCCCGTGGTGGGTCACCGCCTACGCTTTCCTTGTCCTGACCGGGGCGATCTTCGCCCTGCTGTTCGACCTGCAACGATGGTGGCGCGGCCGGCGCTGACCCATGGGACGCGCCCAAGGGGCTTCTCAGAACCTTCTAACAGGGCCATAAAAACCGCCGGCGCTCGCGCTTGGCCAGGCGTTCACCCTGAATTCGTTCAGGCTGTTTCGTCAGCGCCGGGGCGGCGAATGTCGCGCCGATGTCGCGCTCCGCCCAGCCCACGCTCCTTCCCGGAACCGCCTTCGCCGCCCACAGCGTCGAGGCCGGCGGCGCCGACGGCGCGCCGAAGACCCACATCCAGCTCTTTCCGATGGGCAAGGTCACCGGCCGCGACGGCCGCGGCCCCTACCGCCTGGACGACCTTGCGCACGCCCAGACCGTGGTCGACGCGTCGATGACGGCGGCCGGCGGGACCGACCTGCCGATCGACTACGACCACCAGATACCTTTTGGCGTTCGGGACGGGGTGGCCGCCAACGCGCCCGCCTCCGGCTGGATGACCGGCCTGGTCGCCAAGGCCGACGGCATCTGGGCCGACGTCGAGTGGACCGCGCCCGCCGCCGCCAAGATCGCGGCGCGCGAGTATCGCTACATCTCCCCCTATTTCAGCTTCGAGAAGGCGAGCGGACGGCTCACCCGCATCTGGAACGCCGGCCTGCTCAACCTCCCCAATTTCACCGAGCTGGCGGCTGTCGCCGGCTCGGACCTCCAGGAGTCGTCAATGGATCTGCCCACCGTCGCCAAGGCCCTCGGCCTGGCCGAGGACGCGAGCATCGAAGCGATCACCGCCGCCGCCGTGGCCCTCAGGGCCGCGAACGACGCCAAGCCGGCCGAGATCGCCGCGGCCGCCACGGCCGCCGCCGCCAACGCGAGCGAGCCCGACCCCAAGGCCTTCGTCCCGATGGCGGTGTTCACCGAGCTTCAGACCCAGGTCCGCACGCTGCAGGAGACGGGGGCCGAGGCCAAGGCGACGGCGGCGGTGGACGCGGCCGTCAAGGGTGGCAAGATCACCCCGGCGGGCCGCGACCATGCACTGAAGCTCTTCAGGGCCGATCCGGACGCCTTCGCCGCCTTCGTGGGCGCGGCGCCGGTGGTGGTGTCGGCCGAGGCGATGGACACCGCCGGGGCCCGGGCCAATCTCGACAACCCCCTCACCCCCGAAGAGAAGGCGGCCGCCGCGGCGGTCGGCGTCTCGGAGGAGAATTTCCTCAAGTCCAAGAAGCTGATGCTGGGAGCCCGCTGATGGCCGCGCTGACCTCCGACCGCAACACGGTCGTCCGCACCGGCGAGATGTTCGCCCGGGCCGTGAAGGGCGACGTGAAGATCTACGCCGGCGCCCTCGTCTGCCTGGACGTGAACGGCTTCGCGGTCCCGGGCGGGGTGGCCACCACCCTGAAGTCCGACGGCCGCGCCGAAGTGGACGCCGACAATACGCTGGGCGCCGATGGGGCGATCACCGTCCAGATCCGGCCGGGCATCTACCGGTGGGACAATTCGGCGGGCGGCGATCTGATCGCCCAGGCCAACATCGGGGCGCCGGCCTACGTCGTCGATGACCACACGGTGGCCCTCACCAACGGCGGCGCGACCCGCTCGCTTTGCGGCGTGATCCGCGACGTGGACGCCCAGGGCGTCTGGGTCGCCACCGGCAACCCCAGCTTCCAGGAATAGCCGGATCCAGGCCCGTGGGCAGCTCCCCTTATTTTCAGCTCTAGGAAACCATCCTCGTGATCGTCAACCGCGCCAATCTCGTCAATCTCGGCATCAGCTTCAACGCCGCCTACCAGCAGGCGATCCTGCAGGCCAAGCCGCTTTCAGATCGCGTCGCCACCCAGGTCAACTCCACCACCAAGACCGAGGAGTATGGCTGGATCGGCAAGGTGCCGAACGTGCGCCAGTGGCTGGGCGACCGAATGGTCCAAAACCTCGCCACCAGCTCCTACACGATCAAGAACCTCCCCTGGGAGCTGACGATCGCGGTGGACCGCGACGACATCGAGGACGACAATTTGGGGATCTACAGCCCGCTCTTCTCCGAGATGGGCCTCTCGACCGTCGCCCACAAAGACCAGCTCGTCTACGGGGCGCTGAACGCCGGCTTCACCGGCCTGGCCTTCGACGGCCTGCCCTACTTCTCGCCCAACCACACGGTGCTGGACGTCAACGGCCAGCCTACCGTCTACGCCAACACCGACAACGCGCCTGGCGGCGGCGCCGGCTGGTATCTGATGGACGCCAGCCGCTACATCAAGCCGATCATTTTCCAGGACCGCAAGCCGTTCACCTTCGTCGCGTTGGACAAGCCAGAGGATGAAAACGTCTTCAACCGGCGCGAATATATCTACGGCGTCGATGCCCGCCACAACGTGGGTTACGGCTTCCCGCAGTTCTGCTGGGGCTCGACCGGCCCGCTCGACGCCGCCCACTACGGCGCGGCCCGTGCGGCCCTGATGAGCCTCAAGAGCGACTTCGGCCGGCCGATCGGGGTGATGCCGTCCCTGCTGGTGGTGCCCCCGACCCTGGAGCCGGCCGCGCTGGCCATCCTCAACGCCGAGTTCCTGCCCGGCGGCGGCGGCGGCTCCAACATCTACTGGAAGACCGCCGAACTGCTCACCGTGCCCTGGCTCGCCTGACGGCCATGAAGGTCCGCGTCATCTCCAACCGCTCGCCCTACCGGCGCGGCGGGGTCAGCTTCGACACCGCCGCCGGCCGCCTGGCCGACGGGCGCGCGGTCGTCGAGCTCGACCGTTTCGAGATGGCGCGGATCGGCGAGGTCGGGTTTCGCGAGCTGCTCACTGACCCGAACATCGTCATCGAATTCCCGGCGGCCGTCGGGCGTCACCTCTCCGATCCCAATACCCAGGCCGGTCCGGCACGACTCGCAAGGTCTCCGGCCGATCAAGGCGTTCAGCGCGCCGGCCGCCACACTCAAGCCCGGGTGTCGAAGCGCGCCCGGGCGCAAGCGCCCAAGTCCACGGCGGCGAGTTGAGATGGCCTACGCCGTCCTCGCCGACCTCATCGAGCGCTTCTCCCAGCGGGAATTGATCCAGCTCACCGACCGCTCCGAGCCGCCGGCCGACGCGATCGACGCGGCCGTCGCCCAGAGCGCGCTCGACGCGGCCGGCTCGATCGTCGACGGCTATGTCGGCGCCAAATACGCCCTTCCCCTGGCCAGCTTCCCGCCGCTCCTTACCGACGTCGCCTGCGACATCGCCCGCTACCGCCTCTACGCCGACCAGGCCCCCGAACTGGTGGAGACCCGCTACAAAGAGGCCCTCACCACCCTGCGCGACATCAGCCGCGGCGCGATCAAGATCGACGTGGCCGCCATCGAGCCGCCTTCCCGCTCGGACGTCATCGAGACCAGCGGCAATCCGCGCCTCTTCACCCGCGCCTCGCTCTCCGGCGGCTGCGCCCCGGCCGGCCCGGTCGCCGGCTTCTTCACGGACAACTGCTGACGATGGCCGCCGCCGGCGTCACCCTCACCCTGGAGGCCCACGAGCTCGGCGCCGTCGAGCGGCGCCTGGCGCTCGCGATCGAGGCGATCGCCAAGCCGCGCGTGCTCATGGACCGCGTGGGCGCGGTGCTGGAGGCCAGCACCCGCCATCGGTTCCGTCAGGGCCAGAGCCCCGAGGGAACGCCATGGAAGCCCTCGGTGCGCGCCAGCACCCGGGGCGGCACGACCCTCATCGACAAGGGCCGTCTGCGCGATTCGATCACCCACGACGCCGACGACGCCAAGGCGGTGGTCGGCAGCAATCTGATCTACGCGGCCATCCACCAGGTCGGCGGGGTGATCCGCGCCAAGGGCGGCGGCTTCCTGAAGTTCAACATCCCCGGCGTCGGCTGGCGCCAGGTGCGCCAGGTGACCATTCCGGCCAGGCCCTATCTTGGCGTCTCCGAGGACGATCGCACCGACATGGGCGCCCAGGTCGAGCGGTTCATCGCGGCGGCGTTCGCATGATCGGGGCGGTCTCATGATCGGCGTTGTGGAAAACGCCATGCTGGCGCGCCTGGCCGCCGCCTCGGCCGCCGGGGCGATCGGCTATAGCTACCGCACCCTGGAGACCTGGCCGGCCAAATTCGACCAGTATCTGGAGGCGCGCCAGGTGAATTTCCCGGCCGCCTGGACCGCCTTCGCCGGCGCGCACCAGATCGACCGGATCGCCAAGGGCAGGTGGCGGGCCCACTGCGGCTTCGCCATGGTGGTGGCGGCCGAGAACCTGCGCAACGAGCAGTCCCGCCGCCAGGGCGGATCGCCGTCCGAGCCTGGCTCCTATCAGCTCGCCATCGACGCCCTGAGCGTCCTGGCCGACCAAACGCTCGGCCTGGATATCGACGCGCTGAAGGGCGCGTCCATCGCCCACGTCGAGACCTCCGACATCCCCAAGCTGCGCCAGATTTCGATCTACGCGGTCAATTTCGAGACCGCCCTCTACTACGACACCGCTCCCGTGGTCTCCGGCATCGCCGACTTCGTGACCTTCCACGCCGACTGGGACCCCGCCCCCTACGGCCACCTCGATCCCGCCAACCTCCCCGACGACGCCCACGCCATAGCCGGCGCGGACAACGTCACCCTGCCAGGACCCTTTCCCGCATGACCGACACTCGCGCCGTCCGCGCCGCCCAAGGCCGCCGCATTCGCCTGCCGGGCAGCGGCAAGCTGCTGATCGACGGGGCCATCGTCTTCTGGGGCTCCTACTGGGAGCGGCTGCTCGGGGCCGGCGACATCGAGATTGTCGATCCGCCCAAGACGGCTGTCGCGGCCCCGCCGGCGCAGGTGGTCCCGGCCAAGGCGCCGGCCGTCGATGGCGCCCCGGCCGCCCAAACCACCACCAAGGGGAGCTAGGTCATGCTCGAATTCAACGGCATCCCGCTGACGATCCGCACCCCCGGCGCGTTCATCGGGTTCGACAACACCCGGGCGTCACAGGGCCTGGCCACCTGGGCGACGCGGATCATGATCCTGGGCCAAAAGCTGGGGACAGGCGCGGTGCCCAGCCTCACCCCGGTGCGCATCACGAGCGCCCTGGACGGGCAGGCCGCCTTCGGCCAGGGCTCCATGCTCGACCGCGAAATCCAGGCCCTGTGGGCCAACAACAGCACCACCGAAACCTGGGCCATGGCGGTGGCCGACAATCCGGCCGGCGTGGCGGCGACCTACACCACCACCTTCACCGCCATCCCCTCCGGCGCGGGGACGCTTAACTTCTACATCGCCGGCCAACTCGTGCAGATTCCGGTCGCGGCGGCCGAGCCGCTGGCCAGCCTGGCCACGGCCCTCGCCGCGGCGATCAACGCCGACGCCGACCTGCCGGTCAACGCGACGGCCGCCGGGGCGGTGGTCACCTGCACGGCGGGGTGGAAGGGCGAGAGCGGCAACGCCATCGACTTTCGGACCAAATACTACACCAGCGACGTCATGCCGGCCGGCCTGGCCCTGACGACCGTCGCCGGCGTCGCTGGCGCGGGCAATCCGGCCGTCGCCGCCCTGCTCGCAGCCCTGGGCGCCACCCAGTATCACACCATCGTCTTTCCGTGGACCGACGGGGCCAATCTGGCCGCCCTGGCCACTGAAATGGCCAACCGGCGCGGCCCCCTGGAGATGATCGAGGGCGTCGCCTTCTCCTCCGCCAAGGGCAGCCAGGGAACGCTGGCCACCCTGGGCGAGGCCCAGAACAGTCCCGACATCTCGATCAGCGAATGCGTGGGACCGGCGACGCCGTGGGAGCGGGCGGCGCGGGAGGCCGCCGTGATCAACCTCAACGGCGCCATCGACCCGGCCAGGCCCTTCCAGACCCTGGTCCTCGCCGGCGACATCGCCCCCAACCCCACCGAGCAGTTCACCCGCACTTCGCGCGACGCCCTGCTCCATGACGGCATCTCCACCCACACCATCGACGGGGGTGGCAATGTGCTCCTGGAGCGGCCGATCACCACCTATCAGCTCAACGCGGCGGGTTTTGCCGACGCCTCGTATCTCGACGTCAACACCATGATGACGCTGGGCTACCTGCGCTTCACCTTGAGGGCGATGATCGCGGCCAAATATCCCCGCGTTAAGCTGGCCGACGACGGGATTGTCATCGCGCCCGGCGACACCTCGATGGTCACCCCGAAGATCCTCAGCGCCGAGCTGGTGGCCCTGGCTCTCCAATGGGAGCTGGCTGGCCTGGTGGAGAACATCGACGAGTATAAGTCCCTGCTCGTCGTCCAGCGCGACGCCACCGATTCCAGCCGCGTCAATGCGCTGGTCCCACCCGACATCGTCAGCGGCCTGCGCGTCTTCGCCGGCGACATCCAGTTCGCGTTCTAGGAGGGCGCTTCGACCATGAGCAAGATTCTCGGCCTGGCGGACATCTCCGTCGACGGCGTCACCCTGCTCAGCCAGGCTGACGCGACCCTCGACCCCGGCGGCGTCAACCGCCCGGTGCGCAAGGGCAATGTGGTCCTCGGCTTTTCGGAGGAAATCGTCGAGGCGAAACTGGAGGTGAGCGTGGCGATCGACGCGACCTTCAGCCTCGACGCCTTCCGGCGCATCACCAATTCCACGGTGAACTTCCTGGCCGACACCGGCCAGACGTGGATCATGGCCGGCGCCTGGGTCTTCACGCCCCCGCCCCTCAACCAGAAGGAAGGGATGGCCAAGGTGACCTTCATGGGACCGCCGGCCACGGAGGTGCTCTGACATGGGCGAGACCTATCAGCTCAAGCATCCGGTCACCCGCAAGCTGCGGGTCGCCGGCGGGGCCGAGACCGAGACCACCCTCGAAGAGGTCGAAATCCGGCGTCTCAACGGCGGCGACATGCGCTGGCTGGAGACCGCCCAGGACAAGCCGGGCGCGACGCTCGGACTGCTCGGGCGCCTCACCGGCCTGCAACCGGCGGTCATCGACCTCATCGACGCCGAGGACATCGCGGGTCTCTCCGAGGTGATCGAGGGTTTTTTGCCCCAGTCCCTGCGGAGTGGCGAGACCTCCTAGGAGACCTGGCGGGCGCCTTCCGCTTCCCGGCCTCGGAGCTCTGGGAAATGGACTTCGACGAGCTCCTCTTCTGGCACGATCAGGCTAGGCGAATTTATGAGGACTCTGGGCATCTATGAAGGACCTGAAACTTAGCCTGATCGTCTCGGCCCTCGACCGGGCCACGGCGCCCTTGCGCCGGGTCGGCGCGAGCCTGAAGGGCCTGGAAGCCAAGACCAACAGTCTCAAGGGCGCCTTCCACAAGCTGAGGCTGGCCGAAATGATCGGCGGCGCGGCCCTGATCGGCGGGGTGACGGCCGCCGCCGCCGGGATACTCAACATCACCAACAAGACCGCCGAGATGGGGGAAGGCTTCCTCCACGCGGCGCAGAAGGCTGGGGTGACCGCCGAGACGATCCAGAAATTGAGCTACGCCGCCAAGCAGGTCGGCGTCGATCCCGAGATCCTCGGCCACGGCCTGGCGCTGATGGAACGCAACACGGTCGCCGCGCTCTTGGGTCAGAAGCAGCAGCTTCGCGCCTTCGCGGCGCTGAAGATCACGACACCGCAACTCAAGTTGCTTTCGGGCCACCCCGACGAAGCCTTCAATCGGATCATGGACGGTCTCAAGGGCATCTCGAATGGCGCGGTTCGCGCGTGGGCGGCGATGACGGTCTTCGGGCGGGCCGGCTTTCAGATGCTGCCCATGGCGGCCGGCGGCAGCGCCGCGATCAAGAAATTCGGCGCCGAACTGGCCGCCACCGGCGCCATCATGGGCAAGGATGACGTCGAGGCGGCCGAGAAATACATCCAGGCCAAGAACAAGATGGGCGCCGCCATCCAGGGCCTTGAGATCAAGATCGGCAACCAGCTCATCCCCACCCTCACCGCGGCGATCGGCAAGATGACCGATTGGGTCGAGCACATGAAGCCGGGCGAGCTGAAGAAGCTCACCTCGTCGATCAATCTGCTTGTCGGCAAAATTCCCGAACTGCTGCCCAAGGTCCTCGATCTCGCCGCCAAGTTCCTCGCCCTGGCCGGCAATGGCAAGGTGGTGGCCGGCGCGATGATCGCCCTGGGGGTCGCGCTAGGGGTCGGGTTCGTCGCCAACATCGCCATGGCCGCAGCCGGCATCGTCGCGCTCGCCCCAGCCATCGTCGCGCTCGCCGTCGCGGCGTGGCCCTTCGTCCTCGCCGGCGCCGCCATCGCCGCGGTGGCCTTCGTGGTGATCAAGAACTGGAAACCGATCAGCGCCTTCTTCAAGGGTTTCTGGGCCGGCTTCAGCTCGGTCGCCGCCGCCGGAGTGGCCTCGCTCAAACCGCTTTGGACAGGTCTGGTCGGGTTCGTCAAAGGCCTGTTCGGCAGCTTCGCGAGCTACGTCTCGTCGATCTGGAGCCAGGTCGCGGCCTTCGCCGGCGCCGCCGTTCGGCTCACCAAGGGCGTCTGGGCCCCGATCGCCGGCTTCTTCAAGGGCTACTGGGCGCTGGTCGGCGGGATTTTCTCGGCCTTCTGGAAGTTCGTCGCGCCGATGGCGCGGGTCGGCCTGAAGGTCGTCACCGACGCCTGGTCGGGTCTCACCGGATGGTTCGGCAAGCTCTGGTCCGATATCGAAAACGCCTTCTCAGGCGCCTGGAAAAAGCTCGCCGCCATGACGCCCGACTGGTTGAAGACCCTTCTGAAGGTCGGCGCGATCGGCCTCACCGCGACGATGGCGCCGGCCCTGGCGTCGGCCGCGATGGCGCCGACGATCCGCCACCTCGCGCACGCCGCTCCGACGCCGGGCCCGGCGCGAGCGATAGGCAGGCCGGGCGCCGGAGGGACGCCAGGCGCGGCCGGCAAGCCCGGCGCGGCCGCCGCCAACGGCAAGGTCGCGGTGCATGTCCATGTGACCTCCGATGGCCAGCCAAAGGTGAAGTCGGTCAGCGCCAGCGGCGACGCCACGGCGAGCGTCAGTCGTGGGGTCTTCCCCGGATGAGCTGGCGCGACCGCTTCACCGGCGAGGGTTCGTTCCGAGGCGTCCCCTTCTCCATCCAGGAATCGCCCGCCCAGTTCGGCCGGCGAAACCAGCTCCACGAGTATCCCCAGCGCGACACGCCGTGGAGCGAGGACCTCGGGCGCAAGGCGCGCCAGTGGTCGATCGAGGCGGTGGTCATCGGCGATGACTACGACCTGGCCCGCAACGCCCTGATCGCCGCGATCGAAGCGCCGGGAGCTGGGACACTCGTCCATCCCTACCTCGGCTCGGTTCAGGCGACCGTGGGCGTCTGCCAGGTGCTCGATTCCACCGCCGCCGGCGGCATGGCCACCTTCTCGATGCCGTTCACCGAGGCCGGCGTCGACACCGAGCCCGCCGCCACTCCGGACACCGGCACGGCGGCCATCGCGGCGGCGGCCGACGTCCAGACGGCCTCGGCCGCGTCGGTGGCGGCCAACTTGAACGTCAGCTCCACCGAAGCGTTCGTGGGCGACGCCGCCTCGGGCCTTCTGGGCTCGATCGGCCAGACGATCGGGCAGGCCCTGGCGGCCGTGCAGCCGTTCGCGTCCGACGCCTTCGCGATCGAACAGCAGGTGGCGGCGATCAGCGCCGACGGCGTCGGCCTGCTCACCAATCCCCCGGCCCTGGTCGCCGGCGTCTTCACCGCCGTCGCCGGCGTGGGCGACCTGGCGGCCTATTCCGACGACGCCATCGCCCAGCTCTCCGGCATGATCGGCTTTGGCGCCGCGCTCCCGGCCGTCGTGGGATCGACGCCGTCGCGCCTGGCCCAGGCGGCGAACCAGACGGCGCTCGTCCAGCTCATCCAATGCGCGGCGGCGGCCGCCGTCGTCAGCCAGGTCGCCCAGACCGACTTCTCCTCCTACGACGAGGCGGTGGGGGTGCGCGATCCCCTGGCCGACCAGCTCGACACCCTGGCCACCGCCATCGCCGACGGGGGAGACGACAACCTGGCCACCTCCATCGACGCCCTGCGCCTGGCCATGGTCCGCGACGTGACCGCGCGCGGCGCCTCGCTGGCGAGCCTCTACGCCTACATACCCTCGGTGACGGAACCGGCCGTGGTCATCGCCCAACGGCTCTACGGCGACGCCTCGTTCGCCGACGACATCATCGCCCGCAACGTCATCGACGCCCCCCTGTTCGTCCCAGGCGGCGTGGCGATCGAGGTGCTCAATGTCGCCGTCTAGCACCACGCCCAAGTGGGACATGTTGGTCAATGGCCAAAGCTATGGCGGCTGGAAGCGGATCAAGGCCGTCGTGAGCTTGGACATCATGGCGGCCAGCTTCGACATCGTCTCCACCGATCGCTGGCCTGGCCAACCGGACCTCTGGTCAGTGCAGACAGGGAACGCCGTCAAACTCCTGGTGGACGGCGAGCTGAAGGTGACTGGTTGGGTAGATGAGGTCGAGCCCAAGGAAAGCGCCGAGGAACACTCGATCCAGATCAAGGGGCGCGGGCGCACCGGCGACCTGGTCGACTGTTCGGCGCTGAACAAGCCGGGACGTTGGAGCGGTCGAAAGATCGAGCAGATCGTCTCCGACCTCTGCGCTCCCTTCGGGATATCGGTGACCACCGAGGGCGACACCGGCGCACCGTTCAAGGCCTTCGCCATCCAGCAGGGCGAGGCGGTGAAGGACGCGATCGACCGGCTCGTGCAACAGCGAGGGCTACTGCCCATCGAGACGCCCACCGGCGATCTCCTGCTCGCCGCGCCCGGCCAGATTCGCGCCGGCGGCCAGCTCGCGCTGGGTGGGGCTGGGGCCAACCTCAAAATCGGCGAAGCCAAGCACAACGCCACCGAGCGGTTCTCGATCTATGTCGTCAAGGGCCAGCGCCAGGGCGACAACCACGACCACGGCAAGACTGTCTCCCAGGTCTCGGCCACGGTCACCGACCCCCAGGTGACGCGCTATCGGCCGCTGATGATCATGGCCGAGGAACAGGCCGATTCCGGCTCGGCCAACGATCGGGCCCTTTTCGCCGCCACCGTCCGTGCCGGGCGGGCCCAGACCGGCAAGCTGACCCGGACAGGGGCGCGCGACGCCGCCGGCGCTCTCTGGACCTCCAACCGGCTTATCACCACGGCCGCGCCCGATCTGGGCCTGCAGGGCGATCTCCTGATTAACGAGGTCGAATTCAATGTCGACGACGCCGGCACGACCTCGGAGATCCACGTCACCCGGCCCGAGGCCTATTCGCTCGGCGAAGTGAAGGGCGTCGGCGTCTCACGCCTGGACAATCGCCACGCCGGACTGGGGATGAAGGCCGCCAAGGGGAGCAAGGGCCGCAAGGGCCGCAAGGGCAAGGGGCCCGGTCTCAACGCCCTGGCGGACCTCGCCACATGATGGCCGCTCTCCACCACGCGGTGAAGGACGCCCGCCGCCGCGCCTTCATGGCCGTCGCGCGGGGCGTCCTGTCGGCGATCGACGACACCCAGCAGGCCCAGTCGCTGCAGCTCGACCTCCTGGACGGCGAGACGGCCGATGGCATCGAACGGTTTCAGAACTACGGCTTGACCTCCGTCCCGTTTCCCGATGCCGAGGCCGTCATGGTCAGCGTGGGCGGTTTGCGCTCGCACGGCATCGTGGTGGCCGTCGAGGACCGCCGCTACCGCCTCGTCGGCCTGGCGGCGGGTGAAGTCGCCCTCTACGACGATCAGGGCCAGGTGGCGCACCTGACGCGCGATGGCATCCTCATCAGCAGCCCGCTGAAGGTCTCCATCCACTCCGACGCCGAGGTGGATGTCACCGCGCCCAAGGTGGTGATCACGTCCGACGACGTGGAGCTGGGGGCGACGGGAGGTCAGGCCGTGGCGCGGGTCGGCGACACGGTCGACCTGGGCGCAGGCACGATCAGTTCCGGCTCCGCCAAGGTCACCTGCGGATGACCGACATCGCCCTGAAGGTCAGCACCGACGGCGACTTCGCGGCCGACATCTTCATGGCCGGCGCGGATCTCGCCGGAGATGACGGCATGCGGACGGCGATCGTCATCTCCCTGTTCACCGACGCCCGCGCCGGCGACGACGACGTGCTGCCCCAGCCGGGCGGCGATCGGCGCGGCTGGTGGGGCGACACCTACGCCCAGATTCCCGGCGATGCGCAGGGCTCCAAGCTGTGGTTGCTCGATCGCGAGAAGCAGCTCCCCTCTGTGCTGGCGCGCGCCCAGCAATACGCCACCGACGCCCTCCAGTGGCTCATCGACGATGGAGTGGCCAGCGCCGTCGGCGTGGTGGCCAGCTTTCCCCATCTCGGCTGGCTGGCGCTCGCCGTGACCGTCGAGCGGCCGAGCGGCCAGGCGCGTCTGAATTTCGACTTCACCTGGAAGAATTCATGACCGCCTCCACCGACTTCATCCGCCCGACCCGATCCGACCTGGTGGCCCGCGATCGCGACGATCTCAACGCCCGCATCCCCGGCGCCGACTCCAACCTGCGCCGCACCATGCTTAACGGCGTCGCCACCATGCACGGCGGGGCCATGGACGGCGCCTACGGCTATCTGGCCTACATCGCCGACCAGGTGTTTCCCGACACGGCCGACAGCGCCCACCTCTATCGATGGGCGTCGTTTTGGGGTGTTTTCCCGAAGGCCGCGACGGGATCGACCGGCCCCGCGACATCTACGGGGGTCAGCACCAACGGCGTCACCGTTCCGGCCGGCGCGCTCCTGCAGAACGGCCTCGGCATCGACTATACGACCACCGCCGACGCGACCGTCGCTCTAGGCGTCGTCACCGTGAGCGTCGCCTCCGACACCGCCGGCGCCGACACTCTCGCGGACGTGGGCGTGCAGTTGACCCTGGTCTCGCCGATCGCCGGCGTCGTCTCCACCTTCGCGGTCGGCGGGGGTGGCCTCACCGGCGGCGCGGACGCCGAGACGGACGCCGAGCTGCTCGGGCGCCTGGAGCTTCGCATCCAGACCCCGCCCAATGGCGGCGGCCCAGGCTCGTATGAGGAATGGGCGCTGGCTATGCCTGGGGTCACCCGCGCCTGGGAATATCCGCTGATCGCCGGCCTCGGCACCGTGGGTGTCGCCTTCGTTTTCGACGATCGGGCGGACATCTTTCCCTTGGCGGGCGATGTGACGGCCATGCAGGCGTGGCTTGTGGCGCACGCGCCCCTGACCGCCCAGCCAGGACTAAGCTCCCTCGCACCGCTGGACGGATCGACCGACTTCACCATCCATCTCAATCCCGACACCGCCGACATCCGGACTGCCGTGACCGCCGAGCTGGCCGATCTCTTCACCCGCGAGGGCGCTCCAGGCGATGCGATACTTGAGGCCCACTATGACCAGGCGATCGGGCTCGGCGTCGGAGCCGGCGACTATACGGTGATCGCGCCGGTGGGCGATGTCGTCCCGGGCGCTCTCACCTTGCCGACGCTCGGCGCGAACGTCTGGGTCTGACGCGCCGTGCCCAACTCCGCCCAATATCAGGACGTCCTGCTGAGGCTCTTGCCGCCCGGCAAGGCGTGGACGCGCGATCCTGGCAGCACCATGGCGGCGCTGGCGCTGGGCCTCGCCGACGAGTTCGCCAGGCTGGATGCGCGGGCGCTCGATCTGATCGAGGAGGCCGACCCGCGCACCACGGTCGAATTGCTGCAGGACTGGGAGCAGACCGCCGGACTGCCCGATCCGGCGATCCCCGCGCCCGTGACACTTGACGATCGCCACGCCGCGCTCGCGACCAGGCTGATCAGTGTCGCGGGCCAGACCGACGCCGACTATCTCGCCCTGGTCGCGCCGTTCGGCTACCCGGTTTCGATCGTCACCCACACGCCCTTCTCCGCCGGCGTCGGGTTCGCCGGGGGCGCGCTCTACGACGCCGTCAGCATCTTCTGGTGGGAAATGGACATCAACGTTCCGATCGGAACCACGACGCCGGTGATCCTGCTCGAACACGCCGTGCGGCGGGTCAACCAGCTCCACACCTTCGTCACCTTCAACTATCTCTTCGTCTGAGGCCAAGCCCCATGCATCGCATCGACACCGCTGGAAACGTCGCCGGCCTGTTCGCCAACCCGGACCCGTTCACTGGCCAGATCCCCGTCGTCCTCGACGGCGATTGGCTGAACGACCAGCAGGAGAACATCGTCTACGTCATCACCGAGGCGGGCATCGCGCTGGTCAAGGGCGACCACACCCAGCTCTACAACGCCATCCAGGCCCTGGTGGCCGCCGCCGCCGGCGGGGTCGGCGTGATCAGCTTCAACACCCGTACCGGCGCGGTGACGCTGACCAGCGCCGACGTGGTCGCCGCCCTGGCCGCGGGCTCACTGGCCAACCTCAAGCTGGCCAACATGGCGCCCGCAACCGTCAAGTCCAACCTCACCGGCGGCGCCGCCGCGCCGGCCGACAACACCCTGGCGGCGCTGGCCGCCTCCATGGGGCTGCGCCTGCGGCTAGCCGCCAACACCACCTTCTATGTCTCGGCGAGCGGCAACGATTCGAATACCGGCCTGACCGGCGGCTCGCCCTGGCTCACCATCCAGCACGCCCTGAACGTGCTGAACGCGACCTACGACCTGGGCGGCTTCGTCGCCACGATCCAGTGCGCGGCCGGGGCCTACAACGCGCCGGTTGCCATTTCCGCCCCGTTCACCGGCGGCGGCCACGTCGTGCTTCAAGGCGACACCGTCACGCCCGCGAACTGCACCATCACCGTCACCGGCGCGGCCTCGGCGATCGCCGTCGTGGGTGGCGCCTTGACCGTGCAAGGCTTCACCCTCGCGTCCGCCAGCTTTGGCCTGAAGGCCGACGTCGGCGGGGCGCTGTCGTTCCAGCAGATCGCGTTCGGCGCCTGCGCCGACCACATCCACGCCAACGGGAAGTCCACCATCACCGCGATCGGACCCTATTCGATCGTCGGCAATGCATCGGGCGCCCACGCCGAGGCCTTCGGCGCCCACATCAACCTCGCCGGCGCGGCGATCACCCTGACCGGGTCCCCGTCGTTCGCCACCTTCCTGGTGGCCGATGCGATCGGCGTGGTCTTCGCCCAGTCGCTGACCTTCACCGGGCTGGGAACCGGCGCCGCCTACAGCGCCGACAACAACGGCTATGTGGACACAAATGGAACGGGCGCCTCGCTGACCGGCGCCGGCTTCTCGGCCGGCTCGACCGGCACGGGAGGGATATTCAGCTAGTCCAAGACCCCTCTTGAAAAAGAGGGGGGCGACGGCGTTGACGCGCCTCCGCCGTGGGTTAGGCGCCCACACCCAGTCCGGCCGCGGCCGAGCCAAGTCCCCCCGCCGGGCGCGCCGGCGGGACATGAGTGAGCATCAACGACCATGGAGTCGAGTCCCCTCGTTCCCGTGCGACCGGTCAAACCGGCCGCGCCCTATTTCGGCGGCAAGCGGAATCTGTCGCGCCGGCTGGTGGAGATCATCGCCGCGACTCCCCACGCGCTCTACGCCGAGCCCTTCGTGGGCATGGGCGGGGTCTTTCTGCGGCGCACGTCGCGGCCGAGCACCGAGGTGATCAACGATTGGTCGACCGACGTGGCGACCTTCTTCCGCGTCCTCCAGCGCCACTACATCGCGTTCCTGGACATGCTGCGCTTCCAGCTCACCACCCGCGAGGCCTTCGAGCGCCTCCAGAAGGTCGATCCCACCACCCTCACCGACCTGGAGCGGGCGGCCCGGTTCCTCTATCTGCAGAAGGTCGCCTTTGGCGGCAAGATCGCCGGCCGCAACTTCGGCGCCGTCTATCAGGGCGGTGGCCGGTTCGACGTCACCAGGCTGCAGCCGCTCCTGGAGGATATCCACGAACGTCTGGCCGGCGTGATCATCGAACGCCTGCCGTTCGGCGAATTCATCCGCCGCTACGACCGCCCCGGAACGCTGTTTTTCATCGACCCGCCCTACTTCGGCAACGAGGACGACTATGGCGCGGGCATGTTCTCAAAGGCCGATTTCGGGCTTCTCAGAGACCTCCTGGAGGGCCTTGATGGGAGGTTCGTGATGACCATCAACGATCGCCCCGAGGTCCGCGCCCTATTTGGCCGTTTCACGTTCGAACCGGTGACCCTCACCTACACCGTTTCGGGCTCTCCCACCCCGGCCAAGGAACTGATAATCACCGGCCCCTGATGCCCGCCGCTACAAAATCGAGTGCTCCAGAAGCTCTTGTCCCAGACTCCAGAACCTCTTGTCCCGCTACAGCGGCGCGAGCGTGACTGCCACCGGCGCCCGCATGGCCAGCCCCACCCCGCCGATGCCCTCGAACCAGGCGTCGCGGGCGAAATCATAGGCGCCTGGCGACGCCGGGCCGGGCGGCGGATCGAGCAGGGTGGCGACGCGGATTGCCGTGCCGGGGGCCGGCGCGCCGTCGGGGCCGCCTGGCGCGGCGACCACGACGCGAATGCGGGTGGGCGTGGCGGCGGGGGCCAGCCTGGCGATGTGGACCGGTGCGATCAGCAGCCGCTCGCCGCGCTCGCTGGGTGTGCCGATATCCACCACCCAGCCTTCGACGCTGACCACCCCCAGGCCGGCCGGGGCGATCGGCGCCGCGACCGCGTCGCTGTGCAGCTTGGCGACGAGGAACCCGCAGGCCGACATCGCCGCCAGGCCGGCGAGGGCGGCGACCGTTCGATTGACGGTGAACACTCGCGACGCGGCGGCGCCGACGCAGACCACGGCCGCCAGAACGGCAGCGATCAGGAGCGGCGGCTCGACTTTCAAGCCGAGGTAGGCCGCCGCGCCCAGGCCGAAGGCCACCGGCGTCCATAGCAGCACGCGGTCCAACTGATCGGCGCCCTGCCGCGCCAGGGCGGCCAAGAGGGCGCCCAGGCTAGGAAGGGCGCGGGGGTCCGTGATAAGAGCCGCCGCCCGTCCCCAGGGCGTCGGCCTTCGGCCATGCGCCGCCCCGGCCCCGTCATCTGGAACCGCGATGCCCGCCGAAACATCCCCCAATCGATCGGTCGTCACCCGCATCGCCCCCTCGCCGACCGGCTCGATGCATATAGGCACCGCTCGCGTGGCGTTGTTCAACTGGCTTTATGCGCGCCATCGCGGCGGGACCTTCCTGCTGCGTATCGAGGATACCGACCGCCAGCGCTCCACGGAGGACGCGGTGCAGGTGATCCTCGATGGTCTGGACTGGCTCGGCCTCAATCCGGACGCCCCGCCGGTCTTCCAGTTCTCCAGGGCCGAACGTCACCGCGAGGCGGTGGCAGGATTGCTAGAGAAAGGTCGCGCCTATCGCTGCTACATGACCGTCGAGGAACTTGCCGCCGAGCGGGAGGCGGCGCGCGCGGCGGGCCGGGCGATCCGCTCGCCCTGGCGAGATCGCGCGGCCCCCGCCGGCGAGAACCGGCCGTTCGTGGTCCGCTTCAAGGGACCTCTGGACGGCGAGACGGTGGTCGATGACCTGATCAAGGGCCAAGTGACCTTCGCCAACAAGGAGCTCGACGATCTGGTCCTGCTGCGCTCGGACGGCGGGCCGACCTATAACCTCGCCGTGGTGGTGGACGATCACGACATGGGAATTACCCACGTCATCCGCGGCGACGATCACCTCAGCAACGCCGCCCGCCAGAGCCTGATCTACCGCGCCCTGGATTTCGACCTGCCGGCCTTCGCCCATCTGCCGATGATCCACGGCCCCGACGGCGCCAAACTCTCCAAGCGGCACGGCGCCCAGGCGGTCAGCGAGTTCGCCGACATGGGCTATCTGCCCGAGGCCATGCGCAACTACCTGGCCCGCCTGGGATGGGGCCACGGCGACGACGAATTGTTCACCGACGCCCAGGCGATCGCCTGGTTCGACGTGCGCGACGTGGTGCGCGCGCCGGCCCGCCTGGACTGGAACAAGCTCGCCCACGTCAACAACCACTACATCCGCGCCGCCGACGACGATCGTCTCGCCGGCCTGGTGACGCCCATCCTCGAAGGCCGCGGCATCGACCTGCCCGCCAATGGGCGGCGACGTCTGGTCGCGGTCATCCCGGCGGTCAAGGATGGCGCCAAGACCCTCGTCGATCTCGCCGACCTCTCGCTCTTCGCCGTCAAGTCGCGGCCGCTTGCCTTGGACGACAAGAGCGTGGCCCTGCTGACCAGTGAGGTGCGCCCCCTCCTCTCGCGCCTCGCCGCCGCCCTGGCTTTGGAAGGCGACTGGAGCCCCGTCGGTCTGGGCGCTGCCCTGCGCGCCTTCGCGCTGGCGGAGGGCGTCGGCCTGGGCAAATTCGGGGCCGCGCTGCGCGCGGTGCTATCGGGCGGGGCGCCGGCGCCGGACCTTGCGGGGTCCTTGGCGGCGCTGGGCAAGGCGGAGAGTTTGGGTCGCGTCGAAGACGCTCTTTCGCGGCCCGGCTAACCGGCTATAAGACGGCCGCGAAACATCCCGTCTGGACGGGTGTCGGATTTTCGATGAGGGGAATGAAAGGCATGGCCGATCACGCCACGCTGACGCTCGGCGGCAAGGACTACGATCTGGGCCTGATCAAGGGGACCACCGGCCCGAGCGTGGTCGATGTGCGCAAGCTCTACGCCGACGCCGACGTGTTCACCTTCGATCCTGGTTTCACGTCGACGGCTAGCTGCGAGAGCAAGATCACCTATATCGACGGCGACGCGGGCGTGCTGCTTCACCGCGGCTACCCGATCGAGCAGCTCGCGGAGCATTCCAGTTTCATCGAGGTCTGCTACCTGCTCTTGAACGGCGAACTGCCCAACGCCGCCGAGTTCGCCGATTTCGAGCGGACCATCACCTATCACACCATGCTGCACGCGCAGTTCGACCGCTTCTTCGGCGGCTTTCGCTCCGATGCCCACCCCATGGCGATCATGACCGGCGCGGTGGGGGCGCTGTCGGCCTTCTATCACGACAGTATCAACGTCGACGATCCCGAGCAGCGCAAGATTTCCGCCCACCGGCTGATCGCCAAGATGCCGACGATCGCGGCGCGGGCGTTCAAATATTCCATCGGCCAGCCGTTCGTGACCCCACGCAACGACATGGCCTACGCCGAGAATTTCCTGCGCATGGCCTTTTCGGTCCCCGCCGAAGACTGGAAACCCAACCCGGTCCTGACCCGGGCCATGGACCGCGTCTTCCTCCTGCACGCCGATCACGAGCAGAACGCTTCGACCTCGACGGTGCGCCTGGCCGGCTCGTCGGGAGCCAATCCCTTCGCCTGCATCGCCGCCGGCATCGCCTGCCTGTGGGGTCCGGCCCACGGCGGCGCCAACGAGGAAGCGCTGATGATGCTTCAGGAGATCGGCACGGTCGATCGCATCCCCGAATATGTCCAGGGCGTGAAGGATCGCAAATACCGCCTGATGGGCTTCGGCCATAGGGTCTACAAGAACTTCGACCCCCGCGCGATCGTCATGCAGAGGACCTGCCACGAAGTGCTCGACGAGATCGGCGACGGCGACGATCCGCTGCTGAAGGTCGCCATGGAGCTAGAGAAGATCGCTCTGAACGATCCCTATTTCATCGATCGAAAGCTCTATCCCAACATCGATTTCTATTCCGGCATCACGCTGAAGGCCATGGGCTTTCCGACCACCATGTTCACCGTGCTGTTCGCCATCGCCCGCACCGTGGGGTGGATCAGCCAGTGGAAGGAGATGTTCGAGGACCCGCAACGCAAGATCGGCCGCCCCCGCCAGCTCTATACGGGACCGCTGAAGCGGGACTATCCGCCGCTGGAAGCGCGGGGGTAGTGGATTGAATTTGACACTCGGTGGCGGCGGGGACCTCCCCAGTGGCTCGTAAGTTCGGCTCGCCGAAGGTCAAATAGCGGACGTTCCGACGTCTCGGACGAGTGGAGAACGGACGTTGCGTTTTCGGCCTAGTAACGGGCAATATCCGTCAACCAAGCCAGTAAGGTCACGATGGGCACGGCAGCCGCGCAGGGCGCATTGTGGGGAGCGCGAGCGCGCGAGTGGGCCGATTTGCAAGAGGGCGCGTTCGAACCACTGTACCGCGCGGCGTTCGATTGTGTCGGGGTGGCCCAAGGTTCGAGAGTCCTCGACGTCGGGTGCGGCAGCGGCCTCGCTCTTGCCGTTGCGCAAGGACTGGGCGCTAACGTGAGCGGCCTTGATGCCTCTGATCAGCTGGTTGCGATTGCGAAGACGCGCGCCCCCGGCGCGGATGTTCGCGTGGGCGAACTTGAGGAATTGCCTTTCGCTGACCGTAGCTTCGACGTGGTCACTGGCTTCAATTCGTTCCAGTACGCCGCGGATCGGGTGAATGCGCTACGCGAGGCCCGCAGGGTCGTACGCGAGGGCGGCTCTGTCGTCGCCGCCGTGTGGGGCGAACCTGAGAAATGCCGGATGAGCGGATACTTGGGCGCGCTCGGCCCCCTGATGCCCCCGCCGCCGCCTGGTGCGCCGGGCCCTTGGGCGCTGTCGTCGCCCGGCGCTCTCGAGGAGCTCGCGTCACGCGCGGGACTGGAGACCGTGCGCGTCGGGGTGGCTACAGGCGTGTTTCGGTTCAAAGATATAGACACCGCCATTAGAGGGTTGCTCGCATCGGGCCCCGCAATCCGCGCCATCCAGACTTCCGGCGAGCCCGCGGTTACGGACGCGATCTCGAACGCCATTTCGCCGTTCCAGCAGGAAGACGGAAGCTACGAACTTGCCAACGAATTCCGGTACATCGTGACGCGTTCTCGGCTCTGAGCCGGAAAGATCCAGTAGCAATCAATCCGATCAGCGGACGCGGCGAGCTTCGGCTTAGGGTCGATTCCCGTCTTCGATTCACGGCCCAGAAGCAAACCGTCGCCGTAGCTAATCGACGTCCAGCCGCCCGGCTCGTCGTAGCGCATCGATCACCGCTTCGGCGGCGGCGCCAGCGGGATCGGCGATGCCGCCGCGCATGATTTCGAGCGCCGCGTTCTGGGCCGCGATCTGCGAAGCTCGAAGGTTTGGATCGTCCAGACGCAGGGCGATCTCACGCGCCAGGGCCGGTCCATTGCAGCGGCCCTGGACCAGTTCCGGCGCGACGAAGGCCTGAGCAGCCACGTTGAAGAGAGTGATGTAGGGCGTGCGGATGAGGGCTTTGACGATCAGGTGGGCGACGGCGCCCAGCCGATAGGCCACCACCATGGGAGCGCCCGCCAAGGCCAGTTCGGTGGTCACCGTTCCGCTGCAGGCGAGAGCCACGGTGGCGGCCCGCATGGCGTCCAGGCGCGCTGCCTCGCCCTCGATCACCGGCGCGGGGCGGCGCCAGCCGGCCACGCGGGCCTTGACGGCATCGGCGACCGTCTCGGCGGCGGCGACCACGACGCGCAGGTCGGGCCGGGCGGCCTGAAGGATATTCACTGCCGCCTCGAATGGGGGCAGGAGACGATCGACCTCGGCGGGCCGGCTGCCGGGCAGCACGAGGAGGATGGGATCGGCGGGATTGGCCCCCACTTTCTCGCGCAGGCGACCCGGATCGGCCTGGGAGAAGTCCCGCGCCAGGGCCGGATTGCCGACGAAGGTCACCGGCAATCCCTGGCGCTCGAAGAAGGGGGCGTCGAAGGTGTGGATGGTGAGCAGAGCATCGACCGCGCGCGCCAGGGTCTTTGCCCTTCCAGGCCGGGTCGCCCATACCTGAGGCGCGACGTATTTGATCAGGAGGGGGGGCGGATCGAGACGCCGCAGCCGCCGCGCCACCCGCAGATTGAAACCCCAGGCGTCGATCAGCACCGCGACGTCGGGGCGCTCGCGAACGGCGACCCTGGCGGTCTGGCGGACGCGACGCTGGACCATGGGCCACGCGAAGAGCGCCTCGACGGGCCCGACGATCGACAGCGGGCTTGTGTCGAACGGGCTCTCGACACCCTGGGCGGCCATGCGCGCGCCGCCGACGCCGACGAAGCGCACCGCCTCGCCCAATCGATCTCGCAAATCGACCGCCAGCGCCGCGCCCAGGGCGTCGCCAGAGGCCTCTGCCGCCACCAGCATCACGCATGGACCGCTCATGGGTGTCGCGGCGGTGCGCCGACCACGAAGAGGCCGAACTCATCGGCCAGGGCGATGACTTCGCCCGGATCGAGAACCAGGATCAACCCCGCCTCTCCCGCGATGCCGGCGAGGCCGGCGCGCGCGGCGCGGCGCACCGTCTCTGGCCCGATCGTGGGCAGATCGATGCGCGCTTCCTGGCCTGGCTTGCTCGCCTTGGCCAGGACGCCGCGGCGCCGAGTGGGGGCTCCGCGAATCGGCTCGGGCAGATCCTCCACCCGCGCCAGCATGGCGTCGGTTCCCTCCTGGGCTTCGACGGCCAGGATCAGGCCCTCGCAGCAAACCGCCCCCTGGCCGATGTCGAGAGCGCCGATGGCCCGGGCGACCTCCAGGGCGCGGCCGATGTCGCCGAGGTGCTCGGGACCGGGTTCATGACGCCCAAGGGGGCCGCGCCCCAAAGTAAGCCCGGCCATCACGTCTTGAGCGCCCTCGACGGTGAATCCCTCGCGTTCGAATTCACCGACCAGGAACGCCAGCAACCCGTCGTCTCCCCGCCGCGCCGCCGCGATGGCGCCGGGTAGAGCGGCCAGGCCGCGCATATCGGGTTTCAGGTCACGGAAGTCCGGTCGGGCAACCACACCGGCGAAACACACGCTTTCGCACCGGGCCTGGCGCAGGGCGCGCATGCCCGCTCCCAATTGCGCGATGCCAAGGTCCACGCCGTCATAACCGGCCAGAGCCGGGTCGGCGAAACCTTTCAATCGGATTAGGAACAATGGCCGGCTGGCCGCCGCGCAGTGGCGGGCCAAGTTTATCGGAAGCGCGCCGCCGCCCGCGATCAGGCCGAGCTTGCCGGCGGTCGACGTCAGATTTCCCGCTGCGGCGTGGTCAGCGGCCGGCTGGCGTCGGCGCGCACGAAATCGACGATTTCCATCACCTCCTGAGAGGCCGCGTAGGCCGCCGCGGTGTCTTCCAGACGTTCCTGAAACGTCCCTTCCTCGGCGAACAGCATGCGGTAGGCGGCGCGCAGGGTGTTGATCGTCTCGCGCGAAAAGCCACGACGCTTCAGGCCCACCAGGTTGAGCCCCTCGAGATGGGCATGGTTGCCCCACACATTGCCGAAGGGGATGACGTCGTGATTGACCCCCGCCATGCCGCCGACGAAGGCGTGCCGGCCGATGCGGGTGTTCTGGTGGACGGCCGACAGGCCGCCCATGATCACATGATCGCCTACCACCACATGGCCGCCCAGGGTGGCGCTGTTGGCCATGATGACGTGGTCGCCGACGATGCAGTCGTGGCCGACGTGAACCCCGACCATGAAAAAGCCGTCCGATCCCACGCTCGTCACCCCGCGGCCCATCGCGGTTCCGCAATGCATGGTCACGTGCTCGCGGATGATATTGGCCGTGCCGATCGCGAGGCGGGTGGCCTCGCCCTTATGCCCAGAATGTTGAGGCGATCCGCCCAGGCAGGCATGGGAATGAACCACGCTCTCCTCGCCGATTTCGGTCAGCCCTTCGACAACGACATGCGAAGCAAGCCGCACCCCCGCGCCAAGCCGGACTTCGGGGCCGACGATGCAGAAGGGCCCAATCTCGACGTCCTTCGCCAGCCTCGCGCCGGCATCCACGATCGCGGTCGGGTGAATCTGGGTCATTTGCGCGTATCGACCAGCATGGCGGCGAAATCCGCCTCGGCGGCCAGCTTGTCGCCCACCATGCCCCGGCCGTGGAACTTTACCACGTCGCCCCGGGCGCGCAGGACCGACACCTCCATGCGCAGGACATCGCCAGGTCGCACCGGATAACGGAAGCGGCAATTGTCCACCGACATAAACAGGATGATCTTGCCGTCCGGATCGACGTCCCATGACTTCGACATCAGAAGGCCGCCGGTCTGTGCCAGGGCCTCGACGACCAGCACCCCCGGCATGACCGGGGCGCCCGGAAAATGACCCAGAAAGAACGGTTCGTTCATGGTCACGCACTTGACGCCCACCAGCGAGACGTTTGGCCGGAACTGCTCGGCGCGATCGACGAACAGAAAGGGCGGACGATGCGGAATGCGCCGCATGATCTCGTGGATGTCGATGCCGTCTTCGATCGTTTGGTCCGCCGGAGGCGATGTCATGCTTCTTCCCTGCCTTGCGGCCGTCGTCTCGCCGCCCGCGCCAGCCACGCGGTTTCGCGCATCCAGCGGCCGAGCGGACGAGCCGGTGAGCCGCCCCAGCTCTCGCCGGGGGGCACGTCCTTCATCACCCCGGCGGCGGCCGCGATGCGCGCGCCCGCGCCGATGGTCACATGGTCCGTCACTCCGGCGCGCCCGCCGAACATGCACCCATCGCCCACGACCGCGCTGCCGGAAATGCCCGTGTGGGCCGCCAGCAGGCAGTCGCGACCGATGACGACGTTGTGGGCGATCTGCACGAAATTGTCGATCTTGGTGTTTTCCCCGATTACCGTATCGTCCCAGGCGCCGCGATCGACGCAGGACCCCGAGCCGATGGTGACGCCATCGTGGACGATCACCCGTCCCAGTTGCGGAATATCGACCAATCCGCCCGCGCCGGCCGCCGCGCCGAAGCCCGGCTCGCCGATCACCGCCCCGGCATGGATGCGCGCCCGCGCCCCGATCAGGGCGAATCCGACGCAGGCATTAGCCCCGATGTAGCCGCCTGGGCCAATGGCGACGCCCGGCCCGATCACCGCCCCGGGTGAAATGTAGCAGCCCCGCCCGATCGTCACGCCCTGGCCGACCACCGCCCCGGGGCCCAGCATCACCCCGTCTTCCAGCTCGGCGGAAGGATGGACAGTGGGCGCGCCCGCTTCGTGCCGGCGCGGGCGATGCAGACGGTCGGCGGCGATGGCGTAGGCCGCTGGCGGCGAGGCGACGATGAGCGCCGCGCACCCATCCGGCGTCCGCGCCGCGTCCTCGGCCGCGATGAAACAAGCCAGCGCCCGCGTCGCGGCCAACAGCGAATCGTACCGCCGATTGACAAAGTAGGTGACGCTGAGGCTATCGGCCCGCGTCAGCACCGCCGCCTGGGTGACTGATCGCCCTGCCGCCCCGGGGTCGGCAAGCGTCGCGCCGGTGAGGGCGGCCAGTTCACCCAGCTCCGCCGGGGGGCGGCACTCGTAGAAGCGGGGATCCGGCATGGCGTCGCAATGCCGGCTCGCTCGCTCCAGTCAGCGCGCCGGAGTGCCGGCGGGCGCCAGGTTTTCGCGGTCAAAGGGGAACTGCTGAATCTTGGCGTTCAAGCCGGCGATCGCCTGGCTGGTCAGGTCCATGTCGGGGTTGTTCATCATCACAGAGCGCTTGTCGATCAGCGCGCTGCAACGGTGCTGCTGATAGATCTGTCGGGCGATCGGGTCGAGTTCCTGAGCGATCCGATTGACCGACTTCTGTTCGGTGGCCTGGACCTCGCGCTGGCGAAGATCGGCCTTTTGGCGCAGATCGTTGATGCGAACCTGGAGGGCCTGCGCCCGACTTTGGAAAGTCGCCGCCGCCAGCGTCGGTCGCGCCGCGTCCAGCGCGCGCCCCTCGGTTTCGATGGCGGTTTGCTCCGGAGCCAGTTCGGCTTTCACCTGAGCCACGATCTGGTTCATGCGCTGGCTCACATATTGGCCGACGGTCGAGGAGCTGATCGCCTGATCGACCGAAATGACACACAGCCCCGGAATGGCGGGACCTTCGGAGATTGCCGGCGCGGCGGCGACGGGGGCCGCGCGCGCGGGCGCCCTGGCTTGAGCCAAGGCCATGGGGGCGATGGCGGCCACGGCGATGAGGCTCGCCGAGCCCAAAGCGAGAAGCTTTTTAGTCATGAAGTCTAGAACCTTGTTGATGTGGAAAAACGGAACAATTCCGTTTTGTCGTAGGAGTCTTTTCGGATGATCTGGCTGAAGTCGAAACGCAGCGGCCCCATCGGCGATTTCCAGAAGATGCTGATGCCCGCCGACGCCCGCAGCCCCAGGTCGTCTTGTACGGTTGTGATGGGTAGATTGGTGTTCGGGTTGATCTTTTCCGCGCGATCCACGATGCCGAGGGTGCCGAAATCGGTGAAAAGGGCGGTCTTGATCCCATACTGTTCCGGCAACTTGTTTGGCAAGGTGAGCTCGAACGTGCCGATGGCGTAGAGCTTGCCGCCCAAAGAATCGCCGAATTCGGTGTCGCGTGGGCCGATGCCGGCGATCTGAAAGCCTCGGAAGGTGTCGCCACCTTCATAAAAGCGATCGGTGATGCGGATGTTGTCGCCGTTCCAGCCGTCGATATAGCCCGCCGAACCGGTGAAGCTGAGAATAAAATCCTTATTGAATCCATGGAACCAGCCGCCGCGCAACTCGCTGCGCAGATAATGGACCGATCCGCCCACGCCAGCCACATCCTGCGACAGATTGATGAAGTAGCCTCGGGTCGCAACGACGGGATCGTTGCGCTCGTCCAGGCCCAGCGTATAGCCGATTTGCGAGGTGATAAACGAACCGCGCTCATCGCAAAGCACCACCGATACCAGTTCCGAGCCGTGTATGCACAAGGAATCATCGACGATGACATCGTCGGTGCGCAGTGTGTAGCGCGTCGTCAGAAGGCTTTTCGTGGTCAGCGGGAAGGTCAGCCGAACCGTGCCGCCAGTGGAGGCGGTATTATAAGAGGCCTGCTGCGTGAAATCGTAACGATAGGTGTACAGGTCAAAACCCGCCTGCAGATCGCGATCGAGGAAATGCGGCTCGGTGAAGGACAGGTCGGCTTGCTGGCGCAAGGACCCTAATGAGATTCTGCCACGCAGATCCTCACCGCGCCCGCGGAAATTGGATTGGCTGATCCCGATGTCGGTCACCAGTTGGTCGATCGAACTGTAGCCGGCGCTGAAAGAGAGTTGGCCCGTTGCCTGTTCGGTCACGTGGACCTGCAGATTGGTGCGATCGGGAGCGGAGCCGGGCACATTGGTGATATCGACGTCCTTGAAGAACCCCAGGGCCCTGAGGTTATTTTTCGAGCGATCGACCAAGGCGCGATTGTAGGCGTCACCCTCGGCGACGTTGAGTTGCCGACGAATCACGTAGTCGAGTGTCGTCGTATTGCCCACGATGTCGATGCGGTCGATGTAAACCCGAGGTCCCTCCTTCACCTCGAACACCACATCGACGGTGTGTTTGGCGGGGTTGGGCGTGTAGCGGGGTCGCACATCGACAAAGGCGAAACCCGCCGCCCCGGCCGCGAACGTCAGCGCGTCGGTGGCCTGCTCGATCTTCTGGTCCTGGTAGATCTGCCCTTCCCGGATGGGCAGAAGCTGGCGTAGGATATTGCCGTTCAGCTTCTTCAGATCGGTCTGAACAGTCAACTTGCCGAAATGGTATCTGGCCCCCTCGTCCAAGGCGTAAGTGACGGCGAAGCCGTTCTTGTCCGGGGCCAGTTCGGCCACCGAGGAGATGATACGGAAATCGTAGAATCCGCGATTTCGATAGTACTTTCTCAACTGCTCGCGGTCATATTCAATCCGATCCGGATCGTAATTATCGTTGGATGAAAAGAATTTATACCATTTGCTTTCCTTTGTCACCACGACGTTGCGCAGATCGTTGGCGGAAAACGCCTTGTTGCCGAGAAAATTGATTCTCAGAATCCCACTCTTCGGACCCTCGTTGATTTCGAAAATCAGATCCACGCGCCGTTGCGGCAGCTCAATGATCTTGGGCGTCACCGTGGCCGAAATTCGGCCGGCGCGGCGGTAGAGTTCGACGATCCGACCGACATCCTCCTCCACCTTGGCGCGGGTGAACACGCCCCGCGGGCGAATCTGAACCTCGTCCTCGAGTTTATCCTGCTTAATGTTGGAGTTGCCCTCGAACAACACCTGATTGATCACCGGGTTTTCCACCACCTTCACCACGAGATCGGTTCCCTGCAGGTCGATCTTCACGTCGGAAAAGAGGTCGGTGCGGAACAACGCCTTCAAGGCGACATCGATCTTGGCCGGATCGACCGTGTCGCCCACCGCGATCGGCAGATAGGAGGTTATGGTTTCACGGTCGATCCGCTCATTGCCCTGGACGACGATGCGACCCACGACACCGCTCTGCTGCGCCTGAGCGAGCGCGGCCCCCGGGACGCCCACCATGGGGACGCACGCCAGCAATGCCAAGCCAGACACCAGCGCGGCGTTGCGCGCGCGGAATTTTTTCAACGGATCAGCCATGCCAGAGAAAGGTCGCCTCACGAAAACAAGCTGCCGAAGAAATGAAACACGCGCAGGATGGGGAGGTCGTGCAGGTTGGCGAACAACATCAAACCCACCAGCAAAGCAAGCCCCACGCGGTAACTCGCCGCCTGCACGCGGGCGGACAGGGGCCGCCTGGCGATCAATTCATAGGCGTAAAACACCAGATGGCCGCCATCGAGCACGGGTATGGGAAGCAGGTTCATAAAGCCTATGCTCACCGAGATCAAAGCCGCCAAGCTGGCGAGATTCACCGCCACGCCCAGCCACTGTTCTCCAGGATCGTGAGGCGCCTGGTCGATGGCCTGTTTGGTGATGGCGCCGGTAACCTGGGCAATGCCGACGAATCCATGCAACTGGTTCAAGCTCGCCTGACCGGTGATCATCCGGCCAAGGTAGAGGACGGTGGTGTCCAACACCTGCCACGTCTGGTCCGCGCCCATGCCCACCGCGGCCAAGGGGTTCGGACGGACGTAGCGCCAAGCCCCTTCCTGACGCGCGATAATGCCGAGCTGGCCGACAGATTGGCTTCCGAGAAACGGAACCCTTTCCGGCTGACTCGATGGCGCGGCAAGGATGCGGAGGGTCGTAGCGCCGCGCTGGACCTCAAAGTCGATGGCGACGCCCGCGCGCGGTTTGACGTATTGAACCAAGTCCTCGAATCCCGCCAACGCGCGACCGTCGGCCTTGAGGATGCGGTCTCCGGGTTTGAAACCGCTGCGCTCGGCCACGCTGCCTGGCGCCACGGCGCCCACGCTGAACGGCATTACCGGGCTGCCAACCACGGCATAGATCGTCGAAAACAAAAAGACCGCGAGAAGAAAATTGGCCGCGGGCCCGGCGGCCACGATCAGCGCCCGCTGCCACAGTGGCTTGAAATGCAGGTATTTCCGCTCCGCCCCGACCCCCTCGTCGGAGACGATGCGCGCCCGCAGGTCGGCGAGATCCTGGCGATCGGGCAGACTGGCGGCGTTTTCGTCGCCCGCGAATCGCACATAGCCTCCCAATGGCAACCAGCCGATTCGCCATTCCACGCCGGCTCGATCCCTTCGCGAGGCCAGCGCGCGGCCAAAACCGACGGAAAATCGGTCGATGGCGACCCCGAAGACGCGCGCGGTCAGGAAATGGCCCAGTTCGTG
>Ga0208717_1000014_pt1 | contig 135588 bp, 128 predicted proteins | sample NGESurF53shallow_FD_184489 | JGI IMG/M metagenome (GOLD analysis project Ga0208717, IMG submission 184489) | Arctic peat soil microbial communities from Barrow, Alaska - NGEE Surface sample F53-3 shallow (SPAdes) | ecosystem: Environmental > Terrestrial > Soil > Wetlands > Peat ... | reverse complement strand
GCATGGGCAGGTTCGTCACCCAGCGGCGGGAGCCGGACGAGGTTCGCATCCTCTCGGGCGTCTTCGAGGATGGGCGGACGGCCGGTCAGGTCACCACCGGAACCCCGATCTCGCTGATCATCGACAATGTCGATCAGCGCCCGCGCGACTACGCCGACATCGCCACCGCCTTTCGCCCCGGCCACGCCGACTGGCCCTATTTCGCCAAATACGGGGTGCGCGACTATCGCGGCGGCGGCCGGGCTTCGGCCCGGGAGACGGCGGCGAGGGTGGCCGCCGGCGCCGTGGCGCGTTTGATTCTCGGCGAGGACGTGATCGTGCGCGGGGCCCTGGTTCAGATCGGGCCGCACGCCGTCGATCGCGGACGCTGGGACTGGGACGAGAGGCGCGAGAACCCTTTCTGGTCGCCCGATGCCGGCATCGTGCCGGTGTGGGAAGAGCATCTGGAGGCGACGCGCAAGGCGGGCTCCTCCACCGGCGCGGTGGTGGAGGTCGAGGCGATGGGCGCGCCCGCGGGCTGGGGCGCGCCGGTCTATGGCAAGCTGGACGCGGAACTGGCCGGCGCGCTGATGTCGATCAACGCCGCCAAGGGAGTGGAGATCGGGGCCGGCTTCGCCGCCGCCGCCCTGACCGGCGAGGAGAACGCCGACGAGATGCGGGCTGGCCAGGATTGGCCGGTCTTCCTGGGCAATAACGCCGGAGGCATATTGGGCGGCATTTCCACCGGCCAGGGCGTCGTCGCCCGCGTCGCCTTCAAGCCGACCTCCTCGATCCTCGCCCCGCGCCTCTCCATCGACGAGGCCGGCCAGGAGATCGAGGTCCGCACCACCGGCCGCCACGATCCCTGCGTCGGCATCCGCGCCGTGCCGGTGGTGGAGGCGATGACCGCCTGTGTCCTCGCCGACGCCTTCCTGCGCCATCGTGGCCAGACCGGCGGCGGCGCCTTCGCGCCAGGCGAGCGGGAACAGCGGTAGCGGACACGGGATCGTGTTCCCCGCGATGCTGGCGTCTCCGCGTCGGGAATGAGACGATCATGCCGGTCGCGCGAGCATGGAGGTTTTGTCTTGCTTCACCCCTTAAGGATGACCATCGTTGGCCAAGCCGCCGGGGCGCCCGCGTGGCCGACCTACCGTGGCGTCTCCGAACTCATCGGAACCAGCCCTTCGGGGAAGGTCACCGTCTATGTCGATCCTAAGCTCGGCGGGCCGGGAAAGACCAACGCCCAGGCCCTGCTTGCCGACGCCGACCGCGTCGTCGCCGCCAACGACGCTCTCTTCGGAACGACCGGCGGCCACGTCGCGGCGATCGTCTTCGCCCTCGGCGGCGCGACCGACGGAACGGGCGGGGCCGACCACGGCGGCTGCGACTTCGTCACCGGCGCCGCCATCGAGGTGTGCGCCTCCTTCGGCTCCCCCGCCCGCGTCTCGGCCCTCTTCGAGGCGGAACTGAGCGAATGTTCCATGGGCGGCAACCTCTGCGGGGTGAGCACCGGCGAAGCCCTGTCGCGCTGGTGCGCGATGGCGACGTCGAACAACGCGCTCGCCGACTTCGCGACCGCGCCGCAATGGGCGGCCGACGGCATGGCCGATTTCGTCGACAAGGTCGATCCCACCGACCAGAACGCCGACAGTATCGGATGCGGCATGGCCTTCATCTCCTGGCTGAGGAAACAGGGTCATGGCCTCGACAAGATCGCCCAGGCGATGGTGGCGGCCGGCGAGCGCGGGACCCTGGCGGCGCTCTACGCCAAGCTGACCTCCGACACGGCGGCCAACGCCTGGCCGAAATTCCAGGCGGTCATCCAGGCGCTGCCTGGAGGCGTGACGAGCGACGACCCGTTCGCCTGAAGCGGGGACGTTGCGCCTTGAGCGGCGATGCCCATCTGAAGGTGCTCCCACTTCTTGAGGCAAACGCATGATCGAACGTCGCCCCGCCGGCCAGCTCGGCCGGTTTCAGAACGACTGGCTGAACGCCCGCTATCATTTCTCCTTCTCGAACTGGCGCGATCCGGAGCGCATGGGTTGGGGCGATCTTCTGGTGTGGAACGACGACGAAATCGCGCCGGGGACCGGATTTCCGCCCCACGGCCATGCCGACATGGAGATCATCACCTATGTCCGGCGCGGCGCGATCAGCCATCGTGACAGCCTGGGCAACGCGGGGCGCACCGCCGCCGGCGACGTTCAGGTGATGAGCGCCGGCTCGGGCATCCAGCACGCCGAGCACAACGCCGAGGACGAAACGACCACCCTCTTCCAGATCTGGATACAGCCGACCACGCGCGGCGGCGCGCCGTCGTGGGGCGCCAAGGCCTTCCCCAAGGGCGATCGGTCGGGCGAATTCGTGGCCCTGGCCAGCGGCCGGCCCGGCGACGGCGACGCCCTGCCGATCCGCGCCGACGCCCGGGTCCTGGGCGCCACCCTGAAGGCCGGAGAGGCAACGGAATACGCCCTGGCCCCGGGCCGCCACGCCTATCTGGCCACGGCGGGCGGTGAGATCGAAGTGAACGGGGTCAGGCTGGAATCCCGCGACGGGGCGGCGATCGTCGATGAAGAGGTGTTGAACGTCCGCGCCATGGCGGACGCCGAGGTTGTGCTGGTGGATACGCGGTAGAGCGAGGCCCTCGTCAACAGGCCAGCGCGCAGCTTTCGCCGACGGTCGGACGCGAGACGGCGACGCGGCAAAGGCCCGGGAAGCGGGGTTTCAGGCGACCGTCGAAGAACAGGCATAGCGCTTCGAGCGTCGGGCTCTCCAGGCCTTGGTGATCGTTGAGCAGGGAATGGTCGAGTTCGCCGGCGGCGGACTTCAGCGCCGCGTCGAGCGCGGCCAGGTCCTCCACCCAGCCCACCGGCGCAGTCGCCGGACCGCGCAGCGTCGCCTCGACGCGGAAGGAGTGGCCATGCAGGCGCGCATAGGCTCCGTCCGGAGGGCCGCCGGGCAGGCGATGGGCGGCGTCGAAGGTCGCGGCCTTGGTGATCTCGAAGCGGGGCTCTGGCATCGCGGCGCGGGACAGATCACGCTTTGAGCCTGGACTCAATCCTGCGGTCCGGCGTGAACCACATGGCGGCGACAACGACATAGAGCACGATGGCGATCCACGGGCGCACGAAGGCCAAGGGAACGGCGGCGACATAGAGGGCGAAGGAAAGCTTGGCCTTGCGGTCCGCGCCCACCGCCTGGGCCAGCCTGGCGTTGGCCGGATCGGCGGCGATGATCGCGCGTTGGAGCAACGTATACCCGACCGCGCACATCGCCAGCACCACGCCATAGGAAGCGGTGGGTAGGGCCTGGAAATCGGCTTCGTCCATCCAACGGATGGCGAAGGGCATCAATGAAAGCCAGAACAGCAGGAACAGATTGGCCCACAGAGTCCTGCCGTCGATCTTCCGCGTCGCCTGCAGCATGTGGTGATGATTGTTCCAGAAAATGCCGACATTGGCGAAGCTCAGCGCATAGGCGCCCAACACCGGCGCGTCCGCCGCCAGCGCGGACAAACTCGCGCCGGCCGGGACCCTCATTTCCAGCACCATGATGGTGATGATAATCGCCACCACCCCGTCGGTGAACGCTTCGAGCCGGCCCTTTTCCATCTTCAGAGCTCATTCCATCCTCAGAGCTCAGCTCACGGCAAGCCCAGATATTTGTGGGTCTGGACGCTCAGCCGCCAGCGGGCGTTTTCCAGGCAATAGGCCACCGCCTCGGCCGTCGCGCGCGCGCGCTCGGGTCCGTCCATGGGCTGCAGAAAGAAGTGGTCGAAATCGAGATCGAGATAGCTCGCCGGATCGACGCCGTCTTGCGGATAGACCAGCTTCAGTTCCTGGCCGCGCTTCTGGGCCAGGGGCGCGTCGGCCTTGGGGCTGACGCAGATCCAGTCGATGCCCGGCGGGGCGGCGATCGTTCCGTTGGTCTCGATGGCGACCGCGAAGCCCCGCCCGTGCAGGGCCGCGATCAACGGCGGATCGAGCTGCAGCAGGGGCTCGCCCCCGGTGCACACCACCAGCCGGCCGCCGGCCCCGCCCGTCCAGCACCGCGCCACCGCCCCGGCCAGATCGGGGGCCGTTCTGAACTTGCCCCCGCCGGGTCCATCGGTCCCGACGAAATCGGTGTCGCAAAAGTTGCACACCGCGGCGGCGCGATCCGCCTCGCGCCCGGACCACAGGTTGCAGCCGGCAAAGCGCAGGAATACGGCCGCGCGGCCGGCCTGGCCGCCCTCGCCCTGGAGGGTGAGGAAGATTTCCTTGACCGAATAGGTCATGGGCAAGCTTCTTCGGGGATGAGCGCCGGCCGACCGTCCGCGACCCATTCGTTCCAACCGCGCGCCCGCAGCTCGCAGGCCGGGCAGGCGCCGCAGCCGACGCCCCAGTCGTGGCGCGCTTGGCGGTCGCCCAGATAGCAGGTGTGGCTATGTTCGACGATCAAATCCACCAGGGCCTCGCCGCCCAGGCCCTTGGCCATGGCCCAGGTCTGCGCCTTGGTCATCTCCATCAGCGGCGTCTCGATCGGAAAGGCGCGATCCATACCGAGGCTCAGCGTCCGCTCCAGGGCGTCGAGGGTGGCGCGCCGGCAATCGGGATAGCCGGAATAGTCGGTCTCGCACATGCCGCCGACCAGCACGTCCAGGCCCCATCGGTCGGCCAGGGCGGCGGCGCACGTCAGGAAGATGAGATTGCGGCCGGGCACATAGGTGGAGGGAAGGCCGCTCTCGCCGATCTCGATCGCCCGCTCGCCGGTCATGGCCGTCTCGCCGATGGCGCCGAAGCCGCGCAGGTCGATCACCGTGTCTTCGCCGAGCTTCAGCGTCCAATCGGGAAAGGCGCGCGCGATGGCCGCGCGCATCACGCCGCGCGACTCGAGTTCCACCGCATGGCGCTGGCCGTAATCGAAGCCGACGGTCTCGACGCGGTGGTAACGGGCGAGCGCCCAGGCCAAACAGACCGTGGAATCCTGGCCGCCGGAGAAGAGCACCAGGGCGCTGTCGAGGGGCGATTTCATCGCCTCGCGTCTTACACGAGCGGGCGCCGCATTAGAAACCCGGCGGCGGTCGCCGGGAATGGGTGGCCTGCTCGAACGCGTAGCCGAGGCTGAGCAACCGGGCCTCGGACCAGGCCGAACCAATGAAGGAGAGGCCGACGGGCAAGCCGCTCACCTCGCCCATGGGCACGGTGAGGTGCGGATAGCCGGCCACCGCCGCCAACTGTCCGGCGTCGCCGCTCACCGCATGGTCGCCCAGCACCTCGTCGATCACCCAGGCCGGGGCCAGGGTCGGGGCGACGAGGGCGATGACGCCGTTCTTTTCCAGCATCCGGTCGATCCCCTCGGCGCCGGCGAGGCGCCGGCCGGTCGCCAGGGCCTTAAGGTAATCGGGATCGGCAAGGCCCTTGGTCTTTTCCGCGGCCTCGAAGATTTCCTGACCGAAGAACGGCATCTCTTCCGCCGCGTGGGCGCGATCGAAGGCGATGAGGTCGGCGAGTGTGCGGGTCTGCACGCGGGCCGGCGCGGTGGAGGCGAGATAGGCGTTCACCCCGGCCTTGAACTCGGTGTTCAGCACCGTCTGTTCGGCGTCATCGAGCAGCTTGCCGCCCGGATCGTCCTTGATCTCCACCAAGATCGCGCCGGCGGCGCGCAGGCTGGCGAGCGCCGCCTCGAACACCGCGTCGGTCTGGGGATGAAAGCCAGCGGAAAACCGCATGACGCCGATCCGCGCGCCTTTCAGCGAGCCGGCGTCGAGGTGGGCGGCGTAGTCGATCTTGTGGGCGTCGGCCTCGCGGGTCGCCGGATCGGCCGGATCGCTTCCGGCGATGACGCCGAGCAGGAGGGCGGCGTCACGGACCGTCAGGGTGATCGGGCCGGCCGTATCCTGGCTGACGCTGATCGGCACGATATGCGTGCGCGAGACGAGGCCCACGGTCGGCTTCAATCCCACGAGGCCGTTCACGGCCGCCGGACAGGTGATCGAGCCGTCGGTCTCTGTGCCGATGGCGGCGGGCGCGAAGCCGGCCGCCACCGCCGCGGCGCTGCCGGCGCTGGAGCCGCAGGGGCTGCGCCGAACATCGTAGGGATTGAGGGTCTGGCCGCCCACCGCGCTCCAGCCGCTGGACGAATGGGTCGAACGGAAGTTGGCCCATTCGGAGAGGTTGGTCTTGCCCAGGATCACCGCCCCGGCGTCGGTGAGCCGCTTGACCAGGGGCGCGTCGCGTCCGGTGACATTGTCCTTCAAGGCCAGCGAGCCGGCCGTGGTCGCCGTGCCGTCGGCCGATTCGATGTTGTCCTTAATGAGGATGGGAACGCCGTGCAGCGGTCCGCGCGGATGGCCGTTCGTTCGCTCGGCATCGAGTTCGCGGGCGTCGGCGAGGGCATGAGGGTTGAGGGCGACGACGGCGTGCAAGCCGCGGCCCGCCCGATCGTCCCGGGCGATCCTGCGCTCCAAGCGGGCGGTCAACCCCGCCGCCGTGACCTTGCCCGCCCCCTGAGCCTGGCGCAGGCCGTCGATGGAGACATCCCGCGCCCGCGCGGTCGCCGCGACAAGGATCAGCGCGCCCGCGCCAGCGGCCCAAAGCCGAATGGTCAATCTGTTCATGGCCCATGGTTCATCGCCCCGCGCCGCTTGGCAAGAGCGGGCGGGCTCGCTATCTGCGGCGCGACTTCCCACACATTTCACTTAGAGGATGCGTTCGCGCCGCCATGGCCGCCCAATATATCTTTCAGATGCAGGGTCTTTCGAAGACCTATCCCGGCGGCAAGAAGGTGTTCGAGAACATCTGGCTATCCTTCTATCCGGACGCCAAGATCGGCGTGGTCGGCGTCAACGGCTCGGGCAAATCCACCCTGCTGAAGATCATGGCCGGCCTCGACAAGGAGTTCAACGGCGAGGCCAAGCCACTCGACGGAACCCGCATGGGCTATCTGGAGCAGGAACCCCACCTCGATCCGGCCCTCGACGTGTGGGGCAACGTCATCGCCTGGTGCGAGGAGAAGCATGTCTTCGACCAGTACAACGCCGTCGCGGCCAAGCTGGGGGAGGACTTTTCCGAGGCGCTGATGGAGGAGATGACCGCACTGCAGGAAAGGATCGACGCCGGCGATCTGTGGGACATCGATTCGAAGATCGAAATGGCCATGGACGCCCTGCGCTGCCCGCCCGACCACGCGCCGGTGAAAAACCTTTCAGGCGGCGAGCGGCGGCGGGTCGCCCTGGCGCGCCTCCTTCTCTCCAAGCCCGACATGCTGCTGCTGGACGAGCCCACCAACCATCTGGACGCCGAGTCGGTGGCCTGGCTGCAGCACCACCTGGAGAATTTCCCCGGCTGCGTGATCCTGGTCACCCACGACCGCTATTTCCTCGACCAGGTCACCAAGTGGACGCTTGAACTCGATCGCGGCAAGGGCGTCCCCTACGAGGGCAACTATTCCGGCTGGCTGGAGCAGAAGGAAAAGCGGGTCCGCCAGGAGCAGTCGGAGAGCGAGTCGCGCCAGCGCGCCATGGCCCGCGAGCTGGAGTGGGTCCGCTCCTCGGCAAAGGCGCGGCAGGCCAAGTCCAAGGCCCGCCTGGCAGCCTATGACGAGATGGTGAACCAACAGGAGCGCGAGAAGCAGAGCTTCGCCACCATCCAGATTCCCCCGGGCCCACGCCTGGGCCAGGTGGTCATCGAAGTCGAAGGGCTGGAGAAGGAATACGGCGACAAGATCCTGTTCAAGGACCTGACTTTCAAGCTGCCGCCCAACGGCATCGTCGGCGTCATCGGGCCCAACGGGGCGGGCAAATCGACTCTCTTCAAGCTGATCACCGGCCAGGAGACGCCAGACGCCGGCAAGATCCGCCTGGGTGAGACGGTCAAGCTCGCCTATGTCGACCAGAGCCGCGACGATCTCGACGCCGGCAAGACCGTCTGGCAGGTGATCAGCGGGGGCCTGGACGTGATGAAGATCGGCAACCGCGAACTGGTCAGCCGCTCCTATGTCGGCTCGTTTAATTTCAAGGGCGGCGACCAGCAGAAGAAGGTCGGCCAGCTCTCCGGCGGCGAGCGCAACCGCGTCCACCTGGCCAAGACCCTCACCGAGGGCGGCAACGTGATCCTGCTGGACGAACCGACCAACGACCTCGACATCGAGACCCTGCAGAACCTGGAGGACGCCCTCGAACAGTTCGCCGGCTGCGCCGTGGTTATCAGCCACGACCGCTGGTTCCTCGACCGCCTGTGCACCCACATCCTCGCCTTCGAGGGCGACAGCCACGTCGAATGGTTCGAGGGCAATTTCGAAGCCTACGAGGAAGACAAGAAGCGCCGGCTAGGGGCGGATTCGCTGATCCCCCACCGGATCAAGTTCCAGAAATTCGGGCGGTAGCGATGATGTGTCGATTGGGAGCGGGCTCCAGGCGGTCGCCGCGTCCTCTTAAGGCCGCAGAACACCCCCTGCTGGCGGAAGCCATTGCATGCCGACGATCGCAAGTTTCACATCAGACTTTTTTGCTTTAGTGGTGGCGTAATGCATTCGGTCGCGATCGCGCTTGGCATGGCTGTCCTGGCACAATCGAACTCAAGCGAGGACGCGGCCCAGGCATCGGCCATCGCCTCTCAAGCCGCAGCCGATGCGGCTAAACCAGCCCCCGGGATATGCGACGCGATTAGCGCGGCAATGGCACGTCTGAATTGGGAGACAGGCTTAACAAACGCCATGCTGAGTGACGCGCGTTCGGCGCAGGACAAGGCCATCCGCGCCACTGTGGACAACAAATACGGGCACGGCGGCCAGACGGTCTTCGCGGCTGCAGCTCTCAACAAGACGGCCGAAATTAGGTCTCTTGAGGCAATGTTGAGCGATCAAGCTGACGCCCAGCGCGACCTTGAGCTCGCCGCCTCTTATCAGTGTGTGTTGGTACCCCTTCCGGCTCTTAGACCGTCCAAGGCTCCGTGATTTGAGCCAATGGAGAAATTTCTTTGATCACTTGGAGAGGCAAACCGTTGTCGACCAAGGCGGCCAATGGCTGAGTCGCCGCCGATCGACATCGATCCGCGCGACTGGCGGATCGTCAGCCAAATCCTGAGCCGTTTCGTCCCCGATTGCACCGTCTGGGCGTTCGGATCGCGCGCCCACGGCGGAGCTCGGCGCTACTCTGATCTCGACCTGGCCCTGGTCTCCGAGGCGCCGCTGCCTTTGGCCCGCCTTGCCGACCTGACCGAAGCCTTTTCGGAGTCGGACCTGCCATGGCGCGTCGATCTGTTGGAATGGTCGGCGGCCAGCCCATCGTTCCGCGCTCGCATCGCCCGCGACAAGGTGGTGATGCGCGATCCGGCGAAAGCCCGCGCGATCACTGAAGAAGACATCCAATGGCTTCGCCAACGGCGCGTGGGACGGCGCCTTGCCGGGCGCGATGCGGGTCAGTTCGTCAGCGACATGAGGGACGAGGACGATGAGCGTTTGCTTCGACGCGAGCGCAATGACATCGATATTTGAGCTGGCGGTTGTTCTCTCTCCCCCCCTGGGGGAAGTGGCGCGAAGCGCCGAAGGGGGCTTTTGCCGCCACCACGGCGCGCGGCCGCGCCCCCATCCCCGGCTTCGCCGGTACTTCCCCCGGAGGGGGAAGAGAAGCGCGGATTGAACCGCCGATCTGATTGATCCTCGGCGCTACCGCCTGTAACACGCGTTTGAATTTCAGAGGATCACCCCCATGACCGCCATCAACGCCGTGACCGACTATGCGCTGGAGGGCGAGGTCGGGGTGATCACCCTCAATTCGCCGCCGGTGAACGCCCTCTCGGCGGCTGTGCGCGACGGGATCGTCGGGGGGATGGAGACGGCGATCGCCGACCCCGCCGCCAAGGCGATCATCCTGATCTGCGCCGGCAGGACCTTCATCGCCGGGGCCGATATCACCGAGTTCGGCGCGCCGATGAAGGGCGCGAGCCTGTTCGCGGTCGAGGACGCGATCGAGGGCGCGCCCAAGCCCGTGATCGCCGCCATCCATGGCACCGCCCTGGGCGGCGGCCTGGAAGTGGCGCTCGCCTGCCACTACCGCGTCGCCGTCCCTTCGGCGCGCTGCGGCCTGCCGGAAGTGGCGCTGGGCCTGCTGCCCGGAGCCGGCGGCACCCAGCGCCTGCCGCGCATCGTCGGCGTGAAAAAGGCGCTGGAGATGGTGGCCACCGGCCAGCATGTCCCGGCCAAGCAGTGCCTGGACATGGGTCTTGTCGATGAAATCGTCCCGGAGGGTGATTTGCGCGACGGCGCCCTCGCCTTCGCCCGCAAGGTGGTCGCCGAGGGCCGGCCGCTGAAGAAGGTCCGCGATCTGAACGACAACGTGGAGGCGGCGCGCGGCCACCCCGAGATCTTCGCCGATTTCCGCAAAGCCAACGCCCGCAAGTTCCGTGGATTCCTGGCCCCCGAATACAACATCCGCTGCATCGAGGCGGCGGTGAACCAGCCCTTCGAGGATGGGCTCAAGACCGAGCGCAAGCTGTTCATGGAGCTGATGACCGGCCCGCAGAGCGCCGCCCAGCGCTACGCCTTCTTCGCCGAGCGCCAGGCGGCCAAGATCCCGGATGTGCCGGACGATACGCCCCTCATTCCCGTGAACAGCATCGGCATATTGGGCGCGGGCACCATGGGCGGCGGCATCGCCATGAACTTCGCCAACGCCGGCATTCCGGTGACCATCGTCGAGGTCAAGCAGGACGCCCTTGACCGGGGACTCGCCACCATTCGCAAGAACTACGAGCGCACCGCGGCGCGCGGCGGCATCACCGCCGCCGACGTGGAAAAGCGCGTGGGCCTGATCACCGGCTCACTCGACATGAACGTCTTCAAGGACGCCGATCTGGTCATCGAGGCGGTGTTCGAGCGCATGGATATCAAGAAGGACATGTTCGCCAAGCTCGACGCCATCTGCAAGAGCGGAGCGATCCTCGCCACCAACACCTCCTACCTGAACATCGACGAGATCGCCTCGGCCACCAAGCGGCCGGAGTGGGTGATCGGCCTGCACTTCTTCTCGCCGGCCAACGTGATGAGATTGCTGGAGGTGATCCGCGCCGACCGCACGTCCAAGAGCGTCATCGCCACCTGCATGAAGCTCGCCAAAAAGATCGGCAAGATCGCCGTCCTGGTCGGCGTCGCTCCAGGGTTCGTGGGCAACCGCATGCTCGCCCAGCGCCAGCGCGAGGCGCAAAAGCTGGTGATGGAGGGCGCCATGCCCTGGGACGTTGACCGCGTCCTTTACGATTTCGGCTTTCCCATGGGTCCGTTCGCCATGAGCGATCTGGCCGGCCTCGACATCGGCTGGGTGAAGGAGGCGTCCAAGGGCGAGACCATCCGCGATGTCCTCTGCGAAATGGATCGCCGCGGCCAGAAGACCGGGGCCGGCTACTACGACTACGACGAGAACCGCATCGCCCATCCCTCGCCGGTGACCGAAAAGATCATCAAGGATTTCGCCGCCAGGTCCGGTGTCAATCCGCGCCAGATCTCCGACGAGGAAATCCTCGAGCGGTGCGTCTATCCGATGATCAACGAGGGGGCGAAAATCCTGGAGGAGGGCAAGGCCATCCGCGCCTCGGACATCGATGTGGTGTGGGAGAACGGCTACGGCTGGCCGCTCTATCGCGGCGGCCCGATGTTCTTTGGCGACCAGATCGGCCTGGACAAGGTTCTCGCCAAGATGAAGACGCTTCAGGCCCAGATGGGCGATATCTTCAAGCCGTCGGCGCTGCTGGAACGGCTGGTCGCGGAGGGCAAGGGCTTCCAGAATCTGTAAGCCACCAGGGCCGTTGACGGCGGCGCGCGTGGGATTAAACTCACCTCTCGTCTAGGGAGGGGTTCTTCATGCGCAAAATCCTGGCCGCCACCGTGGCGCTCGGTCTGGCCGCTTCGCTGGCGGCGCCTGCCTTCGCCCAATATGGCATGGACAAGAAGGGGCCAAAGAACGCGACGACGCCCGATCTGCCGCACTGCGACCGTCCGCTGGGCCGGGCGGCCATCCAGGAACCGGCCACGCGCTGGTGGGAGGGTCTGGGCCTCTCCAACCCCGAAGCTCTGCTCAAACTGTTCGCCCTGCGTTCGGGTTGCCTGCGCATCGTCGATCGCAACGCCGGCCTGGCCATGCGCAATCAAGAATCGGCCCTCAACAGCTCGGGCGATCTGCAGCGCGGCTCCAACCTGGGCCATGGCCAGATCGCCGTGGCGGACTATTTCATCATTCCCGACATCGCCAACTCCAACCGCAACTCCGGCGGCTCCAACATCGGCGGGGCGGTCGGCAGTTTCCTGCCGGGCGGCTTCGGGGCCCTGGCCGGCGGCCTGCGGGTGAAGAAGTCGGAGGCTCACACCCTGATCACCCTGGAGGACGCCCGCACCACCGAGCAACTCTACGTCGCCGAGGGCGTCGCCCAGAAGAGCGACGTGTCGTTCGGCGGCGGCGGCGGCTTCGGCGGCTGGAGCGGGTTCGGGGCCCTGGCCGGCAGCGGCTACACCGACACCGACATCGGCAAGGTGATCAGCGCCGCCTATTTCAACGCCTTCGTCGATCTGGTCCATTACATGCAGGGACAGCAGCCGGGCGCCACGGCCGCCGCCGCCCCGGCCGCCAGCCAGCGGACCACCGCCCCGGTCCAGGTGCGCGCCAGCCCCTCGGGGACCGCGCGCATCGTCTACAGCCTCGCCGCCGGGGCCAGCGTCTATCCCACCGGCCAGCGCAACGGCGTGTGGATGGAGATCGACGACGAAAACGGTAACCGCGGCTGGGTGCCTTCGACGATGACCACGTCGCGGTAGCGCTGGGCGCTAGTGAAAATCGCGGCTGCGGACGAGTCGCCCGACCGGGGTGGCTTCGGCGGTCTTCATCTGGGCCAGACGCCCTGACAGATCGGTGAAGCGTTCGGCGACGATGTGGATCACCTCGCCGGCCCGTTGCAGGCGGCCATGTGCGACCAGGAAGGCCGAACTCATCACCGCCCGTCGGTTGGCGGTGAACACATCCCTCCAGACCACCGCGTTGGCCGATCCGGTCTCGTCCTCCAGGGTGACGAACACCACGCCTTTGGCGGTGCCGGGCCGCTGGCGGATCAGCACCAGACCGCCAACGCTCACCTTCCGCCCGTCCTTCACTTCCCGAAGATCGGCGGCGGTGACCGCGCCCAGGCTGGTCAGCAGAGGGCGGAAGAAGGCGCACGGATGGGCCTTGAGGGACAGGCTGGTGGTGCGATAGTCCTCGGCCACGTGGGCCGGCAGGGCCATGGCCGGCAGGACGGTCGCCTCTTCGGCCGGCGCGCCCATCAGCGCCAGCAGCGGCGCCTCGGCCTCCACCTTCACCTCCGGCGCCAGTCCCTTCACCGCCCACAACCCCGCGCGGCGGTCCAGGCCCAGCGAGCGCAGGGCGTCCGCCTCGGCGAGCAGCTCCAGGCTCTGGCGGCTGAGACCCGCGCGCCCGGCGAGGTCTTGCAGCGTACGCGCGCCGGCCGCTCGCGCCGCGATCAGCCGCTCGGCCTCCTCCCGCCTGAGCCCGCGAATCTGCCGCAGCCCGAGGCGGACGGCCCTGAGCCCTAAGGATTCCCCTCCCGTCGGCGGCGGGGAGGGGGCTCGCGCGACCTCCTCCAACCCGCAATCCCATCCGCTCGACATGACGTCGGCCGCGCGCACCTCGACGCCGTGCTCGCGGGCGTCGCGGACCAGTTGGGCGGGCTGGTAGAAGCCCATGGGCTGGCTGTTCAGCATGGCGGCGCAGAAGACGTCCGGATGATGTCGTTTGATCCACGCCGAGATATAGACCAGCTTGGCGAAACTCACCGCGTGGCTTTCGGGAAAGCCATAGGAGCCGAACCCCTCGATCTGGCGAAAGCAACGCTGGGCGAAGTCTTCCGCATAGCCACGGCTCACCATGCCGTGAACGAACTTCTCTCCATAGACGCCCACCCCGCCGTGGTGGCGGAAGGTGGCCATGGACCGCCGCAGGCCGTTGGCCTCCTCGGGGGTGAACTTGGCCGCCTCGATGGCCAGGCGCATGGCCTGTTCCTGGAATAGCGGCACGCCCAGGGTCTTGCCGAGCACCGCGCGCAATTCGTCGGCGGGGCCGTGCTCGGGCGAAGGGGCGGGATAGTCCACCGCCTCGATGCCCTCACGCCGGCGAAGATAAGGGTGGACCATGTCGCCCTGGATGGGTCCCGGCCGCACGATCGCCACCTCGATGACCAGGTCGTAGAACTTCGCTGGCTTCAGGCGCGGCAGCATGGACATCTGGGCGCGGCTCTCCACCTGGAAGACGCCCACCGAATCGGCCCGGCTCAACATCGCATAAACGGCCGGATCCTCCCGCGGAATGTCGGCCATGTCGGCGATGCCCAGCGCGTCCAAGGCCCGCTTGATGGCCGTGAGCATGCCCAGCGCCAGGACATCGACCTTCATCAGGCCCAGGGCGTCGATGTCGTCCTTGTCCCATTCGAGGAAGGTGCGGTCCTTCATGGCGGCGTTGCCGATCGGCACGGTCTCGTCGAGCCGCCGCTTGGTGAGCACGAAGCCGCCGACGTGCTGCGACAGATGGCGGGGAAAGCCGAGGATTTCGGTCGCCAGCGCCGTGGCCCGGCGAATGCCGGGGCTCCGCGGATCGAGCCCCGCTTGGCGGATATGATCGTCGGGGATGCCGTCGCCCCAGCTTCCCCACACGGTATTCGCCAGAGCCGCGGTGACATCCTCGGTCAGACCCAGGGCTTTTCCGACATCGCGGATGGCGCTGCGCGGGCGGTAGTGGATGACGGTGGCGCAGATCGCCGCCCGATCGCGGCCATATCGTTCGTAGACGTACTGCATGACCAGTTCGCGCCGCTCGTGCTCGAAATCGACATCGATATCCGGCGGCTCATCGCGCTCCTTGGAGATGAAGCGCGCGAAGAGGAGATCGTGATCGGGCGCGGTGGGATCGACCGCCGTGATCCCTAAGCAGAAGCAGACCACGGAGTTGGCCGCCGAACCGCGTCCCTGGCAGAGGATGCCCTGGCTCCTGGCCCAATGGACGATGTCGTGGACGGTGAGGAAATAGTTGGGGTAGTTCAGTTCCTCGATCAGAGCGAGTTCGTGGCGAAGGGTGTTCTTCACCTTCTCCGGCACGCCGGCCGGATAACGCCAGTTTGCCCCGGCCCAGGCCAGGGCGCCGAGATGGGCGATGGCGCTCTTGCCCGGCGGCACGGGCTCGTCGGGATATTCGTATTTAAGCTGGCCAAGATCGAAGCCGATGCGCCCCGCCACCTCGCCGGTTCGCGTCACCGCGTCCGGCCAGCGGGCGAACAGCCGCGCCATCTCGGGGGGGGATTTCACATGCCGCTCGGCGTTGGCCTCCAGCCGCAGGCCCGCCTGCGTGATGACGCAGGTCTCGCGGATACAGGTGAGAATGTCCTGCAAGGGCCGCCGTTGCGGCGTGTGGTAGAGGACATCGTTAACGGCGACCATCGGCGCGCCGGCGGCGCGGGCCAGGGTGTCGAGCCTGGCCACGCGCTTGAGGTCCTGGGCGGCGTAGGGCCGGGCGGCGGCGAGCCAGGCGCGGCCCGCGAATTCCCCCGCCAGACGCCTCAGCACGGCCTCGAAGACGTCATCGAGACACGACGGAGGAACCACCAGGATCAGCTGGCCTTCGCCATGCTCGATCAGATCGTGGGCGGTGAGATGGCACGCGCCCTTCTTCGCCCGCCGCTGGCCGACGGTGAGCAGCCGCGTCAGGCGCCCCCACGCCTCCCGGTCGGTGGGATAGCAAAGGACGCTCGGGCTCTCGTCGGCGAAGTCCAGGCGGGCGCCGGTGAGCACCCGCTGGCCGATCTCCCGGCCCTTGGCCCAGGCCCGCACCACGCCGGCCACCGTGTTGCGGTCGGCGATCCCGATCGCCGCCAGACCCAGCGCCTTGGCGGTAATCACCAACTCCTCCGGATGCGAGGCGCCGCGCAGGAAGCCGTAGTTGGTGGTGGTCTGCAGTTCGGCGTAGGTCATGGAAGCTCGGCCGGACACCCCCTACCCAAACAGGCCATGCATCCACCACTTGGCGGGCGCAGGGCCGGTATGGAGACCGGCGCGGAAGAGCCAGAAGCGACCGCCGGCTTCGTCCTCGACCCGATAGTAGTCCCGCACCAGCACCGGATCGGCCGCTTCGTTGAAGGCCAAGCGCCACCATTCCCGCGCAAGGCGTTCGGGGCCTTCGGCGCGGCGGACGCGGTGGGCGAGCCCCCGCCAGCGGAAGAAGACCGGCGGATCGTCGGGCACGGGGGCGATGGCCTCGATGGGCTCGGGGCGGCTGAACAGGCGCAGGGGGCGCGGACGCTTCAGGTCCCAGGCGCCCTCTTGAGACAAGGTGAGGGGCGGGCGGCGGGCCGCGGCGCGTTCGGGGGCATGGCTGGCAAAGGGTTCGGCGCGCCAGACGGCCGCCGTCCCCAGGCGAGCGGCGAGACGATCGACCAGGGGGGCAATCCCATCCTCCGGCGAGATCTCGCCACCGCTGTCGAGGGTCTGTTGGCGCGGCGAGAGGCGCTCGACCGCTTCGGCGGCCAGGGTGACCACCTCGATGCCGAAGCCCGGATCAATGCTCTCCAGATGCGGCGCGAACAGGCGGACGATGCGCGTGGCCGCGCGGCCGGGCAGAGAAAGGCCGACGAAAAGGCGCTGGGCGACGCCATCCAGGCGGTGGAAGCAGAGTTCAAAGCGCCGCGCGCCTCGTCCCTCCGCCTCCAGGCGCGCGCAGAGCCGGGCTGCGATGTCGCCGGCGGCGCGGGTCAGGTCGTCCGGCGTGCTGATCGGCTCGGCAAAGGCCAGGCGGACGAACCACGGATTGGGCGGGCGGCGGAAGCCGAGGGCCTCCTCGGCGCGGCCCCTCGCCTGGTCCAGGCGCCGCACGACCTCCGGCCCAAAGCGGCGGGTGAGCTGGTCGCGCGGCGTTCCGGCCAGCCGTCCGACGGTGGTCAGGCCCAGGCGGCCAAGCTGGGCGGCGGTCTCGCGCTCCAGACGCAGGGCGGACGCCGGCAGGGGGGCCAGACGGGCCATCTCTTCTCCCGGCGCGGCGATTGTGATGCCCGCCGCGAAGTGGGCCAGGGCCCAGGCGGCGCCGACCGTGGCCGCCGCCGACACGCGGACGGGAATCCCGTTCGCGGCAAGGCGCGCCGTCAGGTCGTCCGCCATCGCCGCCTCGCCGCCCCACAGATGGGCGACGCCGGTGATATCCAGGAACAGGCAATCCGGCGGGTCGATGGCCACGGCCGGCGAAAAGCGCGCGCACCAGTCGCACAAGGCTTCGAGCGCCGCTCCGTCGGCGGCCGGATCGGCCTCGGCGGTGACGAGTTCCGGAACCAGGGCGGCGGCGTCCGTGGCCTTCTGGCCGACGAAAAGCCCCAGCCCCGCCGCCGCCGCGTCCACCGCCGCCAGCCGCCGCGTCCCGCATTCGGCGGCGATCAGGGCGAAGGGTTCACCCGGCGAGGCGGAGGGGTGGCGGCGCTTCCAGTTGGCGATCGCCCAGGCGGGCGACCACACGCAGAGGATACGCTCCATCGTTCTTCTCCAAGATCCACGCCCCGCCGCGCCCGCCCCGGCAGCGCTCCAGGGTGACCCGCCAGCGCGGGGCGCCCAGGCCAAGCTCGCCGGGCGCGGGATCGCTGGGCTCGCTGGCGATCTTCCAGCGCGTCGCCGCCGCCGATCCGGCGCCCTGGCGGCGACTCGCCCCGCCGAAAGGCCGCCGGCGGATGATGAAACCGGTGGCGCCGCGCTGCTCGCAGGCTAATTGAAGGCGCCGCCCGCCGATCAGATCGACCCCGTCCACCTCGCCGATGGCGGCGGCGACGCCGGCACTCCCCAAGACGTCCTCCAGGGCGGCCAGAACCTGCGCCTCGCCCGGCGCCTTGACCTGGATCAGGCGCTGGGCCGGAAAGCCCAGGCCGGCGAGGCCGGGCGCGTGAAGATCGTCCCGCCGCATCACCCACACCACCTCGCCCTTCGCGGCCAGGGGCGCGGCCAGGGCGGCGACGAAGGCGCCCGCCGCCGCCGCCGTCTCGATCTCCAGATCCTCGCCCATCGCCTCGTGCCAACATCCCAGCGGCAGGCCGCCGCCGGGAAGCGCGTCATCGATGCTGGGATCGCCGAAGGGGAGCACGTTCCGGGCCGCCGCGCCGCGGGTAAGGATGGCCGCGATCTTCGCCCGCGCCACCTCCAATCGCGTCTCGCGAGACATTCCAGCCGGACTCCGTTTGTTCTCTTTTTGTTCTAGCTCAGCCTCTTGGAGAGTCAAGCGCAGGCTCTATGGTGGGCCATGACCTTCAAGCGCCTGCTGATCGCCAACCGCGGCGAAATCGCCATCCGCGTCGCCCGCGCGGCGGCGGAGCTGGACATCGCCACCGTCGCCGTCTTCGCCGCCGACGACGCCCGCTCCCTTCACATCCAGAGCGCTGACCAGGCCGTCGCCCTGCCCGGCTCCGGAGCGGCGGCCTATTTGGATATCGAGGCGATCGTCGAGGCCGCCCGCGCCGCCGGCTGCGACGCCCTCCATCCCGGCTACGGGTTCCTGGCCGAAAACCCCGCCCTCGCCCGCGCCTGCGCCGCCGCCAAGATCGCCTTCATCGGTCCGTCCCCCGAGGTCCTGGAGGCGTTCGGCGACAAGGCCAGGGCGCGGGCTCTGGCGGTGAAATGCGGCGTGCCGGTGGTCGCCGGCACGGGCGGGGCGGCGAGCCTCGCCGACATCCAGGACTTCTTCGCCCGCCTTCCCCACGACGGGGCGATGATGATCAAGGCGGCGGCCGGCGGCGGGGGGCGGGGGATGCGCGTTGTGCGCGAGGCCGGCGAGATCGAAGCCGCCTTCGCCGCCGCCGCCCGCGAGGCCCAGGCGGCGTTCGGCGACGGCGCCCTCTATGCCGAGCGCCTGATCGAGAAGGCGCGCCACATCGAGGTGCAGGTGGCCGGAGACCGGAGCGGAGTCCTGGCGGTGGGCGACCGCGACTGTTCCCTGCAGCGCCGCCATCAGAAGATCGTCGAGATCGCCCCGGCCCCGAATCTCGAAGCCGGCCTGCGCGCCGCGATGTTCGACGCGGCCGTGACCCTTGCGGCGGCGGTTCGCTACCGCACCCTGGGCACCGTCGAGTTCCTGCTCGACGCCGAAGCAGGCGCCTTCGCCTTCATCGAGGCCAACGCCCGCCTCCAAGTCGAACACGCGATCACCGAGGAGGTCACGGGCCTGGATCTCGTCCAGATCCAGATCCGCCTGGCCGCCGGAGAAAGCCTGATCGACCTTGGCCTTACCGCGACGCCGCCGGCCCGGGGCTTCGCGGTCCAGGCGCGGATCAATCTGGAGACCTTGACGGCGGCGGGCGACGCGACGCCTGCCGGCGGCGTCCTTACCGCCTACCAGCCGCCTTCTGGACCGGGGGTGCGTGTCGATGGCTACGGCTACGCCGGCTACCAGACCAGCCCGGCTTACGATTCCCTGCTCGCCAAGGTGATCGGCAAGGGCGCGACCCTGCAAGCCGCGGCGGGGCGGACGGCGCGCGCCCTCGCCGAGTTCCGCATCGAGGGGGTGGAGACCAATATCGGCGTCCTGCGCGCCCTTCTCGCCGAGCCCGCCGTGCTGGCCGGCGCGGCGACCACGCGGCTGGTCGAGGACCACGCCGGCGTGCTGATCGAAAGAGCCGCCGCCCTCCCCGTCCGCGCCTATGACGCCGCGCCGCCGCCGAGCCCCGAGCCGGTCATGGTCGAAGTCATGGATGGCGCCATGGCGATCACCGCCTCGCTGCGGGCCACGCTGGGCGCCATCGAGGTCGGCGAGGGCGATCTCGTGCGTCAGGGCCAGACCGTGGCCATCCTCGAAGCGATGAAGATGGAGCATGTGGTCGTCGCGCCGGTCAGCGGACGGGTGGCGCGGGTTTCCGCCGAGAAAGGCGCCGTGCTGGCCAAGGGCCAGGCGATCGCCTTCGTCATCCCGGAGGATGTTGATTCCGAGGCGCAAGACGACGAGGCCGCGATCGATCCCGATCACATCCGCCCAGACCTCGCCGAGGTTGCCGAGCGCTGGCGGATCGTCCGCGACGAAGCCCGCCCCGAGGCGGTGGCGCGCCGCCGCTCGCGGGGCCAGCGCACGGCGCGCGAGAACATCGCCGATCTGGTCGATCCCGGATCCTTCCTCGAATACGGCGCCTTCGCCCTGGCCGCCCAGCGCCGCCGCCGCTCGGTGGAGACGCTCACCGCGATGAGCCCGGCCGATGGCCTGGTCTGCGGCCTGGGATCGGTGAACGGCGCCCTCTTCACCCCCGAAAAATCCCGCTGCGCCGCCCTGGCCTACGACTTCACCGTCCTGGCCGGCACCCAAGGCCACATGAACCACCGCAAGACCGACCGCCTGCTGGAGATCGTCGCCGACCAGGAGTTGCCCGTCGTCTGGTTCGCCGAGGGCGGCGGCGGGCGGCCGGGCGACACCGACGGCGGCGGGCCCTCGGGCCTGGCCACCCCCAGCTTCAAGGCCTTCGCCCAGCTTGCCGGGGTGGTCCCCAAGATCGCGGTGGTCTCCGGCCGCTGCTTCGCCGGCAACGCCTCCTTCGCGGGCTTAAGCGAGATCCTGATCTGCACAAAGGCCTGCAACCTCGGCATGGGCGGCCCGGCGATGATCGAGGGCGGCGGCCTGGGCGTCTTCGCGCCCGAGGACATCGGTCCGATGAGCGTCCAGAGCGCCAACGGCGTGGTCGATATCCTGGCCGAGGACGAGGCCGACGCCACCCGCCTGGCCAAGCAGGCGCTGGGCTATTTTCAGGGCCCGCTGGCCGATTGGACGGCGCCCGACCAGCGGTCCCTGCGCGCCGCCGTGCCGGAAAACCGCCTGCGCGTCTATGACGTGCGCGCCGTGATCGTGACCCTGGCCGACCAGGGCTCGTTCCTCGAACTGCGCCCCGCCTTCGCGCCAGGGATGATCACCGGCTTCATCCGCCTGGAAGGGGCGCCCATGGGCCTGATCGCCAACGATCCGCGCCATCTGGGCGGGGCGGTGGACTGCGACGGGGCGGACAAGGCCTCGCGCCTGCTGCAGCTCTGCGAGGCCTTCGACCTGCCGGTGGTTTCGCTCATCGACACGCCGGGCTTCATGGTCGGGCCGGCCAGCGAGGCGGCGGCGGCGGTGCGCAAGACCTCGCGCCTGTTCATCAACGCCGCGCGCCTGGGGACGCCGATGTTCGCCGTGGTGCTGCGCAAGGCCTATGGCCTCGGCGCCCAGGCCATGGCCGGCGGCTCGACCCTGGCCCCGGTCTTCTGCGCCGCCTGGCCGACCGGCGAATTCGGCGGCATGGGGCTGGAAGGCGCGGTGCGCCTGGGTTACCGCCGCGAACTGGAGGCCGAGAGCGATCCCGCCGCCCGGCAGGCCCTGTTCGACAAGCTCCTGCGCGGCCTCTACGCGGCCGGCGCGGCCGTCAACGTCGCGGCCATGCTCGAAATCGACGCCGTCATCGACCCCGCCGACACCCGCCACTGGATCGTTCAGGGACTGAAGACCTGCCAGACGCGCCGCGCGCCGAGGCGGCGGTTCGTGGATGGGTGGTGAAGGCCACTCATGCCCCCTTCTCCCCTTGCGGGAGAAGGTGTCGGCGAAGCCGACGGATGAGGGGTCGCGCCGACCCCGCCGGTGGAAGGTTCCACCATGCGGAGAGGCCGTGGAAAACCCCTCATCCGGCGCTGCGCGCCACCTTCTCCCGCAAGGGGAGAAGGGGCTTCGCGTGCTTCGCCAGCGCCGTCTCCAAGGTCGTGACCATCAGCGCCTTGAGCCGCTCCGGGGCAAGGATCTCCACCATGTCGCCCCAGGTAATCAGATGACGGACGAGTTCCAGAAGGCCGCCGGCGCGGAAGCTGACAGTCAGCGATCCGTCGTCTTCCTCCGCGAGCTGCTGGCTGGGATGAAAAACGAACCGCCGCGCATCGGCCGCGGCTTCCGGCGAGAAGCGCAGCACGATGTATTCCCGCTTTTCCTGGAAGGCGCCGAACGAGCGGGCCGCGTAGGCTTCCAGACTGAACCCCTCCGGCGGCCCGTCGCACGCTTCGCCCAACTCCAGATCGCCGATGCGGTCGAACCGCCAGAGCACCGGCCGCGCCATGCCGACCTGCGGGCCGACCAGATAGTAGGTCCGCCCGAACAGGATTCCGTAGGGGATCACCTGGCGCTCCCGCGCCGCGCCGCCGCCGGCCGAGGCGTAGCGGAACACGCACACCCGCATGGCCTTCAGCGCCTCGCGAACCGTCGCCAGCGTCTCGCCATCGACCATCGGCCTGGGGCCGACCTGCATGACCAAAGCCTCGGCGCCGGCGAGCGCTTCGAGATCGGGGGCCATGCGCAGGCGGGCCGAGGCGCGCAGGGCGGCGTTGATCTTACCGGCCAGGGCGCGCAGCAGTTCGGCTCGCGCCGCCCCTCCGGCCTGATCCAGGGCGGCGATGGCGCCCTGAAGTTCGGCCAGCTCGTCGACGCTGGGCGCCTGCAAAAAGCCGTCCAGGCCGCCGGCGATCCGGAACCGCTTGGCCCGCCCGTCGCGCACTTCTTCCAACTGCGGGAAGAGTTCGCGGACAACGTCGCGCATCCGCTCGGCGGTGCGGCGGTCGACGCCGGCCTCCCGCGCCATCTCGTCCAGGGTCAGTCCCTCGGCCGAGCCGGCCAGCAGGCGCGCCAGGCGCAGCACCGCCAATGGTTTCTCATGCCGCATCGCGGCCTCTCCCTACGTCCGATCCTGTCGGATCGCGGGCGTAGCATGGAAGCCAGCTTAAGGAGGGAGATTTCGATGGATCGCTACGAAAGATATTGGCTCAGGAAATACGCCGCCAGAGCCCTGGTGGGCCGCGAGGAGGGACGGGCGAAGCGACCCGCCCGTTGCCTGGCCGCCTGGCTCTACGCGAACGCCGGCCTGCTGGGCGCCCGCCAGCCAAAGGTCGATCCCGATAGCCTTGAGAGTGAGGTCGGCAGGATCGATCGCGCCGCTTGGCTTGCATTCGCCCCACTCCGCAGGGCGTTGCAAAAGTCGGACCAGCCGGCGGCGATTTCGGGGTTAGAGCGCCGAGTGACGTGGCTGTGCGAGACGCTCCGCCTCTCATCCCTGGAAGGTGAGATCCTGCGCGCCGTCGCGCGAATGGAGGTGCACGAACCCCTGGCGGACCTGGTCTCGGCCATGGGTTGCGGTTATCGCGAGATCAACGCCTCGGGTCTGGCGACCCTGACCGGGCGCGACATTCGCTCGATCAAGCAGGCCCTTCAGCCGGCGCGCCCGTTGCGATTGCTTGGGCTGCTCGAAGACCGCCGGGGCGGCGACTTCAGCATCTCCAAGACGGTGCTGCGCATCGCCCAGCTGGGCACCACCGATCCCGACCGTCTCAAAAGTCTCCTGATCGGCAAGCCGCGCAAGGCGGAGCTGGCCTGGGAAGACTTCGCCCACATCGGCGAGGCGCCTCTGGCGGCGCGCGTCCTTGCCGGCGCCCTGGTCAGCCGCGCGGCGGGGATCAACATCCTGCTCTACGGGCCGCCCGGCACGGGCAAGACGCAGTTCATCCGCACTCTCGCCGAGCGCATCGGCGCCCAGGCGATGTTCGTCGGGGAGGCGGACGAGGAAAACGAAGAGCCTGACCGGGCCGACCGCATCGCCGCCTTCGCCATCGCCAGAGCCACCGCCGCGCGCGCCGACGACACCCTGCTGGTCGTGGACGAGGCCGACGACATCTTCACCGGCGTCGATGACGACAACGCGGCCTTCCGCGCCGGCTCCAAGGTGTTCATGAACCGCCTGGTCGAGACCACGGCGGCGCCGACCATCTGGATCACCAACCATGGCGACCAGTTGGGCGAGGCGGTGCTGCGCCGTATGACGCTGGCCATCCGCTTTCCGCAACCGGGGCGCCTCGTGCGCCGGCGGGTGATCGAGGCCATCGCGGCGCGCCGCAAGCTGCGCCTTTCCGCCGCCGCTCTCGACGGACTGGCGGAGGTGCGCGCCGCGCCGGCGGTGATGGACTTGGCTGTTCGCGCCGCCAGGCTGACCGGCGGGCGGGAGGGTGACGTTCAGGCCGCCGCGCGCTCGGTGATCGCCGCCATCGAGGGCGCGCCCGTCCCGCCGCCGCCGGACGCGCCCTTCGCCTTCGATCCGGCCCTGTCGGCCGCCGATTGCGACCTGGCGCGGCTGGCCGACCAGGTGGCGGCGAGCGAAGAGACCGCCCTCTCCTTCTGCCTGCATGGCCTGCCCGGAACCGGCAAGAGCGCCTTCGCCCGCCATCTCGCGGAGCGCCTCGGCCTCGACGTGATCGAAAAGCGCGCCTCGGACCTGCTCTCGATGTATGTGGGCGAAAGCGAAAAGGCGATCGCCGCCGCCTTCGAGGAAGCCGCCGACTGCCGCGCCATGCTGATCCTCGACGAGGCCGACTCCCTGCTGCGCGACCGCGCCGGCGCCACCCATTCGTGGGAGGTCACCCAGGTCAACGAAATGCTCACCTGGATGGAACGCCACCCCTACCCCTTAGCCGCCACCACCAACGCCATGGACGCCCTGGACCCGGCCACGCTGCGGCGGTTCCTGTTCAAGGTGCGGTTTTTGCCGATGACGGCGGAGCAGGCGCGGGAGGCGTTCCGGCGCAGTTTCGGGGTCGAGGCGCCGGGGGCGCTGGACGCGTTGGAGAGTTTGGCGCCGGGGGATTTCGCGTTGGTGGCGCGGAAGGCGAGGTTGTTGTCAGAGCGGGACGCGGGGGTATTGGTGGCGATGCTGGCGGAGGAGGTTGCCGCCAAGCCGGGGGGTGGGCGGCGGCGGATTGGGTTTTAGCTAATGCACGGCGAGGGTCTCGCCGCGCCTCACTGTGATTTGAATCGTTTGTGTAAGACGCAGAAGCCACGTTGCCATTCCTCGCGCCTTTTTGTCAAAATCTTTGCGGTATGAAGCGTCCATCCCGTGCGCTTCGCCCAGTTTTCAAACGTGTTTGGCAACGTATTCATGCGTTTCGCGTCAGAGTAGACAACGATATATCCATTTTGAGGTTCGATTTCCTTAGATTCCGCAATTCTCTCGATCTTTTCTGCATCCATCTTCACCGGCCTAAAAGACCATGATCTTTTTATCTCAACCACTGCGGCGATAGCAGAAGACGTCTTCCGGAATACAGTAAGGTCCGGTCGCTTGGCCCCGTGCCTTAATGCCAGTTTCCTGATGGCACTGCCGGCTGCCAGATTATCCATCTTTTTTGCTTTAGAATTGCTCTCTTCTATATCCTCTCTAATCTTCCTTAAAGAGGCATTCGAAAAGACGTAATATCCGGAAGCACATAGTTCAAGAGCAATCATAGTTTCGATAAAATGCTCCGGGGCATGATAAAGTTCATAGCCGGTCATTCCAATATAAGCTTTATAACTTTTGACGGCTCCCCGCACAATCGCGTCCTCGATTATAGTCATGGACTATCGCACTCCTAGTCGGCGAGGGGCGGAGCGCCCGTCTGACTTTCCTTCGCGCCGTTGGTGCGTTTCGACCGCCGGTCACGAAGTAGGATGGCCACGGGTTTCCGGCAAAGTAAACTAGTTTGTTCTTGCGCGGGACAATCTTTGAATGCGGACCGAAGGGTCCCGGATAGGCCCTGCTTTAGCAGGCCTTCAGGGAAGACGGCGGGGTGGGATCGGCAGGATCTTGACGCTTGCAAACTACATCGTATTTACGCGTCATCACGCCCGGAGGTTTTAATGCCCATCGTCACCAGCCGGACCTTTCGCAGCGGCAACAGCCAGGCCGTCCGTCTTCCCAAGGAGGTGGCCCTGCCGGACGGTATGGCGGTGACCATCGTCCGATCCGGCGACGTGCTGACCATCTATCCGACCAAGCCGCCGATCTCGGAAATGATCGAGAAACTCCTGAGTCTCCCCGGGCCAGGCGCCGTCGAGGTGCGCGATACCGAAGAGATCCCCGAACGCCCCGGCATGTGATCGCGGCCAATGCCCTACCTTCTGGACACCGGCATCGCCGTTCATCTGCGCGATCGCGACGTGCCCCTCACTCTCTAGGTTGGGCGACTCGACCCGCCATTGCTGCTTTCGGTGGTGAGCCGGGTGGAATTGGAGGGCGGCGTCCATGTCGATCCGTCGAAGTCCGCGGTGCGCCGCCTGCGTCTGGCGGCCATGTTGCGCTCCCTTTCGGTAATCCCGTTCACCGAGACGTCCGCCGACGCCTACCGGGCGATCGTCGAGGCGATCGGCTACTCCCGCCGCAAGATTCTCGACCGCATGATCGCCGCCCAGGCGATCGTCCATCGCGTCACGTTGGTCACCACCAACGGCGAGGACTTCCGCGACGTGCCGGGGCTGGAGCTGCTGGAGTGGTGAGGGGCGGTGGGAAGGCGTGCTTTGGGGTAGATATTCCCTTCATTGCGTCATCCCGGCCGGAGGGTCGCTCTTGCGGCCCGCAGAGCCGGGACCCAGGGGCGGCGGCCGCGGTGGAACGACTCGCCCTTGGCGGCTTGCGCGAGGCGTTGAATGCGGAGCGATGGGTCCCGGATAAGCCCTGCTGGCGCAGGTCTTTCCGGGATGACGGCGGGAAGGGGTGCGAGCGGACGATGGTGCGCAAGCACGGGGCATATGGTCTTTGACGTCAGTCGTGGTATTCGGAAAATCATGCCCAGTCCCGATCCTTCGATCTTTGACCAACCGGACGACGCGGCTGACGAAGCCGCCATGCGCGAGGGAGAAGCCGACGCCGACGCCGGCCGCGTCATTCCGCACGCGGAATTTTCGGCCTGGCTGGAGACATGGGGAACTCCCGGTGAAAAGCCACCCCCCGCGTCGTGGTTCAAGTAGTCTGGACGCATCGCGCGGCGGCCGACGTTCTCGCCATCCGCGCCTACATCGGTCAATTCAATCCCCTCGCGGCGCAGCGTATGGCTTTGCGGCTGCGGGCCGCCGGTGACTCGCTGGCCGACAGTCCCGAGCGTGGGCGAATGATTTCAAACCGTCGCCGCGAGCTTGTGACCGTGCCGCCTTATCTGATCCGTTATAGGATCAGGAACGCCACGGTCGAAATCGTCACCGTGCGTCACGGAGCCCGGCGGCCCGAATAGCCCGCGAACGCATGATGTCGCCGCGAGGGGCGTGCGCGCCCTCAAAACGTCAACCCCCGCGCCTCCTTGACGTTCGGCAGCGCCCTGATTTTGGCGATCAGCGCCTCGTCCGGCGCCTGGTCCACCCCCACCAGGGCGATGGCGTCGTCGCCGGCGGCCACCCGCCCTAGGTTGAAGGTGGCGATGTTGACGCCCTGTTCGCCGAGGAGAACGCCCAGGGCGCCGATGAAGCCGGGGCGGTCGAGGTTGTTGACGTAGAGCATGGCGGGGGCGAAGGCGGCGTCGAGCTCCATGCCCTTGACCTCCACGATGCGTGGGGCGCCGGCGACCACCGTGCCGGCGAAGGCGTGGGAGCGGCCGTCCGTGGCCACGGTGACGCGCATCAGGGTCTCGTAGGTTGGCGAGGTCTCCTGGCGGGATTCCGAGACGGTGATCCCGCGCTCGCGGGCCACGGCGGGGGCGGAGACCATGTTGATTTCGGCCAGCATCGGGCGCAGCACGCCGGCCAGGGCGGCAGCGGTGAGGGGCTTGACGTTCAGGGAGGCCACATCGCCCTCGAAGGCGACGGCAATTCCTCTGAGGTTCTCGTCCACCATCTGGCCGGCCAGGGCGCCGAGCTTTTCGGCCAGGGCCACATAGGGGCGCAGCTTGGGCGCCTCGTCGGCGGTGATCGAGGGGCTGTTCAGGGCGTTGGCGACCGCGCCGGTCAAGAGATAGTCGCTCATCTGTTCGGCGACCTGCAGGGCGACATTCTCCTGCGCCTCGCCGGTGGCGGCGCCCAGGTGCGGAGTGGCGATGAAGTTCGCCGCGCCGAAGAGGACGTTGGCGCGGGCCGGCTCCTCGACGAAGACATCGAACGCCGCGCCGCCGATGTGGCCTTCGTCCAGGCCCCGACGAAGGGCGCCCTCGTCGACCAGGCCGCCACGCGCGCAGTTGACGATCAGCACGCCCTTGCGGGTCCGCGCCAGGGCCTGCGCGGAAAGGATGTCGCGGGTCTTGTCGGTCAAGGGGGTGTGCAGGGTGACGATGTCGGCGCGGGCCAGCAGTTCTTCCAGCTCCACCTTCTCCACGCCGATCTCCACCGCCCGCTCGGGGGAAAGGTAGGGGTCATAGGCGATCACCTTCATCTTCAGGCCGTTGGCGCGGTCGGCGACGATCGAGCCGATGTTGCCAGCCCCGATCAACCCTAAGGTCTTGGCGTGCAGCTCCACGCCCATGAAGCGGTTCTTTTCCCACTTGCCTCCCTGGGTGGAGGCGTCGGCGGCAGGGAGCTGGCGGGCCAGGGCGAACATCAGAGCGATGGCGTGCTCGGCGGTGGTGATGGAGTTGCCGAACGGGGTGTTCATCACCACCACGCCGGCGGCGGTGGCGGCGGGAATGTCGATGTTGTCCACCCCGATCCCGGCCCGGCCGATGACCTTCAGGCGGCGGGCGGCGGCGATGACCTGCGCCGTGGCCTTGGTGGCCGAGCGGACGGCGAGACCGTCGTAGTCGCCGACGATGGCGATGAGGTCTTCCTTGGAGAGGCCGACCTTCACGTCGGCGTCGATCCCGCGATGGCGGAAGATCTCCACCGCGGCGGGGGAGAGCTGGTCGGCGATGAGGACGCGGGGCATGGGGAAACTCCTTGAAAAAACGCCCTTCTCCCCTTGCGGGAGAAGGTGTCGGCGAAGCCGACGGGTGAGGGGTCGTGCCGGCCGCGCCGTGGAAAACCCCTCATCCGGCGCTGCGCGCCACCTTCTCCCGCAAGGGGAGAAGGGAGGGTTAGGTTGCGGCCATCTCTTCCGCCACGCTGGCGAAGGCCCAGTCGAGCCAGGGGCCGAGGGCTTCGAGATCGTCGGCATCGACGGTGGCGCCGCACCAGATGCGCAGGCCCGGCGGGGCGTTGCGGTGGGCGCCGATATCAAGGGCGACGCCTTCCTTTTCGAGCAGAGAGGTGAGGCGTTTGACGAAGTCCCGTTGGGCGTCGGCCGACAACGCAGCCACCTTCGGATCGACGATCTTCAGGCAGACCGAGGTGTTGGACCGGCTGACCGGATCGGCGGCCAGGAAATCGATCCAGGCGGTTCGCTCGACCCAGGCCGCGAGCACGGCGGCGTTGCCATCGGCGCGGCGCTTCAGTTCGGTGAGGCCGCCGATCGAGGCAGCCCACTTCAGGGTCTCGAGCCAGTCCTCCACGCACAGCATCGAGGGGGTGTTGATCGTCAGGCCATCGAAGACGTCGCCGTTGAGTTTGCCGTCCTTGGTCAGGCGGAAGAGCTTGGGCATGGGCCAGGGCGGCGTGTGGGTCTCCAGCCGCGCCACGGCGCGCGGCGAGAGGATGAGCATGCCGTGCGCCGCCTCGCCGCCCAGGGCCTTCTGCCAGGAGAAGGTGACGACATCGAGCTTTGGCCAGTCGAGAGCTTGCGCGAAGCAGGCGCTGGTGGCGTCGCAGATCGTCAGGCCGGCGCGATCGGCCGCGATGAAGTCGGCGTTGGGAACCCGCACCCCCGACGTGGTGCCGTTCCAGGTGAACACCAGATCGGCGTCGGGACGGACGCCGCCGAGGTCAGGCAGGGCGCCGTAGGGCGCCTCCAGCACCTCGGCCTCGATCTTCAACTGTTTGACCACGTCGGTCGTCCAGTCCTTGCCGAACGACTCGAAGGCGAGAAGCTGGACGGGCCTCGCCCCCAGCAGCGACCACAGGGCCATCTCCATGGCGCCGGTATCCGAGCCGGGGACCACGGCGACGATGTAATCGTCGGGAACCTGCAGCACGGCGCGGGTCTGGGCGATGGCCGCCTTGAGGCGGGCGTGGCCGGCTGTGGAGCGGTGCGAGCGGCCAAGGACGGCGCCACGCAGAGCCTCAAGGGACCAGCCGGGGTGCTTGGCGCACGGCCCGGAGGAAAACTCCGGGCGGCCAGGCCGCATGGCCGGCTTGGGGGGGGTGGTCATGGTCGTCTCTCCCATCCTTGCAGATGGACTGCGCCCCGTTGGGAGGGCGTGGCCCGCCGCGCAAAAACCCCGGTACGCGAGTCGAGGCAAGGGGAGATTTTCTGTGCGGGCGGGTAGATTTCGCGTTCGGCTAGACGGTCAACACCACCTTGCCCAAATGCGCCCCGCCCTCCAGCCAGGCGTGCGCCGCGCCCGCCTGTTCGAGCGGGAAGGTCCGGTCGACGATCGGCCTTAGTTTCCCCGCCGCGATCCACGGCCAGACGACGCGCTCCACCTCGAGCGCCAGGCGGGCCTTCTCGTCGGCCGAGCGGGGGCGCAGGGTCGAGCCGGTGACGACGAGGCGCTTCTGCATGAGCTTGAGGATCGGCAGTTCCACCGTTCCCCCACCCTGAGAAGCGATGTGGACCAGGCGGCCGCCGGTGTTCAGGGCCTCCAGGTTCTTGGGGAAATACGGCCCGGCGACCATGTCGAGAATGACATCGACGCCGCCTTGCGCCCTGGCGACGGCCTCGAAGTCCTCGCTCGTCGTATCCACCGCGACATCGGCGCCGAGCGCGCGCGCCTGGGCCGCCTTGTCCGCGCCGCGGGCGGTGGCGATGACCCGCGCGCCGGCCGCCTTGGCCATCTGGATGGCGGCGACGCCGATGCCGGAGGTGGCGCCGTGGACCATGAAGGTCTCGCCGGCCTTCAGGGCGCCATGCTCGAAGACGTTGGCGTAGACGGTGAAGGCGGTCTCGGGCAGGGAGGCGGCCTGGATGAAATCCAGACCGGCCGGGATCGGCAGGGCGTGGCGCGCGTCGCACACGGCGAACCCGGCATACCCCCCACCGCCCAGCAGGGCGCAGACCCTGTCGCCGGCCTTCCAGCGCCCCGCCCCTTCGACGACCTCGCCGGCCACCTCCAGGCCCAGCGTCGCCGGCGCGCCGGGCGGCGGCGGGTAGAAGCCCATCCGTTGCAGGATGTCGGGCCGGTTCACCCCGGCCGCCTTGACCGCGATCAGGATTTCGCCCGGCCCGGGAATGGGGCGGGCGATCTGGACGGCCTCGAGCGCCTCGGCCCCGCCCTTGCCGCCTTGCACCGCGATGGCGGTCATGGTCGTTTCGCTCATGCGGGGCCTTCCTTGTCTTGCGCCCAAGGCGGCGCTCGGGTCAGATACCGCGAGGCTGGCCGGCGGGCAAAGGGAGAGGCGTTCATGGCCGATGAACCGGCGGAGGCGCGGCGCCAGCGCGGTCAGGCGCTGATCGAGGCGGCGCGCGAAGACCTGGAACTCTACGGTGTCGCGGAACTGGGCGAACGGATCGCCGAGCTGGAGGCGGAAATCGCCCGCTGCCGCGCCCAGATCGAGAGGCGTGAGGCAACCCGCGCCGCCGCCGACGCCCTGTTCACCCGGCGTGACTGAGGCGCCGCCGCCGGCTTTCGACCTGACCACGGCGAGCGGACGCCGCCGGGCGACGCTCGACTATCTGTGGAACGATCACGCCTGGCTGAGGCTGGGGTTTTCCAACGCCCACCACCTTTCCGACGAGCTGGTGCGCACCAACCAGCCGTGGCCGTTCCAGCTTCGGGCCTGGGCGCGGCGCGGAGTGAGGACGGTGATCAATCTGCGCGGCGGCTTCGACGCCAGCTTCCACGCCCTGGAACGGGCCGCCTGCGCGGAACTCGGCCTGACGCTGGTCGATTTCACCATCGCCTCGCGCGACGTCCCCAGCCGCGAACAGGTGATGGGGGCGCGGCGGCTGTTCGAGACGGTGCGATACCCGGCCCTGATGCACTGCAAATCCGGGGCCGACCGGGCGGGGATCATGGCGGTCTTCTACCGCCATTTCCGCCAGGGCCAGCCGATCCGCGAGGCGATGGGCCAACTCTCCCCGCGCTACCTGCACGTGCGCGCGGGCCTCACCGGCGTCCTCGATTACCTCTTCGAGCGCTACCTCGCCGAGGGCGAGCCGGCGGGGCTCTCCTTCATAAAGTGGGTGGAGAGCCCGGCCTATGACCCGGCCGCCATCAAGGCCGACTTCCGCGCCACCTGGTGGGGAACCCTGATCACCGAGAAGCTGGCGCGGCGCGAATAGGCCGCCTACACCAGCCGTCGGGAGACTGCCCTAGAGCCTGTCTCGATCAGGTTGAATCAACCTGATCGAGAAAACAGGCTCTATCTCAAACACTCGAGCGCTTTCTGATCGCAAAACCAGTTCCCACTTTTGCGACAAAGCGCTCTAGACTCTCGGCGAGACCATCAGGACCGGGTGCTGGCGCCAGGGCTCGTGGGTGGCCGAAATCGGCCCAGCCGCGTCCGCGCCCAGGCTCGCCATGGCGGCGATGAAGGCGTGGGCGGGCGCCGCCACCGCGGCCGAAGTCGGGGCGGCCTGGGGATCGACGACGATGACGCCGCCGTGCCCGTCACTCTTTGTCGTGAAGACCGAGCCGAGATAGTCGCCGATCAGGGTGATCCTGGCGGTGTGGGTTCCGTCGGTGACGGTGAGAACGCCCGAGGCGGCCGTGCCGCTGAAGGTCGCTTCCCCGGCGCTCTTGAAGGCGATGTCGCGCAGGTCGAGGGACGTGCCGCCGGTCTTGGAGAAGCCGGTGATCGATCCGCTGTAGCTCTGCGACCTGGCCAGTTCGAGCGTGCCGCTGGTCCCGGTGAACTTCACCGCCTCGGAGAAGGTCGAGGCGAAGTCGAGGGTCCCGCTGGCGATCGCGCCCGAACCGCCGCCGGAAACCGCGCCGTCGATAGTGAGCACCCCTCCGGCCGCCTCCAGAACCCCGGTGTTGGCGACGGCGCTCTGAATGATCGCCCCGCCCGTCCCGGCCGCCTCGATGAGCCCGGCGTTGGCGATGACGTTCGTCCCGGTGTTGATGACGAGCGCGGTCGATCCGTTGGCGTCGATCACCCCCTTGGCGTCGTTGATCAGGGTCAGGCGGCCAAGGCCGATCGATCCCGAACCGGTCAGGGTGTTGTCAACATTGGTGAGGACGGTGGCGGCGGAAGCGCCATACACCCGGTTCGCCGTGCCCGAGCCGAGGGCCACGGTCCCTCCGCCCACCAGGGCGGTGTTGGTCCCGATGACCAGATTGCTCGCCGACGCGCCCGGCGCCAGGGCGATCGTCCCGGCGTTGTCGATGACGTTGTTCACTCTCAGGAGGCCGGCGATCACGACCGTCCCGCCATTGATCAACTCGACGCCGGGGTTGAATTCATTGGCCCCGGCAAAAGTGGCCGTCGCCGCCTTGCCGACCAGGACACTGCCAAATCCGCTAAAGCTCGCCGAGGCGGCGCCGGTGATCGTGCCCAGGCTCGAGAGCCCGGTGATGGTGTCCGACCCGCCGGCCAGGGCCAACTTGCCCCCACCCCCGACGATCCGGCCTATGAACGTCGCGCCGGCCTCCACCACCAGAACGTCGTTGGACGACGAGAGGACAACCGAAGCGGCGCTGCCCTGGACGGTCCCGAAATTGGTCACCGTCGCGGCCGCCGAGCCGGTTACATAGATGCCGACCCGGCCATAGATCAGAGCGCCTGGATGGCTGCTGTCGCCGTTGGTTACATTCCCGCCGGCCGTGAGCAGCACACCCAGGCCCTGCGAACCGTAGTTGTAGCCCGAGACAGCCGGGCCGCCGGCCTGGCCTCCCCCGATCGTGCCGTCGTTGGCGATCGTCCCGCCGGCCGTCGCGCGCACGCCCACCCCGCCGTCGCCGCCGTTGCCGGCGTAGGCGTAGCCGCCCTGCCCGCCCAGAATGACGCCCTGGTTGGCGACGACGCCGCCCGCCGCCAGGACAACCCCGTCGCCGCCGTCGCCGCCGTTCCCATAAGCGGCGTAGCCGCCCTGGCCGCCTTGAACGAGCCCTTGGTTGCTCACCTTGACGGCCGCCGTCGCGGTCAGCGCGGCGCCCCCCGCCCCGCCATCGCCACTGGGATTGGAGCCATAATAGGCATTGCCGCCCAAGCCGCCGGCGATCGTGCCGCTGTTGGTCAGCGAGGCGGCGGCCGAGAGGATCACCCCGGCCCCGCCGGCCCCGCCGGCCCCATTGTAGGAGCCGCCGCCGTAGCCGCCTTCGATCTCGCCCAAGTTGCTCACGACGCCGCCCGCCGCCAGGGCGACCCCGACCCCGCCCACGCCGCCCGTTGCGCCGTAGGATCCCGGACCGGCCTCGATCGCCCCAAAATTGTTCACCGTGGCGGCCGCGCCGGTCGCCTTGATCGCGTAGGCGTAGCCGTAGATTCCCGCCGCCGTGCTTCCGCTCGCGCCGTTGGTGATTACCCCGCCGGCCGAGAGGGAAACGCCTTCATAGGCGCCGAAGACGGTTCCGGCGTTGGCGATCGAGGTGGCCGCCGGCGCCGCCAGGCCATTGCCGCCGATATAGCCGGACGCGGTGATGGAAAGTTGCGTCACACCGGCGGCCACGGTGTAGCCGTTGTAATAGCCTGAAATGATCTTGGTGGTCATGAGGGTCTCCAACTAGACGCGGCGCCCCCGGCGCCAGCGCGGATCGACAACGAATGGGCACGCCGCGCCCTCGTCGCCGCGTCCCGTCACAGCCGAATGGTAGCTCAACAAAAATGGCGAAATGAAGCCCGCCGCAAACCTTTAGCCACCAGCTGGCGCCGCCTCCTGTTTCGGCATCAGCGCATCGTCGATTTCCCGCGCCCGGACGGCGGCCGGCCGGGTGCTGATCCGCTCCCAATAGCGCTCGAAGGCCGGGCGCTTTTCGATCGAGTTGAACTGCATCCCCCAGCCGACCTGCGAGCCGAAATAAACGTCCGCGGCGCTGAACCGGTCGCCGGCAACATAGTCGGTCTTGGAAACCGCCCCCTCCATCGCGTCGATGACCGCGCCGAAGCTGCCGTAGCCGGCCATCATCTCCTTGCCGGCGGGAAGTTCGAAGCCCATCGATTTGTTGGTCACCGCCGCCTCGATCGGTCCGGCGGCGAAGAACAGCCAGCGGAAATAGGGCCCGCGCGCATGGTCGCCCGGCGGCGGGGCGAGGCCGGCGGCCGGAAAGGCGTCGGCCAGATAGGCGCAGATGGCGGCGCATTCGGTGACCACCGTGTCCCCGTGGCGGATGGCCGGCACCTTGCCCATGGGATTGATGGCCAGATATTCCGGCGACTTCATCGCGCTCGCGTATTCAAGCAACTCGGTGCGATAGGGCGCCCCGACCTCCTCCAGCATCCACCGCACGATCCGGCCGCGCGACATGGGGTTGGTGTAGAAGACGAGTTCGTCGGCCATGGTGGTTCTCCGTTTGTTCGGGTGAAATTTATCGCGGCGATGGGGAGAGTCAAGCGTCAACCCCTTGTCCACCTGGGCAGCGAGCTCGGGCTGGCCGTCTGAAGCCATTGGCGTTGCTGTCGCCTCCCGGATCGTCGCCGGAATCGCGTGAACGCTGCTCGATTGTAACCACATTGAGGCGTTTTATCGCCCATAAAAAGGCGGTGGCAGGGAACTCCAATCCATTCCGGATGTTCAGAAATGCGGATCAGAGGCGCTCCAATCCGACCTTGCGAAGCCAGGACCAGGGAACGCTACGCCAAACCGTCGCGTGAGCTACGATTCCGTTTTGGCGCAATTCACTTTTAGTCAAGCTTTGGGGGATTGTCTATGGCCGCGCGCCTTTGCCGCGTCCCCTATTGATGAAGTGTATCGAGATGAATACGAAAATTATTTCGAGCAAATATGTCAATGGTTACACGCTAAATTCAATCTATTCGGCTCTGAGCATTACCGCGACCGGGTTTGTCGGGGGCGACGGACTATTGGTCATGACTGTAGCCACCTTAATCAACGACGGTACGATTGAAGCGGGCGGGTCGATGGGCGCGAATGGCGCCTCTTTCGCCGCGGGCGGCGTGGTCGACAACGGGGTCAGCGGTCTGATCTTCGGCGGCCGCGGGATGAGCGGCGCGGGGAATAGTGGTCACGCCGGCTACGCGGGCGGCAGCGGCGTGGTGTTTTCCGGGACCGGCGCCTTGACGAGTTACGGCGCCATTGGCGGAGGCCAAGGCGGCGCCGGCGGCGCCGCCCCCGCGGGCATGAATTCGGCGGGGGGTGTCGGCGGCGCGGGCGTGCTGCTTTCGGCGGCCGGCGCGATCACCAGCGCGGGATTGATCGACGGAGGACAAGGCGGCGCCGGCGGGACGGGCAACGCCGCTGTCGGAGGAGTCGGCGGCGCCGGCGGGGCGGCGGTCGTCCTCGCCGGCGGAACGCTCACGAATAGCTACGCGGTGACCGGGGGACAAGGCGGCGTCGGCGGCGCGGGCGCCGCCGGTTATGCCGGCGGCGTCGGCGGCCAGGGTGGCGCGGGCGTCTCCGCCAGCGGGGGCGCCACCATCGCCAACAGCTACCTCATCCTCGGCGGCCAAGGCGGCACCGGCGGCGCGGGCGCCTTCAAGGGCGCGGCCGGCGGCATGGGCACGGGGATCGTCCTGGCCGGCGGCGGCGCCATCAACAACGGCGACGCCGCGCACCAGAGCGCCGTGATCGCCGGCGGAACGGGCATTTCGGTGACGGGCGGGGCCGCGGCGACGGTGACGAACTTCGGCACGATCGCGGGCTACGGGGGCACCGCCGTGAGTTTCTCCTCCGCCGCGGACGTGCTGATCGCGGCGGCCGGCGCGAAGTTCGTCGGCGCCCTGGTCGGCGGCGGCGGGACGCTGAACCTCTTGGCCGGGTCGCAAGAGGGGCTCGTCGACGGCATGAGCGGCTTTGGCCTCGTGACCCTCGTCGGGGGGGCGTCGTGGGAATTCGACGGCGCCAACACCATCGCCGGCGGCCTCGTCGTCGCCGGCGGCACGCTGACCGTCGGCGGGACGATCAGCGACGGCGGGATGGGGCCGGCGGCGGTCGATTTCAGTTCGGGCGCGGACAGGTTGATCATCGATGCCGGCGGCGTTCTCGTGGGCGGCGCGGTCGGCGACGGGGCGGCCGCGACCCTGGAACTGGCGGGGGGAACCGGGACGATCACCGGCCTGGGAACCGGCGGCGTGCTGTCGGGCGCCGACAGCGGCTCTTTTTCCAACTTCGGCGCCTACGCCATCGACGCGGGCGGCGCCTGGACCATCAGCGGCGTCAACGTTTTGGCCGCGGGTCAGCAGATCACCGCGAACGGCGCCGTGACGCTCGCCGGAAGTCTCGCCAACGCCGGGCAAATCGCCGGCGCCGCGGGCGCCGCGGGCGCCGGCGGCAATCACTACGGCCGCGCCGGAACCACGGCGATCTATCTTGCGACCGGCGGGAGCCTCACCAACACCGGCTCGATCTTCGGCGGCCAAGGTGGCGCCGGGGCGGGCGCGGGCGCCTACGCCTATGGCGGGGGCGCCGGCGGCGTGGGCATGGTGCTGACGAAGGGCGGCGGAGGCGCGACCAATCGCGGCGCGGTGACCGGAGGCCAGGGCGGCGCCGGCGCGGGCGGCGCCAGCTATCGCTTAGGCGGCGGCGGCGGCGGCGGCGGCGACGGCGCCGATCTTTTCGCGGGCGCCTTCACCAACAACGGAACGGTCCTCGGCGGCGCGGGCGGCGCGGGAGCCTATGGCGCCCTCGGCGGGGGCGACGGCGCCTACGGCGGGGCGGGAGTCGCGATCCACGCCGGCGCGCTGACGAACGGCGCCACGATCACCGGCGGTCAGGGCGGCGTCGGCGGCGGCGGCGGGACATTCGCCGGAGCGGGCGGCTATGGCGGCGCGGGAGTCCTGCTCGACGGCGGCGCTCTGACCAACGCCGCCACGATCATCGGCGGCAAGGGCGGAGCCGGCGGCGGCGGCAAATACGGCGGCGGCGGCGGCATCGGCGGGGCGGGCGTCTTCCTCTACGTCGGAGCGCAGTTGACCAACACCGGGCTGATCTCAGGCGGCGCGGGCGGCGCGGGCGGAAGCGGCGGCGGCCCCGGAAGCAAGTGGGACGGCCTGGCGGGCGCCGGAGGCGTGGGGATCGACGTTCTGGGCGCGGCGAGTTTCACCAACGGCGGCACGATCGTCGGCGGCGCCGGCGGCGCCAGCGGATCGGCCGGCGCGGGGTCCCAGGGCGAGGGGATCTATCTTCGTGGCCCCGGCGTGGTGATCAACGGCTCCGCGACCGACGGGGCGGCCTACATGGGGGGCCGCGTGGGCGTCGATGGCTATGGCGCCTACGGCGCCACGATCAGCAACTTCGGGACCATCAAGGGGACCGCCTTTTCGGTGATCCTGGGCTCTGTCAGCGACAGGCTGGTCGTCGAAGCGGGCTCGACCTTGATCGGCAAGGCGGCCGGCGGCGGCGGGACGCTGGAGCTGGCGGGCGGAGCGGGCGCGATCAGCGGACTGGGAACCAGCGGCACGCTCTCCGGCGCCGCATCGGCGACCGTCACCGGCTTTGACGCCTATGTCGTGGACGGGGGAGCCCAGTGGACGCTGACATCCAGCGGCACCCTTTCGAGCGACCAGACGCTGACCGACAACGGCGTCCTGACAATTGAGGGAAGCCTCGTCAACAGCGGACTGATCATCGGCGGCTCGGCCGTCGCCGGCGCCGCGGCGATATCGGTGGCGGTGAGCGGCTACCTGCTCGATCAGAACGCGGGCGTGATTCAGGGGGCGCAAGGCGGCATGGGCGCCAAGGGCCACGCCAACGGCGGGGCCGGTGGCGCGGGTGGGATCGGCCTCGGCTTGATCGGCGACCTAAACAACAACGGAACTATTCTCGGCGGACAAGGCGGCGCGGGCGGCGCCGGCAACGTGGGCGGCATGGGGGGCGTCGGCGGCGCCGGAGTCAGCGCCACCGCAGGCGGCGTTCCGGCGGGCGGCGGCGTCATCCTCGGCGGCAATGGCGGGGCCGGCGGCGTCGGGCGCAATCTCGGGGGAACGGGCGGCGCCGGGGGGGTCGCGATCTATCTGACGGGGTCCGCGGGCGCCATCTATAACCCCGGCCACTACACCGGTGGCCCAGGCGGCGCCGGCGGCAATGGTTCGAACCTGGCCGGCGCCGGCGGCGCCGGCGGCGCGGGGCTCGTCCTCGGCGGCGTATCCACCGCGTCCAACAGGGCGGCGACGATCACCGGCGGAGCGGGGGGCGCGGGGGGCGCGGCGGGGGACGCCGGCGCGGGTGGCGCGGGCGCCATGGGCGGCGCTGGGGTGGCGATCATCGCCGGCGGCGCCTTCACCAACCTCGGGACGATCGTCGGCGGCCAGGGCGGGGCCGCCGGTCTTGGCCTCGTGAACGGGTACGCGGGCGCGCAAGGTCCGGGCGTCATCCTTTCGGCCGGCGGCTCGCTCACCAACGGCGGCCGCTCCCAGGCTTTGGCCTCGATCGCCGGCGCCATCGGCGTCTATGCCAGCGGCCCCGGCGCCGCGACCATCACCAACTTCGGAACCATCCAGGGGACCGTCAATTCCGTCGTGCTCGGCGCGGCGGTCGATCAACTGTTTGTCGAGGCGGGGTCGCAATTCATCGGCCAGATCGGCGGCGGCGGCGGCACGCTCGACCTCGACGGCGGCAGCGGCGTGATCGCGCGACTGGGCGCGGTGGGGACGATATCCGGCGCCGCGAGCGGCAGCTTCGCCGGCTTCGGCGCCTATGTGTTCGGATCGGGCGCCACCTTCACCTTGTCGGGAAGCGAAAGCCTCGGCGCGGGGCAAGTCCTCACCGACAACGGAACCCTGACCATCGGCGGCTCGCTCGCCGAGGCGGCCCGCGCGTCGATCCTTGTCGCCAGCAACAGAACCCTGACTCTGACCGGCGCCGAGACGGTCTCCGGAACGCTCAGCGGCGCCGGCGCCGTCGCGGTGACCGGCGGCTCGCTGACATTGGTTAGTTCCTCGGCGTTCAACGCCGCGTCGCTTTCCGAATCCGGCGCGGCGACGTCGATCGCCATGAACAACAGCCTCGCGATCGCGGGCGGTCTGACGCAAACGTCCGGAAGCGTGACGATCGCCTCCGGCCAGACCCTGACCCTGTCGGGCAAGGTCGATACCTTCAACGGGACCCTGGCGGGCGCGGGCGCGCTCGCCGTGACCGCCGGGGCGGTCGCCATCGGCGCGGGCGCCGCCGTAACCGTGTCCGGCCTCGCCCTGGCGAACAAGGCGACCAGCGTCACCCTCTCGACCAATCTGACCAATGCCGGAACCTTCAGCCTCACCGCCGGCGCGTCGCTTGCCATCGCCGCCGGCGACACCCTGACCCTCACCGGTTCGACGATCCTCGGCGGTACGATCACCGGCTCCGGGACGGCGATCCTCGGCGGTTCGAATGTCACGCTCGGCGACGGCACGGTTCTCTCGCTCGCCGCCACCCTCAATGCCGCGACGGTGACGGCGTTCGGCGCGATCACCAACGCCAACACGTTGTCGGCGACCATCCCCGACCTGATCGTCGCCGCCCAGGGAGCGACCTTCGGCGGGGGCGGAAGCCTCGTTCTTTCCAATCAGACATCCAACCTCATCCAAGGCGCCGTCGCGGGCGCGATCCTGACCAATGTGGACAACACCATCTCCGGCGCCGGCGCCCTGGGCGGCGGTCGGATGACTCTGGTCAACAAGGCGGCGGGGATCATCGATGGCAATGGCACGCGCTCCCTGACCATCGACACCGGCGCCCACACCATCACCAACTCCGGCCTGATCGAGTCGACGGGCGCGGGCGGCGTCGTCATCCAGAGCGCGATCTCAAACACCGGAACTCTCGCCGCCTTCGCCGGCACTCTGAGCGTCAACGCGGCTGTCACCGGCTCTGGGCAGGCGATCATCAACGGCGGCGTCTTGGACTTCGAGCAAGCGTTCAATCAGGCCGTGGTCTTCACGGGCGCGACGGGCGTCCTGGAGCTCGCCCAGTCACAGTCGTTCAGACGGTCCGTCACCGGACTTTCCCGCACCGGCGCGAGTTGGCTGGATCTGAACGACGTCGGTTTCGTCAAGGGGAACGAAGCGACCTACGTCGACAACGGCCACAAGACCGGCGGCGTGCTGACCGTGTCGGACGGCGCGCACACGGCCAAGATCACCCTGGTGGGCGACTATTCGACGGATAGCTTCGTCTGCGCCAGCGACGGTTCCGGCGGCGTCATCGTCAGCGATTCCGGAAGGGACGCCGACAGCCCGGACGCCGGCCAGCCGCGACCCGACATCGCGGCTCGGCAAAACCGGTTCATCGCCGCCGCCGCGGCGGCAGGCGCCCGAAGGGCGACGGCGTCTGTTGCACATGGACCTTACGCGGAGGCCGCGATCGCTTGGCTGACGAAGCCGTCCAGTCACGCTTAGGATACTGGTGACATTGCCATGAACGGAGTCTCAACCATCGGAGGTGCGAGATGAAACGCCAGAAGAAGATCCCATGCTTGAGCGGGTTCGGCGGTTTGATCTGTCTATTGGCGACTATCGCCTTGACAGCAGCCACAAATGTCAACGCCGCTTCTTCCAACGGCTATCAAGGGTTCTTTACCGTCCTAGATATCACTGGGGCCTCGCCGATTGATACATCCGTTTTCAGCCAGCCCGTGGATGGTATTTTTATCCGATGGGACTGGGCGGATCTGGAGCCTCAGCCTGACGCCTACAATTTCACGAAGCTCGATCAGGCCGTGCGCCTTTCGATCGAGAATGGCAAGGCGATCATACTTGGCGTGGGCGCTGGCGCCCAATCGCCGACTTGGCTTCTTGGCGCACCCTACAACGTCAGCTCTAGCAATTTCATCTGGTCGCCGCATGGAGGCGCGGCTCCATGTCAAAATATAACCGTTCCCTGGCCTTGGGATCCCATCTATCAGCAGCTATTCAGGAACCTGGTGCGAGACCTTGCCGCACACCTCCGATCGATTCCCGGCGCCTTCGACGATATAGTGGCCGTTAAAATTACCGGACTGAACATTGACAACGTTCAACTCCAACTACCGTCTTCGAATGGAGGGTTGGCGCCCGGAGGTTTATGCACGGAATCCGATGCTGTCGGCGCCTGGCAACGAGCCGGCTATACACCCAATAAGATCATCGCCACATGGAATTTGTTCTTTGCTGCGTTTGCCAATGCCTTTCCCAATCAAATCCTCGATCAATCCATAATTGCGTCCGGCGACTTTCCGACGATTTCGAACGATGGGGTGAGATTGAATGGGCCAAACGACCCAGGTTACGTCGACGTCAAACAGGCCTTCGTCACGAGCGCGCTACAGGCGGTCCCCGGGCGCTTCGCGATCGATACGACGGCGCTTACGGCCTACCCCCAGCCTCCGGTCGAGCAGACTTATGGCCAGCAAGGCGCCATCATGGGGTATCAGGCCAACGACTATCTGGGCGACCAAGGCGGATCGGGTTGTGACGCGGCCTCGTGGTTCGACACGCCGACGCCTTGCACATCGGCGGCCTATGAGGCGATATTGATGAATGGCGTTAGACTGAACGCTCGCTGGATAGAAATGCAGCCGCCAAACGTCAGTCTGTTTCCGAACGATGTCGTCAGGGCCGATATCGCATTGCAGAAACACCACCCTTGAAATTGGCGTCCCGACGCGATCGATATTGGCCGTCGGGCTTATCGCGTCGGGCGCCACCGCGCGGTCCGCCTTGAACGGGGGCGACTTGCCCGCGCCGCCGAGCGACCCGCGTTCGAAGTCGGCGGTCTCGCGCCGGTTCAAGCGCCTTCCCTTCAGCCTGGAAACCTATCCTTTCGACGCGGCGGATTCTCTCGATACCCGCGAAGAGCAGGCCGATTTTCTGGCCGAGGGGTTCGCGAGCGGCGATTCGGCCGTCGTAACCGCGGCGCTGGGCATGATCGCGCGGGCGCGGGGAATCGGCCAGCTCGCTCGGGAAACCGGTCTCAGGTGCGAGGCGCTCTACAAGGCGACAGGGCCCGAGGGCAATCCGACCCTGGCGACGCTCATGGGGATCATGCGCGCCACGGGTTTGAAGCTGTCGGCGGGGGTGCGATGACGGCGCGATAGGCCTCCCCGCCCCCTACCGTCCCGGCTCGTAATTGAGGATCGGCGAGAGCCAGCGTTCGGCGGTCTTCACTTCCCAGTCCTTGCGGCGGGCGTAGTCTTCGGCCTGGTCGCGCTCGATCTTGCCGACGCCGAAATAGTGGGCGGCCGGGTGGGCGAAATAGAGGCCGGAGACCGAGGCCGGCGGGGTCATGGCGTAGCTTTCGGTGAGCTGGATGCCGGTGGCCGCCGTGGCGTCCAGGAGTTCGAACAAGGTCTTCTTTTCGGTGTGGTCGGGCTGGGCGGGATAGCCGGGGGCGGGACGAATGCCCGGGTATTTTTCGGCGAGAAGCACGGCGAGGTCGAAAGGCTCACCCTGAGCATAACCCCACAGTTCAGCGCGCACCCTGTGGTGCAGGGCTTCGGCGAAGGCCTCGGCCAGGCGGTCGGCCAGGGCGGCGGCGACGATCGCCGAATAGTCGTCGCCGGCCGCCTTGTAGCGCGCCGCCACGCCTGCCTCGCCGTGGCCGGCGGTGACCGCGAAGCCGCCGATCCAGTCGGGGCCGGCGTCGACCGGGGCGACGAAATCAGCCAGGGCCAGGTTGGCGCGACCCTCGGCCTTGGCCATCTGCTGGCGCAGGGTGTGGAAGCGGGCGCGCTCGGTCGAGCGGGTTTCGTCCGCCCACACCACGATATCGTCGCCATCGGCGTTGGCCGGCCACAGGCCGACCACCCCGCGCGCCTCGTACCAGCGCTCGGCGAGAATCTTGTCCAGCATGGCGCGCGCGTCGGCGTAGAGGCTTGTCGCCACCTCGCCGACCGTGTCGTCCTCCAGGATGTCCGGAAACCGTCCGACCAGCTCCCAGGCGGCGAAGAAGGGCGACCAGTCGATGTAGCGGGCGAGGTCTTCCAGGTCGTAGGGCGAGAACGTCCGGGCGCCGATGAAGCTCGGGGCGCCCGGCCGGGGACCGTTCCAGTCGATGGCGAAGCGGTTGGCGCGGGCGGCGGCGAGCGGCGTGCGCACCTTGGCCTTCTGGGCGCGGGCGAACTGCTCGCGAATGCGGCCATACTCCTCGCGGGTGGCCGCCTCGACCTTGGGCCGCTCGCTGGCCGACAGCAGGGAGGAGACCACCCCCACGGCCCGGCTGGCGTCCAGCACATAGGTGGTCGAGCCGCGCGCATAGGCCGGCTCGACCTTGACGGCGGTATGGGTGCGACTGGTGGTGGCGCCGCCGATGAGAAGGGGAATGGAAAAGCCGCGCCGCTCCATCTCCCCGGCCACGAACACCATCTCGTCCAGAGAAGGGGTGATCAGGCCCGACAGGCCGACGATGTCGACCTCGAGCCGAACCGCCTCGTCGAGGATGCGGTCGGCGGGAACCATCACCCCCAGGTCGATGACCTCGTAGTTGTTGCACTGCAGAACGACGCCGACGATGTTCTTGCCGATGTCGTGGACATCGCCCTTCACCGTCGCCATCAATAGCCGCCCGGCCATCTTGCGCGGCTGGCCCTCCTTTTCGGCCTCCATGAACGGCAGCAGCCAGGCCACTGCCTGCTTCATCACCCGCGCCGACTTGACCACCTGGGGCAGGAACATCTTGCCAGAGCCGAACAGGTCGCCGACCACGTTCATGCCGTCCATCAGCGGGCCTTCGATGACGTCCAGCGGGCGTTTGGCGGCGAGGCGCGCCTCTTCGGTGTCCGCCTCGATGAAGTCGGTGATCCCGTGGACCAGGGCGTGGGCCAGGCGCGCGGCCACCGGCGCCTCGCGCCAGGCCAGATCGATCACCCGTTCGATGGCCTTGCCGCCCTTGTATTTCGGGGCGAGTTCCACGAGCCGTTCGGTGGCGCCCGGCTGGCGGCGGTTGAGGATGACATCCTCCACCGCCTCGCGCAACTCCGGAGGGATCTCGTCATAGACCGGCAGGTCGCCGGCGTTGACGATGCCCATGTCCATGCCGGCGGCGATGGCATGGTAGAGGAAGACGGCGTGCATGGCCCGGCGCACCGGCTCGTTGCCGCGAAAGCTGAACGAGACGTTGGAGACGCCGCCGGATATCCTTGCGTAGGGCAGAAGCTGCTTGATCGAGCGGGTCGCCTCGATGAAGTCGACGCCGTAATTGTCGTGCTCCTCGATTCCCGTGGCGATGGCGAAGATGTTGGGATCGAAGATGATGTCCTCGGGCGGAAAGCCGATCGTCCGGGTAAGGATGGCATAGGCGCGCTCGCAGATCGCCACCTTGCGCGCCCTCGTGTCGGCCTGACCCTGCTCGTCGAAGGCCATGACCACCACCGCCGCGCCGTAGCGCAGGCAGCGCGTGGCCTGGTCCAGGAACTTCGCGTCGCCCTCCTTGAGGCTGATCGAATTGACGATGGCCTTGCCCTGGACGCACTTGAGGCCCGCCTCGATGACCTCCCATTTGGAGCTATCGATCATCACCGGCACGCGGGCGATGTCCGGCTCGGCGGCGATCAGATTGAGGAAGGTCCGCATGGCGTGGACGCTGTCCAAGAGGCCCTCGTCCATGTTGACGTCCAGCACCTGGGCGCCGGCGGCGATCTGATCCCGCGCGACGGCCAGGGCGGCCGGATAGTCGCCGTCGCTCACCAGCTTGCGAAACCTCGCCGAGCCGGTGACGTTGGTCCGCTCGCCGATATTGACGAAGAGGGGTCTCATGGAAGCGTCAGCTCCGGAGGGCGGACGTCCCGTCCGCCACGCGGGCGGGACGCCCGCGCTCCAACGGCGCGAGCCTCGTCTTCACTCGGAGGGCGGACGTCTCGTCCGCCACGCGGGCGGGACGCCCGCGCTCCGTCGGCGCGCGCATCGCCTTCACCAGGACCGGTCACGCCAGTTCAAACGCCTCGAGGCCGGCCAAGCGCATGGCGGGGGGGCGTTCTGGGATCTGGCGCGGCGCTTGGCCGGCGACGGCGGCGGCGATCTGGCGGATGTGCTCGGGGGTCGTGCCGCAGCAGCCGCCGACGATATTGACCAGGCCGCTCGCCGCCCATTCGCCGAGCTGTCCGGCGGTCTCGTGCGGCTCCTCGTCGTATTCGCCAAAGGCGTTGGGCAGGCCCGCGTTGGGATAGGCGGCCACCAGGGTGTCGGCGAGGCGGGCGATCTCGGCCACATAGGGGCGCATCAGATCGGCCCCCAGGGCGCAGTTGAAGCCGACCACCAGGGGCCGCGCGTGGCGGATCGAATTCCAGAACGCCTCCACCGTCTGGCCCGACAGGGTCCGTCCCGACCGGTCGGTGATGGTGCCGCTGATCCACATCGGCAGGGGTTCGAGCCCCTCGTCCTCTAGGTCGAGAATGGCCTTGATGGCGGCCTTGGCGTTGAGGGTGTCGAAGATGGTCTCGACCATGAAGAAGTCCACCCCACCCTGGTGCAGGGCGCGCGCCTGTTCGAGATAGGCGCCATGCACCTCGTCGAAGGTGACCGAGCGGGCGCCCGGATCGTTGACATCGGCGGACATCGACAGGGTGCGGCTCAAGGGCCCGATCGCCCCGCCGACGAAGCGGGGCCTCTCCGGCGTCCGCGCGCTCCACCGGTCGGCGCTCTCGCGGGCGAGCCGCGCGGCGGCGAGATTGATCTCGGCCGCCTCCGCCTCCAGGCCGTAGTCGGACTGACTGATCGAGGTGGCGTTGAAGGTGTTTGTCTCGGCGATGTCGGCGCCGGCTTCGAAATAGGCGTCGTGCAGCGCCGCGACCAGATCGGGACGGGTGAGGCAGAGGAGGTCGTTGTCGCCCTTCAGCGGCCGGGGATGATCGGCGAACCGCGCCCCGCGAAACTCCGCCTCGCTCAGCTTCTCGCGCTGCAGCATCACCCCCCACGAGCCGTCGAGCACCAGGACTCGGTCGCGGGCGGCGGCCTTCAGCGCCTCGGCGGCGGCGCGGCGCGAACGGGTGGCCGTCATGGCGTCTCCTCGCGCACGCCAAGCACGCGGCAGATGGCGTAGACCAGGTCGGCGCGGTTCAGGGTGTAGAAGTGGAAGTCGTCGAAGCCCTCCTCCTCCAGGCGGGCGCACATCTCGGCCGCCACCGAGCCGGCGATCAGGCGCCGCGTCTCCGGGTCCTTGTCGAGACCCTCGAACAGGTTGGCGAGCCAGTCCGGCAGGGCGATGCGGCACGGCTCGGCCATCTTCTTGAGGCCCTTGAAGTTGGTCACCGGCATGATCCCGGCCGAAATGGGAATGGTCACCCCCGCCGCCCGCACCTTTTCGATGAAACGCAGGAAGCCATCCACGTCGAAGAAGAACTGGGTGATGGCCCGCGTGGCCCCGGCGTCGATCTTGGCCTTGAGCACATCGATGTCATGGGAAGCCGACGGGCTCTCGGGATGAACCTGAGGATAGAGGCCCACCGAGACCTCGAAGGGCGCGATGGCGGCGATGGCGGCGCCAAGCTCGGTGGCGTTGGCGTAGCCGTCGGCGCGCGGCGCGTAAGAGCCCCCGATCTGGCCGGGCGGATCGCCGCGCAGGGCGACGATGTGGCGGATGCCGGCCGCCCAGTAGTCGGCGATCACGGCGTCCACCTCGGCGCGGCTGGCGTCCACGCAGGTGAGGTGGGCGGCGGGCTTCAGCGTCGTCTCGTTCAGCATCCGCAGCACGGTGCGGTGGGTGCGCTCGCGGGTCGAGCCGCCCGCCCCGTAGGTCACCGAGACGAACTCGGGCGCCAGAGGCTCGAGCCGGCGGATGGCCTGCCACAGGCTCTCCTCGGCCTCCGGCGTCCTGGGCGGCGAGAATTCGAAGGAGACCTTCAGCCGGCGCGTGCGCCGGCCGCCGGCCCGGGCGACCGGTCCCAAGGCGCTGGCAGGCAGGGGGAGCGGCGCGTTCATGCGATCCGCCTGACGCGCTCGGCCTCGCGCTCGGCGTTCCAGATCTTCACCGTCAGGCCGCCCGGCGCGGCCGGCGGCAAAGCCCTTGCGGCGACATGGCCAAGCCCGGCGGCGATGAGCCAGCGCTCGATCTCCTCGTCGGAAAAGCCCAGGCGACGGTGCCGGTGTTCGGCGCGCAGGAACTCCAGGTCGTGCGGCGCGAAATCGACGATCAGCAGCCGCCCGCCCGGGCCGGTCAGGCGCGCCGCCTCGGCCACCGCCGCCGCCGGCTCGCCCAGATAGTGCAGCACCTGATGGACCACCACCAGGTCGGCCTCGCCGCCGCCCAGCCCCGTCCCCAGGATGTCACCGTGGCGAAGCTCGCAGGCGGTGAGCCCGGCGCTGGCCACCCGGCCGCGGGCGATGTTGAGCATCTGGCGCGACAGGTCCAGGCCCACGGCGCGACGGGCCCGGCCGCCCAGCAGGGTCAGCATCCGCCCCGTGCCCGAGCCCAGATCGACCAGGCGCTCGAACGGCCCCTTCCCCGCCGCCTCGAGGATCGCCGCCTCCACCGCGGTCTCGGCGGTGTAGAGCGAGCGAATCTCGTCCCAGTGTTCGGCGTTGTCGGCGAAATAGGCCGCCGCCTCGCCGGCCCGCTCGGCGCTCACGCCCCCCAGCCGCTCGGCGTCGCGGACAAGGGTCGGGTCGGCCGGTGAGATGGCCGCCAGGGCATGGTCGATCAGATCGCGCGCCGCCCCCGCGGTGGCCGGGCGGTAGAACACCCAGGCGCCGTCCGGAAACCGCTCCACCAGGCCCGCCTCGGCCAGCAGCCGCAGGTGGCGCGAAACGCGCGGCTGGCTCTGGTCCAGGACGCGCGCCAGCTCCAGCACCGCCAGTTCCTCGCGCACCAGCAGGGCGAGGATGCGCAGCCGCGTCGGCTCGCCCGCCGCGCGCAACACCTCCACCGTCCGGTCGCAGGTCATGGCCATGGTGGATATAAAGGTATCGTTATATGATTATGTCAAGGCGGAACCGCGTGACGGAGGGACGCCCCCTCCGTCACGGCGCGAGAAAGAGCGCCGCGCCACCTCCCCCGCTTCGCTTCGCTCGCATGGGAGGAAAGAGGAAAGCTCACTGTCTTTCTTTCCTCCCCTGCGCCCCTTCGCGGGGGAGGTGGCGCGCGACGCCCCCTCGCGGCGCGTGACGGAGGGGGCGCAAGGCCGCTACAATACATTCACGGCATGACCACACCCACATCACCTCTCACCTACGCCATCGGCGATATCCACGGCCGCCTGGACCTGTTGCGCAAGGCGCAATCCGCCATCGCCGCCGACGCTGGGTCGCGCGCCAAAGGGGCGCCGCACACGGTGATCTGCCTGGGCGACTACGTCGATCGGGGGCCGGATTCCAAGGGGGTCGTCGAAGCCTTGATGGAGCTGGCGGCGGGGTCCGCCTGGGTCTGCCTGAAGGGCAACCACGAAGACCTGATGATCGAGGCTCTGCGGAGCGAGCGGCGGAGCGCCGTGCGGCGCTGGATCGATACGGTCGGCGACGAGACCTTGGCCTCCTATGGCGGGCAAGACGCCGTCCCTCACCGTCACCTCGACTGGCTGGAGGGCCTGCCGCTCTATCGCCGCGACGCCCATCGCCTCTATGTCCACGCCGGGATCGCGCCTGGCGTTCCGCCGGAAGACCAGGACGCCCAGACCCTGATGTGGATTCGCGAGCCCTTCCTCACCGCCCCCGCCGAGGCTCTGCCCTGCCACGTCGTCCACGGCCATACGCCGAAGTGGCGGGGCAAGCCGGAGATGACGCGCCCCGAGCTCCTGCCCCACCGCACCAATCTCGACACCGGCGCGGCGTGGACCGGAGTCTTGAGCGTCGGCGTGTTCGAGGACGGCCGGGCCGGCGGGCCGGTGGAGGTGCTGCGGGTCGTGGAGGAATAGGGATGGCGACAGCAATGACATATATGATATCGTGCGCTCGTGAAATCGGATAGGCGGAGCGATGAGATGGCGGACGCGGAAGTCAGGGTCGCGGTGAACCAGATTCAACGAAGCTGGGGCGAGGTATCCGATCGCGCCCTTCGGGGGCCCATCGTGATCACCGCCAAGGGGCGACCGAGGCACGTGTTGATGGCGTTCGACGAGTATCAGCGCCTCAAGGCGCGCGACCGCCGCGCCTATCGCATCGAAGACCTGCCCGACGACCTCGCGGGCCTGCTCGAGGCCGGCCTGGACGAACTGTGGAATCCGAACACGACCGCTGAAGATGGCGACACCCTCGTCGCCTAGCCGCCTGCCGGCGCCGGGGGATGTTCTGCCCTACGGGTTCCTGTGGTCGCACCAGTCCGAGGCCGGGCGCGAGGACCCGGTCAAGGAGCGGCCCTGCGTCGTCGTTCTGGCGGTGGGCCAAGGCCCCAATCCGCAGCTGATCGTCGCGCCGGTCACATCCCGCGATCCTCGCCGCCAGGACGCCATCGCCTTGAGCGCGGGCGCGCTCGGCCTGGATCGTCCCAGTTGGATCGTCCCGTGGGAACTCAACGTGTTTCGCTGGCCAGGTCCGGACGTCGGCCGCGCCGCCCGGCCGGCCGGGGCGTGGTGGCGCATCGGCGCCCTCGCGCCTGATCTCAGGCGGCGGTTGCGCGGCGCCGTCGAGACGGCGTTGAAGGACCGGCGCGCCAAGGTCGCACGGCGGACAGAGTAGGCGGCGGCGGGTCGATCACGCCGCCGCCGGCGTTTTGTCGATCATGGGGGGATAGGAACCCTTGATGCGGCCGGGCGTTGGCCGTACACTCGGGGCCCGGAGAACAAGCATGCCCAACGCCGCACTGAAACCCACCCGCGCGCGGGCCGAACGCCTCGAAGCTCGGATCACGACCGAGCAGAAGAAGCTGGTCGAGCACGCCGCCGCTCTCGAGGGCCGCACGGTGACCGATTTCGTCGTGACCAGCGTACAGGACGCGGCGCGACGCGCCATCGAGACGCACGGGCGCCTAAACCTGTCGCTGCGGGACAGGCAGGTGTTCGTCGAGGCGCTGCTGAACCCGCCGCCCGTCAACGAACGGCTGCGCGAAACCGTCCGCCTCTATCGCGAAGAGACCGGCGTTTGAGCTTGGCGACGACGGCCAAGCGGTCGCCCCGCCGGACGGAGCCGCTGGCGTCCCACCACAATCGATCCGATTTCACTAGCGGCGCCGATGCGCTCGATCGCTATCTGAGGACTCAGGCCACTCAGGACGCCCGCAAACATGTCGCCGCCCCGTTTGTCTTGATCGGCGCGGACGGGAAGGTCGTGGGCTATTACACCCTGTCGGCGACGGCAGTTCCCACGGGGGACTTCCCCGCCGAGACGACCCGCAAGCTTCCCCGCTACCCTCTAATCCCGGCGACCCTGCTGGGCCGCCTGGCCGTGGATCGGCGCCATCGCGGCGAAGGTCATGGCCGCTTCCTGCTCGCCGACGCGCTCCACCGCGCCTTCCGCAGCGAGGTCGCCTCCTTCGCCGTCATCGTCGACGCCAAGGATGACGAGGCCCGCCGGTTCTATGCGCGCGAGGGATTTCTCGCCTTCCCGGACAGTCCCATGCGCCTCTTCCGACCGATGGCGGATATGGCCGGCCTGTTTCTGGCGAAAGGCCTGGCGAAGGAACTGAAGAATGACCGTTGAGACACGCCCGTTCGATCCAGCGCGATACCTCGGCAGCGACGAGGGCGCCGCCGCCTTCATGGACGAAGCCTTCCAGACCGGCGATCCCGCCTTCATCACCCATGTCCTCGGCACGGTCGCCCGGGCCCGCGGCATGACCCAGATCGCCCGCGACGCGGGCGTGTCGCGGGAGAGCCTCTATCGGGCTCTGGGAGAGAAGGGCAATCCCGAGTTCGGGACGGTGCTGCGCGTCATCCAGGCCCTGGGCCTGCGGCTCGGCGCCGAGGTGCGGGCGGTATAAAAGGGGCGACGGGTTGGGCATGCCGCCGCCCTAAAGGCTAGGCAAAGATTGCGCGTCGCGGCGGAGGTCGCCGAAGGTCCTTCGCATTCGCCAACGACGCAAACGCCATAGCAACTCGCCGCCTTTATCGCCCCCCTGCATTTGCATCCTTCGGTGCCTTGATGCATCGTCGAATCGTTCAGATTGTTGGCGCGCCTGTGGAACCATCAACCGTTTCCAACACGGCGCGACGGGTTGAGGGAAAGAGCTGAAGGCCATCTCGGGGAATTCGCACCCACCGCCACCGCGCGTTTCAGACGCGCTGGGAGAAGTGCTCTGTGTATGTCTGCTGGGCATCTCGCCCCTTGCCCTACTTGGATTGGCAGAATCGTCTGGCATTAAATCGGGTTCCTACGTTGAAGCGATAGCCCGACCTATTTCCCACGGCCAATTATACCTATATGTATTTTCCATGATGGGTGGATTGGTGTGGTTATTGCTGCGACAAGCTAAGTTATATCGTGGCTTTATATTAGCTCTCTACGGTATATGGTTAATTTTTCCCTTCTCTATAGCGCTAATTATTTTCGGCCGGTCTCCAACATTTGACATAGCACTCGCCCCGTATGCAATCATATTGAGCGTGATTTCATATTTTGCATACGTTGGCCTTTATTTTACTCTCCTGATACATCGACCGGTATCCTATGGTGACCTCGATAAATCAGTCGATCGAAAGGCTAAATCTGACGCTGCTAAGGCGACGGACTACATAAAATGACAAGTGAATCGATCACAGTTAAGGCCCTAACGGTCACACAGCCAATCGGCGAATTCTACGTCACCGCCATGAACGCAAGCGATATTTTGCGTGTCTGTAAATTTGATTTTCGTCGAATGCAATATACGGGAACCATTGTGGATTTCCTCGGAATTCAGCGAAGGGTCGATCCGGGAAGGGCTAGGCAAATTGCGGCCTATTCGAGAACCATGGACGCGTGTTTTCCTGGATCGGTCGTGCTGGCTATAGATGAACGATGTGCGCACGTTGCTCTCACTCCGTTGGACGGCTGCGTAGATATTACAATATCATCTTATCTTGATTCTGAGGATAATCACTTGAATATAGCGCTTAATGAGTCGACCTCCATCATAGATGGGCAGCATAGACTTAAGGGGATCGAGGAGTCCGGTGAGTTAGAGATGATGATACCTGTAACCATTTTTATTGGAATCGATCAAGCGACAGAAGCATCGATATTTTCGACCGTAAATCTGGCTCAAACTAAAGTAAATAAAAGCTTGGTTTATGATTTATTTTCGCTGCAACGACGGCGGAGTCCGGAAAGAACGTGTCACGATACCGTTGTCTCCCTAGATCGGATGGCGGAGAGCCCGCTGCGAGGGCGCATTAAGCGGCTTGGCGTGGCGACCGAAGGGCGACGAGGGGAGACACTGTCGCAGGCTACCGTCGTCAAGGGCTTGTTGCCCTACATCACATCCGACGCCCTTGCGGATCGTGACAGAGGTCGCCGATTCGGGTTTTGGGAACCTGTGGAAGGCCCTGAGAATAGACGCCGGATATTTAGACATTTCTTCGTTGCGGGTGAGGACGAAAAAATTCTTGCCACTATGGTTAATTATTTTGCCGCCATAATGCGAAAATGGCCCGAGTCATGGCAGAACACCGGCGATGGCAATATACTTAATCGCACGAATGGATACCTCGGATTTATGCGCTTTCTGCGACCCGCATATCTGAGTCTAACTACATCCAACGAGGTGCCGACTCACGGTGACTTCGCCGCGATTTTGGAAATGGTCGATATAAAGGATGGGGAATTCACAACCGCGAGATTTCCGCCTGGAAGTTCCGGCGCCAAACGTCTCTTCGAAAAGCTTAGCATAGACACGGGACTCGCCGCTTAGCATACCTACTCCGCCGCGATCACCGAATTATACGCATACGTCTTCCAGGATGGCGCATAGTCTGCGTCGGCCTGGTTTCCCCACACCTTCCATCCCCGCCGCTCGCCGCGCGCGAACATCTCCAGATAGGGCCCCGGTGAGCAGGCCTCGATCAGCTTGAACTGTTCGTCGGGCTTGCGGCTGTGTTCCCGCTTGCGGGTCTCGATCATATTGACTTGGCGGCGTCCCGCCTCTCGGGTGCGGGCGTTCTTGCCGCGCACGCCGAACAGGATGATCTCGGTCACGTTGCGGAAATAGAAGCCGACGCCGCGGCCGTCGGAGCCGCCGTCCTTGCGGACCTTGTGCCAGATCAGGTTGGACTTGTAGCTGAAACCCCAGGCCTCCATGACGCTCAGCGCCTCCGGCAGCATGGCGTTGGGGGTCCAAAGGTAGAGGTGGGCCATTTCGGCCGCCACGCCTTCCACCGGCAGGGCGCGGATGTCGTCGAGGGTCATGGTCTCGTAGCGCGACAGGCGGCGATGCTCGGGCGCCATCTTGCCGGTGCGGTTCTGGAAGCGCCACGGCGGGTCGGCGAGGATGGTCGCGAACCTGCGCCCGCGCGCGAAGCCGGCGAGGTCTTTCGCGGCTTCGACGCCCGTCGGTGTCATGGACATGGCCGCTCCGAAAAACATCGATTCGAGCCCCTGAGGTTACCGGTTGCAGCGCGGAATGCGAACGATAACGCGTTCCTGATTTGTTCGGAAGCCCCATTTCACCGCGGCTGTCATACCCGGCTTCTTATGCCGGGGATCCATTGGCGGCTTGGCTGAGAGCGGGGACATGGATGGCCGGGACAAGAGCCCGGCCAGGACGGGAGGGAGGAGGCGGCGTGGCTTGTTCTCATTGCCCTATTCGGCTGCATCGACCATCGCCGCGATGTCCAGACCCTCCCCGAACGTGACAATGCTGGAAGGCAACCCCACCAGGAGAAGCGGGCAGGGATTGCCGACGCCGCGCCGAACGCGGGCCTCCATCTTGCGCCAGTGGGTGGTCGCCTGTCCGTACTTATCCTGGACGAAACTTTGCGACCACGCCTCGCGGAAGTTCTGGCCACGGCCCATGCGACGCAGGATCTCGGTCTGCTGGCGACGGGTGGGGTTCAGCCCGAGCGCGAGAAGGTCTTCCATTCCCACCAGTTGCCTCTGATCCGCGAACCGCCTGACCATCGCCACCATCTCGTCCTGGAGTGAAGCCCCGCGCGTGACAACCACCCCGACGCTTATCGCGCCCTCGGCGTGAAGACGTTTGAAGTTTTCCAGATCGCGGTCGAAGAAGGGGTCCTTGTTGTTCCACTCGATCTCCAAGGCGACGATCCCGGTCGGAAATTCGCGAATGTGGTCGATCTCGTGGGAGATCGACTCGCGCTCGACCCCGTTGATGCGCTTTTCGATGGTGAACGCGCCCTTGCGCCACTTCAGTTCGGCCAAGGCGCGTCGCAGCCGCTGGGTGTTCTTGGTTTCACCACCGCCCGAGCCGACGATCTCCTCGATGGGGATCGAGACGTGGTCCAAGGCCTGTTCCAGTTCCGCCAAGGCGTCCGGAAAATCGACGCTCAAGATCGCGGCCGCGTGATTGTGGAACTCGATCTGAAAGCCACGGGCCTGGAGGGCTTCGAACATGGGGATGAGGCTATCTGGAACGTCTCGACGGATCTACGCCTCCCCCCGCGCCCGCCTCACGCCCCCGGCTTCGGCGCGAACTTCTCCAGCCACTCGTCGTTGGTCAGGGGGACGCGGCGAACCGGGGGGTGGTCTTCGTATGCGCCCTGGGCGGTCAGCTCCGCCTGCAGCCGGTTGGCTTCGAGAAGGGCCATGCGCGCCTCCCTGAGGCCAGCGGCGGAGCCCAGGGCGCCGCACGCCTCGGCGACGCGGATCAGGCGCGCGACGATGGCGGCGGGGCTGGCGATGTCCGGATCGCGTTCGCGCAGCTCGGCGATCCGCGCGGCGACGTCCGGGCGGCGGCCGAGGCGCGCGGCGGCGCCCCGCCCGCCCCGATAGCCGGCCTCGACATAAGCCTCAAGCCGTTCGAGGCCTTCGGCGCGAGCGCGGGCATAGGCTTCGTGGGCGCGGTTTTCCAGTGGCGGCATTTTGCATATTGCAACATAGAAGGGGCCGCTTCGTCAAGACAAAAATATTTCGCCGCCGGCCCTTGCAATGTCCGTATCAGCTTCGATATATCGGAACGTGCGATATATCTCGTACGTATCGGATAGGAACTAAGATGCACTCTTGTCATTCCACCCGTCGCGATCACGCCTCGTCCGGTTCGGACGCTGGCGATCGCCACGAATCCCATGGCCGTCACCGGCACGGCCGAACCAGCCGGGTCTTCGAACAGGGCGACCTGCGCCATGTCATGCTGGCGCTGATCGCCGACAAGCCCAGCCACGGCTACGAACTGATCAAGGAGATCGAGGATCGCCTGGCCGGCGCCTATAGCCCGAGCCCGGGGCTGGTCTATCCCACCCTGACCCTGCTGGAGGAACTCGGCTATATCGCCGCGGTGCAGGCGGAGGGGACCAAGAAGGGCTATGCGATCACCGAGGAGGGGCGCGCCGCCCTCGAACACAACAAGGCCGCGGTGGACGCCATCTTCGAGCGCATCGCGGCGGTGGCCAAGCGGGCCGGCGGCGGCCCCGATCCGCGCATCCTGCGGGCCATGGAGAATCTGAAGCTCGCCCTTCGCCTGCGCCTGGAGCGCGGCAAGCTCTCCGACAGCCAGATCGCCGACGTCGCCGCCGCCCTCGACGCCGCCGCCGCGACGGTGGAGCGGGAATAGGGGTTATTTCGCGGCGCGGCCGACGCGCCGGCGCTCTGTCCCCCGCCCCCTCCACCGCTTCGCGGTCCCCCTCCCCCGCTTCGCGAGGGAGGAAAGAGGAAAGTTGATGCTCGCTCCTTCCTCCCCCATGCCTCTTCATGGGGGAGGGGGACCCCGAAGGGGTGGAGGGGGCGCGTGCGCAACGCCCCTCGGAGGTCGATCCGAGACTATTCCTCCACCGGATTGGCCAGGGGTTCGCCGGCGAAGAAGCGGCGGAGGTTCTCGCGGGTGAGGGCCGCCATCTTGGGGATGGCGCCGGTGGTGGCGCCGGCGGTGTGCGGGGTGAGCACGGTGTTGGGGACCCCTTCCCAGCGCGGCGCGGCCGTCGGCTCGCTCTGGTAGACGTCGAGAGCCGCCATGCCCAGGCGCCCGTCCCCGAGCGCCTCGATCAGGGCGTCCTCATCGACGATCTGGCCGCGCGAGACATTGACCAGCAGGCCGTGGGCGCCTAGCGCCTCGATGACGCGGCGCGAGATCATGCCCCGCGTCTCCTGGCTGGCGCGGCAGGCGACGACCAGGATGTCGCTGTCCTTGGCCAACGCCTCGAGGCTCTCGGCGCGCGGCCACGGCGCCTCTGGTTTCTCGCGCGGCCCCCACCAGGCGATTTTCAGACCGAAGGCTTCGGCGCGCCGGGCGACGGCCTCGCCGATCGCCCCGAGCCCGACGACGCCCAGCCGCCGACCGCCCAGCGAGGTGGTGCGCAACTTGTCGGACGCGGTCCAGCCGCCGGCCCGCAAGGTCCGGTCGCCGTGCACGATCCTGCGCCAGGCGGCCAGCACCAAGCCCATCGCGTGATCGGCGACATCCTCGTGGTTGACCCCCGGCGAATGGCTGACCTTCAGCCCCCGCGCCTTGGCCCACGGCAGGTCCAGGCCGTCGTAGCCGGCGGTGAAGAAGGCGATCAGGCCCAGATTGGGCAGGGCCTCGACCAGGGCCTTGTCGACCGGAAACTCCCCGGCCACGACCATGGCGCGGATGACGTTGACCGCCTCCACGGGCGGGCCTTCCCAGAACCGCCAGACGGTGAACTCCGGCTCGAGGAAGGCGGTCAGCGGGGCCAGATGCGGCTGGACGATGAGCAGGGCGGGCTTTGAACTGGACATGGCGCGCACTCCGGCCGGTCGGCCCCGAGCCTCTTAGACCCGCGCCGGTGGGCTTGACCAGATCACGTGGCGGGCCGCGGGCGCGCCTGATGCGCCCGACCAACGGCCGCCAGATCGCCGATTTTGCTGCAAATCCCGAACATTTCTTGACATAGAGGGCGCAACGAATTGGTAATTCGAATCGTTGAAGCTTGACCGACGGCCTTCCCGCCGTCTTGGATGGAGATACACTCGATATGAACGCCAAAATCCTGATCGCGGGAGCCGCCATCGCCGCGCTCGCCGCCGGCGGCGCGTCGGCCGCCACGCATCACAAGAAGATGCATCACAAGATGCACAAGTCGGACGACATGGCCGCCAGTTCCAAATACGCCGCGCCCGACCAGCCGATTCCCTACGCCCAGTTGGATTCCTATCTGGATTCACACGGCATGAAGGGTGACGACATGGGTTCGATGAAGTCGTCGGGCCACATGAAGAAGATGAAAGGGAAGATGCATCACGGCAAGATGCACCATCATATGAAGGGCTCCGCTTCGGGCAAGGCCATGGCCGCGCCGGACAACGGGGCGATGTCCTCCACCCCTGACAACGGCGCCATGTCGAACCCGCCGGCGACCCCGCCCGCCACGCCCGATACGCCGAGCACGCCGCAGTAAGCCGGCGACGATCGCCATCCTCCCTCCCGTACGGAGGGAGGAACTAGGCGTTCACCCTTCCAGCACCTCATAGGCCGGCAGGGTGAGGAATTCCTCGAAGCCGGCCGCCAGACTCATGTCGCGGAACAGGGCGATCGCCTCGGCGAAACGCCCCTTCTCGAACGCGCCGCCCGGCAAAGCCGCGCGCAGGGCCGCCATCTCCTCGTCCATGAACGCCTGGAACAGGCCCCGCGTCACCACGCGCCCGTCGTCCAGGCTGGCGGCTCTAGCGATCCATTGCCAGATCTGGGCGCGGGCGATCTCGGCCGTGGCGGCGTCTTCCATGAGATTGTAGAGCGGCACGGCGCCGCGCCCGCGCAGCCACGCCTCGATGTATTGGACCCCGACGCGGATGTTTTCGCGCAGGCCCTGCTCGGTGCGGACGCCTTCGTGGACCTTCAGCATCTCCTCGCGGGAGACCGAGACATCGGGCCGAAGCTGGCCGAGATGATTGGCGGTCGGCATGAGTCGGTCGAACACCTCCAGGGCCACCGGGACCAGATCGGGGTGGGCGACCCAGGTGCCGTCGTGGCCGTCGCCGGCCTCGCGCTCCTTGTCGGCCCGCACCTTGGCGAAGGCGACCGCGTTGGCGGCGGCGTCGCCCTTGATCGGAATCTGGGCGGCCATGCCCCCCATGGCCAAGGCGCCGCGCCGATGGCAGGTCTGGATCAGCTTCAGCGAATAGGCGCGCAGGAAGGCCGCGCCCATGCCCATGACGGCGCGGTCGGGGGTCAGCGTCCCCTCCTGGCGGCCCAGGCGCTTGATGTAGGAGAAGATATAGTCCCAGCGGCCGCAGTTGAGCCCGACGATGCGGTCACGCAGCGCGTGGAGGATCTCGTCCATCTCGAAGGCGGCCGGCAGGGTCTCGATCAGCACCGTCGCCTTGACGGCGCCTTCAGGGATGCCAAGGAACGCCTCCGCGTGGACGAAGACGTCGTTCCACAGCCGCGCCTCCAGGTGGGATTCCAGTTTCGGCAGATAGAAATAGGAGCCTGTCCCCGCCGCGATCTGCGCCTTGGCGTTGTGGAAGAGATAGAGGCCGAAATCGAAGAGCGAGCCCGATATCGGCGCGCCATCGACGATCAGATGTCTTTCCGGCAGATGCCAGCCGCGCGGGCGGACCATGAGAACGGCGGGCGCCGGCCCCAGCGCATAGGCCTTGCCGCTCGCCGGGTCGGTGAAGGCCAAGGCGCCGGCCCAGCGGTCCTTCAGATTGGCCTGGCCTTCGATGAGATTGGCGAAGGTGGGCGAGGTGGCGTCCTCGAAATCGGCCATGAACACCTTGGCGCCCGAATTGAGGGCGTTGATGATCATCTTGCGGTCGGTGGGTCCGGTGATCTCCACCCGGCGGTCGAGAAGGTCGGCCGGGATGGGCGCGACCTTCCAGTCGCCGTCGCGGATGGCCTGGGTCTCGCTGAGAAAATCCGGCCGCTCGCCGGCGTCGAAGCGCGTCTGACGCTCCGCCCGCGCGGCCAGCAGGTCTCGGCGCCGCCCATCGAACCGCCGGTGCAGATCGGCCAGGAAATCGAGCGCCTCGGGGGTGAGAATCTCGGCGGCGCGGCCGGTGAGCGGAGCGTGGATTTGCGGAGCGCGGGCGTCCCGCCCGCGTTTGCCGGCGTCGAGACTAGCGGCGAAACTCATCGAACGTTCCTGTTCTTGCGGTCGAGGACGCGGGCGGGACGCCCGCGCTCCAAAGGCGCTACGCCGCTTCCTTGCTGAACTGGGCGCTTTCGGTGGAATCGGCCAGCGCGGTGGTGGAGGAGGCGCCGCCGGCGATGGTCTGGGCGACCTGGTCGAAATAGCCGGTTCCGACCTCCCGCTGGTGGCGGGTGGCGGAATAGCCGTGCGCCTCGGAGGCGAATTCGGCCTCCTGCAACTCCGAATAGGCGGCCATGCCGCGCTCGCGATAGGCGCGGGCCAGCTCGAACATGCCGTGGTTGAGGCTGTGGAAGCCGGCCAGGGTGACGAACTGGAACTTATAGCCCATGGCTCCAAGCTCGCGCTGGAAGGCGGCGATGGTGGCCCTATCGATATTGGCCCCCCAGTTGAACGACGGCGAGCAGTTGTAGGCCATGAGCTTGCCGGGATAGCGGTCCAGCACGGCCTCGGCGAACTGGCGCGCTTCGCCCAGGTCCGGGTGCGAGGTTTCCCACCACAGGACGTCGGCGTAGGGCGCGTAGGCGAGGCCCCGGGCGATGCAGTGGGCGAGGCCCGAGCCTTCCTTCAGATGATAGAAGCCTTCGGGGGTGCGGCTGTTCGGGACGACGAACTCCCGGTCGCGCTCGTCGACGTCCGAGGTGATCAGCCGGGCGCTTTCCGCGTCGGTGCGCGCGAAGGTGAGGGTCGGGACGCCGCAGACATCCGCCGCCAGGCGCGCGGCGACGAGGTTGCGGACGTGGGCCGAAGTGGGGATCAGCACCTTGCCGCCCATGTGGCCGCACTTCTTTTCCGAGGCGAGCTGGTCCTCGAAATGGACTCCCGCGGCGCCCGCCTCGATGAAGGCCTTCATGATCTCGAAACTGTTCAGGGGGCCGCCGAAACCGGCCTCGGCGTCGGCGACGATGGGCAGGAACCAGTCGCGCTTCGCCCCGCCCTCGGCATGCTCGATCTGGTCAGCGCGCTGCAGGGTACGGTTGATCTTGCGGCACAGCTCCGGCGCGGCGTTGGCCGGATAGAGGCTCTGGTCGGGATACATGGCCCCGGCGGTGTTGTTGTCGGCCGCCACCTGCCAGCCGGAAAGATAGATCGCCTGCAGGCCGGCGCGGGCCATCTGCATGGCCTGGTTGCCGGTCACCGCGCCCAGGGCGTTGACGTAGGGCTGGCTTTTGAGAGATTTCCACAGGCGGTTGGCGCCGCGCTCGGCCAGGGTGTGGGCGACCGGGAAGGAGCCGCGCAGCTTTTCCACCTCGGCGGGCGAATAGGGCCGCTGGACCCCCTCGAACCTTCCCGCCAGCGCGCCTGGAACCAGTCTGTCGAAGCCGTTCATCCTCGCCCCCTCATGGTTATCGTCGCGGCCGATCTCTAGTCCGGCGAGGGGCCGGGAAAAAGTGTGAATAGCTACCGAAAGGCTATCTTGTCACAGTTCGACCTTGTCACACTTGTAAAGACGTGACAAACATGGCCATGGCCGAATCCTCCGAGCGCAAGCTCTTCCTGGGCGTCCGTCTGAAGCGCATCCGCCGCGACCTGGGCCTCACCCAGACGCGGATGGCCGAGGATCTGGGCGTTTCGCCCAGCTACCTCAATCTGCTCGAGCGCAACCAGCGCCCGCTCACCGCCCAGGTCCTGCTGCGCCTAGCCCAGACCTACGACATCGATATCCGCGGCCTTTCGGCCGACAACGACGCGGCCGGAGCGCGGGACCTCGGAGAAGTGATGGCCGACGCCCTGTTCCGCGACCTGGCCATTCCCCGCCACGAGATCGCCGAGGTGGCCGAAAACGCGCCGGGCGTCGCCGACGCCATCGTGCGGCTCTATCGCGCCTTCGCCGACCGCCGCCGCCTGGCCGATCTGGGAACCGGCGCGGACGCCTCTGTCACACCCTCGGACTGGGTGCGCGACTTCATCCAGGCCCAGCGCAACTTCTTTCCCGAACTGGACGCGGCGGGCGAGGCCCTGGCCGCCGAACTGGCCCCCGAACCGCAGGGCTTCGCGGCCGCCGCCCGGGGGCGCCTGGCCGAGCGGCACGGCGTCGAGGTGCGGGTCGTTCCGCGCGAGGTTCTGCCCGATTCGGTGCGCCGCTACGACCATCACCGCCGCCGCCTGATGCTGTCGGAGGCCCTGGCCGAACCCGGCCGCGCCTTCGCCTGCGCGTATCAGCTGGCGCTCCTGGAGCGTGGCGGCGAACTGGCCGCCGCGGCGGCGCGGGCCGGGCCGCCGGACGCCCCCACGGCGGCGCTGCTCAAGGTCTCCCTGGCCAACTATCTGGCCGCCGCCGCGATGATGCCCTACGAGACCTTCCGCCAGGCGGCCGAGAGCTGCGGCCACGACATCGAGCGGCTCCGCGCTCGCTTCGGGGCCAGTTTCGAGCAGGTCTGCCATCGCCTGACCACCCTCTCGCGGCCCACCGCGCGGGGCGTGCCCTTTTTCATGTTGCGGGTGGACTGCGCCGGCAATGTCTCGAAGCGATTCGCCGGCGGGGCGTTTCCGTTCTCGCGGTTCGGCGGCGCCTGCCCGCGCTGGCGGCTCCATTCGGCCTTCCGCTCGCCCGGCCGCATCCTCACCCAGATCGTCGAGACCGCCGACGGGGCGCGCTATTTCACCCTGGCCCGCACCGTCCGGCGGATCGCCGCGCCGAGCGCCGAGGAGGATAGCGAACTCGCCATCGGCCTGGGCTGCGAACTCAAATACGCTCCGCGCCTGATCTATGCGCGCGGGCTCGATCTGGCCGATCCGGCGGTCACCCAGATCGGCCCGGCCTGCCGGGTGTGCGAGCGCCCCGCCTGCCCCCAGCGCGCCGCCGAACCGGCCGGCCGAACCCTGACGATCGACGACGCCGCCAAATCCATCTCCCCCTATCCCTTCGCGGCGGGGTGAATATCCCCGAACGAACGTCATGGCCGGGCCCTTGTCCCGGCCACCCATTCACACCAGCCTCACCAGGATGGCGCGACGGCCCTTCATCGCGGTCTATATGATGACCAACCGCCGCCATGGCACGCTCTTGCGGCCTCGCGGCCACAGTGCGGCGATTGTTTGTCGGCGCGGCGCCATTGAACGGTTGACGCCCCCATGGCGATGGCTCAGTTTCCAATTCGAACATCTGTTGGCTTTTGCCTCTGGGGCAAGGCGTTTTTTGAGGTCCGGCTTTCGATCGGACGGGGAGGAATCATGAAGAAGCCTATCCTGTTGATGTCCTGCGCGGCGAGCGCCCTGGTGGTTTGCGGCGGCGGCGCCTATGCGGCGGTCGCGGCGGCTGCTCCGGCGGCGGCCGAGGCCACGCCCGGCACGACCATCGGCGAGCTGGTGGTCACCGCCGAACGGCGCGAGGAGAATCTCCAGGATACGCCCATCGCCGTGTCGGCCTTCTCGGCCGACACCCTGCGCGCCAAGAAGCTCGACGGCGGGGAAAACCTGCTCCTTCAGATTCCCAACACCAACTACACCCGCTCCAATTTCGGCGGCTTCAATTTCAAGATCCGCGGCATCGGCACCGACGTGATCACCTTCGGGGGCACGTCGGGGGTCAGCATCAACGAGAACGAACTGCCGGTCTCCGACAACAGTTTCGCCAATACCGACTTCTTCGACGTGCAGCGGGTGGAAACCCTGCGCGGGCCGGCCGGCACGCTGTATGGACGCAACGCCACCGGTGGCGCCGTGGACATCATCACCAACCAGCCGACCGACACCTTCGGCGGCTACGCCTCGGCCCAGTACGGCAACTACAACGGCATCAAGGTCCAGGGCGCGGTCAACATCCCGATCGGCGACACCCTGGCCCTGCGGGTGGCCGGCTTCCGCTTCGTCCAGGACGGCTTTGGCGAGAACACCTATCTGAATCAAAAGGTCGATGGCCGCGATCTGGGCGCCATTCGCGCCACCATCAGCTTCAAGCCCAGCGACAGATTCAGCGCCTATCTGATGTACGAGCACACCAGCGAGGACGACAACCGCAACCGGGTCGGCAAGCAGCTGTGCATCAAGGATCCGGGCCCCACCAGCGTCGGCGGCGTGCCGATCGCCCCGGCCGGCGGCCCGGTCGAGTCCAACTACGCGGCCTTCCTCAACCAGGGATGCGTGCCCGGCTCGCTCTATCAACCCGCCGCCTACGGCACCCTCAACAGCAACGGCACCCTGACGGGCGTACTGACCAATCTGATCGGCCTGGGCAACGGCACCGACCTGTTCGGCAACCACCCCCTCCAGGATACCAATCTGCACAATATCGAATCGGCCATTCAACCGCTGTTCAAGGGTCAGGGCGATCTGGTCGATCTCCACATGGCCTACAATCTGACCGACAATCTGACCTTGACATCGATCACCGGCTACAACCGCGCCGCGTTCACCGCCGCCGAGGACTACAACCGCCTCGTGCCGCTGACGCCTTACACGCCGGTCGGCACCTCGCCGTTCGGTCCACTGTCGTCCCTGCTGTTCCCGGGTGGCGTCGTCCGCGATCCGCAGACCGGCACGTCTAATCTGCTGACCAGCTTCGACTACGGCACCACCCTGATCAGCAAGGAGTACACGCAGGAAGTCCGCCTCACCTCAAGTTTCAAAGGTCCGCTGAACTTCTCGGCCGGAGCGTTCTATTCGGAACGCACCACGCCGCCCGGCAGCGGCAACTACTACGTCGAGAGCAATGGGCTGACCGCGTTCTCGATCGTCAACAACTACGTCTACGACGCCACCTACAACGGCGCGATCAAGGCCGGCGCGTCGCCCGCCGTGGCCACGGCGCTCGCCACCTCGGCCGCGCCGCAGGGCGGCCTGATCCATATCGATCCGAACTATCCGCCGGATGGCTCCGGGCACAATTACTACGACGCCCGCAACGGCGGCGGATTCCTGAAATCCTACGCCGCGTTCGGCGAGGTCTATTACGACATCACGCCGACCTTGAAACTGACCCTGGGCGGCCGCTACACGATCGACCAGCTCTACAACATCCAGTATCCGATCGAACTGTTGTCGGCGGCCCCCAACGGTGGGCCGACTTATCCCGATCCAGGCGTACCGACGCCGGGCTTCCCCCCCGCCGGCCAGCCCGGCACCCCAGACGGCGCGGTGGGCGGCTTCCCGACCACAGTCTGCGACACCTCGACGACAGCCTGCCTGATTCCCCAGCGGGTCACCTACCGGGAGTTCACCGGCCGGGCCAACCTCGACTGGACGCCGACCCTGCCGTTCACCGACAAGTCCCTGTTCTACGCCAGCTATTCGCGCGGCTATAAGGGCGGCGGCTTCAACACCCCCTGCCAGCAGTCGCTCGGCGGTTCGGGCGGCAGCGCGGCGGCCTGCGGCTATCCCCTCGCCTTCGGACCGGAGTTCATCGACGCCTATGAGGTCGGCACCAAGAACGTGCTGGCGGGCGGCTCCCTGACCCTGAACGGCGACGCCTTCTATTATAAATACAACGGCTATCAGGTTTCCCGGATCGTCTCCGAATCCTCGGTCAACGAGAACATCAACGCCAAGATCTACGGGGCCGAGTTCGAAGGCGTGTGGGAGCCGGTCCGCAACCTCGCCTTGAACACCAATGTCGGCTACCTCCACACCAGCATCGACAACGGCCAGACCTCGATCGATTCGCTAAACCTCACCCAGGGCAACCCGGCCTATACGCTGGTGAAGGAAACATCGGGCGCGAACTGCCTGGCGCCGACCGCCCTCCTCGCCGCCTACATCGCGGGGGGCGTGCCCGCCTCGGTGTTGGCTAACGGCGCTCCGGGCCTGCCCGGGGCCTGTTTCCCGGTCGGCAACCCCCTGCGCGACGGCGTGCCGGTGGATCTTAGCGGCCACCAGCTCCCCAACACGCCGGACTTCACCGTATCGGCCGGCGCCCAGTACACCTTCGACTTCTCCAACGATTGGAAGGCGGTTCTGCGCGGCGACTACTACTGGCAGGACAACAGCTTCGCCCGCATCTACAACGCGGTCAACGACATCCTGCAGTCCTACCACTACGTGAACGCCACCTTGACCTTCAGCGACGTCGCGGTGGGCCTCGATGTCCAGTTCTTCGTCAAGAACGCCTTCAACGCCCAGCCGATCACCGGCACCTACCTCACCGACCCGACCTCGGGCCTGTTCACCAATGTCTTCACCCTCGATCCTCGCACCTACGGCGTCCAGTTGACCAAGAAGTTCTAGGCGCCAGCTTCATCACGGCCGCGTCCACCCTCCGTTCTTGGAGGGTGGCGGAGGGATTGGCGACGCCCCTCATCCACCTGATCGCCGGGCCGACCGCCAGCGGCAAGTCGGCCATGGCCCTGCGCCTGGCCGGCGAGATCGGCGGCGAGATCGTGGGCGCCGATTCCATGCAGCTCTATGGCGATCTTTCCATCCTGACCGCCAGGCCGACGCCCGAGGAACAGGCCCTCGTCCCCCATCACCTCTACGGGATCGCCGACGCAAGCGAGGCGTGGTCGGTGGGCCGGTGGCTGGCCGCCGCTCGCGACGCTCTGGCCGACATCGCCGGGCGCGGCCGGGCCGCCATCGTGGTCGGCGGCACGGGGCTCTATTTCCGCGCTCTTACGAGGGGCCTCGCCGACATGCCGGCCATCCCAGCGACCGTGCGCCAGGAGAGCCGATCGCTGTTCGACCGCCTGGGCGAGGGGGCATTTCGCCGGCGGCTGAGGGCGATCGACCCCGCGGTCGAAGCCCGCGTCGCGCCGGGCGACCGCCAGCGCCTGACCCGCGCCCATGAGGTGTTCGCCGCCAGCGGCGTGAGCTCGAGCGAGTGGCGGGCGGCGACGGCGCCAGCCCTGACTTCAGGGTCATGGCGCGCCCTCGTTCTCGAGCCGCCGCGCGCCGAGCTCTACCGCCGCTGCGACGCGCGTCTGGCGGCGATGGTCGAAGCGGGGGCGCTTGGCGAAGTCGCCGCCCTGACGGCGCGGCGCCTCGACCCGGCCCTGCCGGCCATGAAAGCCCTGGGCGTGGCGCCCCTCGCCGCCCATCTGGCCGGCGCGCTCACCCTCCCGCAGGCCGTTGCCGCCGCACAACGCGACACCCGCCGCTACGCCAAGCGCCAGCTCACCTGGTTTCGCCACCAGACGCCTGACTGGCCCCGGGCCTAGCCCGGCGTCGGCGGTCCTTCCCCTCGGCTCCGATCTGGCCTATATGGAAGGGGTCCGTCACTTTCGGACTATGGAGATAAACGCGCGCGCAATAAGCGGACTGGACCCGGGTGCGATTCCCGGCGGCTCCACCAAATCCCTTCCCCGCGTTATCGGCGGGAGCCTTATGGGGCCGATCAGCATCGACAGACGTCTAAAGGCGTTGCTTTCTTCCGGCGTGGCTCACCGTCTCGGGCCTTAAACTAAATGCGAACGATAACTTCGCTCAAGAGTACGCCCTCGCCGCGTAAGCGGTGCGGACTTAACTCGATCTGAAGCCCTGGTGTCTTAGCAGCGCCAGGCGGGGCCCGGGGAGCGCCCGCCAACAGAAGCTCCCCAATTATCCAGGACGGCGGTGCGCTCCCCATCTTTCGCCAAGAGCTTGGGAGCGCCCGCCAACAGAAGCTCCCCAATTATCCAGGACGGCGGTGCGCTCCCCATCTTTCGCCAAGAGCTTGGGAGCGCCCGCCAACAGAAGCTCCCCAATTATCCAGGACGGCGGTGGCCGGCGCTTCCCAACTTTCAACGGCGCTCTTCTCCCCTTGCGGGAGAAGGTGGCCCCCGAAGGGGGTCGGATGAGGGGTCGCGCGGACCCCCGCGATTTGCCAATCTCCCGGCATGACCGCCGAGCGCGAACGTCTGACCCGCTACGCCAAGGCCATGCGCCACGACCCGGTTTTCAACGAGCGGGTCTTGTGGAAACTGCTGCGAAACCGCCGACTGGGCGATCTGAAATTCCGGCGCCAGGTTCCGATCGGGCGCTACATCGCCGACTTCCTCTGCCCGCGCCACCGGCTCATCGTCGAGGCGGACGGTCCGACCCACGAAGACAATCTCCACGATCTTGAACGCGACGCGTGGCTACGCGCGCAAGGCTTTCGGGTGTTGCGTTTTCAGAACGCCACGATCGAGCAGCATCCAAGGGAAGTCCTGGACGCCATCTTGGGGGCTGTTAACGCATGAATTGAGAGGCCGGCGCGACCCCTCATCCGGCCGCTTCGCGGCCACCTTCTCCCGGAAGGGGAAAAGGGTGATTCAGGGCCGGTGTGTGTGCTCGACGGCTTGCCCGCCCCACGTCTCGTGGTGAAAGCGCCAGCCGTCGTCGATCGAGAAGGGGCCGCCGACGATGGCCAGGGCGCCGGCGAAGCAGGCCAGGGCGAGCACGAAACCCACGATGGCGACAAGGGTGAGCGTGCGGGTCATGCGGAAATCTCCTCTTGGCCGAGCGCGGGCTTCAGCAATCGCATATGCAGCCGCCCGTACCAGACCAGGGCGTTGATCAGACCGATGGTGACCAGGGTGGCCACGGCGGCCACCGAGGCGGCGGCGGCCATCAGGCCAAGGCCGCTCAGCAACAGCGCCGCCACCGGCGCTCCAATCACCACGAACGGTCCGGCGGCGAACATGACCGCGCCGGCCGCGAAGCAGGCGACCGCGGCGATGAAGAAGCCGAACAGGGTCCCGCCGACCGAGAGCAGGATGGGCAGCAGGATCAGCACGTCGATCGCCCCCAGGCCGAGCACGGCGAACACGGCGCTGGCGGCGGCCGAGGGGTTGCGCTCGGCTTCCCAGCGCTTCAGTCCGGCCTCGGCGCGCAGCTCGCGCACGACCCGTTCGGGATCGCCCAGGGCGGCGGCGATCTCGGCTTCCCCGCGCCCGGCGGCGGCGCCCTCGGCGAAATGAGCCTGGTAGTCGGCGATGATATTGTCGATGTCGGCGGCCGGTAGGCCGCGCAGGCCGGCGCGCAGCCGCCGCAGAAAGTCGTCGCGAGTCATTGGGCGCCTCCCAGTATGTCATTGACGGCGGCGGAGAAGGCCGACCATTCCGTCTTCTGGGCCGCGAAGCTCGCCCTGCCGACGGCCGTCAGCTTGTAGTATTTCCGCGACGGGCCGGCCGAGCTTTCGACCAGATAGGTGTCGACCAGGCCATCGGCCTGCATGCGGCGCATGAGCGGATAGACGGTGCCCTCTCCCATTTCGATCCCCTTGGCGAGGCGGCCGGCGATCTCATAGGCGTAGGCGTCGCCGCGCGAGAGCAGGGCGAGCACGCAGAGCTCGAGCACCCCCTTCTTCAGCTGAACCTGGACCGCCTCGACCACGAGATGTCGCTCCCTTGAACCGCGTCATATCTATCGCAAGGTATCTGGTGACGCAAGATACCTATTCATAAATAATAGTTAATGGAAATCGGGGAGCGTCGGAATCTCCGCCCCCGCCCTTTGCCTCCCGCCGCGCCGCGCGCTAGGCTCATCCCATGGCCAAGGACGACAAGCCCAAGGACCTCATGGGCTACGAGGCGTTGCAGCAGGACGCCCTGCGCGGGGTGATCAGGGCGGCCCTGACCAAGGCGGCTTCCCCGCGCGGCCTGCCGGGCGACCATCATTTCTACATCAGCTTCCGCACCGCCGCGCCGGAGGTCTCCGGCCCCGAGGACCTGCTCGGCCGCTACCCCGAAGAAATGACCATCGTGCTGCAGAACCAGTACTGGGACCTGAAGCCCGGCGAGAGCGCCTTTTCGGTCACCCTGCAGTTCGGCGGCCAACCCAAGAGCCTTTCCATTCCCTACGCGGCGGTGACCCGCTTTTACGATCCCAGCGTCCAGTATCTGTTGCAGTTCAATCCCGCCCAGAGCGCTCCCGCCCCCCCCGTCCTCGCCGCGCCCCAGCCCAGGCCGGCCGGCGACGACGGTCCCAAGATCGTGTCCCTAGACCAGTTCAGGAAGAAGTAGCCGGTGGCGCGCGCCGACTCCCGCGTCGAGACCGACAGCTTCGGCCCCATCGAGGTCGCCGCCGACCGCTATTGGGGGGCGCAGACGCAGCGGAGCCTGCGAAACTTCAAGATCGGCTGGGAAAAGCAGCCGGCCGGCATCGTCCGCGCGCTCGGCATCGTCAAGCGGGCCGCCGCCGAGACCAACATGGCCCTGGGCAAGCTCGACCCGGCGATCGGCGAAGCCATCGTGGCCGCCGCCCAGGAGGTCATCGAGGGCAAACTCGACGGCCATTTCCCCCTCGCCGTATGGCAGACGGGTTCCGGCACCCAGTCAAATATGAACGCCAATGAGGTGATTTCCAACCGGGCCATCGAGCGGCTGGGCGGGGTTCTCGGCTCCAAGTCGCCGGTCCACCCCAACGACCATGTCAACCTCTCCCAGTCCTCCAACGACACCTATCCAACCGCCATGCACATCGCCGCCGCCGAGGCGGTGGTCCACCATCTGATCCCGGCCCTGCGGGGCCTGCGCAACGCCCTCAATGACAAGGCGGGGGCCTGGGCGCGGATCGTCAAGATCGGCCGCACCCACACCCAGGACGCCACCCCGCTGACGCTGGGCCAGGAATTCTCCGGCTACGCCCAGCAGGTGGAGAACGGCGTCGCCCGTATCGAGATGAGCCTGCCGATGCTCATGCAGCTCGCCCAGGGCGGCACCGCGGTCGGCACCGGCCTCAACGCGCCGGCGGGCTTCGCCGCGGCGGTGGCCGACAAGATCGCCCAGATCACCGGCCTGCCGTTCACCTCCGCCCCCAACAAGTTCGAGGCCCTGGCCGCCCACGACGCCATGGTCTTCACCCACGGAGCGATGAACACCGTGGCCGCGAGCCTGTTCAAGATCGCCAACGACATCCGCTTTCTGGGCAGCGGCCCGCGTTCGGGGTTCGGGGAACTGGCCTTGCCGGAGAACGAGCCGGGCTCCTCGATCATGCCGGGCAAGGTCAATCCCACCCAGTGCGAGGCGATGACCATGGTCTGCGCCCAGGTGTTCGGGAACCAGACGACCGTCACCGTCGCCGGCGCCTCGGGACAGTTCGAACTGAATGTGTTCAACCCGGCGATGTCATACAACTTCCTGCAATCGGCGCGCCTGCTGGCCGATGCGGCGGTGAGCTTCACCGACAATTGCGTGGTCGGCATCGAGCCGCGCGAAGCCAACATCAAGGCCGCCCTCGACCGCTCGCTCATGCTGGTGACCGCCCTGGCCCCCAAGATCGGCTACGACGCCGCCGCCGCCATCGCCAAGGCGGCGCACCACAACGGCACGACCTTGCGGCAGGAGGCCGTCGGCGGCGGCTACGTGAGCGAAGCTGAGTTCGACGCGCTGGTGCGGCCGGAAAAGATGATCGGGCCAGGGTGAGGGGCGGCCTCGGCCACGGCGCGGGCGGTTACCGAATTTCGATCAGCCGATCGCCGGCCGCTAGACACGCCTCAACGGCGTCGATCACGGGCGACAAGGTCTCGATCAGGCGATCAGTGGTCCCGTTGCCGGTGCGCAACCAGACGACGGCGGGTCCCGCACGGCCGGCGCGGACCCAATTGGCGAAATCCTCGTCCTTGCTGACCACGATGGCGGTGGTATCGCGGCAGCGCGCCCAAAGCGCGCCGTCCGAAGCCTGGGCCAGTTCCAGGTCGAGCACATGCTCGACCTGGTGGCCGCGGCTCGCCAACCAGAACATCAAGCGGCGCGGCAGGTTGGCGTCGATCAGAAATCGCACTGCCTCGTCAGGCCGCGCTGATCAGGACGGGGTGATCGATCTGCTCCGATGCGTATCGCAGGCAAGCTTCAATGTCGGCAGGCTCCAGAAAATCGTACTCGGCGAGAATCTCGTCCACCCCGACGCCGCTCGCTAGCATGTCCAGCACGTCGGTCACGCGGAGGCGGTAGCCGCGGATACAGGGGCGACCGCCGCACTGGTTCGCATCGAAAGTAATACGCTCGCCAAGATCGGGCGACATTGCCAAGGCTCCAGCAGCGGGTTCGAACCTTGGCGACATATAGAGCGGACAGCGGTCACCTAGAACCCCTTTTCATTCGGCGAGGCTTTCGCTTCGGCGGTCACCAACCGCGAATTGCCGCGCCTTCACCCCCCGATCACCGCCGCCGCGAACCGCTCCATCTCCTCGTACTGCGGGCTCATTTGCAGCAGCAGCAGATCCAGGCCCGCCGCCTCATAGGCCTCGATCCGGCCGCGAATCTGGGCGGCCGTCCCGATGAGATCGGGACGAAGGCCCCGGTTGGACACTGAATATTCCTGAACCTTCAACTCCCGCTCCAGCTCCGTTCCGGCGACCCACTGATCGAAATTGGCGAAGCCCGGGGCCTTCGGGTCCAGGGTGGTGATGCGGGCGGCCTCGGCGCGAGCCTCCTCTTCGGTGTCCCGCACGATGGCGTAGGCGGCCATGCCGAAGGTCATGGGGGGTTTGCCCTTGGCGGCGCGGCGGGCCTTCATGTCGCCGATCTTGGCGGCGACTGCCGGGGCCTCGTCGCCGTGCATCACATAGGCGTCGCACTGGGCGACGATCATGGCCTTGGCGGCTTCGGATTCGCCGCCGGCGTAGATCACCGGCTTCTTCACCGGCTTGGGCTCGCAGATGGCGTCGTCGAGCTGGTAGCGCTGGCCGGAGAAGCTGAACCGGGGTTCCCGCCACAGGCCGTCCACCACCTCCAGCCACTCGGCGGTGCGGCCATAGCGGTCGTCGTGTTCGTCGAACTGGAGGCCGTAGCTCTGCGCCTCCCTGGCCCACCAGGAGGAGACGACGTTGAGGGAGAGCCGGCCGCCGGCGATCTGGTCGATGTTGGCGGCCTGCTTGGCGAATAGGGCCGGTTGATGGAAGTTCGGCCGCACCGCGACCATGAGCTCCAGGCGTTTGGTGACGGCGGCCAGGGCGGCGGCGGTGGACCAGGCGTCGAGGGCCGGATGATCGACCCCCTTGATGTCGTTGAGATTAAGCTCCGCCACCAGGGTCAGATCGTAGCCGATCTCCTCGGCCCGCTGGCACAGCCGGCGGGTGTAGTCCCAGGTGGCGGCCATGCCCTCGTCCTTGACGTTGCGCAGCCAGCCGCCAAACACGGGCGCCCAGAAACCGTATCTCACTTGGCCAATCTCCGCCGCGTTTCCACTTCGCCCAGCAGGTAGTCTATCAGGTTTTCGTGCGGGTCCCAGCCGAGCACCTCCAGGGGGCGGGCGACGAAGTTGGACATGGCGTTCAGGTCGAAAAACTTCGCCCGACCGTCGCGGTCGTCGATCATGTATTCGATTCCGCCGACATCGAGGCCCGCCAGGCGCGCCACCTTTTCCACGGCCGAGACGATCCGCGCCGGCGGCGTGTAGGCCTCGATGGCGATGGTGGGCTTGTCGATCATGCACGCGTCGGCCGGGCAAAGATCGAAGGTCGAACCCGCGCCGGTGAGGGCGAGGCCATAGAGCAGCTTGCCGCCCAGCACCTCGCAGCGGATCACCCGCGCCTCGCGGGCCGGCATGTATTCCTGGACGAGGACGACCCCATCCACGCCCAGGGGCGTCGGCCCATCGGCGAGCGCGGCTTGGAGCTCCCGCGCCGTATCGTAGCGGGCCATCCCGGCCCCCGAGCCGCCGACGTTGACCTTGACGATGACCGGATAGCCGATCTCACCCGCCAGGGCGTCGACATCGCCGCGCCGGTGCGCGACCCGCGTCCGGGGAATGTCGAGCCCGGCGCGGCGGAACAGGCTGAGCTGGCGCGCCTTGCTGGTGTCGTAGGCCAGCACCCCGGCGCCATTGATCACCCGCGCGCCCAGGCCCTGCCAATGGTCCAGCACCGCCAGGCCGTAGAAGAGCGCATGTTCCTCCTGGCGCAGGAAGGAAGACATGGCCAGGCGGTTGAGGATGACCGGCGCCGGCGCCTGGCTGTCGGCCGGATCGAACACGTGATCCCCAATCGCGATGGGGATCCAGGAAACGCCTCGACGATCGAGGGCGGCGAACAGCGCCTCGAACCAGCGCGGATGTTCATAGAAGACGGCGAGATCGGCCAAGCATTGTCTCCGACGTTGGGGTCCAGATAGAGCGGCGGGCGGGGGCGCCGTCAAGGCAAGTGAATATCAGGCAATCGAGTGAGCGTGCCTTGGCCGTAGGCCAAAAAAGATAGCCACGAACGGCACGAATCCCACGAACTCCGGCGACTTCGAGGGACAGCCCGCGCTTCGCGCCGAGTCCCTCGCCTTGTTCGTGAAGTTCGTGAGGTTCGTGGCTAAAATGGGCCGTTCGCCCAATCGCCCTGAAGCAATGGTCCGGGGTGAAAAAGGCGACGGCGGACCCCATCTTCGAGCGCAAGCCCACAGCCGACAGCGGACCCCACCCATGCCCAGACCGATGAAAATCGACTTCGTGTCGGACATTTCCTGCCCCTGGTGCATCGTGGGCCTGGGCGCCCTGGAGGAAGCGCTTCGACGGGTCGGCGACCTCGTCGCCGCGGAAATCCACTTCCAACCGTTCGAACTCAACCCGACCCTGCCGGCGGAAGGCCAGAACATCGTCGAGCACGTCGCGCAAAAATACGGCGCCAGCCGCGAGCAGTCGGCCGCCAATCGGCAGGCCATACGGGCGCGGGCGGCGGAGGTGGGCTTCGCCATGGCCACCACCGACGAGAGCCGGATCTACAATACCTTCGACGCCCACCGCCTGCTGCATTGGGCCGCGATCGAGGGTCGGCAATCGGCGCTGAAACACGCCCTGTTCGAGGCCTATTTCACCCGCGGGCTGAACCCGAGCGATCACGAGGTTCTCGTCGCCACGGCGCGAGAAGCCGGTCTCGACCCTGACGCGGCGCGCGACGTACTCACCTCCGGCCGCTACGCCCAGGACGTCCGCGCCGCCGAACGCCACTGGCAAGCCGCCGGCATCACCGCCGTCCCCGCCGTGGTGATCGACGACCGATACCTGATATCCGGCGGCCAGCCCCCCGCCGCCTTCGAAAAAGCCCTCCGCGGCATCGCGTTGGAGGGGGTCCAGCAACGCTGATCGATGTCCGCCGACGGCCGGTAGACGCGATTGGGGCCGGGGCACGGCGTCGCGACCGCGACAGGGATGTCGGCGTGATCCGAAATGGCGAGTTTGCGAATGGTCCGATTTGCGCCCTTCAACTCCCGGCTGAAAGCCCACGTTGGGTCACAACCCTCAACCCAAGATATGGTATGCAGAAGGGTAGAGACTCCGCGATGTAGGTGGTAGCGTGACAGCGCGACTCGCCCACGCTTGCTTACCCCATTGGAGCTTCTAGCGGGCCCAGATTCCGCAACAGGGCGGTATCACGACAGGCTGAGCAATCGGCTCGGGAAGTGGGCGTTGTGTCTTGGAGAACGCTTACGAGCGCTGCGCATTGCCGGGGAACGGGATATACGGGATATGGTGAAGACAGGCGCAGGGGCAGCCGGTAGTGGGAAGTCGGCGCTCATCGACCTGGAGGTCGTCAGCCTATTCTGCGGGGCAGGAGGCCTCGATTGGGGATTCGAAGCGGCAGGCTTCTCCGTCTCGGTCGCGATCGATATACGCGCGGACAGCATCAAGTCCTACAATCACAATCGTCCCAAGAAGGGTCGAGTTGCGCAGGTAGGGGATGTGGCGAAGCTCGGTGCCGCCGAGCTCGACAAGTTGGCTGGCCGCACCATCCGTCCTATCGGGGTCATCGGGGGCCCGCCCTGCCAGAGCTTTAGTCGTGCCGCGCACAGCGCCGAGGACGACCCGCGGCATGGCCTTCCGCTGCAGTTCGCCCGCATCCTCAAGGAGCTGAACGCCCGCTCCCCTGTTCATTTCTTTGCCTTCGAGAATGTCCCGGGCCTTCTTAAGGAAAAGCATGCCGCGCGCTTCGCGGCCATGCTGAAAGCCTTCGGCGATGCCGGCTTCAGTGTGTTCCAAGGCCTGATGAACGCTAGTGCTTTCAAGGTACCGCAGGACAGGCCCCGGCTGATCCTGGTTGGCCTGAACCGGAAGCTCTATCCCAAGGCCGTTTGGGAAGCGCCGAAGGGAACGCCCAAGGCTTTCGTATCGGTGAAGCAGGCAATCGGCGCCTTTCCTGCGCCGCGATTTTGGGAGCGCGGCCTGACCGCGGCTGACATTCCACACCATCCCAATCATTGGTGCATGGTGCCCAAGTCCAAGAACTTCGAGACCGAAGGCGCCCTTGTTCAGGGTACTGCCCGTGGCCGGAGTTTTAGGACGCTCGCCTGGCTTGAGCCCAGCCCCACCATCGCCTATGGCAACCGGGAAGTTCATGTCCATCCCGACTGCAAGCGGCGCCTTTCGGTTTACGAGGCGCTGCGCTTGCAGGGTTTCCCGAAGCGCTTCAAACTGATTGGCACCCTGTCGTCGCAGATCCAGCAGGTAAGCGAGGCTGTGCCCCCGCCGCTTGGCAAGGCGATCGCCGAGAGCATCCTCGCCATTGTGCAAGTTCTAACCGGCCGCACCAGCATCGGACACGCCGACGCGCCGCCACCAGGGAAGCCTGCGCGTGCCCGCCTAAGCGTCCGCAAGGCGCTCCCTCGCCCAAGCTTCGTAGGCGCCGACCGCATAGCGGGCGGTCGCGAGCAGCCGGCCGGCTTGGGCGATCAGCTTGTTGCAGAGCGCCCCATCGCCCGCCAGCAGGCCATCGAGGTCGAAGATGCCTGCGACGCTGCCGGCCAAGCGGATTGCCGCCTCGACCTCCGAAAACGGCTCGGCGGGCGGCGCAGCCGGTAAGATATCGAAGCGGTCCGCGAGAGGCTGGCCCGGCGTGTTGCAGCGGAAAGCCAGTGAAAGCATGTCCGGGCCGCCAGGCCCCGACTGATAGTAGCAGCTGTTGAGCAGGCTGAGCGCGCGAGGCGGGAGAGCTGCGCTTAGCAGGGCCAGCAACCACTTGCCAAGGCCGGCGCAGAAGAGGCGCAGGAAGCGGGGATCTTGCCCATTCCAGGCGGCGGCAAGGTCGTTATCGAGCTGGTCCACATTGCCTTCGACGAGGCTGGCAAGTTCGCGGCGGAATTCGGGGCTTGCCGCGGCATTGGCGCCCAGCGCGCGCATAAAACCGTCGCGCGCGAAATCGGCGACCAATCCCGGCTGGGCCTTGGTTGTTATGAAGAGGAGCCACGGAGTTGTGCTTTGCATCTGCAACTCCAGCAGTTTGGCGACTGCGGCGAGGGAGCTGCCCCGGCGGTCGCCAATTTCCCGGAAGGCGATAGAGTCGCAAAGATCGACGTTGATAGCGTGGAATGGGCCGGATTGCCGCGCCTGGGCGAAAACTGGGCTTCGCTCATTGGCGATCGCTTCGAGACGGTCCTCCATCACGCGCGAAAATCCATCGACGTGCGATAGCGCGCGGACTTCACTCTGCGACAGCGCAAGCTCCGCCTGCCCAGGCGTACCGGGGCCAACGCTGTTGAAGCCAAGATACCGAAGGTTGACGCCGGCGGTTGCGCAGACGCCATGCAGGGCGCGGACATCAAGGAGCTCGTCCCCAGGCAGCGTGAGATACCGAAACGGGTCGGCGGGGCTAAGGCCGAGCGCGGGAATGAGCGCCTGAACCGCGGCGCACCACTGGTGTATGCGGACGTATTGCTTTCGCGGATGGTGCCATGCCTCGAAATCGGTCTTCGCCGGTTCCTGGGCCACTGCATGCTGTGGCGCCGCGCGGGCGTAGACGCCATTGAGTTCGTCGTCGGCGTCGTCGTCAGACGGAGCGTCCGTCATGTCTGGGCATTGTCGTAGAAGACGGCCAGGATCGCGTTCAGCAGCCGGTGCTGTTCCTCATAGGCCATGTCGTCCAAGAGCCCGAAGCCATCGAGGATTGTCGCCACAGCCTTCAGCTTCTGCTCGCGCTCGGCGGCACCTTGCCGCGCTTTCTTCCCGGCAGGCGGCACGGCCGCAGCCATGTGGCGGCGGTCAAAAGCTATGATGCCCTCCCGTCGGCGCGCCGCAGCCTCAGACGGTGTCGCCACCACTTCAACCGGCGGCGGCCTGTCGCCGGCCTCCCGACGCGCGTTCTGCCAAGTGCGAGTGGCGAACGCGCCGAGCCGATCGGCGCTGACCGCCTGCTTGGCTTCAGTTTCGCGGTCCCGGATTTCCTGGCTCAGCGCCTTGTGGGTATTCGTGAGCTGGCGAAGGCTGCGGTGCAGCCAGTTGCTGAGCAGTATGTAGTGCGGGTGGGCGAAGTTGAAGGACTCGCGGTCAATGTTTAGAGCCGCGTCGAGGCCCTTGCTGACGAATATTTCGGCCGTGATCTGCCGCAGCCGCGTCTGCTCAGACACTTGGTATTTCATGAAAGTGTCGTCGAAGAGAGCGCCGCTCGCCCCATTGATGCGGACGAGCACACCATTGTTTTCCTTCGGCACGATCTTGGAATTCCAAAACAGATAGGCTTCGAATTCGAGGTCGCCCCCGCGCATCTCGCCAGGCACGCCCGACAGATCGGGCTTGTAGGCTCCCACGAAGATCAGCGGATGCGCAACGGCTTGGCGCTCGGAAGGCCACCATTCAAACGTCACCGGCCGGCGGAGCTCGACTTCGTCTACGAATACCTTGAAGCCGCCGGGCGGCGCTGAGCTGGCGGTAAGGCTAGCCGCTTGTCTGATCGTCTCGCCGCCAGCGAGTTCGATGGGTGCCGCCCGGCCCCGGCTGTTGGACAGACGGAACGGCCCAACGCTGTCGGCCGCGCCGAGGTCGAAGGGATGCTTGTCGAGATATTCCACCGGCGCCGACAGGCTGAGCGCCCAGAGCGTGCCCAGATACGTATCGAGCGTCTTGGCGAGGTCAGGGCGCTCGGTCGTGCTACCAACTTGGCTGGCTAGGGCGCCGTGAAGCTTTTTGAACCGGAAGAGTGGATCATCGCTCCCCTCCCAGGGAAGGTTCGGCTTGACGCCGAAGACCAGCTCGCCATCGGCGGGGTCGGGCTCTTTGGCGAGAAAGCCCGAGTGGTACACTGGCGCGCTGACGACCGGGTCGCGCTCGTCTTCGGGCATGGCCAGCTGATCGATATGCTGCTCCCATCGCTCGCGGCTGCGCAGTATGTCGCGCGCCCGCGGATGGAGTTCCTGCAAAATGATCTGCGTTCCCTGCGAGTCCACGTCGTCGGCCTCGACGCTGATCACCCGGACGTGCCCAGTCTTGTAGCGGCCGTCGCCGGGTTCGCCGCCGTGCTCCTCGCTGTAAGTGTTGAGAATCACGTCTGCGAACAGCCGGTAGCCGTTGCCTTTTATCTTGGTGATAATCTGAAAGTGAGACGTAAGCTGGCTCACGGAAAAAAGGCCAATGCCGATCTTGCCAATAAGCCGGCGGCCGTCGGGCGAGAGGTTCGGATTGCTGGGATCAGTAGTTCCCAGGCTAGCGCCCATGGTCGTGCGCTTGGAGCTGCCGCCGATGTGGTGGATCATCCGCGACAGGGCTTCCTCATCCATTCCACTGCCGTTGTCGCGCACCTGGATCTGCGAAAATCGCGGTGCGTCCGTCTCGATGAAGACTTCCGTCGCGTCGGCGTCGTAGGAGTTAGAAATCAGCTCGCGCAGCGCCGAAGACGGCTGCCGGTAGATGCCATCGGTTATCCGGGCCAGAACGCGGTCGTCGGTGTGCAGCACAGCTTCGGCGGCCTTGCCGCTTGTGCGAGCCGCCCGCATGTCGTCCGTGAAGCGGCGCTCTTCCTCCGTAATCACGGCGGAAACATCTGCCTCGGAACTGCCGGTGTCCGTCGCCATTGCATCTTTCGCGGGAAGCTCTCTCCCAGCGCAGGTGTAGAGGTCGAAGAAGGTGTTGGGAACCATGGGCCGTGAGATTGACTCGCGCCGGAGCGCGCTAATGTCCCGAATCCGGTCTGCCAACACGCAGCCGGAGATTGCGGTGCGAAGGCTTCTGCATGCCTTGGGCTACAGGTTCCGACTGCACCGGCGCGGACTACCGGGAAAGCCGGACATCGTCCTGCCACGCCACCAGCTGGCGATCTTCGTGCATGGGTGCTTTTGGCATCAGCACGCGGGATGCCGGCTCGCTTCGAAGCCGAAGACGCGCCAGGACTACTGGACCCCGAAGCTTGCAGGAAACGTGCATCGGGACCGGTTGGCCCAGCAAGCGCTGGCCGACCTCGGCTGGCGCGTCGAAGTCATCTGGGAATGCGACGCTCGGAGGCCAGACGAGTTGGAACGGCGAGTGCTGGCGGCGTTGACTCCAAAATCTAGCGCCTAAATCGATCTCGTACACCGAGCGCGCCAGCCCACAATAGCTTTGCCTCAGGCTACAACTCGCACCCTCTCCGGCAGGCGCTCGCCGAGCCGAAAAAAAGGCGTTTCGAACGGCCGCTGGGAGTCAAAACCAGCCCAGACGCCCCGCTTGTCGGGCGCCGGCTTCTGGGATCGAACAGAACATTGTTACGCCGACTGCCTTGACATGCACCCAAACAATTGCAATATGCAATCTTCGGTCACCTCCTTGACTCTCCCTCAACCCAGCAACCTGTTCAATCCCCATGCCCCCTCCTCACAAATCCCCGCCACGAGGCCTTCGCCCAGGCCCGGGCCAAGGGAGCGCTCTTGGACGACGCCTATGAGGACGCCGGCTTCACGCCGGGATATGGCCATGCCAGCCGGGCTCGCCAAGCAGTCCCAGGTGGCCGAGCGCATCGCCGAGCTGCGCGCCGAGCAGGTCGAACTGGGCGAGGCCAACCCCCAGGCGGTGATCGGCGCGCTGCCACGCATTGCAAAGGCCGGCGAAACTCTGGCGACGTCGGCCGGGGTCGAAGAGGCCCGCCTTAACGCTACTTGAGGCCTGCCGGCTTGCCGCCGAGATGGCCAGCGAGCGGGCGCGCCAATGCCGGGCGGCCGGCTTTTCAGTGAGGGGATTAAAAACCAACGAGAATTCAGAGTGTTGCGCGTCGGGCGAACGGCCCGGCGCAAGCCAAAAGGCGCCGGCGCCCTGCCTCGCACCTGCCCTCCGACTGCCAAAACCTGCCATCCGACTGCCAAAAAACTGCCACCCGGCCGCCAAAAAACCGCCAGCCGTTTCCGCCCCTACGCCCGCCGGCTGACCGCGAAGTCGGCCAGCGCCTCGAGCCCCGTCCGCCAGTCGCCGGCCGGAAAGATCGCCAGCGCGCCCTTGGCGGTCTCGGCGTAATCGGAAGCCAGATCGAGAGTGGCTTCCAGCGCGCCGGCCCCGATGATCAGTTCGCGGGCGCGGCGGAAATCGTCGGCGGTCTGCTCCTTGCGCCCGATCGCCCGTTCCCAGAACTCCACCTCGCGCGGCCCCAGGCGGGCGATGGCCAGCAGCAGAGGAAGAGTCGCCTTGCCTTCGCGAAAGTCGTCGCCGGCGTTCTTGCCGAGCGTCTCGGTCACCCCGCCGTAGTCGAGAGCGTCGTCGGCCAGCTGGAAGGCCAGGCCCAGGTTCTGGCCGTAAGCGCGCAGAGCGGCCGACCGAGCGGGGGTCGCGCCGGCCGAAACCGCTCCGGCCTCGGCGGCGGCGGCGAACAGTTCGGCGGTTTTGGCGGTGATGATCTCCAGGTACGTCGCCTGCGACAGGTTCAGATCGTGGGCGCGCGAGAGCTGCAGCACCTCACCCTCGGCGATCACCCGCGAGGCGCGGGCCAGGATTTCCAGGGCCGGCAGGATGGCGCTCTCCACCATCAGCTCGAAGGCGCGGGCGAACAGAAAGTCGCCGACCAGGACGCTGGAGGGCGCCCCCCAGATCAGATGGGCGGCCATCTTGCCGCGACGAAGCTGGGAGGAATCCACCACGTCGTCGTGCAGCAGGGTCGCGGTGTGGATGAACTCCACGGCGGCGGCGAGCTTGAGGGCGCCGTCGGGCCGCCCGCCGATCAGGCGCGCGGCGGCCACGGTCAAGAGGGGGCGCAGACGCTTGCCGCCGGCCTCGATCAGGTGTTCGGCCAGCGCCGGGATCACGGCGACCGGACTTTGCAGGCGCGCGGCGATCAGGGCGTCGACGCCCGCCATGTCCGGGGCCGCGAGGGCGATCAGGCCTTCCACCGAGCCCTTGCGGCGGGCGATGACGGCTTTGGCGGCGTCCAAACCCGGCGCTCCTCATTCCCGCGCCCCTTGGCGGGACCGTTGCGGGGCGACAATGGTGGCGGGATAGGGCACGGTCAAGGCAATCGCAAGGAAAGACGCCCAGGCGCCATGGACTTCAGCGACGACGTGATCCTCGGCGGACGGGTCCGCCTGCGCCAGGCGCTGGGCGGATATCGGGCCGGCTTGGACGCGGCTTTGCTGGCGGCGGCGTGCGACGCCGGCGACGGCGGGCGGGTTCTCGAGGCCGGTTGCGGGGCCGGAGCGGTCCTGTTGGCGGCGGCCGTTCGCCGGCCCGGGACGCGGTTCGTGGGCGTCGAGCGCGACCGCGAGGCTCTGGAACTGGCCAAGGCCAATATCGAACTCAATGGCTTGGCCTGCCGCGTGGAGGCGCTGGCCGGCGACGTAGGCGAGCCGTTCTCGCGCCTTCGCCTCGTCCCCTTCGACGCGGTGCTCGCCAATCCGCCCTTCTTCGACGATCCCGCCGCCCTGCGGGGGCCGGCGCCCGCCAAACGCGAAGCGTGGATCTCCGACGACGGCCTGGCCGCCTGGGTCGCCTTCCTCGCGGGGTCGGTGCGCGAGGGCGGGTCGATCACCCTCATCCACCGCGCCGACCGTCTGGGCGACATCCTCGCCCATCTCCGCGCCAAGGCCGGCTCGTTCCAGGTGCGGCCGATCCACCCGTTCGCCGACGCCCCCGCCAAGCGGGTCCTCGTGCGCGCCATCAAGACCGGCAAGGCGCCCCTGCAACTCCTGCCGCCGCTCGTCCTCCACCCGCGCGCCGGCGGCAAGCATACCGCTGAAACCGAGGCGATCCTGCGCGGCGAGGGGGAGCTTGGCTGGGGGTGAGGCGTGGTCGCCGATCTTGCGCTGATGCTCTTGGATAAGTCCCGCTTACAGCGCCAGCACGAACACCGCGCCGCCGCCTGGCTCGGAGGCCGTGAGCGCCAGGCTTCCGCCGTGGCCGAGGGCGACCTGGCGGGCGAAGCTCAAGCCCACGCCCGACCCCTCGGGCTTGGTGGTGAAGAAGGGACGAAAGACCCGATCGCGATCCGCGGCCCGCACGCCCGGCCCATTGTCCTCGATGACGAGCCGAGCTCCGCCCTCCCGGCCCTGAGCGGCCAGGGTGACGGCGGGGGCCGGATGGCCGCCCTCCAGGGCCGCCTCGGCGCCGTTCGAGAGGATGTTGGAGAGGGCATGGACCATCAGGTCGAGATCGAGTTCGAGGACGATGTCGGGGTCGGGCTTGACGAGGCGCAGGCGAACTCCCCTGGCTTCCCAGCGACCGCGAAAGAGCTGGGCCGTCTCGTCGAGCACCGCGCCGAGGCCGACCCGCGTCAAGACCGGCTCGGGCAGGCGGGCCAGCGTCCGGTAGGCGTCCACGAACCGGGTGAGGCCATCGGCGCGCCGCGCCAGGGTGGCGACCGCGTCGCGCGCCTGGAGCGCCGCCGCGGAGGTTTCCTCGCCGAGCAGGTCTCTCGCCGTGGCCGCCAGGGAAGCGACCGGCGTCAGGGCGTTCATGATTTCGTGGCTGAGAACCTGCATCAGATCCCGCAGGGCGCCCGCCTCGGCGGCGCGGATTTCCGGCTGTATGTCGATCAGGGCGGCCAGGCGGATCGGTCCGCGCGGGTCGATCAGGTCGGCGATCGAGACGGCGTAGGCGTGGGGACCGTCCTCGGTCTGCAACTGAACCGTAAGCCGGCGCTCTGGTTTCCCCTGGCCCAGGGCCGCCGCGAGGTCGGGCGGCGGAGCGATCAGGCGATCGTCGACGCCGAACAGCCTGCGCGCCGCGCGGTTGCCGACTCTCAAGGCCCCGTCGGGATGGGATATGACCAGCGGCGCGGGGGTTTGATCGAGGAGGCTCCTGACGAGGCGAAGCTCGGACTCGGCCGGGCCGGCGTCCGGGGTCGGCGGGGGGCAGGCGAGCGCGGGGCGGGCGCCCGCGCGTCCCAGGCGGCGCGCGCCGCCGACAAGCCCCCGATCAGGACCAGAACGGCCGCGCAGGCGTAAAGCCGCGCCTGCAGGGCGAGGACCATGCCGGCGCCGCAGGCGATCGACAGAACCGGCCCCAGGGCCGCCAGGACCCAGCGCCTAGAGGCCATGCTTGGCCATGCGGCGGTAGAGGGCGGCGCGAGTGAGGCCCAGTTGCCTGGCCGCGTGGCTGACATTGAAGCCATTGCGCTTCAAGGCCTGGGCGACCGCCGCGCGCTCCGATGTGGCCAGGTCGGGATGGGAACGGTCCGGCGGGGCGCCGTCGCCCGCCGCTTCGGCCAGGGGAATGTCGCCGAGCTCATGGCGACCGCCGTCCGAAAAAATCACGCACCGCTCCATGGCCCGGCGCAGGGCGCGAACGTCACCGGGCCACGGATCCTCGGCGACCGCCTCGGCGGCCTCCGGCGACAACGGCTTGGCCGGCCTTCCATGACGAGCGGCGAACAGGCGCAGGAAATGTTCGGCCAGGATCAGGGCGTCGCCGCCCCGCTCCCGCAAGGGCGGCGCGAACACCTCCACCGTGCTCAGGCGGTAGAAGAGATCCTCGCGCAATCCGCCTGGGCCGCGCAACGCCTCGCGGCGCCGGCACGTCGCCGCCACGATGCGCACATCGATGGCCATGGGGCGTTCGAGGTCGGGGCGGACGACGCGCCCTTCTTCGAGCACGGCCAGAAGGCGCGCCTGGAGGCGTGGGGAAAGCGCGCTCACCTCGTCGAGAAACAGCGTGCCGGCCGCCGCGTCTGTGAAAGCCCCAGCCGTCTCCCCGCCACCGAACAGGGCTAGCTCGGCCTCTCCATCGCCGAGCGTCCCGATATTCACCGCTACGAACGGCCCCGCCGCCCTGGCCGATTGGCGATGGAGGGTGCGCGCCATCAGGCTCTTGCCGGTCCCCGCCTCGCCATGGATTAGGACCGACGCGTCGGTGGGCGCCGCCCGGGCGATCAGCGCCCGCGCCCGCTGGATGGCGGGGCTGTCGCCCAGGATCGGCGTGTTCGCGTCCCAGGGCTCGCCGTGTCGCGCTGCATTCTCCGTCGCGAGCGCGGCGCTCCACCGTCGTCGCCGGCGAAGCTCGATGGCCGCTTCCAGGGTGGCGACCAGACGATCGTTGCGCCACGGCTTCATCACGAAGTCGCTCGCCCCGGCCCGCATGGCGGCGACGGCGATGTTAACACCGCTGTGGCCGGTGACCACGACCACCACGGCGTCGGGGTCCTGGGCGACGATATCGGTCAGGCACCGAAAGCCTTCCTCGCCGGTGGTGGACCCGCGCGAAAAGTTCAGATCCAGCAGCACGACGTCCACCGGCCCCGCCGCCAGGACGCTCCAGGCTTCCATCGGGCCGCGCGCCGTCGTCACCTTGTGGCCGTGACGGCTCAGCGCGAGGCGCCCCGCCTCGAGCACGTCCGCGTCGTCATCGACGAAGAGAATGTGACCGGCGGGACTTGAACGTTCATCGAGCATGTTCGGAATCGGACAGTTTGGGCCCCGGGCGGACACATGCGGCGCTGAAGCGACGAAAATGTCAATCGGGACAATCTGTTAGTTTCGCCGCTGGCCGGGCGTAGGATTCGCGTCGCGATGACGCTGGACCTGATCGATCGGCCGACGGGCGAGGCCGCCTCACATCCCCCATCGGCGGCCGGCGAGGCCATGGACCGGCCGCTGACGACATCGCGCTGGAAGGCGCGCCGCCCGTGGCTTGCTCTGGGCGCCCTGGCCATCGCGGCGATCGCGGCGATGGTCTGGCTGGCGCCGCCGCCCGGCAGCCTGGTCGTCAAGGCGGCCGACATCGAGATCGCCACCGTGCAACGCGCGCCGTTCCAGGACTATCTGCCGGTTCGCGGCGAGGTCGCGCCGCTGGAAACCGTCCTGCTGGACGCGGTTTCCGGCGGCCAGGTGGACAAGGTCCTGGCGCTCGACGGCGCCGAAGTCACCGCCGGCGAGGCGCTGGCGACTCTGACCAACCCCCAGCTCAAACTCGACGTCACCTCCAAGGAAGCCGACATCGCCGGGCGGCTGGGCGAAGTGAGCGCCCAGGAACTCGCCCTCGATCGCAACCGTCTCGACGGCCAGAAGGACGTCTCGGAGACAAGCTACAACCTCCTTAAGGCCCGTCACGATCTCGATATCCGCCAGCGCCTCCACGCCCAGGGTTTTGTCTCCGACGCCGAGGTCAAGACCTACGCTGACGCCGCCGCCTATTTTGAGAACCGCCTCGCGGCCTTGAAGAGCGGCCAAGCGCGCGAGGAGGCCATCGCCCGCGCCCAGGGCGCCCAGATCGCCCAGACCGACCGGCGTCTCGAAGGCAACCTCGGGGTGGTCGAATCCAGCCTCGACGCCCTTGTCGTCCGCGCCCCCGTCGCCGGACGGCTGACCGATTTCAACCCCAGGTCCGGCCAATCGCTGAAACCGGGCGACCCCGTGGGACAGATCGATTCCGAAGGGGCCTACAAGCTCACCGCCGACATCGACGAATTCTATCTGAGCCGCGTCTCCCCCGGCCAGAGGGCCAGCGCGGACATCGACGGGCGGGATGTCCCGCTCACCGTCAGTCGCGTCCTGCCCCAGGTGACCAATGGCCGATTCCGCGCCGAACTCACCTTCGACGGCCAGCCCCCACCCGCCCTGCGCCGCGGCGAGGCGGTCGATATCCGCGTCACCCTAGGCGACACACGGCCGGCCCTGACCGCGCCCAACGGGGCCTGGCTGGAGGCCGGCGGCGGCGCCTGGGTCTTCGTGGTGGACGAGGGGGGCAAGCGGGCGGCCCGGCGGACGATCGCCGTCGGCCGGCGCAATCCCGAACAGGTGGAGATCGCCTCGGGCCTTCGGGCCGGCGAGCGGATCGTCACCTCCAGCTACGCCGGTTTCGACAAATATTCCCACCTCATCCTTCACTGAAAAAGGATCCCGCGATGATCGTGCTCGCCGATGTCAGCCGCCTCTATCGATCCGACGAGATCGAGACCACCGCCCTTCGGTCCATCGTTCTGCACGTCCGGGCCGGCGAATTCGTCGCCATCATGGGTCCCTCCGGCTGCGGCAAGTCGACCCTGCTCAACATCATCGGCACGATCGACAAGCCGAGCAGCGGCAAATACCTGTTCGCCGGCCGCGACGTGACCGATCTGGGCGAGGCCGAACTGGCCCGCCTGAGGCGCGACAATCTCGGCTTCGTCTTTCAGAGCTTCAATCTGATCGACGATCTCACTATCGCCGAGAATGTCGAGCTGGGCCTCATCTACCGCAAATGGGCCGGCAAGGACCGGCGGGCGCGGGTGGCGGCGGCCATGGACCGGGTCGGCGTCGGCCACCGCGCCAGGCATTATCCCCACCAGCTCTCCGGCGGCCAGCAGCAGCGCGCCGCCATCGCCCGCGCCATCGTCGGCCAGCCGTCCCTGATCCTCGCCGACGAGCCGACCGGCAACCTCGACAGCGAAAACGGCGCCCAGGTGATCGATATCCTGAAGAGCCTGAACGCCGAAGGCGCCACCGTCGTCATGGTCACCCACTCCCCCAGCCACGCCGACGTTGCCAAACGCCGCATCGACATGCTCGACGGCCGCATCGTCGTCTCCGCCAGCCGGGCGATCTGAGGGGATACGACATGCTCGGCCACTATCTGCTGACCCTCTACCGCTCCCTGACCCGCCACCGGCTCTACGCGGCCTTGAACGTCGCGGGGCTGGGCGTCGGGATCGCGGTGTTTCTGGTGTTGGCGCTGCTGGTGCGGTTCGAGACCAGTTTCGACCGCTGGCTGCCGAACGCCGCGAACATCTATCGGCTGACAGCGGACATCAGCCTGCCGGGTCTGGCGCCTGAGCCCTACGCCCTCACCCCGCCTGACGTCCTTCCACAACTGCGCGCCGATTATCCGCGGATCATGGCCGGAGCGCGGATCGTGTTCCAGGATCTCGCCGAACCAGTCTCGAACGGCAAGATGCTGGCCAACGAGAAAGTGGCCTGGTGCGACCCGGATCTGTTCAATATCCTCGATCTGCCGCTGATCGTCGGCGATCCGCGCGCGGCTCTGGCCAGCCCGGACGATATTGTCGTCAGTCCGAGGATCGCCGCCAAATACTTCGGCGCGGCGAAGGCGATCGGCCGGCGCCTGACCATCACCATGGGAGGCGAGGCGCGCCTCTACCGGGTCAGCGCGGTGCTCAAGGCGCTTCCGGCGAACACCCACCTGAGCTTCGATATTCTGGCGCCGATCACGCCGGCCATGCAGGGCCATCTGGAGATGGCCTATACCTATCTGCGCTTTCACGATCCGCGCGAAGCGCGGGCGCTGGCGGCGGATCTGCGGCACTTCGTCGCCCGCCACGCGCCCCGCGACATGAACGAGCAAGGCGCCGGGGGCGACGTCACTCCGCGTGTAGAGCTGAGGATGACGCCGCTTACCGGCCTGCACTTCGCCGACGCCAAGGCGCGCTTCACCATGACGCCGGGCGCCGATCCCCGAATGGTCTACGCCTTGGGCGTCCTGGGCGCTCTCACCCTGCTGATCGCGGCGGCCAACTATGTGAACCTAGCCACCGCGCGCGCGGCCATTCGCGCCCGTGAGATCGCGCTGCGCAAGACGATGGGCGCGACGCGGCGGATGGTGGCGATTCAGCTGCTGCTCGAGGCGCAGGCGCTCGCCGCGCTCGCCGCCCTGATCGGCGTCGCCTTGGCGGAACTGGCGCTGCCGACCGTCAACGCCCTTGACGGAACCTCCCTGCGCCTGACCTACGTTAACGGGACTGACGGCATCCTACCGTGGCTGATCCTCCTGACCATTTCGGTGGGCCTTGGCGCGGGACTCTATCCGGCCCTGCTGTTGTCGCGGTTCCAGCCGGCGGCGGTGCTCGCCTCGGCCCAGATGCCCGGCGGTGGCCGCGCCGAGCGGCGGGCTCGCTCGACGCTCACCGGCGCGCAGTTTGCCGGGGCGATCGTCTTCACCGTCTGTGCCCTGGTGATCGCCGCCCAGAGCGACCATCTGCGCCACGCCGACCGGGGCTTTAACCGCGAAGGCCTAATCCTGGTGGACAGTCTTCAGGGCCAGGAACTCCGCGCGCGGCAGACCACGATTCTCGATCTCTTCCGCCGAACCCCCGGCGTCGTATCGGTAACGGAAGCGATCTCCGAACCGGGCCTGCCCAATGAAGCGCAGCTGGAAGGCGTCCGTCGCGCCGGCGATAGGGGCGTCGGCATGACCATGGACGGCGACGTCGTCGGCGATGACTATCTCCAGACGTTAGACGCCCGGCTCCTCGCGGGGCGGATGTTCGATCGCCTCCACAGTCTTGACGACACCCGGGGAGGCGATTACCGCGCCCGCGCCGCCGGGGGCTACAACATTGTGCTCAACCAGCGGGCCGCCAGGCTTCTCGGCTTTTCCGATCCTGCCTTGGCGGTTGGACGCACGATCCATGCTCAGGGCATCAGCGTGCCGGTAATTGGCGTCATCTCCGACATCCACTTCGGTTCGCCTCTCAAGCCGCCGGCGGCCATCCTCTATCGATACAGCGGCGATCCGATCGAACTTGCCACCGGAATGGTGCGCTACGCCGGCGTAAGCGAGCGCGACATGATGGGCCGATTGGCGTCGGCGTGGCGGCGCGCAGCGCCGGAGATTCCGTTCAAGGCCAAGACGGCGGAAGACGGCCTGGCGGACTTCTACGCCGCCGACCAGCGGCAAGCCCGTCTCTTCGTCATCGCCGCCGGCCTAGCGGTCGCCATAAGCTGCATCGGCCTCTATGGACTGGCCGCGTTCAGCACCGCTCGCCGCTTCCGGGAGATCGGCATCCGCAAGACCCTCGGCGCCTCGACGTTCGATATCCTCGCGCTCCTGATGTCGCGGATTCTGGGCCCGGTTCTGATCGCCAACCTGATCGCCTGGCCGATCGCCTTCCTCGTCATGCGCCAATGGCTGGCCGGCTTCGACCAGAGGATTTGGCTGAGCCCCCTCTATTTCCTCACCGCGACCGCCCTCACCCTGATCGTCGCCATCGCCACGGTGGCCGGCCACGCCTACGCGGCCGCCCGCGCCGAACCGGCCAAGGCCCTGCGCCATGAGTAGGGTCGTCCCGAAAGGACTTCCAGGCCAACCCCGCGCGTGGACGCATCGCGCGAGGACCACTATCGATAGGCTTTCGCCCACCGCGTTGGCGCGGGGCGTTCCGCCTGGAGGACAGTCGTGACCGACAACGAAAAGCCGACGCCGACCGAAAACGACCCGGCCCGCGACGCTGATCTTGAGCGGCGTGAAAAAACCCTCTCCGAAGACCTCGACGACTTGGAAACAGCGGTCAAACCCAAAAAGCCGAAGGCGCCGTCGATTGGCGCGATGTTCTAGCCGCCCGCCCCCGTGACCGCTGAACCGCGCGACATCGTCGCCTTCTGGCGCGAGGCCGGTCCCAAGGCCTGGTTCAAGAAGAGCGCCGCGTTCGACGCCACGATCGCCGAGCGCTTCGAGGCGGCGCACCATGCCGCGGCCCGAGGCGAGTTCGACGCCTGGACTGAAACGGCGGAAGGCTCGCTCGCCCTTCTTCTGTTGCTCGACCAGTTTCCACGCAATCTCTACCGCCGCTCCGCCCACGCCTTCGCCACCGATCCCCTGGCGCGAAACGTCGCCCGCCGGGCGATCGGCGCCGGTCACGACCTGGCGACCGCGCCGCTGCTGCGCGGCTTTTTCTATCTGCCGTTTGAGCATTCCGAGGATCTGGCCGACCAGGCGCGGTCGGTCGATCTGTGCGAGACGCTGGAGCGCGAGGCCGGGATGAGCGCCAAGTGGGCCAGAGACCACCGCGACATCATCGCCCGGTTCGGCCGCTTCCCCCACCGCAACGCCTGCCTCGGGCGGGTCACCACCGTCGAGGAGCAGGCTTTCCTCGACGGCGGCGGATTCTCGGGCTAGGCTCAGCCCACATCCTGGTCTTAGGTCTCTTGGGGGGATCGCATGGACAAGACGCTTCTGAACGGGCTCGCCGCCGTCACCCTGGCGATCGCCCTGGCCGCGTGCAGCCTCGCCCAACCGCCGCCTCCGCAGCCGCCCCCTCCCCCGCCGCCCGCGATGGCGAGCCCCCCGCCCCCGCCGCCGCCTTCGCCTGAAGAGATGAGCCTCGCCCAGAACTTCGCCGGCGGCGCCCCCCGTGGCGGCGGCGAAAACAGCGGGCTCGTTCCCGCGCCGATCTCCATCACCCGGTATGTCGGGGTGGACGCGAGCGGCTGGCCTGACGCCAAGAACCCGATGGATCTGTCGGACTACTACACCAGCGTGGGCGCCCAGTCGGTCGTCGATGTTCAGGGCGCGCCCGCCACCGACTCCGGTCCGGCGCGGACAAGGGACTATGACAAGGAAAAGCGCTCGTGGTTGGCGCGATTGTTCTCAAGCCGCACCAGCACTCTGACCACCGAGGTGCGCCTGGACGTGACCAGCCCCAACCTGACCGCGATCGTTCCTCTCTTTTCGGTCTCGCATGTCAGCAGCCCGGGCGTCGGCGAGACGTGGGTCACCAACCTCACCTCCGCCTATGTCGAATCGCCGATGTTCAGGATCGGCCCGAACACCAAGCTCACCATTCTTCCCATGGCGGACCTCTCGGACAAGGCGAAGAGCCAGGTGGCCGTCCAGATTCTGGGGGCGGTGCAGCAGGCGCTCGCCATCGCCTCGCCCCAGTCGGCCTTGCTGACCACTCTGTCGAAGAGCGAGATCAGCAGCCACGCCCAAGCCCTGGACGTCGCCATCTCCGGCCTGATGTCGGAGGAGATCAAGGAGGGCATTCCCGTCGGCCGCTTCATGTCGACATGGACCAGGGGCGCCTCGATCATGGTGACCGGAACCTCGCCGGGGTGGCTGACCCGCACCGGCGACGACACCGAGGCGGCCACCGACATGAGGGTCGGGCAATGGGCCATTTCCTTCCGATGCCCCAGGCCGTCGGCCTTCGATTCGGCCGACATTTGCGGAGATCGCTCGCATTCGCCCGTCGCGACGAAAGCCGATCGCAAAGCCCTGGAAGACGAGATCGTGGCCGCCGTTCCGGACGACATCGCCCTGGGATTCATGTTGTCGAGCCAGGTCACGGTGCAACAATTCATCCAGACGCAGAGCGCCTTCACCACCTTCGTGCAGAAGACGACCAAACAGCCGGAAGACGACGACGCCTTCTGCATGGCGATCGTATCGGATTTGTCCAGCAGCGGCCTGAACGGGCTCGACACCGCCCTGGTGGTTCGCGCCATGATCGATCGGATGCCGGGACTGGGAGACGCGGCGACGCGGGGGGCGATCGTCACCGCCTGCCAACCGCTGGTCAAGGATCACCTCACCCTGGCCGCGCCCCCCGCGACGGCGGGCGAAGCGCCGCCTGCGGCAAAGCCTTCAAGGCGAGCAGGTTCGGACGCCACCGCCCCGCGGAGGCGCGCCGCGGCCTCGACGAAGTAGGATTCGCGGGCTAATCGAAAGTCGTCGCGCCATGACCCTGAACGCACCGATCCCCACCGCCGTCGCGGCGGCGCCTCCCGCCGGAGAGGCTCAATACCTCGCCCTGTTGGCCGAGATCATGGCCAGTGGCGCGCGGCGCGGCGACCGGACGGGGACCGGGACGCTGAGCGTTTTCGGCCGCCAGATGCGCTTCGACCTCGCCGCCGGCTTTCCCCTGCTCACCACCAAAAAAGTGCATTTCAAGTCGGTCGTCCTCGAACTGATCTGGTTCCTGGCCGGGCGCACCAACGTCCGCTGGCTCCAGGAACGCGGCTGCTCCATCTGGGACGAATGGGCCGACGAGGCGGGCGAGCTGGGGCCCGTCTACGGCAAGCAGTGGCGCTCCTGGGCGGCGCCGGACGGGCGCTCCATCGATCAGATCGCCGCCGTGGTCGCGGGCATCCGCGCCAATCCCGACAGCCGGCGCCACATCGTCACGGCCTGGAACCCGGCCGAGGTGGAGGCCATGGCCCTGCCGCCCTGCCATTGCCTGTTCCAGTTCCACGTCGCGGGCGGTCGCCTGTCCTGCCAGCTCTACCAGCGCTCGGCCGACGTCTTCCTGGGCGTCCCCTTCAACATCGCCAGCTACGCCCTCCTCACCCACATGGTCGCCAAGGTGACCGGCCTCAAGGCGGGCGAGTTCGTCCACACCCTGGGTGACGCCCACCTCTATCTGAATCACCTGGATCAGGCCGCCCGCCAGCTCGCCCGCCGACCCCATGCTTTCCCGATCCTGCGGCTGACCGACAAGACCGACCTGTTCGCGTTCGCGCCGGAGGACATCGCTCTGGAGGGCTACCAGGCCCACTCGGCGATCAAGGCGCCGATCGCGGTCTGACGACGGCGGCCTTGCCCCCCATCCTAACCCTCGGACCCGTGGCGCGCGCCTCCAACGGCGTCATCGGGCGGGCCGGCGCCCTGCCCTGGCGCCTGCGCTCGGACATGATCCGCTTTCGCGACCTGACCCTCGGCAAGCCGGTGATCATGGGCCGCAGAACCTGGGACAGCCTGCCGCGAAAGCCCCTCCCCGGCCGGGCCAACCTCGTCCTTTCCCGCGACGGCTCCTTCCAGCCGCCCGGCGCCGTGGTGTGCGAGGATTTCTCGCAAGCGGTCCAGATCGCCCGCGAGCAGGCGACCGAGGACGGGGCGGCCGAGGTGTGCGTGATCGGCGGCGCCGCAGTATTCGCCGCCGCCCTGCCCCGCGCCCGTCGGCTCTACCTCACCGAAGTGGAGGTGAGCCCCGAAGGTGACGTGATCTTCCCGCCCTTCGACGAAGCCGACTGGACCGAGGTCGCCCGCGAGCCCCACCCCGCCGGCCCCGATGACGACCATCCCTTCGTCTTCCGGGTCCTGGAGCGGCGCTAGGGGCTCACGCCTCAGGCGAACTGAATGTGACCCGGCACGGCCAGAACCGTGACGCTCGACGCGCTCCATGCGTTCGGCTTCGTCGCCGTCTCGCCGTTGCTCGCCCCCATCGCGGCCATGGCGGCGATGAGTTGGTGCGGCGGTGTGATCGCGGGCATCGGCGCCGGCGCCTTGGGGTCCTTGACGTCCGTGCCGCCGTGGCCGTCGCTGGCGACGGTGAAGATCGAGGAGAGGTAGTTGCCCTTCAGATTGATCTTCGCGGTGTGAGTCCCGTCGGTGACGGTGAGCACGCCCGAGGTCGCCGTGCCGGCGTAGGTGGCCTTGGTCGAACCGCCAAAGGCGATGTCGACCAGATCGAGGGTCGCCCCTCCACTCTTGGAAAAGCCGGTGAGGGTTGCGGTGTAGGTCTGCGACTTGGCCAGTTCCAGAACCGCCGCGCCCGCGCTGAAGCTCACCGCCTGGTTGAAACTGGAGGCGAAGTCTGCCGTCCCGCCGGCGATGGTCACATGGCCCGTGCCGCTCACCGCGCCGGTCACCGTCAGGATCCCGCCGAGGACCGAGAGCGTGCCAGCGTTGGCGACAGCGGCCAGGGTGAGGCTCCCCGCGGCGGTCAGAGTGTCGCCCGCCGAGATGCTCGCCGTCCCCTTGTCGGTGAATGCCGCCCCCGCGCCCACCTCGATGGAGTTGAAGGCGGTGAAGGTGGTGGCCGCCATGCTGCCCGAGACCGTCACATAGCGGCCGCCCAGGGCGCTGAGCGTGCCGACGCCCGAGGCCAGATTCAGTGTTCCGCCGCCGCCCAGCACGTCGCCCACGAAAGTCGAGCCGGCCTCGACGTTCAGCACGTCCGTCGATGAGTTGAAAGAGACCGCTTCCTCACCCGCGCCTTCGATGGATCCGAAGTTGGTCACGGTCGCCGCCTGACCCGCGGCCACATACACGCCAATATAGCCCTCTATCAGCGCGCCGGCATGGCCGGCGGCCCCGTTGACGATGGACGCCCCTGCCCCGAGCTTGACGCCCAGGTCATCATCGCCTACCCCGGAGATGACACCGAAGTTGGCCCCCGAGCCGCCGTTCAGATACAGTCCGGCGTAGCCTTGGATCAGGGCGCTAGGGTTATTGCGCGAGCCGTTGCGCAGATAGCCGCCGGCGGCAAGGTCAACGCCAAACGCGTTCTCGGTGGCCACGATGGTCCCGGCGTTGAAAATCGTACCGGCCCCTCCCTTGATGAACACGCCGCTGGCGCCTTCGATCGATGCGGTGCGATCCGTCGGGCCGCCGTTTGCCACAAAGCCGCCGGCGGTCATGTCGATCCCGGACTCGGACGTGGAAGCGCCAAGGCCGTTGATCGCCCCGTAGTTGAACACCTCTCCGTAGCCGTTCATCAGGACGCCAGTGTAGCCGGCGACGCTCGCCCCCCGATCGGCGGCCGTGCCGTTGTTCACCCTTCCGCCGCTGTTCAACTGAACGCCGGTGTCGCCGTGCGTGGCGCCCGAGCCGGAGAGGGCCCCGAAGTTGGTGACCGTGCCGCTGAACACCAGCCCGACCCCCTGCTGGACGCCCCTGATGTAGGCCCCGGTGTCAGTCACCGAGCCATTGGTCACATTGCCGCCACTGTAAAGCACCACGCCCTGCTGGACCGAACCCACGATGCCGCCGAAATTGGCGACGCCGCCGACGGCCCCGCTGATATCCACCCCCACGCCGCCCTGGATGGTCGCTCTGAAATCGCCCGCGCCGCCGTTGGTGACCGCGCCCCCCGCGCTCAGCCTGACGGCGGCCTTCGCGCCTGGATCCTGACCCAGGATGACTCCGAAGTTGACGACCGTCCCGAGGGCCCCTGAAATATCGATCCCTTGGTCGCCCTCAACGAAGGCGGACGGATCGCCGTTCGTGCCGTTGGTCAAGGAGCCGCCGTCTGTCAGATCGATCCCGTCGCCCTGGCCATGGATGCCACTGACCCCCTCGATCGCGCCGAAATTGGTCACCGCGCCCACGCCACCGGCCACGACCACTCCACTTGTGCCTCGAATGAACGCGTTGGTGTAGCTGAACGAGCCGTTGATCAGGCTTCCGCCCGCGCCGAAAAGGACGCCCGCGCTGAAACGGGGCGCATTGACGCGCCCATCGTTGGTGATCGTCGAATGGTATTTTGCGTAGACAATCCCCCCAAATCCCCCGTTTCCCGTAATGTAAAGGTTCGTGTTATTAGCGACATCATAATATCCAGAGGAATAAGTATAGATGAATTTGTCGGTCGTCATTTGGAAACCCTGCCGGTCGCGAGCCTCTGTATCGGCTCCAGCGGAAGGTCCGATTTCGCCGCGCCGAAGTCCTCAAAATCATTCTCAAAATTTATCAAAGCCGCTAAGAAAGGCGGATGGACCGAGCCATCCGGGCAAACGGTGCGTACGTGTTCGGGCCGTTTCGCCTGGACGCCGCGCGACGGGAGTTGACCTGCGAGGGCGCGCCGGTCGCCCTCACGCCAACGCTTTTCGACACCCTGCTCTATCTGGTGAAAAATCCGAACCGGGTGGTGACCAAGGATGAGTTGCTGGCCGGGATCTGGCCAGGCAGGCTGGTCGAGGAGTCCAACCTCACCCAGACCATCTTCACGCTGCGGCGGGCCCTGAAGGAGGCCGGCGCGGCCGATCGGCTGATCGTCACGGCGCCCGGACGAGGCTACCGCTTCACCGCCTCGCCGACCCCGGTGGACGGGGCGTCGAGGCCCGTCGGCTCGGCGACGCCTGGTGAGGTTGTCATCTGGCCGTTCGCGCCCAAACTGGCGCGGGAAACTTCCCCTGATTTTCCGGCCTCATGGCGCCGACGGCCTATCCTGAGCGCGGCGGCGCTGGGCGCCCTGGTGCTGGCGATGGTGGGGCTGGCGGCCGTGTTCGGGACGTGGCGCGCCGCGGCGCCCGCCCGCGCCAGTGGCTCGGTCGTCCTGGCGAGGTTTCGGAACCTCACCGGGGACCCCGTCTTCGACGGCAGTCTCGACAAGGTGGTGGAAGCCGATCTCGACCAGTCGCCTTACCTGCATGTCCTGCCGCAAAGGCGCGTGGAGGACACCCTGGCCTTGATGACCCGGTCAAGAGACGAGGCCTTGACGGCGCCGCTCGCCCAGGAGGTCTGCGCGCGCAACAACGCCGCCTTTGTCGCCAGCGGGACCGTCGCCGCGTTCGGCGCGAGATACCTCGTTACGCTGACGGCGACGGACTGTTCGGGGGCCAGCGTTCTGACGGCGGCCAAGGCCACCGTGCTCGGGCGGGAAGCGGTCGTGCCGGCCCTCGACGGTCTGATCGGCGTGGTGAGACGCAAGCTGGGCGAATCCGCCCGATCGTTGCGCCAATTCGACGTGCCGCTCCTCAGCGAGCGAACCGCGTCCCTGACCGCCCTCAAGGCCTATTCGGAAGGCGACTGGCTCTACAATCATGGCCGGCCTGTGGAAGCGATCCCTCTCTACCAGCGGGCGGTCGAAATCGATCCCAACTTCGCGGCGGCCTATGCGGCGCTTTCCACGGTGTACGCTGGTTTCTACGATTCCAAACTCGATATCGCCAATATCAGCCGCGCCTACGCCCTGCGCAACACCGTGGGCGAGCGGCAGAGACTGTTGATCGCGGCCCGCTATCATCAGAGCGTCACCAAGGATCTCAACGCCGCGATCCGCGATCTGCGGACGTGGAGCGATATCTATCCAAGGGATGCGGTGGCCTGGGTCAACCTCGCCGACGCCGAGGATTATCTGGGTCGCTACGATCAGGAGATCGCCGACGCACGGCGGGCGCTGGCGCTCGATCCCAGCCTCGAAACCGCCTACGCGGCGCTCGCCAGAGCCTATCTGGGCGCGGGCCGCATCGGCGAGGCCAGAGGGATCGCCGCGCGGGCGGCCGGGAAGGGTTTGGCGGGCGACGATGTCCATGAGACCCTTCTGCTGGTGGCCTTTGCGGGAGGCGACGGGCGCGGGGTCGATGAGCAAATCGCCTGGGCGAGGGGCCGGTCGGCGGAGCGTACGACCCTGGTCCGTGAGGACGAGATCGCCCTGGGGCAGGGAAAAGTGAGAGAGGCGGACGGCGTTTTCGCCCGGCTGGTCGGATTGGGGCGGGAGCAGGGGCTGCCCGACGATTCGCGCGCCAGCCACGCTCGTCAACTGGCGGCCCTGGGTCTCACCGACCGGGCGCGGGCGCTTCTGGTCGAACTGGGCGACGACAGCAATCCCGACTATCTCATCACCGTGGCGGAAATCGGCGATGTCGGCCGGGCGCGGGCCATGCTGACGCGGCATCTTCGCGAGGGTCCAGACGACACCCTGCTGAACGCGGTCTATGCGCCGCAGGCGCGCGCCGCCCTCGCCATGCGACGCGGCGAGCCCGGCCAAGCCATCGCGGCCCTGCAACCGGCGGCGCCTTACGAATCGTGCGACTTCGACGTGCCCTACATGCTGGCCTCCGCCTTCCTCACCCTGGGCGATGGCGGCCGCGCCGCCGCCGAGTTCCAGAAAATCCTCGACCACCGGGGCTGGGACGCCACCTCTCCGCTCTATCCCTTGGCGCGCCTTGGCCTGGCGCGGGCCTATCGGCTAGAGGGGAACCTGCCCGCCAGCCGGCGCGCCTACCAGACCTTCCTCACCACCTGGAAAGATGCCGATCCCGATCTGCCGATCCTGCGGGCGGCAAAGGCGGAGTATGCGGCGTTATGAGCGCGGCGCCGGAGAATCGGAACGACCCGTATGATCGCGCGCTAAACGTCCGTTGGAGAACGCCATGGACATCGAACCGGTCGCCGAAGGACTGAAATTCCCCGAGGGCCCCATCGCCATGGCCGACGGCTCGGTGATTCTGACCGAGATCGAGGGCGGCGTGCTGACCCGGGTCATGGCGGACGGTTCGAAGGACATCGTCGCTCACTGCGGCGGCGGTCCCAATGGCGCGGCGATCGGTCCCGACGGCGCGATCTGGGTCACCAACAACGGCGGCTCGTTCGTGTGGATGAAGCAGAACGGTCTGACGATCCCCGGCGGCACGCCGCCCGATCATGTCGGCGGCTCGATCCAGCGGGTCGAAATCGCCACCGGCAAGGTCGATACGATCTACGAGGCCTGCGACGGGCGCCGGCTGATCGGCCCCAACGACCTGGTGTTCGACCGGCAAGGCGGCTTCTGGTTCACCGATCACGGCTGCTCCACCCTCGAGGGCCGCAAGTTCGGGGCGCTCTACTACGCCCGCTGCGACGGATCCCACATCGTGCGCGCCCGCGACCACCTGATCTCGCCCAATGGCGTCGGCCTCTCGCCGGACGAAACGACGGTCTATGTGGCCGACACCCTGCTCGGCCGCCTGTGGGCCTTCGACCTCACCGGGCCGGGCGACATGCCGACCTATGACATCCTCTCGCCCGGCCGGGTGATCCGCAATCTGCCGGGCTACCAGCTTCTCGACAGTTTGGCGGTGGAGGCCGGCGGCAAGGTGTGCGTCGCCACCATCATCAACGGCGGCGTGACCGCCTTCGATCCGGACGGGACCACCGAACACTTCGCCTTCCCCGACCTTGTAACCACCAACGTCTGCTTTGGCGGCGCCGACATGCGCGACGCCTGGATCACCTGTTCCTCCACCGGCAAACTCTACCGCTGCCGCTGGCCGAGGCCGGGGTTGAAGCTTAACTTCAATGCTTAGCCGGATTCCTGACAGTATCGTTCATATAGGGTTCAGCTTGTCCGTGAGAGGCTTTGATGTCAGGACTCAATCCATCCCACGAAAGACATCGAGATTCCCATGCGCAAGAGATTGAAGGCGGCGACGGCGGCGGTGACCTTGGCGGCGGCGGCGTTCGCCGTCTCTCCGGCCCTCGCTCAACATATGGGCGGCGGCGGTCGAGCGGCGGGCGGCGGTGGTCACGCGATGGCCGGGGCCGGTGGCTTCCACGGCTCGGCCGGCGCCCGGACCGGCGGCCAAAGCCGAGCGGCCGACGGCTGGGGCGATCACGGCGGCGGCTGGCGCGGCGGTGGCTGGCGCGGCGGTGGCTGGCGCGGCGGCGGCTGGGGTGGTTGGCGCGGCGGTTGGCGCGGCTGGGGCTGCTGCGGTTGGGGCGGCTGGGGTTGGGGCGGTTATCCCTGGTTCTGGGGCGGGCTGGGCTTCGCCACCGGCGTGGCCCTGACGGCGCCCTATTACGACAGCTACGACAGCTACGACTATGGTTCCGACGGCGCGCCGTCGGGGGCGGGCGGGCCGCCTCCGCCGCAGGCCGGCGACTACAACTGCAGCGCCTGGCGCTGGGACCCCGCCCAGAACAAATACGTCAAGGTCCGCTCGGCCTGCAACTAGAGGGACCGCCAGGCGGCCTTGAATCCACGAGGCCGCCTGGCGCATGATCGAACGACCGCGCCTTGAGGCTCGCTGGAGTTTCTGGATCGATCGCGGTGGAACCTTCACCGACGTGATCGCCCATCGCGCCGACGGCGAAGAGCGTACCCTCAAGCTGCTCTCGAAGTCGCCGGCCTACGCGGATGCGGCGGTCGAGGCCATGCGCCGGCTGCTGGAAGTGGATCCGGACGCGCCCTTTCCCGCCCAGCAGGTGGACTCGATCCGCCTTGGCACGACCGTGGCCACCAATATCCTTCTTGAGCGCACCGGCGCGAAGACCCTCTTCGTCACCAGCGCCGGTTTCGCCGACGCCCTGATCATTGGCGACCAGACCCGCCCGCGCCTCTTCGCCCTCGACATCGTCCGGCCCGCGCCCCTGTATGCCGGCGTCATCGAGGCGGACGAACGCCTGGGCGCGGACGGCGCCGTGGTTCGCGGCCTGGACGAGTCCGCTCTGACGCGCGGCCTGGACGCCGCGGCGGCGGCCGGCTTCGAGAGTGTCGCCATCGCCTTTCCGCACAGCGACCTCAATCCCGATCACGAGCGACGCGCCGAGGCGCTCGCCTTGGCGGCGGGACTGGCCTTCGTCGCCGCGAGTTCGGAGGTCTCGCCGCTGCCTCGCTTCATTCCCCGCGCCGAAACCACCGTGGCGGACGCCTATCTGACCCCGGGCCTGCGCGCCCATGTCCAAGCGTTGGAGCGGGCGGTGGCTGGGGCCGAACTCTATTTCATGACCTCGGGCGGCGGCCTGGTGCGCGCCAGCGCCTTTCGCGGTCGCGACGCGGTGATGTCGGGGCCGGCCGGCGGTGTCGTGGGGGTGGCGCGAACGGCCGAGATGGCGCGGGTGGGGGCGGTGCTGGGCTTCGATATGGGGGGGACGTCCACGGATGTCTGCCGCTTCGCCGGCGTTCTGGAGCGGCGCGACGCCGCAAGCGTGGCCGGCGTCAAGCTTCGCGCCCCGATGTTGGACGTGGAGACGGTGGCGGCCGGGGGAGGTTCGATCCTCGCCTTCGACGGCCTGCGCGCCAGGGTAGGCCCCGCCAGCGCCGGCGCCGATCCCGGTCCCGCCGCTTATGGCCGTGGCGGCCCGGCCACCGTGACCGACGCCAACCTGGTGCTGGGCCGCCTCGACCCCGCGTTCTTCCCACCCGTCTTCGGTCCCGCCGGCGATGCGCCCCTCGACCTGGCGGCTGCCCGCGCCCGGCTGGGCGTTCTCGCCGACGCCATGGGCCTCACCGATGCGAAGACGGCGGCCGAAGGCTTCCTAGCGGTCGCCGTGGAACAGACCGCCGCCGCCATCCGCCGTGTTTCCACCGAGCGGGGGTTCGATCCGCGCGCGCATGCCCTCGTCGCCTTCGGCGGCGCGGCCGGCCAGGTCGCCTGTCAGGTCGCCGAGGCCCTGGGGATAGACGACATCCTCTGCCCCCGCCGCGCCAGCCTGCTTTCGGCCTGGGGGATCGGCCAAGCCCGAATGCGCGCCGCCCGCCAGGCCGGATTGGAGCGGGCCCTGGACCGCGCCGGCCTCGCGTCGGCCGACGATCTGGCGAATATCCTGGAAGCGCGGGCGCGGGCCGATCTTGGAGAACAGGGCGCGGCGCCTGGCCAGGTCACCCGCGTCTTGCGCGTGCGCTATGAGGAGTCCGACGCGGCCCTGGCGGTGAAACCGGGATCCCTCTCCGAAGTCGCGGCCGCCTTCGAAGCGGCCCATCGGCGGCTGTTCGGCTTTGTCGAACCGGGCCGAGCGATCATCATCGCCAGTGTCGAGGTCGAGGCGCTGGAGAACGGCGAGACGCCCGAGCCGAAGGCGCCTCACATCGCGGCATCGCGCGCCGCGACAACGCCGGCCATCGACAAGCTCTTCGTCCACGCCGACGCTCTGATTGGACCGGTCGATGGCCCTTGCCTCATCGTGCGCGACGACACCCAGATCTGGCTCGCCGCCGGCTGGCGCGCCGCGCCTGGGGGCGACGGCCTCGTTCGCCTCGGCCGCGCCGCCAGCCCGACCGCCCGCTCGGCGGCCGCCGAGGCCCCCGATCCGATCACCTTGGAACTGTTCAATCGCCGGTTCATGGGCGTCGCCGAGGCCATGGGCGCGGCCCTCGAGCGCACGGCCCGGTCGGTGAACATCAAGGAACGGTTGGATTTCTCCTGCGCCCTGTTCGACGTCCACGGAAATCTGGTCGCCAACGCGCCGCACATGCCGGTGCACCTCGGCTCCATGGGGGCCAGCGTGCGCGCGGTGAGCGCCAGACACCCCCGCCTCGAGCGGGGCGACGCCTTCGCGCTCAACAATCCCTACGCCGGCGGCACCCATCTGCCCGACATCACCCTGGTCATGCCCGTGTTCGCTCCGGACGACGATGCGGCGCCCGCCTTCTTCGTCGCGGCGCGAGGCCATCATGCCGATGTCGGGGGAATCCAACCGGGCTCCATGCCGCCCTTTTCGCGAGACATCGGCGAAGAAGGGGTTCTGCTGGACGCCTTGCCGGTCTTGCGAGGCGGACGGTTTCTCGAGGAAGACGTCCTGGCCGCCCTGACCGCCGGTCCGTGGCCGGCGCGCGCGCCAGCCCGCAACATCGGCGACCTCAAGGCGCAGATCGCAGCCTGCCAGGCTGGCGCCGCGGCGGTGCTGGCCATGATCGACGCTTACGGCGCCGAGCCGGTGGCGCGCTATATGGGCGCCGTCCAGGCCAACGCCGAAGCCTGCGTTCGCCGCGCCGTGGGCCGCCTCGCCAATGGCGGAGCGCGCGTTCCCATGGACGGCGGCGGCGAGGTCGTGGTCGAAATTACCGTGGACGCGGCGAAGGGCGAAGCGGTTCTCGACTTGCGTGGCTCCAGCGATCAGCTCGCGTCCAACTTCAACGCCCCGGCCTCGATCGTCGACGCCGCCGCCCTCTACGTCTTTCGCACCCTGGTCGATGACGACATTCCCCTGAACGCCGGCTGTCTGACACCGCTCGAAATCCTCACCCGGCCGGGCTCCATGCTCGACCCCCGCCCTCCCGCCGCCGTGGTGGCCGGCAACGTCGAGACCAGCCAGCATGTGGTCGATGCCCTCTACGCCGCCCTCGGCGTCATGGCCAATTCTCAGGGGACGATGAACAATTTCACCTTCGGCGATGACGAGCGACAGTACTATGAGACGATCTGCGGCGGCGCCGGGGCCACCGCGCGCGCGCCGGGGGCCAGCGCCGTTCACAGTCACATGACCAACTCGCGCCTCACCGATCCGGAGATTCTGGAGCGCCGCCTGCCGGTGCGGGTGGAGGCTTTCGGCGTGCGGAGGCGATCTGGCGGCGACGGCGGCCGGGTCGGCGGCGACGGCGCGCTGCGCCGCATCCGGTTCCTCGCCCCCATGGACGTGGCTCTTCTTTCCACCCGGCGGGACCACGCGCCACAGGGTATCGCCGGCGGCGCCCCAGGACGGCCGGGAACACAACGCTTGCTCCGCGCCGACGGAACGGTAAAGGAACTGCCGGGCTGCTTTTCGCTTAAGGTCCAGAGCGGCGACGCCATCGAGATCGAAACCCCGGGGGGCGGGGGGTTCGGCCTTCCCGGCGCCGCTTCGGACCCAGAAACAACAAGGAACCCGCCATGACGGCGACCGCCCTTTCTCTCGCCCTCGCGCTCATGGCGGCCCAGGCGCCGCCTCCCCAGGCGGGCGGCGGCGAGCCCCTGCCGCCCGGCGCGCCCACCGACCCCTACCAGCTTACCGCCTGGTGCTACGGGGCGATGAGCGAATATCTCGATGTCTACGAGCGGGTGATCCCTGACCTCAGGGCCATCGACAAGGAGTTCGGCACCTCGGTTCAGAACGAAAAGACGCCTTATTCGGCCGACATGGCGGCGGCGCATGTGGAGCTAAAGGTCCTAGCCGGCGCGGTGGAAGCGGCCGAAAAGGCGAGCCCCAACCCGATCGCCTCCCAGGGCGCCATCGCCATCAAGCTCGGCCGCTCCATCTGGGCCCCGGCGGAGCTGAAGACACGCCGCGAACTGGCCCGAGCCTGGCTGTCCTGGGCCATGCCCGACGCCTGCGACTCCACCGCCCGCACGCTGGCGAGCAACTCGGCCCTGCTCGGCAAAGCCCTCGATTACAACAATTCGTCCGAACCCGCGTCTCCGCCGGCCCCCGCCACCGACTCGGCGCCCGCTCCGGACGCGACACCACCGCCCGCAACGCCGACGCCGGCAAACCCCGCGCCCACAAATCCGGCGCCCATAGGCCCGACGCCCCAAGCCGCCCCGCCCGCGGGCGACATGCCGGACCCGAACGGGCCGCTGCCCGATTCGTCCACACCGCATCCAGAGCGTTAGGACTCGAGCTCGGGCCGCAAATCAATCGTCGGGATACTCGGACGCGTCCCCTGCGAGCGGATCGAGGAGGCGGTGGGCGTGGATAATGAAATAGCGCATGTGGGCGTTGTCCACGGTGGCCTGGGCGCGGCCCCGCCACGCGGCGTAGGCCTCCTGGTAACTCGCATAGGCGCCAACGAAGTCGATCTTGGCGAGGTCGCGAAACCGCACGTCGGTGACGTCCTCGAGTTCGCCGCCGATGACCAGATGCAGAAGTTGGCGATGCGGCATGGGGCGCCTCACTTTCCGGCGATGGCCAAGGCGTCCACAAGGATGGACGGGGCGTTGGCCGAGCCGCGGATCTCCAGATCAGCGCCCGGGATCAGGCGCGCATAGATGTCGATGAGGTTCCCCGCCACGGTGATCTCGGTGACCGGATAGGCGATCTCGCCGCTCTCGAACCAGTGACCGGAGCAGCCCACCGACCAGTCGCCGGTGTTGGCGTTCATGGACGGGCCGAACATGGAGGTGACCAGAACGCCGGACCCCGCGTCGCGCATGAGCGCGGCCTGGTCGCGGTCTCCTGGCCGCAGGGTCAGGTTGGAGGGCCCCACGCCGGGCGGTCCGGCCAGGCCGCGCGAGGCGTGGCCGGTCGTCTCGAGCCCCAGTTGGCGGGCCGAACTGGCGTTGAGCAGCCAGGTGGTCAGGACGCCATCGTCGATGATATCCATCGGCCGGTTGGCCACCCCTTCGTCGTCGAAGGGCGATGAGCCGAGGCCGCGCGCGCGGTGGGGATCGTCGGTCAGGGCGACCCCCTTGGCGAACAGGGACGCGCCTAGGCGATCCTTCAGGAACGACACGCCCCTGGCCACCGATGGCCCGGAAATCGCCCCGATCAGCGGTCCCAGCAGCGAGGCGGCGAGGCGGTTTTCGAAGATCACCGGCGCGGTGGTCGAGGCGATCTTGCGCGGCTTCAGAGCGGCCACGGCGCGGCGGCCGGCTTCCGCGCCGATGGCCGCCGGACCCGGCAGATCCTCGGCCCAGCGCGCCGCGCGGCCTTCGCCGCCCTGCTCCATGCCGGCGCCTTCGCCGGCGACGGCCTGGACGGAAAGCGAGAAGCCCGTGGCGCGATGCCGGCCGGCAAACCCGCTGCTGGTGGCCAGCCGCCAGGACGACGACGACCAGCCGGCCGATCCGCCCTCGGAGTTGGTCACCCCGGCCACCGCGCGCGCCGCGTCCTCGGCGGCGCGGCCCCGGCTCTCGAGGTCTTCGGCCGACCACTGGGTGGGATCGTAAAGGTCCAGATCTGCATGATCGCCGCGGGCCAGACGCTCGGCCGGCGCCAGGCCGGCGAATGGATCCTCCGCCGCCAGCCTTGCCATGGCGACCACCCGCTCGATCAGTTTGGCGCGCCCCTCGCCGGACATGTCCGAGCCCGAGACGCTCGCCTGCCGTCGGCCGACGAAGGCGCGCACGCCCAGGTCGCGGGATTCCTCACGCTCCACCTCTTCGAGGGCGCCCAGCCGCACGGTGACCGAGAGGGAGGCCCGCTGCGCGAACACCGCCTCGGCGGCGTCGGCGCCAGCGGCCAGCGTCGCGGCGACCACATCGTTGAGCCCGTTTTCATCCATGCCGGCGGTATGGCCGCTGGGGCGGCGCGCCGCAAGGACCCGCCTTTCCCCTTGGCGCCGCGAGTTTCGTGTCGAGCTTGATTCAGGCGTTTCGAGGAAACGTCATCAAGGTCTAGGCGATGATGTCGGGGGTCAGGCGGTTATCGAGCTTGGCGATCTGGTCGCGCAGGACGAGCTTCTTCTTTTTGAGCCGGGCGATCTGAAGCTGGTCGGGTTGGGCGCCCGATTCGAGGGCGGCGACGGCGGCGTCCAGATCCTGGTGCGCCTGACGAAGCTGGGCGAGGCCCAGACGGATCGCCTGTTTGGTCTCGCTGTCTATCTCATCATCCTGCATGGGCCATGTATCCGCGGGGTGGGCCGGCGGTTCAAGATGTAGCAGACCGGTCGGGCTCGGCAAGCCGCCCCTTGACCGAGGCGCACGCAATCAGGCGGCGCAGGCCTTCCGGCGAGGCCGGCGCGCCCCATTCGTCCACCAGGGCGCGCAACGCGGCCGGCGCAGCGGCTTCGCCGCCGGCGCCAACTGGGGTCATGGCGCCCAGAGCGTCCAGCATGATCCGCTCGGCCGCCCGTTCGGCGGTCGCGACCCTCTCGCGCAGGGCGGCGCTCGCGGCGTCCGGGATCGGCGGAAAGGGCGCCGCGAGCGCCCGCCTGACCGCGCGCAGAGGGGACACGGCCGCGCCGTCCCAGGCCCGCGCCAAGGCGACCGCGCGCTTCAGCGCCTGGCCATCGACCGCGCGGCCCTCGCCGATCGCCCACAGCCGCCACAGGAGCAGGGGGACGCACTGGCCGTCGGCATCCTGAAGCTCCAGGCAGATACCCTCGATCTCCGGCTGGGCGTAGAGGGCGAGCGCATGGTCCCACGCGGTCACGGCGCCTCGTCCCGTTCGTCCGGGCCCGCCGGCGCGCCCGCCCACCGTCGCACCGGGCCCCAGGAAAGGCCGAAGAGGTCGAGGGCGCGGCCGACGCTCTGATCGACCATTTCGGCGATGGAGGCCGGCCTGGCGTAGAAGGCGGGGACCGGAGGGACGATCGCCGCCCCCATCTCGGCAAGGGCGGCCAGGGTGCGCAGGTGGCCAAGATGCAGCGGGGTCTCGCGCACCATGAGCACCAGGGGCCGGCGCTCTTTCAGGGTCACGTCGGCGGCGCGGGTAAGGAGGGATGAGGTGACGCCGGTGGCGATCTCGCTGAAGGTGCGCACCGAGCAGGGCGCGATTATCATCCCCAGGGTGGGAAAGGATCCCGACGCCACGGCCGCGCCCACGTCGCCGACGCGCCAGGTCACGCAAGCCTTGGCGGCCAGATCGGCCGGCGTCAGGTCGGTCTCCGCCTTCAGGGTCAGGGCGGCGGCGCGGCTGACGATGAGGTGGCTTTCGATCCCCATCTCGCGGCAGGCGTCCAGGACGCGCACCCCATAGACCGCCCCCGATGCGCCCGAGACGCCCACCACCAGTCGCCGTGTCGCGTTTCCAGCCATTGAGGGGGCCCGATTTCAGCCGGCGCCCGCACCGAGGGCGCCGTACGCAAGCATATGTGAACTGACAGGCGGCCGTCAGGGGTGTTCACTCATTTCCATTCAGTCACTTGAGGAGCCCCATGCCATGGCCATCGAAGCCCGCATCCGCGAACTGGGCGTGCGTCACCAGACGCTCGAACGCGCGATCGAGGACGAGATAAGCCGGCCGGCCGCCGACGCTGTGCGCCTTACCGAACTGAAACGACAGAAACTGCGCCTCAAGGAAGAGATGGAGAGCCTCAAGACGCGGGTGCATTGAATGCCGCGCGGCAGGCGCGTCAGTTCGTCTCGCCCGCCGCCTCCGTCGCCTCGCCTTCGCCCACCGGCCGCAGCGCCTCGCCCTGGGGTTCGGCGGCGGCGCGGCGGGCGTCGTCGCGCAGCTTCTTCTCGGCCGCCTTCTTGACCAGGGCGTCCAGTTCGAGCTGGCCGATCAGGCCCAGGGAGACGGGATCCACCGGCTTGACGTTGGTGGCGTTCCAGTGGGTGCGGTTGCGCACCTGATCGATGGTCGACTTGGTGGTGCCCAGGGTCTTGGCGATCTGGGCGTCGGTGATCTCGGGGTGGTTGCGCACGAACCAGGCGATGGCGTCGGGGCGATCCTGACGGCGCGAGACGGGGGTGTAGCGGGGGGCCTTCTTGGGCGTCTTCAAGAGTTCGGCGTGGCGGCTCTTCTGGGCCGTCATGCGATATTTCGGATCGGCCTGGGCGGCGGCCAATTCCTCGCGGCTGAGCTGGCCATTGGAAATCGGATCTGCCCCGCGGATATCGCGCGCCACCTCGCCGTCGGCGATGCCCTTCACCTCGAGGGGATGAAGGCCGCAGAAATCGGCGATCTGCTCGAAGGTCATCGAGGAGTTGTCCACCAGCCAGACAGCGGTCGCCTTGGGCATCAGAACGTCGGTCAAGGTGGCCTCCTAGAAACAGCGGCGCCCGGCCTTGCGGCCGGGCGGGGTTGGAGAGGGATATAGGGCCTCGGCGCGGGAAATGAAACGGGCGCCGGGCGGCGATCAAGCGTCGAGCGCGCTAAAGCCGCAGCCGACCTTCCAGCACGGTGACCGCGGCGCCGCGCAGCAGGACGCGGTCGCCGCGATACTCGCACTCCAGGTCGCCGCCGCGGCCGGGATAGGCCTGATGGAAGCGCAGGGTCGGGCGGCCGAGCTTTTCGGCAAAGAGCGGCGAGAGGATGCAGTGCAGGGAGCCGGTGGCGGGATCCTCGGCGACGCCCGAGCCCGGCGCGAAGAAGCGGCTCACCACGTCATAGGGCGCGCCCGGATCGGCGGCGGCGGTCACCGCGACGTTGCCGCGCCCTTGCGTGGCGGCGCCGGAGATGGGCTTCAGGGCGGCGATATCCGGGGTCAGGTCGCGCACGGCCGCCTCGTCGTCCAGCACGGCGACGAGATATTGCGCCGCCCACACCTCGCGCGGCCGGACGCCGAGCGCCTCGGCCAGACCCGCCGGCGGCTCGACCCGCCTGGGCGGGCTGGCCGGGAAATCCATCTGGTAGCGCCCTTGCGCGCGCTCGACGATCAGAGGTCCCGACTGGGTGTCGAAGGTGACGCGGTCGCCGGGAAGGCCCAGGTCGGCCAGCAGCATGTGGCCGGCGGCCAGGGTGGCGTGACCGCAGAGCGGGACTTCGAGGGCCGGGGTGAACCAGCGCAGGCCGAAGCAGGCCAGATCGCCGGTTTTCAGGAGGAAGGCCGTCTCGGCCTGATTGTTCTCCGCCGCCAGGGCCTGCATCCAGATCTGGTCCGGCCAGCGGTCGAACGGCTCGACCACGCAGGCGGGATTACCCTTGAACGGCGCGGCCGCGAAGGCGTCGATGGTCCACTGGCGCATGGCGGCGTTCCTGTCGCGAGACGAATGTCAGAGGCCCTCCGCCACCACCTCCGGCCACCGCCGCCTCGCGTTGTCAACGGTGCGGGCGAGGCCGGCGGTGGGGCGCAGGGGATTGGGGCGGATACGCAGGGCGAAGAGATCCTCGAGGCCGAACGGCGCGACGATGGTGAGCCGGTCGTCCGCCTCCAGCCGGACGCCGACTGCGAAAGTGGGTGAGGCGAAGCGGGTGAGAGCCTCGGCGCTGCTGGCGAGCGGCGCATAGGCTTCGCCGAACTTGGCCTCGAACCACAAATGGACGCGGGCCTGGTTGCGAGCCTCGACCAGATCGCGCAGGGTCGGATCGAAGGCGGCGGCGACACGGCGGATGACGCGGTCCTCGGCCTCCCACGAGAGATCGGCCGGGTCGAAATAGGCGAGGTCGTAGTCGTTGACGCCCCAATCCGGCGGGCGGCCGGTGAGGTGGTTCCACACCGGCTGATAGACGGCGCCCGAAAACACCAGCCAATCGGGAAGGTCGAGGGCCCGGGCGACGGCGAGGACGCGCATCAGGCCAGGCGTCCGCCCAAGGATGTCGCGCATGCGCCCTTCGAGATCGCTCACCGGTCCCTCAGGGGCCAGGCGTGGTCAAGGGGACCGTGGCCGGCCCCGAAACCGGGCGCACGGCGGATCGCCTCAGCGGTGTAGCCCCAGGCGCGACCGACGGCGACCTCCAGGGCGAGGCCTTGGGCCAGGCCCGTGGCGCAGGCGGAGGCCAGGGTGCAGCCGGTGCCGTGGGTGTGGCGTCCGGCGATGCGCGGGCCTTCGAAGCTGGTTTCGCCAGAGGCGCTCATCAGCAGATCGACAACCGATTCACCGGCCACGTGGCCGCCCTTCATCATGACGGCGCGGGCGCCCATCTTCAGCAGCGCCTCGCCGGCGCGGCGCAGATCGTCGGTCGAATCGACGGCGAGGCCGGTCAGGGCGGCCGCTTCCGGCGCGTTGGGGGTGAGCAGGGCGGCGCGAGGAACGAGCAGGCTCCGAAGGGCGTCCAGGGCCTTGTCGGCGAGCAGGGGCCGGCCACCCTTGGCCATCGTCACCGGGTCGATGACGGCGGGAACGCCCAGCGCGGTGTCGAGCAGGCGGGCGACGGTCTCGACCGCCTCGACGGTCCCCAGCATGCCGATCTTGATGGCGTCGGCGCCGATATCGTCCAGCACGGCGCGCGCCTGGGCCTCGACGAGGGTGGCGGGGATGGGGAAGATGTCGTGAACGCCCAGGGTGTTCTGGACGGTGATCGCGGTGATCGCGCAGGCCGCGTAGCCGCCCAGGGCGGTGACAGTCTTGATGTCGGCCTGAACGCCGGCCCCGCCGCCGCTGTCGGAGCCGGCGACGATCAGGACCCGGCCCAGAGGCTCACCCATGGCGGAACTCAGCCATCGATGGCGGCCTGCAGGGCCAGGGCCTGGACGGTCTCGCGCACGTCGTGAACCCGCAGCATGGCAACGCCGGCTCGCGCGCCGGCCAGGGCGACGGCGAGGGAGGCGCCCAGCCGATCTCCAGGGTCCTTCGCGGCCCCATCGAGGGCGAGGATGAAGCCCTTGCGGCTCGCGCCCAGCGCCACCGGGTAGCCCAGGGCGACGATCCGATCGAGGTTTCGCAGCAGCGCGAGATTGTGGGCGGCGGTTTTGCCAAATCCGATGCCGGGATCGAGCCAGATTCTGTCTCGCGCCATTCCCGCCACCTCGGCGGCGGCGGCGCGGGCGGCGAGGAAGGCGGCGACCTCGGCGACCACATCGCCGTAGCGCGGATCGGCCTGCATGGTCGCCGGCTCGCCTTGCATGTGCATCAACACCACCGAGCAGCCGAGTTCCGCCGCGACCGCGAGGCTGTCAGACGAGAAGCGCAGTGCTGTGACATCGTTCCACATCCCCGCGCCGGCCGCGACGGCGGCGCGGGCGACGGAGCGTTTCATGGTGTCGATGGACAGCGGAATGGGGCTTTCGGCGCGGATCGCTTCGATGGCCGGGATGACGCGGGCCAATTCCTCGGCCTCCGAGACCGACGCCGCGCCAGGGCGAGTGGACTCCCCGCCGATGTCGAGAATGTCCGCCCCCTCGGCGATCAGGCGCCGGGCGTGGACGATCGCCGCATCGCAGGCAGCGAACCGTCCGCCATCGGAGAAGCTGTCGGGGGTGACGTTGACGATGCCCATTACGACGGGGGGCCCTTCTCCCCTTGCGGGAGAAGGTGGCCCGCAGGGCCGGATGAGGGGTATTCCACGATCTTGGCCGGCGCGACCCCTCATCCGTCGCTTCGCGACACCTTCTCCCGCAAGGGGAGAAGGGAATCGAGAGTGGAATGTCCCCCTCTCACGCCAGTCCGGGGTCCGGCCGGGGGGCAAGGGGGACGGAGACGCGGGGGCCGGCGGGCTGGCGCTGTTCGGGCTCGTCCCGATTCGGGCGCACGCCTTTCAAGGCGTTGATGATCTCGTCGCCCGACAGAGTCTCGAACTCGAGCAGGGTCTTGGCCAGGGTGTGCAGATCCTCCAGCCGTTCGGTGAGGATGCGGCGCGCTTCGTCGTGCGCGGTCTGGACCAGGCGGCGGACCTCGAAATCGATCTTCTGGGCGGTGTCTTCGGAGACGTTCTGGGTGCGCGCCACCGAGTGGCCGAGAAAGACCTCCTCCTGGTTGTCGCCATAGGAGACGGTGCCGAGCTCGTCGGAAAACCCCCAGCGGGTCACCATGTTGCGGGCGAGCGAAGTGGCCGCCTGGATGTCGCTGGAGGCGCCGGACGTGATCTTGTCCTTGCCGAAGATCAACTCCTCGGCGGTGCGCCCGCCCATCATGATCGCCAGGCGCGAGGTCATCTGCTCGTAGTTCATCGAATAGCGGTCGCCTTCGGGGAGCTGCATGACCATTCCGAGCGCCAAGCCGCGCGGGATGATGGTCGCCTTGTGGACCGGATCGGCCGATGGCACCGAGAGGGCGACCAGGGCGTGGCCACCCTCGTGATAGGCGGTGTTGCGCTTCTCCTCCTCGCTCATGACCATGGACTTGCGCTCGGCGCCCATCATAACCTTGTCCTTGGCGTCCTCGAAATCGCGCTGCAGGACCATGCGGCGGTTGCGCCGCGCCGCCATCAGGGCCGCCTCGTTGACCAGATTGGCCAGATCCGCGCCGGAAAAGCCGGGCGTGCCGCGGGCGATCACCTTGACGTCCACGTCGGAGGCCAGGGGCACGTTGCGCATGTGGACACGCAGGATTTTCTCGCGCCCGCCCACGTCGGGGTTGGGCACCACCACCTGGCGGTCGAAGCGGCCGGGACGCAGCAGGGCTGGGTCCAGGACGTCGGGGCGGTTGGTGGCGGCGATGAGGATGATGCCCTCGTTGGCCTCGAAGCCGTCCATCTCCACCAATAGCTGGTTGAGGGTCTGTTCGCGCTCGTCGTTGCCGCCGCCGAGACCCGCGCCGCGATGGCGGCCCACGGCGTCGATCTCGTCGATGAAGATGATGCAGGGCGAATTCTTCTTGGCCTGCTCGAACATGTCGCGCACCCGGCTCGCGCCGACGCCGACGAACATCTCCACGAAGTCCGAGCCGGAAATGCTGAAGAACGGCACCCCCGCCTCGCCGGCGATGGCGCGGGCCAGCAGGGTCTTGCCGGTGCCGGGCGGGCCGATCAGCAGGGCGCCCTTGGGGATCTTGCCGCCCAGGCGCTGGAACTTGGCCGGATCCTTGAGGAAATCGACGATCTCGGTCAGATCCTCCTTGGCCTCGTCGACGCCGGCCACATCGTCGAAGGTGACTTTGTTCTTGTTCTCGGTGAGCAGCCGCGCCTTGGACTTGCCGAACCCCATGGCCCCGCGCGCCCCGCCCTGCATCTGGCGCATAAAGAACACCCACACGCCGATCAGCAGGATGATCGGCAAAAGATTGATCAGAATGGAGACCAGGAGGCCCGCGCCGGGCGGCTGGAAGGTGATCGACGCGCCGTGCGCCTCCAGGCGTTTTTCCAGATCGGAGGTGTCTTGCGGTCCGGTGGAGGTGAGCGTGCCCTCGCGGTCCTGCGCGGTGATCTCGGCGCCCTTGATAGTCACCGACTTGATATCGCCGCTGTCGACCCGGCTGAGCATCTCCGAATAGGCGACCGGCCGGGAACTCGCGCCCGCCGATCCGCGGGTGATCACGCCGTAAACGGCAATGAGGGCCAGAACGATCACCCCCCAGATCGCCAGATTGCGCAGGTTCATCAATTCGCCTCGTCGCGTCGCCGATGCGCCAATCTAGGACGTCGCGAGGCATTCCGCTACGCGCCCGATCGCCGCCTCGTCCTGGATCGCCCCCAGCGCGGCGGCGAGGCGGGGGAAAACCAGGGATCGGACGACGACGCGGGCGTCGGCGCCCAGGCTTGGACAGGTGACGGCGCCGGTCTCGTCGATCAGGGCCGGGAGGCTTTTTCGAACCTGGACGGGCACGCGCTTAAGGCCTTCCAGCGCGGAGCTGTCCAGCCGGCTGGCGCGGCCCTCCAGGGCCCTGACCGACAGGCCCGGCGCACGCGCCTCGATCTCGAAACGGCCATCCCATACCAGGCCGGCGCCCGCCGGCAAGGGCAACGGCCCCTCGCCGGCGCGGCGAATCTCTCCGACTTCGCGCAGGATGCGGATAAGGTCATCGCCGGCCTCGACGCGGGCCCCGGAGAGAGTGGCGGCGAAGGGCGCGTCGTCCGCCAGTCGGGCGACGAGGCGGGCCAGCCGTTCGCCGCGCGGCGGCCGGGCGGTTCCGGCCGCGCAGAGCACCGCCGCGCCAATCAGACCGCGACGGGCGGCAGGCTGCGCTCGGCGCAACGCCTTGCGAGGCAGACTCAGGTCGCCGGCCGGTCCCCCGGCGACGTGTGTCAGCAGGCCGGCGGCGCACGAAAGGCGCTCGTCTGGACTCGCCTCGCCGCCGTCGGCCAGGGCGACTCTGGCGCGGGCGCGGGGCTGGCGAAGATCGTCGTTAGCCGGATCGTCGATCCAGGTTTCGCCGCCTTGCCGGAGGATCTCGCGAAGGGCGGCCCGGCGGACATCGATCAGCGGCCTGAGAATGAAGAGATCCCGTCCCTCCGGCCAAACTGGCGATGGCGACCATTCGCGGGGTTCCGATACCGACCCGCCTTCGGCGCGCATGAGGCGCGCCTCGAGGCGGTCGTCGGCGGTGTGGCCGATCAGAATCACCCGCGCGCCGGCCGCCCTGGCGGCGTCGGCGATCAGGACGTGGCGCGCCCGCCGCGCGGCGGCGGCGAGGCCCGTATTGGGCGGCGAGCCGCTCCACACCAGGGTGCGATGATCGACGCCGAGGCGACGGCATCGGTCCTGGCACCCCGCCGCCCACGCGGCGCCGGCGCCCTGAAGCCGATGATCGACGGTGACGGCAAGCAGACCGCGGCCGGCGGCGTCGGCCCAGATCTTGGCGGCCAGCAGCAGGGCCACGGAATCGCCGCCGCCGGAAAGCGCGACGATCAGGGGGGCGCTGGCGTGACGGGTCAGGCGGCGGTCGAGGGATGGCCTGGCGAGGTCGGCGAGGCGTCCCGCGGCCCCCTCCCCTATGCGCGAACGGGAATAGGAAGACCGGTCGGCGTCGTCACCCACACTGGGCCTTGGCGCGCAGGTCGGCGGCGGCGCCTTTCACGCTGGCCGAGGCCCTCGGGTAGCGCTTGGCCAGCTCGCCCAAGGTCTGGCAGGCGTCGGCCGGCTTTTTGAGGCCGATCAGGGAGCGGGAGAGATCGAGCACCGCCTCGGGCGCCCAGCCGGTCCGGGGCCAGCCGCGGATGGCTCCGATGTCGGCCGTGGCGGCGTCGGCGAAGGCGCGGCGGCCGAGCAGGGTGCGGCCCAGATAATAGTGCGCCTCGGGACCCCTGGGCGTGTCGCCGAAGCGATCGACAAAGTCGCGAAACGCAGCTTCCGCCGAGACGGTGTCACCGGCCTCCAGCATGGCCTTGGCGGCCGCGAAGGCGTCAGCCGGATCGGCCGGCGGCGGGGCGGCGACATCCTGGCCGGCGTCGGGCGGCGGCGGAGGAGGAGGAGCGGCCAGAGCGGCGATCTTTGCCTCCATCGCCGCCGCCTCGTCCTTGAGCGTGGCGTTCTGGGCGCGCAGATCCAGGGCCTCCTGGCGCGCCTGGTCGAGATCGTGCCGGACCACCTCCATCTGACCGTTGAGGCGCGCCAGGGTCTGGTCCAGATCGTTCAGGTGATCGGACAGGGCGGCGATCTGGCCTTGCGTGTCGGCCGGCTGGACCACCACCGGCTGGCCGGTCTCGCGGCCCTGGAAGACAATGGCGCGCAGCTCCTTCACCACCTTTTCCATCCGGTCGAGGCGTTTGGCCGAATGCTCGTCCAAGGTGTCGTCCAGGGCGGTTTGCGCGGCTACGTGGCCGGCCAGGGTCACGACGAAAATGGCCCCGGCAACGGTCGCGAGACGGTGGGGAAGCCTCATGGCGCCGCGCCTAGCGCGCCCCCTCGGTGATCGTGGTGTGGGCGTTGCGGTTGTGAGCGGCCGCCTCCTCGCCGCCGGAGGTGTCGATGGGATGCTCCTTGCCGTAGGAAACCGTTTCGATCCGGCCGGCCGAGACGCCGGCCCGCATCAGATACTCGCGCACCGTATTGGCCCGCCGCGCGCCCAGGGCGAAATTGTATTCGCGGGTGCCCAATTCGTCGCAATTGCCTTCGATACGGACGTGGACGGCCGGGTAGCGGGCGAGCCAGGCGGCCTGGGCGTCGAGGATGGGACGGGCGTCGGCCCGCAAGGCGTATTGATTGAAGTCGAAATAGACCCGATCGCCGGCGTTGATCACGAAATCGCGCGCCGAGCCTGGGATGGGAACGCCCGACTCCTGACTCTCGCTCACCGCTCCGGGAGGGGGGACGCCGGCGGGGCGGTAGGGTGGCGGCGGCGGGTACCTGGGCGTCTGGGCGGTGGCCGCCGGCCCCATGGGCTTGGGATGAGAGGCGCAGGCGGCCACGGCGAGCGCCGCCAGGGCGACGGCCGCCAGGCGAGCGGTTCGGGAAGAGGGCAGATTCATCACCGACTCCTTATCAGGGTTCAGGCTTCGTGAACGTCGCACCCACCCGGCGGCATATTCATTGAGACCGGCTAACGCCAAAAGAAATTCAATTGTGACCGGGGCGTGGCGCCGCGCCTCGGGCGGCGAGGAATATCAGTGCAAGAGAGGCGACCAGGCCGGGTCGGAAGCGCCCAGGGGGTAGGCGGCGGGGCGGGGCGCACGCCCGGAGAGGTCCACTGTCCAAAGATGCGCGCCCGAACCGCGCGATTGGCGCGAGAACATGATGGTCCGGCTGTTGGGCGCCCAGGACGGTCCCTCGTCGAGATAGCTGGCGGTGAGCAGCCGCTCGCCCGAGCCGTCGGGTCGCATCACGCCGATGTGGAAGGCGCCGCCGTCCTGCTTGGTGAAGGCGATCAGTTTGCCATCCGGACTCCACACCGGCGTCGTATAGCGCCCCGGCCCGAAAGAGATGCGGTGGGCGCCCGAGCCGTCGGCGCCCATGACGTAGAGTTGCGGAGAGCCGCCGCGGTCGGAGTTGAAGACGATCTGGCCGCCGTCGGGCGAAAAGGAGGGCGAGGTGTCGATGGCCGGGTCGGTGGTCAGGCGCGAGAGGGCGTGGCTGCCCAGGTTCATGACGAGGATGTCGCTGTTGCCAGCCCTTTCGGCCGAAAAGGCCACCTTGCGCCCGTCGGGCGAAAAGCGCGGGGCGAAGACCATGCCGGGGAAATGGCCCAGGGTCTCCTGGCGCCCGGTCTCGATGTTGAGCAGATAAAGGTTCGAGCCGGTGGGTCGAAGCGCCATGTAGGTGATCTCCTGGCTGTCGGCGGAGAACCTCGGGGTGAAGACCAGATAGGAGCCATCGGTCAGATAGCTCGGGTTGGCGCCGTCCTCATCCATGATCGCCAGACGCCGGATCGGCTTGGCGCGGGTGCCGCTTTCGGCGACGAACACCACGCGGGTGTCGAAGTAGCCCGGCGCGCCGGTCAGCTTTTCATACACGGCGTCGGAAATCTTGTGGGCGACGCGCCGCCAGTTTTCCGGCGTGGAAGTGAATTGCAGGCCCAGAAGCTGCTCGCCGGCGTAGACATCCCACAGGCGGAAATCCACCCTGAGGCGCCCGTCAGCCTCGCTCACCACCTGGCCGGTCAGGAGCGCCTGGGCGGCGATCGCCTTCCACGCATCGAACCTGGGCTGGACGTTGATGTCGCCGATCTGCTCCTGGAAGCTGGCCGGATCGAGGGGCCGAAAGAGGCTCGAGCCGCCCAGATCGGCGGCGACGACCTGGGAAATCTGTCCGCCGACGGCCGGACCCCCGAAGGCCGGAATGGCGATCGGCAGGGGCTGGGTGGCGCCTTGATCGACATTGATCACGATCTCGGCCCGCGCTTCGCGCGGCGCGAGGCCGATGGCGAGCGCCAGGGCCAATAGCGCCGCGATCAGGGTGTGGAAGCGCATGGTCGTTCATTCCTCGAATCAAAACCTGCCTCCCTCCCCCGCGTGGAAAGGGCGGCAGCCGGCTATGCCACCGCGTTCCTCAACATATCTTAACCCCGCGAACACGCCTTTTTGGCGTCGAAGTTCACGGTGAAACTCTTGCCGCGATAGGGGGCGGCGTAGGGTTCGGCCTGGTGGACCGCGTCGATGGCGCGGCGGGCGGCGGCGAACACCACCGGATCGGACGAGGCGGCCCGATCGGTGACCCGGCCGACCACGGCGCCGTCGCCGCCGACGGAAAACGTCACCGGCACGACCACGCCCGAGCCGCCCTCGACGCCGCAGTTGGGGTTCCACAGCCGTTCGAGGAGCTGCTGGAGGCCCTGCAGATCGCTCTGCGAGACGCCCTGGCCGGCGTCGACGCGGGCTCGCGGCGCTGTCTCGGCGCGCGTCGGACCGCGGGCGGCGAAGGCGGGACGGGCCGGCTGGGAGCGGGCGGCGCGGGCGATGCTGGCCTGCAGGGCGTCGAGGCTGAAGGCGGGTTTGGCGGGCTGGGGTTTGACGGTGGGAGCGGGCTTGGCCGGGGTTGGGGTCGGCTTGGCCCTGGACGCCTTGAGCGGGGCGGGAGTCGGCGCGGGGGCCGGCTGGGGCGGGGCGGGCGGCGGCGGCGGCGTCTTGGCGTCGGGGACTGGCGTTTCGACCTGGGCGGCCTGGGTCAGCGGGGCCGCCTCGGCGGGGCGCGAGTCGGTTTTCGGTTCGCTGGAGACGATGTTGACCGGCACCGCATCGCCCAGAGGAACGGGGGTCGGACGCCCCAGGAGGACGACGGCGGCGAACAGACCGACGTGCAGGGCCACGGCGGCGAGGAAGGCTGGCCTCAAACTCTCCCGCCGGCGCGCGGGCAAGGCCGGCGCGGCCATCATGGGGCGGCCGGGACGCCCCCCGCCCTCTGAAAATCGCCTGGCGACCCACCCGAGGAAGGCCCGCCGGTGTCGGTGATCAGATTGATGCTGGTAAAGCCCGACTGAGAAAGCGCCGCCATCACCTGGGCGACGATGGCGTAGGGCGCGCGGCCGTCGGCCCGCACATAGATCGGCTTGGAAAATCCCTGGCCGGCCATATCGCGCAGGGCCGGCGACAAGGCGGAAAAGGGAACTTGCGTCTCGTTCAGGAAGACCTCGCCGCCCGCCCGCACCGAGACGGTGAGGGGCTCGGTCTGATCCTGCATGGCGGCAGCCTCGGTCTTGGGCAGCTGCAGGGGCACGCCGACGGTGAGCAGGGGGGCGGAGATCATGAAGATGATTAGGAGCACCAGCATGACATCGACCAGCGGCGTGACGTTGATTTCGGAGAGGGCGGCGCGCCGCCCGCGCCGGCCGCGTCCGCGCCGCCGGCCGGCCGAAAAAGCGTCGTGGGTGGAGAGGGCCATGGGCGCCCTACTTCCGCTCGGCCAGACGCCGCTGGATGGCGGTGACCAGATCGTCGGCGAATCCCTCCAGCCGCGCGGCGTACTTGCCGGCGTCGGTGGAGAACTTGTTGTAGGCGATATAGGCCGGAATGGCGGCGGCCAGGCCGATGGCGGTGGCGAACAGGGCCTGGGCGATGGACGGGGCGACCACCGACAGATTGGTGTTCTTCTGGATGGCGATCGATTGGAAGGCGGTCATGATGCCCCAGACGGTGCCGAACAGGCCGATGAACGGCGAGGCGGTGGCGACGATGGCGAGGCTCCCCAGCCCCTCCTCCACCCGCTGGCTCTCGCGGGCCACGGCGGCGTCGAGCACCCGGTCGATGCGCTGGATGAGAAAGGCGGCCTGGGCGTCGGCCTGACCGGCGACAAGCAGCCCCTTGGTCCTGGCCTCACGCCATTCGCGCAGCGCCGCCTGGAGCATGCGCGGCAGGGCGTGGCGGGGGGCCTCGCCCGCCTCGGCGGCGATGTCCTCCAGCGAGCGGCCCGAACCCACCTCGTCCTCGAACCGGTTAGCCTGTTGGTTCAGGGCGCTCATGCGGAACAGCTTGTCGATGATCACCGCCCACGACCACAGGGAGGCGAACGCCAAGCCCAGCAGCACCCCCTTCACCACCCAGTCGGCGTGCAGGAAGAGGTGGACGAGGGTGAAGCTGTCGGGGGTGATCGTGGCGGCAGGGTCCATCGGGGCCTTTGAAGGGGTTTCGAATGGTCAAACTATGGCGCGAGCCGGGGTGTGAGGCCGGCGACGAGGTCCGCCGGCGGGCGGCGGGGACGGCCGTCCAGGGCGATGCAAGCGGCCTTGACCTCGGCCTTCGCGATCAGGTCGTCGCCTCGGGTGATCCTCTGAGCAATGAACATCCTGGGACCCTTGATGGTGTCGTAGGTCGTTCGGACAACAAGGGCGTCGTCGATGCGGGCCGCCTTGAGAAAATCCATCGCCAGGCGGGTGACCACGAAGGCGCAAGGGTCGGGCCGCGCCAGCAGGTCGGCGTGGGCGACGCCTGCCAGGCGCAGATAGTCCGAGCGGCCACGCTCGAAATAACGGGCGTAGTTGGCGTGATAGACGACGCCGGTGAAGTCGGTGTCCTCGTAATAGACCCGCACCGCCAGCCGGTGCTCGCGGCCCTCGAAGACGCCCGCGGAGGGGGTCACGGCGCGGCCCGCAATGTCCCTTCTCCCCTTGCGGGAGAAGGTGGCGCGAAGCGCCGGATGAGGGGTTTTCCACCACCTAGCCGGGTGGCGGCGAAATCCACGGCGTGGCCGGCGCGACCCCTCATCCGACCCGCTACGCGGGCCACCTTCTCCCGCAAGGGGAGAAGGAACGGAAACGCGCTCGCCATCACCCCTCCTCGTCGAACAGCGACGGCTGACCCTTCGGCGCGGCCGGGACGGGCAGGCCGAGGTGCTGGTAGGCCTTGGCGCAGGCGAGGCGGCCGCGCGGGGTGCGCTGGATGAAGCCCTGCTGGAGGAGGAAGGGTTCGATCACGTCCTCCACCGCGTCGCGCGCCTCGGCGATGGCGTAGGCCAGGGTCTCGACCCCGGCCGGGCCGCCGCCATAGTTGTCGATCAGCGCGACGAGATAGCGACGGTCGAGTGAGTCGAGGCCGGAGGGATCGACCTCCAGGCGGGCGAGGCCGCGGGCGGCGCAGGCGCGGTCGATGACGGCGGCGCCGTCGGCGGCGGCGAAGTCGCGCACCCGGCGCAGGAGGCGCCCGGCCACCCGCGGCGTCCCCCTGGCCCGGGCGGCGATCTCGGCGGCCCCGTCGGGAGCGAGGTCGAGGCCCATCTTGCGCGAGGCCTGGGCAAGCACGCGCTGCAATTCCTCCGGCGTGTAGAACTCCAGGCGGATGGGGATGCCGAAGCGGTCGCGCAGGGGATTGGCCAGCAGGCCGGCGCGGGTGGTGGCGGCGACCAGGGTGAAGGGCGAAAGCTCGATCCGGATCGAGCGCGCCGAGGGCCCCTCGCCGATCACCAGATCCAGGGCGTGGTCCTCCATGGCCGGATAGAGGATCTCCTCGACGTTGGCGGCCAGGCGATGGATCTCGTCGATAAAGAGGACATCGCCCGTCTCGAGGTTGGTGAGGATGGCGGCCAGATCGCCGGCCTTGGCCAGCACCGGGCCGGAGGTGGCGCGGAAATTGACCCCCAGTTCGCGCGCGACGATCTGGGCCAGGGTGGTCTTGCCCAGGCCCGGCGGCCCGAACAGGAGGACATGGTCCAGCGCTTCGCCGCGAGCGCGGGCGGCGTCGATGAAGACGCGCAGATTGGCCTTGGACTGCTCCTGGCCGACGAATTCGGCCAGGGTCTGGGGCCGCAGGGCCCGGTCCGCGGCTTCGAGCGGCGCCGCTTCGCCGGAGACCAGGCGGGTCACCGGCCGAGTTCCTGAAGGGCGGCCTTGATCAGCGCCGCCTCGCCGGCGTCTTCCCCTAAGCGCAGGGCGGCCTGATCGACCACCCGGCGGGCGACGATTTCGGCGACGCCGAGACCCAGCAGGGCGGCCACCGCCTCGCCGGCGGCGGTGGGAGCGGCGGGGCCGGCCGCGGCGCCGGCGTGGAAGGCCGCGATCGGACCGTCGGCGATCGGCCGGCCCTTCAATTCCACCACGATGCGTTGGGCGAGCTTGGGGCCGACGCCGTTGGCGCGCCCGACGGCGGCCTTGTCCTCGCGGGCCACGGCGGTGGCCAGTTCCGCCGGCGAGAAGACATCGAGCACGCCCAGCGCCGCCTTGGGGCCGACCCCCTGGATCGCCTGCAAGAGCACGAAGGCGCGCCGCTCCTCGCGGGTGAGGAACCCATAGAGCCGCATGCCGGCGGCTTCCGTCCACTGGGTCTCCACATGCAGCAGCGCCTCGTCGCCGGGGGCGGGCAGGCGCGACAGGGTGCGCGAGCCGCACCGCACCACATAGCCCACGCCGCCCACGTCGATGAGCGCGTCCTCCTCAGCCACCTCCGCCACCAGGCCGCGCAGGCGGCCGATCATGGGCGCCGCCCCGAGGAAAGAGGGTTCACAATCGTCATGGCCTCCGCCCGTTTCGACGAAGCTCGCAGGTTCTTGGCAGGTTCTTGGCAGGCTTTTGGCAGGCTTTTGGCAGGCTTTGGCGGTTGATTGGCAGTCCGTCGGCAGTCGGTCGGCTCGTCGATGGTCGTCCAGCACGTTGAATTAAAAGTCTTTTCTTCGTAGCCCTCGAAACGCGCGGCAGGCCGAGGGCCGTTCTGATCAGGCGTTTTCATATTGCAACTTTTTGCCGTCATTGTCAAGCCGTCGCGGAGCCGTCCTAGCATGGGCGTGGGCGATGGCGACGGCCAGGGCGTCGGCGGCGTCAGCGACGGGGGCGCCGGCGGCGGGGAGCAGGCGGGCGATCATGAAGGCGACCTGATGCTTGTCGGCCCCTCCCGTCCCCACCACCGCCTTCTTGACCACCTTGGCGGCGTATTCGGCGACCGGCAGGCCGGCCCGCGCCGGGGCGATCATAGCCGCGGCCCTGGCGTGGCCGAGCTTCAGGGTCGAGGCGCCGTTGGTGGTCATGAAGGTCTCCTCCACCGCCGCCTCGTGCGGCGCGTGCAGGACGATGATCTCGCTGATCGCCTCGAAGAGGACCAGCAACCGCGCCGCCAGGGGCAGGTCGCAGTCCGGCGCGATCACCCCATGGGCGATGTGGGTGAGCCGCGATCCCTCCACCGCCACCACCCCCCACCCGGTGCGGCGCAGGCCGGGATCGAGACCCAGGATGCGAATCGCGTTTCCCATGTGTTCTTGGAGTGTCGCCGATGGGGGCGATCAGGGGAAGAGCGCGCGCGCCGCGCGGTGGTCTTGCCCCCACGTCGTGTCGGGAAGGTCTGGACGGCGCGGTCTCGCCCGCGTCAGGCGAAGGCGATCGTTCGCGGCGCGGCCATCAACGGGCGCCATGACTCCACGCGGGCCTGCGTCGTGATGTGCGCCGCCCCGCCGTCAGCGTCGAAGGCGGCCATGGCGGCGATGAACTGGTGGCCGGCGGGCGGGACGATGGGCGCGCTGGTGCTCACCGTGACATCGGTTCCCCCATTGCCGTCGGAGGCGACATTGAAGGTGTCTCCAGTGTAGGTCCCCGCCAGTTGCAGGGTGGCGACCGCGCTGCTCCCATTCTTGATCACCAGGGTGTCGCCGGTTCCCAGGGTGGCGGTGGTCGCCTTCTTGCCCAGCAGATCGATGGTCTCTCCTGGCGCGAAGCCGTTGATCGTGGCCGCGAACTTGGAAGGATCCTTCAACGCAAGAACGCCATTGCCGCCATTGAAAGTCATCGACAGGCTGTGCGCGACCGTCAGATCCGCCTCCAGGGTGGCTCCGCTGTCGACCGACATCGAGCCTGTTCCGCTCATCGCCTGGGTGAAGTCAAGCGTACCGCTGGCCGCCTCGATCGTCCCGGTGTCGGTGACCTTGACGGCGATGACGCTGGCGCCCGTGCCGGCCGACTTGATCAGCTTGCCGCTCACCGTGAGCCGCGAGCCGCCAGAGGTTCCCCGGGCCATGCCGACGTCGCCATCGATGGTGTAGGTGGCGGCTGCGGCGATGGTCAGCTTGGCGGCCTTGGTGCTGGCGTCGCCGATGGTCACCGCCCCGCTCTGGACCGCGGTCCCCGTGACGCTCAAGGTGGCCGCCCTGGCGTCCGGCGCGGTCGAGCCGTTCGGGATGGCCTCATCCTGGGGCCGGCGGCGTGTCGGGCGCGCCTGGCGGCGGGATCGCCCCCGCGTCGGTCGGTGGCGGGCTCGGAACCGGGGCCGGTGGGCCGTAAGGGATGGGGCCGTTGGGAAGGCGCTTGAGGGCCGCGGTCATGTAGCCGCGCCAGAAGGCGGCCGGGGCGGCGCCGCCGGTGACCCCTCGCATGGGAGCGCCGTCATCTTGGCCCATCCATACCACCGTGGTCAGGCCGCCGGTGAAGCCGCAGAACCAGGCGTCCTTGAAGTCCGAGGTGGTGCCGGTCTTGCCGGCCAGATCGTGGCCGGGGATGGCCGCCCGCGTTCCGGTGCCCGAGACCATGACCACCCGCAGCATGCGGTCCATTTCGCTGAGCGGCGGGTTGGCGATGGCCGGGACGGGCGCCGGGGCGCGGCGGCGGTAGAGTACGCTCCCGCCCACGGTGCGGATGCGCTCCAGGCCATAGGCCGCCACCCGGTTTCCGCCATTGGAGAAGGTGTCGTAAGCCTCGGCCATCTCGAGGGGGGTGACGAGGGTGGTCCCCAGGGCCATGGCCGGCTGCGTATCGATCGGCGAGACGATCCCGGCCCGCCGCGCCGCCGCCGCCACGGCGTTACGGCCCACCTCGTCGGCCAGCCGCGCGGCGACGGTGTTGATCGAATGGGCCAGCGCCGTCTCCAGGGTGATCGGGCCCAGATACTCGGCCTCGAAGTCGCGCGGCGACCAGCCGTCGATGGTCACCGGCTCGTCCACCGCGATGGTGTCAGGTGTCCGTCCCGCCTCCATGGCGGCCAGATAGACGAAGGGCTTCCACGCCGATCCGGCCTGACGGTGGGCCTCCACGGCGCGGTTGAATGGGCTGGCGGCATAGTCGAGGCCGCCGATCATCGCCCGGACCCGCCCGGCCCCGTCCACCGAGACCAGGGCGCCCTGGCGGACGTCCTGCCCCTTGTAGCGCGCCACCGTGGCGCGGGCGGCCTCGCCGGCGGCGATCTCGGCCGGCAGATCGAGGGTGGTGTCGACCACCAGATCCTCCTTGCGCGCTCCGACCAGGGTCCGGGCCTGGCCGTCCAGCCAATCGACAAAATACTGCGCCGACGCGGTGGGCGCGGCCTTCCACACCCTGGGCGAGGCGGCCAAAGCCCGGGCGCGCTCGGCCGGGGTGATGGCGCCGATCTGCGCCATCGCGGCGAGCACCAGGGCGGCGCGCTCGTTCGAGGCGGCCGGCTGCCCGGCCGGATCGTAGGCGGTGGGCGACTTGGGAATCGCGGCCAGCATGGCCGCCTCCTTGAGGGTGAGGCGCGCCGCCGGCTTGTTGAAATAGCGCCGCGCCGCCGCCTCGATCCCATAGGCGCCCGAACCGAAATAGATGCGGCTCAGATACAGGCCCAGAATCTGCCGCTTGCTGTAGGCGCGCTCCAGCTCCACCGCATAGACCAGCTCCCGCGCCTTCCGCTCCATGGTGCGAGCGTCGCCGAGGAAGAGGTTGCGGGCCAGTTGCTGGGTGATGGTCGAGGCGCCCTCGGCGGGTCGCCCCTCCCCTAGATCGGTGACGATGGCCCGGGCGATCCCCATGGCGTCGAAGCCGGCGTGCGAATAGAAGCGCCGATCCTCGATCGCCACGAAGGCCGCCGGCACGTAAGGCGGCAGCCGGGCCAGATCGACCGGCGGCCCATACCGCCCGCCGCGCACCCCCAGCACCGCGCCGGAACGATCGACAAAAGTGATCTGAGGATCGCGCCGGATCGGCGGCAGGCTCGGCAGGTCGAAAGCGCCGCCCAGCAGCGAGGCGGTGGCGATGAGGGCGATCACGCGTGGAGCTCCAGGGCGACGGAAGGTTCAGGGGTGGGGGCGGGTTGTGCCGCTTCGGGCGGCGGGGGGATAGATAATTCGCGGTAAGGTCGGGATGGTCAGCTCCCGGATACTAAACAAGGCGCCTCGCCTGACTTCCCGCTCTTCCCGGCGAAGGCGGCCGTCCAGGCGCCTTGGGCCGGCGGGTGGCGTGCCGCACGGGAACGAACGAAGGAGATGGTATGAAAAGCAAAATGATCCCCGCCGAAGAGATCTTCATCGAATGGCGCAAGGAACCCGGCTACCGCGATGCCTCCGAGGCGCTGAACGCAGAGTTCGCCGTGGCCTCGGCGCTGATCGAAGCCGAATCGCGGCAAACATCGACTCGTCTCTCCGCCGGTCCTACAAAGCCGAAGCGATAGCCAGGGCTTCGATTCGAAAAATTTTGATGTACGGCCCAGACATTCTTGTCCGCACGCTCGGCAAGGTCACTCGCGAGGATCGGTTCGGCAATCGGTGGCAGTATCATTCGCGCAGCGACCATCACTCCAAGGTGGCGTGCTGGGGCATTGTCTTCGATCTCATGCGCGCCAGCCCGTTGCTCCGGCGGCACGTCGAGAGCGGGGTGGTGCGCTTCGGCATCAACCACGAGATGCGCGACTTCGTCCACGACCGGAAGAAGAACCTCGATCTGGTTCTCTGCACGCCGTCCGGCGCGGGTGGAAAGGCGTCTCTCCAGACGATGGCCTCCATGGCGACGGACTACGGCATCGACCTCTCCGCGAAGGAGAGCGCCGAGTTCGAAGCCCTGCCGACCTTGACGCGCGCGCCGGTGGGCGCCGTGCTCATGGCGCTCGAAGCCAAGGCGTGCATGACCGCCCATCAGCGGGCGCTGCCCCGGCTCTACGACGAACTAAATTCCTCGCATCTGACCGTGCACGGCGCGAACGATCAGGCCATCGCGGCGGGGTTCGCCATGGTGAACGTCGCCCCGCGATACCTGAGCCCCGATCTCAACAAGAAGGACCGCGCCGCCGATCCTCAGTGGAGTACCCATGCCCAGCCACGCGACGCCTCCCTGGCAGTGGACAAGATCCGCCAGTTGCCCCGCCGCGCCAAGGCCGGCGAAACGGGTTACGACGCCCTGGCCATCGTGATTATCGACTGCGCCAACGACGGCGGGCCAGTGAGGTTGGTCAGCGCGCCGCCGGCCCCGCAACCGGGCGACATCTATCACTACGCCTCGATGATCGACCGCCTACGGCAAATCTATGCGACGCGGTTCAAGGACCTTTAGGAGTTTACGCCCGGCCGCCTCGGCCTGGCATTCCCACACGATGGCCACGCGAAATCCGGCCTTCCGCAAGGCCCGGACGGCTTTGGCGTCCCGCGCCCGGTTCCGAGCAAACTTGGCTACCCAGAAGGCGTTGTTCCCCTTCGGCGCCGTGGCCCGATAACACCCAGTGTGCCCGTGCCAGAAACAGCCGTTCACGAACACCGCCCATCGCCGCTTTCGATTGGCGAAATCGGGCGAGCCGGGAAGGGCGCGGACGTTCTTGCGATAGGCCGCTCCCAGCCCTCGCAACACCGCGCCGACGGCGGTCTCGGCGGCCGTGTCCTTTTGCTGGACCCGACCCATCAGCGCACTCTTTTGCGCGCTGGTCGGAACCGGCTGGCTCACTCAGCCGCGATGGCGGTGTAGCCGGGCGCCGCGTCGCCGACCCATTGCATGACCCTCAGGTGCGCGCGAAGGCGGTCCTGGAAACCCGGGACGAACCGCAGCGAGCCGCGCTCGGTTCGCGCCAGGAACCCGGCCGTGGCGCGGGCCGACAACGGCTTGCCTGGATACAAGAGGAAGTCCGCCAGCGCCGCACGCGCCCGCCAGACCGGAAACGGACCGATCTCGACGGCCGCTCGCACGTATCCATCGAACCGCGCCGCCCTGGGCCAGCGTCCCGGCCCCACCGGCTTCCGGTCCCGGCTCGTCTCATAGCCACCCGGCTTTTTCAGCCGCTCGCCGAGCCACGCCGCCACCGGAGTCGAGACCGCGTTGCCGATCAGGGACCAGCGGCTCGAAGCGCGCGCCACCTCGCTGGCTGGGAGCGTCCAATCGATGGGAAAGCCCTGCAACCGCTCGGCGTCGCGGATGTCGGGGGTGATCACCGCGCCGCCCGGGAGCATGATCGCCGGCGGCGATGGGATGCCGATGGTCGAGCCGTTCTTGAGTGTCGGCACGGCATTGCACGCCCAGCCGAGACCGCGAACACCTTCCGTCCAGTAGAAACCGTGCGCGTCAGTATCGAGTGACGTTTCGACCGCCGGGGGCTGCGCGTCTTCCACCAGGACGACATCGGCGGGATCGATGTCGGACAGAGTAGCGACAAACAGCACCCTCTCACGGCGCTGAGGCAGGAAGGCCAGCGTGCTCACCACCCGGTACGCCCACCGATAGCCGCGCTCTTCGAAGGCTTCCACCAGGGTGTGGAGGGCTCTGCCGGCGTCCAGATGCAGCATGAAGGATACGTTTTCCAGCACCACCCACGGGACGGACCGCCCGTCTAGCAAGCGGAAGATCTGACCGACCAGGCCCGACCGCTCGCCGCCGATGCCGGCCGTCAAGCCGGCCTGGCTGAGATCCTGGCAGGGAAAGCCGGCCACCAGAAGGTCAATGTCGGCCGGCAGGGCTTCGATGGCGCGGATGTCGGGCTCGCAAGGAACGTCCGGGAATCGGGCCGCGAGAACGGCGCGCGCCGGGGGCGAGATTTCACAGAGCATCGCCGCCTCGTGCCCAGCCGCCGCCAGCCCGACCTCAAGCCCTCCGATACCCGCGAACAATCCCGCGATCTTCACCTCTCGAGTCTCCCTCGCATTATCGACCGAATCGCCTCGGCAGGATGCGCGACCGCCCGCCCGGCGAAAAGACGCCAGACGGATGTTCTTATATTGTTCGCCCGCGATTGTTAATCCCTTTGAAGCCGCCTATGCCCATTTGGCCGGTGAATAGGGGAATCCAGCCATGGCTGGCCTCAAGGATAAGCGCGGGTTCATCGACAAGGAGCGGCTCGACCTCTCCGAGCGGCAGGCTGTGGAATACTGGATGAAGCGCTGGGGCGTGACGCGCGACCAGCTTGTCGCCGCGCACCGCAAGGTCGGCCGGCTCACCCGCGACATCGCCGCCGAACTGGGCCGGAAACGCTGAGCTAACGGCGGTAAGGTTCGCGGATACCCGGTTCGCCGACCGGAAAGTCGCGGGTATTGCGCGTGACCAGCAGGCGGTTCTGCTCCACCGCGGTGGCCCATACGATGGCGTCGGGGAGGCGGACGCGATGGGCCTTGCGAAGGCCGACGGCGCGCTCGGCGATGACGTCGTCGAGAGGAACCACGGTGAACGAATTCAGGAATGAGCGTGTCGCGGCCTCGTTTTCGCTCGAAGCGCCGACCATCACTTCCATCCAGGTGACGACGCTGATGGCGCCGTCGGCGTAGCGATCCATTTCAACCAGCGCTTCGGCGACGCCATTGAGGTGGTCGATCAGAATGTTGGTATCGAAAAGCGCCTTCACCATTCGCCGCGGATGCGATCCTCATAGGCCAGCCCGTCTTCGCCGGCGCCCCAAAGGCCCAAGGCCCCAGACCGTGACAGGCTTTCGCGAGCGGAAATGAAGTCGGCGATCGCCGCGCGGATGAGCGCGGCGCGCGATGTGCGTTCCTCCTCGGCGATCGCCGCGAGAGCCCGCACTTGGTTATCTGGAATGTCGATCAAGGCGCGCATCTTGGCTCCAATCCATATATGATATGGATATAGCATATATCTAATAGAGGCAAGCGCCTTTCACCCGTTGAACCCGCGCACCGTCTCGATGATCGCGTCCTGCGCGTCGGGGGCCAGATAGGGGTGCATGGGAAGAGCGATCACCGTGCGCGCCTTGGCCTCGGAGACCGGCAGGCCGCCGGGGCCGCGTGGGAAATGGGCGTAGGGGGCCTGGCGGTGCATGGGGACGGGGTAGTAGACGGCGGTGGGGACGCCCAAGGCCTTGAGATGGGCGGCCAGGCCGTCGCGGTTGGCATGTTCGATCACATACTGCGCCCAGGTCGAGACGCCGCCGTCGATGACATTGGGCGTGCTCAGACACACCCCTTCCAGCCCCTCGGCGTAGCGCGCCGCGACGCCCTGGCGAGCCTCGATCTCCTCGGCGAAAATGCCCAGCTTCTCGATCAGTATGGCCGCCTGGAGCGTATCGAGGCGCGAGTTCATGCCGATCCGGGCGTTGAGGTATTTCGAGTCGTGCCCGAAGGCGCCGCCCGTGTCGCCCGCCACCGCCTTGCCGTGGACGCGCAGGGAATCCATCCGCTCCCACAGGGCCGGATCGCTGGTCAGCACCGCCCCCCCGTCGCCGTAGGCGCCCAGCGGCTTGGCGGGAAAGAAGCTGGTGGTCGCCACGTCGGCCCAGGCGATCGGATGCCGGCCATGCAGAGTGCAGCCGAACCCCTGGGCGGAATCGGCGATCAGCCTCACGCCATGGCGGCGGCACACTTCGGTGAGGCGCGGATAGTCGGCGCTCTGGCCGAACAGATCGACGGCGATCACCGCGGCGGGGCGCAGCCGCCCGTCGCGCGCCACCGCCTCGATGGCCGCGTCCAGATGGGCGGGATCGAGATTATAGGTCTCGGGAAGGATATCCACGAACACCGGCGTCGCGCCGGTCCATGGAATCACCTCCGGCGTGGCGGCGAAGGTGAACGAGGGACAGAAGACCGCGTCGCCCGCGCCGATCTCCCAGGCCATCAGGGGCAGGGCCAGGGCGTCGGTGCCATTTGCGCAGGAAAGGGCCAGCTTCGCGCCGCAGAAGGCGGCCAATTTCGCTTCGAACTCCCGCACTTCCGGGCCCATGACATAGGCCCCATGCGCGAGGACTCTGGCGATGGCGGCGTCGAGGTTCGGCTTGAGGCGGGCCTGCTGGGCGGCCAGATCGATGAACGGGATCATGGCGCGCGCCCATAGAGCGTGGGCCGGGCCGGCGCGAGACAAACCCTGTATCGCATTATTTCGCCGCCATCCGATCGCGCAGAAATTCGTCGAGGTCGCCGCCGGCGAACCGAACGCCGGCGACGCCGGCCCGCCGGGCCGCCTCCAGGTCGCGGGCCTTGTCGCCTACCAGAAGGGCTCGGTCCGGATCGATGGACCACTCGGCCAGGGCGCGCAAGATCATCCCGGGGTTGGGCTTGCGGTCGGGATGGTCGGGATGGCGCCAGGCGGGGAGGGCCGCCTCGGGATGAAAGGGGCAGACATAGAAGGCGTCGATATGGGCGCCCTCCGCGGCCAGTTGGGTCTGCATGACGCCGTGCAGGCGCTCCACCGCCGCGGTGTCGAAGAGGCCCCGCGCCACCCCCGACTGGTTGGTGACGACGATCGCCAGCACGCCCTGGCGGTTCAGCCGCCCGATCGCCCGCTTGGCGCCGGGCATCCATTCCAGCCGCCCGGCGTCGCCCACATAGCCGTGATCGACGTTCAGAACCCCGTCGCGATCGAAGATCACCGCGGCGCGATCGGCTTTGAGCGCTTCCCGCGCGGCCTTCGGCGGCCTAAGGTCGATCGGCGTCATGGTTCGATTACGGTACAGTCCCTTGCTTCCCCTGCCAAAGCCTCGCCCGTCCGCCGACCACTGCGCCTCCGCCGTGCGCACCGTGGAGGCCGAGATCGGCGGCCTGCGGGCCCTGGCGGCCGCCCTGCAGAACGGCCTCGCCGCGCCCTTCGAGACGGTGGTGACGGCCATCGCGGCGTCCAGCGGGCGGGTGGTGGTCACAGGCATGGGCAAGAGCGGCCACGTGGCGCGCAAGATCGCCGCCACCCTCTCCTCCACCGGCTCCCCGGCCTTCTTCCTGCATCCGGGCGAAGCCAGCCACGGCGATCTGGGCATGGTCGCGCCGGGCGATGTCGTCCTGGCCCTTTCCTGGTCGGGCGAAACCCCTGAGCTTCGCGACGTCATTCACTACTGCAAGCGCTTCGCCATCCCGTTGATCGCCATCGCCTCGGAGGGCGCCAGCGCCTTGGCCGACGCGGCCGACATCGCCCTCATCCTGCCCCACGCCGACGAGGCCTGCCCGACCACCTTCACGCCCACCACCTCCACGACCATGCAGATGGCCTTCGGCGACGCCCTGGCCGTCGCGCTCCTGGAGGCGCGGGGATTCTCGGCCGAGGATTTCCGCAACTTCCATCCGGGCGGCAAGCTGGGCGCGCGACTGGTCACGGTGGGCGATCTGATGGCGCGCGGCGCCGACCTGCCCGCCGTCGGCCCCGGCGCCACCCTTTCGGACGCCATCGTCGAGATCACCCGCACCCGCTGCGGCGGGGTCGCGGTGGTGGACGCCGAGGGCGCTCTGGTGGGCGCCTTCACCGACGGCGACCTGCGCCGCGCCCTGCCGGCCGCCGATCTGACCGCCCCGGTGGCCGATCACATGACCCGCGCGCCGGTGTTCGTCCATCCGCACCTGCTGGCCACCGAGGCGCTCAGGGTCATGAACGAGCGCCCCCGGCCGATCATGCTGATGTTCGCCTGCGAAGACGGCCGTCTGGTCGGCGCCGTCCACATGCACGACTTCCTGCGCGCCGGCATCGCCTGACTTAAACTCCGCCTCTCGAAGCGACAGCGCGCTCTCTTCCCCCTCTGGGGGAAGTCCCGGCGAAGCCGGGGATGGGGGCGGTCCAGCGCTCCGTGCCGGCGGCGAGAGCCCCCTTCGGCGCTTCGCGCCACTTCCCCCAGAGGGGGAAGAAAGGAGCGTGGCTGTCCCAACTCTATCCCATGGATCCGCGCAATTCGCCGATGGCGACCACCAGATGATAGAAGGAGCTGGCCTTGGCCGGCTCGACCACGAAGACGCCGTCCGATCCCAGAACGTCGCGCCACAGGCCGGGCGTGGAGACCTCCAGATAGGGGATCAGGCTCTCCGCGGCCTCGCCGGCGACGGTCGGCCAACGGTCGTCGCCGGTGATCTGGCCGGCCAGGAGGGCGGCCTTCAGCCGCTCGGTCTGCGGCCACAGCCGCGCGGCCCCGTCGAGGGGCTTAAGCGCGCCATCCAGGAGGTTGATCGCCACGCGGCGGGCCGGATCGGCCCCGGCCGCTTCGGCGACGTCCATCAGGCGCAGGGCCGCCGCCAGCGCGGCTGGCTCGCCGGACATGCCGCTCCAGCGCATCAGCAGCCAGGCCCATTCGAACTGATGGCCGGGCTCGACGCGGCGGTCGGCGGGATCGGCCGGGGCGCGCCATCCTTCCGCGAAGTCCTCGCCCAGCGCGCCGGTGACCGGGTCGATCAGGCGGTCCAGCGCCAGCCTCGCCTGCCCCTCCGCCAGAGCGCGCCAGATCTCCCCCCCGCCCGCCTCCATCCAGGCCAGGGCCGCCTCGAAGAGATGCATGTTGGGGTTGGCGCGCAGCGCTCCCTCGCCCAGGCCGCGAAAACCGCCCAGGGGGTGAGCCGGCAGGCGGCGCAGCAGACCCGCCGCGACATCGGCCGCCTCGGCGTCGCCCACCCGCGCCGCCGCGGCCAGGGCCAGCAGCACGAAGGCCTGGTCGTAGAGATCAACCGCCTCATCGGCCGCCTCCCCGCCGCCCACGAAGGCCCGATAGAGTCCGTCCGGGCGCCGGCGCCGGCTTGTGAGAAAATCGAGGCCGTGGGCCATGGCCTCACGCCACGGCCCGCCCCAACCGAACTCGGCCGCCCGGGCGAAGCAGAAGGCCTGCCGCGCCTGCACCCGCGCCCGCTTCAGCCCCGCCACCGGCCTTCCCGAAAGATCGAGCCGGTCATGGAACCCGCCATCAATCCGGTCCGCCCCCGCCTCCCACCAGATCGGATAGGCGTCGCGCACCAGCCACCCCGCGAGGCGGTCGCGGATGGCGAGAAGTGTCGGCGGCGTCACGGCATCGACCTCCCTATCTCGTGGCGCGCCATCGTCGCGGCAGGCGAACCTAGCCGCCGCTCGAATTTGCCGCTAGGGGATCGCCTCTTCCGCGAAACTCACCGCCGATAGATGACCCTCACCCTCGACGACATCCAGGCCGCCGCCCGGCGGATCGCCGGCCACGTGGAGCGCACGCCGTGCCGCTTTTCGCGCACCCTCTCGCAGATCACCGGGGCCGAGGTGTGGGTGAAGTTCGAGAACCTGCAATTCACCGCCTCGTTCAAGGAGCGCGGGGCGCTCAACAAGCTCGCCCAGCTCACCGACGAGGAGAAAAAGCGCGGGGTGATCGCCTCCTCGGCCGGCAACCACGCGCAGGGGCTGGCCTATAACGCCCAGCGGCTGGGCATACCGGCGACCATCGTCATGCCTCACGGCACCCCATACGTGAAGGTGCATCAGACCCGCGACTTCGGGGCGACGGTGGTCATCGACGGCGACAGCTACGACGGCGCTTATGAGCGGGCGCTACGGATCAAGGACGAGCGCGGCCTGGTGTTCGTCCATCCTTTCGACGACTTCGACGTCATGGCCGGCGCAGGCACCGTCGCCCTGGAGATGCTCGAGGACGCGCCCGATCTGGAGGTCCTGCCGGTGCCGATCGGCGGCGGCGGCCTGATCAGCGGGGTGGCCACCGCCGCCAAGGCCCTCTCGCCGGGCATCCATGTGATCGGCGTCGAGGCGGCCATGTATCCCTCCTTCACCGCCCGCATGCGCGGCCTCAATGCGCCCAGCGGCGGCCAGACCATCGCCGAGGGCATAGCGGTCAAGGCGGTGGGCGCCCTGACCTACGAGGTGGCCCGCCCGCTGATCGACGATGTGCTGCTCATCGAAGAGCCGTTCTTTGAGCGCGCCGTGGCCCTCTATTGCAATGTGGAAAAGACGGTGACCGAAGGGGCCGGTGCGGCGGCCCTGGCGGCGCTGATCGCCTATCCCGAGCGCTTTCGCGGCAAGAAGTGCGGCCTGATCATCACCGGCGGCAATATCGATTCGCGCCTGCTGGCCTCGGTTCTGACCCGTGAACTGGTGCGCGCCCAGCGCCTGGTCTCCTTCAAGATCGCCGGCAACGACCGACCGGGCCTCTTGGCCACCGTCTCGGCGGTGATCGGGAGCCTGGGCGGCAACATCATCGAGGTGGCCCACAACCGACTCGCCCTCGACCTGCCGGCCAAGGGGGCCGAGTTCGACATCATGATCGAGACCCGCGACGCCCAGCACACCCAGGAGATCATGGACGCCCTGCGCCAAAGCGGCTATCCGCCCCGGCCGGGCTGACCGTGCGCGCGTCCGGCCCCCTTCCCGCCCTCATCTGCGCCCTCGCGCTTGCGTCCTGCGCGCGCTCGCCCGCACCGGCGGCGGACGTCGGGGGCGCCGGCAAGGCGTTCCTGGCCAGGAACGCCGCCGCGCCGGGCGTGCATGTCACCAAGTCCGGCCTGCAATATCGCATCCTGCGCTCCGGCCCGGCCACGGGATTGCGCCCCAAGCCCGCCGACGAGGTGAAGGTCGCCTACGAAGGCAAGCTGCTCGACGGCGAGGTGTTCGATTCCTCCTATGCCCGGGGCAAGCCGCTGGCGATGACGGTGCGCGACCTGGTTCCCGGCTGGATCGAGGCCCTTCAGCTCATGCATCCCGGCGATCAGTGGCTCCTCTATGTCCCCCCCTCGCTCGGTTACGGCGACAAGGGCGCCGGCCCCATTCCCCCCGGCGCCGTGCTGGTGTTCAAACTCGAACTCATCGACGTCCTCCCCGACGCCAGTTCGGTGGGGCGGGCGTAGGGGCGGCCCGACGCCCCCTCCGTCACGGCGCAAGAAAACGCGCCGCGCCACCTCCCCCGCTTCGCGAGGCTACCGGATTCACACATTGTGAGAGCCACGGCTGATGATGGCTCCGTGCTTGGCGGCTTGGAAGTAGAGCCAGCCCTCGAGCATGACGATGGGGCCGGGTTTTCCATAGTATCCGGTCCATCCGCCCAGGCGCGCACAGACCCATGCGCCGTAGGCGAGGGAGCCGGGTGGGTGGGGGTTTTTTTGCCTTTGGGTCTTACCTTCGAGCT